>Ga0214472_10000002_pt1 | contig 419298 bp, 432 predicted proteins | sample RVTome_6_FD_207662 | JGI IMG/M metagenome (GOLD analysis project Ga0214472, IMG submission 207662) | Soil microbial communities from uranium-contaminated site in the Upper Colorado River Basin, Wyoming, United States - RVT140D175 | ecosystem: Environmental > Terrestrial > Soil > Contaminated... | reverse complement strand
CGCACAAGAAAGGGCGCCGGCCAGTGTTGGCGGGCGCCCTTTGGTTGGGGGTTGGGGGTTGGGGTGTGTGTGGTTAGTAGCGATAGGCGTCGGTCTTGAAGGGCCCGTGCTGTTCGACCCCGATATAGGCGGCCTGTTCCTTGGTGAGCTGGGTGAGCTGCACGCCGAGCTTGTCGAGATGGAGCTTGGCCACCTTCTCGTCGAGATGCTTGGGCAGCACATAAACCTCATGGCCATAGGCGCCGTGATTGGTGAACAGTTCGATCTGGGCGAGCACCTGGTTGGTGAAGCTCGCCGACATCACGAAGCTGGGATGGCCGGTTGCATTGCCCAGATTCAGGAGGCGGCCCTGCGAGAGCAGCAGCATGCGGTTGCCGTCGGGGAAGGTGTACATATCCACCTGCGGCTTGATCTCGACATGGTCCAGATTCTGCAGCGCGCCAACCTGGATCTCATTGTCGAAATGGCCGATATTGCCGACGATCGCCATGTCCTTCATGGCGCGCATATGATCGATGGTGATGACGTCCTTGTTGCCGGTCGTCGTCACGAAGATATCGCCGATCGACGCGGCTTCTTCCATCGTCATCACGCCAAAGCCGTCCATCGCCGCCTGCAATGCGCAGATCGGGTCGATCTCGGTCACGATCACCCGCGCGCCGGCGCCGCGAAGCGAAGCCGCCGAACCCTTGCCGACATCGCCATAGCCCGCGACGACGGCAACCTTGCCCGCCATCATCACATCGGTGCCGCGGCGAATGCCGTCGACCAGGCTCTCCTTGCAGCCATATTTATTGTCGAACTTCGATTTGGTGACGCTGTCGTTGACGTTGATCGCCGGAAAGGGAAGCTTGCTCTGGCGCGCCAGCTCGTAAAGCCGGTGAACGCCGGTGGTGGTCTCTTCGCTGACGCCCTTGATCGCATCGCGCGTCTTCACAAAGAAACCCGGGCTTGCGGCAAGGCGCTTCTGGAGCACCTTCTGCATCTCTTCCTCTTCCTCGTTGGTCGGCGCGGGCATTTCTTCGCCTTCCTCGATCCGCGCCCCCCAGATGATGTACATCGTCGCATCGCCGCCATCGTCGAGGATCATGTTGCAGGGCGCATCGCCCCACTGGAAGATGTGATCGACATATTCCCAATATTCCGCCAGCGTCTCGCCCTTCTTGGCGAACACCGGAACCCCGGTCGCCGCGATCGCCGCCGCCGCATGGTCCTGCGTCGAATAAATGTTGCACGAGGCCCAGCGAACCTCCGCGCCCAGCGCCGTCAACGTCTCGATCAGCGCCGCCGTCTGAATCGTCATGTGCAGGCAGCCGGCAATCCGCGCCCCGGCAAGCGGCTTCTCCGCTCCATATTCCTCCCGCGTCGACATCAGACCCGGCATCTCCGTCTCCGCTATGTCCAGCTCCCGCCGACCATATTCCGCCAACGATAGGTCTGTGACTATGTAATCCTGATCGGCCATCAAAAAGGGCTCCTGTTCGGGCTGTGAGTGTGTGTCGGGTCAAAAAGAAGGGCCGCGCGAATAGATCGTGCGGCCGATGTGGAGCCTTTTTAAAGGCGCCTCCGCCCAAATGCAATGGGATATAAGGATATCTTTATATGTGGAGAGGCCGGGCCGCTTTCTCACTCCGCGGGCACTTCGCTGCCCTGCGCCGCCATCGCTTCGAGCACGTTGTTCTGCGTTCGCTCAGCCGACGGCTGTTCGGCGGATTCGAGCATGATCGCAAGCCCGCCTGCCGTCAGCAGTCTGCCGTTCGCGATCACGGCCACCGGTTCGCGGACTAGGCCGATATCGACCAGCGGGTCGCCATCGACGAGAATCAGATCGGCGCGATAACCGGGTGCGACGCGGCCCACGCTCTCACCCTCGCCGAACACCACCGCCGCGTTATACGTCGCCGCCCGCAGTGCCTGATAGGGTGTCAGCCCGGCCTCGATCAGCAGCGCCAGTTCGTCGTGCAGCGACGCGCCGGGGATATTGGTGGAGATGCCGGAGTCGGACCCCGCAACGAGCGTTACGCCCTCCTCCTGGAAGATCGCCGCGACCCGGCTGTAGAAAGCGAGCTGATCCCGGGCGCGGTCCGCATCCTCGGACGACCAGCGCTCGAACATCGGCGCCTCCATCGCCGATATGAACGGGTTCAGCATGTTGGTGCCGGGCCGTTCCAGATAGGCGCCGCGGCTTTCGGCGGTGCGGTAGAGATTGGCGAAGGCGATCAGGGTTGGATCGACGGGCACACCGGCCTCCGCGATCCGTCGCGCCAGCGCGCGAGCGGCCTCCTCGTCATGCCGGTTGCGCAGCCCGTGCCAGACGATCGATTCAACATGCTCGATCGTCTCGAGCCCGTCATCGAGCAGCTCTTCGAACGCGATATTGAAGGGGCGATCAACGGGCATGCCGGCTTCACGCACCCCTTCGGGCGTATGGCCCGTAATCGGCATGCCGAGCGCCGCCGCTTCGTCGTGGATAGCCTCATAGGCTGGGCGGGACAGATCAGAATAAATTTTGAGCCGCCGATATCCGGCCGCATGCTGAGCGCGCACCGCGGCACGGGCCTCTTCGGCAGTTTCCACGATCTGGTGGTTGAGCTGAGCGTTGGGGCCCGAACCGTTGAGGATCGGTCCAGTCGTCACGATGCGCGGGCCGAGCAGCTCTCCCGCCGCCACCCGGTCGCGCATGTCCAGCAGGAACGGCATGCCCGAAAGGTTGCGCACCGTCGTGATGCCATGGCCCAGATAGGCGCCGAGTTCGGCCTCGTCCCAGATATGCACATGCATATCGACGAGGCCTGGCATCAAGGTGCGGCCGCTGCCATCGAGATAGCGGACATCGTCGGGCGCTTGCGGATCGGCGTCCGGCCCGATCGCGACGATCACGCCATCACGGATCAGCACGTCCATATGATCGACCACCGCCGGTTCGTTTTCCGCGAAATCGAGTATTCGCACATCGCGGATCAGCAATGCGCCCGAACCTTCGCACGGAGATTCAGCCTGTAGCGCAACCGGAACAAACGTGCCCAGCAGCAGCATCGACGCAACCGATCCGAACCTTTTCAAGGCGCTTTTCAATCCGAAAATCACGGCAACACCCCCTAAAGAGGCCCTTTAAGTGGCGCAATCGCTCGGGCAACAGCGCGATCAGGCATGGCCGGCATCATGGGCGAGCAACGCCGGATCGATGCCGGCGCGGCGATAGGTGGCCGCCCAGCGATCGGCAGCATCGGTTTCGAAAAGAATTTCCTTGTCGCCAGCGGCGGTAAACCAGCCATGCCGCGTCATTTCCTCATCAAGTTGCCCCGGCGACCAACCCGCATAGCCGAGCGAGGCGAGCCAGTGCGACGGCCCTCTGCCCGCCGCAATAGCCCGCAGGATATCCAGCGTGCCCGTCAACGACCATTTGTCGTCAACCTGAACGCTGTCCTCGCCGCCCCAATCCAGGCTGTGCAAGATGAAACCCCGTTGCGGCTCAACCGGCCCACCGAAATGAACCGGCACGTCTGGCGCCGAACCCGGGTCGATCTCGAGCTGATCCAGCAGCGCGTGAAAGCCGATATTGGCAACCGTCGCGCCAATCCCGATACCCAGCGCGCCCTGCTCGTCATGCGCGCACATCGCGATTACCGCCCGCTCGAACCGCGGATCGCCCATACCCGGCAAGGCCAGCAAAAGCTGACCAGATAGAAAGGGCGGCATTTCCGAAGTTTGCGTCATGGGGCGAGTTATTCGTCTTCCGGCGACCGTTGGGAGGATTGGCGGCGATTGGCCTCGTCGCAATAGTCGCGGTCCTCCCGCTCTTCCATGCATTCGCGCCATTCGCGGCCGAGCCGTTCCTCTTCCGCGCGGAGTTCTCGGCCGCGATTGCGATCGGACTCGTCCTGGCTGGTCGTCGCCCAGTCCGCGGCCTGGCCGACCGCGCGCACCGGGGCGGTCACGATATTGGCGGCGGTCCTGGCGATGCAGCCGCTCAGCATAAGCGCCATCGCGACGGTGATTACGACACGCATGAGACGATCTCCCGAACTATCGGGCCCGACCATAAAGCCCATGGTTGCGAGCGCCATAGCAGATTGCGCGGAAGCCTGTCCGCTTTGCGACGAATGGCCGAGACGCACCGAAACGCTTTCATGCGGCGGCAATGCCGCTATGATGGCGCGAACCCATCCTGAAGGAGTGAGTAATGACGATCAGCGAAGGCGATACGCTGCCCCAGACCAGTTTCGTGACAATGACAGAAGGCGGACCGCAGCCCGTTGACCATGATGCCTTTTTCAAGGGCAAGAAGGTCGCGATCTTCTCGGTTCCCGGCGCTTTTACACCGACCTGCTCGGCCAAGCATCTGCCGAGCTATGTCGAGAAAGCCGGCGAGCTCAAAGCCAAGGGCATCGATGCGATTGGCTGCACGGCGGTGAACGATGCTTTCGTCATGGGCAAATGGGGCGAAGGCGCAGACGGCGTGACGATGCTCGCCGATGGCAATGGCGCGTTCGTGAAGGCGGTCGGTCTCGATTTCGATGCCAGCGGCTTCGGCATGGGCACGCGCGGTCAGCGGTTCTCGATGATCGTCAATGACGGCGTTGTCGAGCATCTGAATGTCGAAGCGCCCGGCGAATACAAGGTCAGTTCGGCCGAACATATGCTCGGCCAACTGTAACGCCAACGGAACCAAAAGCCCGGTCGCGAATTGGTTGGGTATGGGCCCGATCAAAATTAACGGAGCATCATAATGGCTACCCAACCTACAAAGACCGCGAAGACCAGCAACGCCGGAAACGGCACCGCGAAACCGGGCTTCAGCGAGAAGTTCAGCGACAAGCTCGCCGACACCGCCAAATCCGTATCGGCCAAGGCCGGCGAAACCGCCAAGGCGGCGAGCACCAAGGCCAGCGCAGCCGCAAAGACGGCTTCCGACAAGGTCGGCAAGGGTGCAAAAAGCGCCGCCGACACGGTCAAAAAGCATCCGATCAAGACCGCGGTTGCGGTCGGCGGCGTCGCCGCCGCTGCCGCCGGCGCGGTGGTCGGCAAGAAGATGTACGACAAGCGCAAGACCGCCAAGGCCACCGCGCCCAAGGTCAAGCCTTCGGCCAAATAGCCCGCGCAACCTCGCACAAAAAAGGGGCGGCCGCTTTCGCGCGCGCCGCCCCTCTTTTTGTTTTGAAGGCCGGCTAGGGCGCTACCAGCCGCACTCCCGGCCTTCATTCTGCTCTTCGAGCCAGGTCTGGAGCGGCTCGAAATAGGCAAGCATCGGCTCGGCCGACATTTCCGGCGTTCCGGTGAACGCTTCCAGCGCTTCCGGCCAGGGCCGCGACGCTCCCATTTCCAGCATCGCATTCAGCCGCGCGCCGACTTCCTCGTTGCCGTAGAAGGAGCAGCGATGCAGCGGTCCTTCCCAGCCGGACTGTTCGCAGGCCGCCTGGTAGAATTGGAACTGCAGGATCCGCGCGAGGAAATAGCGGGTGTAAGACACATTGTTCGGCACATGATATTTCGCGCCCGCGTCGAACTGGTCGGCGCCGCGCTCGACCGGCGGCGTGATGCCCTGATAATTGAGCCGCATCTCGTTCCACGCACTCTCGTAATTTTCCGGCGTGATCGAACCATCATAGATGCCCCAGCGATAACGGTCGATCAGCAGGCCGAAAGGCAGGAAGGCGACCTTGTCCATCGCCTGCCGCAGCAGCAAGCCGATATCGCGATCCGGGCCCGGCACCTGCGATTCTTCCAGCAGCCCGATCTGTACCAGATATTCCGGCGTCACCGACAGCGCGATGGTATCGCCGATCGCTTCATGGAAGCCGTCATTCGCGCTGTTGCGGAAGATCATCGGCTGGCCGTTATAGGCACGCTGATAATAGTTATGGCCGAGTTCGTGATGGACGGTCACGAAATCGTCGGCGTTGACGCGCGTGCACATCTTGATGCGCAGATCCTCGATATTGTCGACATCCCAGGCGCTGGCGTGGCAGACGACGTCGCGGTCGCGCGGTTCGGTGATCATCGAGCGTTCCCAGAAAGTCTCGGGAAGCGGTGAGAAGCCCAGCGAGCTGAAAAAGCCTTCGCCCGTGCGCACGATCTGCTCGGGCGTGTAATTGGCCTGCTCCAGCAGTTCGGTGAGGTCGTACCCGACATCGCCGGCGCCTTCGGGAGCGACGATATCGTAGATATTGCCCCATTCCTGCGCCCACATATTGCCGAGAAGATCGGCGCGGATCGGGCCGGTTTCGGCCTGCACCTCGTCGCCATATTCCTCGTTCAATTCGGCGCGGACATAGCAGTGAAGCTGCTCGTAGAGCGGGCGGGTCTCGTTCCACAGCCGCTCGGTCATCGCCGCGAATTCGTCGGGCGTCATATCATAGCCCGAACGCCAGAGATCGCCGACATTGTCATAGCCAAGCTCGGCTGCGCCCTCATTCGCGATTTCGGCAAGGCGCGCGTAATTGTCGCGCATCGCAGCGCCGTTATTGTGCCATGTCGTCCACATCTCGGCGAGCGCGGCGGGATCGCGAACCGAGCCCATCCTGGCTTCGGCCTCGTTGCCGTTGATCTCCTCGCCGTTCATCGTCGCACGGCCGGTCGAATAGGCGGTGCTCAACGCCGTCGCGAGCTCGTTAAGTTCGGCGGCCGCACCATCGCGCGTCGGCGCCGGCAGGCCAATCTGCGAACGCAGCTGATCGAGCTGGCGATCGGTGGCATAATCGAGCCCCTCGACGTCGGCATATTGCGCGGCCCGGTTGGCGAGGCGCACGACCATCTCGGTCACCAGCGTGCCGAAATACGTATTCAGCGCGTCGGTATCCTCGGTGAGGTAGGTCGAATTCACCCAGGCGGCTTGCGCGGAAATATGGAACAACCGGGTCATTTCCTCATTGGCGGCGGCGATAAAAGCGGCGGCCGCCTCGGGCGTGCGTGCCGTTTCTTCGTGATGGTCGGCATAGGCCGGAGCGGCGGTGAGCGCGGCGCCGAGCGCCAGCGCCGACGCGCCGAATTTGGCAAGAATTTTCATCGGGAAACCTCTCTGTAAGACGTTTGCATGGTGCGTGTTAGACCGTTCGGTTCGCCGACGGTCAAGGGCCGTTGGTCGATTTCCGCCGCCGCAGAGCGGCGTGACGGTCCCCCCACTGGTTGACACTCGTTGACACAGGAAAGGGTCCAAAGAACCGCGCGCGCTGCCGTTTCCGCATCATAACCTATAGCGCATCATGTAGGACAGAACTTACTGCCTCACGCATGCCCGCTATTGCGAGGCGCCGACGGCGACACCGGCGCGCGATGACGACAGGTCCATCAGGCGTCCCCAAGCCAGCCTGCCAGCGCGTCGCCAAATTCCGGCTTCACGATGCAGCTCATATGGCCGCCGGGCACCGCGACATGCTCGGCATGGGGAACGACGGCGGCCAATTCATCGGGATCGCCATTGTCGCGATCCTCGTCGCCAACCAAAACCAGTGTCGGCATGGCGATCGCTTCCAGCGCCTCGATCGGCGTGTCGGTGAAGACGTTGAGGATCAGCAGCAGCGCCTCCGGATCGCCCTTGGTCGTCTTGAGGAACGCCTCGGCCATCCATTCCGGCGAGCCTTGCTCATGATGCCCGAGATATTCGAGGATATGCCGGAAATGCGCGGCCCGCTTGCCCAGATTGACGAGTCCCGACAGCCCCATGCCCGAGACAATGAGCCGCCCCGGCCGCGCGCCGAGCACATGCATCCGCACCACCGTTCGCGCGCCGAGCGAATAGCCCCCGAGATCATATTCCTCGAGTCCGAGATGCTCGATCAGCGCGAGCCCGTCCTGCGCCAGGATATCGGGTGGATAGGCCGCCGGATCATGCGGTTTCGCGCTGTCGCCATGGGCCCGGTGGTCCGGCATGATGACGCGATAGCCCTTGGCCGCGACCTTTTCCGCATGGCCGTAGCGTATCCAGTTGGTGAAAGCGTTGGAGAAGAAGCCATGGAGCAGGACGACCGGCCCCCCCTCGCCCATTTCGCGCCAGGCCAGCCGTTGGCCGTCGCGGCTTTCGAAATAATGCGGCTCCGGATCAATCGGGAACTTTGCCAACTTTTTCCTCCCACCGCTTTTTGAGCGGCTCATAGTCTGTGGTTTTGTAGCGCGGCAGGTCCGCGACGTTCAGCCAATGTTCCCACAAGCTCTCCGATCCGAAATTATGGGTCGGCTTCAGGCCTGAGGGATCGTCGAGCGAGCCGACGGTCAGGTCCATATGATCGCCATCGGGGAAATCGAAGGTGAGCGGCGTGCCGCAGGCCGAACAGAAGCCGCGCCGCGCGATCGGCGAGCTTGCGTAATAGTCGGGCTCCTGCGTCGTCCAGCGGACGGCGGCTTTGGGCACATTCTTGAACGCGATCGAAACGCCGCCCGTCGCGCGCTGACACATCCGGCAGTGGCACAGATAGGCCTCGTCATTTTCGGCATCGACCTCGTAGCGGATGCGGCTGCACTGGCAGCCGCCGGTCATCGTCTTGCCATTCGCCTGGCCGGTCACAGGCTCTCCCTCCAGGCTTTCATGTCCTCGGGCTGGGTCTCGTACGCGGGCACGTCCGGATCGAGCAGGATACCCGACTGCTTCTTCGACACCCAGATATGGCTGCGCGGCGCGATATCCTGGCCGTTTTCGATGGTTCCCACCTTCAGCGTCGCATAATCGGGCGCGGCCGCGGAGCGATGCCAGAGCCGCGTCCCGCATTGCGGACAGAAATGGCACTGCTTGATCACGCCGCTATAGCCGGTAACCTCGAACATCGCCGTCTGCCCCACGACGTCGAGCCGCGAAAAATCGATCGTCACCGACATGGAAAAGGCGCTCGCCGACTGTTTCTTGCACTCGCCGCAATGACAGCAATAGGCGGGCGGCAACGGCCCTTCTACATGGTAGTTCACGGCGCCGCACTGGCAGCCGCCGGTATAGCTTTCACTCATAAACGCTCCTCCAGCCCCCTTTGCTGCATCCGCCACAGCGCAACATCGATCCGGTCCTGCCCGAAAAACGGTTCGCCCTCAAAGACGAGCGTCGGCACGCCCCAATGGCCCGCCGCCTCGAGCCGATCCTGATTGGCAGCGACTTCGGCGTCCAGCGCTTCGGCATCGCTTTGCGCTTCCGCATCGAGCTCGGCCATGTCGAGGCCAGCCCGTTCGGCAGCCTTGGCAAGGTGATCGCCTTCATGCCAATTCTCGGTCCCGCCCCAGATCAGGGTCGACACTTCATAGGCGAAGGCGAAACCCTTGCCGCGCCGTACCGCCGCCTGCCCGCAGCGCACGAGCCGATAGGCATAGGGCTGGTCCTCGGCAATCTTGCGCGTGGCGATATCCTGGACGATCGGATCGGGACGCGGCGGCGCCATGGCAATGCCGTGAAACTGCGACAGCCGCACCACGTCCACCAGGGTATAACGGAGCCAATTGGGGTGGTTGCGCTCGAAAAAATCGGGCTGGCGCAGGGCCAGCGGATAGACGGGCCACAGCGCGATATCGAGATCGTAGCGTTCCACCATCGCGCGATACCGGCCGATGGCGAGATAGCTATAGGGACTGCGGAACGACCAGTAGAGATCGGCGGTCAGTGTCATGGATCCTCCCCAAATCGGGCGCGTCGCGCGCTGAAGCCCGGAAAACCCTCCTAATCGTCAATTTCCATGGCCGCCACCCAGGGCCGCCACTGTGTCGAAAAAGACTCACATGGCCCGCTTTGTGCAATTTTGCCTCGCCTTCGGCCCGTCTCTGTGCGATTCTTGCGCGAAAACAGGAGGGGTCAGACCATGGCGGACGATGATCCGACATTCTCTGCCGAAGATCTTGCCAAGGCCAGGCAGGAGGCCGAACCGAAGCGGACGCGCTCGACCATGCGCGTTGCGCTCATGCTGCTCGTGCCGCTTATCGTACTGGGCCTGGGCGCCTATTGGTACATCACTTCGGGCCGCTATGTTTCGACCGACAACGCCTATGTCCAGCAGGACATCGTCGAGATCAGCCCGGAGGTAAACGGGCGGATCATCGCGGTGATGGTGCGGCAAAACCAGCATGTGGATGCCGGCGACATCCTCTTCCGCATCGATCCCGAGCCCTATCGCATCGCCGTCGAACAGGCCGATGCCGATATCAGCGACGCGCAGCTCTCGCTGAGCCGCGCCGAAACGTCGGTCGCGACGAGCGGCGCCGATATCGAAACCGCGCGCGCCAATGTCGAATTCGCCCGCCGCAACCTGGCCCGTGAGCGCGAATTGATGGACCGGGGCTTCAACACCCGCGCCCGCGTCGAATCCTTCGAAAACCAGCTTTCCGACGCCCGCGCACGGCTCAACACAGCGCTCGCCGCGCAGCAGGATGCGCGCGCCGCCGTGGGGAGCGCTTCGAGCCGGGGTGCCCGCAGCGAATTTCCGGCCATCGCCGCCGCCCGCGCCCGCCGCTCCGAAGCCCAGCTCAACCTAGAACGCACGGTCATCCGCGCGCCTGTCAGCGGCACGATCAGCGAGGTCGACCGGTTGCAGATCGGCCAGATGGCATCGCCGGGCACCACGGTGGTCAGCATCGTCGCCGACGACGAAACCTGGGTCGAAGCGAACTTCAAGGAAACCGATCTTGACCGCATGCGCATCGGCCAACCCGCGCGCATCACGTTCGACGCCTATCCCGGCGTTGTCGCCGAGGGCCGCGTCCAGAGCATCGGCGCGGGCACGGGGGCGGAATTCTCGATCCTGCCGGCGCAAAACGCGACCGGCAACTGGGTGAAGGTAACCCAGCGCGTACCGGTACGGATCGCCATCGAAGGCCGGCCGTCACGCCCGATGATTACCGGCCTCAGCGCCGATGTGCGGGTGGACGTTCGTGGCGATGGGCAGGGGAACGATCGCGGCGATGGCGAACGCTAACCCGGCCGCGACAAACCCGGACGGCGCCCCCCTCCTCCCGGTCCGTTACAAGGGGCTGCTGACCTTCGCCATCATGACGGCGATGATGATGCAGATTCTGGACACGACGATCGCCAATGTCGCGTTGCCGCACATGCAGACATCGCTGGGCGCGACGATCGATTCCATCGCCTGGGTGCTGACCAGCTATATCGTCGCCACCGCCGTCGCGATTCCGATTACCGGCTGGCTTTCGGATCGGGTGGGCTCGCGCAATCTGTTCCTGTGGTCGGTGGTCGGGTTCATCGCCACATCGATGCTGTGCGGCGCGGCGACAAGCCTGGAGCAGATGGTGATCTTCCGTATCCTGCAGGGGATCTCCGCCGCCTTTATCGGGCCGATCACGCTCACCGCGATGCTGGACATCAACCCGTCGCACAAACACAATTCCGCGCTCGCCATATGGAGCATCGGCGCGGTCGTCGGGCCGGTGATCGGGCCGCTGATCGGGGGCTGGATCACCGAAAGCTACAATTGGCGCTGGGTTTTCTACGTCAACGTACCGCTCGGTATCGTCACCCTGACCGCGCTCTACGTCCTGTTGCCGACGCGGCAGATCGTGCGCCGGAATTTCGACATATTGGGATTTGCGATGTTCGCGCTTGGCCTCGCATCGCTCCAGCTCGTGCTCGATCGCGGGCAACAGCTCGACTGGCTGGACAGTCCCGAAATCTGGATCGGCATCGGCGCGATGGTCATCGGTTTCTGGGTCTTCGCGGTCCATATGGCGACCGGCCGCAACACGCTGCTCAGCCCGCGCATCTTCACCGACCGCAATGTCGCGGGATCTCTGGTCTATATGCTCCTCGCCGGCGTGGTCGTCTTCGCCGTGATGGCGCTGATCGCGCCGATGCTGCAAACCGTGATGGGCTATCCGGTGATCGAGGCGGGCAAGCTGCTCGCGCCGCGCGGCGTCGGCGTAATCGTCGCGATGGCGACGGCCGCCCGGCTGATGAACTATGTCGATGCCCGCTATGTGGTGTGCGTCGGCTGGGCCATCGCCGCCTGGTCCTGCTATTTGATGACCCAATGGGATCTGGCGATGGACTGGCGGCCGATCGTCACGGTCGGGCTGATCCAGGGCTTCGGCCTCGGGTTCATCGTCGTGCCGATCAACGCCATCGCCTTCGCAACCCTGCCGCCCGAACTGCGCACAGAAGCTTCGGCGCTTCTCAACCTCATGCGCAATGTCGGCGCGTCGATCGGCATTTCGGTGACCGCGACCAATATCGCGCGCGTCCAGCAGATCAGCCATGCCGATCTGGCGACGCATATCAATCCATCCACCCTGCCTTCGATCGATCTTCAACGGATCGGCCTGCCGCCGGAGGTCGCCCTCCGGCTGATCGACCAGGAGATCAACCGGCAGGCGCTGATGATCGGCTATATCGACAATTTCTGGCTGATCATGTGGGCCTGCATCATCGCCGCGCCCACGGTGTTGCTGCTGAAGCGGGTGCCGCCGATCCGGAAGCGCCAGGCCGAAGCGCAAGCGGTCCCGGAACCGGCGGAGTAGCTACGCCGCCTTCTTCAAATGCCGCCGGCCGAGCAGTTCGGCGATCTGGACGGCGTTGAGCGCCGCGCCCTTGCGGAGGTTATCCGAAACGCACCACAGGATGAGACCGTTCTCGACGGTCGGGTCTTCGCGCACGCGGCTGATAAAGGTCGCGCTATCGCCCACGCATTCGACGGGCGTGACGTAACCGCCGTCCTCGCGCTTATCGACCAGCATGATGCCCGGCGCTTCGCGAAGGATTTTCTGCGCGTCCTCGGCCGAAAGCTCGTTCTCAAACTCGATATGGACGGCTTCGGAATGGCCGACGAACACCGGAACGCGCACGCAGGTTGCGGTCAGTTTGATCTTCGGATCGAGAATCTTCTTCGTCTCGACCATCATCTTCCATTCTTCCTTGGTCGATCCATCGTCGAGGAAGACGTCGATATGCGGGATGACATTGAAGGCGATCTGCTTGGTGAACTTCTTCGCGTCCGCCGTGTCGCCGACGAAAATGTCGCGCGACTGGCTGAACAGCTCGTCCATGCCCTCCTTGCCCGCGCCGGACACCGATTGATAGGTCGACACGACAACGCGCTTGATCGTCGCGGCATCGTGGAGCGGCTTCAACGCGACGACGAGCTGCGCGGTCGAGCAGTTGGGATTGGCGATGATGTTGCGCGCCAGATAGCCGTCGATGGCTTCGGGGTTTACCTCGGGCACGATCAACGGAACGTCCGGGTCCATGCGGAAGTGCGAGCTGTTGTCGATCACGGTGCAACCCGCCTTGGCGGCCTTGGGCGCATATTCCCTGGCCGGGCCGGAGCCCGCGGCGAACAGCGCGATATCCCATCCCGAAAAATCGAAATGCTCGATATTCTGGCATTTGAGCATCTTGCCGGTTTCGCCGAATTCGACTTCCATGCCCTGCGAACGCGGCGACGCGACCGCCGCGATTTCGTCGGCGGGGAATTCGCGCTCGGCGAGGCAGGCGAGCATTTCGCGCCCGACATTTCCCGTCGCCCCGACAACAGCTACCCGGTACCCCATGATTTCCTTCCTTCGTTCAAGCGTCGCGCGCTCTAGCGCGTGTCCCCGGTTTCGCCAAGCCGAAGTTGATGGCACATTCAGGATTTCCGGCATTCCGTAGCGTCATTGCGCGCCGGTGCGTTAAGATTTATAGAAGTACGCCTAGCGATCCGGGGGGCGCGTACGCGGCAGGCGTGACTGCCGAGGGAGAGTCTCATGCCCCAAGACACCGCTTTTCCCGCCGGCCCTGCCTCCGAACCCTGGCCGGTTCGCATCATCGATGCCGACGACCTGCGCGCCAGCCTCGTCGACGGCTATGCCGACTTCAAGGAGAAACGCGGCGACTTGATCTTTGTCGGCCTGCTCTACCCGCTCATCGGCCTCGTCGCGGCGATGCTGTTCAACGGCGCGCAGATTTTCCTGCTCTTTCCGATTTTCGCGGGCCTGTCGCTGATGGGGCCGCTCGTGGCTACCGGCTTTTACGAGATCGCAAGACGCCGGGAACTCGGCCTGGATGCCAGCTGGCGTCATTTTTTCGATGTCGTCCGCGGCCCGTCGGCGCTTTCGATCATGGCCGTCGGCGCGGGCCTGCTCGCGATTTTCTGCGCCTGGCTGGCGAGCGCCGCGATCGTTTACGGATTGTTCTTCGGAACGGCACCTCCGGATTCCGCCGGAGCCTTCCTCACCGATGTGTTCTTCACCGGCCGGGGCTGGGCGATGATCGCCGTCGGCAATCTCATCGGCCTCGTCTTCGCGCTTGTGGTGCTCGCGGCGAGCGTCGTATCGCTGCCGCTGCTCGTCGATCGCAAAGTCAGCGCCGAACGCGCTGTCGCAACGTCGCTTTCCGCTTTTCGGCACAATCCGGGCATACTGCTGCGCTGGGGTCTGATCGTCGCGGTCATTCTCGTGCTCGGCGCGATCCCGCTGTTGATCGGCCTTGCCGTGGCGCTGCCGGTGCTCGGTTATGCGACCTGGCACCTCTATACGCGCCTCGTCGACCGCGAGGCGATTGCGAGGATGGGCCGCTAGATCAATCCGAACTGGTGAAGGAACAGGATGGCCGCGGCGACGAAAGCGCCCACGCACCCGGTCCAGGCGATCCAGGGACGGCCGATCCGCCGCCGGATTGCGATGGCATTTACAATCCCGAAAGCCACCAGGAAGACGACGCCCGCTCCCTTCACAAGATCGCCGAGGCCGTCGAAAAGGCCGCCGCCACGGTCACGGCGATGAAACCGGCCGTACCGAATGCCGCCCTGCCTGCCGTTGCCAGCGCCACTTCGCGTTGCTCGACCACGACCTCGGCGCCGATCAGCATCGGTGTACCGAGTGCCACCGCGATATAGACGCCGAGCACTGTCAGGATCGCAGCCGGCATGACGCGCGGCATCAGCCGCTCGCGATCTTTCATCTCGTCATAATCATAGGTGAGGAGCTGAAAACCCTCATAGGCCATGAACACGGCGCCCGCACCGATCACGGCGCCGATCCAGCCAGGCGAGTCGCCCAGCGTCAGCGCGCTCGTATCCCACCGCGCAATGCCGAATATCGCCAGGCCCGTGAGAATGAGGAGCTTCCCCCATACGGCAACGATTTCGAGCACCGACGCTTCGCCGACGCCCATCAGATTGACCCCGGCCAGAACGATGATCGAAAACGCGGCCATCGCCTGCGGCAGCCAGGCCGGACCACCGATGGCGTTCGCCAGATAGGCGCCGCACGTGCATGGCCCAGTTCGCGCAGAAAACGGTAAATGCCGCCGGGCTTGCCGCTGGCGACGGTTAGCGCGGCATAGCTGTGGCCCGTGGCAAGCGCGATCAGGCCGCCGATCAGAAAGCTGAGCCACGCCCGTTCGCCCGCCGCTTCGATAACCACGCCGAGTGTCGCGAAATCCCGCCGCCGATCATCCCGCCAACGGCCATCGACCAGGCGGCGTTGAACCCGAGGCTGCCTTCGCTGTCCTTTGCCATGGACGCCGACTAGCCCAGCCAAAAAAGAAGGGCCACCCGGCGGGCGGCCCTTCCTTTAAATCCGGCCTGAATGCTTTCGTGCCGAAAGGCTCAGCTCTCGCTGGCTTCCGCTGCTTCGGGCGCTTCGGTCTTGATCGTGTTCTTCTCGCGATCGTCGCGCTTTTCGACGATGCGGGCGCGCTTGCCGGTAAGGCCGCGGAGATAATAGAGCTTGGCCCGACGCACGACGCCGCGCTTCAGCACGGTGACGCTGTCGACGTTCGGCGAATAGAGCGGGAAGACACGCTCGACACCTTCGCCGAACGAGATTTTGCGAACCGTGAAGCTCGATCCCATGCCGCGATTGGTGCGCGCGATGCACACGCCCTCATAATTCTGAATACGGGTGCGCTCGCCTTCGACGACCTTCACACCCACACGAAGCGTATCGCCCGCCTTGAAATCAGGCAGTTTCTTGTCGCTCGTGATGCTCTCAATGGCTTCCGCCTCGAGCGTTTCGATGAGATTCATCTCATTCGTCCTTGTGCTTTTCGCGTTGCGCGCCAGAGGGCGACTGACCCGGAGCGCTCCTGTAGCGCTCCCAAAGATCCGGCCGCCGTGACCGTGTATCGATCTCGGCCTGGGCTTTGCGCCACGCCGCGATCTTCGCATGATCCCCCGATCGCAACACTTCAGGGATCGTGCGCCCTTCCCATATTTGAGGTCGGGTATAGTGCGGATATTCGAGAAGCCCCGCTTCGAAGCTTTCCTCATCGCCGCTTGAAGCCGCGCCCATTACCCCCGGAAGCAACCGAATGCAAGCGTCGAGCAGCGCCAACGCACCGATTTCTCCGCCGGAAAGCACATAGTCGCCGATCGAGACGGCCTCGACCGGCCGCCCGTCGAATATCCGCTCGTCAAAGCCCTCGAAACGCCCGCACAGCACGGTTACGCCCGGCCCCGCCGAAAGGCCCCGCACACGATCCTGGGTGAGCGGAGCGCCGCGCGGAGACATCGCCAATACCGGCGCCCCGGGCTGCCTTTCCAGCGCCGCATCGACAGCCGCCCCAAGCACATCCGCCTTCATCACCATCCCCGCACCGCCGCCCGCCGGCGTATCGTCCACGGTATGGTGCTTGTCGGTCGCGAAATCCCGGATTTGAAGCGTTGCGAGCGACCATTTCCCCTCGTCGAGCGCCCGGCCGGCGATCGAATGACCGAGCGGCCCCGGAAACATTTCCGGGTAGAGCGTCAAGATGGTGGCGGCAAAGGTCATCGGCATGCGTCATGCACAGCCACGAGCGCGGGTCAATCGCCGCCGCACCCCCCGCAGCCGCTCCCACCGCATCCGCTGTCGGTGCTGCAGCCGGTCCACATAGCGGTTGGAACCGCCGACGCCGCTGCCTGCAGCAAATTGCCGATAGGCGGCAAAAAACCGGATGCCCGTCAGGGCAGATACTCGGCATCCATCGTTATCACCTCCGCGCCAATCTCCAAGGCTTTAACCGGCACCATGAAATCCGAACCGTCTGACCGCCGAATTTCGAGAATGTCGCCTGCGCCGAAATTCTCGACCGCCACGACTTCGCCAACCGCTTCACCCTCCCTTGTCGCGCAGGGCAAGCCAATCAGGTCAGCATGATAATATTCGCCCTTAGCGAGCGGCGGGAGGGCCGAGCGCGGGATGGTAAGCGTCGTGCTGCGCAGCGCCTCGGCGGCATTGCGGTCGCTAACCCCCGCGAATTTGGCGACCGGCATCTTGCCGCTCTGGCGCACGGAGACGAGCGTCAGGCTGCGGCCCGCCGCATCATAGGTCTTGTAGCGTTTGAAGCTCTCCAGATTTTCCGTGAAGAGCTTGAGGCGCACCTCGCCGCCAACGCCATGCGCGCCGGCGATGGCAGCGAGGGTGATGCGCTTTTCAGCCAAGGCTTAGCTCTTGGCTTCTTCTTCCTTGGGAGCCTCTTCAGCAGGAGCTTCCTCGGCGGCAGCTTCAGCCGGCGCTTCTTCAGCAACGGCGTCTTCGGCCGGAGCTTCTTCCGCGGCGGCTTCCTCCGCGGGGGCCTCTTCGGCAGCGGCGTCTTCAGCCGGCGCTTCGGCGGTTTCCTCGGCGGCGGCCTCGGCCGGCGCTTCCGCGGCCTCTTCCGCCGGCGCGGCTTCCTCTACCGGGGCGGCTGCCTTGGTGGCCTTTTCTTCGGCGCGTTCCTTGGCCTTGTCGCCCGGTTCGGCCTTTTGCGGATTGTTGCGGGCCGCACGCTCCAGGACGCCGGCGGCATCGAGGAAGCGCAGGACGCGGTCAGACGGCTGGGCGCCAACCGAAAGCCAATGCTTGGCGCGATCCATGTCGAGCTTCACGCGATCGGGATCATCCTTGCCGAGCAGCGGGTTGTAGCTGCCGATACGCTCGATAAACTTGCCGTCGCGCGCCTTGCGAGAGTCGGTGACGACGATCTTGTAGTAAGGCCGCTTCTTCGCACCACCGCGCGAAAGCCGAATTGCAACTGCCATTATCTTGGTTTCCTTCTGGTCTGGATTCAAATGTAAAAATCTATCGTTTCAATAATTTGTCGAGCCCGGGAGGAATGCCCTGCCCCGGCATCCCGGGAAGGCCGGGCATGCCGCCTGACGGCATCTGGCCGCCGCCTTCCCCGGCTTCGGGCATCGCACCGCCGCCGAACATCTTCATCAGCCCCTTGATGCCGCCCATCTTCTTGATGCGCTTCATCGCAGTCGACATTTCCTTGTGCATCTTGAGGAGCTTGTTCACGTCCTGAACGGTCGTGCCCGAGCCCTTGGCGACGCGGATCTTGCGCTTGGCGTTGAGGAGCCCGGGTTTCAAGCGCTCTTCCTTGGTCATCGACCCAATCATCGCGTCCATATGGACAAGCACCTTGTCGTCCATATTGGACTGCGCCATCGCCGCCTGCGCCTTCTTCATCCCCGGAAGCATGCCGGCGAGCGCGCCAAGGCCGCCCATCCGCTGCATCTGCTGGAGCTGGGTGCGCAGGTCGTTCATGTCGAACTGGCCCTTCGCCATCTTTTTCGCGAAGGCTTCCGCCTCGTCCTTCTCGACCGTTTCGGCCGCCCGTTCGACGAGGCTGACGACATCGCCCATACCAAGGATGCGGCCGGCGACGCGTTCGGGATGGAATTGCTCGAGGCCATCGAGCTTTTCGCCCGTACCCACGAATTTGATCGGCTTGCCGGTAACCGCGCGCATCGAAAGCGCCGCACCGCCGCGCGCATCGCCGTCCATCCGGGTCAGGACAACGCCTGAAAGCGGGACCTGCTCGGAGAAGTTCTGCGCGACGTTGACGGCATCCTGGCCGGTCAACGCATCGACGACGAGCAGGATTTCCTCCGGCACGGAAACGTCGGCGACCGCTTTCATCTCGTCCATCAACTGCTGGTCGACATGGAGCCGGCCCGCGGTATCGAGCATGACGACGTCATAGCCCTGGAGCTTCGCCGCCTGGAGCGCGCGCTTGGCGATGTCGACGGGCTCCTGCCCCTGGACGATCGGCAGGGTCGCGACATCGGTCTGCGTACCGAGCACGGCGAGCTGTTCCTGCGCTGCCGGGCGATTGACGTCGAGCGACGCCATCATGACCTTCTTGCGGCCCTTTTCGGTAAGCCGCTTGGCGATCTTCGCGGTCGTCGTCGTCTTGCCCGAGCCCTGGAGGCCAACCATCATGATGACATTGGGCGGGGTGCCGGCGAGATTGAGTTCGACAGCTTCCGCGCCGAGCATCGCGACCAGTGCGTCGTTGACGATCTTGACGACCTGCTGGCCCGGCGTGACCGATTTCAGGACCTGCTGGCCGACGGCCCGTTCGGTAACGTTTTCGACGAATTCGCGGGCGACAGGCAGCGCGACATCGGCTTCGAGCAGCGCAATGCGGACTTCGCGCATCGCCGCGCGAACATCGGCTTCGCTGAGCGCACCACGGCCCTTGAGGCGATCGAATACACCGCCAAGCCGGTCGCTGAGACTGTCGAACATCGCTTCTATCCTTCCCGTTCCGGGCAAAACGCAAAAAACGCCAGCGGGCGAAACCTCGCCGGCCAGCGCGCGCCAACGGCGCTTTCAATGCATTCCTGACGGAACTGTTGGCCGCCGAATACTGCCGATTTCAGCCTTTTACAAGGCCCAGATGCAATTTCCCGACATTAACGCGGTCTTCACTCCGTTTGTGCCACATATTCACCCTCGATTGGGGACGAACGTGTATGAGCGACACCGAGAATTCAGAGTCGGTTCCCGAACCGGCACCGGTGGACCCTGTCGCTGTTGAAGAACAGCCCCGCAGCCTCATATCCGCAGCAATCGCGATGGCGGCGATCCTCATGTTCGCCGCGCTCGGCGGTGAAGTCGTCGGCAACATCATCGCCGGCACCGCAACGCCGCGCGATCCCATTCTTGCGGTCGCCCTGCTCCTCAATATCGCGCTGATCCTGATCGGCTGGCGTCACCATAACGAGGTGACCGAACAGATTGCCGCACATGCCGAAGCCGCGAAGCGCGCAAAACTGCTCGCCTCGCGCGACCCGCTGACTGGTTTCCTCAATCGCCGGGCGCTCGCCAGCGAAGCGGGCGACCTCATCAGCAAGGCGCGCGCGCGCCACAAGGTTGTCGCGATGTTCGTGATCGACCTCGACAGCTTCAAATATGTCAACGACCTCAACGGCCACCATATCGGCGACTTCCTGCTCCGCGAAGTCGGCAAGCGAATCGTCGAGACGGTGCCGGGATCGGCACTCTGCGCCCGCCTCGGTGGCGACGAGTTCGCCGCAGCCTTCCAGTTCGACGCCGCCAATCCTTCGGCCGTCGATGCGATCGCCGACGAATTGATCGAACGTGTCTCCCAGCCGTTCATGATCGAAAACCAGTCGCTTCAAACCAGTGCTTCAGTGGGCGTCGCGCGCTCGGATCATGACTGCAACAGCGTGGACACGCTTCTGCGCCGCGCCGATATCGCCATGTATGCGGCCAAGCGGCAGGGCAAGAACCGCGCTGTCTGGTTCGATGGCAGCATGGAAAGGCTGCTGGAAGAGCGCAACCGCGTCGAGGCGGGCATGCGCGAGGGCATTCCGGCCGGCGAATTTGCGCCTTACTACGAGCCGCAGGTAGATCTGTTGACCGGCCGCCTGCACGGTTTCGAAGTGCTCGCCCGCTGGGAACATCCCGAACAGGGCGTGATCATGCCCGACCAGTTCATCACGGTTGCCGAAGAATGCGGCCTGATCGCCGAGCTTTCGGAATGCGTGATGCGCCGCGCTTTTATCGAAGGCCGCGACTGGGACCCCCACATTTCGCTTTCGGTCAACATCTCGCCGGCGCAGCTCAAGGATCCCTGGCTTGCCCAAAAGATCATCAAGCTGCTGACCGAAACCAACTTCCCGGCCAACCGGCTTGAGATCGAGATCACCGAAACCGCGCTGTTCGACAATCTGGGTATCGCCCAGTCGATCATCACGAGCCTGAAGAACCAGGGTATCCGCGTCGCGCTCGACGATTTCGGTACTGGCTATTCCAGTCTTGCGCATTTGCGCGCTCTGCCTTTCGACCGGATCAAGATTGACCGCAGCTTCGTCACTTCAATCAACAAGGATAGCGAAAGCGCCGCGATCGTCGATGCCATCACGCGGCTCGGCACAAGTCTCGGCATGCCGATCACGGCCGAGGGCATCGAGAACGAAAAGATCGCCGACATATTGAAAGGCCTGGGCAACATGGCCGGTCAGGGCTGGCATTTCGGCAAACCAATGGCGATCGGCAAGACGCGCAGGATGCTCGCCGATCTGGACATGCTGACCGCGCGTTCGAGCGAGGATATAGCCAAGGAAGCGATGGAAGAGCTTCGCAAGCTTCGCCGAACGGGCTGAGCGCCCTTCCCGGCGGCGCCTGCAAATCCCGAAACCCAAGTGGACAGCGGGGCCCGCCGTCCCTAAATCGCGCGCCATGCGCCCCATTTCTCGCAAATTGGCCTTTCACAAGATGCACGGCCTCGGCAACGATTTCATCGTTATCGACGCCCGCGAGCAATCCGTCGCCATGACGGCGGATCTGGCGCGCGCGCTCGCCAACCGGCACACCGGTATCGGCTGCGATCAGCTGATCGTGCTGGAACCCTCGAAAACCGCCGATGTCGCCATGCGCATCTTCAATTCGGACGGCGGCGAGGTGGAATCCTGCGGCAACGCGACCCGCTGCGTGACGCGGCTGATCGGCGCCGAAGCCGTGATCGAAACGCCCGGCGGCACGATATACGGCAAGAGCGACGACGCGGGCGCGACGCTCGACATGGGCCGGCCGCGCTTCGACTGGGACGCCATCCCCCTTGCCTATGCGATGGACACGCTCGAAATGCCGGTCGGCTGGGAAGCTCTGGAAAACCCGGCGGCGGTCAATGTCGGCAATCCGCACGTGGTTTTCTTCGTAGCCGATGCCGATGCGATCGATCTGGCGCGGCTGGGGCCGATCATCGAGCATGATCCGCTGTTCCCGGAGCGCATCAATGTGAACGTCGCCAGCCTCGAACGCGATGGCAGCCTGAAGCTGCGCGTCTGGGAACGCGGAGCCGGCCTCACGCGTGCCTGCGGAACCGGTGCCTGCGCGACGATGGTCGCGGCCGTCCGCCGCAAGCTCGTTGAGGGCGAAACGGTTATCCATCTGCCCGGCGGCGCGCTGACGATCGCCTGGGCGCCCGGCGAGGCGATTCGGATGAGCGGACCCGCCACTCATGTCTTTTCCGCCGAGATCGACACGGAAACGCTCGGATGAGCGGCCCCGAACTCATCACCCTGGGCTGCCGCCTCAATTTTGCGGAAAGCGAAGCGATGCGTACGCTTGCAGCGGGCCGCGACGATCTCGTCATCGTCAACAGCTGCGCGGTGACGGGCGAAGCCGTCCGCAAGACGCGCCAACAGATCCGCAAGGCGAAAAAGGCGCGGCCCGAGGCCGAGATCGTCGTCACCGGCTGCGCGGCGCAGATCGACCCAACCAGCTTTGCCGAGATGCCCGAAGTCGCCCGCGTTCTCGGCAACCGCGAAAAGATGCTGCCCGAAAGCTTTGCGGGCGAACGCTCGCTCGTTTCGGACATCATGGCCGTGCGCGAAACGGCGCCGCATCTGGTGACCGGCTTTGCCGATCGCGCCCGCGCCTTTGTCGAGGTGCAGAATGGCTGCGACCATCGCTGCACCTTCTGCATCATCCCTTATGGCCGCGGAAACAGCCGCTCGGTTCCGGCCGGGCTGGTCATCGAACGGATCAAGGCCTTGGTCGACCAGGGCTTTCAGGAAGTCGTCCTGACGGGCGTGGATGTCACCAGCTATGGACCAGACCTGCCCGGAAACCCCAGTCTCGGAATGCTCGTCGAGCGTATCCTCAAGGGCGTGCCCACCCTGCCCCGGCTGCGCCTCTCCTCGCTCGACTCGATCGAGATCGACGAGCGCCTGTTCGAGATCATCACCGGCGAGCCGCGCTTCATGCCGCATCTCCACCTCTCGCTGCAGGCAGGCGACGACATGATCCTGAAGCGCATGAAACGCCGCCATAGCCGCGCGCAATCGGTCGAGATGGTCGCGAAGCTGAAAACCGCCCGGCCGGAAATCGCCATCGGCGCGGACATCATCGCGGGCTTCCCGACCGAGACCGACGCGATGGCGGACAACACACTGCGGCTCGTCGACGACTGCGAAATCGTCCACGGCCACATTTTCCCATATTCGGCGCGCAAGGGCACGCCGGCGGCAAAGATGCCGCAAGTGCCGATGCCGCTGCGCCGTGAACGCGCCCAGAAGCTGCGTGAGGCTTGCACGCGGCGCAAGACGGCCTGGCTGGAAGGCCTTCTCGGTACTCGCCAGCGCATTCTCGTCGAACGGGATGACGGAACCGGCCATGCGGAAAGTTTTGCCGAAGTGCGGCTCGCCGGTTCGCCCGCACCCGGTTCCATCGTCGAGGCGCGGGTGACCGGCGCCGAAAGCGCCATCCTGCTCGGAGAGGCCGCATGAGCGAGCAGAAGAGCTGGGGCGACAAGCTGCGACTGGGGTTCAAACGGACGTCGGACCGTCTCGGCGGTAATCTCACCGGCCTGATCACCAAGGAAAAGCTCGACGAACAGACGCTCGACGATATCGAGGAAGCGCTGATCGCAACGGATCTCGGTCCCACCGTCGCCGCGCGGATTCGGGACAGGCTCGCCGACGGGCGTTTCGAACGCCATCTCTCCGAACTCGATATCCGCGAGATCGTCGCCGACGAACTGGAGAAGATCCTCACGCCCGTCGCCGCCCCGCTCAAAATCGACGCCTTCCCGCGGCCACAGGTGATGCTCGTCATCGGCGTCAACGGATCGGGCAAGACGACGACGATCGCCAAGCTCGGCCATCTGTTCCTCGAAGACGATTACAACGTCATGCTCGTCGCCGGAGACACGTTCCGCGCGGCCGCCATCGGCCAGCTCAAGATTTGGGCGGACCGGATCGGTGTGCCGATCATTTCCGGCGAGGAAGGCGGCGATGCGGCGAGCCTCGTGTTCGAAGGCGTAAAGCGCGGTACGGAAATCGGCACGGACGTGCTGATCGTCGACACCGCCGGGCGCTTGCAGAACAAGAGCCACCTGATGGACGAACTGTCGAAGATCCGCCGCGTGCTCGGCCGGCTGAACGAGCAAGCCCCGCACGATGTGATCCTTGTCCTCGACGCCACAACAGGCCAGAACGCGCTTTCCCAGATCGAAGTGTTCAAGGAAGTCGCCAACGTTTCCGGGCTTGTCATGACCAAGCTCGACGGCACGGCGCGCGGCGGCGTTCTCGTCGCGGCGGCCGAGAAATACGGGCTGCCGATCCACGCGATCGGCGTCGGCGAAACACTGGAAGATCTGCGCCCATTCGATCCGCGCGCCGTCGCCCGCGCAATAGCCGGCGCCGACGAATTCGACGAGGTAAAGACATGACCGAAAAAAGCAGCGAGCTAAGCGCGGGGGCACGCATGGCGCTCGATTTCGGGCCCGTGCTCGTCTTCTTCGTCACCAATTTTCTCGCGCCGCCGCCGCTGGGTATCTTCTATGCGACCGGCACCTTCATGGCGGCGATGACGATATCGATGGTCTATAGCTGGCTGAGGGCCGGCAAGATTTCGCCGATGCTGCTTTTCTCGGGCATCATGGTGCTGGTTTTCGGCGGAATCACCCTGTTCCTGCGCGACGAGACCTTCATCAAGATCAAGCCGACCATCTACTATATCTTCATCGCCGGGATCCTGTTCTCCGGCCTGCTGACCAAGCGCCCAACGCTCAAGGCCCTGCTTGGGAGCGCCTATCCGGGCCTTACCGACAAGGGATGGGACACCCTCTCGCGCAACTGGGCGATCTTCTTCCTGTTGATGGCGGTTCTCAACGAGGCCGTGTGGCGCAACTCGTCGACCGATTTCTGGGTCGGGTTCAAGCTATGGGGCGCGATCCCGCTGACGCTGGTCTTCGCTTTTGCCAATGTGCCGATGCTGCTGCGCCACGGCCTCAACGTCGAAAAGAGCGACGAGCCGCCGATGCCGGAAGCGCATGAATAGCGCCGGTTGAGTCCTATCCCTGATCGGCCCGTTTGACGCCGGTGCCATCGAGGTTCTGCGCCACGAACTCCCAGTTCACATGCTCGAGCATCGCGTCGAGATAGGCGCCGCGATCATTCTGGTAATCGAGATAGTAAGCGTGCTCCCACACATCGAGGGTGAGCAGCGGGTTCATTCCCTCATGCGCGACCGGCGTATCGGCATCGTGCAGAGAGGTGATCTTGAGCTGGTCGCCATCGAAGATCAGCCAGGCCCAACCGCTCGCGAAATGGCCGGCGGCTTCCGCCTTGAACGCTTCGAGCATCTCGCCGGTCGAGCCGAAACATTCTTCGATATGCGCGGAGAGCTTGCCGCCCGGTTTTTGCGAGTCGGGGCTCAGACACTGCCAGTAGAAGCTGTGATTCCACACCTGGGCGGCATTGTTGAAGAGGCCGGTATTACCGCCTTCCCGGGCAGATGCGATCACTTCGGAAAGTTTCGCACTGGCAAGGTCGGTTCCCTCGATCGCGGCGTTCGTCTTGTCGACATAGGCCTTGTGGTGCTTGCCGTGGTGAAAATCGAATGTTTCGGACGAGATGATCTCGCCGAACGCCTCTTTTCTGTAAGGAAGGGCGGGCAATTCGAAAGCCATGAAAGAGGTCTCCTGCTGGTTTTTCCCATAATGAAGGGAACGCACCGCCCCATCAAGGGTGTCCGCTACTATTGAAGCGATTGCCGCCGGAAAAACGAAACCGGCCGCCCCTCCATGGAGGAACGGCCGATTTCCATTGCCGTTCGGGCCGCTACAAAAGGGCGGCGATCAACGGTTAGCCGACAGGTTGAACAATGAAGTTCGACAGATCGTTGCGCGGCGCATCCCATTCCGGATCGAGATCGGATGCGCGGCGAATGTCGATATAGGCGTCCGTCAGATCGCCATCCAGCTGATGCGCGAGCCCGCGGCCATAATGCGCCACGGCCGGCGCTTCCGTGCCCAGTTCGAGCGCGCGCGTGAAATAGGGAATGGCGTTTTCGCCCGAACGATCCCGGCGCAGCAAGGTGAGCGCCTTGTTCAGCATCGCCTCGGGCTGATTGTTGTCGATCTCTAGCGCGGCATCGAAATCGGAGAGAGCCTGGTCCCAATCGGCGCGGTGGAAATAGATGATGCCGCGGTTGACCAAAGTCGCAACGCGATCGCGCGTTGTCAGCGCGTCATGATCCAGCGCCAGGTTACAGGGCCTCAGGTCAACGCGGTCGTCCGACTGGCGGGCAGCCGCTGCATAACAAATCCGGGCGGAGCTGTTGCCCGCCACCATGATTCCGCTTTGCGCCGCCGAAGCCGCCAAGGCCGCCACCATCGCCGCAGCCGTGATACCGGTCCATGTCTTCATATTTACCTCCCCTGATGCATTATTATATCCGCATCAGGATACCAGACGCGGACATAAACGCATAAACCGGGAGGCAGATTTAGCCGAATTATTCGTCGAACGGGTGTTCCCCGACGATTAACGACGATGGCCGGACACCCGCCGATCAGCTGTCCTCGCCGCCCACGACTCGGAATCGCGTCAACTCACGGGCCGGAAGTTCCCAGCCGGGATCGGTCTCGACGGCGCGCTGGATATCATAATAGGCAGCCGGGATATCGCCGCTCAGTTCATACGCAAGGCCGCGGCCATAATAGGCAAGCGCCGGTTCGCGCGTGCCGTACTCCAGCGCAGTCGTCAGCAGCGAGATGATCTGCGGCAGGTCGTCCTGGTTGTGCAGAAGCGCGAGCGCCTTGTTGAGATAGGCATCGGGCTCGGTCGCATCGAGTTCGATCGCCCGGTCATAGTCGGCAATGCCGCTCTCGAAATCGCCATTGTAGACGTGCAGGATGCCGCGATTGATATAGGTCGCCACGCGATCGCGGCTCGCCAACGTGCGGTCGTCGAGCGCTTGGGTGCATTGTCTTATATGGGCCGGGCCGGTCCGCTCTAAAAGCGCTGCCTCGTAACAGTTTCGCGCATCGCTGCTACCGAAAACCGTGATCGCAGAGGGCGCCGCGCTTGCGAGGCCCATCGTTGCGACGACAGAGAGAAACACAGTCGATCCACGCATGATCCATCTCCATTTTATGGCTGCATCATACGCTATCCGTGCTATTTTAGCGAATCAGCCGATCATGTCATGCCGCTTCAGCGCGTGCCGCAGTTGATCGTAGCTAAGGCCAAGCGCCTTGGCCGTCTGCCGCTGATTATACCGCGCGCGTTCGAGCGCAGCCTCAAGGATCTCGCGTTCATAACTTTCGATGGCCGCCTTGAAATCCGAAACGACCGTCCGCGGCTTGGCAGGCGAAGCCTCGGGAGCCGTATCGGCGGCCGGCGCCGTGGCCGCGACCGGCATCTGCCACGGAGAATCGAACGGATCGAGCTGGATGGTGTCGACCGGATCGCCCGGCGCGCGCCAGCGATAGATGGCGCGTTCCACGACATTGCGGAGCTCGCGGACATTACCCGGCCAATCATGCGCGAGCAGGGCCTTCACGGCATTGTCTCCAAATCCCCGCCATCCGGGCCAATCAAGCTCTACCGCCATCCTCCGCCCGAAATAATCGGCGAGGATCAGGATATCGCCTTCCCGCACGCGCAGCGGCGGCAGCGTCACGACCTCGAACGACAGGCGATCGAGCAGGTCGGCGCGAAATTCACTGCGCGCGACAAGGTCGGGCAGGTTCTCGTTGGTCGCTGCGACGATGCGGACATCGACGCGGATCGGCCTGTTGGAACCGATACGGTTGACCTCGCCATATTCGACCGCGCGAAGCAAGCGTTCCTGGGCGGCGGCAGAAAGCGTCGCCAGCTCATCGAGGAACAGGGTCCCGTTATCCGCTTCCTCGAAGGCACCGGCTCGCGCCCGCGTCGCGCCTGTAAACGCGCCGGCTTCGTGCCCGAACAGTTCAGCTTCGATCAGCGTCTCGGGAAGCGCGGCGCAGTTAAGGGTTATCAGCGGCCCTTCCCAGCGCTGGCTCAGCCGGTGAAGCCGCTCAGCGATCAGCTCCTTGCCGGTGCCGCGTTCGCCGATGACGAGCACGGGCCGGTTCAGCGGCGCGGCGCGGCTGGCCTGCTCGACAGCGTCGAGGAATGCGCCCGACTCTCCGACGAATTGCGATTCTCGTTCCATTTCCAACTTTTAGGGTAATTTCCTAAATTCTGGCAATATGCGCCGTGCGGTTTTTGCGGAAAATTCCTCTAATACATTGTTTTTGTTATATTTTTAAAAACTGGCACGCTCGATGCAGTGAATGGGCTGTGAACGATCAAAGGATCGCAGCAAGTTTCGCGGCCCGAAAGGGCACCAGGAAAAGGCCAAGGTTCAGGAGACCGAAAATGACTAACAACATCGCCCTTCACCAGAATGTTATCGCCGCCGTCGCCGCACTGGCCCTCAGCAGCGTCTGCATCCTGGGAACGGTCGGCCCGCTCGAGGGCAGCGACACGGCCCAACCGGTTCAGCTGCAGACTCAATATGCAACGACCGCAGTTATGACCGGCCAGCTCGCCTAGCCGGAACATTCGGCTGGGGAGGCGGCTGCCCCTCCCCCTCCCCGGCCCACAAAATTGTTCGAGGGATAGGAGTACAACCATGGGAATTTTCTCCCGCACTCGCGACATCATTGCCGCCAACGTGACCGACATTCTCGACAAGGCCGAAGATCCGGCCAAGATGGTCCGCATGATCATCCTCGAGATGGAGGAGACGCTGGTCGAGGTTCGCGCATCCGCTGCCCGCACCATCGCGGACCAGAAGGAAATGCGCCGCTCGATCACCAAGCTCGAGCATCTCCAGGAAGGCTGGAAGGAAAAGGCCGAACTCGCCCTTTCCAAGGATCGCGAAGATCTCGCCAAGCAGGCGCTCGTCGAAAAGCAGAAGGCCGGCGATATGGCCGACCGGCTGAATGGCGAAATCGCGGTGCTGGACGAATCCCTTGCGGGTTACGAGCATGACATTTCCAAGCTTCAGGGCAAGCTGCGCGAAGCGCGTAGCCGCCAGACCAGCATCTCAGCCCGGCTCGAAAGCGCCGAGAATCGCATCAAGCTGCGCGATCTCTATGATGGCGAGCGGGTTCAGGACGCCTTCGAGCGCTTCGAAATGCTCGAACGCCGCGTCGATATGGCCGAAGGACGCGCCGATGCGATGAGCCTCGGCAGCCAGCCCAAGACGCTTGAGGAAGAGATCAACGAGCTCGAGACAAGCGACAAGATCGAAGCCGAACTCGCCGCCATGAAAAAGGCCGGCGGCAAAAAGGCCAGCGATACGGCGAAGGAGGCGTAGCCCATGGAAGATGTCCTCGTCCCCATCGGCGTTGTCGGGATGCTCTTCATCGGGCTTCCCTGGCTGATCCTCCACTATTCGACGCAATGGAAGCGTGCCGGAACGATCAGCCGCGAAGACGAAGACCTGCTGGACGAGCTCTATGAACTGGGGCGGCGGCTGGATGACCGGATGAATACGATCGAACGGATCATCGCCGCCGACAATCCGGAATGGGGCCGGCAGCATCTGACTGCCGAACGGCAGCAGCCGAGCGATCGGCTGACGCAAAGCGAAGAAGAGGCCAGCCCGATCCGCCGCCCGTAACGGCAAAGGGCAAAAACAGGAGTTACGAAAATGCACGACCGCCGGACCAAATTCTACCTCGACAAACAGAATGCGAAGTTTCTGGGCGTCTGTTCGGGTGTCGCCGATTATACCGGAATCGATGTTCTCTGGGTCCGCGTCGGCGCGGTTTTCACAACGATCTTCGCCTTTCCGCCGCTGATCCCGCTCTATTTCGTGGTCGGCTGGCTGGCGCCCTCCAAACCCCTCGGCCTCTACGTCAACAAGGAAGAGGAGAAGTTCTGGCAGGGCACGCGCGCCAATCCGCGCCGCTCGGTCAACGAAATCCGCTCACGCTTTCGCGATGTCGATCGCCGGCTCGCTGATGTCGAGCTGCTGGTCACCAGCCGCAACCAGCGCCTGGCCGACGAGATCGAGGCGCTGCGCTAGGAACGACGAACAACAAGCATCAGGTTCAGGGAGAAAATATCATGAGTTGGGGAGGCCCGCAATTTGTACTGGCGATCATCGGCATGAGCATGATCGGCTGGATCATCACCACCGCCATTCGCGCCAAGCATGGGTATCCGCTGGAAGGCGAATGGGGCGGGCTCACGGACCGGCAGGATCCCGAGAACAACCGCAAGATCGAGCTGCTTTCCAACGAGAATGGCGAGCTGAAGGACAAGATCGTTCGCCTCGAGGAACGGATTTCGGTGCTTGAACGCATCGCCACCGACAAGAGCGCGCGCCTCTCCGACGAGATCGAGAGCCTGCGCGGCAGCAAGGCGAATTAGGAGGGAACGATGGTCGAAACGATTGCCATTCTGCTGATTACGGTCGCCTTTCCGATCTGCGCGGTAACGTGCTGGATCTTCGGCGGCAAATGGTTCGAAATCCGCAAGGTCGAGGCCGAGGCCAATGCGACGATGACGGCGGAGAAGGCCGCGCAATATGCGGCCAAGACCGAAAGGCTCGAACAGCGCGTCGCGACGCTTGAGCGCATCCTGACGGACCGTTCGACGGGGTTGGCCGACGAGATAGAAAACCTGCGGGAAAAACCGCTCAACTAGAGAAGAAAGGTTCAGGAGATGTTCGACAACCCGTTTTCGATGGTCGTGGCGATCGTTCTGATAGTCGCCATCGCCCGGGTGTTGCGTACGCGATACAAGGCCATGCACGGCTATTACGAGGACGAGAACGGGCAGCCCCAGCGCCTCCAGAACGGCGATGCCGACCGGATGCGCGAGGAGATCAAGACGCTCAAGGAACGCATCGTGGTGCTCGAGCGGATAGCAACGGACAAAAGCAACAGGCTCGAACAGGAAATCGAAGCGCTGCGCGACGAACGTCAGCACTAGGTTCAGGAAAAGAAGGTTCAGGAACGGGAAGGTAAAGCCATGCAAGACCAAATAGCGACATTGGCAACCGCCGCGGCCGCACTGATCGGTATCGCAATCGCCAGCCTGGCGGCCCTTAACGGGTGGCGCGGGTGGCTCGAGCTCAAAAGGCTCGAAATCCAGCAACTGACCGCCACTTCGGGTGACGTGACGGTACCCAGCACGGGTTCGCGCATTGAGGTCGCCGACCTTAAGGAACGCGTCCGCAAGCTCGAAGCGATCGCCGCTGGCATCGAACTCTAGCGCCCTCGCGCCTCACCCAATAACGGGATCGTCGTTCCGGTTGCCCCCCGGAATCTCTTCGGATCGGCCCGAAACTCCTAGCCGAAGAGGCCCCGGCTTTTAGCCGGGGTGACGTCGGGCCGGTCAATCTCTAAATGACCGGCATGACATTGCCTTCATCGCTCGACGCGATCCGCGACGAATATGACTTTCTCGAAGCCGACGATCGCTATCGCCTGCTGATCGATCTCGGGCGCCAGCTCGAAGACATGCCGGATGCCCTCAAAACCGATGCGACGCTGGTGCGCGGCTGTTCGGCGGCAGTCTGGGTCTATCCGACAAGACAGGAAGATAGTCGGCTTCACTTCCTGGCGGACAGCAACGCGGCGATCACCAAGGGTATCATCGCGCTTGTGCTGACAACCGTGCAGGACAGGGTGGCCGGCGAGATCCTTGAGACGGACATCGAGGACGCGCTCGCACCGTTCGATCTCAAGAACCAGCTCAGTTCGAACCGTACTCAGGGCATCCCGAACATGATTTCGCTAATCCGCGAAACCGCCGCGCGCTACGCCTGATTGCCCTTCCATTCGCGCCGTTCCTCGGCCGCGCGCAAGACTTCCCATGCCGCCTGCCCCGCCGCGAACCGCTTTACCGCTTCGGCATCGCCGGGCTTCACATCCGGATGATTTGCCTTGGCGAGCTGGCGCCAGGCCTTTTTGACGGCGTCAAATTCGGCATCGGGATCGAGTTCGAATATCTCGAGCGCACGCATCTCATCCGCGCTGCGACTGCCATCGCCAGGCCCACCCCAGCCATAGTGCGAGGATTCGGCATAACCCTCGGCGCTGCGCTGCTCGTCGCGCTCGCGTTCTTCGCGCTGTTCCTTGGTCAGCCCTTCGAAATAGTTCCAGTTGCGGTTATATTCGGCGGCGTGCTTCTCGCAGAAATACCAGCGCTCCGGGCTGTTCGGCGATTTCGGTGCAGGCCGATCGCCGGGCTCGTTACAGCCATGGCGGTCGCAGATACGCACCTCCGTCGCTTCGCGCGACGAACCATAGCCGCGCCAGCGCGGAAATCCCCAGTCGTTGGATCGTTTCACCTGTACCAACTTTCGCTATTCGCCGTCCCGTTGAGATCGTCCATCCGGCAACGGGCTTTCCGAAGCCCGCCTAACGGATGCCCAGCGCCATTATCACGAAATACAGCGTGAAATACACGATGAGCCATGCCGCGCCGTGAATGATGGTAAGGCCAACGGCCATGTCTATGCCAACACCAAGCAGCTTCTGGCACCCCAGATAGAAGAGATAGCTCGCCGCGCCCAGCCCGACGATCAGAACGAGCGGGTCGAAATAGGGAGCGAGGAGAAACAGCACGCCCGCAATCCACACCGGCACCGCGCCATGGGTAACGAGCCTTGTCGTCGCCTCGAGGTCCGGCTCCCCCTTGAACAGCGGCGCGACCCATAAAAGAAGCCGGGCGAGCAGCAACGGCGTCACCAGAAACAGGACGTAAGTTTTCAGGGCGACAAGCGCCGTCGAAAACAGCGTCGTGTTGACATAGGCGTTGTCGGAATAGTGCAACTGGATGCCGCAGAGGCGGCAAACGGCCGGGATCAGCGCAAAAAGCAGGGCCAGGCGCAAGGCCGGAATCGGTTCTTCCGCATCGCGCGCGCTCAGGGCGTCCCAAAATTGGGCCGGCCTGCGTATCATGTCGAGCAAGCTGTTGATTGTCATCACTTATGTCCCAGGCGGTAGCCGAAGCCGGATGCCCCCATAGCCGCTCTAAAAAAGTGGGAGGCATGGCCGGATGCCACGCCTTCCCAGCATCTCCGCCCTATGATTCGCCTTGTTTCTTGATCGCCTGCAACTCGCCCAGAATGCGGAAGAGTACGAGCATCACTTCGCAATAGACACGCCAGAAAACGAGATAAAGCGGCAACCCGATCAACAGGATCAAAATGGCCATGGCCGGCTGATAGCTCATCGTACTAACCACCGACAGGAGCGCGAAAATCGTGATCCCGGCGACACCGGTCCAGAAGATCACCTGAATAAATGTCGGCGTAATGAACTTCTCGAACTTAAGATAGGATTCCATTGAATACCCCCTTTCATCTTTGATGAGAGCCGTCATCGATTCGAAAACGGCCCAGGCCCCATAGGCTCGAACAATGATGCACTATTATCAAGTGTTGAGCCAATATTGTTAGTGCCAGAGGGCCTGTAAGCCGGGTTTTGTCCAGCGGATTGCTCCGCCTGTGCGACCATTCCTCTAGGAACGGGATTGCTCCCGCCCTCAAGCAACCAACCCGGGCGACGAGCCGGACCAGGCCCATATGCCGCCCCTATTCGGTCTTGCTCCCGGTGGGGTTTGCCGTGCCGCGGCCATTGCTGGCGCGCGCGGTGCGCTCTTACCGCACCCTTTCACCCTTGCCGCCTCGCGAACGAGGTTGGCGGACTATTCTCTGTGGCACTTTCCCTGGGGTTACCCCCGCCGGACGTTACCCGGCACCGTGGTTCCGTGGAGCCCGGACTTTCCTCGTGAGCAAGCCCACGCGGCCGCCCAGCCCTCTGGCCCCGCCTATCTAGCCGTTCCTTGCTCGCGATCCAAGAGCAACTGAAAAAGGATCGCACGGCACTGTCCGTCGATCTCTCCGTCGATAAGTTCAGGCCGGAAACGCCGTTGAAAAGCGACCACGACGGCGAGCTTGTCTTCGATATCGTAGCCGAACCGCTCCAGCGCGATCAGAAAGGCGCTGTCGGTCCAGCCCGGATCGGTCGTCGCATTCTCGGAACGTGCCAGGGCAAGATTGAGCCGCGCCAGCTTGCCCCACGGGAAAAGCTCGCCAGGATCTTGCTTGCGGGCCGGAGCGACATCGGAATGGCCGACGACGTTGGCGCGCGGGATATCATGCCGCTTGAGGATTTCCGAAACGAGGCGAACGACGGCCGCGACCTGATCGTCGGGAAACGGGCGATAGCCGAATTCATGGCCGGGGTTGACGATCTCGATACCGATGCTCGCCGAGTTCACGTCGGTGATGCCGCGCCAATAGGAGGCACCGGCGTGCCATGCCCGTTTGCCCTCGTCGACGAGCCGCAACACCGTACCGTCTTCGTTCACAACATAATGGGCTGAAACCGATGCTTCAGGATCCGTCAGCCGATCAATGGCGGATGCCGCATCCTGCATGCCCGTATAGTGGAGCACCAGGATCGAGACCGGTAGCTGCCGATCGTTGAAATTCGGCGATGGCGTATCTATCACGCTCATGCCCGCCGGTTCCCTGAAAATGTTAGATTGTGCAACCGGTCCATTGACCGATACGGCCCAATTTCCCCGGCAAGGTCAAGCCCTGCCGATGCCTGAACCGTCAGGCGCCTATGGCAAGTTGGCGCTTTTCCGGCGGTGCGAGGCGGTAGAGAGAACGCGCACCGGGCAGAATTTCGAAACGGTCGCAATAGCCAAGCACCGTTTCTCCGGCACCGAGCATGAGCGCACCATCCGGCGCCAGCGCCCGCGACATCCAGTCGAGCGCCTTGCCGCGGTTGGCCGCCGGGAAATACAGCAGCACGTTGCGACACAGGATCAGGTCGAACAAGCCCGGCGGCGGCGCTTCAAGAATATTTTGCCGCCGAAAATGAACCATCCTGCGCAGATCGTCATGGGCGTGCCAGCGCTCGCCGCGCTGCTCGAACCACTGCAGCATGTGCTTGGCCGGCAGGCCGCGCTGGATCTCGAACTGGCTGTAAACCGCCTCTTGCCCGCGCGCGATCGCCTTGCGCGAAATGTCCGTGCCCAGCAAGTCGAGCGTCCAGCCGTCCCAGCGACGCCTGTCTTCGCGAAACTGCATGGCGAGCGAGTAGATTTCCTGACCCGTAGAGCAACCCGCGCTCCAGATTTTGAGTTTCTTGGTGTTTTCCCGATGGCCAGCAATCGCCTCGATGATTTGCGGCAGAGTCGAAAACGCATCGGTATCGCGGAAGAAATAGGTTTCGTTGTTCAGCAGTGCGTCGACGGTTTCATCGCGCAGGGAATCGCTGCCCGGCTCCATCAACCGGGCCGCCAGGCTTTCGCAACTGGCGATGTCGTGCAGTTTCAGGATCGGCCGCAGCGCCAGCTCAACCCGCCATTGCCGGCCTTCGTTGAGACGCTGGCCGGTCCGTTCCTCGAGGATCGAGGACAGAGTACGCAAGGCGGAGGGGTTTATCTCCATCCGAACGTCCTCGCGCGCTCTTCGACATAGGCGGCCAGTTCAGGCGGCGGCGCAATAAGATTGGCGATGTTTTGCGCGGCGACGGCACCCGGCATGCCCCAGATCACCGAGCTGGCACGATCCTGGACAAGCAGCTCGCCGCCCGCATCGGCCAATTCCTTGGCGCCCTCCGCGCCGTCGCGGCCCATGCCGGTCAGCACCACGCCCACGGCGTCTGCGCCGTAAACGCGGGCAACGCTGGAAAGCATCGGATCGACCGACGGACGAAAACCGCCCGGCGTCCGTTCGTCGGAAAAGACGATCCGCACGTGGCCGTCGGCGTCGCGCACGGTCAGATGGGCATCTCCGGGTGCAACCAGAACTTCGCCGCCCTTGACGCGCTGGCCATCGCGTGCGGGAAATGTGTCTCGCCCCGTGATCAGTTTCAGCTGCCGTGCAAAATAGACGATGAAATCGGGTGGCAGATGCTGGGTGACAAAGATCGGCATGTCGAGATCGCGCGGAAGCGCCGCAAAGAAAGTGCTCAGCGCATGAATTCCGCCCGTCGAAGCGCCGATCGCCAGGCAGCGTACGGGATGCCCCTCCGCCGGTTTCGGCGCGAGATTCGACAGCTCGGGATCGCGGAACTCGACATGGGCCTCCTTGGCGGCCGCGTCGGGATCGGTGAGCCGGATCATCTTGTTCTTGAGCGATTTCGCGAACCGTTCGGTCAGTCCGCGATTTTCGGGCTTCAGGATGACGTCGCTCGCGCCCATCGCCATCGCCTGCACCGATGCCTCGGCATCTTCCTGGCAGTGCGAGGAAACCACGAGGATCGGCGCGTCGCCGCTGCGCCGCAGGAGGTGCGGAATCGCTTCGATACCGTCCATCCCCGGCATTTCGATATCGAGGATGATCAGACCGACATCGATCTTATCGAGCTTGTCGAACGCTTCCTGCGCGCTGGCCGCCTGCCCGGCGACGGCGAACCGGTCGGTCTCGTTGATGATACGCTGAACGACGAGCCGGGCGACGGCTGAATCGTCGACTACGAGCACGCGACATTTTTCCGGTTGCCCCCGGAGCGTGGAAGTAGAGGCACCAGGCCAGCTTGCCATAAACCCTAACCCAGTTCGACGATTTGAAGTTTGCTCTGCAGCGTCTCCCGATCAAACGGCTTCATGATATATTCGTCGGCGCCGGCATCGATAGCCTCGCGAATATGGTCAACGCCGTTTTCCGTGGTGCAAAAGATAACCTTCGGGCGCTTTTCGAGGGTCAGCTCTCCAAGCGCCTTCAGGAACTGCATGCCGTCCATGACGGGCATATTCCAGTCGAGCAACACGACATCGGGGGAATAGCTTTGAACGGCCTCGAGTGCCTGGCTACCATCCTCGGCTTCGGCGACCGCAAAATCGAGAGTTTCGAGAATATGGCAGGCAACCTTCCGGATAACCTTGGAATCATCGACGACGAGACACTTCTTCACGAAAACTCTCCGAATATCCTTGCTATTCCTTGGACTCTAGCCACTCGCGGTAACTTCCGCGTTAACGCTGTTGTTCGAAATCGGACGGTCATGCGGCGATCGCCGTGTCGGGCAGCACCAGCATTGCAGGATCAACGACGATCACCGCAGCGCCGTCTGCCTCGATCATACCCGAAGACACGCGGCGCCAACCGGAATCGAAGGATGCGCCAAGCCGTTCCAGTTCGATCGAATATTCGCAAACATCATGCACTTCGTCGACCGCGAGCCCGTAGAGATTGCCGTCGACATTGACGACGACCAGCGATTGGCCGTCCCGAATTTCCGCCTGGCGCTGGTAGATCGAGGCAATGGTATCGACGACCGTGATGACCCGGCTACGCAGCGCCGTCAGTCCGGCAACCCAGGGCGCGGCAAGCGGCACGGGGACGATCTCGCCTGCGGTAACGACGGATTCTATGGCATCGGCGGAGATAGCGAAGGTCGAGCCTTCGGCTTCTGCAAGAAGATACAGCTTTTCCATGATCTCTATCCCTGCGCCTTGAGCCGCGCGTCGAGCGCAGCGAAGATACCCGTCCGGTCGTACCGGTAGACAAGACCGTTTTCGCCCGCCGGGTCGGCCGTCAGGCGAACGACATTGTCGGCATCGGAAACACTGGCGGCCGAGGCGTCGCTGGCATCGATAACAACCGCCGCCTCCTCATCGCTTTCATCGAAGCTCACCTCATAGCCCGCCGCCTCGATCAGCGGCGCGAGCATTTCATGCCGCCACAGATCGTCGCCACCGAGAACAAGGCAGCGCGGCCGCTCCTTGGGCACCGCTACCGCGCCATGGGCCGCGAACAGGAAGTGCGGATCGATAATCTCGACCGGCGAGCCTTCGATCACGGCGACACCCGATACGGGGCCGGGCACCGAAGCCGGTTCGAACGTGGCGGGAAAGGGAATCACGTCGACAAGACCAGGTTTCACCGCATAGGCGAGCGTCCGACTGCCGTCGTTGAGCCGCAATATACGGACGATACCCTCATCCGGCAGCGTGCCATTGGCGACGACCCGAATGGTCTCATCGTCCCGGGTGAGGCGAAGCGCACCGGCGCTTTCGGCAATTTGCGAAACATCGGCATCGACGATCCGTTCGACTATCCCCATGCGAATGGCCCTGCGCTTGCCGTCAAGATCTTCAAAGATCAGCGCGTCGCCGGCCGTTGCCTTGCGCTCGCCCTTTTCGCCCTCGGCTTCGACCTGGCGGGCCAGTGAAAGGCGCAGGCCAGCCGCAGCTGCCAGCCCCGCAATGTCGAGCAGCAACAGCGGACGCCCATTATCGGGCAGGGCCGTGCCCGCATAGACGCCTGAAGCCATAATGCACGGAGCAGCAGGCTTCACGACGAGTTCTTCGTGATCGAACACGTCCGACACCACCAGCGCAAAACGCTCCCGCCGGCTCGATCGAAGGATTGCCAGATGTTTGGCGTCCGCTTCTTCCTTGACCCCGGCACCCAGCATTGCGGCGAGGCGGACAACAGGAATTCTGCGGCCGCGGACTTCGGCGATTTCGGTTCCACCGACCGATTCAAGCCGGGCACTGCCGGTGTTGAGCGAAACGATCTCTTCGATACCGGCGCGCGAAATCGCGAACTGACCGCTCGCGGTGCCGAATATCAGCGCGGGAATAATGGTGAGCGTCAACGGCACGCTCAGCACGAGGGTCGTCCCCTCGCCTTTCACGCTTTCGATCTCGATTGTACCGCCGATGCGTTCGACATTGGAGCGCACGACATCCATGCCGACGCCGCGGCCGGAAATGGCGCTGACTTCCTTGGCCGTCGATAGCCCGGGCTGGAAGATGAGTTCCAGCGCGTGTTCGTCGCTCAACTGCTCGGCCGCAAGCGGATCGATACAGCCGGCGGCCACCGCCCGCTCGACGAGCTTGTCGGGATCGATACCCCGGCCATCGTCGGTGATGCTGATCTGGATCTGGTTACCCGATTGCCGGGCCGCGATACGCAGCGCGCCGTTCACATCCTTGCCAGCGTTGCGGCGATCGTCTGGACTTTCGATGCCATGATCGAGCGCATTGCGCACGATATGGGTCAGCGGATCGCGCAGCATCTCGATCATCTCGCGATCGAGCTCGACATCGGCACCGTCGATTTCGAGCGCGACGGACTTGCTAAGATCGGCCGAAAGATCGCGCACGAGGCGAGGCAGCGCCTGGAACAGGCTCTCGATCCGCTGCATGCGCGTCCAGGTAATCGCATCGCGCATATCCGCAACGCAGCCCGACATTCGCTCGAACGCGGTTTCGACATTGTGATCGCCCTGAACGCGGCGCAACTGGCGCGAAAGCTCGTTGCGCGCGAGCACAAGGTCCGAAACGCCACTCATCAGGCGGTCGAGCAGCTCGACCGGCACACGAATGCTGCGCGCGGGATTGCGCTGATCCGGAGCCACGGCCCGAACCGGCGCGGCAAACTCTTCACCGCCTTCCGCATTGATCGTGAGCGCGGCGATCAGCGCTTCATCGACGCTTTCGTCGATGGCAGCGCCTGATTCCAGCGCATCGACGAGCACGCCGATACGGTCGATGATGGCAAGGATGGTGCTAACGAGGGCGGGATTGGGTTCGAGCTTGCCGTCGCGCAGTTCCTGCAGCGCGCTTTCGGCTTCGTGGCTGAGGCGTTGCAGCCGATTGAGGTCGAGAAACCCGCAGCTGCCCTTTACGGTGTGGACGAACCGAAAAACCAGATCGAGCCGTTCGCGGTCCGTCGGATTGGCTTCCCAGGCGACGATTTCGCCTGCAATCGTTTCGAGGGATTCGCGCGTTTCAGCGATAAATTCGGCAAGAAGTTCGTCCATCAGCCCCGTCCTGCATATACTGGGCACCCCTGATGGGGCCTGATGGTTAAATTGTGGTTTACTCGGGCGCGTTTGCCGCGCGTTTATGCGGGAAAGACAACGCCGAACAACAGCATATGCTCCTCAGGCTCGGACACCTGCACTTCACCCCCACCCTCGGTGACAAGAATATGGACCAGCCAGGCCGCCGCCGCGCGCGGCGTAAGCGCATCCTCGCTGGTCTTGCCAAGCAGGGCCGTCTTGAGTTCGGGATCGAGCACCAGCCGCTCGCCCTCGGCGCGAACGACGATCTCGTTTCCTTCCGCGCCGACCAGCAGTGTACCGCCGCGAACCAAGGCGTCGGCAGCGATCAGCGCCAGGTTCAGAAGGATCTTGATCTGCGATTTCGGCATCGTCGCCTGATCGACCATCCAGTTGAGCGTAACGCGGCCTTGCGTGCCTATCAGCCCCTCGATCGCGGTTTTCGCTTCGCGGGTATCGATTTCATCGTCAAAACCACCGGCCGCGCCAAAGGCGAGCCGGAAGAATTTGAGCTTGGCCGCGGACGTCTGGGCGCTTTCGGCGAGGAGCTCGAGGCACCGGGCCCGCATCTCCGGATCATGCTCATCGGCCATCAGCTCGATGCCGTTGTTGAGCGCGCCGATCGGACTCAGCAGGTCATGGCAGAGACGCGACGCCAAAAGGCTCGCAAATTCAATGCTTTTGCTGTCCATATACTCGCGATTCCTGTATTTCGTGCGCCGCGCAAGCCCCTAATGTCGGCTGGGCCCGTCGCTGGCAAGGCTTAGCTTCACAGCTGCGAACCGATGCGGCTCGACAACCCGCCACAAACGCATTTCGCCGCTTGCGACGATCAGCCAGAGCCTGCCGGTATCAAGCGCCATCGCCGCATCATGCCTTGACGGTTCGGCCGCTCCGTTGGGGTGCGAATGATAGTGGCCGATCATCCGTTCGTCGCCCGCTCGCTCGGCTCGGATTGCGGAAAACAGTGTTTCGGGGTCGATCTCGAACCGACGGCGCGGCTCATCGGCGACATTTACCGCCGCTTCGGCGCGCAAAATCGTTCCGTCATCGCCAAACAGCAATCCGCACGCCTCGATTTCGGGGGATTCTGCCTCATGGGCAAGGATGCACGCCTGGGCCTCTCTTGATATCGTGACGCTCACCCCCAAATCGCTAGGCAATGGCGGGGGACTTGTCGATATTGGTTGCGCGGATACCCGCAGAAGCTGACGGCTGGCGGCTCGACCGCGCGCTTGCCGCAGCCCTGCCCCAGTTTTCGCGCGAAAGGCTGAAAAAGCTGATCGCTTCGGGCCATGTCCTGACGTCTGACGGCACCCAGGCCCGCGATCCCAAGGCCAATGCGGAAAAAAGTCAGGAATTCACGGTTTCCGTGCCCGAACCCGAACCGGCCGAAGCCATCGCCCAGGATATCCCGCTCACCGTGATATTCGAGGACGAGTATCTGATCGTCGTCGACAAGCCGGCCGGGCTCGTCGTTCATCCGGCCGCCGGAAACCTTGATGGAACGCTGGTCAACGCCCTGCTCCACCATTGTGCGGGCAATCTTTCGGGAATAGGCGGCGTTGCGCGGCCCGGTATCGTCCACCGGATCGACAAGGGCACGTCGGGCCTGATCGTCGCCGCGAAGACCGACAAGGCCCATCTCGGCCTTGCCAAGCAGTTCGCCGCGCACAGTATAGATCGTATTTACAGCGCGATAGCTGCCGGAATTGTTATGGATTCCGAAGGACGGATCGAAGGCAATCTCGCCCGTTCCACGCAAAACCGTCAGAAAATGGCGATTGTCGAGCCGCCGCGCGGCAAACATGCGATTACGCATTTCAGGCGCATCGCGGCGCTCAACGAGGCAACCCATGTCGAGTGCCGGCTGGAAACCGGGCGCACGCACCAGGTTCGCGTGCATATGGCGCATATCGGCCATTCGCTGCTTGGCGATCCTTTTTACGGAAAGACCAAAAAGGCCCATCGGGCCTTGTTGGAAAGCTTGGATTTCCGTCGTCCGGCCCTACATGCTAAGCGGCTGGGATTCGTCCATCCTGTGACAAGAAACGCTTTGACCTTTGAAAGCGAATTGCCCCTCGACATACAGGAACTATTAAGGGCATTAAACGTATAGATAATATAATGGTTTCTCCTGGATTTCCGGGGGGAACGCAAGGTTCAAGGAGCACCTCCCCTAATGGCAAACGCCGTTGCAACTATCCCGGCGATCGGAGGCGAGGCAGGCCTCAATCGCTACATGACCGAAATCAAGAAATTCCCGATCCTGTCCCAGGAAGAGGAATATATGCTGGCCAAGCGCTACGAGGAGCATGACGACCTCGAAGCGGCCCAGAAGCTCGTTACCTCGCATCTGCGCCTCGTGGCGAAGATCGCGATGGGTTATCGCGGCTATGGGCTGCCGGTCGCCGAGCTGATCTCGGAAGGCAATATCGGCCTGATGCAGGGCGTGAAGAAGTTCGAAGCCGAGCGTGGCTTCCGGCTCGCCACCTATGCGATGTGGTGGATCCGCGCCTCCATCCAGGAATATATCCTGCGCTCGTGGAGCCTCGTAAAAATGGGCACCACCGCCGCGCAGAAGAAGCTGTTTTTCAACCTGCGCAAGATGAAATCCCGTCTCAACGCGTTCGAGGACGGCGATCTCAAGCCCGAGGACGTCCAAAAGATCGCCACCGATCTCGGCGTGACAGAGGCCGAGGTCGTCTCGATGAACCGCCGCATGGCGATGGGCGGCGATACGTCGCTCAACGTGCCGATGCGCGAAGACGGCGATGGCCAGTGGCAGGATTGGCTGGTCGCGGACGAGCCGCTTCAGGACGAAATGGTTGCCGAGGCCGAAGAGTCCGACGTGCGCCGCGGCATGCTTATGGAAGCGATGGGCGAGCTCAACGAGCGCGAACAGCATATCCTGACCGAACGCAAGCTCACCGACGATCCGCAAACGCTGGAAGAGCTGAGCCAGGTCTATGGCGTATCGCGCGAGCGTATTCGCCAGATTGAGGTCCGCGCCTTCGAGAAGCTGCAAAAAGCGATGATGCGGCTCGCCGAGGACCGCAGGCTGCTTCCCGCCGCGTAAGCCGGTTTCACTTACCCTATCCAGACGCCATTCCCGCCGCAAAACGGGGATGGCGTTTTTCTTTGGGCCAGATAAAGCCGTGTCATGGCCCAAGCCGCCCGCAAACGCTCACTCCCCGTCCGCATCGTCGTCTTGCTGCTCAAGGCGGTGTTCTGGTTCGTCATCGTCACGGTGCTGTGGGTCGTTTTGCTACGCTTCGTTCCGCCGCCGATTACCGCGACGATGCTGATGGACGAACATGGCGCGACGCGCGACTGGACGAGCATGGGCAATATCGACCGCTCGATGGCGGTCGCGGCGATCGCGGCGGAGGATGGCAATTTCTGCCTGCATAACGGGTTCGACTTCGAAGCGATCGAACGGGCCTGGGAGGAGCGGCAATCGGGGCAGCGGCAACGCGGCGGCTCCTCGATCAGCCAGCAGACCGCAAAGAACGTCTTCCTCTGGCAAGGCGGGGGCTGGTTCCGCAAGGCGCTGGAGGCCTATTTCACGGTCCTTATCGAGCTGATCTGGGGCAAGAACCGGATCATGGAGGTCTATCTCAACGTCGCCGAGACGGGGATCGGCACCTATGGCGTAGAGGCCGGCGCCCAGCGCTATTTCGGGCACGGCGCCGACCGCCTTGCCGATATCGAGGCGGCGCAACTGGCCGCCGTCCTCCCCGCGCCTCGGACGCGCAGCCCGAACGGCGGCTGGACCGCGCGCCATGCCGGCCGCGTCGCCGCGCGAATGCGGCAGGTCCGCGCGAGCCCGCTCGACGACTGCATCTAGCCGCTAAAACGGCAGTTTGAAGCCCGGCGGCAGCGGCAGACCGGAGGTCATCTTCGCCATTTCTTCCTGGCTCGCCGCATCGGCCTTGCCCCGCGCATCGTTGAACGCGGCGGCGACCAGATCCTCGAGCACCTGCTTTTCGGAGGGCATCAGCAGCGTCTCGTCTATCTCGACGCCAAGGATCGTGCCCTTGGCGCTGGCGCGGATCTTGACGAGCCCGCCGCCCGAAACGCCCTCGACCTCGATATGCTCAAGGCTCGCCTGCGCCTTTTGCAGTTCCTCCTGCACATTCTGGGCAGCTTTCATGATATCGTCGAAATTCTTCACGGGGGATAGCTCCTGTCGGGATTAACGGCCCTGGGCCAGCTTGTAGTCGGTCAGTTCGGCATCGGGAAAAGCCTCGAATGCGGCCTTCACCATGGGCGATTCCAGCACCGACTGGCGCTCGGCGTCGATCGCCGCCTTTTCACGTTCCAGCAGAGACGGTTCGGCCGGGCCATCGCCGGTCTCGACGGTCCAGTGCGCGCCGGTCTTGTCCTTGAGAAGGGCCGCAATATCGCGCAGCTCATCCTCGCCCATCGGCTGGAGCGGCTTGATGACCAGCGCGGGCGGCGCATAGCGCACAAGCCCGACCTGATCGTGCAGCCGCACCGCCATCATATGCGCGCCCTGGGCCTCCAGAAAAGCAATGAGCGCCGGGAAATCGGCCGGCATGTTTCCTTCTGGCCCGCCATTCGGCGCCCCGGCCGGCGCGGCCGGAGGCGAAGCTATCGCGATGTCGCCGCCCTCGAGCTTCTTCGCCAGGTCGCCCGGATCGGGCATCCCCGCCGCGTGGACGATGCGCAGCAGCGCCATCTCGCAGGCTTCGAGCGGCATCGGCGCGGTCTCGATCTCGCGCAGGCCCTTCAGCAGCAGCTGCCACATCCGGTGGAGCGCCGCGAAGCCGAGACCCTTGGCCCAGTCGGCATAGGCGGCGCGCTCCTCGGTCGAGAGCGCCGGATCGTCGGCGCCGCCGACCTTGGCGCGGGTGACGCCGTGACAGGTGTCGAGCAGCCCGCGGAACAAGGCGGCGGGATCGGTCCCGAGATCGTGCTGCTCCTGCACGGTCGCCAGCACCGCCTGCGCATCGCCTTCAAGCAGCTGTCCGAACAGCCGCCGCACCGTGCCCCGGTCGGACAGGCCGAGCATGTCGCGCACTTGCTGCGCGATCACGCCGTCGGCGCCGTGGGCGATCGCCTGGTCGAGGATCGACTGGCCGTCGCGCGCGCTACCCTCGGCGGCGCGGGCGATCAGCGCGAGCGCCTCGGGCTCGGCGGTGACGCCCTCCTCGCGGCAGATCATCTCGAAATTCTCGACCAGCAATTCGGCCGGAATCCGTCTGAGGTCGAAACGCTGGCAGCGCGAGAGCACCGTCACCGGCACCTTGTTGACCTCGGTCGTCGCGAACAGGAATTTCACATGCGGCGGCGGCTCTTCGAGCGTCTTCAAGAGCGCGTTGAAGGCGTTCTTCGAGAGCATGTGGACTTCGTCGATGATGTAGATCTTGAAGCGCGCCGAAACCGCCGAATAGCGCACCGCCTCGATGATCTCGCGGACGTCGTCGACGCCGGTATGCGAGGCGGCGTCCATCTCGACCACGTCGATATGGCGGCCCTCGGAAATCGCGACGCAGGGTTCGCATTGGCCGCACGGCTCGATCGTCGGTCCGCCTTCGCCGTCGGGGCCGATGCAGTTGAGCGCCTTGGCGATCAGCCGCGCCGTCGTCGTCTTGCCGACGCCGCGCACGCCGGTGAGCAGGAAGGCGTGCGCCAGCCGGTCGCGCCGAATCGCGTTGCCCAACGTCTGGACCATCGCGTCCTGCCCGATCAGCTGGTCGAAGCTTTGCGGCCGGTATTTGCGCGCGAGCACGCGATATTCGGTTTCGGCCTCGGGCGCCGTCGGCTGGGACGGTTCGTCGAGGCCGAGGCCGGGCCCGCTGTCGACGGGTTCTTCGGTCATCGTGTCGGGGGAATCGGACATCGGACCAATCTAGCCCCGGCGCGCCGATAAGTCGAAGCGGTTATCGACCGTTCGCATGCCCAAAGCCGACATTGGCGAAGTTGACACCGGTTGACAGTGGGCGGGGTTAGACGGGGCACGGCAATGGCCGAAATCCGTGCAGCGATGTGACCTTAGGTTGACACAGGCCCGCCGGAAACAGGCCGCGCAGGAACCGGAACAGGAAGCACCGACTGGAACATAAAGGGAACGATAGCGCGAAACGGCCGAATAGGAAAGCGGCTTGCGGCGATGCGAACTTTTGGAGGTGGGAGCCGGAACGACCCGCGGCGAAATCGTTGCGGCTGCTTCCTTCCGGATCTGACCGGGTTGGCGAATGCCACGTCCGCCCGACTCCCGGGGCGCATATGGCGATGTTGGGGCGGAAATGCAATGTCCCAGAGAATGAGCTTTAATCGATATTTCTTAGAGGTTCACCGAATAAACAAAGGCAATAACGCACGGAAAGCAAGAGGTGCCAATACGGCAACCGGCAATCCAAAAAGCCCAACTAGGGTATGAGAGACCATATAAAAGTATGTCGTGGAAGTCGCCAAAGCAATCGCAGAGGCCGTGATAGCCCAAGCGTTAGGATGCTCTTCGATCGATTTTGCAAATACGAATCCGGCGCAAGCAGCAATCAACAAATATGGCCAGCTTACCGCGAGCAGCAACTGAACAAACCAGACACCTCCTTGTCCAAAAATATGAAAGGCAGAAACGCCGTAAAGAAGGCCACTGCTACTGCGGCTGCAACTCGCAACCTGCCTTCAATGTTTTCTATTGGTGACACCTGCATAACCAAGTTTTCGATCAGAGAAATCTACTCTCCAGCCCAAACGGACTTACTCCGCGCTCAACGCTCGCTGCCCCGCGCCACCGCCAGCCTTCCGATCTCCGCGATCGCGGCATCCACCTCGCCCGCTTCCGCCGTCGGGCGGTCCACGTAAACCGTTAGCACGAAGGGCTCGCCTTCGGGCGGCCAGACGATGCCGATATCGTTATACGCCGTGCCGCAATTGCCGGTCTTGTCGCCGACCCGCCAGCCTTCGGGCGTGCCTGCGCGGATGCGGTCATCGCCGGTGCGGTTGGCGACGGCCCAAGCGGCAAGCTGTTCGCGCGCTTCCGCCGACATCGCATCGCCGAGGATCAACCGTTGGACAAGCCCCGCCATCGCTTCGGGCGTCGTCGTATCGCGTTCGTCGCCGGGAGCATTTTCGTTGAGCGCCGGCTCGTTCCGGTCGAGCCGGGTGACGCTATCGCCATGGCGGCGGAAGAAGGCGGTCATCGCTTCAGGGCCGCCGATCTGCGCCAGCAACAGGTTGGCGGCGGTATTGTCGCTCAAAGTGCTGATCGCTTCGGCCATTTGCGCGATCGTCATCTGCCCTTCGGCGAAATGTTCGCGCGCAACGGGCGCGTAATCGAGCATATCGCTCTCGTCGAATGCGATCGCCTGGTCCATCGAGAGGTTCCCGGCTTCGACCTCCTCGAGGATCGCCGCAGAGAGTGCCAGTTTGAAGGTCGAGCACATCGCGAAGCGCTCGTCGCCGCGATAGCTTTCAATCACACGGCCGTTCGCGCCGACCAGCGCGACGCCGATCCTGCCGCCAATCCTCTGCTCGAATTCCGCCAGCGCCGCTTCGCTGAGCGCGCCGACAGGCGCTTCGCTCGCGGTCTCGCCTTCCTGCGCGCCGGACGAACAGGCGCTACCGAGCGCCAGCGCCAGGAACAGCGCCGATGCGACCTTCCAGTCCATCACTGCCGGCCTTGCATATTGTGAACCGCGCCGGGGATCTTCACCGTCAGGCTCTCCATCTCCTCATCAACGAAAATCTGGCAGGCAAGCCGGCTGTAGCGGCCGACATCAGCGGCGAGATCGAGCATATCCTCCTCCATCTCGGTCGGCGGTTTCAGCTTGGCGATATCGTCGGCATCGACATGGATGTGGCAGGTCGAACAGGCCATCTGACCCTCGCAGGTGCCTTCGAGCGGCTGGTCATCGGCCTGGGCGATATCGAGCAGCCGATCGCCGGGCTTGGCCTCGACCTCGCTCATCGATTCCCCGTTGGCGGAAATGAAGCGGATCCTGATCATTCGCTATCCTGTTCGCTGAGCTGGATATTGTCTTCCGGATGCGGTTCGTCGCCTGAAACCGGCCGATCCGGAAGCTGCCTATGCGCGGAATCGATAATGAAATCGATAGCCTTTTCAAGCTCCTCTTCGCTCGTATAGCGGCCGTAGCCGAGCCGGATGCTCGATTGCGCCTGCGCCCTGGAAAGCCCGAGCGCGGAGAGCACATGGCTCGGACGTCCCGAACCGCTGGCGCAGGCCGATCCGGCGGAAAAGGCAACGCCGCGCGTCTCCGAAATCAGGCGTCCGGCATCGAGCCCGTCGAGGCGGATATTGAGGTTGCCCGGATAGCGCGCGCAATCCGATCCGTTGATCGTCCAGCGATCGCCGAATTTGCGGACTGCCAGCGCCCAGAGCTTCTCGACATGCGCGGTATCCTCGAAGCCCTGATCCATCATCAGCTTCGCCGCCGCGCCGAACCCCGCGCAGAGCGCCGGGGCGAGCGTGCCGGAGCGCAGGCCGCCCTCCTGCCCGCCGCCATGCATCAGCGGCGCGGGTTTTACGCCATCCGCGCACCACAGCGCGCCGATGCCCTTGGGGCCGTGGATCTTGTGGCTGGAGAGCGCGATCAGGTCGCATTGCGCGGCGGGTATCTCCACGCGGCCGAGCGCCTGCACGCCATCGCAAAACAGCAGCGCGCCGGCATTCTTCACGACCGGCGCGATTTCCGAGAGGCGCTGGGTAACGCCGATCTCGTTATTGACCATCATCACCGCGACCAGCGCGACATCCTCGCCGAGAACCGCGCCCAGCGCCATCGGATCGACCAGCCCTTCCTCGGAAACGTCGAGCACCGTCAGCTCATGGCCCTGCCCCTGGAGATATTCGCACGTATCGAGCACGGCGGCATGTTCGGTGGCGACGGTGACGATGCGGTTGCGGTCTTCAGGCGCATTGGCGAGCGCGCCCTTGATCGCCCAGTTGGCGGCCTCGGTGGCGCCGCTGGCGAAATAGAGATTGCCCGTATCGGCGCCGAGACACTCCATCACCCGCTCGCGCGCCAGCTCGACGGCGGCGGCGGCCTCCCGGCCCATCTTGTGGGGCGAATGGGGATTGCCGAATTTCTCGGTCATATAGGGCAGCATCGCCTCGCGCGCCTCGGGGGCGAGCGGCGTCGTGGCCTGATAGTCGAGATAGATGGGCTCGCTCATGCCGCGCGGGCTTTCGCCTCTTTTGCGAGCCGCTTCCAGACATCGACGAAGCGGTAGACATCCTTGCGGCTGGTGGTCGGCCCCAGACTGACGCGAACCACCTCACCGGCTTCCACATCATCCCAGCCCATCGCGGCGAGTACATGGCTGGGCTTGAGGCTGCCCGAGGAACAGGCCGATCCCGCCGACACCGCGATCCCGGCCATATCGAACTGGATCAGCTGCGCGTTCGCGGCCATGCCGGGCATCCGGTAGGAGGCGATGGTCGGGATGCGTTTCGCATCGCTGGCTACGACCGTGCCGCCCTCGGCCTCGATCGCCTTGTCGAGATGTTCGCGCAGCTGCGAGGCGCGGTCGAGCCAGCCATGGGGCACTTCGACGGCGGCCGCGAAACCGAGCGCCGCCGGCAGATTCTCGGTGCCGGGCCGATAGCCCCGCTCCTGCCCGCCCAGCGCGTGCAGATCGACGAGATCCTTGACCAGCAGTGCGCCAATCCCCGGCGGCCCGCCCAGCTTGTGCGCCGAGACGACGACGAAATCCGCGTCCGGCAGCGGAAATTTTCCTGCCGACTGGCTGCAATCGGCGAGCAGCAGGTTGCCGCCAACATGGACGCGCTCGATCAGATCCTCGAGGTCCTGCAGCACGCCGGTCTCGCTGTTCGCCGACTGGATCGCGACCAGCGCGCGTTCCTCACTGCCGGCCAGCATCCAGTTCAGCTTGCCGCCGTCGATCCGGCTCTCGCCATCGACCGGCACGCGCTCGACATCGCCGGCCGCGCGCAGCACCGCGTCATGTTCGGTCGCGCCGATGATGATCCGCTCGGCCTTGGCGCAGGAGATCGCGAGCGCAATCGCCTCGCTCGCGCCGCTCGTGAAAATCAGATCGCCCGTCCAGCCCAACGCCCTCTTGATCCGCTCACGCGCGGCTTCCAGTGCTGCCCGGGCGCTGCGCCCCTCGCCATGGGGCGAAGACGGGTTCGCCCAGTCGGCAAAGGCCGCCGTCATCGCCTTGCGCGCTTCGGCGAGCATGGGCGTGGTCGCGGCATGGTCTAAATAAAGGCGTTCTTTCAATATCTTATCCGGTTTTTGTTGCGGAAAATCCCACGCGTTCTATATAGCGCGCCACTCGCTTGTGCCCGCATAAGCCCGATTCCCTGCCGTTTCCAGCCATGGGTTGAACCGAACATATTATGCCAGAAGTTATTTTCCCCGGTCCTGACGGCCGCCTCGAAGGCCGTTTTTCTCAGCCGCCGCGCCCGCGTGCCCCGGTTGCCATGATCCTCCATCCCCATCCGCAAGGCGGCGGCACAATGAACAATGCCATCGTCCAGGCGCTCTACAAGACGTTCGTGCGCCGCGGCTTCGCGACGCTGCGCTTCAACTTTCGCGGCGTCGGCAAGAGCCAGGGCGAATTCGACAACGGCGTCGGCGAGCTTTCGGATGCCGCCGCCGCGCTCGACTGGGTGCAGAGCTTCCATCCCGAAGCCGAAACCACCTGGATCGCGGGCTTTTCCTTCGGTTCGCTGATCGGCATGCAGCTGTTGATGCGCCGCCCGGAAATTCGCGGCTTCATCACCATCGCGCCGCCCGCGAACATGTACGATTTCAGCTTCCTCGCCCCCTGCCCGGCTTCAGGCGTGATCATTCAGGGCGATTCCGACGAAGTCGCGACACCCTCGGGCACGCAGAAGCTGGTCGACAAGCTGCGGACGCAGAAGCACATCACGATCCAGCACGACATGATTCCCGGCGCCAACCATTTCTTCGAACGGGAAATGACGCCGCTGATGAAATCGGTCGACGACTATCTCGACATGCGCCTCGATCCGGACTGCCCGATCAAATAGCGGTTTTCTGTCGGTCGATTCTGACAATCAACTCGGATTCGGCAGCGTCCAGATCAGCACGTTCACGAGGATGACGAAGGACGCGGTCAGCATCAGCAGGCCGCGCTTCCTGTCGCCGCGCTTGGCCCAGAGGAATACCCCGCCGAACGCCAGCGCGAAGACGGCAAGCATGGCAATCGAGAGCGCGATATTGGCGGCAAGCAGCATCGGCCCAGCCTAGCCTTGAATGATCGCCGCGAAAACCGCCGGATCGACATTGCCGCCCGACAGGGTAACCATCGTCCGCTCCGTCGGCTTCACCTTGCCCGCCAGCACGGCCGCCAGCGCGACTGCGCCGCCCGGTTCGACGACGAGTTGAAGCTTCGAGAAAGCCGTGCGCATCGCATGCGCGACTTCTTCCTCGCTCACCGCGACGCCGGTCGCGCCATGGGCTTTCAGGATATCGAAGGTGATCGGCGCGACCCGCATCGTCTGGAGCGCGTCGCAGCGCGTCGGCGGCGGGTTCGGCCCGACCGCCTCGATCGCCCCGTTCTCCAGGGAGCGCGTCATATCGTCCCAGCCTTCGGGCTCGACGATGGTGATCTCGGCATCGGGGAGCACGAGCGCCGTTCCGGCCGATAGTCCGCCGCCGCCACAACAGGTAACGGCGCTGTCGGGAGGCCCGCCGGCCAGTTCGGTCATCTGTTCGATCGCTTCGAGCGCAGCCGTCCCTTGCCCTTCGACGACCCAGGGATCGTCGAAACTCGGGACGAGCACCGCGCCGCGCTCGGCAGCGATACCGGCGGCCAGTTCCTCGCGGCCTTCGCTCATCCGGTCATAGAGCACCACTTCCGCGCCCAGCGCCCTGGTCGCGTTCAGCTTCGCCATGGGGGCATCCTCCGGCATCACGATCAGCGCCGGCATGCCGAGCCGCTTCGCCGCAAAGGCGACGCCCTGCGCATGATTGCCGGAGGAAAAGGCGACGACACCGCCCTTGCATTCCTCTTCGCTCATCGCAGCAAGCCGATGATAGCCGCCGCGCAACTTGAAGGCGCCGATCGGCTGGAGATTTTCGCATTTGAGCCAGACTTTGCCGTGCGGCGTTTCGAACGGGATCAACGGCGTCGGCGGCACGATTTCGCGTATGCGAGCGGCGGCTTCCCTGATGCCTTGGATGGTCGGTGTGCGGTGTGATTGCGCGTTCATGGCGCTCCCCTAGCTCGGCTTTCCCTGTCCGGCAATTGTGCGCAACTCCCGTTGCAATTGACAACTTTTCAACCCTGTTCCACTCTCCCCGCACAACAAAAAGGGGGGGGAGCGGAATCATACAAAGCCAAATTCCTGCGCCGGCGGCAGTACTTGTCGTCTGGACACTCGTCATACTGCTCTGGCTCGTCGTCGCGCGGCTGCCGGCCTTGAAAAAAGCCGGAATCGGCAAGACCAACCGTCCATCGCGCAGCGACGCGCCGGTCGTCGCCTAGCAATTCGCCTGAGCCACAAAAAACAAAGGAACAGAGGAGAGGTAATCATGGGAACGAACACCATTCTACAGCCGGTCATCGCGCTGGTGCTGTGGACGATGCTGATCTGGCTGTGGATGTATGTCACGCGCATCCCGGCGATGAACAAGGCGAAGGTCGACGTCGCGAATCTGAGAGGCGGTAAGGGCGCCGATCTCGACGCGATCCTGCCGCCCGAAGTCCAGTGGAAAGCGCACAACTATAACCACCTGCTGACCGAACCAACGCTGTTCTACGCGATCTGCCTGAGCCTGGCGCTGCTCGGCGCGGGCATGGGCTTCAACGCGACCTTGGCCTGGATCTATGTCGGCCTCCGCGTGCTGCACAGCCTGATCCAGGTGACCGTGAACCGGGTGATGTTCCGCTTCATGGTCTTCGCGCTGTCGAGCATCGTGCTGATCTGGCTGACGATCAACGCGGCGCTGATCGCTTTTCAGGGCTAAAGGCGTTCCCGTCTAAAGACAGGCGGCAAGCGCGCCGGGCAGGGCTTCGATCAGGTCGTCCGCGATCAGGAACGGGCCTGCCCTGCGCGCCGCCGAACCGTGCAGCCACACGGCCTCGCAGGCCGCCTCGAACGGATCGCCGGTCGCGGCATAGCGCGCGGCGGCGATACCGGTGAGCACGTCTCCGGTCCCCGCCGTCGCCAGCCAGCTCGGCGCCGGCGGCGCGATAGCGGCGCGACCGTCCGGCGAAGCGACCACGCTGTCATTGCCCTTGTAGATGACGATCGATCCGGACCGCCGGGCCGCTTCGCGTGCCCGTTCGATCTTGTTGCCAGGAATATCGCCGAACAAGCGCGTAAATTCCCCCTCGTGCGGCGTCAGGATCGGCGGCGCATCGAGCTCGGCCAGCATCCCGACTCCGCGTTTCGCAATCAGGGTCAGCGCATCGGCATCGAGCACCAGCTTCTTGCCCGATCCGAGCACGCTATCGAGCCGCGCGTCGGCCTTTTCGTTGAGCCCGAGGCCCGGCCCGGCCACGGCAACATCGACGCGCTTATCGGCAAGCAGATCGGCCAGGGTCCGCGGATCGACGGCAAGGCGCTGGACGAGCGCCAGCGGGCCTTCACCCTGTTCGGGACCGGCCAGCGCGACATAGCCGGCGCCCGCGCGGATCGCGGCATCGGCGGTAAGGCTTGCCGCCCCGGCCATAGCGCCGCCCGCGACCAGCACATAGCCCCGCGAATATTTATGCGCCGAGGGCAGTGGCGGCACGAGCGTCGGCCGGCCAATCTCCAGCAGCGCGCTTTCGGCGGCAATGCCGATCTCGCCGACCAAAACCCTGCCGATGAACGCCGCCGCGGGCTGAAGCAGATGCGCGGGCTTCAACGATCCGAGCGCAATCGTCGCGTCGAAGGAGGGAACCGGCGAGAGCAAGGCCCCGCTATCGGTCTCGACCCCGCTCGGCAGGTCGATGGCGAGGCTGTGCCGGGCCTTGCGGACGAGATCGCAGAGCGCGGCGGAGAGATCGGCGCTGAGCGGCCGCACCAGCCCCGTTCCAAAAAGCGCGTCGACGACCATCGGCGCAGAGCGCGCGTCGCTTATCGCATCGACGGAGCCGGCCCATTTCGCGCGGGCGTTTCTGGCGGCATCGGCCCCCGGATCGGCAAGCGCCGCGACCTGCACGTCGCACCCCCGCTCGGCGAGGATACGCGCGATCACATAGCCGTCGCCGCCATTATTCCCCGGGCCGCAGAGGACAAGAACATGCGCCTTGCCCGCCATACGCCAGGCGATATCGGCAGCGGCCCGCCCCGCCCGCTCCATCAGTTCGTCGACCGAAACGCCGGCCTCCATCATAGCCTCCTCGGCCGCCCTCATCTCGGCGGCGGTCAGGACAGGCCGGGGAGTCACCGCACCGTCGCCGGCAGGCGATAACGGTCGAAGCCGATGGACACTTCGATCTCGCGCTCGGAGACCGGGGTCACGATGGCAGGCTCCGCGCCGTCGGCAGCAATCAGGCCGCGCCCGTCATCGGTGACCAGCAAGCGGCGAAAGCCGCCATCGGGATGGTGCATCGTCAGCACCAGCCCCTCGTCGCTCTGCCGGCGCTCGATCTGGCATTCGGGGCGGAACCCTTCGACGCCACTGACCGCGCAATAGACGCGGCCGCTTTCGGCCAGGTCGCTGCGTGTCTGGACTTCGGATTCGAGCAGCGCCTCGTTATTCGCCGCCGGATCGGCCGTGCCGCAGGCGGCCAGCAAAAGCGTGATCGGTAGCGCGCTAGATATCCGCATAGACATGGGTTTCGGCCCTGGCGCCGGGATGGGTGACGGCGCCGGTCCGCGCGGGCCCCACATTCTGGGCATAGCGCCACAGGGTTCCCGCCTGATAGTCGTTGCTGCGCGCCGTCCATTGAGCACGGCGTTCGGCAAGCACCGCCTCGTCGACGTCAAGATCGATGGTTCCGGCTTCGGCATCGATGCGGATGATATCGCCATCCTCGACCAGCCCGATCGGCCCGCCCTCCGCAGCTTCCGGCCCGACATGACCGATGCAGAAGCCGCGCGTCGCGCCCGAGAAGCGGCCATCGGTGATCAGAGCGACTTTCTCTCCCATCCCCTGGCCGTAAAGCGCGGCGGTTGTCGAGAGCATCTCGCGCATGCCGGGGCCACCCTTGGGGCCCTCATAGCGGATAACGATGACAGAGCCTTCGGCGATGTCGCGGGTTTCGACCGCGTGGAAACATTCTTCCTCGCTGTCGAAGCAGCGCGCCGGTCCCTCGAACTGGAGCCGCGCCATACCAGCGACCTTCACGATCGCTCCATCGGGCGCGAGCGAACCTTTGAGGCCCACAACCCCGCCCCTCGGCGAGAGTGGAGCCTCGACCGAATAGATGACTTTCTGGTTCGGGTTCCAGGTGATCTCGTCGATATTTTCGCCGAGCGTCTTGCCGGTCACCGTCAGGCAATTGCCATCGAGCAGGTCGTTCGTCAGCAGGGTCTTCATCAGCATATAGACGCCGCCCGCCTCGTACATGTCTTTCGCGACATATTTTCCGCCGGGTTTCAGGTCGGCGATATAGGGCGTCGACCTGAACATTTCGGCGACGTCGAACAGGTCGAAATCGATGCCGCATTCATTGGCCATGGCGGGCAGATGCAGCGCGCCATTGGTCGAGCCGCCGGTCGCCGCGACGACGCGGGCGGCATTTTCGAATGCGGCCTTGGTGCAGATGTCGCGCGGGCGAATATTCGCCTCGAGCAAATTCATCACCTGCTCGCCGGCCGCCCGGGCGATATCGGCGTTCGATTCATAGGGCGCGGGGACCATGTTGCTGTTCGGCAGCGACAGCCCGATCGCTTCGCCGACGCACGCCATGGTGTTTGCGGTAAACTGGCCGCCGCAGGCGCCATGGCCGGGGCACGCGACCTTTTCGAGCTCGATCAGCTCCTGCAGCGGGCAATTGTCGGCCTCGTACCGCCCCACAGCCTCGAACACGTCGACGACGGTCACATCCTCGCCGTGGAAATGGCCGGGCAGGATCGAGCCGCCATAAACGAAGATCGATGGCACATTGAGGCGCAGCATCGCCATCATCATGCCGGGCAGCGATTTGTCGCAGCCCGCGAAGGTGACCAGCGCATCGTAGCAATGGCCGCGCACCGAAAGCTCGACGGAATCGGCGATCACCTCGCGGCTGACGAGCGAGGATTTCATCCCCTGATGGCCCATCGCGATGCCGTCGGTAACCGTGATCGTATTGAACCGGCGCGGCAGTCCGCCGCCCGCGATCACGCCTTCGCGGCAGATATTCGCCTGGGTATCGAGCAGGGTGTTGCACGGTGCGCTGTCGTTGCCCGCGCTTGCCACGGCGACGAAGGGCCGGTTGATCTCCTCCTCGCTCATTCCCATCGCATAATAATAGGAACGGTGCGGCGCCCGCGATGGACCCAGCGAAACATGGCGGCTCGGCAATTTCGTCTTGTCGAAACGATTGGACATGATCTTCCCTGTTACACGTTCATCCTAGAGCGCGTCGCGCACCGCCGCGATGACGGGCGCGAGCAATTCGGCCCATTCCCTTGCGCCTTCGGGCGTGTCGATCAAGTCATTCCTGACCTCGATGGCGAGATAGGGGAGCCCGCGCGCCTCGGCATGGAAATTCATCGTCGCGTTGAGCAGTTTGCCCGAATAGGGCTCGTTGTCGCCGACGACGATACCCAGCGCCTCCAGTTTCGGGATCGCGATACGCGGTCCGCGTGCGTCCTGGTTGTAGAGGATGCCGACCTGCCATGGCCGTTCGGCCGGCGCCGATTCCAGCGACGGCGTAAAGCTGTGCAGGGTGAACAGCATCTTGGGCGCATGGGCATCGATCAGCTCCGCCGCGCGCGCATGATAGGGTTTCCAGAAACGATCGATGCGCTCCGCCCGCCCCGCCTCGTTCAGCGCAGCGTTGGCAGGAACCTCGTAACCGTCGCTCGTGACGGGAATAACCGCGGGATTGTCGGCTTCGCGGTGAAGATCGATGACGAGCCGCGAAACATTGGCGGCCAATGCCGGGCAACCGAGCTTTCCGGCGACCAGCGGCGTCAACATATCGATGCCGATATCGACGGCGATATGCTTCTCCATCGCCGCCGGATCGATGCCGAGATCGATATCTTCCGGCACGCGACTGGAGGCGTGATCGGCGATCAGCACCAGGCCCGAGCCGGAACCGCCCGCGATCTCCGTAAAAACCTCGGTCATCGCTTGAACTTCGGTTCACGCCGCTCGCGGAACGCCGCCAGTCCTTCGGCAAAGTCCGCGCTACCGAACGCATCGTCGAACAGCCTTTCGGTCACGATGCCGCTTTCGTCGACCACCGCCGCCTTGAGCAAGGTTTTCAACCCGCGAACACTGTCGCCCGAATTGGCGGTTATGGCAGCGCACAGCGCGTCGAGCGCCGCCTCTCCACCGACCAGCTCGACAAGGGCGATCCGCAACGCCTCTTCGGCATCGACCGACTGCGCGGAAAAGATAAGCCGCGATGCCTGACCCTGTCCCACAACGGCGGCAAGCCGGGCGAGATCCTCGACCTGATAGGTCAGGCCAAGCCTGGCGGGCGTAACCGCGAACCGCGCCTCCTCGCCTGCGATCCGGATATCGCAGGCCAGCACCAATGCGACCGCCGCGCCAACGCATCCCGCCTCGACCAGCGCAATCGTCGGCAGCGGCGAGTTTGCCAGCGCCTCGATCCCCTCGCGCATCGCCATGCGAAAGCCGACGCGCGCATCCTCGTTGCGCTGCAAGGCCTCGAATTCGATAATGTCGGCGCCCGAACTGAACATCGCCGGATCGTCCGAGCGCAGCACGATCACGCGCGCGCGGGCGGCCTCGGCTTGATGGACGCAGCCGGCGAGCTGATGCCAGTGCGCCTGGGCGATGGCATTGAGCTTTCCGGGCGGCGACAGGGCGATCGTGGCGACCGCATCGGAGACGAATAGGGTGAACATAGTGCCTAGTTGCCGCGTCGCGCGCGCTATGTCACCAGTGAAGGCAAGAAGGAGGGTCGCAATGGGTTTCGAACTAACGCGGCGCGAGATGATCGCGGGGCTTGCCGCAGGAACAATTCTGGGAACGAGCGGGTGCGCCGCTCTGCCGGGGCAAACGGCGCAGAGTTGCAATGCACGGGCTGCGCTTGCCCAAGAGGCCGATCATCTGCTTGCCTTGTTGCCGGAAATTGCAACCTATAACGGCGCGGATGCTTCGTTGAACGGCGGCCCGTTGGCGCGAACGCTTAATGATTATTCACCCGCGGGTGAACAGGCGCTGCGGGATGGAACGGCCGCCAGCCGGGCGCGGATCGCGTCGCTGGACTGCTCCCCAAACGATAGCGGCGCGTTGCATGCTGCCGTATGCGAAGCCGTTCTCGCCAATGCCGTGCGATCCGCCCACGTTCCTTACGGCCACATCAATCCGCTCAGGTACGACAATCACGTGCCCTATCTGGTCTCCCAGATCAGCGGACCGCATATCGATTCCCAGGCGGTCATGACGTCCCAGCAATCCTTGCGCACCCCCGATGAGGTCGATGCATGGCTTGAAAAACTGGAAGGGTTTGAAACCGCATTTGCAGGCATATCCGAGAAAATCCGCAGTGATGAGGCCGCCGGATGCCGCCCGCCACAAGCGCTGCTCGCGAAAACGCTGCCGGTCCTCGATGCGTTTCTCGAAGGGCCGGCTGAAGCCCATCCCCTGATCCAGGCGCTTGAGACGGGAATGGTGGATGCCGTGATCGACCAAAGCATGCGAGACACTGCGAAGCGGCGCGCGATATCCGCCCTCGAAACGCGCGCTCGCCCGGCCTATTCGCGCCTCCGGGAACAAATCGCCGATATGCTCCCGCGCGGACAGGAAAATGCCGGCGTCTGGGCCCAGCCGGATGGCGAAACCCTTTATGCCGCCAATATTCGGGCGCTGGGCGACAGCGATCAATCGCCGAATGCCATTCACCAGATCGGACTGGATGAAGTCGCGAGGATCACCTCTGAAATGGAAATCTTGCTCTCGGCGCAGGGGCTGACCCAGGGCAGCGTGGGCGAGCGCATGCTTGCGCTCGCAGATGATCCGCGCTTTCTTTACGAAGACAGCGACGCCGGGCGCGAGGAGCTACTCGAATATCTGCGCTCGCTCGTCAACGATGCCGAAGCCCGATATCCTGAATTTCTGCCCGCAGACATTGTACCGCAACAGCCCATGCTGATCCGCCGGGTTCCGGTGGCAACGCAGGACAGCGCGCCGGGGGGCTATTACGATGCACCGTCTCTCGATGGCACACGGCCGGGCACCTATTGGGTCAACTTGCGCGATATGTCTGCCGTGGCGCGGTTCGCGCTACCCACGCTCAGCTATCACGAGGGGGTTCCCGGCCATCACACCCAGATCGCAATCGCCAGCGGGCTCGGCGAAGCGCCGCTGATCATCCGTATCGCCAGCTTCAACGCCTATCAGGAAGGCTGGGCGCTCTACTCCGAACGCTTGATGTGGGAGCTGGGTGCCTATGAGGACGATCCCTTCGGCGATCTCGGGCGGCTGCAGGACGAGCTGTTCCGCGCTGTCCGGCTCGTCGTCGACACCGGCATCCACGCGATGCGCTGGCCGCGCGAGCGGGCGATCGAGTATATGAGCGAAGTCACCGGCAATCCCGAAACCACGGTCGTCGCCGAGATCGAGCGCTATATGGCCTGGCCCGGACAGGCGCTCGGCTACAAGCTTGGTCAGCTCCGGCTGCTCGCGATGCGCGAGGAGATGCGAAGCCACAAGGGCGACGCCTATGACTTGCGGCAGTTCAACGAAATCGTGCTCGGCCAGGGCGCGATGCCGCTGGGTCTTGTGGCGGAGCGGGTCCAAGCCGCCTGATCGCAGTCGTGGATGCCGGAAACGAAACGGACAGCCGCACCGCATGGCGTGGCTGCCCGTTTCAATGACGTACGCATTCAGGAGAAGCGCAGATCATTGGCGGATGGCGCCGGCAGGGCTCGATCCGTTCCCTCACCATTTGACGGAAAAGGTTACTAAAACTTTGAAAAACAGGGTTAACCTCGGATTTCTAAGGTTAACGGAGGGCGGATTCCCATACCCACCAGCCCGGTTGTGCCGATTTGACGCGCACCATGGCCTCGGTGCGCGTTTCCACGCTTTCAAACAGGGCGAAACATGTTGCGCCGGATCCGGACATTCGGACGAAGAATGCCCCGGGTTGCGCGTCGAGCAAGGCCAGCAGCATGCCGATTTCGGGCGCGATAGCGATGGCCGGCGGCTTCAGATCGTTGCGCCAACCCTCGGTTCCCTTCTCGACGGCCAGAGCCCCGCGATCTTCGCCGTCCCAGCCCTGGAACACCGGGCCGGTCGGAACCGCGACGCCGGGATTGACGAGCAGCACCGGCGCGCTTTTCACGGAGGGAAGCTCGATGGCTTCGAGCTTGTCCCCCTTGCCGCGTCCGACCGCGGTTTCGGAGCCGAGGCACGCCGGAACATCCGCGCCGAGCTCGGCCGCGATATCATGGACCGCCGCTGCGTCGAGATCGACCTGCCACAGCCGCGAGAGCAAGCGGATCGCGGCCGCGGCATCGGCAGACCCGCCTCCAATGCCGGAGGCGATGGGCAAATTCTTGGTCAACCGGATCGCGGCGCCCCGCCCTTCGGACGCATGCCGCCGCACCATCGCGGCGGCGCGCATCACCAGATTGTCGTCACCCGTGGAAAGCCCCTCGGCGAAGGGGCCATCGATTTTCAGGCCGAGATCGTCCGCCGGTTCGGCCACCAACACATCGCCGTCTTCGCAAAAGGCAAAGAGCGTTTCGATCCGGTGATAGCCGCCGGGCAACCGTTCGCGCACATGGAGTGCCAGATTGATCTTGGCATAGGCTGTTTCGGTGAGCGGCCGGGGCTCGGCTGTCATCGCTCGTCCGGCATCAGGGCGAAGCGGTCTCGGCGGTCAGGCCGATATCGAGCTTCTCGCGGATACGCTCGGCGGCTTCGTCTTCGGCGGAAACCAACGCCGCCTGCCAGGCAAAACGCGCGTCGCGGCGGCGGCCGACCGCCCAATAGGCATCGCCCAGATGCTCGTTGATCGTGGGTTCGGCCGGTTCGCCGCGGGCCGCGCTCTCCAGCATCGGGATCGCCTCGTCGACATTGCCCTGCACATAATGGACCCAGCCGAGCGAATCGACGATCGACGCGCTTCCCGGATCTAGCTCCGCCGCCCGGCGGATCAGTACCTCGGCGCGTTCCAGATCCTCGCGTCGTTCGAGCAGCGCATAGCCGAGATAGTTGAGCGCCACGGCTGAATCGGGCGCCAGCTCCACCGCGCGTTCGAGCGCTGGCCGGGCACCGTCCCATTGGCCGCCATCGAGCAGCGCGCCGCCGTAGAGGATCCAGGCCGTCCAGGGTGCGTCATCGCCGCCTGCCAGTTCCAGCGCGCGGCCATAAGCATCGGACGCCTCGCCAAAGCGCTCCATCAGCGCCAGCTGTTCGCCCAGCCGCTGCCAGTCAGCGGCGCTGGCGCCATTTTCTTCGACCCGCTCCTGCGCTAGCGCAAGCGCGGCCGCCGCGTCCTGGGTTTCGGCCAGCAGCTGGACACGCATATCCTGCACGTCCGCATAAAAGGGATCGCGTTCGTCGACATGGTCGAGCGCGGCAAGCGCCGCGGCGTCCTGCCCCGCATTGTCGAGGATCGCGCTGGTCACGAACCAGCCCGAGCTATTATCGGGCGCGAGGAAGGTCGCGAACCGCGCCAGGGTCAAGGCCAGAGCCGAAACATCGCGCCGGTTCACTTCGGCGGCAAGGCGAATGAAGATCTCCGCGATACCGTCTGCCGCGCTGTCGACCGCGCCGGGCACCGAACGGCGACGCTCGATCAGCGCGCGCGCGGCGATTTCCGCCCGGCTATCGCCCGGGAGCAGCGCCAGCGCCTCGTCGCGCCGACGGCTGCGGGCGAGCCGCGACGCCGCCGAGAGCCGGGCCCGCAGGAACCGCGCCGGGCCAAGGTTGCCGAGCCCGGTAATAGCGGCCGTGCCTTCGTCGAACTGGCGCTGCGCAATCAGCAGCAGAGCCCGATGCTCCGCCGAATAGGCGGCCGCTGCGCCGCCTTCACGCCCTGCATCGAGGATCGCGATCGGGTCGGCATCGTTGGCGCCATAGGCGATCCAGGCGCGCAGCACCGGTACCAGCGATTCGAACAGCTGTTCTTCCTCGATCCGGTCTGCGGCGCGGCGGGCTTCGGCCCAGTCGCCATCTTCCAGCGCCTCGATCAGGAACAGAAAACGGGCGTCGGGCGGCAGCGCGTTTGCATTGTCGAGCGCTCGCGCAGCCTGCATCGCCAGCGTCCGGTCACCGGCGGCAACGGCGCGGCGATAGGCGCGCGCGGCGAGCGCTTCATCGAACGGCGCTTCGGCCAGCGCGGCGGCATAGCCGCGCGCGGCAACTTCGATCTCGCCCGAAGCATCGGCAACCCGCGCCCGGGCATAGTCGGCCAGCGCATTGCGGCTGTCGTAAGCCTGTGCCGGGAAGCTCCATGCCGCGCCCAGCGTCAGCAGGGCCATGGCGGGCGCGATACGCTTACATGTTGGGATAATTGGGTCCTCCCCCGCCTTCGGGCACCACCCAGTTGATATTCTGGGTCGGGTCCTTGATGTCGCAGGTCTTGCAGTGGACGCAGTTTTGCGCGTTGATCTGGAATCGCGGTTTGCCGCCATCATCGTCTACCACCTCGTACACACCTGCCGGGCAATAACGCTGCGCCGGCTCCGCATAAAGCGGAAGATTGTAGTCGATCGGTATATCGGGGTCCTTGAGCCTCAGATGAACCGGCTGATCTTCCTCATGGTTGGTGTTCGACAGGAATACCGAGGAAAGCCGGTCGAAGCTGATCTCGCCATCGGGCTTGGGATAGTCGATCTTCTTCACCTGATCGGCGCGCCACAGGCTTTCATTGTCCGGGTGATGGCCCATGGTGAAGGGCATGCGGATACCGATGGTTTCAGCCCACATCGTCATGCCGGCAAGGATAGTCCCGGCAAAATTGCCGTATTTCTCTACCAGCGGAAGCGTATTCCGGACCTTGCGGAGTTCCTTGTAGACCCAGCTTTTCTCGTAAGCAGTCTCATAGGCGGAGAGTTCATCGCCCGAACGTTCGGCGCCGATCGCCTCGAATGCGGCTTCGGCGGCCATCATCCCGGTCTTCATCGCGGTGTGGCTGCCCTTGATGCGCGGCACGTTCACGAAGCCGGCCGAACAGCCGATCAGCGCGCCGCCCGGAAAGGCGAGTTTCGGCACCGATTGCCAGCCGCCATCGTTGATCGCGCGGGCCCCGTAGGAAACGCGCTTGCCGCCTTCGAGGATCGAACGGATCGCCGGATGCTGCTTCCAGCGCTGCATCTCCTCGAACGGCGAAAGCCAGGGGTTGGAATAATTGAGCCAGGTAACAAAACCGAGCGCAACTTGCCCGTTTTCCTGATGATAGAGGAAGCCGCCGCCATTGGCATCCGCGAGCGGCCATCCCTGCGTGTGGATCACACGGCCCGGGACGTGCTTGCCGGGCTCGATATCCCAAAGCTCCTTGATCCCGAGACCATAGACCTGCGGCTGGGAATCCTTGTCGAGTTCGAACTGCCGGATCAGCTGTTTCGAAAGGCTGCCGCGCACGCCTTCGGCGAAGAAGGTGTATTTCGCGTGGAGTTCCATGCCCGGCTGGTAATCGGCTTTGTAGCGGCCATCGCGCGCGATCCCCATATCGCCGGTGGCGACGCCCTTCACCGAACCGTCGTCATTGAACAGTATCTCGGCGGCCGCGAAACCGGGGAATATCTCGACGCCCAGCGCCTCGGCACGGCCCGCCAGCCAGCGGCAGAAATTGCCGAGGCTCACCGTGTAGGTGCCCTTGTTGTTCATGAAGGGCGGCATCGCGAAATGCGGGAATTCGTATTTTGTCTTCTCGGTCAGCACCCAGTGATGGTTCTCGGTCACCGGCACCGTCAGCGGCGCGTCGTCGGCCTCGCGCCAGTCCGGAAACAGCTCGTCGAGCGCCTTGGGATCGACGACCGCGCCCGACAGGATATGCGCGCCGACCTCGGATCCTTTCTCAAGGATACAGACCGATATTTCCTTGCCGTTTTCCTCGGCAAGCTGTTTCAGGCGGATCGCCGCCGAAAGCCCCGCGGGCCCGGCACCTACGATCACCACGTCATAAGGCATGGATTCCCGTTCGGACATTGTCGTCACTTTCTCCCCTGCACCGCCTTTTTGTTCGTATCGTCGCGGCCAGCAAACATTCTGTCAGATAGTCACTGCCCGCCGATTGACCGGGCCGTCAACCTTAGACTCTAAGCGGGGTTTAACAGTGGACGAGCAATGGCTGTCGACCGAGAAATGGAAAGCGCGCTGGACTGGTGGCGAGAGGCCGGGGCCGATGTGATCGTCGGCGACGAGCCGCGCGGCTGGCTGTCCGAACCGCCGCTTGCGAAGAACGGGCTGCTTGAAAAAAAAACGCCGGCAAAAGGCGCGTCGGTTGCCGATACGCCTGCTGCTCCCATCACCATGCCCTCAACGCTGGCCGAATTCCGGCTCTGGCTGCTCGACGCGCCGATCGTGGAGGCCCCGCGCGAGGCCCGGCTCGACGCTGCAGGCGATCCGGCGAGCGGTTTGATGGTGCTGCTCGATATGCCCGAACAGGGCGACGAGAGCGCGGGCCAGCTGCTTTCCGGCGAGGCCGGATTGCTGTTCGACCGGATGCTTGCCGCGATCGGGCGGGATCGGGCGTCGATCTATCTGGCCGTGTTTTCGCCGGCCCGGGCCTTGGGCGGCGCCCTGAACGAGACTGCCTTCGCTTCGCTCGCCGATGCCGCAAAGCGCCATGTCGCGCTCGCGGCGCCGCGGCAGCTGCTACTGATGGGTGAAGCGCCGAGCCGTGCCTTTTGCGGGGTCAGCCTCAACGAAGCGCGCGGAAAGCAACGTGTCCTTAACCATGATGGCGGCACTGTATCCGCGATTGCCACTTTTCATCCGCGCTTCCTTCTCCAGCAGCCGCGGCTCAAGGCACAAAGCTGGAAGGATTTGCAGATGCTGGTCGAAGGAATGAACGCGTGAACCTGAAGCTCCTGACAGCCACCGCCCTGCTTTCGCTTTCCAGCGCCCCGGCCCTTGCCGACAGTGCAAGCATCCCGTCTTCCGCGCCCGCGGCGCGCAGCAACGTCGATACCGTGCTGAGCGGGAACGAGCGCGACGCCTATCGCCGGATCTTCGCCGATATCCGCAATCAGGATTGGGCGAGCGCCCAGGAGCGTCTCGACGAAGCACCGCGCGGCGTTCTTTATCCGGTCGCTCGCGCCGAACTGTATCTCGCCCCCGGTTCGCCGCGCGTCGAGGCCGACCCGCTGCGCGACCTGCTGCGCGAAGCGGCCGACCTTCCGGACGCCTCGCGCATCCTCACCCTGGCCCAGGGCCGCGGCGTCGATAGCGCGCCTAACCTTCCTTCGGCACAAACGCTGCGCCGGATGCCGAGCCCTTCGCGCCGCAGTCGCGCCCGACCGGTCAGCGACGATGCCGCCACGCGCGCGCTCACCATTCGCATTCAGCCGCTGATCGTGGCGGACAGCCCGCGCGAAGCCGAAAATCTGATCGGCGAATATGGCAGCGGCCTCAGCTCCGACGGGCTCACCGAAGTCCGCCAGCGCGTTGCCTGGTCCTATTATCTTTCCGGCGACGATCGCAGCGCGCAGCGCATCGCCCGGCTGGCCCGCAACGGCACGGGCGACTGGGCCGTCCATGCCGACTGGGTCGACGGACTTGCCTCGTTCCGCGCCGGCGACTGCCAGGAAGCCGCCGACGCCTTTTCCGCAGTCGGCCGCCGTGCGCCCGACAGCGAACTGCGTTCCGCTGGCCTTTATTGGACGGCGCGTGCCGAAATGAGCTGCGGGCGTCCGCAGAACGTCCAGCAGTATCTGCGCACCGCCGCGCAGATGAACGAAACCTTCTACGGCCTGCTCGCCGCGCAATCGCTCCGTGTCTCGCCGGAAACGGAAGGCCAGGCCGGACTCGCCCATAGCTGGGAGAATGTGCGCAACGAAGCGAACGCGCAGCGTGCCATCGCGCTTGTCGAAATCGGCGAGCGGAACCTGGCCGAGCAATATGTTCGTCACGGCGTCGCGATCGGCAATCCGCACAGCCATGACGCCTGGCTCGACCTCGCCGACCAGCTCCACCTGCCCAATACCGAACTGTGGATCGCGCAGAACCTGCCGATCGCCCACCATCCTTCGGCACGGGACCTGTTCCCGGCGCCCGATTATCAGCCGATCGGTGGCTGGCGCGTCGATCGATCGCTGGTTTTCGCCCATGCTCTGCAGGAATCGAATTTCCGGCCCGAAGTCGTCAGCCCCGCCGGCGCCCGCGGCCTGCTGCAGCTGATGCCGGGCACGGCAAGCGATATCGCGCGCGATCGCGGCGAGAGCGTCAACGCTTCGCGGCTCAATGTGCCCGAAGTGAATATCGAATATGGCCAGTTCTACATGGAGCGGATGCGCGATTTTCCGGGCATGCAGGGCCTGCTGCCCAAGGTGATCGCTTCCTATAATGCCGGCCCCGGTGCCGTGATGAACTGGGAAGGCCGGCTACGCGACGGCGGCGATCCGCTGCTCTACATCGAAAGCATCCCTTTTTGGGAAACCCGGGGCTATGTGCCGATCATCCTCAGAAACTACTGGATGTACCAGCGCAATGCCGGCGAAGAATCGCCAAGCCTTACCGCGCTGGCCCAGGGTATGTGGCCGCGCTTCCCCGGCGCCCAGGGGCCGGTGGCCGTGCGTCTTTCCGGCCATGGCGGAACCCGCATTGCCAATTGACGAGAGCATAGAATTCCTGCCCGTCCGAATCGCGCTGCTGACGATTTCGGATACCCGGGAGCGCGAAAACGACACGTCTGGCGACATCCTTGAGCAGCGGCTGACGGACGCGGGCCATATCCTGGCCGGGCGAAAGCTGGTTGCCGACGAGATGGGGGAGATTGTCTCGCGCCTCCATGCGTGGATCGACAATCCCGAAGTCGATTGCGTCATCACCACCGGCGGCACCGGCGTTACCGGACGGGATATCACCCCCGAAGTGCTGGAACGCGTACAGGACAAGCCCATTCCCGGCTTCGGCGAGCTATTCCGCTGGCTGAGCTATGAACATATCGGCACGTCGACAATCCAGTCGCGCGCCTGCGCCTGCGTCGCGCGCGGCACCTATATCTTCGCGCTGCCGGGTTCGAACGGCGCGGTGAAGGACGGCTGGGACGGTATTCTCGCGAGCCAACTCGATATCCGCTATCGGCCCTGCAATTTCGTGGAACTGATGCCCCGCCTCACCGAAGAGTGAGCCACACTTCCCACAAGGTCGCATCGGGCTGTGCCCGGTTCGTCTCGAAATAGCCGCCATCGCCGCTGACCCCTGAATAGTCGCCGCCATGACGGCCCGGCGCGCGGACTACATCGCCTTCCAGCGTATCGCCGGTCGCCGATTCAGCGCGAAAGGCGTAGCCGGCTGGTTCGTTTTCGAAGCGAACATATTCGCGGCCTTCATTATCATAGTTGAAACCGAACGTGGCCGGGCCATAAGCCGCAACGGCATCGGCAATCGGCGAACCGGGGCCCAGGCCTTCGACCGTTCGGCATTGATCGGCCTGAACCGAGAAAGCGGAAATCCCGATCCCTCCGGCATAGCTCTCGATCTCGTAATTTTCGAAGATCGCGCAGATCGCGTCTTCGCCGTCCGACCGCGCGCACAGGGCGCCGAAATCAACCATATAGCTCGGATAGAAGGTCAGTACGGTGCGCGCCGGAAAGGCTTCGACGAATTCGCCGAGCGTCGCCGGCATAGCGAGATTCGCGACGCCTTGCTCGGTGATCACGCATTCGGGATCGAAAATCGCGTTCACACCGGCGGAATCGACCGGTGTACCGCCCTCGCCGACTGTGGGATCGAGCACCAGAAGGGTCGCCTCCACCGCCGGTTCGACTGCGGTTTCTTCCGGTACTGCCGTGTCGTCCGGCTGCGCTTCTCCCGAACAGGAACCAAGCGCGGCAATCGACACGAACAACAACGGAACGGCGGCGAATCTCATCGATAATCTCCTTCGAAACCGCATTGCGCCGATCGTGCGAATATGACAAGTTGTTCCCGTTATGTTCTCATCAAAAACCAAAGGCCGGGGTGCCACCGCCAATGCCGCACCGCAGCGCTTCAACCTGCCGGCGCGCGAGGCGGATGGCGACTGGCTCGACGAACGCGAGGTGCTGGACGGCGCGCCGTCTCCTCCGCGCACCCAGGTGACGATCGAGCGCCCGAAGACGATCATAACCCGCAACAACTCCCCCGACATCATCTTCGACCGTTCTATCAACGCCTATCGCGGCTGCGAACATGGCTGCATCTATTGTTTCGCGCGGCCGACCCACGCCTTTCACGATCTCTCGCCGGGCCTGGATTTCGAGACCCGCCTGTTTGCCAAACCCGGCGGCCCCGCCCTGCTGCGCGCAGAACTGGCGAAACCGCATTATGTGCCGGCGCCGCTCGCCATGGGCACCAACACCGATCCCTATCAGCCGATCGAGCGCGAATACGGGATCACACGCCAATGTATCGAGATCCTCGCCGAAACGCGGCATCCGTTGATGATCACGACCAAGTCGGACCGGATCGTGAGGGATATCGACCTGCTGGCGCCGATGGCGGCGGAAGGACTGGTAACGGTGGCGGTTTCGATCACGTCGCTCGATGGCAAGATACATCAGACGTTGGAACCGCGCGCACCATCAGCGCGCAAACGCCTCGCAGCCGTAAAAGCGCTTGGTGAAGCCAGCGTTCCGGTCGGCGTATCGATCTCGCCGATCATTCCCGCGATCACCGATAGCGAGATCGAACATCTGATCGAGGCCGCCGCCGAGGCTGGAGCGAATGCCGTCATGTATATCCCGCTGCGCCTGCCACATGAAGTCGCGCCGCTGTTCCGGGCATGGCTCGACGAATATTATCCCGATCGCGCCGAGAAGGTGATGAACGCCGTCCGCTCGATCCGGCAGAACCGCGACAATGATCCCGATTATTTCAGCCGGATGCGCGGCAGCGGCCCATGGGCGGAACTCATCCGCACGCGGTTCAAGATCGCCGCCCGCAAGCACGGGTTCGTCGGCAGGCTACCGCTGCCTCGCTCGGATCTGTTCCGAAAACCCGCGGGCCCGCAGGGAGAGCTTTTCTAGCGCAAAGCCCTCACACGCCCGCCAGCTTATAATCCTTATATTCCTCGCGCAGCGCGCGTTTCAAAATCTTGCCGGTCGCGGTGTGGGGTAGCTCGTCGACGAACTTTACCTCGTCCGGCAGCCACCATTTGGCGACCTTGTCCGAAAGATAATCAACGACGTCCGTATCGCCGATATCGGCGCCGTCCTTCTTCACGACCAGCAGCAGCGGCCGCTCATCCCATTTGGGGTGATAGACGCCGACCGCCGCCGCCTCGGCAACGCCCGGGCAGCCGACAGCGGCGTTTTCCAGCTCGATCGAACTGATCCACTCGCCGCCCGATTTGATGACGTCCTTGGCCCGGTCGGTGATCTGCATGACCCCGTCGGGGTGGATCACCGAAACATCGCCGGTGTCGAACCAATTGTCATCGCCGACGCATTTGCCGTTTTCGTCCTGAAAATACTGGTCGAGGATCCACGGCCCGCGCACTTGAAGCTGGCCCGAAGATTCGCCGTCGCGCGGCAATATGTTGCCGTCATCGTCAACGACGCGGATCTCCACGCCAAACGGTGTGCGGCCCTGCTTGCAGATGATGTCGACCTGTTCGTCGAAGGAAAGTTCGTCCCAATTATAGGGCCGCTGGCCGATGGTGCCGATCGGCGAGGTTTCGGTCATGCCCCATGCATGGAGCACATAGACCCCGGCATGCATGAACCGCTCGATCATTGCGCGCGGCGCCGCGGAACCGCCGATCACCACCATTTCGAGCTTGCCATAGTCGATCTTGGTCGCGTCCATATGCGCAAACATGGCGAGCCACACGGTGGGCACGCCGGCGGAATGGGTCACGCCCTCGTTCTGGACGAGATCGCAGAGCACCTCGCCCTCGTTGACGGCAGAAAACACCATCTTCGATCCGGTCACCGCGCAGGCGAAGGGCAGGCCCCAGGCATTGGCATGGAACATCGGCACGATCGGCATCATAACCGAGCGCGTCGATAGGTTCATCGCATCGGGCTGTCCCTCGGTCACCGCGTGAAGCACGTTCGAGCGGTGCTCATAGAGCACGCCCTTGGGATTGCCCGTGGTGCCGCTGGTATAGCAAAGCCCGCAGGGTTCGCGTTCGTCGCCCGTCACCCATTCGAATTTACCGTCCTCGGCGTCGATCAGCGCGCGGAAGGTCGGATAATCGCCTCCACCCTCATTTGGGCCATCGAACAGGATGAAATGCTCGATCGTCTTCAGCTCTGGCTTGATCGCTTCGATGAGCGGTTCGAACGCCTTGTCGAACAGCAATACGCGGTCCGCGGCATGGTTCATGATGTAGACGAGCTGTTCGGTGAAAAGCCGCGGATTGACCGTATGAACGACGCCGCCAATGCCCGCGATACCGTACCAGGAGGCAAGGTGATGCGCGTGATTCATCGCCAGGGTCGCGATCCGGTCTCCCTTGGTCATGCCGAGTTTCGACAGTGCCTGGGCGCATTTGCGGGCATCTTCATGGATACCGGACCAGTTGGTGCGGCCGATCGTGCGATCAGCCCAATAGGTCACAATTTCGCGATGGCCGTGTTCGCGTGCCGCGTGATCGATGATGTTCGTCACCCGCAGCGGTGCGTCCTGCATTCCTCCAAGCATGTCTTTCCCTTCGTCCTTCGGACTTTTTTTCCGGCCATCTTAGCCGTGACCGCCGGGCGGTCCAGTCCGAAACTGTGGAAGCGAGCCGGAGGACCGTATCAGGAGACGGCGGCGAGACGCGGCCTCTGCTCGGCCGGCGCAGCGGCGTTGTCCGCTGATAACTGGGCCGAAATCAGTCCGGGAAGATTGCGCATCGTCTCCGCCAGTTCGGCATCAAGCGCGAACCGGCGGCCGAGGACCACATTCGCTTCGCCGCCGCCGGGAAGCGGCGCGCGCAGCACAACCGTACCGCGCCCCTCTCCGTTGTCGCCCAGCGCCTCCGCGAGCAGCGCGAGCGAAGCGGGATCGGCGGTCTCGATGGTCATCGTCATTCGGCTGGCATTGGCGAGGCTCTCGAAAGGCTGGAATTGCTGGACGGTGACGCGCGGCGTCTCCTCGCCCGGCTGCCAATCGAGCTCGACGCGGAGCAACCCGCATTTGCCGTTGCGGGCGGCCTCCTCCATCTCCTCGCGCGGCCCGTCTTCGAACGCGCTCGAGAAATATTGCCCCGAAGAATCGGAAAGCGTCGCGGTGATGAACGCGTTGCCGCGCCGCGAGGTGCGCTTGCGTACATTTTCGACAAGCCCCACCATCACGACGCCGCGCATCCGTCCGCCATCGGCGGGCGCGGGCAGCGCGCACAGCTCGCCATAACTTTGCGCGCCGAACGCCTTGGCGAGATGCTGATAATTGTCGACCGGATGACCGGAGAAATAAAAGCCGAACGCCTCCTTCTCCTGCGCCATACGCTCGGCGAGCGGCCAATGGGCGCTTTCCGAGAGCCGGATATGGGCAATATCGGACTCGCCTTCCGAGAAGAGCCCGCCCTGCCCCGTTTCACGCGCATCGGCCTCGCTCGACGCGATCGACAGGATCGTTTCGGCCGCCGCGAACACCGCCGGGCGATTGGCGTCGAGCGCATCGAAGGCGCCGGCACCCGCCAGGCTTTCGAGCTGGCGGCGATTGAGGAGATGCGGATCGACGCGCGACGCGAAATCGTCGAGATTTTCGAAAATGCCCTGAGCCTCACGCTCGACGGCAAGCTGCTCCATCGCCTTGGCGCCAACGCCCTTGAGCGCGGCCAGCGCATAGCGGACGGCATATTCGTCCTGATATTCCTCGACAGAGAACAGCGCTTCGCTCGCATTGACGCAGGGCGGCAGGCATTCGACGTTGGAGCGGCGCATGTCTTCGGTGAAGATGCCGAGCTTGTCGGTGTTGCCCATATCGTAGCACATCGACGCCGCGTAGAATTCCTCGCGGTAATGCACCTTCAGCCAGGCCGTCTGATAGGCGATCAGCGCATAAGCGGCGGCATGGCTCTTGTTGAAGCCATAGCCGGCGAACTTGGCAATCAAGTCGAACAGTTCGTTGGCCTTGGGCGCGCCGATAGCGTTTTCCGCGCAACCCGACACGAAGCGTTCGCGCTGGGCGTCCATTTCTGACTGGATCTTCTTGCCCATCGCGCGGCGCAGCAGATCGGCATCGCCGAGCGAATAGCCGCCGAGCACCTTGGCGGCCTCCATCACCTGTTCCTGATAGACGAAGATGCCGTAGGTTTCCTTCAGGATCGGTTCGAGATCGGGGTGCGGATATTCGATCGGCTCCAGCCCGTTCTTGCGCGCACCGAACATCGGAATATTGTCCATCGGGCCGGGCCGGTAGAGTGAGACGAGCGCGATGATATCCTCGAAACAGGTCGGCTTCACGGCGGCAAGGGTCCGGCGCATGCCTTCCGATTCCAGCTGGAACACGCCGACGGTGTCGCTCTTCTGGAGCAGTTCATAGACCTGCTCGTCTTCCCAGCCGAGCCGATCGAGATCGACAGATATCCCCCGCTTTTCGAGCAGCTGCACCGCCTTTTGCAGGACCGACAGAGTCTTGAGGCCGAGAAAATCGAACTTCACCAGCCCCGCCTTTTCGACATTCTTCATGTCGAACTGGGTCACGGGAATGTCCGAACGCGGATCGCGATAAAGCGGCACGAGCTTGTCGAGCCGCCGGTCGCCGATGACGACGCCCGCCGCGTGGGTCGAGCTGTGGCGCGGCAGGCCTTCAAGCTTCATCGCGAGATCGACGAGCTTCCGAACATCGGGATCGCCCTTATATTCGGCGGCAAATTCGGTGACGCCGTTGAGCGCGCGTTCGAGTGTCCATGGATCGGTGGGATGGTTGGGCACCATCTTGGTCAACCGGTCGACCTGGCCATAGGGCATTTGCAGCACGCGGCCGACATCGCGCAGCACGGCGCGCGATTTCATGGTCCCGAAAGTGATGATCTGGGCGACCTGATCGCGGCCATATTTGCCCTGAACATAGCGGATGACTTCGCCGCGCCGCGTTTCGCAGAAATCGATATCGAAATCCGGCATCGACACGCGCTCGGGGTTGAGGAAGCGTTCGAACAGCAGGCCCAGTTGCAGCGGATCGAGGCCGGTAATCGTCAGCGACCAGGCGACGACCGAACCCGCGCCCGAACCGCGCCCCGGACCCACGGGAATATCCTGCGCCTTCGCCCATTTGATGAAATCGGCAACGATCAGGAAATAGCCGGGAAATCCCATTTCGATGATGATATCGAGCTCATATTCGAGCCGCTCGGCATAGGGCTTTCGGATCTCGTCGGTCAGCGCATCACCGTGAATAGCGGCAAGCCGCGCTTCGAGGCCGGCCCGGGCATCGTCGCGCAGCTGGGTGGACTCACCGTCGAGATCGCCTGCGACACTCGGCAGAATCGGATCGCGTTTCGGCGCGGCAAAGGCGCAGCGCTGGGCGACGACGAGGGTGTTCTCGAGCGCCTCGGGCAAATCGTCAAAACGCGATTCCATCGCCTCATAGGGCACCATCCAGCCCTCTTCCGGGCTGTGCCGCCGGTCGTCGCTTTCGACGTAATTCGAATCGGCGATACACAGCATCGCGTCGTGCGCGGCGTGGAAATCCTGCTTTTGAAAGAAGGCGGGGTTGGTCGCGACGAGCGGCAGATCGCGCGCATAGGCGAGATCGAGCAGCGCGTCCTCGCTGGCCTGCTCGATCGGTTCGCCGCGCCGGCTGATCTCGACATAGAGGCGGCCGGGGAACAGCGCGCACAGCCGGTCGGCATAGGCCTGGGCCGCCTCCGTCTGCTCGCCCTCATAAAGCCGCGCCAATGCGCCTTCGCCGCCGCCGGTAAGCGCAATCAGGCCGCCCGTGCGGCCCTCCAATCCGTCCATCGCGATATGCGGCGGCTCCTCGAGCGGGCGGTCGAGATGCGCCTCGGACACCAGCGCGCAGAGATTTTCATAGCCCTCTTCGTCCTGCACGAGTAGCGGCAGCCAGTCGATGATCGGGTCCTCGCCCTCAGGCCGGCCCGGCCGTGCGACAGCCAGGGTGGCGCCCATGATCGGCTGGACGCCCTTCTCCATCGCCGCCGCGCAAAATGGCATTGCGGCATAGAGCCCGTTCCGGTCCATGAGCGCTGCCGCCGGAAAACCCAGTTCGCGAGCCCTTTTGGCGATATCCGTCGGCTGGATCGCGCCTTCGAGCATCGTATAGGCCGAAAAGACACGCAGCGGGACGAAGGGCGTATGGGGCATGGCGCGACTATGGGGACTGGTCGTGATTCGGAAAAGCGGGAAAGCGCCTCCGATGTGGATCGCCGATATAGCGAACGCCTAGGGCCGGATGATCCCGACACCGTTGCTGATGACGATGCTCGTGCCGAACGGCTCCGACAGCCTTTGCATCGTTTCGAGGATGCGCCGCGCCGTCGCGCCAGTGGCGAGGCGCGGCACGCCGCGATCGACGCCCGTTGCATCGACGCCGAGATCGATCGGGTAGAGCCGGATTTCCGCAACCTCTCCGCCATCGAAGCGCGAGACCGCGATCACCGATTCGAACTGGCGAGAATCGGAGAAGGAGCGTTCCGCCCTGCCCTGCAGGATCTCGCCAACCGTCGCCTCGCCGGGCTCGATCCCAAGCCGCTCGTAGAAATCGCCAGGCAGCGCCTCGAGGGCATTGTTCATCATCGCGAAGTTGCCGAGCGAATAGAAAATCGGCCGGCTGCGATAAATTTCGATGCCGCGCAATATGTGCGGCCCGTGCCCGACAAAGGCATCGGCGCCCGCATCGATCGTCTGGCGCGCAAAGGCGATGGCGAAATCGGCGGGCGTATCGCTATCGTTGCCCGGTTCGTGATTGTGCAGGCTGTAGACCGCAAAATTGCTGTATTGGCGGCCCTGGCGGATCGCGAGAAGATTTCCCGCTACGTCGCGTTCATTGGGCTCGAACGTCCAGGCCATGGTTCCGTCCGGCCGAGGCCCCGCGCGAAATTGCCGTCCGAATAAGCGGACCGTTTCTTCCTCATCCTCCTGGCCTGCAATCGCGCGCAATTGCTCAAGCTGGTCGAAGCGGACGACCGCGATCCGGTCGACCCTGAGCGGATTGAGGCCCGCCCTGCCCGGCACCTCGCCGACGGGATCGCCCGCCGGCGACATCGCGGTAAAGCTGGACGCCGCAGCAATAAGCGACACACGGCCCTGGGGCGCATGATGGAAGCGCGGCGAACGCGCGCCTTGCAACGTCGTCCCGGTGCCTGCGAAGACCAGCCCCGCCTCCGTGAGCCGCCTCTCGGTCTCGGCCAGCCCCTCGACGCCCCAATCTGTCGAATGATTATTGGCGAGGCTGACGATATCGAAGCCCATGTCCCGCACATCGGCCACCACGCGCGGGTCGGCATACATCCACGAACCGCCCGACAGCGCCTGGGGCGACCCCTCGAAACGCGCCATGTCGATCGCCATCGTCTCGAAATTGCCGAAGGTGAGATCGGCGTCGCGCAGCAGCGCCAGCATCCGAGGCGAGCGCGTCTCCAGAGCCGGCAGCATCGGCCGCAAATAGATCAGATCGCCAACTGCGGCGAGGGTAAAACCGTCCGGCATGGCCCCGGCCGGTACCGGAGCGATGCCGATCGCCGGGTCCTGAGCGGCAACGGGCGGGACGAAAAGGCTCGCGATAACGACCAGAAGGCCGGTCAGGGCGCCGCGAAGAAAATGCCTGCGATTGGCTTTGCGGATTCGATTCATCTTGCCCCCGGTCATGTGCTTCCGGTGCAATCCACCATGAATTGGGGCTGCTGGCAAATTCTGGCGGCCTAGGGCAACAGCGCCGCGATATCCTTTTCGATCTGCCAAGGCTTTGTCGTCGGCGCATAGCGATGGACGACCGCGCCATTGGCATCGACCAGGAATTTGGTGAAGTTCCACTTGATCTGGTTCGTGCCCAGGCCGCGCTGCTGTTCGCGCAGATACTCCCAGAGCGGATCGGCATCGGTCCCGTTGACGTTGATTTTCGCAAAGAGCGGAAAGGTCACGTCATAAGTGAGCGTGCAGAAATTCCGGATTTCCTCGGCGTCGCCCGGTTCCTGCCCGCCAAACTGATTGCATGGAAAGGCCAATATCTCGAAACCGCGATTCTTATATTTGCGATACAGTTCTTCGAGCCCCGCATATTGCGATGTGAATCCGCATTTCGACGCGACATTGACGATGAGTAGCGCCTTGCCCGCATAGTCGGCGAGAGCCTGTTTCGTGCCGTCGGGCAGACCGACCTCGAAGCCGTGTACGCTCATGACGGGCTGCGGATCGCCCTTATTCAAGACGACCCTCATGCAACCGCACCAGCCGGTCCGTCTTCTTGGCCAGCCGCTCGTTGTGCGTCGCGATAAGCGCGGCGCTGCCTTCCTCGCGGACCAGTTTTAGGAATTCGGCGAGAACGATATCGGCCGTGGCTTCGTCGAGATTGCCGGTCGGCTCGTCGGCGAGGACGAGCGAGGGCTTGTTCGCCAGCGCGCGGCCGACAGCGACGCGCTGCTGCTCGCCGCCCGAAAGCTGCGATGGACGGTGTTCGAGCCGATGCCCGAGGCCCAGCCGATCGAGCAGCGATGCTGCGCGCTTTTCGGCATCCGCATAGGTCGCGCCACGGATCAGCTGCGGGATGACGACATTCTCCTTCGCCGAGAAATCGGGAAGAAGATGATGGAACTGATAGACGAAACCCAGATGATCGCGCCGGATGCGGGTCCGCGCGTCGCTTTCCAGGCTTCCGACCTCTTCGCCGTCGATCGTGATCGAACCGGAAAAGCCCCCTTCGAGTAGGCCGACCGCCTGCAGCATTGTCGATTTGCCGGAACCGGACGGGCCGAGCAGCGCGACGATTTCGCCATGGCCGATGGTGAAATCGATGCCGCGCAGCACGTCGATTTTGACGCCGCCCTGTTCGAAGCTCCGCGCCAGCGCCTTCACCGCGAGAACCGTCTCACTCATAGCGCAACACCTCGACAGGATCGGTGCTCGCCGCCTTGTAGGCCGGGTAGAGAGTGAAGATGAAGGCCGAACCCATCGCCAGTCCGACAATGGCCAGAACTTCGAAAGGATCGGTGCGCGCAGGCAGTTCGGTGATGAAGCGGATCGACGGATCCCAGAGATTCTGGCCGGTAAGGGTCTGCACGATTTCGACGGCGCCCTGACGGTAGCGAAGAGTCACGAAAGCAAGCAGCAGCCCGGCGATGGTACCGAGCGCGCTCGTCGTAAGGCCGATGGTGAGGAATATCTTCATCATGGAGCGCCTTGTCGCGCCCATGGTACGCAAGATGGCGATGTCGCGTTTCTTGGCCCTGACAAGCATTATCAGCGAGGACAGGATATTGAACACGGCGACAATGATGATCAGCGACAGGATGATAAACATCACGACGCGTTCGATTTCCAGCGCGTCGAACAACTCGCTATTCATCTCGCGCCAGTCCGTGACAACGGCCTGACCGGCCCAACGCGCCGCGATGGGCGCTATGATGGCGTGGACATTGTCGGGATCGACGGTGTCGATCTCTATCATGCCGACGGTGTCGCTCATCATCAAAAGGGTTTGCGCGTCCTCCATCGGCATAAGCACGAAGGCGCTGTCGAAATCATAGACGCCGACCTCGAATATTGCCCCGACATTGTAGGAAACGATGCGCGGGACGGTGCCGAAAGGCGTCGAACGGCCTTGCGGTGAAATCAGGCTGATCTGTCCGCCAACAACGGCGCCCAGAGAGACGGCAAGCCGCGATCCGATCGCGACATTCCCGCTGCCCGGCGTAAGTGCCCGCATGTCGCCTTCGACGATATTGCTGTTGAAAACCTCGTTTTCACGAATGTCGGCGGTGCGCATTCCGCGCGCCAGCACGCCTTCGACGCGCCCCGCATAGCTGGCCATCAGCGGCTGTTCGATCAACGGAGTCGCCGAAACGACGCCCTCGGTCGCCTCCAGCTCGTCCATGATCAGTTCCCAGTCGGGCAAGCGTCCGCCATAGCCCTGAACCACGGCATGGCCGTTGAGACCCACCGTCTTGTCAAACAGCTCGGCACGAAATCCGTTCATCACGCTCATCACGACGACCAGGGCCCAGACGCCGAGCATGACGGCGACGAGGCTGATCGAGGCAACGACAAAAATGAACCGCTCGCCCTTGCCGGGCAGCAGATAGCGTTTCGCTATCATCCGCTCATGGCGGGAGAGGATCATCCCGACAGCTTTCCGATAGCGATTTCGGGCGTCAGTTCCTCGCGCTCGCCGGTCGCCCGGTTCTTGAGCTCGACCACGCCCTTCTCCAGCCCGCGCGGTCCGACGATCAGCTGCCAGGGCAAGCCGATCACGTCCATCGTGGCAAATTTGGCGCCGCCGCGCTCGTCGCGGTCGTCATAGAGAACCTCGACCCCGGCAGACCCGAGCCGCGTATAGATATCGTCGGCGGCCGCCGTGCAGGTCTCGTCGTCGGCGCGCATGTTGATGAGACCGACCTTGTAGGGCGCGACAGATTCGGGCCAGACGATCCCGTCATCGTCATGGCTCGCCTCGATGATCGCGCCGACGAGGCGCGAAACGCCGATGCCGTAGCTGCCCATCAGCGGCGTCACCATGTCGCCATCGGGGCCGGACACTTTGAGGCCCATCGCCTTGGAATATTTGTCACCGAAGAAGAAGATATGGCCAACTTCCACGCCGCGCGATTTGCGGAGCGCATCGCCCATCTCGGATTCGCGGGCCTCGTCGCGCTTCTCGTCGGTCGCGGCATAATCGGCGGTCATCGAATCGACGAACGCCTGCAGCGCCTCGCTGTCCGCCGTGTCGACGGCATAATCCTCGGCCGAACGGGGCTGCTCCCAGCTCTCGTGAAAGAACACCTCGCTCTCGCCCGACGGCGCGAGGACGATGAATTCATGGGAAAGGTCACCGCCGATCGGCCCGGTGTCGGCCTGCATCGGCATCGCCCGCAGCCCCATCCGCGCAAAAGTCCGCAGATAGGCGACGAACATCTTGTTATAGCTGATCCGCCCGCCGGCCTCGTCAAGATCGAAGCTATAGGCATCCTTCATCAGGAATTCGCGGCCGCGCATCACGCCGAAGCGCGGACGGCGTTCGTCGCGGAACTTCCACTGGATATGGTAGAGGTTGCGCGGCAGGTCGCGATAGCTCTTCGCGCCATCCTTGAAGAGCGAGGTGATCACTTCCTCATTGGTCGGGCCGTAAAGGAGATCGCGATCCGAACGATCGGCGATGCGCAGCATTTCGGGGCCATAAGCATCGTACCGGCCGCTTTCGCGCCACAGCTCGGCCGACTGGATGGTCGGCATCAGCATCTCGATCGCGCCCGCGCGGTCCTGTTCCTCGCGCACGATCTGTTCGATCTTCCTGAGCACGCGAAAGCCGAGCGGCAGCCAGGCATAGATGCCGGCCGAGGTCTGGCGGACGAGCCCGGCGCGCAGCATCAGCTTGTGGCTGATCACTTCCGCATCGGCGGGCGTTTCCTTGGTAACGGGCAGAAAATAGCGGGATAGGCGCATGGGTTTTTGGGTCCGAATGGGGCCGTGGATGACCCGCGTCTCTAGGGCCGCGCCGCGCCGCCCGCAACCTTCTAGCGCTCCATGCTTCTGTTGCGCGATAGACACGGATTCAAACATAATGTGGCCATGTTACCTCTAACCCCATGACAAGGGGCTGCAGATTGGCATAGCAGTTTCGCTACGGATTACGCGCCAAACGGCCGTGGTTCAGGGAGGCTCCACCCGCTGCCCGTTTTCGAGGGGAAAAGCAGGGCGCGAACCGGGGCCAACCAAAGGGGGCTGACGAATATTCGTCACGCTTGTGCCCGGATCGAAAGGTCCGGGCACATTCGTTTTCAGCGCGGGTGTTTCCAGCGACGGAGAATCCGTTTCCTAGCCGCCGGGCTCCGCGCAGCCGATCCAGCGCAATTCCGCCGCCCAGGCATAGCCGCGAAACAGCCGGTCGAATTCCAGCGTCATCGAATGATTGGCCGCGATGGCGCTCAGCGTATCCGCCATCTCCGCCCGCGGCGATACGTCGAACCGCTCCAGCCAGGCAAACAGCATCCGGCGGAAAGCGCGCGGCAAGCGCTCCTGTTGTCCGAAATCGACGATATGAATCTCGCCGCGCCCGCTGAGCAGCCGCGGCAGGCCCTGCAACACCGCGCGCCAGGGCGGGATCATGGAAAGCGTGTAGGACAGGAATATCCGGTCGAACCGGGCGAGGCCGAACAGCGCCTCGGGATCGAACTGCGTCGCATCGCCGCCGGCAAGCGCGATCCGGTCGCTCAGGCATTCCTTCCCGATATTGGCGCGAGCCGTTACCAGCATCGTTTCGGAAATATCGATCCCGAAATAGCGCGCATCGGGAAAGCGGCGCGCAGCGCGGATCAAGTTGCGCCCGGTGCCGCATCCGATTTCCAGAACCGAGGCTCCGGCCGGCGGGGACATCCGATCGACCATGCGATCGCGCCCGAGCAGATAATATTTGCGGGTGAGATCATAGATATGCCGTTGATGACGGTAGATCGCATCCATCCGCGCGCCGGCTTGGCCGCCGGCCAGCGCGGGTTCAATCGGCGCGTTCATAGAGATGGACGCCGCCATAGATGGAAGACCGGTCTCGGGCGGTCAGCGAGCGGGACAGTTCATCCCGATAGGTCCAGCGCCCGAGGATATCTTCCGGTACGCGACCGGGAAGCAGGCTGGGTTCCGCCGCCGTGCGGAACAGGACACGCGACCCCGGCCGCGCAGTGCGGGTGATCTCGATCCACAGCGCCGTCAGTTGACCGTCGGTCATCCAGTCCTGCGCATCGAGCAGCACATAGCGGTCAAGGCTCGCCGCCGGTTCTCCGGCCAGGAAGTGGACGAAGTTGGCGTGGCGTATCTCCACGCGATTGAGCCGGGAAACGACCGCGTCGTAATTGTTCCGTTTCAGATAGGGCGGCAGCGGCGCGGTCTCCGTCTTGCCATAGCCGCGTCCGAAAGCCTGCCAGGCGAAATAATTGTCCGAAAACTCGAAATCGCAAGCGAGCTTTTCGAGGCGCTTGCGCAAGACGCTCGCCATGCCGTCGGGATCGCCGCCCACCAGCGCTTCATATTGCGCGGGCGGAATACCGAGGCCGAACAGCGAGGCGGGCTGGTCGGTCAGCCAACGCACGAATTTCTTGTCGAAGATCGGCGCGAGGCGTTCTTCGAACAGCCGCCGCTGCTCCTCGCGCGTTTGCGCTTTCAGCATCTCGCGCGGATCGACGCCGTAGAGCTTTGCCACGAGATGCGCCGCGGTAATGAAATGGCCGAGCAGCCCGCGCCGGTAGAAATTGCGCGCGAATCCGCCGATCCGGCGCCGGCCCAGCAGATCGCGCCGTTCCCAATAGCGCCTGCTCGTTTCGTCGAGATGCGGGCGGACATGATCGCGATAGGCGGCGATGTTGCGCCGGTCGTCGGCCGCCGCGAAGAAACGATGGAAGGTCTCATAGTCGGGCAACCGCGCCGCCGCTGAGAGCTTCAACCGGTTGAGCGCGATATGCGCGGTGTTGAGATCGACGGCGACGATCCGCTCGGGATTGGCGGTCAGATAGCTCAATACGTTGCAGCCGCCGCTGGCGATCGTCACCAGCCGGGAATCGGGCCCCAGCTGCAAGGCTTCGAGATCGACGACCGGGTCTTCCCAGATCTGCGCATAGACAAGGCCGCGAAAGGCGAAGGTGAAGGCGCGCTCCAGCAGGCCCTGCTTGCTCAGATGATCATGCTGGTGAACGGCGCGGCGCACTTCGCCATTCTTGCCGTGCATGCGTTTCGAACTTTCCGCGAGCCGAAGCTGGGCCATGGGCGTCTCCATCGCCCGATGCCTTTAGGGGCGCATGGTGACTGGCCGATGACGGTTTGCGGTCAATCGCGTTGCAGCGGCCGCCCATGGCTATTTCCCGCTGGACCGGTTAGCCCGAAAAGAAAAACAGTTCCTGGGAGAGCGGGATGCGGGAAGACGAACGGAGCGGCATCGGTTCCGTCGGCGCGGAAAGCGTGCTGGGTGCGGGTGGGCTTGCCAAGGCCCGCCCCTCTTTATGGACCAAGCTCGCTTATGGCTTCGGTGCGATCGCCTATGGCGTCAAAGATAACGGCTTCAACTATTTCTTGCTGCTCTTCTATGCGCAGGTCATCGGGCTCGATGCGCGGCTTGTCAGCCTCGCCATCCTCATCGCGCTTGTCGCCGACGCGATCAGCGATCCGGTGGTCGGATATTGGTCGGACAATTTCCGATCGCGCTGGGGTCGCCGCCACCCGTTCATGTATGCCGCCGCCGTGCCGGTTGCGGTCAGCTATTATTTCCTCTGGAATCCGCCGGTAGGCTGGAGCGGCGAAGCGCTGTTCTGGTACGTGCTTCTGCTCGCAATTCTCATCCGCACGTTCATCACCTTTTACGAAACGCCAAGCACCGCGCTCGCGCCGGAACTGACCGAAAATTACGACGAGCGCAGCACCCTGCTGAGCTTCCGCTATTATTTCGCATGGACCGGCGGCAATGCGATGTCGGTCGTCAACTTCGCGCTGATTTTCCCCGCTTTCGCCACGGTTGCCATCGCCAACGGCCAGTTCAACCGGGATGCCTATGCGCTATACGGCTTGCTGTCGGCGATCCTGATCTTCGCCGCGATCATGGTATCGACGCTCGGCACCCACTCGCGCATCCCGCATCTCAAACAGCCGCCGCCCAAGCGCCGGTTAACCTTGGGCACGATCTTCAAGGAAATCGGCGAAACCTTTGCCAGCCGTTCCTTCATCGCGCTGTTCATTGCTTCGATCTTCGGCTTTATCGCAACCGGGCTCAACGCCGGCCTTGCCTTCTATTTCACGACGTATTTCTGGGGCTTTAGCCCACAACAGATTGGCGTTGTCACCCTGTGCGTCTTCATTTCAGCGGTGATCGGGGCGGTGCTCGCGCCGATCATTTCCCGCAAATACGGCAAGAAACGCGGCGCGATCACGATCGGCCTTATCGCCTTTATAGGATCGCCGACGCCGATCTTCCTGCGCCTGATAGACGTGCTTCCGGACAATGAATCGCCCTTCATCTTCTGGTTCATCGTCCTGACGACGACGATCGATATCGGGCTGGTGATCTGTTACCAGATCCTCGCCGCCTCGATGGTCGCCGATCTCGTCGAACAGGCGGAACTGCGGACCGGGCGGCGCTCCGAAGGCATGTTCTACGCAGCCTATACCTTCATGCGGAAATGCGGGATCGGACTCGGCATCGTCATCGCCGGCTTTGTGATTTCGACCGTCGGTCTCGCAGCTGGCGCGCAACAGGGAGAGGCATCCGACGAAACGCTATGGCTGCTTGGCGCCGTCTATGCCCCGGCGATCCTCGCGCTGTGGCTGACAATGATCGCGATCATCAGCCAGTACCGGATCGACCGTACCGAGCATGAAGAGAATTTGAGAAAGCTGGCGGAGCGTGAAGCCGGCGGTTAATCGCCCATCGCCGCGATTTCCCAGAGCGCCGCGCAATCGAGGATACGGATCTTGCCCTGATCGAGCTCGATCAGCCCGGCTTCGGACCAGGCCGAAAGCTGGCGGTTGATATTCTCGCGGCTGATGCCGACGAAATTGCCGAGTTCGCTCTGGCTGATGTCGATCTTGAGCTTCTGGTTTGCCGCCTCCGCGTCGGTGAGACGCTGGAGATAACGCGCGAGCCGCGGCCCGGCTGAAAAGGCGCGATCGCTTTCGACCGTGGTATTCATCTGACGAAGGCGCCGCGCCATCTCCTGCAACATGCGGAGCGCAACGGTCGGGTTTTGCGTAATGAAACCTTCAGCCTGAGATCGGGTCAGGTGCATGATGCTGCCGTCATCGATCATCGTCACCGTCGCCGTCCGGTCGCCACCATCGAGCAGCGCGATTTCGCCGATCACGGTGCCCGGGCCCAGATAATCGAGCACGATTTCCCGCCCGTTCACCGCGACCATATTCACGCGCGCCGTGCCGGTGACGAGGATAATCGCCGAATCGCCAGGATCGCCCTGATGAATCAATATCTCGCGCTTCGCCGCGAATTCGAGCTTGGTGCGCTCGAGTAGGTCGTCGAGCTGCTCTTCCGTACAGGCCGCAAGAAGCGAACCTTTCGGCAAGATAGCGAGCAAATCCTGGGCTTTCATACGGTCGACAGCCATTCGCGCCTCCTTCGTTCAGGGGGGCGGTCCGGCGCGCTCCGGCACGAGTTCGTCAGACCAGCCGCGACTGTCTTAACGCTGCTTCTATGAAGCTTGCAAATAACGGGTGTGGGTCGAAGGGTCGGGATTTGAGTTCCGGGTGAAACTGGACGCCGATAAACCAGTCGTGATCGGGCCGCTCGACGATCTCGGGAAGTTCTCCGTCGGGCGACATACCGGAAAATACGAGCCCGCCCTGTTCGAGCATCGGGACGTAACCGGTATTCACCTCATAGCGGTGTCGGTGCCGCTCGGAGATCGTCTCCGAACCATAAATCGACGCAACATGGCTGTTGCCGTAAAGCTTCGCGTCATAGGCGCCAAGCCGCATCGTACCGCCGAGATCGCCGCCCGCCTCGCGCTTCTGGATGCCTTCTTCGCTCATCCACTCGGTGATCAGGCCGACTACTGGCTCTTCGGTCTCTCCGAATTCGGTCGAAGACGCATTGTCGATCCCCCCGAGATTTCTTGCTCCCTCGACACACGCCATCTGCATGCCGAAGCAAATACCGAAATAAGGGACGTTGCGTTCGCGCGCGAAGCGAACCGCCGCGATCTTCCCGGCAGCGCCCCGCTCGCCGAACGCGCCGGGAACGAGAATCGCGTGCATGGGCTCCAGCTGGGCCGCGATATCGCTCTCTTCTTCCTCGAACAGTTCGGCGTCGATCCATTTGATATGAACCTTGACGCGGTTGGCTATACCGCCATGGACCAGCGCTTCGTTCAGCGACTTGTAGGCATCCTGCAGGCCGACATATTTGCCGACGACGCCGATCGTCACCTCGCCTTCGGGGTTTTCCAGCCGGTCGTTTATATCGAGCCACTGGGTGAGATCGGGCTCATCGGCTTCCTCGATGCCGAAAGCGGCGAGGACTTCGTCGTCGAGCCCGGCCTCGTGATAGGTTAGCGGTACGGCATAGATGCTGGATGCGTCGAGCGCCGGGACAACCGCGCTTTTGCGAACATTGCAGAAAGCCGCGATTTTGGCCCGCTCGGCATCGGGCAATGGATGTTCGCACCGGCAGACAAGCACTTCGGGCTGGATGCCGAGCGACGTCAGTTCGCGCACGCTGTGCTGCGTCGGTTTCGTCTTCAACTCCCCGGCTGCCGCGATATAGGGCACCAGCGTTGTGTGGATGGACACCGACTGGCCCCGGCCAAGCTCGTTCCTGAGCTGCCGGATCGCCTCCATGAAGGGCAGGCTCTCGATATCGCCGACCGTGCCGCCGATCTCGCAGAGCACGAAATCGAGATCGCCGAGATCGGCCTTGGCAAAATCCTTGATCGCGTCGGTGACGTGCGGAATCACCTGGACGGTCGCGCCCAGATAGTCGCCGCGCCGTTCCTTGGTGATGATCGTCTGGTAGATTCGGCCCGAGGTGACATTATCGGACTGCCGCGCCGAAACGCCTGTAAAGCGCTCATAATGGCCAAGATCGAGATCGGTCTCTGCGCCGTCGTCGGTCACATAGACTTCGCCATGCTGGTAGGGCGACATCGTCCCCGGATCGACGTTCAGATATGGATCGAATTTCCGGATGCGGACCTTGTAGCCACGCGCCTGAAGGAGGGCAGCGAGACTTGCCGCCATAAGGCCCTTGCCAAGCGATGAGACCACGCCGCCGGTGATAAATATGAACCGCGCCATGGGAGGAAAGGGTTACGCAGGATTGCGGTGAAAGGGCAAGGTGCCGAATCCGCCGCTTTCGAAAAATTTGTGAGTAAGCGCCGGAACCGCTGCCTATTCTGCAGCGCCATCCTCTGCCGGAGCGGCGGCGTCGCTCGCTTCGGACTGGCCGGCAATGCTGCCGAGGATATCGTTATCCACCGCAGAAGTCGCGCCGTCTGCGGGCGCCGCCGGGGCCGTTGCCGGCGCTTCGGACTCGGTTACGGGCGCGAGATCGCTTTCGAAAGCCGAACCATGTTGACGCTGCGTTGCGAGACCGGCGAGCAGGATGCTCAGGCCGACAAAGGCAACTGCGGTGAACCCGGTTGCCCGTGTCAGGAAATCCGCTTGTCCGCGCGCTGTCATCAGGCCCGATGAAGATCCGCCGACGCCAAGGCCTCCGCCTTCGGAGCGCTGCATGAGAATCAGGGTTACAAGAACGAAAGCGACAACCACTTGAACGACGAGCAGGAAAGTGAAAATCATGATCTGGTCTCTAGAATGTCGGCGGCGGACTATCCGCGCCCAGTCTCTTCGCCGCGCGAGATAGGCGTTTCGGGCGCAAGGTTCAAGCGAGCGATGCCGCAGCCTCGATGATCGGTACGAACTTGTCATGGCTGAGGCTGGCCCCGCCGACCAACCCGCCATCGACATTGTCGATGGCCAGCAAGTCGGCCGCATTGTCCCCATTCATCGATCCACCATAAAGGATGCGAATGCCCTCGGCCGCATCGCCGATCATGTCGGCAAGCTCCTTGCGGATTGTCGCGTGCATGGCTGCGACATCGTCGAGCGTCGGAATTCTTCCGGTGCCGATCGCCCAGATCGGCTCATAGGCGACGACAAGCCAGTCAGCGGCGGCATTCCCCGGCACCGAACGGCCAACCTGCGCCATCACGACATCTTCGGCCCTGCCGGCATCGCGCTCGTCCTCGGTCTCCCCGACGCATACGATTGCGGTAAGACCATGGCGGTGCACGGCTTCTGCCTTGTCGCGGATCAGCCGATCGGTCTCGCACTGTTCGTCACGGCGTTCGCTATGGCCCACGATCACGCATTTCGCGCCTGCCTCGATCAGCATCGGGGCGGACAGACAGCCGGTATGCGCGCCGCGATCCTCGGCATGGCAATCCTGCGCGCCGATCATCAGGTCCGGCGTACGCTGGACGGCCGGCGCAATCAGCGTCGCCGGTGTGCAAATCGCGACATCGACCTGCGGATGTGCCTTTGCGGCCTTTTCGATACCGTGAAGCTCGCGCAGATGATCGAGATGGCCGTTCATCTTCCAGTTGCCGGCCACGAATTTGCGTCTTGTCATGAGCGAAATCGCCTCGCTGTCGCTGTTGGACACTGTTCAGACTCCGCCTGATAGCGGCGCCTGTGCGCCCTGCCAAATCGCGCTTCCACGCTTGAAGCGGCGCGCGCACATGCCTAAAGCACGGGCTGTTTTCGAAGAAGCCAGGCGAGAGCGCTCACTCCATGATCACTTTTTTCCGCAGACTGTTCAATACGAAGCTCGGCGTTGTCGTCGCGATGCTGTTCGTCGCGCTGATCGCTCTCGCCTTCGGCCTTGCCGATATCAACGCGCCAGGCGGCATGTTCTCGGGCGGCGGTACGACCGTCGCAAGCGTCAACGGCACCGATGTCGACGAGGATCGCGTCGCCCTGCTGGCCCAACGCGCGCTCGACAATGCGCGAGCCCAACAACCCAATGCGAATATGGGCGACTTCATCGATTCCGGCGCGCTCAACGACGTGATCGACCAATATGTGCGCAGCGAAGCCCTGCGCATGTTCGCGGACGATTACGGCATCCTTATCAGCAACGATCTCGTCAATGCGGCGATCCGGGAAATTCCGGCCTTTCAGGGGCTGACCGGCGAATTCGACGAACCGAGTTTCCGCCAGGTAATCGCGGCGCAAGGGCTCAGCGAAGCCGAGGTCCGCGAGGATCTGGCGCGGCAGGCGCTGATCAGCGTGCTGATGGGGCCGCTCGGCGCGTCGCCGCACGTCACGCTGACCGTCGCGCGGCCCTACGCAAGCCTGCTGCCGGAAGAGCGCAGCGGCCAGGTCGCCGCCATTCCCTCGAGCGCGATACCGGAAGGCAACCCGCCGACCGCGGCCGAGATCAACACTTTCTATCAGGACAATCTCGACCGCTATACGCTGCCCGACCGGCGGGCCGTGCGCTATGCGGTCTTCACACGGACCAGTATCGACGCCCCGGCGCCGACCGAAGAGGAAATCCGCACCTATTACGAAGAAAATGACGAACGCTATGCGGGCAGCGAAACGCGATCGTTCCAGCAGATCATCCTCGCCGACGAGGCCGATGCCCGGGCCTTTTACCAAGCGGTAAATGGCGGCGCCAATTTCGCAGCGCAGGCGGCGCAACGGGGGTTTGCGGCTGGATCGCTCAACGTTAGCGGGCAGACGCAGGACGCATTCCAGCGCACGACATCGCAGGAGATTGCTGCCGCGTCCTTTCGTGCCAACGAAGGTGCGCTTCTCCAGCCGATGCGGTCCGGCCTCGGCTGGCACGTCATCCGCGTCTCCGACATCGTCACGCGCGGCGCGACGCCGCTCGGCAATGTGCGTCCGGAAATCGTCGCGACGCTGCGCGAAGAAGCGACCGTGGCCGCGCTTGGCACATATTATGAGGAAATCGAGAGCGCGATCGAAGACGGCGCTTCGTTCGAGGAAGTCGTCGAAGCCAAGGATCTCACCATCCAATCGACGCCGCTGCTGACGTCTGGCGGCCTGGCGCCCGATCAGCCCGGATACCGCCCCACCGCCGATCTCCAGCCGATCCTGCAGCTTGCCTTCACGCTGGGCGAAGGCGACGATCCCGAGCTCGTGCAGCTCGAGGAGAATCAGCGCTATGCCCTGATCCAGGTGACCCGCGCCGCGCCGCGTGCACCCCGCGCGCTCGCCAGCATCCAGCAAGCCGTAACCCGGGATTTCCTGCTGGACCGCCAGGCCCGCCGGGCCCGGGAGATCGCCGACGGCATCGTCGCACGCGTCAATGGCGGCCAATCACTGGCCGAAGCGATGCAGGAGGTCGAAATCGATCTGCCACGCCCCCTGCCCGCCCGCGCCACCCGGCAGGCCGTGTCGCAGCCCGATGCCAATATCCCCGAACCCGTGCGCCTGATGTTCCGTATGGCCGAGGACACGGCAAAGCTCATCCGGCTGCCGCTGGATCAGGGCTGGTATGTCGTGGTGCTCGAATCGATCGAGAGCGACGAAGATCGCGTGACACCCGATATGGTCCGCCGCACGGCCGAACAGTTCGAGAGCGTGACAGGCGACGAATATTCCGAACAGTTTATCAACGCCGTGCTCGTCGACTATCCGGTGACGCGCAACGAAGAGGCGATCGCAGCGCTCGCCGAGCGGCTGCGGACCGGCCGCTCCAATTAGGATGGGCTTTTCGACATGAGCGGACGCGCCGAGGCTATCGCGGCGCTGGAAGCCGGTCGTCCGGCGCTGATCTGGCGGCAGCAGCTCGCCGATCTCGACACACCCATCGGCGCAGCGCTGAAGCTGATCGAACCCGGGCGCGGCGATTTCATCCTGGAATCGGTAGAGGGCGGCAATGTCCGCGGCCGCTACACCTATGTCGGCCTCGCGCCCGATCTCGTCTTCCGCGCGCAAGGAGAGAAGGCCGAGATCAACCGGCGCTGGCTGACCGATACCGAAGCTTTCGAGCCCGTCGAAGCCATGAGCCCCGATGCGCTGCGCGATCTTGTCGCCGAATGCCGGATGGATCTGCCCGAAGGCCTGCCGCGCTCGCTCGCCTGTCTGGTCGGCTATTTCGGCTATGAGACGATCGGCCTGATCGAAACGCTGCCGCGCCCCGCCGACAATCCCCTGCACGTGCCGGACATGCTGTTCGTGCGGCCGACGTTGATTTTGATCTTCGACCGGCTGGAAGACACGCTGCATCTCGTCGCGCCGATCTGGAGCAAGGATGCCGAAGAGGGGAACGATGCGGCGGAAAAGGCTGTGGACAAGGCTGTGGAGCGTATCGAAACCGCCGCCGCGCGGCTCAACGCGCCCTATCTGCCGCGTCACCGCAAGCCACCCGAACTGCCGAATATCGCGCCCGAACCAACGATGGGTGATGGCCAGTACAAGGCGATGGTCACCCGCGCGAAGGAGTATATCCATGCCGGGGACATCTTTCAGGTGGTGCTGGCCCAGCGCTTCACCCAGCCCTTCCCGCTGCCGCCGATCGACCTTTACCGCTCGCTGCGGCGGATCAACCCCTCACCCTTCCTCTATTATCTGGATCTGCCGGGCTTCGCGCTGATCGGATCGAGCCCCGAAATCCTCGTCCGCGCGCGCGATGGCGAGGTCACGATCCGTCCGATCGCCGGCACCCGCCCGCGCGGCAAGACCGCGAGCGAGGACGCCGCCAATCGCGAAAGCCTGCTCGCCGATCCCAAGGAACGCGCCGAGCATCTGATGCTGCTCGATCTGGGACGCAACGATGTCGGCCGGGTGGCCGAAGCGGGCAGCGTCACCGTCACCGACAGCTACGGCGTAGAAATGTACAGCCATGTCATGCACATCGTTTCGAACGTCGTCGGCAAGCTCTCGCCCGCCTATGACGCGCTCGACGCGCTGTTCGCGGGCTTCCCGGCGGGCACGGTATCCGGGGCCCCCAAGGTCCGAGCTTGCGAGATCATCGCCGAACTCGAACCGGAAACGCGCGGCGCTTACGCAGGCGGCGTCGGCTATTTCTCACCCGATGGCGGGATGGACAGCTGCATCGTGCTAAGAACCGCGGTGGTGAAGGACGGCGTCATGCACGTCCAGGCAGGCGCCGGTATCGTCGCCGATTCAGATCCCGATTATGAGCAGCGCGAATGCGAACATAAGGCGGGGGCACTCTTCGCGGCGGCGAAGGAGGCATTGCAGCGGGCCGACGAGCCGGGATTTGGGCAATGATTGTAGTAAGCGGTAGATGTAATTAGGGTCCGGACCCTAAATGGGCGTTTCCAAGCGTTGAGCTTGAAGGGCATCACGAAACGAGCCGTAAACATAGGGTATTTTGGTCTACCATTGTCATCGGCTTAATCGGCGAGGTATTTGCAAGACTCGCTTTCCGATACCCAACCATATTTATTGCTCTATCGCTGACACGTAGCGAGTAAGGGTCAATAATCCGGCAGCTCGACCTGATCGGTCAACCCCTGCCCCATCGCCATGTCCGCCACGAAGGGCAGCCCCATCGCCTTCGTCACCCAGTTGCGAAAGGTGATGCCGAGCTGCGTCTTCGGCGCGAACGCCCCGGCGAACTTGGTGGCGGCTTTCTGTTTTTCGGCGAGGAAGGGCTGGAGCAGCGCTTCATAGCGCGCGAACGCCGCCTCATAGTCTCCGCCCGCACGGCCCAGCTCTCCGGCCAGCACATAACCGCCGATTATCGCCAGCGCGGAACCCTGCCCGGCGAGGAATGACGGCGCGAAGGCGGCATCGCCGATCAGCGCCGTGCGGCCCTTCGCCCAGCGATCCATCCGCACCTGGCTGACCGTATCCATGTAGAGATCGCGGCAGCCATCGAGCGCTTCGAGCATCGCCGGCACCTCCCAGCGCATCTTGCCGAAAGTGTTGCGCAGGAGCGCCTTCTGGATAATTTCGCCATGCGGGACCGCATTCGATGCCGGTTCCCACCAGATCAGCAAGATCAGCGTCGATCCGTCGCGCAAGGCGAAGCGCGCCGCCTGCATGCCGGGTTCCGAGTGCATGATATAGGCATCCTCGGTGCGCGGCGCGTAGCCATCGACGATATAGGCGGCGAACTTGTAATCGAGATAGGTCTCGAACCGTTCATGCGGGCCGAAGACGCGCTTGCGGGTTTCCGAATGGATGCCCTCGGCGCCGATGACGAGATCGAAACGGCGTTCCGCGCCGCTCTTGAAGGTCACATTCACCGCATCGCCATCGTCGATCTGCGTGGTGATCCGGTCGCCGAACACCATCTCCGCCCTGCCCTCCACCGCCCGGTTGAGCGCCAGCGACAATTCGCCGCGCGGCAGGCTGACGAAGCGGCCGCCGGTTGCCCGGTCGAAAACTTCGGTCTTGAAACCGCCCCTGCGGCGCCCGTCATCGCCGACCAAGCGCACCTCGCCGACCTGATATCCGGCTTCGAGAAGCTCCGGCATCAGCCCCATCTTCTCGGCAATGTCATAGCCCTTGCCCCAGAAATCGATGACATAGCCGCCCGAGCGCGGTGCCGGCGCTTCCTCGACTATCGTCGGCGCCAGGCCATGTTCGGCCAGCCACCAGGCCATTGCCGGGCCGGCTATACCCGCGCCGCTGATCAGGATATCCATCGCTCCTGTCTAGCGATCCGGACGCCGAGCCGCCAGTCGAGGAACAGCGTTGCAATCTGTCTTCGTGTATTATACAAATAACACAGTCAGGAAAGCGAAGGGAACAGGTGAAAACATTCGGAACCGGACTGTTGCTGTTCCTGTTCGTCGCTTCGGCGATCGGCGGGTGGATTTTCTTCAACCCCGGCCCGCCGGCCCTGCGCGCGGCGATCGACACCGCCCCCGAACCCATTGACGAGCGCAGCGGCATTTACGCCAGCGCCGACGGGACGCAGCACCGGCTGGTATTGCCGGCGCTCGATCGCGACTTCTACCGTTTCAATCTGGATAGCTGGGAAGCGGCCGAACATATCGGCTCGGCGGATATCGCCAATGGCGAACTCGCCCGGCCCGCCAGCCAGCCTTACCGGGTCCGCACCCTGTCGCTCAGCGAGCCCGAAACCCTCGAAGGATGGATATTCGAACCCGAAGAGATTTCGGGCACGGGCATCGTCATCCTCCATGGCTCGGGCGATTCGGATCGCTCCAACGGCTGGTACGCGTTGCTGGCCGATCATCTGGCGCGCGCCGGCCATGTCGTGATCCTTCCAGACAAGCGCGGATCGGGCCGATCGGGCGGGGATTGGCGCAATGCGCCGTTCGAATTGCTCGCGCAGGACGGCAAGGCTTGGCTGGGCCTGTTGCGCGAGGAGACGCCCGATCTTCCCGCCTATGGCTTTGTCGGCGTGAGCCAGGGCGGCACCATCGCCCCCGAGGCGGCGCGAATCGCCGAGGCCGATTTCGCCGTCGCGCTGAGCGCAGCGGCAATCGACATGGTGGAGCAGCTTCGGCTGGAGGTCGGCAACGGGGTGCGCGAAGGCGCGCCGGGATTTCTCCAGGGCGTGCTCACCTCCGCCTTCACCACGCGCGCCAAGCGGCGCCAGCCGGGCTTTTGGGCAGCCAACGGCGACTACAATATGCTGGAGGAATGGCAGGAATGGCGCGGCCCCTTCTTCCTCATGCTCGGGGAAGAGGATGAGGCCGATAACGTGCCCGTCGCCGAGAGCGTGAGGCGGCTGGAGGCGCTACCCGAAGGCCAGCGGCCCGAATGGCGCGTCTATCCCGGGGTCGGCCATGCGCTGATGCGCGACCACCGCTTCCTGCCGGCCTTCGAACGCGATCTGTTCGGCTGGCTCGAGCGCTTCTCCGACAGCGACGGCGGCGCCTGAACGAAAAACCCCCGCCTGTTTCCGGTCGGGGGCTCTTCGTTCGGACTATCCGACAGCTTACCAGATACGCACGCGCTCTTCGGGCGGGATGTACATCGCATCGCCGGGCTCGACGCCGAACGCTTCGTACCAGGCGTCGATATTGCGGACCGGGCCGTTGGCGCGGAATTCCTGCGGGCTGTGCGGATCGGTGAGGATGCGCTCGCGCAGCGCGTTCTCGCGGATCAGCCCGCGCCATACCTGCGCCCAGCTGAGGAAGAAGCGCTGATCGCCGGTCAGCCCGTCGATCACCGGCGGCTCGCCATGTTCGGCGACATAACGGCGATAGGCGGAATAGGCCATTTCGAGGCCGCCGAGATCGCCGATATTCTCGCCCATCGTCAGCTCGCCATTCACATGCAGGCCGGGAATCGGTTCGAAGGCGTCATACTGCGCGCCGAAGCGGGCGGTGCGTACCTCGAACTCGGCGGCCGTTTCCTCGGTCCACCAGTCGCGGATGCGGCCCGTACCGTCGAACTGACGACCCTGGTCATCGAAACCATGGCCGATCTCGTGACCGATCACGCCGCCAATCGCGCCGTAATTGACCGCCGGATCGGCATTGGGATCGAAGAAAGGCGGCTGCAGGATCGCCGCCGGGAAGGTGATCTGGTTCAAGAGCGGGTTGTAATAGGCGTTCACCGTCTGCGGGTTCATGCCCCAAAGTTCCCTATCCACCGGATGCGGCAGCCGTTCGAGCGCGAGGTTAAACTCGTGCTGCTGCGCGCGCTGGACGTTGCCCAGCAGATCGTCACGGCGGATTTCGAGATCCGAATAGTCGATCCATTCCACCGGATGGCCGATCCGCGGCTCGAAGGCCGTCAGCTTGGCGACCGCTTCGGCGCGCGTGGCTTCGTCCATCCAGTCGCTATTCTCGATCCGCTCCTGCAGCGCGGCGCGCAGGTTGGCGATCAGCTCGGTCATCTGGCGCTGCGATTCGGGCGGATAATGGCGATCGACATAGATCTGTCCGATCGCCTCGCCGATATTGTCGTCGACAAGCTCGACGCCGCGTTTCCAGCGGTCCCGCTGGTCGGGCGTGTCGCGCAGGGTGCGGCCGAAAAAGTTGAACCGGGCTTCATCGAACGCGGCGGGCAGATAGGCGGCGTTATCGCTGATGAAGTGGAAGGTCAGATAGTCCTTCCAGGTATCGAGCGGCACGCTGTCGATCAGCTCGCCCGCGGCGGTAATCGCCGTGGTTTCAGCGGCGACGACGGTATCTACGCTGCCCAGGCCGATGCCTTCGAGCCAGGGGGTCCAGTCGAACTGCGGCGCCAGCTCGGCCAGCTGTTCGCGGTTCATCGGATTGTAGATCTGCTGAATGTCGCGCTGGCGGGCCGGTTCCCACTGGGTCTCGGCCATCTGCGTTTCGAGCGCGATGATCCGGTCGGCGCGGTCGGCGCCATTCTCGATACCGGCAAGATCGAACAGCTGGACGATATAGGCGCGATAGGCGGTGCGGAACGCCTCATATTCCTCGCCTTCGTTCAGATAATAGTCGCGGTTCGGCATGCCGAGCCCGTCCTGGCTGGCAAAGGCGATATAGCGCGTCGGATCGGCCGGATCTTCGAGCGTCCCGACGCCGACCGGCGAGGCATAGCCGACCGTGCCGAAGATCCCGAGCAGATCGCCGCGATCCTCGATCGCGTCGATCCGCGCGAGATAGGGCTGGAGCGGCGCCGTGCCGCGCGCTTCGATCGCATCGGTATCCATCCAGGCGCCGTAGAAATCGGCGACCATCGGCCCCAGCGCGCCGCCCGAAGCCGGATCGGCGACCAGTTCTTCGAGAATTTCGTGCACCTGCACTTCGGCGCGTTCCCGCAGCATGTCGAACGACCCGTATCGCGAGCGGTCCGACGGCATTTCCGTGGTGTCGATCCAGTGGCCATTGGCATAGCGGTTGAAATCGTCGCCGGGATCGACCGAAAGGTCGCGTGCGTCGAGATCGATGCCCCAGCTGCCGATTTCGGCTTCGCCGGTTGCCGCAGCGGCAGGCGCCGCTTCTTCTTGATGATCGGCAAGCGCCGGGCTGGAAATGGCGATCGCGAGCAGCGAAGCGGCCGCAAGCGCGAATTTTCGGGTGGTCATTGCTTAACTCCTGGAAGTCGGAAACGGGTCTATCCCGCGGATTCGAAACTGTGATCGATATGGGTGACTTGCTACCTTGAAACAGTCGATTTCTGCAAGCCGCGTGGCGGTATCGGCGAACGACAGGCCTTGGCCCGGCGCGCCCCAGCGGATAGGCAAGCCCGCACGACCCTCCCCGCGAAGAAAGAGCAAGCGATGGATTATGAGCGCACATTGTATCCGCCGATCGAACCGTTCGAAACGGGAACGCTCGATGTCGGCGAAGGACACGTCCTCTACTGGGAACGGTGCGGAACCGGGGGCGAAAAACCGGTCGTCTTCCTGCATGGCGGGCCCGGTTCGGGCTGCAGCGCCGATCAGCGCCGCCAATTCGATCCGGAACTATACGACGTCCTGCTGTTCGATCAGCGCGGCTGCGGCCGGTCGACGCCGTTCGCCAGCCTTGAGAACAACACGACCTGGGATATCGTCGCCGATATCGAAAAGCTGCGCACCATGTGCGGCCACGACAAATGGCAAGTCTTTGGCGGCAGCTGGGGCTCGACCCTGGCGCTGTCCTACGCGCAGACCCACCCCGAGCGGGTGACCGAACTGGTTTTGCGCGGCATCTTCCTGTCGCGCCAGACCGAATATGACTGGCTGATGAAATATGGGGCGAGCGAACTCTATCCCGAGGCGTGGGAAGATTTCGTCAGCCTCATTCCCGAGATTGAGCGCATCGATATAATCGAAGCCTATCACAAACGCCTGACCGCCGACGATCCGGACATCCAGCTCGCCGCGGCCAAGGCGTGGAGCACATGGGAAGGCACAACGGTGACCCTGCTGCCAGACCCTGAAATGCTCGAGGAATTCACCGAGGACAATCATGCCATCGCGATCGCGCGGATCGAAAACCATTATTTCCGCAATGGCTGCTTCCTCGCGGAGGGCCAGCTGCTTGCCAATGCCGGACGACTGAACGGCATTCCAGGCGTTATCGTGCAGGGCCGCCACGATTGCTGCACCCCGCCCGCCGCAGCCTATGCGCTGAAACAGGCATGGCCCGAGGTCGACTTGCAGATCGTTGCCGATGGCGGCCATCTGTTCACCGAACCGGGCATTACCGACGGCCTTGTGCGCGCGACAGATCGCTTCGCCGGCAAGGCCGGCTAAGCCGATCGGGTGTTTAACGTGCTTGATTGCTCGCATCTTATAAGCGAAGGCCGCTCTCGATGAGCGCGAACGACACCATATTGGTCATCGACAATTATGACAGCTTCACCTGGAACCTTGTCCATTATCTGCGCGAGCTGGGGGCGGAGGTCGATGTCGTGCGCAATGATGCGATTTCGGCCGGACAGGCGCTGTCCTCCGGCGCCAGCGCCTTCCTGATCTCACCGGGCCCCTGCACGCCCAACGAGGCCGGCGTCAGCCTCGATCTCGTCGCCGCCTGCGCGGAGGCGAAAAAGCCGCTGCTCGGCGTCTGCCTCGGCCATCAGGCGATCGGCCAGCATTTCGGCGGCGAGGTGGTGCGCGGCGGGCTGATGCACGGCAAGACATCGCCGGTGGAGCATGACGGGACCGGCGTCTTCGCGGGCCTCCCCTCACCCTTTACCGCGACCCGCTATCATTCGCTGATCGTGCCCGAGGAAGGCCTGCCCGACACCCTTGTCATCAACGCACGCGGGCCGGACGGCACCGTCATGGGCTTCCGGCACGAAAGCCTGCCGATCCACGGCGTCCAGTTCCACCCCGAAAGCATCGCCACCGAACACGGCCACGCCCTGCTCGCCAATTTCATGGAGATCGCCGGGATGAAAGCCAAGGAACCGGCCTAGGCTGGTATACCGCGCCTTCTTCAACAACGCGGCAAGGGGTCTCCGAGGGATTCTACGCCAATTGGCGTATCGAAGGCTTCGGCGAAGCAACTGGCCAAAGTCACCATGGCGCCGCCGGAACGGATTGTTTCGATGACTTCGTGTACGCGATCGGTCGAGGTGCCGTCCGACGGCATCACATAGAAGCCCTCGGCCTCGGACACCGTCGTAAGCGGGACCTCCTGTGCCAGCTCATCGAGCGTCATCGCACGCCCCGAAAGGGCCAATTCATCGTCATCCCCCAATGCGACGACGACGCGGGGCGCATCCAGCTCCATTCCCGGAACGTCGAGATAGACCTGCTGGCCGCGCAATCCCCCCGGCAATGCGAACTGGAACCCGTAAAAGCCAGCAGACCGCATCGTGCCAAGCGCGATCGAGGTGCAATGATAAGGCCCGTCGCCGGAGGCCTGGAAGGCGAAAGACGGCAGGTCGGACTCGACCATATTCGCCGCCCCGCCATGCGCATCGATCGCGTCTTCGATCGTGGCGACAGCGCGCATGAGCAACCCGTCTGGCGCGACGGCCTCGCCGTCCCACGTAAAACGGCAATTTCCGGGCTCGCCCGACGCACGAATCGTCGCTGCGGCTCCGCCGGTATCCGGCCAGGCATCCTCTTGCTCCGTATCCGGCGCCGGCACGCATCCAGCACACATCAGAAACGCTCCGAATACGACCGCTTTGACGGTGCTCATATCGATGTCCCCTTTGCCCCAGACTGTCAGGAAACCGATGTCCAGACAAGGCGGCGCGTCAGGCCCGGAAAAGCAATTCTCTCTGGCCTTTCGCGCCCCTCCATGCTTTGACCCCGCGCCATGACGAAGCTGCCCGACCCGACCGCCCCGCTCGATGAAGCGGCCGCCTACCAGGCCTTTGCCGACATGCTCGACGGCAAGCCGGGCGAGGAGGATATCGAGCATTTCCTCACGGTGATGACCGAGCGCGACGAGACGGCGGTCGAGATCGCCGCCGCCGCCACCGCGATGCGCGAGCGGCTGATCGCGATCCATGCCCCCGAAGGCGCGATCGATGTGTGCGGCACGGGCGGCGACGGGCAACATACACTCAACGTTTCTACCGCCGTGTCGATGGTCGTCGCTGCGCTCGGCGTGCCGGTTGCCAAGCACGGCAACCGCGCGGCATCAAGCAAGGCGGGCGCGTCGGACACTCTGGAGGCACTGGGCCTCGATCTCGACCATGCCGGCACCGTCGCCGAACGCAGCCTCAACGAACTTGGCATTTGTTTCCTGCACGCCGCCAATCACCATCCGGCGATGGCGCGGATTACGCCGATCCGAAAACGCATCGGCAAGCGCACGATCTTCAACCTGATGGGGCCGATTTCCAACCCCGCCCGCGTCACGCGCCAGCTGATCGGCATCGCCCGGCCCGATTATGTGCCGGTCTATGCCGCGGCGCTGCAGCAGCTCGGCGCACAGGCCGCGATGGTCGTTTCGGGCGAGGAAGGCCTGGACGAGCTTTCGATTTCCGGGCCCAGCCGAATTGCGAGCTTCGGCGGTATCGACATTGGCGAGAGGGTGACGCCGGAAGATGCCGGACTCGAAGCCTTTCCGATAGAAGCGATCCGGGGCGGCGATCCCGAACAAAACGCCGCCGCGCTGCGCCGCCTGTTCGACGGCGAAACCGGCGGCTATCGGAATGCCGTGCTGCTGAATACCGCGGGCGCACTGATCGTCGCCGGCCGCGCTTCGGGATGGGAAGACGGCGCAAAACAGGCGGCGCGGGCCATCGAGGAAGGCGCGGCGAAAGACGTGCTCGATCGCTGGACCGCCTTTCGATGACCAACAAGCTCGACGAGATCTGCGCGGTAAAGCGCGAGGAAGTCACCCGGCGCAAGGCGGCGACGAACCTCGCCGAGCTGGAGGCCCGCGCCGAGATGCAAGCCCCGCCGCGCGGCTTTCTCGATGCCCTGCGCGCCAAGGCGGAAAGCGGCTATGCGCTGATCGCCGAAATCAAGAAGGCGAGCCCGTCGAAAGGCCTGATCCGCGCCGATTTCGATCCGCCCGCCCATGCGAAAGCTTATGAAGCGGGCGGCGCGGCCTGCCTTTCCGTGCTGACCGACGAACCCTATTTTATGGGCAACGACGCCTATCTCGAAGCCGCGTGCGCTGCCTGCGCGCTTCCCGCTTTGCGCAAGGATTTCATGGTCGATCCCTGGCAGGTGATCGAGGCGCGGGCGATCGGCGCCGACGCGATCCTCGTCATCGTCGCCGCGCTCGACGACGATTTGATGGTCGATATCGAAGCCTCGGCGCTCAGCTTCGGCATGACCGTGCTCGTCGAGGTTCATGACGAGGCGGAACTGGACCGCGCACTGGCGCTGAAATCGCCGCTGATCGGCATCAACAATCGCGATCTGCGCACTTTCGAGACCGATCTTGCCGTGACCGAGCGGCTCGCAAGCCTGGTGCCCGACGGCGCTTTTCTCGTCTCGGAAAGCGGCATCAACAGCCACGCCGATTGCGAGCGGCTCGCCGAAAGCGGCGTGCGCGCCTTTCTCGTCGGCGAATCGCTGATGCGCCAGGATGATGTCGAAACCGCTACGCGCATGCTATTGACGGGCCATGGCTAAACTTACCCATATCGACGAGACGGGCGCCGCGCGCATGGTCGACGTTTCGGCGAAGGAAGATACGGCGCGCGAGGCAACCGCGACCGGGCGCATTGCGATGTCCGCCGAGGCCGCGACCGCGATCCGTGAGGGCAACGTCAAAAAAGGCGATGTGCTGGGCGCCGCGCGGATCGCCGGGATCATGGCCGCGAAAAAGACCAGCGACCTCGTTCCGCTCTGCCATCCGCTGCCGATTGCGGGCGTCACGCTCGACCTCGAAACCGGGGAAGACGGTGTCACCGCCACCGCCACCGTTCGCACTACCGGCAAGACCGGCGTCGAGATGGAGGCGCTGACCGCTGTCTCGGTCGCGCTACTCACGGTATATGACATGGCGAAGGCGCTCGATCGCGGCATGGAAATCGGCGGCATCCGGTTACTCGCAAAATCCGGAGGCCGTTCAGGCGACTGGACCGCCGAATGAGCGACCTGTTGCCGGTCGACGAGGCGCAGGAGCGGCTGATGGCGCTGGCGAAACCCGTCGACATCAAACCGGTGCCTGTCGAAGAGGCCGCCGGACGATGGCTGGCGGAACACGTGCCAGCACTCCGCACCCAGCCCGATAGCGATCTTTCCGCGATGGACGGTTATGCGATCCGCTTCGTCGAACTGCCCGGGCCCTGGCAGGTAATCGGCGAAAGCGCTGCGGGATCGACGCTCGGCACGCCGCTGGCGCCCGGCGAGGCCGCGCGCATCTTCACCGGCGCCGCCGTCCCTGAAGGCGCGGACACGGTGTTGGTGCAGGAGGAAGCCGCGCGCGACGGCAACACGCTGACGCTCGCCGGCGAAGGCCCCTCGACCGTGGGCGCAAATATCCGCAAGCGCGGGCGTGATTTTGCCAAGGGCGATGAGCTATTACGCGCCGGCCAGCGATTGAACCCGCTGCGCCTCGCGCTCGCCATCGCAGGCGGCCATGGCCAACTCCCGGTCCGCCGCCCGATCCGGGTCGCGATCATTTCCACCGGCGACGAACTCGTCCCGGCCGGCAAACCGGTCGGCGAGGCTCAGCTTCCGGCGTCCAACGGCCCGATGCTGGCAGCGCAGCTTTCCACGCTGCCCGTCGAACTGCACGATCTCGGCATCGTTTCCGACACGCGCACGGCGCTGGCCAAGGCGATCGACGCTGCGCGCAGGGCGGACATCATCGTCACCATCGGCGGCGCTTCGGTCGGCGATCATGATCTCGTCCGCCCCGTGCTCGAAGAGGCGGGCGCGACCATCGATTTCTGGAGGATCGCAATGAAGCCCGGCAAGCCGCTGCTCGCGGGCACGCTCGGCGATGCCATCGTGCTTGGCTTGCCCGGCAACCCGGCTTCGGCCTTCGTGACCGCCAGGCTGTTCCTCGAGCCGCTGATCGCTGCGCTATCGGGCGCCGCCGATCCCCTGCCCCGGCTCCGCACCGCTCCGCTCGCCGCGCCGCTGCCGGCGACCGGCAAGCGTACCGAATATCTGCGCGGGCGCTGGCAGGACGACGCCGTCCAGGCGCTCGACCAGCAAAGCAGCGCGGCGCTCGGTGCGCTGGCCGAGGCCGAGCTGCTGATCCACCGCCCGGCGAATACACCGGAGGCGGAAGCGGGCAGCCCCGTCTCCATCCTGCCGCTCGCTTGACTCTGAATCTTTTGTTTCCTACACGTTCTCCGTTCGTTCCTTAAGGGAACATCACAACGGAGGCCAAGGGCAATGCTGACGAAGAAACAGCATGAGCTGCTGATGTTCATCAATGACCGGCTCGGCGATACGGGAATTTCCCCCTCTTTCGAGGAGATGAAGGACGCGCTCGACCTCAAGTCGAAGTCCGGCGTCCACCGGTTGATCTCGGCGCTCGAGGAACGCGGGTTTATCCGCCGCCTCCCCAATCGCGCGCGGGCGCTTGAAATCCTCAAGATACCCGAAACCGCGACCGCCAAGCTGGCGCCGATCGCGAGTGCGCCGAAAACGATCCCGATCGCCGCCAACGATATTCTCGAACTGCCGCTCCACGGCCGCATCGCCGCCGGCCAGCCGATTGAGGCGATCGAGGGGCAGGACAGCCTGTCGGTACCCGCCGCGTTCCTGGGCTCGGGCGAGCATTATGCGCTCGAAGTCGCCGGCGATTCCATGGTCGAGGAAGGCATTCTCGACGGTGATTATGCGCTGATCCGCAAAGCCGAGGTCGCGCGCGAGGGCGAAATCGTCGTCGCGCTGGTCGATGGCCATGACGCGACCCTGAAAACTTTCCGGCGCGAAGGATCGATGGTCCGTCTCGATCCTGCCAACCGCAACTACGAGCCGCAGCGCTATTCCCCCGAACAGGTGAGTATCCAGGGCACGCTCGCCGGATTGCTGCGCCGCTACTGACCGCCGCTTCTTAGCCAGGGGTGATCGTCACCCGGCGCGCGCACGGTTTCAATCGAAGGAGGGTTGAGCCGGATGGCGAGACCGCCGGTTTGCGATAACAGGCTCCGGTCCGCTTTCAGCCAGCGCGGCATGCAGCCGTCCGGTAGCCGCCGGTCGCTGATCGCAATGTCCGCGGCGGCGCATTCGGCGATGATATCCTCATAGTGCAGAAAATAGCTGCTGCGCGTCGCAAAAATCCGCCATTGCCGCCCGCCGCGCCATAGGGTCGTCCGGCAGCTGTCGGCGCTGCACCACGCGTCGGGCAGGTCGTCGAGCGCGGACGCTTCCTCCTCGGTTCCCGAAGCCTCGTTGAACATGTCGCGGACATAGTCGCCGGCGCGCGGCCTGAGCAGCGCCAACCGCCCGTCCGCATCGCGAACCGCCATATGCTTGCCGTCGCCGGTAATCAGGATATCGGCGGGCGGCGCGAGTATCGCCCAGAGCGTGCCGATTGCTATGGGCAATCCACCCCAAAGCCGCCAACCGGTTCGCCACAGGCAGAACCAGAGCCCGCCGCCGATCAGCAGCGCATAGGCGCCAAGCGGCATCGCCGGCAGCAGGGCAACCGCTCCGGGCGCTTCGGCCACGCTGTGGGCAAGCGACAGGACTGCCCCCAACGCCTTACCCGCCAGCCACCAGACCGGTCCGCCCAGCCCGAAAATGTCAAGAAACAGCGCCAGCGCCTCCAGCGGGATGATCACGAAGGTGGTCAGTGGAATGGCGACGATATTGGCAAGCGCGCCGTACATCCCCGCCTTGTTGAAATGGTAGAGCGCGATCGGCATCAAAGCGATCTCAACCGCGAGTCCCGTCAGCAGCAGCCCAAGCCCGAAGCGCCCCAGTTTCTTCGCCCAGCTTTCATCGCGGCGCGAGAGCAGACGCTTGACGTGCGGATTTTCGTGCAGCGCGATAATCGCGATCACCGCCGCGAAGCTCAGCTGGAAGCTCGGGCCGACAATGGTTTCGGGCCAGAGCAGCAGCACGACGAGCGCCCCGGTCGCGACCAGCCGCAGGGTGATCGCGTCGCGCCCCATCGCCACGCCGAGCAGCACGATCATCGCCGCGACGCAGGCGCGCACGGTCGGCACCTCGGCGCCCGTGAACAGAGTATAGCCAAGGCCCGCAATCGCCCCCGCGCCCGCCGCGATCAGGATCAACGGCCAGCGCAGCGCCAGGCGCGGGCTTAGCGCCAGCAAGCGCAGCACCAGCAGCATCGCGACACCGATCACGGCGGTGACGTGCAGCCCGCTGATGGCGAGAAGATGCGCAAGGCCGCTGCGGCGCATGGCCTCGGCATCGGCCTCGGTGATCCGGCCGCGGTCACCGGTGGCGAGCGTCGCGGCGATCGCCCCTTCCCCTCCGCCCAGCCTTTCCGAAACATGCGCCGCAAGGGCTTGCCGCCGGGCATCGATCCACGCCCCGAACGAACCGCGCCCTGCCTCCCGGACGATGGTTACGTCGCCCCAGGCCCGCCCAGTCGCGCCGATCCCCTCGAACCAGGCGCGTTCGGCAAAGTCATAGGCGCCGGGCACAGCCGCGCGCGGCGGCGGCATCAGCCGCGCGTTGAGCACGATCTGCGCGCCCGGTCGCAGCCCGTCGGGCATCGCTGCCTCATCGATATTGACGCGGAACCGGTAAGGCAGCGCCGGATCGCTGGGGTTGCGCACGACAAGACGAACGCTTTCGCGCGCCGGCAGATGCTCGACCGAAACCACCTCCGCCGAAAAGCGGCTAGCGACTGGGCGTTCCAATGTCTCGGTCGCCATCCATTCGGCACGCACCCAGATCAGCGCCATGCCGAACGCCGCGGCCAGCGCAAAGATACGCAGCCCCTGCCCGGCCCGGCTCCCCCGGCCGAACGCGAACGCGGCCACGACAAGAGCGAGCGCCGCCAGAATGAACGCGATCCAGCTGCTCCGCTCGGTCACTATGAACCAGGCGGAAATGCCGCAGCCAATGCCGACCGGCAGCCACAGGGCCAGCTGGTCGCGCTCGGTTTCCAGCCGCCGCTCCACGGCAGCGGCGACACTGGCGAGCGCCGATTGTCGCCTGCCAGACGCTATGCTAGTCCGCGCTCGAAATATCCGCCGCATCGGCGATCAATCTTGGAGAAAGCGCGCATGGGCGCAACCGAAAATACGGGAGAAGTGGTCACCCGCTTCGCCCCTTCCCCAACAGGATTCCTGCATATCGGCGGCGCGCGGACCGCAATCTTCAACTGGCTGTTCGCTCGCCATCACGGCGGTACCTTCACGCTCCGCATCGAGGATACCGACCGTGCACGCTCCACCGACGAGGCGATCGCCGCGATCCTCGATGGCATGCGCTGGCTCGGGCTCGACTGGGATGGCGATGAAATCTACCAGTTCGCCCGCGCCGATCGCCATGCCGAGGTCGCGAACGAACTGCTCGCCAAGGGCGATGCCTATCGCTGCTATCTGACGCAACAAGAGCTGGCGGCGATGCGCGAACAGGCGCAGGCCGAGCGCCGACCGTTCCGGGTCAACAGCCCGTGGCGAGACCGCGATGCCGCCGACGCACCCGAAGGCGAGCCCTTCGTCGTCCGCCTGAAAGCCCCGCGTGACGGCGAAACGACGATTTCCGATGCCGTTCAAGGCGATGTGACCGTAAAGAATGAGGAGATCGACGATTTCGTCATGCTGCGCGGCGACGGCACGCCAACCTATATGCTCTCGGTCGTCGTCGACGATCACGATATGGGCATCACCCATGTCATCCGCGGCGACGATCATCTCAACAATGCCTTCCGACAGCTCGCGCTGATAGAGGCAATGGAATGGCCGATACCCGTATATGCCCATGTTCCGCTGATCCATGGATCGGACGGCGCAAAGCTCTCCAAGCGGCACGGCGCGCTCGGCGTCGAGGCGTATCGCGACGAGATGGGAATGCTGCCCGAAGCCCTGTTCAACTATCTCCTCCGCCTGGGTTGGGGGCATGGCGATGACGAGATCATCAGCCGGGAGCAGGCGGTCGAATGGTTTACCCTGGAAGGCGTCGGCAAGTCGCCCGCGCGCTTCGACGTCAAGAAGCTCGAAAACCTCAACGGGCACTATATCCGCGAGTCCAATGACGGAGACCTTGCAGATATCGCCGCACCGCTCATCGCGGCCCATCTCGGCCATGAATTGCACGAGGATGGCATGATTATGTTGCAGTGCAGCATGGCCGCGATCAAGCCGAGAGCCAAGACAATCCACGAGATTGTCGACCAGTCGATGTTTCTTTTTCGCACCCGCCCACTAAATCTGGACGAGAAGGCAAAAAGCCTGCTAGATAGCGATGCCCGGGCGTTGCTCGCCACCCTGCTGCCCGAATTGGAGGGGCTGAAGGAGTGGACCGAGGACGCGCTCGATATCGCCGTTAGGGAATTTGCCGAGGCTCAGGCGCTTAAGCTGGGCAAGGTAGCGCAGCCCCTGCGTGCGGCACTTACCGGAAGTGCGCAATCTCCGGGGATATTCGACGTGCTTGTGCTTCTCGGCCGCGAGGAGTCGCTGGCACGGATTGCCGACCAGAAATTATAAAAAGAACAGACAGATAGCAGGAGCACATAGATGAGCGACAAAGCCGGGGAAATGGCCATCGGAGATCAGCAATATCCGATCGTCGAGGGCAGCGTGGGGCCCAAGGTAATCGATATCCGCAAGCTCTATGCCCAGACTGGCATGTTCACCTTCGATCCCGGCTTTACCTCGACCGCGAGTTGCGAATCCGGCCTCACCTTCATCGATGGCGGCGAAGGTATCCTCCTCCATCGCGGCTATCCGATCGATCAGCTGGCCGAAAAATCCAGCTTCATGGAAGTCGCCTATCTGATGCTCAACGGCGACCTGCCCAGCCCGGCGGAGTTCGACGATTTTCAGTACACGATCACGCGCCACACCATGGTGCACGAGCAGCTAAAAACGCTCTATAACGGCTTCCGGCGTGATGCCCATCCGATGGCGATCATGTGCGGCGTCGTCGGCGCGCTCAGCGCTTTCTATCATGATTCGACCGACATCACCGATCCCGTGCAGCGCAAGATCGCCTCGCACCGATTGATCGCCAAGATGCCGACGATCGCGGCGATGGCGTTCAAATATTCGATCGGCCAGCCGTTCCTCTATCCGGAAAATTCGATCTCCTATACGGGCAATTTCCTGCGCATGACGTTCGGCGTCCCCGCTGAAGAATATGAAGTGAACCCCGTCGTCGAAAAAGCGATGGATCGGATCTTCATCCTCCATGCCGACCATGAGCAGAACGCGTCGACCTCGACGGTGCGGCTCGCCGGTTCTTCGGGCGCCAATCCGTTCGCCTGCATCGCGGCGGGGATCGCCTGTCTGTGGGGTCCGGCGCATGGCGGCGCCAACGAGGCGGCGCTGAACATGCTGCGCGAGATCGGTACGCCCGATCGCATTCCGGAATATATCGCCCGCGCCAAGGACAAGGAGGACCCGTTCCGCCTGATGGGCTTTGGCCACCGGGTCTACAAGAATTTCGATCCGCGAGCGAAGGTGATGAAGGAAACCGCTGCCGAGGTGCTCGATACGCTCGGCGTGGACGATCCGATCTTCGATGTCGCCCGCGAGCTCGAGCAGATCGCGCTGAGCGACGAATATTTCATCGAGAAGAAGCTCTATCCGAATGTCGATTTCTATTCGGGCGTGATCCTCTCGGCGATCGGCTTCCCGACAACGATGTTTACGGCGCTGTTTGCGCTCGCGCGTACGGTCGGCTGGGTCGCCCAGTGGAACGAGATGATCTCCGATCCCGAACAGCGTATCGGCCGTCCGCGCCAGCTTTATACGGGCCCGACGATGCGGGATTATGTTCCGCTCGAGAACCGCTAGCGCCTAGCTTCCAGCTGGAAGCGTCAGCACGAAACGGGCGCCCTGTCCCGGCGCGCTATCGACATCGATATCGCCGCCCATCGCGCGCGCCAGATGGCGGGCGATATAGAGACCGAGGCCGGTACCGGGTTCGCTCGCCGAAAGCCGTTCGAACTTTTCGAACATGCGGGGCTGGTCTTCGGCCGCGACACCGCGTCCCTGATCGGCGACGACGACGGCGGCAAGATCCCCCTCGCCTTCGCACCTTATCCAGACCTGGCTTTCCTCGGGCGCATAGCGAACCGCATTGCCGACCAGATTGACGAGAATCTGAAGTACGCGCTTATAGTCGCCATGCGCGGGAAGCGTTTCGTCATCGGCCGGCATATCGATCTTGATCCGCTTCTCGCTGGCGCGGACCGAAAGCAGCCCGGCCGCGCTGCGCGCCACATCGGCAAGATCAAGCGCCTGCACTTCCGTGACGAAATCGTCGCGTTCCACAGCCTGCAGATCGACAAGATCGTCGATCAGCGCCAGCAAATGCTGTCCGGCCTGGGCGATATCCCCCGCATATTCGGCATAATCGGTGCGGATCGGCCCATCGAGTTGCGCTTCGATGCTGTGCGCACCGGCAACAATCTTGTCGAGCGGCTCGCGCAGCGCCCTGTCGAGCTGTCGCCCGAAAGCATCGGGAACTGCGATACTTTCACCGGCAGTCGAGGACGGGGCAGCGGATGCTTGCCCCCGCATTTCCGCGGTACCGCGAAAACCGGCAAAGCGGCCATTGCCGTCGATCAACGGGACGCCGGTCAAAGTCACGGGCAATCCGCCCTCGATCCGCAAGGCCGCTTCCTGGTCCTCGAACCGGCGATGTTCGGCGAGCGCGTTGAGAATCGGCAAAGCGCCATCACCGCTCTCCACAAACCGGAACAGGCCTGTCAGCGGCTGGCCGACAAAAGGTTCGACTGCTCCGATTGCCGTGACGGCGTCGGGTGACAGCGCGGTCAGCCGCAGGGCATGATCGGTTTCCCAAAGCCAGTCGGCCGCCGCACGCTGGAAATCGTGATCGCGCATCGCACGGCCGCCCGCCGCAGGGGGCGCGGCCTCTCGCCCGACCCAGCCACCGACGGCCAGACTGACGCCGTCGCTATCCGGTTCGGCCTGGACGCGCAGTTCGAGGTCGCGTGTGCCATCGGCAGCGATCACCGAGCGCGAAACATGGATGCCGAGCCGCTGGGCAAGCCGCGCCAGCGCCGCGATCTGGGGAATGGCCAGCGCACCGCCGGTCACGCCGCCTGCCCGCTCGTTGAGATCAGCAAGCGCCGCATCGGCCGAAACCAGCCGCCCCTCCCGATCGAGCCGGCCAAATGCGGTGCCATCCATCGCCGCCGCGCCGCTCATGCGCGATCTCCGGCACCGAAACGGGCCAGCGCCGTCCGATAGGCAATGTCGAGCCGCCAGGGCCGCATCGCGGCTTCCGTCGCCCCGGCATCGATCGCGTCATAGCCCTCGATCCGGCGTACGGCCCGTTCCTCGCCCGCGCGATCGTCGCCGGCGACGGCGCGCGCCAACGCGGTTGCCAGATGCGCGGCCATGTCGCGCCCCACATCGAGATGGCGGAGCAGCAGCACATGGCTCGCAGCATCCGGCGCTGTCGCCATGTCCCAGGCCGTGCCGAAAGGAAGATGGGCCTTTTCGCCAAGGAGCGCGATATAGAGCGCCAACCGCGCGCCGCCGAGTGTTTCCGCCAGCAACCGATCGTCCACCAACCCGTGCCGATCGAGATGTCCGGCGAGATCCATGGCCGCCGATTCCAACGCGGCATCGGCCGTCCGGCTTTCGACCATCTCACGTGCAGATGCGGTGATCGGCGCATCGAGCACGGCTCCCTCGATACCATGTTCCCGCTCGCCATAGGCGCGCAGCGCCGCGGCCACCGACCAGACCAGCGCCCTGTCCACGTCTGCGGGAAGGTCCGCCCGCGCGATGTGCGGGTCGTCGAGCCGGTCGTTACTCCGGGTTTCTGCGATCAGGTGGCGCATCGCACTAGCCGCAATGGCGCTATCGGGTTCGTCCATCAACCGGTCCAATACGCCATTTTCGGTGAGGGACGCAGCTTTCCTAAGCTGCCGCATGATCCGGTATTCATCGGCCCGGCACAGAAGCACGGTCGCAAGCGCCGCGTCGTCCGGCAGGCCTGCCCGGCGCATCACCGGCCCGGCAATGGCGACATGGGCGGCACCGATCGACGCTGCGAAAGCGCTATTGTCCGGCAGTTCGGCGCGCGCCAACAGCCGCGCCCGCAAATCCCCTTCGACAGCCTCGATAAGCCCGTCGAGCAGCTGACGGACGATGTGGATCTGAAACTCGCTGAGGCGGTAGCGTTCGGGCCGGTGCAGGTCTTCGAGCGCGACCGTCGCCCGCGTCTGCCGTCCATACGCCGCACGCGCGGCGTCGGCGAGCAACGCCGCGGCGCGCTCTTCGGCAGATTCCGGGCGGGAATTGGCCGGTTCAGACATGAAAGGGACATAGCCGAAACGTCGTTAAGACGATGCTAATCCTGTTTCGAAAGGTCAATCGCGCTGGCGAACCGCCTCGCGAATAGCATTTTGTAGAAAAAACAAAGAGATAGAAGCGTAAACGGCAATGCCGAGCGGCCACCAGCTCCACTGGCCCGCTATGGCGAAGGGCAAGGCGAGCCAGATCGCCGCGTTGCCATCGATCATCCATGGCAAAATCCGCTGTTTTTCAGGGCCTATGCGCCTGAACAGCGCCATTTCGCGGCTCGTGAAGACAAGCAGCGCAACGGCCGCGGCGGCCATGACGAAATAGCCATTCTCTCCGCTCGATCGCGCCGCGAAATGGCCCAGGGCGAGGATCGCCAACGCCTGGGCGAAGCCCTTGGCGTAGCGAACTTCCCAGCCTCCCTCGTGGCTGCGCAGCTGGGCAAGGTCGATCCGCCCTGCCGTCGCGTCGATCGGCCCGGCGAGCAGCAACAGCACAAAACCGGTCCACAGCCAGCCCCACCATAAAGCTGCTGCGCCCGCCAGCGAGAATATGACCGCCGCGACCCGCAGCCAGAACGCATCGACCCTGAAATCGAGCAACAGCGGTGCAAGCAAGGCAAGGCCGCGGCCATAGAGGAAATGTTCGGGCCAGCTCATCGCCTGAAGACGGTTCCGCGAGAGCATTGCCTTGCCCGCATCGCGGCTCTTGTCGCTGCGTTCGGCAAGGACAACGGCCTCGCTCGCCTCGTCGACTACCCCTGCCTCTCCGTCGACCGGCAGGAAATCCGCCCCGCCTTGCACGATCCGGCGCATCAACGTCGATTGCAGATCCCAGTCGCCGAGCATTTGCGCCGTTGCCGCGATCGTCTCGACATTCGTCAGGGCAAGGCCCGCCCAGCGCTTTTCGGCATCGACGCGCTCGAAATGCTCGTTGGCCGGCACGTCCGCCACGACAAGCAAGGCCGGCGAAGCCCGCGCGGCCATCGCATCGAAGCAGTCGGGCGCGGCGACGAGTCCATCGGCCACCAGCAACACATGTTCTTCCGGGTGGAAATGATCGGCGGCATCCATCGGATCGCGGGCCAGGGTCACCGCTATGCCGTCACGCCGCAGCCGATCCAGCGCGGCATTGAGCGCTGCGGGTATCCGCTCGACAAGCACGACGGCATGGCTCGCGCCGGCGGCCATCGCCCGACGCACCTGATGTTCGAGCAAGCTTCGGCCGGCCATCGGCAACAGCGCGCGGAGGCCGCCTTCCCTATCCTCAGTTTCCTGATAGGCCGCGATCAGCGCCGCAAAGGCCATTATGTGCGTCCCATACCCATTTTGGGCCTTTGGTTACGCCTGCAAGCGCCGGGTTGCAAAGCCGTTCGCCGCTCAAAAGCGGGAATTTCTCTCAAAGCGGGGGTAGAAGGCCTTTTTAGCCGAGTTCGCCGCCGCCAAATTGGCCGCTCTTTTCGAAACCCGCCACGGCCTTGTCGATGCGATCCATCAATTCACGACTGAAGGGGACGCCTTCGGCCGCTTCGCTGGCAAGCGCCATCAGATCGGTTGCACCGAAGCTTGCCGCAAGGCCCTTCAGCCGCCAGGCGGCAACCTGCCATTGCTGGTCGTTCACGGCGTTGTGGAGCGAGGATACATGCCGCTGGGCGCTCCGGAAGAACGCCAGACGCAATTCCGCGACAAGCGCCGGATCATCGCCCGCCACAGCCGCGAGAGTCTTGTCTAGTGCACCTGGATCGTAGGCCATGGTGTGGCTTTAGAGCATCGCCGTTAACGCTCCGTTGCCTTGGAAGGCTTTCGGGCGGACTAAAACATGGTAAACACAGCAAATTGAGAGGGACTTGCGATGGCCGAAGCCGCAAATGACATTGCCGAGCTCGAAAGTGGCGGTAACGCCGCGCGAAAGCAGATCGAAACGGCCTCGGCACGCCCTGAATGGCTGGACGAGGACGAATGGGAATTCGCGCTTGAAAAGCCGGGATTGGTCGAACGGCTGCCCGTCGTCCTGATCCTACTCGCGGCGCTGGGCTGGACGGGCTTTGTCGGCTGGGCCGCCTATTCAAGCATCGTTGCGCATAACCCTACTCCCACCGAAATCGCCAACTGGGTCGCGATCGCGTCGGTGCCGCTCGCCTTGCTGGGCATTTTCTGGCTGATGACCCAGCGTACCAGCCGCCGCGAAGCGGTCCGTTTCGGTCGCACGGCGGAAGCGATGCGCACCGAAGCCCGTCGGCTCGACACGGCGATGGCGATCGTTTCCTCGCAGCTTTCCGAAATCCGCGAAAACATATCAACCGAAACCGACCGGTTACTCGTGCTTAGCGAGGAAGCGGCGGGAAGGCTGGGAACGATCGGCGAGGATGTGCGCAACGCCGGCGCCACGATAGAAGAAAAATCGGGGCTGCTGGATCGCGCCGCCAAGGCCGCCCGTGACAATGTCCAGGTGCTGATGACCGATCTTCCGCGCGCGGAAGAGCAGGCACGCGCCGTGAGCGGCAGTCTCAAGGAAGCCGGAATAAACGCCCATGATCAGGCCGCGTCTCTCGATACACAGCTGAAATCGCTGAAGGAGCGCGGCGAGGAAGCCAATGACATTGCCAACGGCGCCGCGCGAGCGCTTGCCGCCAATCTCACCCGGATCGAAGGCGTCGCCGAAATCGCCGCGAACAAGCTCACCACAAAGGGCGAAGAGATAAATGCCGCCGTCGAGGCTGCACTCAACCGTTCGAGCGATGCTGTGGAGGATACCCGAAGGGTCGTCGCCGAAATCGGCGCTGCGCTTTCCGCAATGATCGAGACCGCGCGCGCGACCTTCACCGCTGAGAGCGAGGAAGCCGCAGCCATGCTCGACGGACGTCTTGCGGCAACCAACGAGGCGCTCACGGCCTTCGACACCAAGCTTGGCGAGCAGCGCCGGGCGACTGCATCGCTCCTCGGCGATCTCGAAAAGGGGCTTACCGGTATCGAAGGACGGCTGGCGGGCCTCTCCGAAGATGGCGCCGGCCATGCCCGCAAACTCGGCGAGGAACTCGATGGTCTTCGTGCTGGAATGTCGGCGCTTGGCGAAAGCATCGGCGGCAACGATGCGGCGACCGAGAGGCTGATCGCCAGGGCCGCCGAAGTGAAGGCGGCGCTCGATCTCAGCGCCTCTTCCCTGAACGACACCCTGCCCCAAGCCTTTGCCGAAACCGAATCGCGGGCCGAGCAATTGAGCGAGGCGATCCGCAACGTCACGCCCGAACTCGAAACCCTCCAGAAACTCGCCGATGACACACGCGCCTATGTCGTCGTCAGCGGCGAGAGCCTCGACGACCAGAAGGAAGGCATCGCCACGTTCGTCGATCAGGTCGGCGACCGGATCTCATCGATGCGTGAGGATATTGCCGGTTTCGAAGCCGCGCTGGCCAATTCGGCCGAGCAGGCAAACAGCATTGCCGACGGCGCGGCCCCCCGCCTGATCGAAACGCTGGCGCAGGTGCGCGAAACGGCCGATCAGGCCGCCGAAAGGGCGCGCGCCGCCTTTGGCGAACTGATCCCGCAAAGCGCCGCCGCGCTCAGCGAGGCGACCCGTCAGGCGATGTCCGACGCACTCGGCGAGAATATCGAAGGCCGAATGACGGAGATCGTCACCGCCTCCGAACGGGCGATCACGGCCGCCCGCGAAGCCGCCGATCAACTCGAGGCCAAAATGGCCGAGATCGAGGAACGCAGCACTGCCATCGAGACGCGACTCGAGGAAACGCAGACGGAAGCAGAAGCATCGAGCATGGACGGTTTCGCAAGGCGCGTGACTTTGCTGATTGAATCGCTGAATTCGACGGCGATCGACGTCAGCAAGATCCTCTCGAACGAGGTCACCGATACGGCCTGGGCCGCCTATCTGAAGGGTGATCGCGGCGTTTTTTCACGCCGTGCCGTACGACTGCTCGACACCGGGGAGGCACGCGAGATCGCCGCGCAATATGAGAGCAACTCCGAATTCCGTGAACATGTGAACCGCTACATTCACGATTTCGAATCGATGCTGCGGCGGGTGCTGGCGACGCGCGACGGCTCGCCGCTCGCGGTGACGCTGCTGTCGTCGGACAACGGTAAACTCTATGTGTCGCTTGCCCAGGCAATCGAGCGCCTGCGCAGCTAGCATACGGGCCCGTTATTCGCCCAGCTTCACGAAATCGATCGTATCGGTGGTAATCCAGCCGAAGACGTAGTTTGCATAGAACAGCCCGAACAGGATCGCCGCGAGGATCGTCGTACGCAGCGCCACCCTGCCCGGCGAGAATCGGTGCGGGGCACTTTCGGCGTGGCCGGGTTGAGGTTCTATGCCCGCCTCCCGGTCGGTCTTCATGCCAAAGGGCAGGACCAGGAACAGGCTGAGGAACCAGAACAGGAAATATATTGCGATCGCCGAAATCGGCTGCACGGCTACACCTCCATCAACGACACATTGACGACGGGCTTTTTCCCGGTCCATTCGGTCGCGATGCGGCGGACGGCAAGCCGGATCGCCTCGCGCAGCTTTTCGGCATCCTTGGCGCCTTTGCGTGCAGCGCCCGCAGCCGCCTCAACGGCTTCGTCGATAAACTGCTCGCGATCTTCCTCGATCGGAACTCCCGCCATGGAAAAAGCCGGTGCGCCGCGCATTTTACCCTTGGCATCGAAGGCGACCGCGACCGCGATCAGGCCGCGCTGGGCAATCCGGCGGCGTTCGTTCATCGCTTCGCCGTCCGCCGCGATGATCGTGTCGCCATCGAGCACCAACCGTCCCGTCCGTTCCTGGCCGACGATCGCAGGACCATCGGGCGCAAGCCGCACGACATCGCCATTTTGCTGAACGATGGTTTTGGGAATGCCTTTGGCCGCGCCAAAACGCGCTTGTTCAGCCATGTGCCGGACTTCGCCGTGCACGGGCACCAGCATCTCGGGCCGGATCCATTCGTACATCGCCGCCAGCTCCGGTTTTCCGGGATGGCCAGAGACATGAACGAAGGCCTGGCGGTCGGTGATCATTTCGATACCGCGCGCGGCAAGAGCGTTCTGCACGCGGCCGATTGCGATCTCGTTACCGGGGATCTGCTTGGAGCTGAAGACGACGAGATCGCCCTCGACAAGCGTCAGCGGGTGGTTGTTATCGGCAACCCTTGCGAGCGCAGCCCGCGACTCCCCCTGCCCGCCCGTCGCGATGATCATCAGCTCACGCGGCGGCAACTTCATCGCCTCGTCGAAATCGACGGTGTTGGGAAAATCCTTCAGATACCCCGTCGCCCGCGCCGTTTCGATAATCCGGTTAAGCGAACGCCCGGCCACGCAAAGCTGGCGGCCGGTATCTTTCGCGACACGCCCCAATGTCTGAAGCCGGGCGGCATTCGAGGCGAAGGTCGTTACCATGACCCGTCCGGTGGCATTGGCGATAACCTCGCCAAGCCCTTCGCGCACGGCGCCTTCGCTGCCAGATGCTTTGTCGTTGAAGACGTTGGTCGAATCGCAGACGAGGGCGAGGATTCCCTCATCGCCGATCGCGGTCAGTTCCGCCGCCGTCGCCGGCTTGCCCATTTGCGGTTCGTCGTCGAGCTTCCAGTCGCCGGTATGGAAGATGCGGCCGTGCGGCGTATCGATGACCAGTCCATTGCCCTCGGGAATGGAATGGGCGAGCGGGACATAGCGGAAGCCGAAGGGCCCGAGTTCGAACGATCCCTCATTCTCGATGACATGGAGATCGACATCACCGAGCAGCCCCGCCTCTTCGAGCTTCTTGACGATAAGCCCGGATGTGAACGGCGTCGCGTACATCGGCACGCCGAGATCAGCGCCGAGATGCGCGAGCGCGCCGATATGATCTTCATGGCCATGCGTCAGCACGATGCCGAGCAGGTCTTCCGCCCGATCTTCGATGAATTCAAGATCGGGGAGTACCAGTTCGATGCCCGGATAATGGGCATCGCCAAAGGTGATGCCGCAATCGACCATCACCCATTTTCCCTGAGTGCCGTAGAGATTGACGTTCATGCCGATCTCGCCCGACCCGCCGAGCGCGAGGAAAAGCAGTTCGTTTTTGGGGTTCATGCTGGCCTATCTAGACCTTTGGTAGAGCATGGCCAGCCCTTGAATCGTCAGATCGGGCTCGATGACATCGAAGACATCGGTGTTCTTGTCGAACAGGGTCGCAAGGCCGCCCGTGGAGACGACTTTGGCCGGGCGGCCGATCTCGGCCCTGAGCCGCGTGACCAGCCCCTCGACCATCGCCACATAGCCCCAATAGACGCCGATATGCATCTGGCTCGCGGTCGTCGTGCCGATCACCGATTTGTCGCCCTCGGGCGCCTCGATTGCGATGCGCGGCAGCATTGCCGCTGCATTGACCAGCGCGTCGAGCGAGAGGTTGATCCCGGGCGCAATTATCCCGCCTTTGTAGACCCCCTCATAATCGACGACATCGAAGGTCGTTGCCGTACCGAAATCAATGACGATCAAATCTTCGGGATACAAGGCGTGCGCGGCAATCATGTCCAGCGCCCGGTCGGCCCCGAGCGAGCCCGGCTCATCGACATCGAGCCGCATCGTCCATTCGACCGGCGAATGTCCGGCAATCAGCGCATCGACGCCGAAATATTTCGACGCCAACACCTCAAGATTGTGGATGGTGCGCGGAACCACCGTGCCGACGATAACCGCCTCGACATCGTCGGGCGTCAGGCCTTCGAGCGCCATCAGATTATGGAGCCACACCGCATATTCGTCTCCGGTGCGGCGCGGATCGGTTGCGATGCGCCAGCGCGACTTGATCTCATCGCCATCGACCAACGCAAAGACGATATTGGTGTTTCCGGCATCGACGGCGAGCAGCATCGGCCTATCTTTCAGACAAGGAAAACATCGCCGGCATGCATGACATGGACGGAGCCGTCCGCCAAGCGCAGACGCAGAGCGCCATCCGCCTCAAGGCCGTCGAAAACGCCTTCGAGCGCGCGCCCGGCGGGATCGTGCACGGTGAGCGCGCTTCCCGGCGGATGGGCCCGCAACAGCCATTGATCGCGGATCGCGCCAAGCCCGGGCTCACGCCATTTCGCAAGCCATTCGGCGAACCGTTCGGCCAGTTCACGCAGGAAGATGTCGGGCGATGGTGCCATCATATGGTTCGCAAGGCTCGTCACCGGTCGATCCAGCCCTTCGGGGTGACGGGCGAGGTTGACGCCAACACCGATCACAACGGCATTGCCTTCGCGTTCGAGCAGGATTCCGGAGAGCTTGCCGCCATCAAGCATCAGGTCGTTCGGCCATTTTAGGGCAAGCGAAGCCCGCGCCACTTCCGGCAAGAACGCGGCGACAGCATCGTAGAGCGCGAGCGACACGACCAGCGCAAGGCTCGCCGGCGGCGGATCGCCATCGCCCAGCCGCACCAGCGTACTTGCAAAGAGATTGCCGGTGACCGAATCCCAGCTTCGGCCCTGCCGCCCACGGCCCGAAATCTGGCGCTCGGCGCGCAGCCAAAACCCTTCCCCTTCGCCGGATCGGGCATGCGCCATCATATCGTCGTTGGTGGAGCCAGTCTCCGCGACCGTCTGGATACGGATACCCAGGACTAACGCATCCTAGAACAACGCCCGCGCGGCATTGCCCGCTGTCAGCGCGAGGAAGGGCACAAGCAGGTATCCGAGCGGTGAAACCGCCGCGGCGGCCACGGCGATCAGGCCGTTTTCGACTATCGAATTGGCGGGGGCGTATGCCGGCGCGGAATCGTCGAAGTAGATCGTCTTGACGATGCGGAGGTAATAATAGGCCCCGATCACCGAGAGCGCGATGCCGATAACGGCGAGCGGGAAGAGGCCCGCAGCAACTGCCGCATCGAACACCAGGAACTTGCCCCAAAAGCCGAGCAGCGGCGGAATGCCGGCGAGCGAGAACATAAAGATCGCGAAGGCCGCGGCGAGCGCCGGTTGCGTCTTCGACAGGCCAGCGAGGCTCTCGATATCCTCGACCGGGCGCCCCTCGCTATCGCGCATCTGGAGAACGCACAGGAAGCTGCCCAAGGTCATCACGACATAAATCGCCATATAGCTCATCGTCGCGGCGACGCCTTCGACCGTGCCCGCGGCAAGCCCGATCAGCGCAAAACCGATATTGTTGATCGAGCTATAGGCAAGCAGGCGCTTGATATTGGACTGGCCGATCGCAGCGACCGCGCCGAGCGCGATCGAGGCGAGCGCGACGAAGATCACGATCTGCTGCCATTCGCCGGTCGCGGGGCTCATCGCGTCGATGACGACGCGGATCGACAGGGCTACGGCGGCGACCTTGGGTGCCGAGGCGAAGAAGGCGGTGACCGGGGTCGGCGCGCCTTCGTAAACGTCCGGCGTCCACATGTGGAACGGCACGGCGCTAATCTTGAAGGCGAGGCCTGCGAGCACGAAGACGAGCCCGAACAGTTCGCCGGTCGAAAGGCCTGCCTCCATGGCAACGGCAATGCCGCGATAGCTGGTCGTGCCGGTAAAGCCGTAGAGCAGCGAGACGCCATAAAGCAGGATGCCGCTCGCCAGCGCGCCCAGCACGAAATATTTGAGACCCGCCTCCGCCGATCGCGTGTCCCGGCGCATGAAGCTGGCCAGCACATAGGCAGCCAGGCTCTGCATCTCGAGGCCGATGTAAAGCGTCATCAGATCGCCCGAGGAGACCATGAAACCCATGCCGATTGCCGCGAAAACGATCAGGATCGGATATTCGGCACGCAGCCCGTCATCCGCGAAGAAACGCGGCGCCATCAGCAGCGAAACCGCGGCCGCAGCGTAGATCAACACCTTGGAGAAGGTCGAGAAATCGTCGGCGAAATAGAGCCCGCCGAAGACCGAACCGCCATTGCCGGCAGGGCCGAGCAATGCCAAGCCAGCACCCAGCAGCCCGAGCAGGCAGAGCGCGGAAACGAAGCCATAGCCGCCCCGCCCGGACCATGCGGCGACGAGCAGCGCGACCAGGGAGGTGACCGTCAGGATCAGCTCGGGCGCGACGATGACGAGATTGTCGAGATAGGACATTAGTGAGCGCCCTCCCCGGCTGTCGGTTCGGCATGATGCTCGCCAGCCTCCGCAGCCGGCGGTTCACCCATAACGAGATGCGCGTCGCCCGGCGGCGCGGCGCGCTCGATCCGGGCGAGCAGCACGCCGACATCGTCGCGGATCGGCGCGATGAAGCTTTCGGGATAAACGCCCATCCACAGGACGACGGCGGCAATCGGCCCGAGCATCGCCAGTTCGCGCAGCGAGAGATCGGGCATCGCCTTCACGTCCTCCTTGTCGAGCGTGCCGTAACAGACGCGCCAGTAGAGATAGAGCATGTAAGCCGCACCGAGGATGATGGCCGTCGTGCAGATAAAGGCGACCCAGCTGTTCGCTTCATAGGCGCCGACCAGCGCCAGGAATTCGCCGACGAAGCCGCTGGTGCCCGGCAGGCCGACCGAAGCCATGGTGAACAGCATGAAGAGCAGCGCATAGCGCGGCATATTGTCGGATAGCCCACCATAGCGGTCGATCTCGCGGGTATGGAGCCGATCGTAGATCACGCCGACGCACAGGAAGAGCGCGCCCGAAACGAGACCGTGCGAAAGCATGACGATCATCGCGCCCTCGATACCCTGCCGGTTGAACGCGAACAGGCCGATCGTGACGAAGGCCATATGCGCGACCGACGAATAGGCGATCAGCTTTTTCATGTCCTGCTGCACGAGCGCGACGAGCGAGGTGTAGACGACGGCGATCATCGACAGGCCGAAGACGATCCAGACGAGATCGGCGGAAGCTTCCGGGAACATCGGCAGCGAGAAGCGGATAAAGCCGTAACCACCCATTTTCAGCAGCACGCCGGCAAGGATCACCGAGCCGGCGGTGGGAGCCTGGACGTGCGCATCGGGGAGCCAGGTGTGGACCGGCCACATCGGCATCTTCACCGCGAAGCTAGCGAAAAAGGCGAGCCACAGCCATGTCTGGGCATGGACCGGGAAGTCGTACGCCATCAGAACCGGAATATTCGTGCTGCCCGCTTCCTGCGCCATCCAGAGCATCGCGATCAGCATCAGCACCGATCCGAGCAAGGTGTAGAGGAAGAATTTGTAGCTCGCGTAGATCCGCTCGGCGCCGCCCCAGATACCGATGATCAGGTACATCGGAATGAGGCCGGCCTCGAAGAAGATGTAGAAGAGAAACAGGTCCTGCGCGGTGAATACGCCGATCATCAGCGATTCCATCAGCAGGAATGCCGCCATATATTCCGGTACGCGCGTCGTGATCGCTTTCCAGCTGGCAAGAATGCAGATTGGCATCAGGAAGACCGAGAGCATGATCAGCATCAGCGCGATGCCGTCTATGCCGAGCGCCCAAGCGAAGCGTCCGAAAAGCGGATAGCTTTCCACAAACTGCCATTGCGGCCCGCCAATCTGGTAACTGGCCCAGAGCAGAATGCCGAGCGCGAAGGTGGCGAGCGTTGCGCCGAGCGCCACATAACGCGCGGTCTGCGCCTTGGTCTCGCCTGCACCGGGCGCGACCAGGCAGACAAGCGCGCCCAGCAGCGGCAGCGCCACCATCAGCGAAAGAATGGGAAAGCCCAGAACGTTCATGCCGTTACCGCGTCATCGCCCAGGTCGCTGCCGCGGCAAGGCCGATCAGCATGACGAGCGCATAGGTGTAGAGATATCCCGACTGGAAACGTCGTGCGACGCCCGACCCGCTCGCCACCAGTGCCGAAACGCCGTCCGGGCCGAAGCGGTCGATAAAGCCTTTGTCGCCGCGCTGCCAGAGGAAGCGGCCGATGGCGAAGGCGGGCTTGATGAAGATCGCGTTGTAGAGCTCGTCGAAATACCATTTGTTCAGCAGGAACGCGTGGAGCACGCGGAACTGGCCCACGAACTTTTCAGGCCAGTCGGTGTGCCGAATATAGGCAAGCCAGGCGATCAGCAGGCCGGCCAGCATCACCACGGTCGAGGAGAGCTTCGCCCAGAGCGGCACTTCGTGGATCGCATGGATCAGATGCTCGTTGAACGCGACGCTATCGTTCCAGAAGGCTGCGCTATCGACGAATTCGTGCGTGAAAATATAGCCGGCGAAAATCGCGCCGAGCGAGAGCAGGCCGAGCGGCACAAGCATCGTCCACGGGCTTTCGTGCGGATGATAACCGCCGGTCCGATCGTCCCCTGCCTCTTCGGGTGTCTTGTGAACGCTGTGCTGGATATGCTCGCTGTCGATCCAGCGCGCCCTGCCGAAAAAGGTCATGAAGATCAGCCGCCAGCTGTAGAAGCTTGTCAGCAGCGCCGCGAACACCGTCGCGAAGAAGGCGACACCGCCAAGGCTCGTGCCGCTGGCAAAGGCCGCCTCGATGATCGCATCCTTGGAATAGAAGCCCGCAAAGCCGAAAATACCAATCACGCCGACACCGGTGATCGCCACGGTACCCGCGACCATCGCCCAGAAGGTAAACGGGATCTCCTTACGCAGCGCGCCATAGTAGCGCATGTCCTGTTCGTGATGCATGGCGTGGATCACGCTGCCCGCGCCGAGGAACAGTAGCGCCTTGAAAAAGGCGTGGGTGAACAGGTGGAACATCGCGATGCCCCAGGCGCCGACACCCGCTGCAACGAACATGTAGCCGAGCTGCGAGCAGGTCGAATAGGCAATCACCCGCTTGATATCCATTTGCGTGGTGCCGATCGTCGCGGCGAAAAAGGCGGTCATCAACCCGATAAAGGTGACGACCGCCATCGCGATCGGGCTGGTTTCGAACATCGGTGAGAGGCGGCAGACCATGAACACGCCCGCCGTCACCATCGTCGCGGCATGGATCAGCGCGGAAACCGGGGTCGGGCCCTCCATCGCGTCGGGGAGCCAAGTGTGGAGGCCGAACTGGGCCGACTTGCCCATCGCGCCGACGAACAGCAGCAGGCAGAGCAAGGTCATCGTGTCGATGCGGGCGCCGAGGAACCCGATGGTCGACCCGGTCATGGCCGGCGCGGTTTCTAGGATTTCCGGTATCGAGACGGTGCCGAAGACGAGGAAGGTGCCGAAGATACCGAGCGAGAAGCCGAAATCGCCGACACGGTTGACGACAAACGCCTTGATCGCGGCGGCGTTAGCACTCGGTTTGTGGTACCAGAAGCCGATCAGCAGATAGCTCGCAAGCCCCACCCCTTCCCAGCCGAAGAACATCTGCACCAGATTGTTCGACGTCACGAGCATCAGCATCGCGAAAGTGAAGAGCGACAGATAGGCGAAGAAGCGCGGCTGGTCCGGGTCTTCGTCCATATAGCCCCAGCTGTAGAGATGGACGAGCGCGGAAACCGTGGTCACGACGACCAGCATCACCGCCGTCAGCGTATCGACGCGCAGGCTCCAGGCGACATCCATGTCGCCCGAACGGATCCAGTCGAACACCGGCGCGACATAGGCCTCCTGCCCGCCCACAAGGAAGGACAGGAAGATCGGCCAGCTCATCGCGCAGGCGGCGAACAGCGCGCCGGTCGTGAGCAGCTTTGCCGCGACATTGCCGAGCATCCGGTTGCCGAGGCCCGCGACGATGGCCGCGAGCAGCGGCAGGAAGACGATAAGCTGGATCAACGCGTCACCCCTTCATCCGGCTGGGATCGTCGACCGAAATCGTGCCCCGGGCGCGGAAATAGATGACGAGGATCGCGAGCCCAATCGCCGCTTCGCCGGCGGCCACGGTCAGCACGAACATCGCGAACACCTGCCCGACGATATCGCCGAGAAAGGCGCTGAACGCGACGAGATTGATGTTCACGGCCAGCAAGATCAACTCGATCGCCATCAAGATGATGATGATGTTCTTGCGGTTGATGAAGATGCCAAGCACGCCCATTACGAACAGAACCGCGCCGACGACCAGATAATGCCCCAAACCGATCACAGCTCGATCCCCTTGCCGACTTCGGGATTGGTGTTGCGCGTCGCCTCTTCGGGACGGCGCCTGATCTGGTTCGACACATTTTGCGGCCGAATACCCGAACGCTCGCGATGGGTCAGCACGATCGCGCCGACCATCGAGACGAGGAGGACGATGCCCGCCCCTTCGAAGATCAGCAGATAGCGATCGTAAAGCGCGCGCCCGACCGCCTCGATATTCGGCACGCTCGGGTCGATTTGCGCGAGCCGGGTATCGGGCCCGATATCGGCGAAGTTCCACACGCCGATCGCCAGCACGATCTCGGCGAGCAGCACGATTGCGATCAGCAGGCCGAAAGGCAGATAGCGGCTCACGCCGGCGCGCAATTCGGCGAAATCGATGTCGAGCATCATCACGACGAACAGGAACAGCACCGCGACCGCGCCGACATAGACGATTACCAGCAGCATCGCGATGAATTCGGCGCCGATCAGCAGCATCAGCCCCGCCGCGTTGAAGAAGGCGAGGATCAGCCACAGCACCGAATGCACGGGGTTGCGCGACAGGATCGTCATCGCGCCCGAAGCGATAACGATGGTGGCAAAAATGTAGAAGGCGATGGCCTGAATCACGGTGTTCGGTGGACCCCTGTAAGAATGGTCGGCGGCTTAACGATAGGGCGCATCGGCGGCAAGGTTCGCGGCAATTGCGCGCTCCCATTTGTCGCCATTGGCCAGCAATTTGGCTTTGTCGTAGAGAAGTTCCTCGCGGGTTTCGGTCGCATATTCGAAATTCGGCCCTTCGACGACTGCATCGACCGGACAGGCCTCCTGGCATAATCCGCAATAGATGCACTTGGTCATATCGATATCGTAGCGCGTCGTGCGGCGGCTACCGTCCTCGCGCGGTTCGGCCTCGATGGTGATCGCCTGGGCCGGGCACACCGCTTCGCACAGCTTGCAGGCGATGCAGCGCTCCTCGCCGTTCGGATAACGGCGCAACACATGCTCGCCCCGGAAACGCGGCGAAATCGGGTTCTTCTCATAGGGATAGTTGATCGTGTATTTCGGCTTGAAGAAATACTTCAACGTCAGCCAATGGGCTTTGACGAATTCCCAGAGCGTGAAGGATTTTATGATGTGGGCGAGGCTCATAGAGCGACTCCGTATCTTTGCAGCATCAGCCAGCCCGAGATCAGGAAGACGAAGATCAGCGAGAGCGGCAGGAAGATCTTCCAGCCGAGCCGCATGAGCTGGTCGTAGCGGTAGCGCGGCACGGTCGCCTTCACCCAGCTGAAGATGAAGAAGAAGCACCAGATCTTGAGAAAGAACCATATGATGGCGGGCACGTAATAGAGCGGCGCCCATTCAACCGGGGGCAGCCAGCCGCCCCAGAAGAGCACGGCGTTGAGCGCGCACATCAGGATGACGTTGCCATATTCGCCGAGCCAGAAGAGCGCGAAGCTCATCGAGCTATATTCGGTCTGGTAGCCGGCAACGAGTTCGCTTTCCGCCTCGGTCAGATCGAAGGGCGCGCGCGCCGTCTCGGCCATCGACGAAATCAGGAAGACGACCGCCATCGGAAAGAGCAGCGGATTGAGGCCGTAGGCGTTGACAAAGCCGAAGATATGCCCCTGCTGCGAAACAATGATCGTCTGCATGTTGAACGATCCGGCATACATGACGACGGCAAGCAGCACGAAGCCGATCGAGACCTCGTAACTCACCATCTGCGCGGCGGCACGCAGGGCCGAGTAGAAGGGATATTTGGAGTTGGACGCCCAGCCCGCGATGACCACGCCGTAGACGCCCAGCGAGGACGCCGCGAGGATATAGAGCAGGCCGACATTGATATTGGCGAGCACCGCCGTCTCGCTGAACGGGATCACCGCCCAGGCGATCAGCGCCACCGTGAAGGTGATGATCGGCGCGATCAGGAACAGGCCCCGGTTCGCCGATGTCGGGATGATGGTTTCCTTGAGAAACACCTTGAGCCCGTCGGCGAAGCTCTGCAGCAGCCCGAACGGCCCGACCACATTGGGGCCGCGCCGCAATGCCATCGCCGCCCAGATCTTGCGGTCGGCATAGATGATCATCGCGACCGCGAGCATCAGCGGCAGCGCGATCAGCAGGATGCCGCAGACCGTGGCGATGAACCACGCCCATTCATAGGTCATGCCAAGGGATTCGAAGAAGGCGGTCATTCGGCCGCCTCCATGAACGTCTCGCCATGGACCAGTTCGGCCGAGCAGCGCTGCATCGTCTCGCTCGCGCGGCAGATCGCGTTGGTCAGGTAGAAGTCCTTGATCGGATAGGCGATTTCACCGGCGGGCGCAGCGTCCAGCTTGGGCGGCGTCCATTCGTAATCGGCCAGCCCTTCATCGGCGAAGGCCGGGAATTCGGCGGCGATCGCGTCGCGCAGCTGATCCAGCGTATCGAAGGGTAGCGGCGAGCCCAGTACGTCCGAAAGCGCGCGGAAAATGGTCCAGTCCTCGCGGGCATCGCCGGGCGGATAGACGGCGCGTTCGCCGCTCTGGATGCGCCCTTCGGTGCTGACCCAAGTGCCGCTCTTTTCGGCATAGGCCGCGCCCGGCAGGATGACGTCGGCAGCCGCCGCGCCTTCCTCGCCATGATGGCCGACATAGACTTTGAACGCGCCTTTAAAGGCGGAGAAATCGATGCCGTCGGCACCGAGCAGGAACAGCAATTCAGGTTTCGCCGCGGCGATATCGGCGACGCCGCCGGGCTGCGCCCAGCCGAGCATCACCCCGCCCATGCGCGAAGCCGAGAAATGCAGGACATTATAGCCGTTCCAGCCATCGCGAACGAGGTTGAGCGTCTCGGCCAATTTGAGCGTTGCGCCATGGAGGCCGGGCACCATCAATCCGCCGCCGCCAAGGATCAGCGCAGGCTTTTCGGCATCCCAGAACGCATCGGCCGCTTCGGCAGGCAGATCGGCAACCAGCGCCGCATCATTACCGAGCCAGGTGACCGGATAGGTAAGGTCGACCTCGGGCCCGATGCCGAACACCTTAGCGCCCTTCTTGATCGCCTTGCGGATGCGCGTGTTGACGAGCGGCGCTTCCCAGCGCGGATTGGTACCGACGAGCAGGATCGCATCGGCTTCCTCGATGCCCGCGATGGTCGAATTGAAGTTCACCGCCGCAAGGCTGGTCACGTCGTAATCCATCCCGTTCTGGCGGCCTTCGATCGACGAAGAACCCAGCGATTCCAGCAGCTTTTGCGCGGCATAGAGCGCTTCGACTTCGACGAGATCGCCGCCGATCGCGGCGACCTTGTTGCCGGTCTTTTCCGCGGACTTGGCAATAGCTGCGAACGCTTCCGACCAGCTCGCGGGCTGGAGCTTGCCGCCTTTCCGCACCCAGGGCTGGTCGAGGCGGTTCTTCATCAGGCCATCGACCGCATGGCGGGTCTTGTCCGAGGCCCATTCCTCGTTGACGTCTTCGTTCAGGCGCGGCAGCGCGCGCAGCACTTCCCTGCCCCGGCTGTCGAGGCGGATATTGGTGCCCACCGCGTCCATCACGTCGATCGAGGGTGTCTTGCGCAGCTCCCAGGGCCGCGCCTCGAAAGCATAGGGCCGCGCGGTGAGCGCGCCGACCGGGCAGAGATCGACGACATTACCCGAAAGCTCGCTCGTCGCGGCATGTTCGAGATAGGTGGTGATTTCCATATTCTCGCCGCGTCCGACCGCGCCGATTTCCTCGACCCCGGCCACTTCCTGCGCGAAACGGACGCAGCGCGTGCAATGGATGCAGCGCGTCATCTCGGTCTTCACGACCGGGCCCATATATTTTTCGGTGACCGCGCGCTTGTTCATCTCGTAGCGCGTATGGCCCTTGCCATAGGCCATGGCCTGGTCCTGCAGATCGCATTCGCCGCCCTGATCGCAGATCGGACAATCGAGCGGATGGTTGATGAGCAGGAACTCCATCACCCCTTCGCGCGCCTTTTTCACCATTTCGGAGGCCGTGAAGATTTCCTGTCCCTCGGCGGCGGGCAGCGCGCAGCTCGCCTGCGGCTTGGGCGGCCCGGGCTTCACCTCGACCAGGCACATCCGGCAATTGCCCGCGATCGAGAGGCGCTCGTGATAGCAGAAACGCGGCACTTCCTTGCCCGCAATCTCGCAAGCCTGCAGCACGGTCGCTCCGTCGGGAACCTCGGTCTCGATGCCGTCTACGGTGAGTTTAGGCATTATTCGGCCGCCTCCAGCGTTTCTTCGCCCTTATGCGCGGCAATGCGGCGCTCCAGCTCAGGGCGGAAATGGCGGATCAGGCCCTGGATCGGCCAGGCGGCAGCATCGCCGAGCGCGCAGATGGTGTGGCCCTCAACCTGCTTGGTGACTTCCTGGAGCATGTCGATATCGCCGATCTCGGCCTCGCCTTCGCGCAGCCGCTCCATCATCCGCCACATCCAGCCGGTGCCTTCGCGGCACGGCGTGCACTGGCCGCAGCTTTCATGTTTGTAGAAATAGCTGATCCGGCTGATCGCGCGAACGATATCGGTCGACTTGTCCATTACGATCACCGCCGCCGTGCCGAGCCCCGAGCCGAGCTCTTTCAGCCCGTCGAAATCCATCGGCGCGTCCATGATCTGCTCGGCCGGAACGAGCGGGACCGAAGAGCCGCCGGGAATCACCGCGAGGAGATTGTCCCAGCCACCGGTGATGCCGCCGGCATGTTTCTCAATCAGTTCACGGAACGGAATGCCCATCGCTTCTTCGACGACGCAGGGTTTTTCGACATGGCCGGAAATCTGGAACAGTTTCGTGCCGAGATTGCCCTCGCGCCCGATGCCCGCGAACCAGCTCGCGCCGCGCCGCAGGATCGTCGGGACAACCGCGATACTCTCGACATTGTTGACCGTGGTCGGGCAGCCATACAGGCCCGCGCCCGCAGGAAAGGGTGGTTTCAGGCGCGGTTGGCCCTTCTTGCCTTCGAGGCTTTCGAGCAGCGCGGTTTCTTCGCCGCAAATATAGGCGCCCGCGCCGCGATGGACGAAGACATCGAAATCATAGCCCGACCCGCAGGCATTCTTGCCGATAAAGCCCTTGTCATAGGCCTCCTGCACGGCGGCGAAGAGCGTTTCGGCCTCGCGAATGAACTCGCCGCGAATGTAGATATAGGCGGCCCGCGCGCGCATCGCGTAACCGGCGATCAGCGCGCCTTCGATCAGCTTGTGCGGATCGTGGCGGATGATCTCGCGGTCCTTGCAGCTGCCGGGCTCGGATTCGTCGGCATTGATGACGAGGAAGCTCGGCCGGCCATCCTTGCTCTCCTTGGGCATGAACGACCATTTGAGGCCGGTCGGGAAACCCGCGCCGCCGCGGCCGCGCAGGCCCGAAGCCTTCATTTCCTCGATAATGTCGTCCTGCGCCCTGGCGATCAGCTCTTTCGTGCCGTCCCAATCACCGCGTTTCATCGCCGCGTCGATGTTCCACGGCTGGAAGCCATAGACGTTGGTGAAGATGCGGTCCTTGTCGTCAAGCATTGCGCGACCTCATCCAGCGAATGAAGAAATACCAGATCGGCGCAGCGATCAGCGCGGCGACGATATGGCGCGCGATATTGCGCGTCGGCTCGGCGCCGAAAACCAGCACGTCGATCAGCACGTTCACGGCGAGAAAGGCGACGACGAAGGTGATCGTCGCCTGGACAAGCGTCATTGAGGAAAAGGGTCCGCGGGTCGCCATCATTCAGCGCCCTCCGCCATATATTTGAGCGTCGTCGGTCCGCCGTCGGGGCAGCTCGCCTGCCGACCGGTCTGCGGGCCCGGCGCGACCTCGTCGCCATTGGCCAGCTTTTCGAGGAGGCCGGCCATAATGTCGTAATCCAGATCTTCATAATTATCGTCGTTGATCTGGGCCATCGGCGCATTGGCGCACACGCCCAGGCATTCGACCTCGGTCAGCGTGAACAGGCCGTCGGGCGTCGTCTTGCCCTTGACGAGTCCCTTGTTCTTGCACGCCGCCAGCACATCGTCCGACCCGCGCAGCATGCACGGCGTCGTGCCGCACACCTGCACATGATAGCGGCCGACGGGAACGAGATTGTACATCGTATAGAAGGTCGCGACCTCATAGGCGCGCATATAGGGCATGCCGATTTCGGCCGCGACGAACTCGATCACCGGCACCGGCAGCCAGCCTTGGGTATTGGTCTCGGCGCCAACCTGCCGCTGGGCAAGATCGAGCAGCGGCATCACCGCCGAAGCCTGTCGGCCCTCGGGATAGCGCGTGATGATATCCTTCGCCTTTGCCGCATTCTCTTCGGTCCAGGCGAAATTGCTCCAGCGTTCGCGGATCGCGTCGTTTTCGAGCGCGGTATCCGTTGAGGATTGGGAGAGCTTGTCGTCGGGGAGGATGGTCATCAGATCGCCTCCAGCGCGTCACGCGTCATTTCGGACGGGTTGACGCCGGTATTGGGCTCGCCCTCGCGATCGATCACGAGCACGGCACATTCCTCCTCGGCGAACGGGCGGTGCTCGACGCCCTTGGGGACGACAATCGCCTCGCCCGGCTGGAGCCGGCGGACGCCGTCGCGGAACTCGATGCCGAGTTCGCCCGAAATGACCAGGAACAGCTCGTCGGTTTCGGCATGGCTGTGCCAGGTGAAGTCGCCCTTGAGCTTGGCGAGGCGCAGCTCGTTGTCGTTGTACTTGCCGATAATGCGCGGATTCCAGTGATCGCCGAACGTCGCGAGCTTGGCGGCGATATTGATTGGCTCCAGCACCTTCCGGGACAGGGAGAGCTTGTCGTTGGGGAGGATGGTCATTCTACTTCCCTCGACTGTTCCAAAAGTTCGCTCAATTCGGCTGCTCTTGAGTCCGATGCGAAATCGCCCCGCCACTCGGAATACCAGATGCCATCCGAACCGGAACTCGTATCGGTCTTCCAGATTTGCCTTGGGTCGGTGACATATCGGCCATCGACTACTGGCACGAAGCGCCACTGAATGCCGCCAAACTTGCCGACGAACGCGCCCCCGTTCACCAAGCGACAAGCGTCTAGCTGATCAACGGAAAGGCTTGCCTGACTTGGTACCGGTCGTCCGTTCCGCTCGGCATAGTCTCGATCATAAGTCAGCCTTGCAGCAACTGCAGCCTCCTTCGCTCGATTGCATTCAGACTCATCTTCTGAGGAAACTGCTGATTCATTGACCACTTCCTGCCGCTCGGTGCCAGTGACTTCAGTTTCACTCTGAATGGCCTCGGGCGCATCTGTGCACCCCGTCATTATCACCGTCATTGCGAGCGCAGCGAAGCAATCCAGGGCCGCAAAGCGCGCCGTGTGCCGCTCTGGATTGCCGCGTCGCCTTCGGCTCCTCGCAATGACAGCGAAACCTTCAATCACCGGTCGCACTCCCCGAACACCACGTCGATCGCGCCGAGAATGGCGGTCGCGTCGGCGAGCATATGGCCGCGCGTCATGAAATCCATGGCTTGGAGATGGCTGAACGCAGTCGGGCGGATCTTGCAGCGATACGGCTTGTTGCTGCCGTCGCTCACCAGATAGACGCCGAATTCACCCTTGGGGCTTTCGGTCGCCACATAAACCTCGCCGGCCGGGACGTGGAAGCCCTCGGTGTAAAGTTTAAAATGGTGGATCAGCGCTTCCATCGACTGCTTCATCTCGGCGCGTTTGGGCGGCACGACCTTGCGGTCGAGGCTGGCGATCGGGCCTTCGGGCATGGCGTTGATACACTGGCGCATGATTTTCGCGGACTGCCAGACTTCCTCGACACGGACCATGAAGCGGTCATAGCAATCGCCCTTGGTGCCGACCGGGACCTCGAAGTCCATGCGGTCGTACACATCATAGGGCTGCGACTTGCGCAGATCCCAGGGAATGCCCGAACCGCGGATCATCGGCCCCGAAAAGCCCCAGCGGATCGCATCGTCCTTGGCGACAACGGCGATATCGACGTTGCGCTGCTTGAAGATGCGGTTGTCGACGACGAGGCTCATCGCATCCTCGAACAGCGTCGGGAAGGTATCGAGCCAGTCGGCCATATCGGCGATCAGCTTGGGCGGCAGATCCTGATGGACGCCGCCGGGGCGGAAATAGGCCGCATGCATGCGGGCGCCCGAAGCGCGTTCGTAAAAGGCCATCGCCTGTTCGCGCAGCTCGAACATCCAGATATTCGGTGTCATCGCGCCGACGTCCATGACGTGGCTGCCAAGGTTGAGCCAGTGGTTGAGCATGCGCGTCAGCTCGGCAAAGAGCACACGGATATATTGGGCGCGCGTCGGCACTTCGAGCCCGAGCAGCTTCTCGATGGCGAGCACATAACTGTGCTCCATGCACATCGGCGAGACATAATCGAGCCGGTCGAAATAGGGCAGCGCCTGCAGGTACGTCTTGTGCTCGATCAGCTTTTCGGTGCCGCGATGAAGCAGGCCGATATGCGGATCGACGCGTTCGACGATCTCGCCGTCCAGCTCCATCACCAGGCGCAGCACGCCGTGCGCGGCCGGATGCTGCGGGCCGAAATTGATCGTGTAGTTGGAAATCTCGGTATCGCCGACGGTCGGGTCGATAGCGTCGGTCTTGCCTTCGATTTCTTCGAGATATTCGGCCATTATTCGTCATCCTCCTTGTCGTCGGAGGTTTCGGCGGCCTTTTCGTTCGCCTTTTCACCGGCACCGGTATCGTCGGTATCTTCCGTCGTCTTCGGCGTCGGCGCGGCCTTCTCGCCCTTCGCAGAAGCGCTGCTGCTCTTGATCTCGTCAGCCTTGAGCGGCGTCGGTGCGCCCGGAGCCTCGCTTTGCGCCTTTTCGTCTCCCGGCAGGATATATTCGGCGCCTTCCCAGGGACTCATGAAATCGAAGGTACGGAAATCCTGGGCCAGCTTTACCGGCTCGTAGATCACCCGCTTATGCTCCTCGGAATAGCGCATCTCGACATAGCCGGTGAGCGGAAAATCCTTGCGGAACGGATGGCCGCGAAAACCATAGTCGGTGAGAATGCGGCGGAGATCGGGATTGCCCGCGAACAGCACGCCGTAAAGATCGAACACCTCGCGTTCCAGCCACCCCGCGACCGGCCAGATATCGGTTACGCTCGGTACCGGCGTCTCCTCGTCCGTCGTCACCTTGACGCGAATTCGGTGGTTCCGGGTCAGCGAAAGCAGATGATAACAAACCTCGAAGCGTTCGGGACGCTCGGGATAGTCGACTCCAGCAATCTCCATCAGCTGCTGATATTCAAAGCCGGGCGTATCGCGGAGCTTGAGCAGCGTCTCGACAAGCGCATCGCGCTCCACGGTCACCGAAACTTCGCCGACGGCATCGACGATATCGACGACAAAACTGCCGAGCGCGGATCTGACCGCGTCGATCACGCCTTCGTTAGAGGCCATGACGGGAGCCGGAGACGCCATGGGCTAGCGCTCGATCGTGCCGGCGCGGCGGATTTTCCGCTGCAACTGCATGACGCCGTAGAGCAGCGCCTCGGCGGTCGGCGGGCAGCCGGGAACATAGATGTCGACCGGCACAATCCGGTCGCAGCCGCGCACGACGCTATAGCTATAGTGATAGTAGCCGCCGCCATTGGCGCAGCTGCCCATCGAGATCACATAGCGCGGCTCGGACATCTGGTCGTAGACGCGGCGCAGCGCCGGGGCCATCTTGTTGCACAGCGTGCCGGCGACGATCATAACGTCGGACTGGCGGGGCGAAGCGCGGGGCGCGGCGCCGAACCGCTCCATGTCGTAGCGCGGCATATTCACCTGGATCATCTCGACCGCGCAGCAGGCCAGCCCGAAGGTCATCCACCAGAGCGAGCCGGTGCGCGCCCATTGGAACAGCTCTTCGGTCGATGTGACCAGGAAACCCTTGTCGGAAACCTCCGAATTGATGTCCCTCAGGAAATCGGGATCGGGCAAGGTTCCGGGAGGCGGCGGCGATGTGACCTCTATTCCCATTCGAGCGCCCCCTTCTTCCAGGCATAGGCGAGGCCGATGGCCAGTTCGCCAAGGAACACCATCATCGCGATCCAGGCGACCCAGCCGAGATCGAACACTGTCACCGCCCAGGGAAAGAGGAATGCCGCTTCCAGATCGAAGATGATGAAGAGGATGGCGACCAGATAGAAGCGCACATCGAACTGGCTGCGCGAATCCTCGAAGGCCGGAAAGCCGCACTCATATTCGGTGAGCTTGTTGGCATAGGGCTTGGACGCGCCGGTGAGTTTCGCGACGATCATCGGCAGCACGACAAAAGCGGTAGAGAGACCCAGCGCGATACCGAGAAAAATCAGAATCGGCAGATATTCGGCAAGGTCGACGGAGATCGTCTCGGGCAAGGTTTCGGACTCGCGGTCGGGTGTTGAATTCGCTCGCGCTTTTAGGGCGATGAACCTGTGGGGGCAAGGGCGGCAGGCGGCAAAATCCGCCGGTTTTTCGAGGATCAGCGCAGGCGCGTCGAGCGGATCGGCGTCGGTCGGGGCGCAATCTCGGAATCGGGCGCGCCATCGGCCCCGAAACGCTCCCATTGTGCGTCCGAAACATAGAGGAATTCCCCGTCGCGGAATGCACCGAGCGTAGGCTCTCCCCAATCGGGATGATTGCGTTCGATTACGGTGGCTTGCTCGACACGCAGGCCGTCTTCGGACAATTGCAATCGTACGATCTGTGTCGGCTGGCTGCCGTTGCGGATCGCGATCAGGTCGCCGCCTTCGGGAAGCAGTCCGTCAATCCCGTCGAGCAATATGTCGGGCGTGGCCTCGACGCGGAAAATCGCGGCGGTTTCAAGATCGATAGCGGCCAGGCCATAGCTATAGTCCGAGACATAGAGCCAGGCGCCGTCGGCCGAGATCGCCATGCCCTGAGGGCTGCGAAAATGGTCCGGCTCGACGAATGTCTCAAGCGCCAGGCAGCCGGGTCGGCAACGATAAATGGCCCCGCCGATGCTGTTGCTGACATAGACGGTGCCGCCTTCGCCGAGCGCGATATCGCCGCTCATCGCGCCTTCGCCGGGAGCAGCCAGCAAGCGCGCTCCGCCGGTTTCGGGGCTATAGGCGATCAGCCCGCGAAAGGCGGTGCCGGCATCGGGCGTCGGATCGGCGGCGCCGGAGACCAACCACAGCGTGTCGGCCCCGGCATCATAGGCCATGCCGAACAGGCTGCCGCTATTTTCGGGCAGCGGCACGCGTTCCCATGTTTCGCCCGCCAGCCGGTAGAGCCCGCGCTCGACCACCAATCCCGCGTAAAGCGTGTCGCGGCGGCTATCCCAAGCGACGCCTTCGACGAGTTCGATGTCGGCGGGAACAATGGCGATCACCTCGCTGGCGGCAATCGGCGCCTGGCTTTCGATTACAGTCGCTGCCAGATCGGCCCAGCGCGCTTCGTCAAAATAGCCGGAAACGAGCGCCATGCTGCCTTCCGAAAGCCCGCCGCCCATGGACGCGAACCGTTCGAATGCGCGACGGACGGCATCGCCGTCGCTTGCCTGGTGTGCGGTCGCGATCGTCGCGCGCAGCATCGTCCCGCTATCGGGGTAGGCTGCGACCAGCGCGTTCAGGCTCTCAAGGTCGAAGGATTGCTCCTCGGCCGAGCCGACATCGCGCCAGGGCTCGCCTTCCGCCATCGCCGGTGCGGCCAGCAGGACGGCCAAGGCCAAAGCCGCTGCGCGATATCGCACGGCTCTACTTATTCTCTCTGATCGCTCCCGCGACGCGCTTGTGGAGCTTGGAGTGAAGCCCATCATTGGCGGCGAGAATTTCCCTCCGCTCGATCGGCTGGCTGCCGCCGCGGAAATCGGTGACGAAACCCTTGGCCTCGCGCACGATCAGGATGCCGGCAGCGACATCCCAAGGGTTCAGATGCTCTTCCCAGAACCCGTCGAAACGGCCTGCCGCGACCCAGCAAAGATCGAGCGCTGCCGAGCCGAAACGGCGAATACCGGCCACTTCGGGCGCGACGGCGTTGAAGATCGCATCGAAGCGCGGCAGATTGCCATGGCCCTTGAAGGGAATGCCCGTTGCGATGAGCGACTCGCTGAGATCGCGCCGCGCCGATACGTTGAGCCGCCGGTCGTGCAACCAGGCGCTCCCGCCCTTTTCGGCCCAGAAGACCTCGTCGGTCAGCGGCTGATAGACCATGCCGGCGGTAATCTCGCCCCAGCTGCCGTCGGGATTGCGGTGCTGCACGGCGATCGAGATCGCGAAATGCGGGATGCCGTGAAGGAAGTTCGATGTGCCGTCGAGCGGATCGACAACCCAGCGCGGCATATCGGGCTCGCCCTCGATCTCGCCGGCCTCTTCCAGCAAAAAGCCCCAGCCCGGGCGAACCGCGAGCAGCTCGTCATACAGAATGCGCTCGGCGCGCATATCGGCCTTGGAGACGAAATCCGCCGGGCCCTTTCGCGAGACCTGGAGATGCTCGACCTCGGTAAAGTCGCGCGCGAGGCTGCGCCCCGCCTTGCGGGCGGCGCGATCCATAACGGTGATGAGGGCGGAACGGGCTGGCATGGGGTTCTTTCAGTTAGAGGCCTTCCTTGCGCAATTCTTCAACTATGCGGCGCAGATCAGGTTTTGCTTCTTCCGTATAAAGACCTTTATAGGCAAAAGGGTTCGCGGCATGTTTTTCGCTCACAGCACCCAGTCGCCCGAGCCACCTCTCTTCGTCTTTTCCGAATGACACCCAGCCATCAAAAGGCTCGTCGAGAGCGCGAGAATCCTTTTTTCCATCGAGATATTTTTCGATCAAGGCAGAGGGCTTGGGTGGTGCCCATAAGCTCTTCCACCAAGATTGGTTCATTTCTTATTCGGCCTTCTTCACATATTCCTGCGCATAGACATCGACAATGATGCGGGTGCCCGCGCTGATATGCGGCGGCACCATCACGCGAACGCCATTGTCGAGGATCGCGGGCTTGTAGGAGGAGGAAGCGGTCTGCCCCTTCACCACGGCATCGGCCTCGACGATCTCGGCCTCCACCTGATCGGGAAGCTGCACAGAGATCGGCTTTTCTTCGTAAAGCTCCAGCATCACGTCCATCCCATCCTGCAGGAAGGCCGCGGCATCGCCCAGCATGTCGGCGGGAAGCTCGATCTGCTCGAAGCTTTCCTTGTCCATGAAGGTCAGCATATCGCCCTCGGCGAACAGGAACTGATATTCGCGGGTGTCGAGACGCACCTTTTCGACCGTTTCGGCCGAGCGGAAGCGGACATTGTTCTTGCGGCCGTCGATGAGGTTCTTCATCTCGACCTGCATATAGGCGCCGCCCTTGCCGGGCTGGGTATGCTGGATCTTCACGGCGCGCCACAGGCCGCCTTCATATTCGATGATATTGCCGGGACGAATGTCCACGCCGCTGATCTTCATGGGGGTCTCGCTTGTTTAGAAAGAGCAGGCGCGCGCTCTAACAGCGCTTAGGCCTCGCCACAAGCAACCCGAATTTCTGTCGTATCCGTCCAATACAGCAAAGTGCGACGGCCCTAAATTTTGGATCATCAGGCAAAGGTAATGCAGATGATACCGAGTAAGCGTAGTTCCCCCCGCGCTGCGGGGCTTTTCGGCCGGTTGGCGGGTATTCCCGGCCGGTTCAAAAAGATCGAGGACGAGCCCTATGAGCTCCAGTCCGAAAGCTATCGCGCGTCGTTGATGCGCAAGGCCGTCTCCTTCACGATCGGACGGCGCGAGGACGATAGCGGCGTCTAGCCGTTCAGCACATCGGCGAAAGCCCGAACCCCGGCAGCCTCGCCGTCGGGATAGTTCCATACGGCGCCGCTGACGGCGAGGAAATCGGCTCCCGCTTCCACGAGCGGCGCGGCATTTTCAGCGGTGATCCCGCCGATCGCCACGCAGGGCAGCACGAACATATTCGACCACCAGGTGAGGATTTCCGGTTCCGGACTATGCTCCGTTTCCTTGGTCTCGCTCGGATAGAAGGCGCCAAAGGCCACATAATCCGCCCCGGCCTCCCCGGCCTCCATCGCGAAATGCCGGCTGTCATGGCAGGTCGCGCCGATCTGAACCGAGGGACCGAGCAGCGCCCGCGCTTCGGCAATTCCGCCATCGGCACGGCCGATATGGACGCCGTCCGCTTCCAAACGCTTTGCGAGCTTCGGGGAATCGTTGACGATGAAGGCCACATCGCGATCCGCGCAGATGCCCCGCAGCGGTTCCGCCAGACGCGCAGCGTCATGTTCTTCGATATCCTTCACGCGGAACTGGAAGGCCGAAACCGGCCCGGCGTCGAGCGCACGCTCCAGCCGTTCGGCAAAATCGCCGCCGACATCGAGTGGGGAAATAAGATAGAGCTGGCAACGGGGATGGGTCATTCCCCTCCCCTAGCGCCAAGCCGGTGGCGAACGGAAGGCGGTTTTCATCGTTCATCGGACATGCAGTGCCACGCTATTAGGGGATATCTCATGAAACAGATGATCCTGGCGCTGGCGCTCGCGGCAACGTCCGCCTGCGCGACACCTTCCGCCGAGCCGATGCTCGAAGACGGCATGGCGCGATTGGGCGACACTATTATCGTGGACGGGCCGAGCGTCACGCCGCTCGAAGTGATCGAAGATAGCCGATGCCCGCGCGGAACGGTTTGTGTCTGGGCGGGCCGCGTGGTGTTGAGGGTCGAGGTCACCGGCGGCGCCTGGACGCGCACGATGGACTTCGTGGAAGGCGAGCCTCAACCCGTTGCCGACGGCGCGATGGCGCTTGCTTCAGTGCTACCCGAAGCCGGGAATGGCGAGCCGCTCCGGGAGTCCTACCGTTTTGCTTTCGAATTCGAAGGCGGCCTCTGAACTACACTGCCTAGAAGGCTTTATTCTCAGACTTTTACGGTCGAGGCCCGATAAATTTTGTCAATCGCTGCGCCGAGTGTGCCGTCGAACTCCGCATCGTCCATTTGATGGCGCAAATCCTGCAGCAAGGCGCGCGAGAAGCTGGCGATCATGCCGTGATTCTTGGCCAGCTCGGCGCAGGCATCTTCGCAGGAAAAGCCGCCCGACAGCGCCACGATCCGCGCAACCCGCGGATGATCGACGATCGAAGCATATAGATCGGGCTCGGCCGGGATAGACAGCTTGAGCATGACCTGGCGATCTTCGGGCAGTGCATCGAGCGCCTTGGCCAATTCTTCCTTCAGGATCGCGTCGCATTGCGCGCGTTCCGGGCTCTTGATCGACACTTCGGGCTCGACGATCGGCATCAGGCCATGATCGAGTATCTGGTTGGCGACCTTGAACTGCTGCGTAACGATGCCGGCAATGCCGCTCGGCGAGGCCTTGTTGATCACCGAACGCATTTTCGTACCGAACACGCCCTTGGTATTGGCCCGTTCGAGCAGTGCATCGAGATCGGGCATCGGCTTCATCATCTGCACGCCGTCCGCTTCGTCCTCCAACCCTTTGTCGACTTTCAGGAACGGCACGACGCCGCGATCCCAAAGCGCTGCCGGCACCGGCTTGCCATCGGCGTCGCCGTCCATCGTCTTTTCGAACAGAATCGCGCCGATCACCTTGCCGCTGGCGAAGGACGGGGACGTGATGATGCGGACGCGCATATCGTGGATGAGGCCGAACATCTCCTCCTCGCTTGCATAGGCGTCCTCCGAAATGCCGTACCCCGCCAAAGCCTTGGGCGTTGACCCGCCGCTCTGGTCCAACGCGGCAATAAAGCCATCGCCTTCAGTGATTTGGGCCATCATCTTCGGATCGAGCATCAAAAAAGTCCTCTAAGTTTGTTAAGCGGGATTCGGAATATCCGGATTCGGCTATTTTGATAGAAGAAGGCGCTCCAGTCGGCAACGGCCCCACCTCGCTTCTGGAGCCTCGATCTCGATGCCGGCATCCGACCATTCGGATTCGTTCCAACCTGTCCGGAATGATCGGCCGTGGCACGGTAGCATCCGATCAAAAATCGAGCGTGTGTTGTGGTCCTGATTGCTGTGTCCGTCGTCGGCCTCATATCCGCACGCCGAACGCCCCGACTGAGGACGGGTCATCCGGATCGCCGCTTCAATTTTCTTCGAGCGCCTTCACGCCGGGCAGCTCTTTGCCCTCCATCCATTCGAGGAAGGCGCCGCCGGCGGTCGAAACAAATGTGAAGTCACTTGTGACGCCGGCGTGGTTCAGTGCCGCCACGGTGTCACCGCCCCCGGCAACGGAGATGAGAGAGCCTTCGCGGGTGAGCGCGGCGGCGGTTTTCGCGAGCGCGACCGTGGCGGCATCGAAGGGCGGCGTTTCGAATGCGCCGAGCGGGCCGTTCCACACAACCGTCCGGCAGGTCTTTAGAACATCGGCCAGCGCCTCGACCGCGGCCGGGCCGATATCCAGGATCATCTCGTCTTCGGCGACTTCATGAACGTTCACGGTGCGGGTTGGCGGATTGGCGGCAAGTTCCCTTGACGTCACGACGTCATAAGGCAGGTGAACCGTGCAATCGGCCAGGTCCGCCGCCGCCAGTATCGCCTCGGCGGTTTCGGTAAGGTCGTGCTCGCAAAGCGATTTTCCGACGTTGACGCCACGCGCGGCGAGGAAAGTATTGGCCATGCCCCCGCCGATGATCAGGTGATCGACCTTGGCGACGAGATGCTCGAGAACCTCCAATTTGGTTGACACCTTGGCGCCACCCACGATCGCGGCGACCGGATGCTCGGGATTTCCCAGCGCTTTTTCGAGCGCCAGGAGCTCCGCCTGCAGCGCGCGGCCGGCAAAGGCCGGAAGCAGATGAGTCAGCCCCTCCGTCGAAGCGTGCGCGCGGTGGGCCGCGGAAAAGGCGTCGTTCACGTAAAAGTCGCCGAGTTTCGCCACGGCTTGCGCAAATGTGACGTCATTTGCCTCCTCGCCGGCATGAAACCGCGTATTTTCAAGAACGCAGACCGAACCCGGCGCAAGGCCGGAAACCGCGCTTTCCGCGGCCTGGCCCTGGCAATCATCGACAAATGTGACGTCACGGCCAAGAACGCGGGAAAGCGCGGGAACCACGGGTTTCAGCGACATTTCCGGAACGACCGCGCCTTTGGGCCGGCCGAAATGCGCGAGAAGCAGCACGATCACGCCCTTTTCCGCCAATTCCGCAACTGTGGGAACGACCGCCCGAAGCCGCGTATCGTCGGTCACCTGGCCGCCGGCCATCGGTACGTTGAGATCCACGCGGACGAGCGCGCGCTTGCCGGAGACCTCGTCCAGATCCTCCAGCGTCCGAAATGACGCCATGACGCCACCCCTTTCCTTTTAGCGGTTTTCCGCAGTTTTCCGCAGCCTCCCGGGGCTTAGAGAAGCCCGGCCATCACCCCCGCGGTGTCGACCATGCGGTTCGAGAAGCCCCACTCATTGTCGTACCAGGAAACCACGCGGACCAGCTTGCCCTCGATAACCGCGGTTTCGAGACTATCGATCGTCGAGCTTGCCGGATCGTGATTGAAGTCGATCGAGACCAGTGGTTCGTCCGTATAGGCCAAAACGCCCTGGAGCGGACCTGACGTCGCTGCTGACTTCAAGGCGTCATTGACTTCATCGACGCTCGTGTCGCGCGAGGGCGTAAAGACGAGATCGATCAGACTGACATTCGGGGTTGGCACGCGGACCGAAGATCCGTCGAGCTTGCCGGCGAGTTCCGGCAGGACGAGTCCGACGGCGCGAGCGGCACCGGTCGTCGTCGGGATAATCGACATCGCCGCGGCGCGCGCCCGGCGCATGTCGCTATGAATCTGATCGAGGATTTTCTGGTCGTTGGTGTAGCTGTGGATCGTCGTCATCAGCCCGCGCTCGATGCCGACGGTGTCGTTCAGCACCTTGGCGACCGGCGCCAGGCAGTTGGTCGTACACGACGCATTGGAAACCACCGTGTCCGTTTCAGATAGAGTCTGATGATTTACCCCATAAACGATTGTTTTATCAGCATTTTTGGCAGGAGCGGAGATCAGGACGCGCTTGGCGCCAGCGGTCAGATGCGCGCTCGCCTTTTCCTTGTCTGCGAAAAAACCCGTACATTCCAAGGCGATATCGACATTATTGTCGCCATGAGGCAGCTGGGCGGGGTCGCGCTCGGCGGTCACCGCGATCCGCTTGCCGTTGACGATCACCGCGCCGGGCTCGGCCCCCACTTCGCCGTCAAAGGCGCCGTGGACGGAATCGCGCTTGAACAGCAAGGCGTTCGCCTCGGCATCGGCGAGATCGTTGATCGCCACCAGTTCCAGTCCGCAATCGGGGCGCTCGAGAATGGCTCGCGCGACGAGCCGCCCAATCCGACCGAAACCGTTAATCGCAACTTTGACTGCCATGGATGATGTCTCCCTTTAGCTCTTGAGCGCCGACAGGATCTGCGGCGTGATGGCCGCTTCCGTCAGCCCGAAATATTCAAACAGCTTGTCGGCAGGCGCCGAGGCGCCGAACCGGTCGATCCCGATATTGAGACCGTCGGCTCCCGTATAGCGTTCCCAGCCGAATGTGGCACCGGCTTCAATCGAAACCCGCAACACGTTGCTGCCGGTCGACAGGACATCGGCCTTATAGGCATCGTCCTGCGCGGCAAATTCTTCCCAACACGGCATCGATATGACATCGGCGCCATGGCCCTGAGCTTCAAGGCTTTGCGCAACCTCAAGCGCCAGCGAAACCTCCGAGCCGGTAGCCAGCAGGACGACGCGGCGATCCTTATCGGCCGCCTTGAGCCGGTAGGCGCCCCTGGCACAGAGATTTTCCGACGCGTCAAAACGCACCGGCGGCAGATTTTGACGGCTGAGCGCGAGCAGCGAGGGCCCGTCCTTGCGCTTTAGCGACAATGCCCAGCATTCGGCGGTCTCCAGCGCATCGGCCGGGCGATAGACGTGCAGATTGGGCATCGCGCGCAACGACGCGAGATGCTCGATCGGCTGATGGGTCGGCCCGTCCTCGCCAAGCCCGATGGAATCGTGCGTCATGACATAGACGACGCGCACCTGCTGGAGCGCCGAAAGCCGGATCGCCGGGCGGCAATAGTCGGCAAAAACCAGGAAAGTCCCGCCATAAGGAATCACGCCGCCATGCAGCGCCATGCCATTCATCGCCGCGGACATGCCGAATTCGCGAATCCCGTAATAGATATAGCGGCCGCCATAATCGTCGGCTGTCAGCGGCGTAGTCGCACCGGTTTTCGTGTTGTTGGAGCCGGTCAGGTCTGCCGAACCGCCGATCGTCTCCGGCAGCGCCTTGTTGATCGCGGTCAGCGCCATTTCCGAAGCCTTGCGCGTGGCGACCTTCGGCGGATCGGCGACCAGCGTATCAAGATAGGCCCTCATCGCCGTGTCATCGGCCGGAAGTTCTCCCGTCATCCGGCGCTCAAACTCGTCCTTTTCCGCCGATTTGGCGAATCTCTCGTCCCAGGCCTTGTGCGCATCGACGGAGCGTTGGCCCGCCTCTCTCCAAGCTTCTTCGATTTCCGGCGGAATCGCGAAGGGTTTCGCATCCCAGCCCAGTTCTTTGCGGGCTGCGGCGATTTCGTCATCGCCAAGCGGCGCACCATGGGTTGCCGATGTGCCCTGCTTGTTGGGCGCGCCATAGCCGATCACCGTTTTGCAGGCGATCAGCGACGGCCGCGGGTCGGCCAGCGCTTCCTCGATCGCGAAACGGACCGCGTCGGGATCGTGACCATCGCAGTTCGTAACGTGCCAGCCCGACGCCTCATACCGCCCGGTGACATTCTCGCTTGTCGAGAGCTCCGTCCCACCGTCGATGGTGATTCCATTGTCGTCCCACAGGGTGATCAGGCGGCCAAGTTTCAGGTGCCCGGCAAGGCCCACCGCTTCGTGATTGATGCCTTCCATCAGGCAACCGTCGCCGGCGATAACCCATGTCCGGTGATCGACCAGATCGTCGCCGAAATGCGCGTTCAGATGGCGCTCCGCAATCGCCATTCCGACCGCCATCGCAAGCCCCTGGCCCAGCGGTCCGGTGGTCGATTCGATGCCGCGAAGGAGGAAGTTTTCCGGGTGCCCCGCACAGGGACTTCCAAGCTGCCGAAAGTGCCGGATTTCGTCCATTGTCGGGCGCGCGTAACCGCTCAGATGCAGCAGCGAATAGACCAGCATGGAGCCATGGCCGGCCGAAAGAACGAAGCGATCTCTGTCAAACCATTCAGGATCTTGTGGATCATATTTAAGATATTTTGTAAAAAGAACCGTGGCCACGTCGGCCATGCCCATCGGCATGCCGGGATGGCCGGAATTCGCCTCCTGCACCGCGTCCATCGAAAGCGCGCGGACGGCATTGGCAAGCTGGGTGTGGGTGACGGTCATTCGGGTTCCCCTGTCGGCCTTGCTAAAGGGTGTGCGGCGGCCCTGCCGGAACGCCCGGCGAGTCGCAGGCGCGCGCGACCATTGATATGCTATAGGGATATCGTCAACCGTCGCGCCCACAAGCGCCCCGCGCGCGACGGCCGGACTTGCCGAGAAGCGCCATCCTGCTATGCAAAGCCCATGGGAAACGAACGTCTCGCCCGTGCCCTCACCCGAATAGAAGATGCCGCCGCCAGGCTAGACCGGGCGGCTGCACCCGCTGCCGCGCCCGAAAGAGGCGAAGCCGACGCAGCGCATACGGCCGAGCTCGATGCCCTCAAATCCGCGCATCGGAGCGAAATCGAAGATCGGGACCGCAGGATCGCCAAACTGCGCGCGGATCTCGACGATATCGGCAAGCTCAAGGACGAAGAAATCGCCCGGCTGCGCGCCGAACTTGCCGAGCGGCCAGCGGGATCGCCGACGCCCGCCATCGACGAAACCGAACACAAGGCGTTGCAGGAACGGTGCGAGCGCCTTGAATCGGCAACAAAATCCGCCCTTTCCGGCCTCGATACGCTGATCGCCACCGCCGAGGCGCAAGACCATGGCTGATGTCACTCTGTTGATCGGCGGTCACAGCTACACCGTTTCCTGTCGCGATGGTGAGGAGCCACGGCTGCAAAAGCTCGGCGCGATGGTCCATGACAGGACCGAACGAGCGAAAGGTTCGGTCGGCGGCAATCTCGGCGAAGCGCAGATGCTGCTGTTCGCGGCGCTGCTGCTCGCCGACGAAGCCGACGAAAGTGCCGAAGGTTCGATTTCGGACGGCGAGCTTTCCGCCCTTGAGAATCTTGCCGATCGGCTTGCCGGAATTGGCGAGCGGCTTGCGCCCGACGACGCGCAATCCTAAATCAGCTGTGGCGGGCGCTGCCCGGTACGCGCCTTTGCGAATATCCCTGAGGCGATACAACATCCAAGGGAGCTATCCCTGTCCGGGTTGCGGGATTTGAAATAGAGTCCGGGCCCGGTGCATATGGCGCCCACCTGACGTTATTGGCGTCAGAGGATTTTCGGGCTAACGGCCACGGCGGCCCCGCCACCTGAACGAGCGCGATCATGACCAAGAATGAATTGAGAGCGCATTTCCGGGATATTCGGCGCGATTTTGTATCGGGGCTGGAGAAATCGACCCGGAAAGCCGCCGCCCAGGCCGCATTTCGGCATTTGGAGGCGGAACTGGAACTGCCTGAGACCATCGCCGGCTATGTCGCTTTCGGGGACGAGCTCGATCCTGCGCCGCAACTTCTGCAATGGCGGGAAGAAGGCAAGAGGGTCGCCCTGCCCGCGTTCGCCAACCGCAAGGCGCCGATGGTCTTTTGGCAATGGGATGCCGAACTCGTGACCGGGCCGCTGATGGACATACCGCAACCGGCAGCCGACAGCGCCGCGATCGATCCCGAATTGATCCTCGTGCCGCTAACGGCGGTCGATCTTTCGGGCAACCGGATCGGCCAGGGCGCGGGCTATTATGATCACAAACTCGCGGAGCTTGCCCGGAATATGACGTTCACGACCATAGGTTTTTGCTGGGAATGCCAGATCGCCGAGGCGCTGTCCGCCGACCCATGGGATGTTCCGCTCGATTTCATACTCACGCCCGAGCGGCTGATCGCGGTGGCGTCATGACACCATCCTGGCGCAAACCCTTCGGAATCCTGCTGATCCTGACATTGATCGTGATCTGGTGCGTGCTGGTCGCCAGCGCGGCGCAGTGGATCGGCACATTGCCCGTGCTCGTTCAACTGCCGATCTACATCGTTGCCGGAATCGCCTGGGTTTTCCCGCTAAAGCCGCTTTTGCGGTGGATGGAAACTGGAAAATGGCGCGAGTGACGGGACTTGAACCCGCGGCCTCCGGCGTGACAGGCCGGCGCTCTAACCAACTGAGCTACACCCGCATCAGGCGTTGAAGACGGGCGAACTAGGGTAGGCTCCCAGCCCTGTCAAGCGGATTGCGCCCGTGCGAATCGGGCCGCATGATTCGCCAGGATTTGTTTATTCTTTATTTACTATCTAAAAATACAGATCGTTAACAAAGAGAAATATTCACCCTCTCAAACCGAAAAACTTCCGGATAATATCCTTTTTACTGTAAAAAAACCGGTGAAATTTTACATCTTTTTAGCCTTACTCCTCCATATCCACCTAGACTTTTGACGAAACCAGTCCGGGGGGACATCAAGCATGTTGCGCTATCCGCGCCATTTTGGGCGTATTTCAGCTGCGAAAACCGCGCTTTTTAGCGCCGCAGCGCTGGCTGTGGTGATGGCGTCACCGGCCCAGGCTGCCGGTACACTCGCCGGCACCTCAATCGTCAACACCGCCCAGGCGACATATGACGATGGTGGGACCACCGTTACCGTTGATTCCAACCCGGTTGCGCTGATCGTCGACGAGATTCTCGACATCGCCGTTACTTCCACCGATCCCGGCGACGTTACCGCGGGGCCCGGCGAAGCGGATGCGGTTCTCACCTTCACCGTTACCAATGGCGGCAACGGGCCCGAGGCGGTCGTGCTGACCATCGATCCGAACATGGCCGGCGACGATTTCGATCCCGACGCGGTCACTCTCTATATAGATGCGAACGGCAATGGCATTTACGATGCCGGCGTCGATACACTTTATAACGCCAGCAGCCCGCCGGTCCTCAATCCCGACGAAACGATCGCTGTCTTCATCCTCGGTGACATGCCGGCCGCCGCCGATGGCGAACGCAGCGAAGTCGAACTGACGGGTACGGCAGCAACCGGCAGCGGTGCGCCGGGCACGGTTTTCGCCGGCCAGGGCGAAGGCGGCGGCGACGCCGTCGTCGGCTCAACCGGTGCGACGAGCGCGGACAGCGGCTTCTATGTGATCTTCGACGCCGACCTTGATCTCACCAAAGGCGCTACCGTGCTCGATCCGTTCGGCGGTTCGACCCAGGTGCCGGGCTCGATCATCACCTACACGCTGACGGCCGAGGTTACCGGCTCCAGCACGCTCAACAATGTCGTGATCACTGACGCCGTTCCAGCGGACACCACTTATGTCGCGAGCAGCATCACGCTCGACGGTTCGGGCCTGACCGACACCGCCGATGCCGATGCGGGCGCCTTTAACGGCACCGGCATCTCGGTCGCGCTCGGGAATGTCGCCGGCGGCACCACCCGCGTTATCGAATTTCAGGTCGTTATCGACTGACGGAGAACAGCAATGAAATTCCTTATCCCCCTTTTCGCGCTTCTCGCACCGGCCGCTGCCTTCGCCAACCAGGTCGAACTCGGCAGCGAAGTATTCGTCGAGCGCAATGTCGAACAGGCCGACGGCTCCGTGATCGTTACGCTTACGGAACCGTCTCAGGTGGTTCCCGGCGACAGTCTCGTGTTCGTGCTGCGCTATGAGAATACAAGCGCCGAACCGGTCGCGAACTTCACGGCGACCAATCCGATGCCCGACGCCGTCGCCTACCGCGACACCGATAGCCCGGGCGCAGAATTTTCCGTCGACGGCGGCACGATCTTTGGGCTGCTCACCGACCTCATCGTTACCGAAGAGGACGGCACCGAGCGCCCGGCGCGCGCCGAAGACGTTACGCATATTCGCTGGACCCTAACCGAGCCGATCGCCGGCAACGGGTCCGGACAACTGACTTTTCGCGGCGTCGTCAGATAGCCGTCGAAGATACCGCCGATAGTGCCAGCGGACCGGGGGGTGAAAGGCACTGAAGAAGACAGGATTAGGACTAAAGCAATGAAACCTATGACGAAATTGCTTGCCTCTGTCAGCGGTGCAACGTTCGCGGTCTTGGCCGCGAGCCCGGCTTTGGCGGATGGCACTACTGCGGGGTCGAGTATCACGAACAACGTGTCCGTCGCCTATCAAGTGGGGGGCGTATCGCAGACCGCCGTAACAGCTTCGGACACTTTCATCGTTGACCGCAAGATCAACTTGACGGTTGCCGAAGAAGGCAACGCGACCACTTCGGTCGTGCCGAACGAGCAGGACGCCTATACGACGTTCCTGGTTACCAACGTCTCGAACGACATCATCGATATCCGCCTCGGCGCCTCGCAGCTTGCAGGCGGCGCGGCGACGCATGGCGGGACCGACACGATCAACGTGAGCAACGTCCAGATCTATGTCGACACCGATTCCAGCGGCGATTTCGATGCGACGTTCGACACGCTCGTCACCTTCCTCGATGAAATGGCTGCGGACGAAACCCGCCGCGTCTTCATCGTCGGCGATGTCGGTGCGAGCGCAACGAACGGCGATGTCGCCGGCGTCACGCTGACCGGTACGGCACGTGAGGGCAATAACGGCACGACCGGCGCCGAGGGTGCCGCGATCACCGCCACCACCGGCGGCGATACCGCTGCCGAAGATACGGTCTTCGCGGATTCCGACGGCGTCTATGACGGTGTCGCTTCGGACGACGACGACTATACGGTCGCCGCGGCCAGCCTTACCGCACTCAAGTCGAGCACGGTCGTAAGCGCCAACTATCCGATTGTCGGAGCCACGGAATTCTACGCAATTCCGGGCGCCACGGTCGAATATTGCATCGCGGTGACCAATGCCGCGGGCGGCGCGGATGCGACCAATGTCGCGATTTCCGATCCGCTTCCGGCGAACACCACCTTTGTCGGCAGTTCGATCGTGATCGGCGGCACCGCAACGATCGACGACAACGGCACGCCGGGCAATCCGGCCGACGATGTGTTGACCGGTTGCGACAACAGCACGGGCGTTGCCGGCGGCTCGTTCGGTTCGGGTACCGTATCGGCGACGATCGGAACGGTGAGCGCGGGAACCACGGAAATCATCACCTTCCGCGCGACCATCGACTAGGTGCCATGAGTCGGCTGCCGGGCATTCCCGGCAGCCGGCGGCCTTCAAAAGATGCGCAACCCTTTCCTCCTAGCCTGTGCAATGCTTTTTGCACTGGCCGCCGCGCTGTGCGCGCCGGTCGGTTCGATCGCCCATGCGCAAACGGCACGGACCATCAGCAACACGGCTTTTGCTGAATGGGACGAGGGAGCTGCGCGTCGTCGGCTGGCGTCCAACCAGGTCGATCTCGCTGTCGAGGAAACGATCGCCCCGCCAGACATCAATTTGTACCAATTCGGTGATATTACTGGTTCCGGTAGTGCGATAATGGTGCAATTGCCCGGCACAAGCTGCATCGCGACCCCGCCTTATGTATCGCAGCCGCTCGGCGGGGCCTATGCCAATCTGGTTCTGGAGCCCGCGGCGATTTCAGGCGCTTCGGCGATCCGCCCCGGCGAACCGCTGGTGTTCCTCGTCGAACACGCACCGAGCAATAGCGATCCGGGTTCCGCAGACACGTTCGAACTGGTCATCGAAACCGATACCGGAGACACCGAGCATCTGGTTCTTCACGAAACCGGTGCCGATACCGGCATGTTCGCCGGCTTCATCCGCACCGTAGCGCAGCCCCCTGCGCCCATCGCGGAAAATTGCGTACTCTCGGTTGTACCCGGGTCGATGCTGCACATCACCCCCCACAGCACCGATGGATCGCAGGTTTATCGCGAGCTTGCCGTCGATATCCTTGAAAGCTTCGGCTCGGTCGTCTTCGACAGCGAAACCGGCGCACCGGTTAACGGCGTCCAGGTAGCGCTGATCGACGCTATGACCGGCCAGCCCGCCCAGGTGTTCGGCGACGACGGCCTTTCTACCTACCCCGCAACCGTAATCACCGGAGAAACAGTCACCGACGGCAGCGGCTATATATACAGGCCGGCGGCTGGCGAGTTTTTCTTCCCGGCGGTGCCGCCCGGCCAGTATCGAATGACGATACAGGTGCCCGAACCCTATCTCGGGTTTTCCCAAACGAGCCCACAGGACCTGGCGGGCCTCCTCGATTCCAACGGGGAGCCGTTCAACATCGTCATCGGATCGTTCGGCGAGGTGTTCCTGCTCGGCGGTGTCACGCCGGTGACCATCGACATCCCGATCGACCGGCCTTCCGCCGAATTGCTAATCGAGAAACAGGCTTCCCGCCAGCGCGCCGTGCCTGGCGATCCCGTGCTCTTCGCGATCACCGTGTCGAGCGTCGATCCTTCGCGCGCCACACGCCCGCTGACCGTGACCGACCGGCTGCCGCCGCAGCTCCGTCTGCGTCCCGACACCTTCCGCCTCAACGGCCAACCGCTACCTACGCCCGCCGCCATCGCACCGGACGGCCGTGAATTCTCGGTCGCGCTGCCGGCGCTGGCCGCGGGCGAGGCGGCGTCTCTGACCTATATCACCGAAGTGCTGCCCCAGGCGCGCGCCGGCAACGCGGTGAACAGTGCGACCGTCAGCGACGATCGCGGCGCGGTGAGCAACCTCGCCGACGCCGCCGTTCGTATCCAGCGCGAAACGATTGCCGACCGGATGACGATCATCGGCCGCGTGGTCGATGGCGGCTGCGGCGTCGATCCGCGCACCGCGCCCGGCATCGGCGGCGTTCGCATCATGATGGAGGACGGCAGCTACACCGTTACCGACGAAGACGGGCGCTATCACTTCGAAGCCGTTATGCCCGGCCTCCATGTCGTGCAGATGGACGAATCCACCTTGCCGCTGGATCGCGCGGCGGTCGATTGCGCGCGCAACACGCGCTCGGCAGGCCGCGCATTCTCGCGCTTCGTCGAGGGCCAGGGCGGCGGTCTCTATCGCACCGACTTCACGGTTCGTGCCGTCGCTCCGCGCGAGGCACCGGAGGGCGCAGCGCCTGCCATCACGCGCCCCGAGCCGCTCGGCGATGCGGCGGCCGCCGGCGCCGAGCGCGACTGGCTGACCGGCCAGCAGCCCGGCATCGATTGGCTGTTCCCGGCCGAAGACTATAACCCGCGCACCCGCGTCATCCGCGTCGCGATCAAGCATCGCCCCGGGCAGACCGTCCGGCTGTCGATCAACGGCGAAGCCGTGCCGCCGATCGCGTTCGACGGGATGCGGACCAACCCGCAAAATACCATTTCGGTCAGCCTTTGGCGCGGTATCGGCATAGAACCGCGTGAAAACACGCTGATCGCCGAAGTCGTCAATGCTGACGGCTCGGTCGCTGAAACGCTGACCCGCGCAATCCATTTCGGCGACGCCCCGATGCGCGCCGAGCTCGTCCGCGAACGCTCGCTGCTCGTCGCCGACGGCGTCAGCCGCCCGGTGATCGCGGTGCGGCTTACCGACCGTGACGGCCAACCCGTCCATCATGGATTGACCGGCGATTTCGCCGTCCCCTCCCCTCATTTCCCGGCGGTCGAGGCCGATGCCCAGCAGGCACGCCAGCTCGCCGGACTCGAACGCGCCCGCCCGGTGTGGCATATCGAGGGCGACGAGGGCATCGCCTATATCGAGCTGGAACCGACGACCGTGTCGGGCAGCCTGGCCGTCTCCTTCGCGTTCCGCGATGGCGAGGTCGCGCGCGAACAAACGATCGACCTGTGGCTCGAACCCGGAGATCGCCCCTGGACGATCGTCGGCTTTGGCGCCGGCACTGTCGGCTTCAACCATCTCGATCGTAACCTCGAAGAACTCGCCGCCGATGGCGAGGAGGTTTACACCGACGCCCGCATCGCGCTCTATGCGCGCGGCCGCGTCACCGGTCGCTGGTTGATGACCCTCGCCTATGACAGCGACGCCGAGCGCGACGAGAGCCGCTTCCAGGGCATCATCGATCCTAACCAGTATTACACGGTCTATGCCGATCGTTCGGCGCGCGGTTACGACGCCGCCAGCGTCCGCCGCCTCTATCTGCGGCTGGAGCGGCCGCAATTCTACGCGATGTTCGGCGACTATGAGACCAACTTCAACGAAACCGAACTCGCGCGCTACAATCGCAGCTTCAACGGCGTGCGGACCGAGTTTCGCAACGAACGCGTTTCCGCCACTGCCTTCGTCGCCGATACGCCGCACCGCTTCCGCCGCGTGGAGATCCAGGGCAACGGCCTGACGGGCCCCTATGCTATCGGCAGCACCCAGCTGCTGGCGAACAGCGAGCGCGTGACAATCGAGGTGCGGGACAGGCTGCGCTCCAACCTCGTCCTGTCGAGTGAAACGCTGGTCCGCCACATCGATTACGATGTCGACTATTTCAACGGCACGATCCGCTTCCGCGAACCGATCCTCAGTCGCGATTCGAACCTCAACCCGCAATTCATCGTCGTCGAATATGAGGTCGACGGCATCGCCGAACGCCGTATCAACGCCGGCGCGCGCGTCACCTGGTCCACCGCCGATCAGCGGCTGCGGATCGGCGCGACCGCGATCCGCGACGACGACAATCAGGTCGAAACGACGATGGGCGCCATCGATATCCGCTGGCGTCCCGACGATTCGACGGAGATCCGCGCCGAGTTCGCCGCGAGCAATGCCGAACCGGGCGCCGCCGCGCCTTCGGGCACCGAGGATCCGGGCACCGCAACCGCCTGGCTCGTCGAGGCCGAGCATCACAGCTCCAGCTTCGATATCCTCGCCTATGCGCGCGAGCAGCAGGACGGTTTCGGCACCGGCCAGATCAGCGGTTCGCAGAACGGCACCCGCAAGTTCGGTTTCGACGGCCGGGTTCAGCTGACCGACCAGATCACGCTGGCGGCGAGCGGCTGGCATGAGGATTTCCTCACGCGCGACGCCCGCCGCATCGCCGGCCGCGCCATGCTCGAATATAATGGCGAGCAGACCGACGGGCGGATCGGCCTGATCTACGCCAATGACTCGCTGAGCGATGGATCGACGGCGGAATCGACCCTGATCCAGCTGGGCGCAACCCAGCGGCTGTTCGACAACCGGCTGACGCTCGACGCGCAAACCGAATTCGCGCTCGACGATGCCGAAAGCGTCGACTTCCCGGCCCGTCATCAGATCACCGCGCGTTTTGCGGCGACCGACTGGCTGACCCTGGTCGGCGGTTATGAAATCGCCCAGGGCGGCGATTTCGACGCGCAGACGGCCCGCGTCGGCTTCGATCTCGCCCCCTGGTCCGGCGCGCGCATCTCGCTTGCCGGCAACCAGCAGGAAATTTCCGAATATGGCCCGCGCACCTTTGCCGCCTTCGGTTTCGCCCAGTCGGTCGTGCTCGACGAGCATTGGTCGATCGATTTCACGCTCGACGGCAACGAGACGCTGAACGGCGGCATCGATCCCGCTACCGTGTTGAACCAGGATCATCCGGTCGCATCGGGCGGGTTCGTCGGCAATGGCACCAACCCGGTGCTGACCGAAGATTTCCTCGCGACGACCTTCGGCGCCACCTATCGCGGCGACCGCTGGAGCTGGGCCGGCCGCGCCGAATATCGCGACGGCGAGCGCGAAGACCGTTACGGCCTGACGACTTCGCTCCTGCGCCAGATCGGCGAAGGTACGGCCGTCGGCGGCAGCTTCTCCTGGCTCCGCGCGGACCAGGAAGGCGGCCCGTCGAGCGAGATCACCGCGCTCGAAGTTTCGCTGGCTCACCGCCCGACATGGAGCGACTGGTCGTTCCTCAACAAGCTCGAACTGCGCAGCGACAGCGTCGACAACGCCATCGCCGGCCAGGCCGGCCCCATCGGCAGCGCCACGCTGATTGCGACCGGCGACCTGCGTTCGCGCCGTATCGTCAACAGCTTCTCGCTGAACTGGTCGCCGACCACGCCGCTGGAGGACATGTTCGGCGGCACCGATTTCCTCTCGCGCAGCGAATTCACCTTCTTCTGGGGCACGCGCTACGTGTCGGACCGGATCGGCACCGCCGATGTCAAAGGCTGGAGCAACCTGTTCGGTGCCGACGCCCGCTTCGACTTGTCGCAGCATGTCGATGTCGGTGCTTCAGCAAGCATCCGCGAAGGCAATGGCGGCCGCGCCTGGACCTGGTCGGCAGGCCCCAATATCGGCATCAGCCCGGTCGAGAATAGCTGGATCACGGTCGGCTATAATTTCGCCGGCTTCGAGGACCGCGATTTCGAGGAAGCCCGCTATACGCGCAGCGGCCCCTATGTGACATTCCGCCTGCGTTTCGACCAGCAGACGTTCCGCGATCTTGGATTTTAGGACCCGGCTCTGGTTGACACGGACCGACACAGGCCGGGGTCAGGAAAGCCCGGTTTTCCGGGATTTGCAGAATTTGAGTGTGACCTTTCGTTCCTGTCCTGCGGCGCGCCACACGGTGCCGCGCGCGTGCGGGCATGACCCTATCATGCGGGCCGGTCTGTAGGACAGAAAAAAGCGGGCCGTTGGTACCTCTGGCCGGAGTCGAACCGGCACTCCCGAAGGAACTCGATTTTGAGTCGAGCGCGTCTACCAATTCCGCCACAGAGGCCCGCCAGACGGCATGGCCGTTAGCCGAAGCGTTTCAATCGCGCAACATCGTCGCGCGATTGAAACGCCTAAAATACCGGCCGTGGTTTACGCCTCAGCTGAATACGTCGGCGTTGCCGCGTTCCTTGGGATCGGGGCCGAAACGGTTCGGGCCCGGCGTACCATCGAGGCACATGAACACGAGCACGATGATGCCGCCGACATAGGGAATGAAGCCCAGCAGGACAAACCAGCCGGATTTATCCTGGTCGTGAAAACGCCGCACCTGCACCGCCAGCGCCGGCACGAAAAACGCGAGAGCCAGACCGATGACGAGGATCATGGTCACAATTCCCATGCCGCCGCCCGACATCGAACCCAATATCGCGTCGAGGATCATGCCAACGACAACCGCCGCGACAAACAGGATGACATAGAACAGCACGAACATCCAATATTCGGTTCGGTGCGAACGCCCTTCGAAATCCGCATAGCGACGTAGCGGCATCAACATATATTCCATTGAGATTCCCCTCTTGCAGCGGATCGGCCTTCACCAATCCATGGAACGAACATGCGCCCGGGCGGAAGATGACGGGCTCGGCGGAGCAAGTCAATTGCGTGGCGGCTGGCGGCGATAGCTGAGCGCTTCGGCGATATGGACGCGGCCGACGCCCTCGCTGCCCGAAAGGTCGGCAATCGTGCGCGCAACGCGCAGCACACGGGTATATCCGCGCGCGGTGAGCCGCATCGCCTCGGCCGCCTGCGCCAGCAGCGCACGGCCCGGCTCATCGGGCGTTGCGACCTTGTCCAGCAGTTCGCCATCGGCCTCGCAATTGGTGCGCGCGGCTTCACCGTCATAGCGCGCCGTCTGCACGGCCCGCGCCGCCGTGACGCGCTCGGCCACCTCGGCAGAACCTTCGGCGGGCGGCGGCAGTGTCAGATCGGAGGCCGACACCGCCTCCACATCCACATGCAGGTCGATCCGGTCGAGCAGCGGCCCCGATATCTTCGCCTGATAGTCGGCCGCGCATTTCGGCGCGCGCGAACAGGCGAGCGCCGCGTCTCCCAGATGGCCGCAACGGCACGGATTCATCGCGGCGACCAGCTGGACGCGCGCCGGAAAGGTGACATGGGCATTGGCGCGGGCGACCGAAACGGTGCCGGTTTCCAGCGGCTGGCGCAGCGAATCCAGCACCGGCCGCTGGAATTCGGGCAATTCGTCGAGAAACAGCACGCCGAGATGCGCGAGGCTGACCTCGCCAGGCCGCACTTTCAGCCCCCCGCCGACGAGCGCGGCCATCGAGGCCGAATGGTGCGGGGCGCGATAGGGCCGGTTGCGGCGCAACTGCCCGCCCTCCAGCGTTCCCGCGACCGAAGCGACCATCGACACTTCCAGCGCCTCGGACGGCGCGAGATCGGGAAGGATTCCGGGCAGGCACGAAGCGAGCAGCGATTTCCCCGCGCCCGGCGGGCCGAGCATCAGCAGATTGTGCCCGCCGGCGGCCGCGATCTCCAGCGCGCGCTTGGCGGTTTCCTGCCCCTTCACCTGTTTGAGATCGGGCCCGGCGACACGGTCCTCGATCGCTCCCGGCTCGGGCGGCGGCAGCTGGCTCGTGCCCTTGAAATGGTTGAGCAAGGCCAGAAGATCCGGCGCGCCGATCACCTCGACATCCCCGGCCCAGGCAGCCTCCGGCCCCTGCGCCGCGGGGCAGACCAGCCCGAGATCGCGCCCGGACGCGTTGAGCGCGGCGAGCAGCACGCCCGGCGAGGCGGCCACCCGCCCGTCCAGCCCCAATTCGCCGACGACGACATAGCCGGCCAATGTTTCGGCATCCACGACGCCCATCGCGCCGAGCAGGCCCAGCGCGATCGGCAAATCGAAATGCGATCCCTCTTTCGGCAGATCGGCGGGCGACAGGTTGATGGTGATCCGCTTGGGCGGCAGCGCAAGGCCGATGGCGGAGATCGCCGCCCGCACCCGCTCCCGGCTTTCGGCCACCGCCTTGTCCGGCAGGCCGACAAGGTTGAAGGCGGGAACGCCCGGCGCGATCTGCACCTGCACCTCTACCGGCCGCGCTTCGAGCCCCAGATAAGCGGTTGTCGCCACATGCGCGACCATGCCGATTCCCCCGTCGATATTCCCGATTTGTTCTCATGCATGGAAACAGGAGCGGAGTCGAGGGGGGGGGGTCGGCGAGAAGATGGGTCCGAACGTCCGCTTTCGACCCACAGCTTATGGCGCTCGACGATCCAACCGATTATCATGGACGCCATGGGCGAGCGTCTAAGGCACATAATCGCGTCTTCCGGGGTGGTCCTATGGCTCGCTTATCCGTTCGCATTCACTAGCGGCGGAATCATTCGCTGGAATGCGCGATGCTCGGGAAGGGAATTTTCGAGAGAGTTCGACGATTGCTTCAATGATGCCTTGCCGGTCGTCGAATTGTTCGTGCCCATAATCACGATTGCTCTTGCCTATCCCTTTGCCCGCTTCGCCTTTTCCATGTTCTCTCCCGAAAGTACTGATCGCCGCTTAGCTTGGCGGTTAGCTGCATCAGGCGGCGGGAAGGAATATTTTCCGGGGTTCCAAATCACTGCTTGCGTTGGAATTCTATGGAGCATTCTCCACGCTTGGGGGCTGCCTATTGTAGCTGCAGCCTGGTATCTCTGGCTCTATTGGCTGACATGGATTGGCTGGTTCGTAACAGGAGCAGTGGTTAGCCATCCCGAATTTCATCCGGAGGTCGAAAAAATCCGCTAGCTGCCCACCCGATCATGCTGTTGGCGCCACATCGCCAACGCGCTATTGTAATGGCTGCCAACAATCTCAGACAGGAAAATTCATGGCCACCGCTCTTAAAACCACCGACGACGTAACCGAAAAGATCGAAGCGGTCTTCGCCGCCCAGCGCGCGAACCAGTGGAACGTCAAGGCGACGACGGCCGATGAGCGCAAGGCCAAACTCGCCAAGCTGAAAGCCGCGGTGGAAGCCCATGCCGACGATATCGTCGCGGCCGTGCTGGAGGATACCCGCAAGCCCGAACAGGAAATCCGGATTACCGAAATCGCGAATGTGACAGCGAATATCCAGCGGAACATCGACAATCTGGACGAGTGGATGAAGCCGACCGAGGTGACGCCCTCGATGAACGCCGCGGACAAGGCGATGATCCTCCCCGAAGCGCGCGGCCTGTGCCTGATCCTTGGGCCTTGGAATTTCCCGCTGGGGCTGGCGCTCGGCCCGCTCGCCGCGGCCGTCGCGGCGGGCAATTGCTGCATCGTCAAGCTGACCGATCTGTGCCCCGCCACCGCGCGGGTCGCCCGCACGATCGTCCGCGAGGCGTTCGACGAAAACGAAGTCGCGCTGTTCGAGGGCGATGTGAGCGTTGCCCAGGCGCTGCTAGATCTGCCGTTCAATCACATCTTCTTCACCGGCAGCACGCGCGTCGGCAAAATCGTGATGGCGGCGGCGGCCAAGCATCTGGCAAGCGTGACCCTGGAGCTGGGCGGAAAATCGCCCGTCATCGTCGATGAAGGCGCGGATATCGAAGCGATCGCCGCCGCGCTCGCCAATGCCAAACAGTTCAACGGCGGGCAGGCCTGTATCTGCCCCGACTATGTGTTCGTGCGGGAGGACCAGAAAGCGCCGCTGATCGAAGCCTTCCAGGCCAACGTCAAAAAGAATCTCTATTCGGACGAGGGCGCGATCGACAAGCAAGGCATCGCGCAGATCGTCAATGCGGGCAATTTCGCCCGCGTCAAAGGGCTGGTCGACGATGCCATCGGCAAGGGCGCCGAGATCGCCGTGGGCGGCGAGTTGGAAGAAGGCGACCTCACCATCCATCCCACTTTGGTCACCGGCGTCACGCCGGACATGACGATCCTGCAGGAGGAGATTTTCGCGCCCGTCCTGCCGATCATGACCTATGAGAGCATCGACGAGGTGATCGACTATATCGCGAGCCGCGACAAACCGCTGGCGCTGTATATCTTCAGTCCCAACCCGGATATTGTCGAAAGGGTGCTGAGCCGAACCTCATCGGGCGGCGTGACGGTCAACGGCGTGTTTTCGCATTATCTGGAAAACAACCTGCCCTTTGGCGGCGTCAACCAGAGCGGCATGGGCAGCTATCACGGCTATTTCGGCTTCAAGGCCTTTTCGCACGAACGCGCGGTGTATGTGCATCAATAGCGATAGCGGCGACCAGGCCAGGGGATAGCGCCGAGGGATAAGGGAGCGTAGGGGAAACCGGCAAGACCCCTACCACTTACGCTTCGCCCTGCGCCAAATCATGCGGCATATTGAAGGTGAAAATGGTCAATCCGTCGGCGGATTCGACCGAAAGCGTGCCGCCATGCGCCTTGGCGATTTCCGAACAGATAAACAGGCCCAGGCCGAGCCCTTCCTGCGAGGGGCGCACCTGCTCCCGAACGAACGGTTCGAAAAGATGGGCAATGACGCGCTTCGGCATGGTTTCCCCGCGATTGCTTACGGTGATTTCCAGTCCGGATTCGTCGCTCTCGGCAACCAATCGAACGGCAGTCCGCCCGTCCCCGTGCGCGACCGCATTCGAAATCAGATTCGAACAAAGCTGACTGATCCGTCCCACATCGCAGCGGACGTCGGCTTCGAGGCCGCATCGCGAATCGATCGGGATATCCGGGTGGACGACGCGGATTTCCTCAACGGTGGCCTCTATGGCCTCGCGGAGATCCTTTCCGTCCGATACATCGAGCGAGAGGCCGCTACCCAGGCGCGTTCGCGCAAAATCCATAAGGGCGTCGATCAGGCCCGACATGCGATCGATAGACCGCTGACCCGCCTTGATGACGGCCTTGCCGCGATCGCTCAGCTCTTCTTTGGCAATCAGATAGAAGCCGGATTGCAAGGCGGCGAGCGGGTTGCGCAGATCATGGCCCAGCACCGCGATGAACTGCTCGCGCAGCCGCGCTTCCTCTTCCTGGCTGGTGAGAGCGAGCCGGTTCTCCACGCTCGACGTGACGTCGCGAGCGCTGCAATAGAATTTGCCGCCTTCGGGGACGCAATTCCACGACAGCCACCGGAAGCTGCCGTCCTTGTGGCGGTACCGGTTCCGGAATCGCAGTACCGGTTTGCCATTTTGGATATTTTCGAACGCTTTTTCGGTTCGCGGAATATCGTCCTGATGGACAAAATCGATAAAGGGCCGGCTCTCGATTTCTTCCGCTTCATAGCCGAGCGTCGCGAACCATGCGGGATTGGTCGATTCAAACAGGCCGCTCGTGTTCAGAATCCCCAAAAGGTCTGGCGTGACCCGCCAAGTAAGACCGTAACGCTCTTCTGTGTCAAACCCCAAGACTCCAGCACCCCGCAATTCTCGGCCAAGGTTAGAGAAAGAACAGAAAATTTCAATTACCGAAGGAACCGGTGGCACGAAGCGCCACCCAACGCCGCTCAAGACCCCGCAGGAGCGCACGGGAAAGCGTCGATCACCGACGATACCGAACGCTTTCGATCTTGTAGCGGGCCCGCTCGCACGCCACATGGGCGCCATGGTCCAGCCGCCCCCTTCCCCACCCCCTGACAAGCGCGGTGGCGTGCGGCTGGCGCTCACTCTTTTCGGGGCATTTCTATGCATTATCGCCCCGATTGTCGGGGCATTGCCGGGTCCGGGCGGAATCTTCGTTTTCGCCGCCGGATTCGCGCTGATGCTGAAGAATTCGGCGATCGTCCGGCGCCTCTATGCGCGGCTGAAAGCCAAGCACCCGCAAAAGGGCCAATGGGTCGATTGGGCGCTGCGCCGGCGAAGCGCGCTGCGGCGGGCGAAACGCGACCGTGAAAGGCGGCATCAAGGACGGGGGGGCGATTGACTTTCCACCCTGCTTTGACTAGCTACGCGACCAGATTGGAGGCCGCCCGCAAGGCGCGGCCCTTTTAGTTTCAGATTTTGAGGAAATGAGCGATGAAGCGCACCTTCCAGCCGAGCAATCTCGTGCGCGCACGGCGACATGGCTTTCGGGCCCGCAAGGCCACCGTCGGCGGCCGCAACGTGCTGCGCGCGCGCCGCGCCAAGGGCCGCAAGAAGCTTTCCGCCTGACGACAGCTTCTGCACCGGGTTTGGCGACAATCCGCAAACGACGCGATTTCCTCGCGGCGAACAGCGGCAAGCGCGCCGCGATGCCCGGTTTCGTATTGCTCATCCGCGATCGCAAGGATGACGACGACACTATCCGGCTCGGCATCACCGTTACCAAGAAAATCGGCGGCGCAGTCGTCCGCAACCGAATGAAGCGCCGCTTCCGCGCGCTTGGCCGCGAAATCCTGCCCGAACGCGGCACACCCGGTGCCGACTATGTGATGATCGGCCGGCAGGGCGGCATCGAACGCGATTTCAGCACGCTGCGCGGCGAGTTTTCCGAGGCGCTCGACAGGATAAGCGCGTGATCGCGAAGCTTTTCATCGGCGTGGCACGCATTTGGCAATGGGGGCCCTCGGCAATCCTACCCCCCTCTTGCCGTTACACGCCGTCATGTTCGGCCTATGCGATCACCGCATGGTCGCGCTATGGAGCCGTCAAGGGCAGCTGGCTGGCGCTTCGGCGCATCCTGCGTTGCCATCCATGGGGCGGATCGGGTCATGATCCGGTTCCGCAAATCGAGAATGATTAGAATGGGGAATTGCGGTGGATAGTTCGCGCAACATGATCCTGGCGATCGTGCTTTCGGCGCTGGTGCTGATCGGATGGAGCTTCCTTTCGGAGAGGATCGCGCCGACGGCCACCGAGCCGACAACCGAGATCGTCGAGGGGGAACAGGTCGCGCTGCCCAATACCGATGCGCCCGGCCCTGAAACGCCCGCGGAAGCGCGCGCGGTTTCCGAAGTGCTCACCGAATCGCAAACGACCCGCCTGCCCATCGCCACCCCGCGCGTCGAAGGATCGATCAACCTGCGCGGCGCGCGGATCGACGATCTCGTGCTGCTCGATTATCGCGAAACCATCGATGCCGATTCCCCGCCGATCCGCCTGTTGAATCCGGAAGGCGCCGAAGCAGCCTATTTCGCGCATTTCGGCTGGGCCGCCGAAGGCATCGAAGCACCCGATGGCGACACCCTTTGGCAGGCCGATGGCGAGAGCCTGACGCCCGATACCCCGGTCACGCTCAGCTGGCGCAACGCGACCGGCCAGCTGTTCGAAATCGTCCTCGCGATCGACGAGGATTTCCTGTTCTCGGTCGACCAGCGTATTTCCAATCTCGGTGAAGACCCGATCACCGCCCGGTCCTACGCCCAGCTTTCGCGCACGCTGCCTGAAAGCCATGCGCAGCGCGAACCCGATACCTGGCTCATCCATTCGGGCCCGACCGGTTTCTGGACCGAAGACCTCAACCATATCGATTATGACGATGTGACGGCCGCGGGCTCGACGGGCGAGCGATTCAGCATCGCCGACGGTTGGCTGGGCTTCAACGACAAATATTGGCTGACCGCGATCTTCCCGGCGCCGGGCGCGAATGTCGAAGCCGCCTTCATGCCGCTTGGCAATGAGCGCTTCCAGGCCGTCTATTCCACGCCCGAAACCGTGATCAACGCCGGTCGCGCGATCACGCGCAGCACCAGCTTCTTCGCGGGCGCCAAGGAAATCATCCTCCTCGAACGCTATGAAAGCGAAAACGGCCTGAACCAGATCGATCTCTCGGTCGACTGGGGCTGGTTCTACTGGTTCGAGCTGCCGATCTTCTACCTGCTCCATTGGCTGTTCACGACGATCGGCAATTTCGGCGTGGCGATCATCTGCCTGACCTTCATCGTGCGCGGGCTGATGTTCCCGATCGCGCAGAAGCAGTTTCAGTCGATGGCCAGCATGCGCGCCGTGCAGCCGAAGATGAAGGAGGTCCAGGAGCGCTACAAGGACGACAAGCAGAAGATGCAGCAGGAAGTGCTGGCCCTCTACCAGCGCGAAAAGGTGAACCCGCTTGCCGGTTGCCTGCCGATCTTCCTGCAGATCCCGATCTTCTACGCGCTCTACAAGGTGCTGATGCTGTCGGTCGAAATGCGCCACGAGCCCTTCGCGCTCTGGCTCAAGGATCTGTCGGCGCCCGATCCGCTGACCCCGATCAACCTGTTCGGCCTGCTGGATTTCATGCCGCCGCCGTATCTCGCCATCGGCCTGCTGCCGATCCTGCTGGGCATCACCATGTACCTGCAGTTCAAACTGAACCCGGCGCAGATGGACCCGACCCAGCAGAAGATCTTCGGCATCATGCCCTGGGTGTTCATGGTGATCATGGCGCCCTTCGCGGCGGGCCTGCAACTTTACTGGGTGACCTCCAACATCCTCACCATCGCGCAGCAGAAATGGCTCTACAGCCGCGATCCGCGGCTCAAGGAACAAGCCAAGGCGACCGAGGAGTGACCGATCAGGCGGCAGTCGAAGAGGCGGCGCGGAAATATTTCTCCGGGCCGATCGACTTTCTGAAATCGGCGCCGACGCTCGAACATATCCCCGAGGCCGATCTCCCCGAGGTCGCCTTTGCGGGCCGTTCGAACGTCGGCAAGTCGACGCTGATCAACGCGCTCACCAACCGCAAGGGGCTGGCGCGCGCGTCGAACACGCCGGGGCGCACGCAGGAGCTGAACTTCTTCACGGTCGGCGATCCACCGGAATTCCGGATCGTCGACATGCCCGGCTACGGTTTTGCCAAGGCGCCGCCTGAGGTAGCCAAGCGCTGGCGGCACCTGATCGACGATTTCCTCCGCGGCCGCCCGAACCTGAAACGCGTGCTGCTGCTGGTCGACGCCCGGCGCGGCTTTCGCGATATCGATATCGAGCTGATGAAGATGCTCGACGAGGCGGCCGTCAGCTACGAAATCGTCCTCACCAAGTCTGACAAGCTGAAGGAAACGCAGCTTGCCGCGACGACGGAAACCATGACGCTACAGGCCAAGGGCCATGCCGCGGCCCATCCCGAAATCCTCGCCACCTCCAGCCAGACCGGATTGGGTGTGGACGAATTGCGCAAAGCCGTTATCCAAGCCATCGGCTAGCAGGAGCGGAATGGCATGAAACTTATCATCGGCAACAAGGCCTATTCGTCCTGGTCGATGCGCGGCTGGCTCGCCTGCAAGCAATCCGGGCTGTTGTTCGAAGAAGTCGTCGTCCCGCTTTACGGTGAAGACTGGGAGAAGCGGCGCGAGGGCAATGAATTCGCCGCCTCGTCGGGCAAGGTGCCGGTGCTGTGGGACGGCGATACCGTGGTCTGGGACAGTCTCGCGATCATCGACTGGCTCGCCGACAAAGTCGGCCGCGACCGTTTCTGGCCCAAGGATGAAGGCGCGCGCGGCATGGCACGTTCGATGGCCGCCGAAATGCATTCGAGCTTCCCGGCCCTGCGCCGCGAAATGCCGATGAACGTCCGCAAGGTCTTTCCGCCCAAGCCGATAAAAGCCGATGTCGCGGCAGACCTTACCCGCATCCTCGAAATCTGCGCCCAGGCCCGCGCCCGCTATGGCGGCGAAAACCCGTTCCTGTTCGGCGATTTTTGCGCGGTCGACATCATGTACGCGCCGGTCTGCACGCGGCTCGTCACCTATTCGGTCAAACTGCCGCCCTTCGCGATCGGCTATGTCGAGGCCGTGCTCAACCACAGCTGGGTCCGCGAATGGATCGAGGCCGCGCAGGACGAACCCTGGACGATCGAGCAGTTCGAGGAAGCGAGCTAGCGGCTAGCCCTTCGGCGTCCAGTCGAAATCGCTGCCATCCTTGCGCACCTGCATCCCCTTGGCGGCGTCGAGGTGCATGTCGATATCGGGATAGTGGCAATCGGTGTCGGCGGGCTTGCCGACGGCGATGAAGGTGCAGTTTTCTCCGCTCTCGTTGATCAACACATGCCCGTTGCCATCATTCTTCGGAAAGGTCGCGCAATCGCCGGCGCGCATCGGCGTGCGGCCGGTATCGTCGACGAGCACGGCCTCGCCCGACAGCATCACGACGAACTCGTCCTCGCCTTCGTGCCAGTGGCGCTGCGATGACCAGGCGCCGGGCTTCAGTTCGACATGGCTGATGCCGAAATCCTCGAGCCCGGCAGCTGGCGCGAGGCGGCGGTACCAGCGGTCTTTCACTGCTTGCGCATATTGAGGCGGGTAACCCGTCGCATTGGTTTGTTCGATGGCATCGAGATCGAGTTTGGGCATATTGGTCTCCCGGTCTTCTCCGCTAGGCAAGGGACGAAGGCCCGGTTACACCGCCGCCCATGACCGATGCAACCGATCCGATCGCGCTGCTTGAGAAGCTGATCGCCTGCCCCAGCATCACGCCCGAAGAAGGCGGCGCGCAGGCATTGCTCGAAGAGGTTCTGACAGGCCTTGGCTTCGAGGTGACGCGGCTCATCTCGGGTGAGCCGCCGCACGGCCCTGTGCCCAATCTCTTCGCCAAACGAGGATCGGGCGGGCCGCATTTCGCGTTCGCCGGTCACACCGATGTCGTGCCCCCGGGGAAGGGCTGGGCGACCGATCCATTTAAAGCGGAAACCAAAGGCGATCTTCTCTACGGGCGCGGCGCGGTCGACATGAAGGGAGCGATCGCGGCGTTTATCGCGGCCCTCGCTCAAGCCGAACAGCTGAACGGAACGGTGAGCTTCATCATCACCGGCGACGAGGAAGGCCTGGCGATCCACGGCACGCGCGCGCTGATGGACTGGATGGCCGGGCGTGCGATCAAGCCCGACATGATCCTCGTCGGCGAGCCGACGTCGCAAAGCCGGCTCGGCGACACCATCAAGATCGGCCGACGCGGTTCGGCCAATATGTGGATCGACGTGATCGGCAAGCAAGCGCATGTCGCTTATCCGCATGAAGGCGATAACCCGCTGCGGAGGCTCTTTAAAATAGGCACCCGGCTCCACGAGCTCGAACTCGACGACGGCGACGATTTCTTCCAGCCCTCGAACCTCGAAATCATTACCGTCGATGTCGGCAACACGGCGACCAACGTCATTCCCGGCGAGGCGCATCTCAGGCTCAATATCCGCTTCAACGTCCATCACACCGGCGACGAACTTGTCGAGCGCGTGCGCGCCATCGTCGAGGAAGAGGCGCCCGGCGCGCGCTTCGAGGCGATCGTTTCGGGCGAGGCCTTCCTCACCGAACCCGGCCCGCTTTCCGATCTCGTCGGCGCGGCGATCACCGAAGTGACGGGTATCACGCCCGAGCTCTCCACAGGGGGCGGCACGTCCGACGCACGCTTCCTGCATGTCCTTTGCCCGATCGTCGAATTCGGGCTGCTCAACGCAACAATGCACAAGCTCGACGAAGCGGTGGCCATCGAGGATGTTCGCCAGCTGACACAGATATACGGCGCGATCCTCCGGCGCGCGCTCGGCTGAGTTTCACGCCATGCGCATCGCCTATCTGAGTAGCCGGCAAACCTTACCCGACTCGCCCGAGCGCCGGAGCGATGCGTTCGAGCACGACCAGATGAGCGCGCGCCTGGACGAAGGCTTCGCCGCGCACAGCGGAGAGATCGTGGCCGTCAGCTGGGACGACGAGGACGCCGACTGGCGGGCCTTCGACGCCGCGCTGATCGGATCGGCATGGGACTATCAGGATCGGATCGATGAATTTCTCGCGCGCCTCGAAGCGATCGAGCAGCAAACACCGCTGTTCAACGCGAGCGCGCTCGTCCGCTGGAACAGCCGAAAAACCTATCTGCGCGAACTGGGCGAACACGGGGCGCTAACCATCCCGACGTTCTGGCCCGACCAGGTCGATGAAGCGACGGCCGCGCAAGCTTTCGCCGCGCTCGCTTCCGACGATCTCGTCTTCAAGCGGCAGATCGGCGCGGGCGCGGAGGGGCAATATCGGCTGCGCAGGGGCGATCCCCTGCCCGTCATGCCCGAACCGATGATGGTCCAGCCCTTCCTCCCGTCGATCGCCGAGGAGGGCGAATACAGCTTCGTCTTTATCGACGGCACCTTGTCGCATGCTCTGCTGAAGACCGCCGCGCCCGGCGATTATCGCGTCCAGTCTATCTATGGCGGCGACGCTGGCCCGGTAACGCCCTCCGCCTCAGACCGGGAAGCGGCCGAAACCGTGCTGACCGCACTCGACGAAATCCCGCTCTATGCGCGGGTCGATATGGTGCGCGGCGGGGACGGTAGCTTGCTGCTGATGGAGCTCGAACTGATCGAACCGTTTCTCTACCCGCTCCAGGGCGAAGGCCTCGGCGCGCGGATCTGCGAGGCTTTGGCACGGCGGCTGGCGACGGCTTAAGCGTCCGCCGCCGTCATTCGCCGGTCAGACCGCTCAACCAATGCAACACGTTCAATGCAAACTGGGCATTGTTAGGCGCCTCGGGCGCGTTCATCCCGACTCGAACCGTTTCGCCATCGCCTCCGCGTTCCTGCGCAGTGAACATCGCAGCCTCGCCGAAAACGGCCACCCGCCCCTGCCCGTGGCGCAGCACGGCGCCCTGCAACATCCGGTCGGCGGAAATGCTCGGCGTATCTTCCGCAAATTCCCAGGCTTCGCTCGGAAGGAGAATCGCCCAGCCATCGGGGATCCGAAGCAGCGGTTCCACCGTCTCGACCGCGCGGAAAGCCTGACCGGTAAAGGCACGAACGTCAGACACAGACTCGGAGGCATCGCGGCCGTTCGCTATCGGATGGTCGGCCAGCGTGCCCGTCGTGCGCGCAAAACCGTCAACGAACATCAGGTGCGTCGGGCGATGGCCGCCGCGCCCGCGAAGGGCATGTGATCGGCGATAAGCAAGAGCGATCCGCCTTCCGCAACCCAATGATCGAGCCGCTCGATTTCTTCGGGATCGAAGGATCATCAGCTAGAATTACGACATATTACGTAATAAGGTCAACTCCGCCGCCTCAGCACGATATAGAGCGCGCCGCGACCGCCATGGCGCGGATGGGCGCCGCGCACGGCGGCAATGTTGCCCGCATGGCGCGAAGAGGCGAGCCAGTCGCCGACCGCGGCGCGGATCTTGCCGCGCGTCACCGGGCCCTCCCCGCGCGGCGCATGACCCGTGATCAGCAGCACGACGCGCGCATGCGAAGCAATCGCCTGTTCCAGCGCGCGGTCGAGCCGGTCATAGGCGCGGGTCAGATTGTGCCCGTGCAGGTCGATGGTGAATTCAGGCTCCGCCCTGCCCCGCGCCAGCTTGCGGTCCCAGCTTGCATCCAGCGTCGTGCCGGGGCCGGGCGCGGACTTGCGCTCCGGCAAGCGCGGCGCGCGCAGCGTGACCGGCTTGCGGGCCGGCGCGCTCGACTTTTCCAGCGGGGTCCGGTCCAGCGGTTCGACGCTTTCGACGACCTTGGCCCACAGGGCCGCTTCGGCGTCGCTGAGCGAAGGGCGGGTCACCGGTCCCGGCGCAGCCGTTCGGCCGAGACGTTCGGAATGAGGATCAGCGCCCTGCCCCGGCTCGCCATGCCGCCGGCGATCCGGTGAGCTTCCTCGCCCGCGCCCCAGAATGTGTCGAAGCGGTTGGAACCCTGGATCGCGCCGCCGGTATCCTGGGCCACCCAAAGACCATCGGCGATATCGTGCGCGACATCGAGGAAGATCGGCGCGCCGAGCGGCACAAAGGCCGGGTCTGCGGCCACCGTCGCATGCGCCGTCACATAGCGGCCCATCGAGCCGGACGGGGCCGGCGCGCTCGATTGCGCATAAAAGATGTAGCGGCGGTTGGCCTGCATGATCTCGCGCGCCTCGTCCGGATGGTCGCGCAGCCATTGCTGGATGCCTTGCGCCGTCGTCTGGCCGGGCTCCAGCAAGCCGCGTTCACGCATCAGCGCGCCGATGCTGGTATAGCTGTAGCCATTGTTGCCCGCGTAGCCGAGCCGCATCGCCGATCCATCGGGCAGGCGCAGCAAGCCGCCGCCCTGCACATGGAAGAAGAACAGCGCGACCGGATCGCTGGCCCATGCGATTTCAAGCCCGCGCCCGGAAAGCGCTCCGCCATCGATTTCTTCCCGGTCGAAATAGGGCCGTTCATCGCCATCGACGAGACGATAGACCGGAGGAAGGTCACTCGCGTTGCGCGGCAATTCGCGCGTGATCAGGTCCGCCGGAACCCCATAGATCGGATAGCGATAGTCGCCCCGGCGCGTGCGGGAGGCCTCGATCTCGGGTTCGTAATAGCCGGTCGCGAACGCCGCGCCGTCGGAAATTTCAACGGCGGTGAAATGGGCATTGAAGAATCGGCGCGCATCGCGCGCTTCGGTCCGCGAGGCCGCGCGGCAGGCTTCGACCCAGTCGGGCGGCGCCGTCAGCCCCGTCCTGTCTCCGCGATTTATGACCGAGGGGCAGCTGATCCGGAAGGCATGGAGCGCGCGCGCCGCATTGACGGCATCGATCGACAGACTGGCGACTGCCGGGCCGGGCCGCACGCCCGCCCCCAACGCATTCTCGCCGGCGGGAGCCGGATGCTGCAAATCGGGAATCGTAGTAGGTTCGTAGCGATAATCTGGCGGCGGCGAAGGCGGCAGCGGCTGTTCGTCAACCGGCGTGCTGACCGGCGGCGGTGCGGATCGTTCGGGTGATTGCGGGATAATCCCCGCGCAAGCTGAAAGTGCAAGCGAGAGAAGGAGCGCCGCGGCGCTCCGACCGGCAGTCATGATCCCTCGTCGGTTTCGACCAGAATCCAGTTGGGGTCGCTGTCGCGAACGTTGCGCGCGAAGGTCCAGACATCATGCGTCGGCACCGCATCGGACATGGAACCAGCGACCACAGTGCCGTCCTTGTCGCGCGTCACGGCGGCGATATCGGCATCGAAACGCAGCCTGATCCGTGCCGTTGGCGACTGATATTCGGCCTTGTCGATCTGGGTCCGCTCGATCGCGACGAGGCGGTTGTCGAGCACATGCTCCTGTTCCTCACGCGCGGCGATGGCTGCGTCGAAGGACTCGAAGACCTCTTCGCTCACCAGATGGCGCAGATCTTCGCGATCGCCCTTCCAAAAGGCTTCGAGGATCATCCTGTAGGCCGCCTGCGCGCCGACGAGGAAACCGTTCACGTCGAACGTCGAATCGGCGGACGCAATCTTGCGGACGCCGGCCGACGCGACCGGGATGACGAGTCCGTCATCCTCCTGCGTTGCATCGGGAAGGGAATCGGGAACCGGCTGCGGCACGGGCGCAACGGTCGGCCGCGCCTCCACCGGCTGCGGCGGCATCCGGTGTTCCTGCTCATGCCCGGTCCGCTGGCCCAGCACGCTGAACAGCCGCAAGCCGACAAACAGGGCGACCAAGGCAAGAAGGATGATTTCGACGGTCACAAGAATTCCAATTACTAGCCAATTCCCTACATAGGCGCGTGCCGGGCGCGATTCAAATAGGGAATTGGCCGGTTGTGCGCCAGCAGCGCCGGTTAACGGTCCAGCGCCGCCAGCACATCGTGGCTGAAACGGGCGATATCGAAGCTCTCGCCATCGCCCACGGCATCGAATCCGCGCCGCACGATGACCATATTCCGCTCCGGCACGATCATCACATATTGGCCGCGATTGCCCATCGCCGCATAGGTGCCCTCGGGCAGCCCCTGCCCCGGCCCGAACAGCCAGAATTGCGCGCCATAGCCGACGCCGCCGCGCCCGGTTGGCTGCGCCGGGGCCGGCGTTGCAACCCGTTCGGACCATCCTTCGGGTAAAATACGCTCGCCCTGCCAGACGCCGTCATCGAGATAGAGCAGCCCGAGCCGCGCCAGATCGCGCGCGGTCGTCCAGACCTGGCTCGAAAAGATGAAATTGCCCTCCCAGTCGGTTTCCGCCGTCGTCCGCGTCATGCCGATCGGCCAGAAAATATCGGTGTAGGGAAAGCTCAGCGCGCGCTGATCGTCGCCCATAGCCGTGCGAAATCCCAGAACGGCCAGCAAGGTATCGTTGTTCGCATAGCGCCAGCGCGTGCCGGGCGGAGCTTCCAGCGGCAGGCCGGGAATCGAATCGGTCACCGCCATGCCGCCGAAATAGATGTCGTCGGTACGGTTGCCGGCCGTCGGGCTCCACAGCCCGCTGCCCATGTTGAAGAGATTGCGCCAGCTGATCGAAGCGCGCGGATCGCCGGGGGCGGACCAGGCCTCGATCGATACGGGCGCATCGAGATCGACGATGCCCTGATAGCTGGCGGCGCCGATCACCGTCGCGGCGAGGCTTTTCGCGACCGACCATGTGCGCTGGGGCCGGTGAAGGTCATAGCCGCTGCGATACTGTTCGCCGACGATTGCGCCGTTCAGCACGACCACCACTGCTGTGGTTTCGGTGCCTTCGCCGTAGCTCGCCCTGTCGAAGGCTTGGCCGATTACCGCATCGAGCGCGTCCTGGGCTGGGCTCGGCAAGGCACGAACGGCACCCGCATCGCCCCGCGGCCATGGCATGGCATCGGTTTCGGCGAGATCGGGCGGCGCTATCCCGTCTGGAAACCGCGCGACTTGCGCATCGCCCTCCGGATCGGCGCCGATCGGCAGCTGCGCGCAGCCGAGCACTGGCCGCCAGATGGCGGCGCGCGGCGGCAGCGCGTCGTCGAAGCGGACAAGAACCCGGCGGTTTTCGCGGTCGACCTCCACCGAAAGCTCTTCGATCAGCGGTCGGTAGCTCGGATAGACCCGCGTCAGATCGTCCGCTGCGACCTCGGCTTCGGTCTGCCCGGCATTGAACACGCCGCTACAGGTGAAGGCGGCCATATAGCCGGCGGCCAGCGCGTGGTCATGCGGCGATACGTCCGTCTGTTGGGCAAAGCCGGGCGCGGAAAGGGCGAATAGCGCGACAGCGGCGAGAGCGCGATTTCGGATAGCCATGCCCCTCACTGCCGCCGTCTCTCTCCCCTGACAAGCTTTTGAGCCCCATTGCCCTGTCCGCGCGCGGCTGCTAGCCGCAACCGGCATTTCATCCGGACATCCATTGAGGACACTATCATGGCCGACGAACAGGGGCCCGCAATCGATCAAGCCGCCGGCGACAACGTGCCGCGCGCGAATATTCTGGCACAATATGTGAAGGATCTTTCCTTCGAGAACCCGAATTCCCCCGCCGTCTACCAGACCAGCGAAACGCCGCGCATCGACGTGCAGTTCAACATCGGCAGCAACGGTGCCGGCGAAGACGTGCACGAGGTGCTGCTGAAGGTTGATGTGATCGCGAAGCACGAAGATCGCACCGCCTTCCAGGTCGAGCTGACCTATGCCGGCATCTTCCAGCTTTCGAATGTACCCGCCGATCAGATGCAGCCTTTCCTGCTTGTCGAAGCGCCGCGCATCCTTTTCCCCTTCGCCCGCCGCATCCTTGCCGATGCCGTACGCGACGGGAACTTCCCGCCGCTGATGCTGGAGCCGATCGATTTTGCCGCGCTCTACATGCAGCAGCGCGCCCAGGTCGCGCAGGGCGGTAGCGACAATGTCGATGTCGATGCGCCCATCGGTCAGGCTTGATCCCTTGGCCAGCCGGAAGGCGGGCCTGAGACGATGAACCTCTACCGGGCAACCGGCACGATCGGCGGGCTGACTTTGGTTAGCCGGATTTTCGGTTTTATCCGGGATATGCTGCTCGCCCGGGTGCTCGGTGCGGGGCTTGCGGCCGACGCCTATCAATTGGCCTTCCGGCTTCCCAACACATTTCGCCGGCTGTTTGCCGAAGGCGCCTTTTCGGTTGCCTTCGTCCCGATGTTCAGCGAGCGCCTTGCAGGAGAAGACGGCCAAGCCGAGGCTGAACGGTTCAGTTCGAACGTCCTGTCGGTATTCGTCTGGGTGCTGGCGGTGTTCACGGCGCTCTTCATCGTGATCATGCCGGCTTTTGTCTGGCTGCTTGCGTCGGATTTTCAGGAGGTGCCGGGCAAATTCGAGCTGGCCGTCCTGCTCGCGCGAATCACCTTTCCCTATCTCGCGCTCATCAGCCTGGTCTCGCTGCTTACCGGCATCTTGAACTCGATGTCGCGCTTCGGCCCCGGGGCTTCGGCGCCGATCCTGTTCAACCTGACGCTAATCGCGGCGATCGCCACCGGCTATTATCTGCGCGGCGACAGCGGCAACGACGTTATCATCGTTCAAATGCTCGCTCTCGCGGTCTCGCTATCGGGGCTTGTCCAGCTGATCTGGCTGTGGTTCTGGCTCAAGCGTACGGGCTTCCGGCTCAAATTCCACCGGCCACGCTTCACGCCCGAAGTGAAGGAACTGGGCATATTGATCCTGCCCGCCACCTTCGGTGCCGGAATCTACCAGTTGAGCCAGCTCATAGACACCTTCTTCGCAACCCAGCTGCCGCAGGGGTCGCTGACCATGTTGTCGATGGGCGACCGGCTCAACCAGATGCCGCTCGGTATCGTCGGCATTGCCCTCGGCACCGCCATCCTGCCGGCACTTTCGCGCAGCATTGCCAGCAAGGATGAAGCCGGCGCCAGCCGCGTGCAGGCCAATGCCGTTGAACTCGCCATGCTCCTGACCCTGCCGGCAGCAGTGGCGCTGAGCATTTGCGCGGAAGCGTTCGTCAACGCCTTTTTCGTCGGCGGGCGCTTTACCTCCGCCGACGGCGAAGTAACCGCCGCGATCGTCGTCGCCCTGGTTGCCGGACTGCCGGCCTATGTGATGGTGAAGATTCTGACGCCCGGCTTTTTCGCCCGTAAGGACACGCGTACACCGGTATATACGGCCGCGATCGTCCTCGTCTTCAACATCGTCCTGATCCTGGTGCTGATCGAGCCCTACGGCATTGTCGGCCTTGCCGCCGCGACCGCCATGGCATCCTGGCTCAACACCTTCTTGCTCTATGCGATCCTGCATCGCCGCGGCCATTTCAGGCTGCCCGTCGTGCTGATCGGGCGTATCCTCCGCCAGATCGTCGCGGCGGCGTTCATGGGCGCCGTGCTCTACTGGCTGGTTGCCGAGCTCAATGGTTATTTCCTCGGCACATTGCTCGAACGGGTCATCGGCCTGGCAGCGGTGGTCGCGACCGGCATGATCGTCTATTTCGGCGTCGGATATCTGGTCGGCGCCATCGACCGTGAGAAGCTTTCCCTGTTGACCAAGAAAAGGAAAATTTGATGTCACCCGCGATGCGCGTCGTTTCCGGCATTCAGCCCACGGGCAATCTTCACCTCGGCAATTATCTCGGGGCGATCGTCAACTGGGTGAAGATGCAGGACGAAGGCGAGTGCCTGTTTTTCCTCGCAGACCTGCACGCGATCTCGATGCCGATCGACGCGGCCGCGCTTTCGGCCAGCACGCGCGAAATGACAGCGGCGCTGATCGCATCGGGCGTCGATCCGGAACGCGCGGTGCTCTTCAATCAGGCGCGCGTCCCGGGTCATGCCGAACTGTGCTGGCTGCTGAACGGCACGGCGCGGATGGGCTGGCTCAATCGCATGACCCAGTTCAAGGACAAATCGGGCAAAAATCGCGAGGGCGCGTCGATCGCGCTTTACGCCTATCCGGTGCTGCAGGCGGCCGATGTGTTGCTCTACAACGCAACGCACGTTCCGGTCGGCCAGGATCAGAAACAGCATCTGGAGCTCGCCCGCGATATCGCCGAGAAATTCAACGCCGACACCGGCACCGAGACCTTCATCCTGCCCGAACCCTATATCGGGACGACGGCCGCGCGGATCATGTCTTTGCGCGACGGCACTGCGAAAATGTCCAAGTCCGACGTTTCGGAAATGAGCCGGATCAACCTGTCCGACGATAGCGACACCGTGGCAAAGAAGATTCGCAAGGCGAAAACCGATCCCGAAGCGCTGCCCGAAACCATGGCGGAGTTGGAAGACCGGCCCGAAGCGAAAAACCTCGTGTCGATCTATGCAGCGCTGTCGGAAATCGAACCTCAGGCCGTGCTCGATCAGTTCGCGGGCAAGGGCTTCGGCGATTTCAAGCCGGCCTTGGCCGATCTCACCGTCTCGGTGCTCGAACCGGTTTCAGCGCGGTTCAATGCGCTGAAGGGCGACAGCACCGAACTCGACGCGATCCTGACGCGCGGCGCCGAGAAAGCCAAAACGGCCGGCGCACCGGCTCTTTCGGCCGCCTATAAGGCATTGGGCTTACTCAGCGGACGCTAAATATCGTTATATTATAAAGATATATCCCTTCATTCTTCGTTCAGGCGGTTTCGGATAGGCTAACGGCTCACTATATGGATGGGGCGCATCCTGACCTTCGGAGACCAGCCATGACTATGGGCAATCGGATCCTCGCCTTGCTGACGCCGCTGCTGTTGCTCGCTGCGGCCGCGTGCACCACGCCGTTCCGCGCCGATGTCGCGCGCTTTCAGGAGATGCCCGCGCCGTCGGGCGAAAGTTTCTACGTCCAGTCCGCCGATCCGGAAAAAGCCAGCGGCCTCGAATTCGCGACCTATGCCAACCTCGTTTCGGCCGAACTCTCGCAATATGGCTATCGGCCCGCGGCGACGGCCGGGGAAGCGACCCTGGTCGTGACCATGGATTATAGCGTCGACACCGGTCGCGATCGCGTCGTCACCAGTCCCGGTTTCCATCGACCCTATGGCTGGGGCGGGTACAGCCCGTTCTACAGCCCCTATTATAGCCGCCTGCGCTGGCGCTCGCCCTTCTATTATGGCTGGTACGACCCGTTCTTCGATTCCGGTTTCGGCTATGACGATGTCCGGGTCTACACGCTCTATACCAGCGAGCTGGATTTGCGCATTTCGCGGACGTCGAACGGCGAACCGGTTTTCGAAGGCCGCGCCCGCGCGCGCTCGCGCAACGACAATCTCACCGAGATCGTTCCGAACCTTGTAGAAGCGATGTTCACGGGCTTCCCCGGCAATTCGGGCGAAGAAGTCCGGATCATGGTGATGCCGCGCGAAGAAGGCTAAACGCGGCCGGGTTTCCTTCCCCGCTCGACGAACCCCCGTTTTACGTTGATACGCGCTGCATCCAGCAAACATGCCGTCGGTTTGGAGAATGTGGTGAGTGGCAAGGGTTTCGTACTGTTCTCCATGCCGCGCACGGGATCGAGCATGGTTGTCAGTATACTCGCGTCGCATCCCGATATCGTTTGCCTGCCCGCCATCTTCGCTGAACGCGGATGGAGCGACTGGGCCGAGCGGGCAAAGAAGGCGCAGACCGATAAAGTTGCGCAGCGCATGGCAACCTTACCCGAAAAATGGAACGACATCGAATGCCGGACAGAAGAGATCGGCAACTTCACCGCCGCGATGACCGGTCTCTTCCCCGAGGCAAAGGCAGTCGGTTTCAAGCAACATCTCGGCTCGATCGGCCGGGAAACTACGGCAAGGATTGTCGGACTGAACTGGCCGGCGATTGTCCTCACACGGAAAAATGCTCTCGCCTCTTATTCGTCGGGCAAGATCGTAGAGCTGACCGGCCAGGGCTCGCTGACGGTCCGTCAAGAACCCCGCCGGGCGAAAGCGAAATTCGTCGCGCTCGATTTCGACAATTACGCGCGCTGGCTGGATGCGGCCTATGCCTATTGGCAGGAAGAAATCGCCGCGAGCGGCGTTCCCTATATGGCAATCGACTATTGCGAAGCGCGGAACCGAGAGGGCATGGAACGGATCGTCGATTTCCTTGGCCTGCGGCTTGAGATGCTAGGCGAAGGCCGGACGGCCAAGCGAAATTCAGACGACATCCTGAACCGGTTTTCCAATCCCGAAGATGCCGCCGCCTTTCTGCGCGAACGCGATCTGATGCACTGGGCAACCGAGGCCTAGGGCGCCGCCGCCCTCGAGTACCAAAGGCTAGCTTTCGAGTTTACGAAGCAGCGAGCGAACGTCCGAATCGAGTTCCGAATCGGCCACGCGCAATTCCTTGATGCGCTTGATCGCATGGATGACGGTCGTGTGGTCGCGCCCGCCGAAGCGCCGGCCGATCTCCGGCAGCGAACGCGGCGTCAGGCGCTTGGCCAGATACATCGCGACCTGCCGCGGGCGGGCCACTTCGCGGGCGCGTCTCGCTGAAGTCATTTCCGCATGGCGAATGCCGTAATGCTCGCACACCGAACGCTGGATCTCGTCGATCGTGATTCGGCGCTGCGAATGGCGGAGAAGGTCGGCCAGCGTTTCCTGCGCGAAGGCAATGTCGATCGGCCGCTTCGACAGCAAGGAGTAGGCAACGACGCGGGTCAGCGCGCCTTCGAGTTCGCGAATGCTGGCCGAGAAACGCTGGGCGAGAAAATCGGCAACGTCCTGCGGCATGTTCGCCTGCGGCATCTGCGCGAGCTTGTGCGAAACGATCCGGCGGCGATGATCGAGATCGGCCTGGCGCAGATCGGTGACGAGCCCGCCGGCGAGCCGCGAGGCGATCCGCTTGTCGACCGCGCCGAGCTCGTGCGGCGGACGGTCCGCGCTGATCACCAGGCGGTGGCCCGCTGCAATGATCTCGTTGATCGTGTGGAAGAATTCTTCCTGCGTCGCCTCTTTGCCGGCGATGAACTGGACATCGTCGACGAGCAGCAGGTCGGCCGAGCGCAGTTTCTGCTTGAAGCCGATCGTATCGCGCTCGCGCATCGCCGAGACGAACTCGTACATGAACTTTTCGGCCGACATATAGAGCACGTTGGAGCGCGGTTTCTGCCGGAGAAACTCATGGCCGATGGCGTGAAGTAGGTGCGTCTTGCCGAGGCCCGTGCCCGCATGGATATAGAGCGAGGAGAACATCGGCACGCCGGTATCGGCCATCATCCGCGCCGCGTTGAACGCGACCTCGTTGGCCGTGCCGGTGACGAAGTTCGCAAAGACGTATCGATTTTCGAGCGGCGTACCGATGCTGTCGCTGGTCGTGCCGGTCAATTGTTCGGTCGGCGGCAGGACATCTTCTTCACCGACAATAAAGAGCGCCGGACGCGACGCGCCCGCGGCAGCGGCGATATCGATCTCGCGCACGCTCGGTACGGTTGCGCGCCAGGCATAGCGCAGGCGATCGGAATAATGCTCGCGGACCCAGTCGGCCATGAAATGGGATGGCAGTTCGAGCTGCACCATGCCCTTGTCATCCTCGAACCCCGTCAACTTCATCGGCTTCAGCCAATGATCGAAGGTTCGCGCGCCAAGGTCCCGACGCAAGCCATTGCGGATCGCCTCCCAGGCCGCCTCGAATGGGCCGGACATACTCACTGTTTCAAGACCATTTTCGCGCTGCACTCTATATCCCTCCCCAACGCTCGCCACTCCCCCCGTCGGCACCGTAATTGGATACGCACGACCCACCCGATCCGGCGCGATCAGACACAGCAATCCCGTTGCGAAAATTGTGAATTTCGCATCGCACTTTGGTCTGATGTCTGTTCGGACGGTCGAGAATCGTAGTCGCCCGAGGACCCGTTTGATGAAGTGTTAACGGCTTTTACGCAAGGGGGCTGGACGTCAAAAAAATGAAATAAATGGGGTTGACACGGAGAGTCGCGATTCTCCGTATTATTCCATCTAAACCATTGTTTTAATTGAGTTAATTTCGTTTAATTACGGACACGAAACAAGCCCGAGCAGACGCGACTCGTTGAAATCTAAGGCGTAACTAAAGTGCAAAGAAACTGTAGCGAGGCCGTTTGAAAACGGATCGGAAATTTTCGTTCCCGGTCCGTAACAAAACTAAAGAGAGGCGACGCGCTTTGACAGCCGCGAGAGTTTCCGGGCGGCCGTATTCTTGTGGTAGACGCCCTTGGCGACACCCCGGGCCAGCTCAGGCTGCATCGCCTGAAGCGCCTCGGCGGCGACCTTCTTGTCGCCCGATTCGATCGCCGTTTCGACCTTCTTGATGAAGGTGCGGATGCGGCTCACGCGATTGGTATTCACAACAGTGCGCCGTCCGTTGCGGCGAATGCGTTTCTTGGCCTGCAGCGTATTCGCCATGGCTAAACCTCGATCATCTGAAAATAAAAAGGCGCGGCTTTCGCCACACCGGAAGTGGAAGGCACCTAGCCATGAAGGCACCAAAGGTCAAGGGCCACGGCGCTTTTCAGCGCTGGCAGCGCGGGCAGTAAAAAGTCGAGCGGCCGGCGTCCACGCGGCGGCAAATTGGGCCGCCGCAATGGCAAGGCTCGCCCTCCCGCCCATAGGCCCGCCACTGTTTGGAAAAATAACCGAGTTCGCCGTCGGGGCGTACGAAATCCCGCAAAGTCGAACCACCCGCCGCGATCGCCGATCCGAGCACCTCGCGTATGGCGCTCACCAGTCGTTCGAGTCGCACCCTGCCGATCCGCCGTCCCATCGTTCCCGGCGCGATGCCGGCCATATGCAATGCTTCGCAGACATAGATATTGCCGAGCCCGGCAACGACGCGCTGATCGAGCAGCAGCGTCTTTATCGGCGCGGCGCGCCCGGCGAGCGCAGCGGCGAGCTGGCCGGCATTGAATTCCGGGCCGAGCGGCTCCGGTCCCATCCGGACGAAGGGCGCGAAAGCCTCGAGGACCGCCGTCTCGACGAGATCGAGCGAACCGAAGCGGCGCGGATCGTTGAGCGCCAGCTGACGCCCCTCCCCCGTCTCGATCACCAGGTGATCGTGCGTCCCGATTTCTTCCGGATCGACACGCCAGCGCCCCGACATGCCGAGATGGAAGATCATCGTATCCCCGCGGTTCGTGTCGATCAGGCCGTATTTGGCGCGGCGGCGAAGGCCCGTAACAGTCGCGCCGGTCAGCCGCTGGCGCAGGTCCGTCGGGATCGGCCGGCGCAGATCCGGACGCCGCGGATCGACCGACGCCAGGCGCTGGCCCAGCAGGACAGGTTCCAGACCGCGCACGGTCGTCTCGACTTCGGGCAATTCCGGCATGGACAAGCAGCTAAGATGCGTTTGCGGGCGCGGCAAGGCTTGGCTAGAGGATCAGGCCTTCCCAATTGGCAGTATGGCTATGAGCAACGAACAGGTATCTTTCGGCTATGAGGACGTAGCGCCCGACGAAAAAACCCGCCGGGTCGGCGGCGTCTTTTCGAATGTCGCGGCGCGCTACGACATCATGAACGATGCAATGTCAGGCGGCATGCACCGGCTATGGAAAGACCGGTTCGTGCGCCGCGTGAAACCGCGCGACGGCGACGCCATTCTCGACATGGCCGGCGGCACCGGCGACATTGCCTTCCGCATGGCAAAACATGGTGCGCAGGTAACGGTCGCCGACATCAATGCCGAAATGCTTGCGGTCGGCATGGAGCGGGCCAGGAAGCGCAAGATCGAGGGGCTGAGTTGGGCCGAAGAAAATGCCGAAGAGCTGAGCTTCGCCGACAAGAGCTTCGATGCCTATACCATCGCCTTCGGGATCCGGAACGTGACGCATGTCAGCCAGGCCCTGGAAGAAGCGCACCGCGTGTTGAAACGCGGCGGACGCTTTTTCTGTCTTGAATTTTCCACGACGCTTTGGCCGGGCTTCGCCGAAATCTACGATACCTATTCGCACAAGGTCGTGCCGAAGATCGGCAAGGCACTCGCCCATGACGAGGAAAGCTATCGCTATCTGATCGAATCGATCCGCCGCTTCCCGGACATGGACGCCTTCAAGGCAATGATCGGCGATGCCGGCTTCGTGCAGACCAAGGTTGAACCGATGCTCGGCGGGCTTGTCGCCATTCACAGCGGCTATCGCATTTGACCCGTCCCCGCACGCATATCTGGCGGCTGCTGAAATGGGGCCGCATTCTGGCGCGCCACGGCGCGCTCAGTGGCATCGAGCGTGACCCGCTGACGCCGAAACCGGTGAAGCGACTGATCCGCCTCGCCCGCTTTGGCGCGCGCGTACCCAGGCAGCCTACCTATGCCGATGCTTTCCAGGCGATCGGCCCGGCCGCGATCAAGCTCGGCCAGACCTTGGCAACCCGACCCGATCTCGTCGGCGAGGAAGCGGCGAAGGATCTCTTCCGGCTGCAGGACCGGTTGCCGCCCGTTCCCTATGCCGAGATCGAGGCGTCGATCGTTCAGTCTTTCGGCAAGCCGGTGAGCGAGCTGTTCGACAGCGTCGATCCCGATCCCGTCGGCGCGGCCTCTATCGCGCAGGTCCACAAGGCGGTGACGACCGATGGCCGAACAGTCGCCATCAAAGTGCTGCGCCCGGGCATCGAGAAGGAATTCGCACGCGCGATCGAGACCTATGAATGGGCGGCCGCGCAGGTCGAGGCGATGGGCGGCGAACTTGCCCGGTTGCGCCCGCGCCTGACCATCGAAACGTTCAAGCGCTGGACGGCACGCGAACTCGATCTGCGCCGCGAAGCCGCCTCGGCATCCGAACTCGGCGAGGCTATGGCCGCCGAGCCGGACTATGTGGTGCCGGAAATCGATTGGCAGCGCACGGGCGGCCGGGTGATGACCTTGCAATGGTTCGACGGCGTACGAATATCCGACCGCGAAGCGCTCGATGCCGCGGGCCACGACCGCAAGGCGCTCGCCGCGACGCTCATCCATGCCTTTCTCCGCCAGGCGATTTCGGAGGGCTTTTTCCATGCGGATATGCATCAGGGAAATCTGTTCGTCCTTCCCGACGGCAAGATCGCGGCGATCGATTTCGGCATCATGGGCCGAATCGACCGGCGCGCGCGGCTCTGGCTCGCGGAAATTCTCTACGGGCTGATCACCGGCAATTATCGCCGCGTCGCCGAAATCCATTTCGAGGCCGGCTATGTTCCGTCGCATCACAATCTCGATGAATTCGCGACGGCGCTCCGCGCGGTCGGCGAACCGATCCGCGGATTGCCCGTCAAGGACATTTCGGTCGGCCAGATGCTCGACGGCCTGTTCGGGATCACGCGCGATTTCGACATGCCGACCCAGCCCCATCTCCTCCTCCTCCAGAAGACGATGGTGATGGTCGAGGGCGTCGCCACCAGCCTCGATCCCGACGTCAATATGTGGGAAACGGCAAAGCCCTTTGTCAGCGAATGGCTGCGCAGCGAGCTCGGCCCCGAGGCAGCGATCGCCGACAGATTGCGCGAGGATATCTCGACCCTGCTGCGCCTGCCTGAACTGGTCCGGCGGCTGGAGGCCGAACTGCCGAACCGCGGCGCCGCGCCGCCCGCGCCGCCGCTGCGCGACATCGAAACATGGAAATCGGGCAATGGCTGGCGCTATACCGCCGTCGCCGTTGCCGCCCTTGCAATCGGAGCAGTAGGAAGTTGGTTGTGGCTTTAGTAAACCGCGTAAAAAAGGCGCTCGGCATAGGGCCGAAGTCCGTTCGCCGTCCCGATGCCGATGGCGTGACCTATCGGCCGTTGCGGCCCCTTGAGGAACGTATCAAGGCTTGGCGCGTGGTGATCGATGACGAGCGACAGCGCGCGATCTACGACTGCGTCGCAAAATCGGTCGATCCGGGCAGCTATGCGGCGCTGCAGGAAAAATATCGCGATGAGATCGGGCAGGCCGACGACCTTGCGGTCACGAAATATGTCGATCTGGCACCCTGGTTCATGATTCATTCGCGCATCGCGCGGCTGCTGGATATCGACACCCGCCCGCAATGCTCGATCCTCGATATCGGCGCCGGCGGCGGCCAGTTTCTCGCCATCGCGAAGGCGTACGGTCATGAAGTTCTCGCCTTCGACAAGGCAGACCCCCCGGTCTATGCCGACCTCATTGCGCTGTACGGCATTTCCCGGATCGAGGGCGGCGTAAAGCTCGGCGAGCCCCTGCCCGAAGAGCTTGGCCGGCACGATATGGTGGTCATCAACGGTCAGGTGTTCGATATATTTCCCGGCGATTGGAGCCGGCGCTGGGACGTGCCGGAATGGGCGTCCTTCATCGAATATCTGTGCGACACCCACCTCGGCTATCCCGGGACGCTGTTCATTGGCCTGAACATGTCGGCAGGGCCGACGGGAACCGAGGACTTTCTATGGCCGCTCGTGGATCTCGCCGAACGGCATGGAGCTTCGGTGGACAGAAAGCGGGCAACGATGCGCTTCGACCTCGAAAAGCCGCTCCGCTTCGACGAGGTAGAACATCCGCCCTGGGCCGAAATGAGCGCGCGCGCGGCTCGACAAGGCGCGCGCAAGGCCGCAAAACCGAGCGCATGATCGGCAAACGCGTCCTTCTCGTGATCGGCGGCGGTATCGCGGCCTATAAATCCTGCGAGCTGATCCGGCTGATCCGCAAGGCGGGCGGAGAAGTTCGCTGTGTGCTTACCGAGGGCGGGTCGCAATTCGTCACCCCGATGACGCTTGCAGCGCTATCCGAGCAGGAGGTGTTCACGAGCCTCTGGAGCCTCAAGAACGAAACCGAGATGGGTCATATCCAGCTTTCGCGCGAGGCCGACCTTATCGTCGTCTGCCCGGCGACGGCGGACCTGATGGCAAAGATGGCTGCGGGCATCGCCGACGATCTCGCAACGACGTTACTGCTCGCCACCGACACGCAGGTGATGGCCGTCCCCGCGATGAACGTGCGCATGTGGGACCATGCCGCGACCCGCCGCAATGTCGAGCGGCTCCGCGCCGATGGAATTGTCGTCATGCAGCCCGACGAGGGCGAGATGGCGTGCGGCGAATTTGGCGAGGGCAGGCTTCCCGAGCCCGATGCGGTCCTTGAGGAGATCGAAACGCTGCTCGCCGCGCCGCCTGCGGACGCCCCTGCCCCGCTTGCCGGAAAACATGTCGTTATCACCGCCGGGCCGACACATGAACCGATCGACCCGGTTCGCTATATCGCCAACCGTTCGTCCGGGCGGCAGGGCTTCGCCATCGCCGGCGCACTCGCCCGGCTGGGCGCGAAGGTGACGCTGATCGCGGGCCCGGTGTCCCTCGAAACACCGCGCGGCGTAACCCGCGTCGACGTGCAGACGGCGCGCGAGATGGAGGCCGCGGTCAACGACGCGCTTCCCGCCAACGTCGCGATCCTTGTCGCCGCGGTAGCCGACTGGCGGGCCGAAGCTTCGCCGCGCAAGATCAAGAAGGGCGAAACCGGCGGTCCGCCTGACCTGCAGCTCATCGAGAACCCCGATATCCTGGCCGGACTCGGCGGAGGCGAGCAACGGCCCGGACTGCTGATCGGGTTCGCCGCCGAAACCGACAAGGTTGTCGGTCACGCCAGGGCCAAGCTCGATCGCAAGGGCTGCGACTGGATCGTCGCCAACGATGTCTCCGGAGACGTGATGGGCGGCACCGAGAACAGCATCCACCTGATCACCGCCGCCGGCGTCGAAAGCTGGGAACAGATGCCCAAAAGCGAAGTCGCCCGCAAGCTGGCCGAACGGATCGCCGAGACCCTGGCATGACCAGGCGCGACCTGCTGTTCCTGCCCGGCCTCGCTGCCTATGCCGATCTCGGTCTGGCGGCGCTACGCCTGCTGACCGGCGGCTTCCTGATCTACGGCGTGTGGGACAATATCGTCAGCGCCGAACGGATGGACGAATTTATCGCCTTCATGGGCGCTTTCGGTTTCCCATCGCCCGAAATCCTCGCACCGCTGACCGTCTGGGTGCAGTTCGCAATCGGCATAGCGCTGGTCCTCGGCCTGTTCACGCGCTGGGCGGGCATCGTCCTCGCCGTCAATTTCATCGTCGGCGTGATCGGCGTGCATTGGGAGCAGACATTCCGGGAATGGTGGCCGGCCATCGTGCTCGTCGCCATCGGGCTGCTGTACGCAACCGCCGGCGCCGGGCGCTGGTCGGTCGATGCCATTATCGAAGGAAAAGCCGTTGATCGAGATTAGACTGAAACGCCTTCCGCACGGCGAAGGCCTGCCGATGCCCGCTTATGCGAGCGCGGGCGCGGCCGGCATGGATGTGGTGACGGCCGAGGATTTCACGCTGGAACCGGGCGAGCGCGTGGCCGTGCCCTCGGGCTTCGCCATAGCCATCCCGGACGGATATGAGGTGCAGCTGCGCCCGCGCTCGGGGCTCGCCTTCAAGCATGGCGTGACCTGCCTCAACACGCCGGGCACCATCGACAGCGATTATCGCGGCGAGGTGAAAGTGATCCTCGCCAATCTCGGCGGCGAACCCTTTTCGGCCCTGCGCGGCGAACGCATCGCCCAGCTCGTCCCCACACCGGTGCTGCGCGCTGAAATGACCGAGGTCGAAGAACTCGACGATACGGTGCGCGGCACAGGGGGCTTCGGCTCGACCGGGGTCTAGAGAAAGAACAGTGTGACGCTCAGCGACGACCAGCTAGACCGCTATGCCCGCCATATCGTCCTCAAGGAGATAGGCGGCGACGGACAGCAGAAGCTGCTCGGCGCGACCGTCGCCATTATCGGCGCGGGCGGCATCGGATCGCCGCTGATCCAGTATCTCGCGGCAGCCGGCATCGGGCGACTCAAGATCATCGACGACGATGAGATCGCGCTCTCCAACCTCCAGCGCCAGACACTGTTCGGGACGGACGATGTCGGCGCGCCGAAAGTCGCCAAGACGAAATCGGCCGTCACCGCGCTCAATCCCGATGTTGCCGTCGAGGCCGTCGAAGCGCGACTCGACGAGGGCAATGCCGAGAGTTTCCTTTCCGGTTGCGATGTCGTTGTCGACGGGTCGGACAATTTCGCGACCCGCCTGCTCGTGGCCGACACCGCACACCGCCTGCGCATCCCGCTCGTCTCCGCCGCCATCGGCCAGTTCGAGGGGCAGCTTGGCGTGTTCCGCGGATGGGAAGCGGGCAAGCCCTGCTATCGCTGCTTCGTCGGTGCCGATCCCGATCGGCCCGATATCAGCTGCGCCGATCAGGGCGTCCTCGGCGCGCTGGCGGGCGTGATGGGCAGCCTCGCGGCGCTGGAAACGGTGCGGCAGATCGCCGGCTTCGGCGAGGACATGGCGGGCAAGCTGCTGCTGGTCGATGCGCTCGCGATGCGCTTTCGCAGCCTTGCCCTGCCCAAGGACCCAGGATGCCCGCTATGCGCGGCCTGACGATCATCCTCACCGGCACCGACCCCGAACGTTTCTATTCGGCACTTTCAATCGCCGCCGCACACGCCGCGAGCGGCGGCCCTGCCCGTATCTTCTGCGAAGGCCGCGCCGTCGCGCTGCTTGCCGAACGCTCGCCCGCGCCCGATGATGGCGACCGCCATGCGAGCGGACTCCCCACCCTTGCCGAGCTGCGCGCCGAAGCTTCGGGCCTCGGAGTCGGGCTGATCGCTTGCCAAGGGGGCATGGCGCTGTCAGGTCTGGAAATTGGCCATCTTGGCCCCGGCGTCGAAGCCGGCGGCCTTGTCGGCCTGATGACGGGACTGGGCGACGACCGGCTCGTCACGATTTAGGGGAGGAACGACCATGACATTGCCCGTAACCGCGGCCCTGGCCGCAGCGCTTGCCGCCCTGTTGCTCCTGCTCGCCATCGATACGGTGCGGCAGCGCCTTCGCGTGCGCGCCGCCTTCGGCTCGGCCGACGACGAACGGTTGATCCGCGCCAGCCGCGCCCATGGCAACCTCGCCGAGCATGCGCCGCTGGTGGTAATCCTCGTCGGCCTGCTCGAGATGAGCCGCGCCAATCACATCGGCCTGCTGGGGATCGCCGGCGTCTTCATCGTCGCGCGCATTCTTCATGCGATCGGCCTCTATATGAAGGGGCCGCCGGACGGCCCGCCCTGGCCGCGTTTCGCAGGTGTCCTGCTGTCTTGGGCGACCATCGTCGTGCTGTGCGGATGGACCTTCGTGATGCTGCTCGGTAACCTTGCCGACTAGCTGCGGCGATGTTGCTCCCGCTTCTCTTCCTGCTGCAAGGAATGCCCGCCCTGCAGGCAGAAGCCGCGGCGCAGAACGAGGCGCTCAACCAGTGCATCGAGACGAAGGTGCGGGAAGCCGACACGGATCTTCAGGGCGACGCCCTGGCTTCGCATGTCACTGAGAACTGCACGGAAGAGCGCATGGCGCTAAGGAGCACGGCCATAGCGTTGATGATCGCCGCCGGCCGGTCTCAGGAGTCCGCTGAGAGCTTTTTCGACACCAATTATGTCGAGCATCTCGGCGAGATGCTGATCGAGATCCAGGCGGAAATGGAGGGGCGCTAGGCCCCTCTAGCCCTCGTCTATCGCGTCCGCCGCGTCTGCGGCTTTTTTGGTTTTGGCAGCCGCCTTCTTCTTCGGAGCAGCCTTCTTCTTCGCTGCCGGTTTCTTTTTGGCGGGAGCCTTGCGTTTCTTCTTCGCCGGTCCCTTGGCCGCACGCTCGTCGATCAGTTGCGCGGCCTCTTCCAGGGTCAGCTCGTCCTTGTCGACGGTCTTGGGGATCGTCGCATTGGTCGTGCCATCGGTCACATAGGGCCCGTAGCGGCCGTCCATCAGCTTGATCTCTTCCTCGGTACGCGGATGCTTGCCGAGGATCTTGAGCGGCTCGCGCGCCGCGCCCCTGCCGCGACCGCCCTTTTGGGCCGCTTCGGCGAGCTTCACGACCGCCGCGTTCATGCCGATCTCGAAGACGTCGGACGTCGTTTCGAGCCGGGCATATTTGCCGTCATGCCGCACATAGGGGCCATAGCGGCCGATCGCGGCCTCGATATCGTTGCCGGTTTCCGGATGCTGCCCGACGACGCGCGGCAATGAGAGGAGCTTGAGCGCCATTTCGAAATCGACATCGGCGCGCGGGATATCTTTGGGAATCGAAGCGCGTTTCGCTTCCTTGCCCTCGCCGCGCTGGACATAGGGACCGAAACGTCCGGTCTTGAATTCGATATCCTCGTCGGTTTCGGGATCCTTGCCGAGAACCTCGTCCTCGCCCTGATCCGGCTGGTCTCCGCCGCGCTGGCCGAACTGGCGCGTATATTTGCATTCGGGATAGTTGGAACAGGCGATGAAAGCGCCGTAGCGGCCGCCGCGCAGCGCCAGACTGCCTTCGTTACAGCGCGGACAAAGCCGGGGATCGGACCCGTCTTCCTTCTCGGGAAACAGCAGCGGCTCGAGAAACTTGTCGAGTTCAGCGGTCACTTCGGAGGGCTGACGCTCCATCACCTCGTCGGTCTTGGGCTTGAAGTCCTGCCAGAAGGCCTTGAGGATATCCTGCCATTGCGCCCGGCCGCCGGAGATATCGTCGAGCTCCTCCTCAAGGCCGGCCGTGAAATCATAGCTCACATAGCGTTCGAAGAAGCGCTCCAGGAAGGACGTAACGAGGCGACCGCTTTCCTCGGGGTAGAAGCGGTTCTGCTCGATCCGCACATATTCCCGGTCCTTGAGCGTCTTGATGATCGAGGCGTAGGTCGAAGGTCGGCCGATGCCGAGTTCTTCCAGCCGCTTGACGATGCTGGCTTCCGAATAGCGGGGCGGCGGCTGGGTGAAATGCTGTTCGGCTTCGACGCCCATCTTCGCGGGCGCATCGCCTTGGGACATGGCGGGGAGGAGTTTGCCGTCCTCATCGTCCTTGTCGTCGCGGCCCTCGGTGTAGAGCGCCATGAAGCCCGGGAATTTCACGACCTGGCCGGTCGCGCGCAGCGCAGTCTGGCCGGTCCCCTCTTCCATCTCGACCGTCGTCCGCTCCATCCGGGCCGAGGCCATCTGGCTCGCCAGCGCGCGCTTGAAAATGAGATCGTAGAGCCGGGCATGATCGCCGCCGCCGGCCTTGTCGCGCCCGAAATCGGTCGGCCGGATCGCCTCATGCGCTTCCTGCGCATTCTTCGCCTTGGTCTTGTAGATGCGCGGCTGATCGGGAACGTAGCTCGCGTCATAACGGTTGGCGATGGCGCCGCGTGCGGCAGAAATCGCGGCCCCGTCCATCTGCACGCCGTCGGTACGCATATAGGTGATCGCGCCGTCTTCGTAGAGCCCCTGGGCGAGGCTCATCGTGTGGCTCGCCGAAAAACCTAGTTTGCGCGATGCTTCCTGCTGCAAGGTCGAGGTCGTGAAGGGCGGCGGCGGATTGCGCGTCAGCGGCTTCGTCTCGACCGAAACGACCTTGAAGGCGCCCCGTTCGACATCGGCCTTGGCCGCCATCGCGTCGCCCTCATTGCCGATCGTCAGCCGTTCGATCTTGTCGCCGCGCCAACGCACGAGCCGCGCGGTGAAACCCGTGCCGTCCTGCTCCATCGCCGCCGCGACCGACCAATATTCCTGCGCCTTGAAGGCTTCGATTTCGCGCTCTCGCTCGACGACAAGGCGTAGCGCAACCGATTGCACCCGGCCCGCCGATTTGGCGCCCGGCAGCTTGCGCCAAAGCACGGGCGAGAGCGTGAAACCGACCAGATAATCGAGTGCCCGGCGCGCGCGATAAGCATCGACGAGATCGTTATCGATCTCGCGCGGATGGGCGATGGCTTCGAGCACGGCCTGTTTGGTGATCGCGTTGAAGGCGACGCGCTCGACCTTTGCCGGAAGCGCCTTGCGGCCCTTGAGCACCTCCTGAACGTGCCAGCTGATCGCCTCGCCTTCGCGATCCGGGTCAGTCGCGAGGATCAGTTCGTCGGACTGTTTGGCCGCGTCGGTGATCGCCTTGAGCTGCTTGGTCTTGTCGCCATAGGCCTGCCATTTCATGGCGAAATTATCGTCCGGATCGACCGACCCGTCCTTGGGCGGCAGATCGCGGACGTGTCCGTAGGAGGCGAGGACCTTATAGTCGCCGCCCAGATATTTCTCGATGGTCTTCGCCTTCGCGGGCGATTCGACGACAACTAACTTCATAGACTGGCTATCTTCCCGGAAATGTGGAGGCGTCTCTTACGCGCGCGAGGATGCGATGCAAGCCCGGCGCGTCAATCACTTAATTCGAGCTGGCCTTTCCACCCGCATGTCGTTCGAGCCTTCCGGCCAGCTCCAGTTCCAGCAAAACCGTCTGGACGAGGGCCGGGGAAAGCTTCGATTGCCGGACGATTTCATCGACCGAAACCGGCACCGGGCCGAGCAGTTCGGTAATCGTCGCACGTCCGGAATCGCCGGCGTCGGGCGAAACCGGTTCGCCGGAATATCCGGCTCCCGGCTCCCGCACGCCGCCGATATCGAACGGATCGAGCGAGGCGATCACGTCTTCGGCGCTCTGGATCAGGGCCGCCCCGTCGCGGATCAGCTGGTTGCAGCCTTGTGCGCGCGGATCGAGCGGCGAGCCGGGCACGGCCATCACATCGCGCCCGAATTCGTTCGCCTGACGCGCCGTGATCAGCGAACCCGATTTGGGCGCCGCCTCCACGACGACCGTTCCCATGCCGAGCCCGGCGATGATCCGGTTGCGATAGGGAAAGTGGCGCGCCTTGGGCTCGCTGCCCGGCGGCTGTTCGGCGATCAGCAGGCCGCGCTCGCCAATCGCGATCTGCAGCTCTTCATTCTCCGGCGGATAGAAGACGTCGGTGCCGCCCGCGATCACGGCGATGGTGCCGCTATCGAGCGCGCCGGTATGCGCCGCCGTGTCGATACCGCGTGCGAGCCCCGAGACCACGACATAGCCCTCCGCGCCCAACCGGAAAGCGAGATCGCGCGCGAAGCGGCGAGCGGCGGCCGAGGCATTGCGGGCGCCGACCATCGCGATCATCGGCTTTTGCAGAAGCTCCGCTTCGCCCCGGACGATGAGCGCAGGCGGTGCGGTCGGGATTTCCGCCAGCGCCACGGGATAGCCGGGATCGCCGAGGAACAGGTAACGCGCGCCCAGCCGTGCGACGCTCGCCATCTCGGCTTCGATGGCTCCTGGATCGGCGATCTTGGGCGCCCTGCCCCCACCCCGCCGCGCAAGATCGGGAATCGCATCGAGCGCCGCCTCGGCGCTGCCGAAGCGCATCATCAACTGCGCATAGGCGACGGGGCCGATGTTGCGCGAGCGGGCGAGCCGCAGCTTTTCGGCGTTCCCCGTCTCAGCCATCTTCGGACCGTGATTTCTTGGAGCCGCCCACTTTGGGTTCCTCCCGGCGGATGAGGCGCCCCATATTGCTCTTGTGCTTCCACAGGACGAGCAGCGCCAGCGCTCCGAACAGGAAGAAGGTGCCCAGATCGGCGCGCACGAAAGCGGCCACAGGCAGCGCCAACGCGGCGCTGATCCCGCCGAGCGAGGAAAAGCGGAACAGCGCCACCATGGCCAGCCAGACAAGCGCGAAGACGAGGGCGTAAATGCAGCCCAGCGCCGCCGCGATGCCGAGCAGGGTCGCCACGCCCTTGCCCCCGCGGAATTTCAGCCACACCGGATAGCAATGGCCGAAAAAGGCGCCGACCGCGGCGAGCCGCATCATGCTTTCCGCGTCGCCGCCAAGCAGCGGGGCCAGCCGCACGGCCGCGAAACCCTTGGCAACGTCGAGCAGCAAGGTCGCCGCCGCCAGCCCCTTGCGCCCGGTCCGCAGCACATTGGTCGCGCCGATATTGCCCGATCCGATCTGCCGGAGATCGCCCGCCCCCACGGCCCGCGTGAGCAGGATACCGAAAGGCACCGAGCCGAACAGATAGCCGCAGAGCAGCGCCAGCGCCGGGACAAGCCAGAGCGGATGATCGAAGATGGCGAAATCCTTTCCTCACCCGCTCATAGCGCGCGAACCGCCCGGAGCAATATGCCGGTCGGTGCAGCGGGGTTATTGCAGCGGCTTAGCCTTGGCCATATGTGATCGCGCAATGGACGCATCCCAGCCCCTGCTTTTTCTCGACCCCGGCGTCGGCGGACTGTCGATACTCGGCCCGGTGCAAAAGCTGCTACCCAACGCGCCGATCGTTTATGCGATGGATCAGGCTGGCTATCCCTACGGCCAGAAAACCGAAGCCGAATTGACCGTCCGTGTCCCGGCGCTGCTCGGCCGGCTCACCGAACATGTCGATGCGCGGCTGATCGTGATCGCCTGCAACACCGCCTCGGTGATCGCCCTCGATCCCGTGCGCCAAGCGCTCGACATCCCGATCGTCGGCACGGTGCCCGCGATCAAGACCGCGGCCGCATTGTCCAAGTCCCGCGTCTTCGGCGTGCTCGGCACGCGGGCGACGGTCCGCCAGCCCTATGTCGACAATCTCAGCCGCGAATTCGCCGGCGATTGCACGGTGCTCCGCCACGGCAGCCACGAACTCGTCATGCTCGCCGAAAAGAAACTGCGCGGCGAGCCGACCGCCATTGCAGACTATGCCGCCATCCTCGATGGATTGTTCTCGCAGCCGCGCGGCGAGGAGATCGACACCATCGTCCTCGCCTGCACGCATTTCCCGCTGGTCGAGGAAGAGCTTGCCGAAGCCGCAGGTCGGCCGATCGCCTTCCTCCATGGCGGCGAAGGCATCGCCCGGCGGGTTGCGCAGCTGACCGAAGGCCAGCCCTGGTCCGATACGCCACCGCCCGGCCGCGCCATTTTCATTTCCGACGGCAGCGACACGACTCCGCTGAAACCGGGGCTTCAACGTTACGGCATCACCGAATTTGAGGCACTTTAGACCTTATTGCGAGTCGTTCGCGCTGGAAATGGCCGATTTCAGCCATTAGATGATCGGCAACCGTATCCCCGGGGGAATTGTTTTGGATTATCAGCGCGTTTTTTCGAAAGCGATCGAGCGCCTTCACGAAGAAGGCCGCTATCGCGTGTTTATCGATATCCTGCGCAACAAGGGCGCCTATCCCAATGCGCGCTGCTTTGCGGGCCATAACGGGCCCAAGCCGATCACCGTCTGGTGCTCGAACGACTATCTCTCGATGGGCCAGCATCCCAAGGTGATCGAAGCGATGGAGGAAGCCCTCCACGATGTCGGCGCCGGATCGGGCGGCACGCGCAATATCGGCGGCAATACGCATTATCATATCGAACTCGAATCGGAGCTTGCCGACCTGCACGGCAAGGAAGGCGCGCTGCTTTTCACGAGCGGCTACATATCGAACGAGGCGACGATTTCGACGCTCGCCAGGATTCTGCCCGGCTGCATCGTCTTTTCCGATGAATTCAACCATGCCTCGATGATCGCGGGCATCCGCAATGCCGGCTGCGAAAAGCATGTCTGGCGGCACAATGATCTCGCGCATCTCGAAGAACTGCTCGCCGCAGCCGATCCCGAAGCGCCGAAGCTGATCGCTTTTGAAAGCGTCTATTCGATGGACGGAGACGTCGCGCCGATCGCGGATATCTGCGACCTTGCCGACAAATATAACGCCCTTACCTATTGCGACGAAGTTCACGCCGTCGGCATGTACGGCCCGCGCGGCGGGGGCATCACCGATCGCGACGAAGTGGCCGACCGGGTGACGATCATCGAAGGCACGCTCGCCAAGGCCGTCGGCGTGATGGGCGGCTATGTTGCCGCCGATCAGATGATCGTCGATGTGATCCGCAGCTATGCGCCGGGCTTCATCTTCACGACTTCGCTCTCGCCGGTCCTGGTCGCCGGCGCGCTTGCCAGCGTGAAGCATTTGAAAGCATCGAGCGAAGAGCGCGAAGCCCAGCAGGTTTCTGCCGAGCGCCTCAAGACGATGTTCGCCGAAGCCGGCCTGCCGGTGATGAACTCGACAACGCACATCGTGCCGCTGATCGTCGGCGATCCGGTGAAGACCAAGCGGATCAGCGATATCCTGCTCGCCGAATACGGCGTTTACGTTCAGCCGATCAACTACCCGACTGTGCCGCGCGGCACCGAGCGCCTCCGCTTCACGCCCGGCCCTTCGCACAACGAGGCGATGATGCGCGAGCTGACGGGCGCGCTCGTCGAAATCTGGAGCCGGATGGAGCTGCGGCTGGCGGCGTGAACCCAGGCGCTAGGCTATTCCGAGATAAATTTGCGTGATCCCATAGGCGTTCACGGTCATGTGCGCGGCAATGCACGGTAAGAGCTTGCGGCCTACCGAGAGGTAGAGAATCCCGAACAGCAGGCCGATAAGGCCGGTGGTGATCATCCCCGACAAGCCCTGATAGAGATGCGCCGCGCCGAACACCGAGGCCGAGAGCAATACCAGCCACGGCCCTGCCCTTTCGCCAAACAGCGCACAGCCCCACCCGACAACGAAACCCCGGAAGATCAGCTCTTCCGCGATCCCGCCAAACAGCAAGCCGAGCGCCAGCAGGATCAGGAAGTTGACGAGATTGCCCTCAACGTTCGCCATGCTTTCAAGATCGATCGGTGAGCCCGTCAGCAGCTCGACAAGGGGTTCGACGAGGAAATCGAAGGCCAGCGCGATCGCCGCGCCGACGGCTATGCCGATCGCGAAGGACCGGATCGCGCCGCCATAACGCAGCGCCAAGGCCGGGCCCCGGGAGGGTTTCACCGCTACCAAAACGGCGATCACGATGGCCAGCGAGATCAAAACGCCGAATCCAGGCAAAAACAGCGCTGGAAGCAAAGGGAAAAGGCAAAAAACCTTATAAAGCAGCGATTTATTATCCATGCTACCCACACTTTTTTATTAATGCGATTCGCATTATAAAAGGCCGGATGGAAGGCCGCAATCCCGATATTCCGACGGAACTCGAAGGCTGTGCGCTCGGCATGATATGGCGCCAGCAGCCGTGTACGGCCTATCAGATCCGCATGTCTTTCCAGACTTCGCCAACGACCAGCTGGCGCGCGAGCACCGGTTCGATCTATCCGCTGGTCCGCAAGCTCGTGCGGATAGGCCTCGTGTCGCAAGGGGCCATTGAGGCCGACCGAAGAGGTGGCCGGTTGCTACGACTCACGCGCGCTGGCGAGAAAGCGTTGCGCCGCTGGGTGCTGTCCGAGGACAGCTGGCTCGCCGAATCGATTGCCGATCCGATACGCACCCGCAGCCATTTTCTTGCGATGTTGCCGCCCGCGAACCGTGCGCCGACGATCCAGGCATGGATTGAAGGGACGCGCAAAACGCTGGCCGATCTCGACCGGCGGATTGCCGAATATGGACGCCTTGGCGAGATAGAGGAGCTCTGGGCGCATCGCGGCGCGCAGATACAGATAGCGGCCCGGCTCGAATGGCTCGAACAAATCCGGCTCGAAATGTGGAAAACCCCACAATAGATGGTGGCGCACGGCGACGCGGACGACTAAATGGCCTCCTGAAAGCGCCGCACCATCGCCTCCGGGAGGCTCCAAATGCCGCACAGCATTGCCATCGCGTCCGACCATGCCGCCGTCGAGCTGAAATCCGTACTCGTCAGCTGGCTCGAAGAGCAGGGCCATGGCGTCAAGGATCTGGGCCCCTATTCCACCGTTTCGGTCGACTATCCCGATTATGGCTACAAACTCGCCGAGGCTGTTGCCGAGGGGAATGTCGATTTCGGGGTCGCGCTGTGCGGATCGGGCATCGGCATCTCGATCGCCGTGAACCGCAATCCCGCGTGTCGCTGCGCGCTCGTGTCCGACAATCTTTCCGCGCGCCTCTCGCGCGAACATAATGACGCCAACGTCATCGCCATGGGCGCACGGCTGATCGGCGTCGAAACGGCCCAGGATTGCCTTGCCGCTTTCCTCGCCACGCCCTTTGGCGGCGCTCGCCACCAGCGCCGCGTCGACAAACTCTCACAGCCCTCCCCGGCAAAGGAAAACGCATGAGCACCAACACCGCCGAGCTTCAGGACATCCAGTCGCACGCTCAGCCCGAAGGCTTCTTCACGCGCCGTCTTGCCGATGCCGATCCCGAGATAGCCGATGCCATCGACAAGGAGCTCGGGCGCCAGCGGGACAAGATCGAACTGATCGCGTCCGAAAACATCGTCTCGAAAGCCGTTCTCGAAGCGCAGGGTTCGATCCTCACCAACAAATATGCCGAGGGCTATCCGGGCAAACGCTATTATGGCGGCTGCGAATATGTCGACATCGTCGAGACGCTGGCCATCGAACGGGCGAAAAAGCTGTTCGGCTGCGATTTCGCCAACGTCCAGCCCAATTCGGGCAGTCAGATGAACCAGGCGGTGTTCCTCGGCCTGTTGGAGCCGGGCGACACCTTCATGGGCCTCGATCTCGCCGCAGGCGGCCACCTGACCCATGGATCGCCGGTCAACATGTCGGGCAAATGGTTCAACCCCGTGCCCTACGGCGTGCGACGCGAAGACCAGCTGCTCGACATGGAGGAGATCGCCCGCATCGCGCGAGAACATAAACCCAAGCTGATCCTCGCCGGTGCGACCGCCTATCCGCGGGTCTGGGACTTCGCGCGCTTCCGCGAGATCGCTGACGAGGTTGGCGCCTGGCTGATGGTCGATATGGCGCATTTCGCCGGGCTGGTTGCCGGCGGCGCGCATCCCAGCCCGTTTCCGCACGCCCATATCGTCACGACGACGACCCACAAGTCGCTGCGCGGCCCACGCGGCGGTCTGATGCTGTGGAACGATCCCGACCTGACCAAGAAGATGAACATGGCGGTCTTCCCCGGCCTGCAGGGCGGACCGCTGATGCATGTGATCGCGGCCAAGGCCGTCGCCTTCCAGGAGGCGCTCCAGCCGGAATTCCGCACCTATGCGCATAACATCGTCGAAAATGCCCGGGCGCTGGCCGATTCGCTGAAATCGGCTGGTCTCGACATCGTCTCGGGCGGCACCGACAATCACCTGATGCTCGTCGATCTCCGCCCCAAGGAAGCGACCGGCAAGGCTGCAGAGCATGCGCTCGACCGCGCATCGATCACCTGCAACAAGAACGCGATCCCCTATGATCCGGCCAAGCCCTTTATAACCTCCGGCATCCGGCTCGGCACGCCGGCCGGCACGACGCGCGGTTTCGGCCCGGCTGAATTCCGGGAGATTGGCGGCCTCATCGCCCGGGTCGTGGAAGGGCTGCGTACCAATGGCGACGAAGGCGACGGCCAGGTCGAAGCCCATGTCCGCGAGCAGATCTCCACCCTTTGCGATCGGTTCCCGATCTACCCGGGCATCTAGATGCGCTGCCCCTTCTGCGCGCATGACAGCAGCCAGGTGAAGGACAGCCGTCCTACCGAAGACGGGGCGACGATCAGGAGGAGGCGGCAATGCGACGGGTGCAGCGCGCGCTTCACCACGTTCGAACGCGTGCAGCTGCGCGAACTCACGGTGATGAAGAGCGAGAACCGGCGTGAGCCGTTCAACCGCGACAAGGTGCATCTCTCGGTCACCCTCGCCTGCCGCAAACGCGGGATCGAGCCCGAGCGGATCGACCAGCTGGTATCCGGCCTCCAGCGGCAATTGGAAACCAGCGGCGAAACCGAAATCGAATCGAGCCGGATCGGCGAAATGGTGATGGACGCGCTCCAGCAGCTCGACAGCGTCGCCTATATCCGCTTCGCCAGCGTTTATAAGGATTTCCGCGAAGCCAAGGATTTCGAGGAGTTTGCGGGCACGGTGAAGGATCTGTTCGAGGAATGACGGGCGCGGCCCCTCCCCCCGTCATCATCCTCGTCCGGCCGCAATTGGGAGAGAATATCGGCAAGGCGGCGCGCGCCATGCTCAATTTCGGGCTCGCCGAGATGCGGCTCGTTGCCCCGCGCGACGGCTGGCCCAACGCAGCGGCCTTTCCCGCGGCTTCGGGGGCGGACGCGGTTCTGGAAAATGCGGAAGTTTGCGAAAGTGTCGCGCAGGCGACCGCGGATTGCGGGCATGTGTTCGCAACCACAGTGCGCAAGCGGGGTGTGGACAAGCCGGTGGCGACACCGGCGGAAGCCGGCGCCACAATCCGCCAACTTCCGGCCCGCTCGGCGATACTTTTCGGCCCCGAACGCTCCGGTCTCGACGCAGAGGATGTCGCGCTTGCCCGCACCATCGTCACCGTGCCGATCAATCCCGAATTCAGCTCGCTGAACCTCGCCCAGGCCGTGATCCTGATCGCCTATGAATGGTCGAAGGGGGAAAGGCTGGCGATGCCGACCCGGACCGAGGACGAACGCCCCGCCCCCCAGGCCGAGCTTGAAGGCATGATCGATCATTTCGAGACCGCGCTCGAACCGACGGGCTATTTCTTCCCGCCCGACCGCGCGCCCACGACCAAGCGCGCGCTGCGTACGATCCTGACCAAGCCGGGCTGGACGACGCCGGAAATACGCACCCTGCGCGGCGTGGTTTCGGCGCTGCAGAAGAAACGACGGGATTAGGCGCGGGGTTTGTCAGAATTTCCCTCGCGGGAAATCGCCGCACCGGGCAAAGCCGGAGCTCTGACGAAAGACACGCAAAGCTTGACTTTCCGCCCCCGAATCGCCAGATGCGCGCCTTCGCAATTGGCCCCGCACCCCGGTGAAGTGGTGGCCGCGTCCTGCATATTCGGCGGGGCGGTGCGTTCCGGGATACTGACAAACACAAGCAAATTGGAGACATTCCGCATGTCGAAGCGTCAAAGCTCGAAGTATAAACTCGATCGCCGGATGGGCGAAAACATCTGGGGTCGCCCGAAATCCCCGGTCAATCGCCGCGAATACGGCCCCGGCCAGCACGGCCAGCGCCGCAAGGGCAAGCTTTCCGACTATGGCGTGCAGCTGCGCGCCAAGCAGAAGCTCAAAGGCTATTACGGCGACATCACCGAAAAGCAGTTCAAGCGCTCCTACACGGACGCCAGCGCGATGAAGGGCGATACCTCGCAGAACCTCATCGGCATTCTTGAGCAGCGGCTGGACATGATCGTCTACCGCGCCAAGTTCGCGCCGACGATCTTCGCCGCGCGCCAGCTCGTCAATCACGGCCATGTCCGCGTCAACGGCGTGAAGTGCAACATCCCCTCGCGCCGCATCCAGCCGGGCGAAGAGGTCACCTTGCGCCAGAAGGCCCAGGAAATGGCGCTCGTTCTCGAAGCCCAGAGCCTCAACGAGCGCGAAGTGCCCGATTACGTCGTCCAGGACGGCACCGCGAAAGTGGTCTTCACGCGCATTCCGACGCTCGACGAAGTCCCCTATCCGGTGAAGATGGAACCGAACCTCGTCGTCGAATTCTATTCGCGCTAAGGTTTCGGCGGAACCGAACAAAAAAAGGGTGGCCCCGCGGGGCCGCCCTTTTTGATTCCGGTATCGGCAGCGGCCCTCACGCCACCGCCAGGACGCCCTGCCGCGATCGCGCGTACACCATCGTCTTGGCGACAAAGGGCGAGGTCATGGCGCGCAGCAGGGTGGTATAGTTGATCCCGAAGCAGAGTTCGGAACCGGCAGGCAGGTGACGACCGCCCGTATCGAGGACGAGATGGTCGCTGCTCGATCCGAGGATCCTCATCCCGCTGGGCGGCTCAAGACCGGCGGGGTCGCTGTCCTGCCGCCCCACCGCGAGAATCGCCTGCATGATCTTGCCGTTGTCGGCCGCCTTGACGGTTTCGCCGAACGCATTTTGCGCGATCGTGCCCCAGGGCCGGCTGGGCTTGATGCCGGATTCGATAACCTCGGCGAAAAGGGTGAAGGCGTCGGTGTGAAGGCCGTCAATGGCACGGCGTTCGAGCGCTTCGCGGCCGAGAAGGATGGCCTCGCCAAGCCTGAGATTGTTGATCCGTTCTGTATCTTCATGACCGAGCGCCCAGTTGATATTCGCGGAATTGCCGCCGGACACGATGTCGAGCGTGATCTCGAACGCCGCTTCCATGGATTCGGCAATCGCGGAAAGCGCGGCCATGTTCGCTGCATCGGGCGACGTTCCGCTGAGACAGGCGAGATTGGCGCCGATCCCCTTGAGCGCAATATTCGGCAGGCTCAGAACCTCGCGGAAGATCCCTTCAAGATCGCGGGGCATAATGCCCTCGCGCAAATCGCCGAGTTCGACCATCAGCACGACCCCGTGGGTCCGGCCTACCGCCTCGGCGGCGGACGAGAGCTGACGAACGACGTCGAGATCGGTGTTGAAGCTGATATCCGCGTGACGCACGATACGGTCGATCTGGCTGGGCATCGGCGTGCGGATCAGGCTGATAACCGGCCCGGGCCCGATGCCATTCCGCAATCTTTCGATATTCTCGATCCGCGAATCCGCGATGCCGGATACACCCGCTTCGAGAAGCGCTTTTGCGATTTCGGGCGAGCCGAGCCCGGCCTTGGTGACGCCGGTTACCGAAATCCCGCGGGCAGTCAGCCGCCTTACCAGAATGCGCGCATTGGCAGAGATCTTGTCGAGGTCGATCTCCAGCCGCGGCCCGGTCACGCGGCGTCGGCGATCCGCTTTCGCTCGATCTGGGGAAAGGCCGCGAGCGTCATGGCGACAAGCTCGTCGGGGGATCGGGTCAGCGCGTCGGTCACCGGAATGCCGAGTTCGCCACTATAGCGCGCGATCGCCGCATCGGTTTCGCCGGCGGTCATGTTTTCGTGATTGATCGTCAGGCCGATGACCTTGGTCGCGGCGAAGGTTTCGATCAGATTGATCTCGTCGGCGGGGTCCGGCATCGCCATCGCCTCGAAATCGCAGCGGTGGACGCGGCCCGGCGCGTGCTGAAGGATAACCGCGTCGGGAACGCTGCCGCGAAGGATGAAGGATGAGGTGGAAAAGGCCGGGTGGCTGAGCGAGCCCTGGCCTTCGACGATGACGATATCGGGATCTTCGGCCTCGCAGGCTTCGAGGATCGTCGCTTCCAGCTCGCCGGCACAGAATTGCGAGGGAACCGCATCGAGCGCCAGGCCATAGCGCGCGCCCTGGATCAGCCCGGTCTGGCCGGTACCGATCATCACCGCCTTGATGCCCTGATCGTTAAGGGCGCGGGCGAGAATGGTGGCGGTGGTACGCTTGCCGATCGCGCAATCGGTGCCCAGCACGGCAATGCGCGGACAGGCCAGATCGTTGATCCGGCCGCTGAACAGCCGCAGATGCTTCTTGTCGCGGGGCTTGCGAATATCGAGAATGGTCACGTCGCTGGCGAGGCTCGCCGCGATGAATTCGGGATCGTCGCTCAGGAATTCATGGAGGCCGTTGACGATATTCATGCCGAACGCCATCGCTTCGAGCACGATGTCTCGCTCATCCGTCGAGAGCATCCCGCTGATCGGCGCGACGCCGAAGATGAAATAATCGGGGATCGTGCCGGCGATGGTCATGGCATCGGTCAGGTCGCGGCAAATCGGAATGCCGTTCGCCCTGCCGTCAAGCACGGTGCCGGTGTCCTGCCCGACCTGCTTGCTGTCGATCACCGAGAGGATTTCGTATTTTTCCGAATGGCGCACAAGGCCGTTGGCGGTCTTCCCGTCGATGCCGCCGAAATTCGCCTCGCAATAGACGATCGCCGTTGCCGCCGCTTTTGTTTCACGATCGGCCGGCAACGGCGCTTCCCGTTCGACGAGATCGCGAAAAATCGCTGGCGGTTTCAAATCGAACAGCGGCCGGGAATTGGCGGATGACAACGGAGGCATGGCAGTTCCTTCAATGGATCCCGAACGAGACGAAAACATACCCCTTCGGCCCCTTTTCCGAGGCCAGCCAGGCCGCGCAGGCCGACGCCGGAATATCCGCCGTTACGATCCACATACGGTCAACTCTTCCCGTCGCGTCGGATCGCAATACGGGATTCATTTTCTGAAAATGGTCGGAGAAAAAAACGCCCTGAACAGCGCCTTGAATCAAACCAGATATGCAGTTTTATTTTTGCTGCACTTATCTGGGTATATATAACGCCAAATGCATAAAAATTCAATCGATCATTTTATTATATTTTTATTACATCAATTAATTAAATTTTCTTTTCTGAACTTGGATTATATTCTGGCAATCACAGCGATATGCGAAAAAGCGCGCGGGCCGGCCTCCATTTGCTTGCTTCCGCAAGCGGCCGAAATGGGGGATAGAGGTGCCATGTCGCGGTTGATCCTGTTCAACAAGCCCTATGGCGTGCTCTCGCAATTCACCGATCGGGGGACCGAGACGGCGCGCAAGACGCTGTCCGATTTTATCGGTCTGCCGGGGGTCTATCCGGCCGGGCGGCTGGACCGGGACAGCGAAGGGCTGCTCCTGCTCACCGATGACGGCGGGCTACAGGCGCGGATCGCCGATCCGAAATTCAAGATGCCGAAAACCTATCTCGTGCAGGTCGAGGGCGATGCGCGGGAGGCCGATCTGGCTCGGCTGAGGCGCGGCGTCGAATTGAAAGACGGCATGACCGCTCCGGCCGAAGTGGAACGTATCGACGCGCCGACGTTATGGCCACGCGATCCGCCGGTGCGTTTCCGCAAGACCGTGCCCGACTGCTGGATCAGGCTGACGATCCGCGAAGGCCGCAACCGGCAGGTGCGCCGGATGACGGCGGCGGCGGGCCTGCCGACCTTGCGGCTGGTGCGCTGGAGCGTGGGCGATTGGACGGTGGGCGATTGGACGGTGGGCGATGTGCCGCCGGGAGAATGGCGGAATGCGGCCTGACGGATTTGCGGGAACGGCGCCTTTGCGCAGCCAGCAACTGGCCGGCCGGTCAGGCGATCACCGATTGCCCTGACCATCGGCCGCTGCGCCGCGATCGCCAGCGGAGGCCGCAACGACATATTTGGACAGCAGGTTATCGACGACAAAGGCAAGATAGTCCGGGTCGAACGGCTTCTTCAGATACTCGTTGGCGCCGGAATACATGGCAATATCGACGTCCTGGGCTCCGCGCCTGCCGGTGAGCATGAGCACGGGAATATCGCACAGGGCGGGATCGACCCGCATGCGCGAAAGCACTTCGATGCCGGTCATGACCGGCATGTTGCAATCGAGGATGACGAGATCGGGGTGCTTGAGCTTGATCGCCTTGAGGGCGCTTTCGCCGTCCGAAGCGATGCCGACCACATGGCCGTCTTGTTTCAGCGCATTGCGAACGAGCTCGGCGATGAGCTCATCGTCTTCGGCGTAGATGATATGCGCCATTGTAGCGCAACCTTTCTCCCCCCCCCCAAACAGTGGGTGCATCGCAAGCCGGTTAAAACCGTTCCGATGCAATATGGTCCACAATGGAGCAGGGGTACTTAAGACATCATGAATCCGCCGGATTTCGGCCGCAGCGAAAAGATCGCCGCTCGGCCGGATTGCGCGGTTCGAAACCGCGGCGCGCGCCTACGATACCCCTGTGCTACGGTCGCGAAACCGTATCAATTTGAATATCGCTTGCTTAGTTGTATGGTTCAGACCAAGCGAACGCTCGAGACGCCGCCGTTCGCCCTATTGACGTTACGGATATCAAGGGAGCCAACGCATGATTTCGTTGCTCAAAGCGCCTTTTCCCGGCGCACTGCTGACCTGGATCGTCTCGCTGTTCATAGGATCGGGCGGGTCGCGCGGCGGATTTCTGGTGATCCATCAGATCACGATAGTGGATGTCAGTTTCTATTGGTCCTGGCCGCTCTTCTTCGTGAGCACAGCGCTGGCCTTCGCGCTTTTCACGATGATGAAATAGGAACCGGCCCGGAAGCCCGGGCCGATCCCGTTCCGGCGATATCTAGCCTGTAACCTCCAGCACCATATTGGTCGGCGTTTCCGATGCGCGCTTCACATGCGCGAAGCCCGCTTCGTTGAGCACTTCGGTCAGCCGCTTCTGCCCGGCCTGCGCGCCGAGGCCGAGGCCGACCTCCTGCGCCAGCGAGGCCGGCGTGCAGACGGTGGTCGAGAAAGCATAATAGATCTGGCCAAGCGGATGCATATTCTCCGCCATGCTGTCACCGGCCATCGGCTCGACAAGCATGAACGTGCCGTCACTCTTTAACGCCTGGCGGATATGCGCGGCCGCGCCGACCGGATCGCCCATATCGTGGAGCGCATCGAAAATGCAGGCGAAATCGAAATCCTCGCCGGGAAAATCCTGCGCCCGGGCGACATGGAATTCGGCATTGGCCACGCCCGCCGCCTTTGCCTTGGCTTTCGCTTCCGCGATCGAGGGTTCGTGAAAATCGAAGCCGATGATCGTCGAGTTCGGATAGGCCTGGGCCATCAGCACCGTCGAAGAGCCGTGGCCGCAGCCGATATCGGCAACCTTCGCGCCGGCCTTGAGCTTGTCTTCGACGCCGTCCAGCGAGGGGATCCAGGTCGAGACGAGGTTCGCGGCATAGCCGGGGCGGAAGAAACGGTCGGTGCCGCAGAAACAGCATTGCGACTGATCGCTCCACGGCCGGCCTTCGCCCGATTTGAACGTCTCCACCGCCTTTTCATGGGCTTCATATTGCGAGACGACGGCCTGGATGAACCCCTGCATGCAGGCGGGCTGGCCCTCGCGCGTAAAGATCAGCGCCTGTTCGGGCGTCAGCGAGAAAATCTCGCTTTCCGGATCATAGGTGACGTAACCCGCGGCCGCGTTCGAACCCAGCCATTGATGGAGATATTTGGGATTGAGCCCGGTCTTCTCCGCGAGCTGCTCCACCGTCTGCGGCCCCGCTTCGTCCATCGCCGCGTACACGCCCGCCTGATCGCCGATATAGGCCATATAGAGGCTGAGCGCCGAGGCGACATCGCCCACCAGCTTGCCCGCCAGCTCTTCGAGTTTCGCTTCATTCACAGCTTCGCTCATTTCTTTCCCCTCTTTTCAAAACAGATGCGGTCGAAAAACGGCGCGCGACAGGCGCCGAGCTGCCGACCGCTCGAATCCAGCCATATCACGGAATCGCGGTTAACGCCCACGCGCCCGGCGCCCGCCGCTTCCGCTTCATCGCGGAATCGGTTATTAGGGATTTGTTAACCGCGAGGAAGAACGGCCGTGGAAGCTGCTCAGCAACGGGACAAGGCGATCGTCAGGATCATCCGCACCGGATTCCGGTTCGGGCCGATTCTGTTCGGCCTGCTCTTCATCCCGCCGGTTACCGCGCAGATCATCGCGGCGCTGAACATCGTTCCGCCCTTCGGCCTGACGCCGCTCGCCGCAGGTTTCATCGTCGGCGGCGTCTGGGGCGGATTCGCGCAGATTTCAGGGAGCTGGGTGACATGGAGAGCGTAACCACCTCCGGCCCCGCCCCCGATCAGATTGTCGAGCGCGACGAAGCGCGAACCGGCGCCCCGCCGGAAAACCCGGAAAACAAGGAACTGATCCGCACCGAACAGGCTGTCGCGGGCAAATATATCGGCGGTGTCGCCTGGACCCCGGTGATCTGGGGGCTCGGCAATCTCGCCATCTGGCTATCGCTCTGGCCGCTGGTGTTCCTCAATATCCTGCCGCTTTGGGCTGGCTTCCTGATTGCGACGGTGAACGTCGCGGCATCCTATCTTCCCGCGCACGAAGCGATGCACGACATCATCGCGCGGCGCGGATCGCGGCTGCACTGGATGAACGAGCTGGTCGGGCATCTCTCGATGATCCCGCTGATCCTGCCCTATCGCGTCGCGCGGCTCACCCATCTTGAGCATCACCGGCACACCAACAAGGAAGGGCTCGATCCCGATTACGAGATGTACGGCACCGGGCCCGTCAACGCGCTGTGGCGGCATTTTCGCAACCGTCAGCCGGGCTCCACCGTCGGCCTGCGCGGCTATCCCGAAGTGCTGAAACGCCTCGGACGCCCCGATGTCGTGCTGGACGGCATTGCCTATCAGCTCGTCTTTTACGGCATTCTCTGCGCGCTCGCCTGGAACGGGTACGGGATCGAGGCGGTGCTGCTGTGGTGGCTGCCGCGCCATATCGGATCGAGCTATGTGCTCTTCTTCCTCAGCTGGGCGCCGCACCACACCAATTTCGGCACCGGGCGCTACGGAAACACCCGCGCCTGGAAGAGCGCGCTTGGGAATATCGGATCGATGGGGATGCAGTTCCACATCGTCCACCATCTCTATCCCAACATCCCGATCACCAAGACGCCCGCCGCCTATCGCGAGATGAAACCGCTGCTCGAAGCCCGCGGCTGCGACCTCGGAACGCTCTAGCGCCGCTTGATCTTCCCCTGCCGCTCGCCGATGGTGCGCAGCGACGGGAGAGCGGGCGGTGGTCAGAAAACTGGCGAAAATTCTCGGCGTCATCGTTGTCGCGCTGTTGCTTGTGGCCGGCGGCAATGCGGCGCTCAACAGCCGGTGGCTGGCGACATGGCAGACCGTCGAAGCGCCGACCGCCACCTACGACGTCGTCATCCGCCGCGACGAATGGGGCGTGCCGCACGTGCTCGGCGAAACCGACGCCGACGCCGCCTTCGGCCTTGCCTATGCCCATGCCGAGGACGATTTCGAAACCTTGCAGGAAGTGATCGCCAGTTCGCGAGGCCGGCTCGGCGAACTGACCGGGGCGGAAGGCGCGGCGCAGGATTATGTCTGGCACCTGTTCGATGCGCGCAGCGATGTCGATGCCGGTTACGAGACCGAGCTTTCGCCCGAAACCCGGGCGCTGATCGAGGCCTATGCCGATGGGCTCAATCTCTACGCCTCCGAACATCCCGAGGAATTGCGCCTGCGCGGGCTGTTCCCGGTGACAGGACGCGACATCGCGACCGGCTTCGCCTTCACCTCGCCCTTTTTCTACGGGATCGACCGGACCCTGGGCGCGCTCGCCAATAGCGAGGAACCCCCGCGCAACGGCGAACCGGAAACCGAGCGCGGATCGAACGCCTTCGCCGTCGCCCCCTCGCGCGATCCCGACGGCGCGACCAAGCTGATCGTCAATTCGCACCAGCCCTGGGAGGGGCCGGTCGCCTGGTATGAAGCGCATGTCACCAGCCGCGACGGGCTGGACATGATCGGCGGGCTCTTCCCCATCTCGCCGCTGCCGCTGCTCGGCCATAACCGCCATATCGGCTGGGCGAACACGGTGAACCGCCCCGATCTCGTCGATGTCTACCAGCTGGAGCTCAACGAGGATGGCGACCAGTATCGCTATGACGGCGAATGGCGGCCGCTCGAAAGCCGGCGCATCTGGCTGCACGTCCGCACCGGCCCGCTCGTCCTCCCCATCCCCCGCACCGTCTATCGCTCGGTCCACGGCCCGGTGATGATCAACGACAATGGCGCCTTCGCGATCCGCTATGCCGGGATCGGCGAGATCCGCCAGGTCGAGCAATATTACCGCCTCACCCGCGCGGAAAATTTCGAAGAATGGCAGGATGCGATGCGGATGCAGGCGATCCCCGCCACCAATTTCATCTATGCCGATGGCGAGGGGCATATCGCCCATCTCTACAATGCGCGCTTCCCGGACCGCGCCGAAGGCTATGACTGGCGCGGCGTATTGCCCGGCGATACCAGCGCCATCGTCTGGACGGCGAATGCGCCCTTCGAAGGCATTCCCTTCCTGATCGATCCGCCCTCGGGCTATATCTTCAACTCCAACAACACGCCCTGCGTCGCGACGGCTCCGGCCGACAATCTCGATTGCGCCAGCTTCTCGCCGCTGCTCGGCATCGAAACCAACACCACCAACCGCATGTACCGCGCCAACGAGCTGCTCGCGGCCATCGAAGGACCGATCGGCTGGCCTGAACTGCGCCGCGTCAAATATGATCGCGGCTATTCGCGGCAATCGGCGGCCGGGCCGTATTTCCGCCGGATCGCGGCGCTGAATTTCCCGCAAGGCGAGCTGTCCGAAGCCCAGCAGCTGCTCGCAGGCTGGGACTGGTCGCTGGACGGCGAAGGCGATGCCGATGCGCTGGCGGCGGCGATCCTGCGCTCGGTGATGCTTTCGGCCTATCGCGGCGATCCCCTGCCCGAACCGCGCGGCGTGTTTACCGAGGCCGTCGCCTTCCTCCAGGACAATTACGGCCGGATCGATCCGCCGCTCGGCGATGTGTTGCGCTTGCGGCATGGCGATGCCGATCTGCCGCTGACCGGCGGCCCGGACGCGCTGCGCGCCATCTACTGGCCCGCGCCCGACGGCGATGCCCTCGTCGCAACGGCGGGCGACAGCTATATTATGGAAATCGCCTGGGACGGTGAGGGGCAGGTAAGCTCGCGCAGCATCCACCAGTTCGGCGCGGCCTCGACGCGGCCGGGCTCACGCCATTATGCCGATCAGGCGCCGCTCTTCGCCGCGATGCGAATGAAGCCGACCTGGTTCGATGCCGAGGAGCTGGAAGCCCATATCGTCTGCCGCTATCGGCCGGGCGGTGAGCGGCAAGCGGCCAATGGAGGCAGCTGCGCACGCTAGAGGCGCTTCAGCCGCACCAGCGCTTCGTCCAGCGCCGAGAGGAAGCGCGAGCGATCGGCCTTGGTGAAGGGCGGCGGGCCGCCGATGGCATCGCCGCCCGCGCGCAGATCCGCCATGATCGCCCGCGTCGCCACCGCCGCGCCGATGGAATCGGCGGTAAACGGCTTGCCGTTCGATCCGATCACGCTCGCCCCCGCCTTGATGCAGCGATCGGCCAGCAGGATATCGGCGGTTATCACCACCGCCTTCGCATCGGCGCGTTCGGCGATCCAGTCGTCCGCGGCATCGAACGCATCGCTGACGACTTCGCGCGCGATCAGCGGATGATCGGGCACCCGCAAATGGCTGTTGCTGACGATCGTGACCGGCACCTCGTGCCGATAGGCGACCTTGTAGATTTCCTCTTTGACCGGACAGGCATCGGCATCGACGAGGATCCGTGCTGCGTCGTTCAAATCGCCGCCTAAAGGCCCAAGGCTTCGCGCAGAAACGCATCGCTGCGTTCCAGCATCCGGGCGCGCACGGCGGAATCGCGAAGCCCGTGGTCGAGCCCCTCAAAAACCACCAGCTCGCTGCTCCGGCCCGCATCGCGCAGCCGGTCGTTCATCCGCCGCGATTGGCCGATGGCAACGTTGATGTCCTGATCGCCGTGGAACAGCAGCGCGGGCACTGTCACCCGGTCGGCATGGCGCGCCGGAGAACCGGCGACGAGATGCGGCCCGGAGCCCAGATATTCGGCGACGTTGCGGCCATCGGCATAGGCCCGCGCATCCTGACTCAACGCCGGCAGGTCGGTCACCGGAGCGATGGCAACGACGGCGCGGAACAGGCCCGGCTCGGTCACCGCCGACTGCAGCACCGCATAACCGCCATAGGACCAGCCCACGCCGGCGATCTGATCGGCATTGGCAATGCCTTCGGAAACCAGCCAGCGCGCGCCGTCATTGACGTCGCCGATTGCCGTTTCCCAGCCCTGGAAGCCGTTGGTCGCAAGCCAGCCCTCGCCAAAGCCCGCCGAACCCCGGAAATTGGGCTGGAGCACGGCATAGCCTTGATGCGCATAAAATTGCGCGAGCCAGTCGAAACCCCATGTGTCGCGCGACTCGGGGCCGCCATGCGGCATGACGATGGCGGGAAGCCCGCGTCCGTCGCTGCCGGGCGGCAGGGTCAGATAGCCGGGGATCATCGTGCCGTCGGCCGCCGGATAGCGAACCGGACGGACCTGGGAGAGCGCGATGCCCTCAAGCTCGGGCCGGGCGAGCAGGATTTCGTTGAGCGATCCCGATGTCCGGTCGAACACATAATAGCGGCCCGGATTGGTATCCCTCGATGCGCGCACCAGGAGCCGCCGCTCGTCGTCGCTGGCATCGACGAAACCGATGACGGGATTGCCGGGCAGCGCATCGCGCAGGGCGGCGGCGAGCGCCCTCAACTGCGGATCGAAATATTCGATTCTCGAATAGTCGTCGGAATAGCCGACGCCGACGACCCGGCGCTGCCGGCCAAGACGCACGAGCCGGCTGACATCGACTTCATCGTGCGAGAAGACAAGCTCCCGCGTCATCGAGCCATCGAGACTGATCCGGTAGAGCGCATCGCGCCCGTCCAGCTCCTCAAGCCCGTAAACGGCGTTGAGATCGTGATCGACCGCGAGCGGGTAAAAACCCTCATCCTCCAGAGAGTCGTAGGTGCCGAATTCCCGCCACTCGTTATCGTCGGCGAGGCGGTAATAATAATGGCGGTCGGTATCGAGCATGTTGGTCGCGCCGCGGATCGATACCGTGCCTTTCATGCGCACATTGCCGCGTCCGTCGGACAGGAAGCGGGAAGACTGCCAGGCGGGAGCCTCGATGCGGCGTGTCCGCCCGCTGCGCGTGTCGATGCGAACGACGCCGAGCCCCTCGTCGCGATCGACGACCCGCGTGTCGCCGCGATAGGCCTCCGGCACATAGACACGGCTCATCATCACCGTCTCGTCTTCGCCTGGCAGCCAGTCGATGATCTCGCCGTCGAACTGGCGGTTGTTGCGGAAACCGTTGTCGCGCTGGCCGAGCGTGCGGGGCTCGCCGGCATCGTCGTCAACCGCGAACAGCCGGCTTACCGGATAGATGTTGCGGGCGTCTTCGACGAGCGCGTAAATTTCGCACACCAGCCGCTCCTCGTTGACGAAGCGGCACCAGTCCATCTCCATCGGATCGCCGTCGGTCGTGGTGACGATGCTCGATGGCCCGCCGCCGACATCGGCGACATAGACGCGGGTTTCCTCGCCCGGCCCCGGCCCGAGATACACCACCCGCTCGCCGCTCGGCGACAAGGAGATCGACCGGACATTCGCCCGATGGCCGAAGGCTTCGGCGGGATTCGCCAATTCTTGCGCATGCGCGCCGGTGCCCGCGCAGACTATGGCCGCGCAGGCGAATACTATCGATTTTTTCATGATATTCTTGCTAACGATTATTGCCTCGCCCCTTTTGTGGGGAGATGTACAGGCTTTCGCATCGATTCGAAAGTCCGGCCGCCCCAAGGCGCCAAACTAACAAGGACCGGCTTTGCCATTGCGAACCAGGCCGAAAAGCGCTTAGTTAAAAAGGACAAGCCCGCCAGCGGGTTTCCAGCCTCCAGACAGGGGATTTGCCTTGAAATACCGGATCGCAACGCCGCTCGCCCTTTTTTCGCTGGCCGTAGCTGCTTCGGCACTGGCACAGGCCGCCGCGCCCGAATTCTCGCTCGATACGCTGCGCACCGTCACCGAGACCTTGTCCTCGGACGCCTATGAAGGCCGCGCACCAACCACCCCGGGCGAAGAACTGACCGTCGCCTATGTCTCCGATCGCTTCGAACAAGCCGGGCTCCAGCCGGGCAATGACGGCGGCTGGTATCAGGATGTGCCGCTGGTCGAGATCACCGCCGATCCTGCCACCGCCGCCTTCGGCTATGCCGCGGGCGATACGACGACCGCGCTTTCCTATGGCGACGAGGCCGTGTTCTGGACCAAGCGCATCGTGCCGACCGTCGATGTCGACAATGCCGAGCTCGTGTTTGTCGGCTATGGCATCAACGCGCCCGAGCGCGGCTGGAACGATTATGCGGGCATCGACATGACGGGGCGGATCGCCGTGATCCTCGTCAACGATCCCGATTTCGCCGAAGGCGGCGATGAGGGCCTCTTCGATGGGCGGGCCATGACCTATTATGGCCGCTGGACCTACAAATATGAAGAAGCCGCGCGGCAGGGCGCCGCCGGGGCTATCATCGTCCACGACACAGCGCCGGCCGCCTATGGCTGGAGCGTCGTCGAAAGCTCATGGACAGGGCCGCAACTCGATATGGACGCCGCCGACAATCACATGGACCGGTTGCCGATCGAAGGCTGGGTGACCAACGATGTCGCCCATGGGATGCTTGCCGCCGCCGGGCGAGATCTCGACGCGCTCAGCGAAGCCGCGCGCCAGCCGGGCTTTACCGCCGTGCCGCTCGGCATCACCGCCAGCGCCCATCTCGATAACGCCGTCCGCCGCCAGGCATCGCGCAACGTGATCGGCGTGCTGCCGGGGTCGAGCCATCCCGACGAATATGTCATCTACACCGCGCATTGGGACCATCTGGGCCATTGCACGCCCGACGAAACCGGCGACGATATCTGCAACGGCGCGCTCGACAATGCGACCGGCACCGCCGGGCTGATCGCGCTCGCCGAGGCTCATGCCGCGGCCGGCCCGGCCGAACGCACGCTCGTCTTCCTGTCTGTGACGGCGGAAGAATCGGGCCTGCTGGGCTCCGCCTATTACGCGTCGAACCCGGTCTTCCCGGCGGCGCAAACCGTGGGCGGCCTCAATATGGACGGGCTCAACATCATCGGGCCTTCGCGCAACGTGGTCGTCGTCGGCTACGGCAAATCGGAACTCGAAGCCTATCTCGACCGCGCCGCCGCCACCCAGGGTCGCCGCGTCGAACCCGAATCCTCGCCCGAACGCGGCTCCTTCTTCCGCTCGGATCATTTCTCGCTCGCCCGTGTCGGCGTGCCGATGCTCTATGCCGATAGCGGCGAGGATCTCGTCGACGGCGGGGTGGAAGCCGGCCGCGCTGCGGTCGAAGATTATATCGCCGCCCATTATCACGCCCCGTCGGACGAATATGATCCCGATTGGGATTGGTCGGGCGCGGTGCTCGATCTGGGGCTATACTATGCCATCGGTCGCGAACTCGCCGATTCCGAGGACTGGCCGAACTGGAACCCGGACGCCGAATTCCGGTCCGCGCGCGATGCGTCGCGCGCCGAAACCGGCGACCAATAAACAAAAAAGCAGGAGAGACTTCCATGACCCGCACCATCGCCTTGCTGCTCGCAGCGAGCGCCGCGCTGTCGGCCCCTGCCCTCGCGCAGCAGACATCCGGCCAACCGGAAAGCGGGGAACAGGCGCAGCCCTCGATCCTCGATCGCCTGCTCGACCGGGTTCTCGGTCCGGCCCAACAGCCGGAAACCGCGCAGCCGGCCGAACAAGCCGAAACGCAAAGCAGGATAGACGCCGTGCTCGCCGCGTCCGTCCGCGACGAGGATCGCGCCCGGGACCGCTATCGCCATCCGGCCGAAACCCTTGCCTTTTTTCGCGTCACGCCGGGATTGCGCGTCGCCGAATATTCGCCGGGCGGCGGCTGGTACACGCGCGTCCTCGCGCCCTACCTGGCCGGAAGCGGCAGCTATCACGCCGTCAATCCGGACAGCAGCGCACGCGAACTCACCGAAGAGCAACGCGCCCGTGTCGAGGCCTGGCCGCGCAATTTTTCGTCACAGGTCCAGCTATGGGGCGGCGTCTTCGCCAACCCCGAAATGGCCTTCGAAAGCGACGAAATTCCCGAGCGGCTGATCGGCACCTTCGATCGCGTGCTGATCTTCCGCAACATCCACTCGATGCTCAACGGCGAAATCGCGCTTTCGGAGCTGCGCAATATCCGCCGCCTGCTCGCCGATGACGGCCTTGTCGGCGTCGTCCAGCACCGCGCGCCCGAGGGCGAGCTCTGGGAGCGCGCCAACGGATCGCGCGGTTATGTGAAACAGTCGGACGTCATCGCGCTGTTCGACCTGCATGGCTTCGAGCTTGTCGGCACGAGCGAAATCAACGCCAATCCGAACGATCCGGCCAATTGGGGAGGCGGCGTCTGGACGCTGCCGCCGGTGCTCGCCAATGGCGATGAAAACCGGTCCCAATATCTGGCGGTCGGCGAGAGCGACCGGATGACATTGCTGTTCCGCAAGACGAACTAGCCGCGCATCTCCAGCGCCCGTTCGAACACCGCGTCGAACATGGTCGGCGTCAACCGGCCGGTATTCGTGTTGAGGCGAGAGCAATGATAGCTGTCGAGGAGCCGCTGTCCGCCGGGGATCGCGTGCTCGGCGGCATGGCCGAATGCGTGACGCGCCATCACCGCGCCATAGGCCCGCAGCACCGATCCATGGGCGATGGTGCCGAGCGCGACGATCACCTTGAGGTTGGATAGCCCATCGAGCTCGGGCCGCAGGAACCGGCGGCAGGCGCCGATCTCCTTCGTCGTCGGCCGATTTTGCGGCGGCACGCAACGCACCGCGTTGAGTATGATCGCGCCTTTGAGCCGCATTCCGTCATCGGCCGCGCCAGTATAGCTACCGCGCGCCAGTCCGGCCCGGCCCAGTGTCTCGTAGAGCAGCCCGCCGGCAGAATCGCCGGTGAAAGGCCGGCCCTTCCGGTTCGCGCCCTTGAGCCCCCGCGCCAGCCCGACAATGGCAAGCCATGCGCCGGGATCGCCGAAGCTCGGCACCGGCGCGTTGAACCAGCCGGGATGCGCCGCGCGCTGCTCGCGGCGATAGGCGGCAAGGCGCGGGCAGAGCCGGCAATCGGGCGACGGCATTGCAGGATCGGCACTGGTATCAGCCACGATGCTGCGATAGGCGGGCAAGGATGGCCAAGACAAGCAAGTCGGGAAAAACGGCAGGCGAGAAAGCCGCCAAAAAGAAGGCCGCTCCCAAGGCGCGGGCCGTGACGCGCTATCTGATCGCGCTTGGCGGCAACCGCTACCGCAAGGGGCCTCCGCAGCGCATGATCGGGCGCGCCATCAAGGCCCTGAAAAAAGCCGGCGTGGAGGTGAACGCCCGCTCCCCCGTCATCGCCACCGATCCGCTGGGCCCCGGTACGCGGCGCTATGCCAATGCCGCGATCCGGGCGAAGAGCGACCTCTCACCGCCCGAACTCCTCACCCTGTGCAAAACGGTCGAGCACAAGCTGGGCCGGCGCAGCGGACGGCGCTGGGGCGACCGCGTTATCGACCTCGATCTGATCCTGTGGTCCGGCGGCTGCTGGAGCGGAGAGGCGCTCACCCTGCCCCATCCCGAATTCCGGCGGCGCAGCTTCGTCCTCGATCCGCTGGCCGCGATCGCCCCCCGGTGGCGCGACCCGGTAACCGGCCTCACCGTCCGCCACCTCCGCCACCGGCTCAGGCGCAATATCCCGGTTGACCGGCGCGGGAACCATCCCTAACTCCCCGCCATGGTCGGGCCCTTAGCTCAGTTGGTAGAGCAACTGACTTTTAATCAGTAGGTCGCTGGTTCGAACCCAGCAGGGCTCACCACCTTTTCAATGACTTGGATGTGAGATTGGCGGTTCGGGGTACCGCCTAGGTCCGTTGGGGCACCAGTGGGGTACCAGAGCCAAATCAAGGTTTTGGCGTCTTAGCTATGGGCCAATGCAGTTGTCGAATGACATAAATGCGTCCTCATTGCAGAACAAAGGACATAGAGCCGAACAACCGATAACAGCCATTCGCTTCGAACCTTACTGCCAAGGTGCATGATTATGGTCGGCATACTACGTAACCACGTATGCCCATCTCAGCACAGGCGGAGAAGTAGCTCATTAAAATCCAGTAAAGCTGCACAAAGTGCGGCGATGGCGATGTTCCTTCTGCTGCCGCGCCAAAGACGTCTTTGACTTGGGTACGGCTAAGAGATGATGTGACGATGAAAACACGCTGGAGCACATCAGGTGCGGATCGGACAGCGCCCAGCTTGGAAGCGATTTCAGCCGGGGTTCCCCCTCTGATCATACGACCGATCTGAGTTTGTACACCATTATTGCGATAATTGTCGTCCCAGCTCGCGAGTTTTTGGGGAAGCATGTCGGCAGGCAGATTCATACGTCCAAGATTCTTGATCGCCTGACCGACGGAGTCATGAAACGCCGAGGCGCTGAGCGATGCTTGACCGTGCTTCGCATGGTAAAAGCTGATCATCGTTGGGTTACTGGTAGTGCTCACCCCGATAAAGTCCGCCCACTCGTCGCCAAGATCGTCGCACAAAAGGACATCATCATTCGCAATGACGTCGACAACCGACCTGAATACGGAGTCCATAGTAAACGCGGTCTGATCGGCGGTGAAGTCTCCCTTCTCGCTGTTCGCACCAGCGAGTGAGGGCTCCACATGAAGACGAGCGAGGAAGGCTTCGCCTCCGCCAGCAAGTGCCTCGTCACGAAATAGCGCGCCATCAATGTAGGCGAGCGTAAGATCGCTAAATAGCACCGTAAACATGTTCTCGCGATCAATATACTTCTCTAGTGATATGCTATCTGGATCTTCGCCCAGCGGAAGATCTCTGCGCTCAACTGTCATGCCATCAAGCTGCGGCAAATCGATGCCGCGTAGAGAAATGCGCGTACGACCGATGCGCAGCGTGGCGATTCCAGTCTGACCATCGGCCGAGCGTATTTCGTGAAGGCCACGGCGGGTAACGATGGGGAACGAATGGTCGAGCGCGGCAAGCACGGCTTCGGCATCTGCTTGAGGCACCGCCTCCGCAGCATCGTTTGTTTTACGAACGAGTCGAATGCCATCCTCTGCGGCAAAAAGTGCGTCGGACAGCCCCATTATGTCGATGCCAACAAAGGTTGGGCGGGCATCAGGTAGGATTGCCGTGAGCTCCAGCGGGCGGGCGAAGTTGCGGATGAAGCCGGACACGGCTCCATCCTCAACCTGAAGAAGGGCGGAAATCTCCGCGGCCCAAACCACCGCGACCTCCACGCCGGCGCGGTCCGCGCGCACCGAGATTCGCCCCGTTGTTGGCGTCGCCGAATAAACCCCATCGGAACGCCGCACACTATAACCCTGTGGGATGAAGCGGCTGGCGCTGCTCGCCGCCACCGCATTCTCGAGATCGCGAGCTTCAAGTGTCTTCGATCGTAGAGCCAATGGCGAGATCGACATGTTGCGCAGCCGCAGTTTTTCGAACACCGCATCATGTCTCGCGATGGTGCGCTCCACTCGCTCGCTCGCGAGTCTGTTGAGAAACGTACTCTTAAAGGCGGGGGTAAGATCCAAACCCGACTTGAATATTGCGATATGGGGTCCGGTCTCGACAATCAGCAGATAGCCAAATACTCGCTCAACAGCGTCGGCCTCGGCTGCGAGGAATGACGGATCGCGCTCATAGGAAAAGCATATCGCCGAGTACCGGGCGTCGCCGAGCACTTCGCGATCAATGCGAAACAGGTTTTGCGAGGGTTGTCGCGCCTCGGCGCGAAGGCTTCGAAAGAGCTGGTCGACAGCCGCATTAGACAGACGCCGTTTACGGCCAAAGAAATAGCCCGCGCGGCCAATTTCGAGCTGCTCTATCATTCCTCGACCTCAAAAGTTTCCGGCATGTTTTTTGCCCAGATGCCCAGACTATTCCGTCGTTCGATCACCGACTGATGCACAAGCGCGCCTTCGGGTATTGATCGACGTTCGCCAAATGGAATGCTAATGCCAAGCAGGGAGGGTCGTTTTGACATGACTGGTTTTCTGCGGGGCACGAATTCGACCGGCCACCATGCGGGCGTGAGAGTCTCATTCGCCGCCGCGAGAGGATCCGGTACAACGTGGTGGTCATCCGGACGCGTTCCGTGCGCAATGGCATTCACATTCTGGGTGCGGAACAAGGCGCCCAGCTTCTGGGCCTCGCGTATCATCCAGGCAAGCGGCACCTTGGCCAGCGTGCTCCGTTTTTCTGGATATCCACCTCCAATGTCTCCGTGCCCACCGGCAAACCAGACCTCTCTAAAATCCTGCGGCGCAGCCGCAGCGCGGTTAAACGGGTTCCCCCAATATTCCTGACCGCTTTCCCACAGCTGGGGCTGAAACATCGTCCTACGCTCGTCTATGGCAAGAGCATGAAGGACGCTCTCAACGCTTTGGTTGCGCGCCGTGAAGGCATGCGACTTGAGGCGTATTCCAGATCGCCCGCTTTCGATTAGCGATGCTACCGTGTCGAATAGGCCGAGCAATCTGATCGGCGGCCTGTCGGTGTCCAGCGTCCTTTCGAAAAGTCGAACCTCTTTGAAACTGCTGGCATCGTGGTCGTCCTTCTCATCGACGCCTTTGTATGCACGGTAAGCGTAGTCGAGCAGATTGAGATTGTGCGGCTTCATCAGCCCCACGGCGTGGATGAACCCGGCGAGGACACGCGCGGTATAGGCTCCCCGGCTGAAGCCGAAGATCATTATACGGTCGCGCTCGCCCTCTTCGCCTTCCTTCGGAGATTTGCCGGATTGATAGTTCTCGACGAGAAACTGGTACGCTTCCTTCACATTTCGGTCGAGCCCCAGACCGGTCGCCAGGCCCCATATCTCGCGTGTCTTGCTGGTAGTACGAAACCAGGACCCGTCGCCGCCGAAAGTACCTACGCCGGGATCATAGTAGACGAGTTGACGCTCATCTTTTCTCAAGGTCTGGTAAAGCCTGAGAACATTTGTTCTGTCCCGCGAAATCTGATTGGATGTCCCATCCAACAGAAGAACAATATTCTTGCTCATTTATCCCCCGTTGGTTCTTCGCTTACGCGGTCACATCGATGTCGAGCCAGCGTGCGTAAGCTCGAATGTCAATCATCGGTACAGTCGCCATTTCCTGTAAGCGGGCTATCAATTCGAACAGAAAGGCCGTTGCCGCCTTATTCAGCGGCGTAAGTTTGCCGCACCTTTCATCATCGCATGAAAAAAGGCCATGCGCCGCCACGCAGCCCAAATCGAGTCGATCGGTGACCTCACCGTCCGTCAATGCCATGACCAAAGGGTCACCCAGCCCCGGACTCCAGTCACTTTCGAGCGTCAAGAGACCGCCAATAATATGTTGCAGCGGCTTGGGCGGAAACACGCCGCCCGCGTGTGGTATTGGTAAACTTGTACGATGAAGCGAACGCACGCTGGCGACCTTCTTTTTCGCATAGTCTATCTGTTGCGCATTGATCGACTGCTTGGCCTCGAAGACGGCATACACGCTTTCCGCTGGTATAACGGTCTGACCTTGAAAAGAGAAAATGAACGGCGAATATTGTCGGTCGAATACGACCACGTCAATTTGATCGCTGAACCTGCCCCTACTGTCTACGACATGGGCAGACGCGGCCTTGTAGCGCATCGGCAGATAGGCTCGAAACAGTTCGAGCCAAACGCCTTCACTCGCATCCCCTTTCGTACCAGGATGGCCAAATGACCTACGTGCCCGCCCCAGCTTCTCCTGAATCTCGTCATGCAACTCGGAGAGCAGGGTTTGGATTGACCAGGTCATTGAGCCCCGCTCCCACTAATCGGTTCGTCGCGAAAAGCGGGGGTTGGCTTCATCGCCTGCGCCAGTTGCAACGCTCGATCGCCTTCCACCGGACGATCAGGATAAGCGTCGAGGGCGATCGCCGGAAGTAGCCGCTGCGTGAGGTCCGAGAAGGTGAAGCCTGGCGCGTCCCGCGCGGGACCGGTTGCGGAGACCAGCGCTTGCACATGGCTTCCATTGACATTCAGCGGCCCCAAACGGAGCGAAAGGATATGATGTCGCTGTTCATCATTGGGTCGGGCAAACGTCAAAATATCGGCGGCCCGTCGCCGCACGGCGGGATCGAGTGCATTCAGCCGGTTCGTGCACATGATCACCGCCGCCGGTAGTTGGAGGTTCGACAACCGGTCGACGCCCCGAATGAAGGCGTTCACACCAGCACGATCCTCGTGGTGCATCTGCGCAGCTTCGCGCGACTGGGCGAGCGCGTCGGCCTCGTCGACCAATAGGAGGATGCCCCCTTTGGCCTTGCTGACCGTCTTCAGCTTGCTTGCCGCCTGTACCGTATGCTCAAACGCTGCGGAGAGAAGCTGAGTCATCTCTCCCACGCGTCCTTGACCACGGGTGGCCAGGCTGAGTGGAAAGAGCGTGATCTCAATTCCTTCCTGCCGAGCCACCGCGTCACCGATCGTCTCGGCAAGCTCCGTCTTTCCGGATCCAACATCTCCTGCCAACACAATTAGTGGGGGACGCCGCAAAACCACATCAAGCAACGGCCGTGCCTCTGCGGCGTGAAAACGCGATGCCCACTTCTCCAGACCCGCCGGATTAACTAATAGACCCAAGATTTTCGTCAGTCGGGATTTCTGATCGTCAAGGCCGACAAGCCGGGCGAGGCGTTCTTGCGGTTCGAAATCGGGATATGTCAGCCGTCGCTCGAACAACTCGTCCAGGCCGGGGAGATTATGCATCAGTTACTCCTCACGCTGGAGCGGTCGAGCGCACGACCGCCGGCGGAATAGCTTCGGTCGGACGCGAGATAGCCGTTCACCGGCGGCTCGGTCCCGCTCGTGCGCTGGAAGGGTAGCCCGTCCTTGAAGGCGTCCCGATCGGTTTGCGGTAGGTTAAAATAAGCGTCGGTGTAGCTGAGGAAGCTGGTGAACGACGCCCCTGATACGTCCTTGCCTGGCCGAATCTTGCCTGGATCGTCGTCGTTTGCCGTGCCGCCCGCCAGATCGCGCGAGCTATATTTGAGCGTTGGCTCGATCCACAAGCCGCCTCGTTTGAAGCCGTAGGTGACCGACGACAGATATCCCGCCTTCATCAGAGCAACCGCCTCCGCCTCATAGTCGGCAATGTCCTGGTCGGAGGGCTTCCCGTATAGGCGCTGGATGCGCTTCAGATCGGTGGCGATTTTCGCCGCCATGTGACGGGCATGCGTGACCGTGAACGTCGTGCTCTCGGTATAACTGTAGCTCGACATAGCTGTTCTCAAACCTGAAAGGTGGAGCCGAAGACCTTCTGCCAATAGGCGACGGTCAATTGCTTGGTGGGTGCCGCAAGCGCCGCATCGATGGCGTCGCCCGCATCAAGCGCGGCATCGACGATCTCTTCGATGTTGCCCGAGGTGTAGAGCCGCGAGACATTATTCTCCGCATTGACCGGATCAATGATCTTCATGGGTTCGGAGAAAGAGCCGAGGCTGGACAGCGGATAATAATCGGAAAAGGCGATACGTTCCTTCAAGCCGCTGGTGGCGACGTAGGTGAAGAAATGCTGCAGCGCTTCAGGATAATCGGAGAAGTCGAGACCGTCATCGCATAGTTTCGCCAGGATCAACTCGATCATGAACGACTTGAAGCGAAACCCATCTCGTTCCTGCTTCTGCCGGCGCGCCCAGAACTTCACCAGGCGGACGACCTGTGCAAAATGCTTCGCCTGCGTCTTCTTTCGCTTGCTGGCGAAGTCGAGGTGAAGTGGGATACTGGTCTTCAAAAATGAACCATCATCCTGACTGACCAGATTGCCGTACCATTGCGGATCGCCGTCATAGAGGATTGGCACCACGTCAACGTCGAGGCCCGATCCCCGGAAAGAGACGGTCACCGAATAGGTCTGGGGCTGGACCTGATCAGGCGCGAAGTTGGGAAAGGCCTTACGCAGCCTCTCCGCCAGATAGGTGAGCAGTTCGCTGACCGATTGCGGCGCATCGGCCCCGCTGATGTAGCACGCAACGTCAATGTCGTTCAGGGAGCGCAAGGCCGTACCCTTCGCCAGACTGCCAGACAGCATCATCTTGCGAAGAGTGAAATCGGGGTGATCGTCGATGTAGGTGTCCAGCTTCTCGCGTAGACGCCGGGCCTGGGCGCGATATTCCTGCGCCTTTTCCTGCGGGAGGTTCACACGATCGTCGGCAAAACGGACAATATCTTGATGTCCCACATGCTCACGGCTCATCGACATCTCTTCCTTACTGGTCACGTCGTACTTGACGCCGCTGCTCGAATGGGCGAATCGGGAATCGACCCGATAAAAACTATATGGGTATATTAGAGATACCCGTCAAGGAACTATACATATGGTAGACGACCGGCGTCCATGGACGCAGACTCGCCGCTTCGAGTTCATCGAGTGGAAGCTCTTTTGGGACGGCGGATTGAACCGGAGCGACCTGGAGGAGACGTTCGAGATTTCGACACCTCAAGCGTCGATTGATCTGCGCCGCTATCGTGAAATAGCCGGCGAGAACATTGAGTATAATGCCACCAAAAAGGTGTTCAGGTCGTCCCGTGGCATGAAGCCCGCATTCCTGAAGATTTCCGCTGATCGGCTCCTTCTGCAACTACGTGCCTTGCTCACCGGCGCTTTGCCACGTCGCGAAATCTGGTTTCGCGATGTTCCGCCCATCGACATGGCGCCGGACATTACCCGCCACGTCGATCCGAATTGTCTTCGTCGCATCCTTGATGCTGTCCGCGCCAAGAAAAGCGTTGAAGTCCACTATCAGTCTCTCACAAATGCGCGGACGCGAGAAATCGCACCGCATGCGCTCGGCTTTGACGGCCATCGTTGGCACGTTCGCGCATGGGCTTGCGACCGTGGTGATTTCCGGGATTTCGTCCTCACGCGCATTGACAGCATCAAGCCGGGCATGACTGTCGACTTTGATCCCGCGGACGACCTCGAATGGGAAACGAAGATGACTCTCGACCTTCGTCCACATCCCGACCTCACCGACGCACAGGCATCCGCGATCGAGCGGGATTATGCGATGAGCGAAGGACGCCGAACCATCGAAGTTCGCCTGTCCATGGCCTATTATTTCATTAAGCGCATGAATCTCGACCTGAGTGATTTGCCCGCTGACAGAGCGCAAATCTGTCTGCACAATCTCGATGAAGTCCAAGCGAGGATCGCGGACGCGAAAGCCGAGTCCAAGCGCAGGATCACCGAACGGCAGAACGCGAAATGAACTCCGCACCAGTAAATTACAGCAATGTTTTGCAAATCAAACAGAGCGGCAAGGGCATACCCTATGGCGGTTCAGGCGCGGTTCGAGAGGATGGAGGAACCAATTACGGTTTCAAGAACCTCAAAGGCTCGCCTGAGCGGATTGCAGAAATTCCAGAGTTGGAAGGAGACGAGGCGCTTCGCAATCTGGTAATGTCGCTTAACCGGCCTGGATCGGCATTCGCGACCGTCGGGTGCGTGAGCGGGCGTATTGACGAACAGCAAGGATTTCGCGTCAGCGGATATGTGGAATTTGCGTTTGACTCCGCTGACGCGGTCACTGATGCGGCGTCCTATTTTCCGCTCTTCTTCCATTTCGATCGCGCGTTGCACATGATGAAATTCAGCGATCATGTGCATTTTCATTGGGAATTGATGGGAGCGACTTTTCTCATGGCAAAAATGGCCGGTTTCACCGTCACGATAACCGTAAATACGGGCTGGTACCCATCTGCGAATGAGGCGAGTATCGCATGGGCGAACGGTCTGGGTTTTCTTGCGGATTATTTCGTGCAGGTTCCACCCGTCCAGGGTGCGCAACTCTTCAACGTCGTCTGAATCGCATGTCAGCTGACATGGAAAAAGTTCTCGTCAAAGTCCGGGTCGCACCAACAGACTGCTGGGCTTGCGGAGCAGAAACAAACATCGTTTCCTCGGTTGAGCTATCGCTTGGCGACGCACGCGAAGAATGCTCGATCGTGGATTTTACCGATTATGAGCATTTGGTCCCCATGATCGTAAGCCACTTGCCGTCCGATGCTGGGGCCGGCACCCTCAAGAGCCGGCGAAGCAACACGTTGGACAAGTCCTATATTAGCAATGGCTGCCGCCACTGCGATGCGATTTATGGCCAGCATTATGAAATCCACACGCGCTATGATGAAGCGACCGTTGCGGAATTTCTCGCTCAGGCATCCGACGGCTGGGCGGAGATGCTTCAGGCCATAGCCGCCTCCGAAGATGGCCATCTTTTCCGGGCCTTTGATTAAGGGCCTGAAATCTCATCGCCTTCGTGCCAGGAGTCCAGTTTCACTTAGCATCTGCAAGTACTCGTCTGACGGGCATCACCCCTCTGGGTAAGGTTGTCTGCTGGCCGTGATCAGGACCGTGCTGCCCTCTTGGTATCGTCGCAAAGAGAAACAAGTCGCGTAGCGGGCATATCCGAGCGGCAGCACCGTTTGCATCCCATAGGTTTGGAAGTTGCCGCACCAGCTTCCGCAAGGCGAGAGGTATGTTTGCTATTCGCTTCCGAAAGTGGACAGTCCGCTTCCAGCACGACAACCAGACATATTTCGACGAAGAAGGTTACTCGCTCTCTATCTTAATTCCGCTCACATCCAGCAGATTGAACCCAGCTCGCGTTCCTTCAACGGTCACCCGCTGACCAACCAGCTTTCGCGCTTTCCAGCCCCAACCAACGTCGAGTTGCCAGACGCCACCGCCGTCCATCTCCAATGCGTATAGGCCGTATTGTGACGGGCGCAGAATGCCCGTTTCCACGTGACGCGTTCCTCGCGGCATTTCGGGTTTCTCCCCGGAAGTCGATGGCGGTACGCCCCCGCTTCGACTTCACGCCTTCCCTTGGTGATCGGGGAGTTAGTACACCGCACAAGTCGGCCCTGCGGCCTTTAGACCCGAGAGTCCTGGACATACGCCACAGGCTCCCCGACCATAAAGGCAAGGAGTGTGACGCTGTTACGGTCAGCATCTACCGCTTGTGCGGGGGTACTAATCCCCAATGCCGTGCGTGGCGGCATCACCAAGCTGTATGGGACAGGTACGGATTTCAGGCAATGGAAAGCTGTATAGCCGGGGTTTTGCCTGATCTTCGCCAGAGTATTTCGTATAATCGCCCAGTATCAGCGGCACAGAGAGTCCATCATGGGCGGCATCAATTCCGGGCGTCGGCGCAGCGTCCATCGCGGAGCAGTCGAGCAGTTTCCCGTCATCGACCTGCGCGTCCTGAAGCGCGCTGGGCTGCTGAAGCCCGGTGAATGCACGTATGACACGTTATGCTGGCGAAATCAGGACCTAGAGACGTTTGAGGTTCGAATTTTCGTCGATTTAAGCGACGATGACGACGCAGCGATACGCATTGCCGGTGGTATTCGTGCCCAGCGTGCCGCGATCGAGTGCGTGCCCTGTCCCTTCGGCGGCTATCGCTGCTATTTCCTCTGCCCGTTAACTGGCACGCGGTGCGAACAGCTATTTCTCGTCGATGGTGTATTCGCATCGCGTAAGGCCCACAGGCTCGCCTACGCCAGCCAGAGCGAGGACGAGCTATCCCGTGCTAAGAGGAAAGTGCGCAAGCTGCAAAGGCAGGTCGAAGGTGATACCCGTTACGCCCGCCCGCGTGGTCGCAATCGATACGTCATGACACAAGCCCTCCGAGATGCAAATCATGAAGCGCGAGAACTCTATCGCGAACGGCTGTGTGCGACAGTCGGTGCCAAATAGTGTCAAACGACATTGTCATGAGATTGCACCAAATAACTGTTCTCTAAAATGTTGGATCGCTTCGTACGTATTGCGAGGTGAGACACGTCTAGTTAAGATTTTCGATATCAAGTCTTGGAGGGGATATGGCGAAGCAAACGCATACGCTCTTTTTAGCTAAGCCCGACATAGACGATTTTGAGCTTTTGCTGACAGAGAAAGCGCGCGACCGGTTAGGTCGCGACGGGACGCAAGTCATCGATATTCCCGACTTCGCTGATGGCGCACGTCTTTACATTTTCGTGGGTGACTTTCTTACTCCGCCATGGGTCTCAGAAATCAGAAAGCACTTTCCCTTTGGAGGCAACATCGCTTCACGCTCCGCCTGCGCCCTCTTGATGTTTCGGACAGAAGAACACTTATTCATCGCAACCTATGCCCACGGGTGGATGCTCGTCGAGGACAGCAACATCGAAGGCGACTTCGGTCTCCGCGTTGCAATTAATCTTCTCAATGACAAGAAGCTCAAGCGGCTGGAGAGAGCGAACCTCGGCGATGCTTTGCGTGGCGTATCACTCTCACCATTCCAGCGCGATTTCACGTCTTTCGGATTGGACGACGCGCTCGATCTTGTGCGAAAGATCAGCGGTACAACGCGCGACGAAGCTGCGGCTGACAGTGTAACTGGGGCGAAATCCCTCAAGATCACAGGCGAGTTCGGTATTCCTGACTTACCAGAGCTTGCCGCTGACGCCCTGATCGCCTTCACTGCCAACGCGTATAAAGACACCAGCTTTAACATTATTGATTTTGTCAGCCCGGTCATGGATCGTCGCTTAATTAGTCATCTCGACGACCGTTCTTGCCAAAGTATCAAAGATGAAGCCGGGGAGTTCGAGCTGGGCCTTCCCACCACTAATGACAGCGATAGCGTCGGCTATAAGTTCTATGGGCCGGGGCATCCTGGCACACATCCCGAACTGCTTTTGAGTAACTACACAGAAGCCCTAGGCGATGAACTCGCTACACTCACGCCGAAAATGCTCCGCGATCACAAAATTGGCTCGATTCACCAAGACGCGATCCGCAATCAGAAATGGAGCATCCGCCAATCTCTTATCGGCTCAGTCGTTGTAGATAATTCGCGTTTCGCCATCAATGAGGGCGAATGGTACCAGGTTGATCAGCTGTTCAAGGACGGCATTGAAGAAAAATTCCAGCAGACGCACCAACCTTGGCAAGGCGATCCGTTCCCAATGGTCAAAACCTACGACGCCAAGGGACGAAACGGAAAGTTGGAAGCTGAGGAGGCCTACAATCGTCGGCTTGCCGATCACCTCGATTTTTGCCTGCTAGATCGTCAGTTTGTGGACATACCGGACGTTCAACGATCCAACTTCGAAGTGTGCGACTTGCTCGACATCCCCGGTAAGCGCTTCATTCATGTCAAAAAAAGTTCCCGACGATCCAGCGTCCTAAGTCATTTTTTCAAGCAGGGCTCAAATTCCGCGCAGCAACTCAAGAGATTCCCCGCTGCGTGGGACGGTCTCTTAAATCTGCTGCAAGGGCTTTATGGCAATGACGTCCGCCAACAGCTTGCCAACACAATCGCCGATAATCGCCGATGGACTGTGGAATTTTTGATTCTCGATACGCCTCGTCACGATGGTACTTTCAATATTCCGTTTTTCAGCAAGATCACGCTTCGCAATGAGGCCATCAGTCTTTTGGCCCAAGAATATGACGTTCGGCTTTGCTTCATGAACATCTGATCGTGTTCGCCTTCACGACTTGGCGCCGGCAATGCTGGAAAGGCGTTTGCGATGGTCTGCAAACGGACTGTTTCGGAGATTGCGAAGAAGTGACTAATATCGCGGTCTGGTACCCGGTGGTGACCCATTGCCCCATAGGGCCGATAGAAAAGCACGGCATCCCGCGATCCAGTGTGCTCCGATGGCCTCATTTAATATCAGTGGGTCGCGACTTATGGGACCAAGGCACTGACAGCCTCGTGACCAAGCAGATCGCGGTATTCCGGGATGACCTTCGCCGCTTCGTGCAAGTGCTGCGGACAAAAGCCGAATTCGATCTGCAGGCGCCAAAGGATCTCATAGAGGAAGAGCATTCGCTGCTCTGGTCGCTCCGCCCAGCGTGCCTCGCTCGCACCGAGAGTCAGAGTGCGAGGTGGCGAAAGGTGAGGAAAGCGGAAGCGGACGATCTTCACTGGACAACCTCCAGTGCCACGCTTCGCTTTTCCATCGGTCCCGAGATGGGCAATCAGTAACATCTCGCTTAGCGGCACGTCCGTGTTCATCATCGTTCTCCATGTGTGAATGTGCGACGATGATATCGGGGGTTGTCGAAGAGAAACTTCAGAGATCACTGGTATTTTCCCTGACAAGCGCCGGAGCCTGATCTTATTGGAATGATCGTCGAAGAAAAAGGCGATCACCATGACCCATTCAAAACCGGCCGATTACGACCACCTCATGCGTCATGCCCGCGTACGGTTTCCGGGGGCATCGATCACTATCACCCATACGGAAGACGAACGCATCCACATCGACGTGGATGGGGATCGCTACACCTTCGATATCGGAAGCGACGACGACGAATATCTGTTCGTCGGGCTGCTCGGCTCTTTCGCCATCCCGCTGATGGACTGGGACTGACCGCGCCGCTCTTCATCTCCACATCGAAAGGAACCATCCGTGACACAGCAAACCAAGACCCCCGCCGCCCCGAACGGAAAGGCAGACGCCAAGCCGAGGACCATCGCACTTGCCGATCTCTGCAAGGAAGTGAAAATACGACCACGCGAAGCCCGGATGCTGCTGCGGCTGGCGGTCAGCAAGAAGGGCGAATATCCAGCTTTGAAGGAAGCGCACGTGCCGCGTCAGCCGTGGCAGTGGCTCGCCGGGTCCAAGGCGCTGGAAGAGGCAAAGAAGGCGCTGACCACACCAGTCGAAAGCTGACGCGGATCGATAGAGAGCGCCAACGATGTATATATGAATTGCTGGCGCTCTTTCGCCCTCCTGATGTGCATAGCCCCCAAAGAACGCCAGCGATGCATATACGTGTCATTGGCGATCTTTCGATCGCTGGATTGTCCATGTGGCACCCGGTCCACGACCAGCCTTGACCTCAGCTAGATCCTTAGCGCGGTCGATCGTGCGCTTGCTGAAGCCCAACTTGATCAGTTGATCGATAGCATTCCGCGCCTTTATCGGTCCCAGAACCAATATCTCGCGGATTTTCTCAGCACAAGCATCAACGACTTTTTCTTGGCTCGTGCCCTTCAGCAGTTGATCGGCCGATTCCTCCAATTCAGCCAGCCAAGCAATCGTTGGGACCGATGCGTCTGATTTCGAGTCTATCTCAAATGTCAGCGAAGGCCCGTTCTTGGTCCAGTTGGATTTGGGGTGCGAGAACACCCGAGTTTGATCGTCGACCGGATGGCGAAAAATCATAACACCAGAACGTACGGCTGCGATAAAATCCATCGAGCCTTGCCCGGCCTCGATTGCAGTGTCCGAGCCACCTTTGCGCAAGTGCCGCACAATCAGAATTGCGATGTCGAGTTCACGAGCAAGGAGAGCCAGCGGCTGCATAAAACCACGCACCTCGGTGGCACGGTATGTGTTCGTCTCGGGCGATACGAACGATGGAATCGGGTCTACGACGACCAACTTTGCCGGGTGCTCGATCAATTCATTGCGCAGCAGTGATCGCCCATACTCATCAAGATATTCCGGACGCGCCATAAAGCGAATGCGCCCGACATCCGCTCCTTGGGCTTCAAGGCGGGGCCTGAGCACACGATCGGGATCATCCTCTGGGGACATGAAGAGCACATTTCCTTTGGACATCTTGTACTTGTCGGCAAAGCGCCCTCCGGTCGTGATCGCGGCTGCGAGATGGTTGGTGATCAGCGATTTGCCCTGACCGGGATGTCCGTCCAAAATCGTCAGCGCGCCGCGCGGGATATATGGATCGACGAGGAACTCGGGTTTGCGGCTTTCGACGTCAGAAAGGTCGCAAAACACCTCAACCTTTCGATCATCTTTGACGATGGCCCATGCTTCCTTGAAGACCTGGTCGAATTCGTCTTCGCCAAGCTGCGGTACGTTGAATTCGGCGTTCTGTGTCTCAGCCAGCTCGCGCGCTTGCACTCTGGTCGCGCCGCGTGCCCCCCAGTTTCTGATTGCCGCAGTGAGTTCACTGCCCCGCGCTGATCCCTTGAATACCAACCCGCGCTTTTTTTCGGAGCGACTCATTGATCGTCTCCCAGCTTTGCGCGAATGCGCACGATTTGCCGCTCCGCCTCGTCAACATCGCTTCCCCACTTCGAATTGAAATATGGATTGTCGAGTAGGATACAGGCGATCTCATCGTCATTCGCGCCTGCCTCAATCAATGCTGAAACGATTAGATAAACCGCACCAGATCGATCGGAACGCATCACTTGGCGAGCGGTCATCAGCGTTCCCGCTACAAGCCCGACTGCCCGCCTGTAGCGGCGCCTGGTTTCGTGCGCTTCGTACCCGGATGGATCGATACCATTTGCGACGACCGTTGGACTGCCCAGCTCAAGAAGCACGCGACGGGGAATCGGAACTCGCTTAATGCGTGTATCAAACCGCAGCAATCTAACGCGTTCTCCTTTGCGTTCCGGCTTGTGATTCAATGTGCCGGGAACACGGAGCATTTTGGTAATTGACCAACCGCCAGTATCGCCGCCGAACCTCAACAACCATTTCGATATCTTCTCGGCGTCCAGAGGATCGAGCGTTCGCTTCCAAATCCACAACCCTTGAAACCGATCTAACGAGGTTTCCCAAAGGACGTTCGGACGCGGTTTGAAGCCAGCGGGTCGATCTTCATCAATGTCACACCATGCGTAAGGCGTAGGCAGTGCATTCTTGGCCTTTCTCGTGTTGCTGCGAAATGCATTGGGACAGAAATAGATGTCCCATTCGTTCGCCGGATAATCTTCGAGGACGGCGCGAATTGCCGATCGACGATCTCCTTTGATTGGATGCTCTAGCCAACGCGCACCTCGGCGAGTTGCCATGAAGGTCACAGCATCTTCTGGGTGGCAGTCCCAAATCTCGACGAGGAAGCGGAGGATGGCTCGGCCTTGGAAGCGATGCTCTGCTTCCATTGTAAGCGGAGCAAAATGACGGGAGACGTTCATCATGCTGCCTCCCGCTTAGCGGCGAGGCCGTCGATGTATTCACGCACTTCTGTTGCGAGCCATGTCACGGTGTTGCCGATCCGCAGCCGCTTGGGAAACGAGCCGCTTGCTTCGAGCCGGAGCAATGTTGTGTTGGATATCTTGATACCGAGACGGGCCAAATCCTCCCGCGTCAGTACCAGCCGGTCACTGTTAGTCGTCGTCATGTAGAATTCCTTTCAATGTCCTGATGACGACATTGAAATATTCACATGATGCGCAGAGATTCTACAGAGGGGCTGGCACCTTGGAACCGCGTTTGCGCTCCAATGTGCACAAGACCCTCAGGATGGGTAGTGCATCTCTGACCGGATAAGGCGATCGAGATTTTCCTCCACGCCCGTTATCTTGCCGAATATCAACCGCATGGCATCCACATAAACGCCAATACGACGACGAAGATCGGGATCGTAAACGCCTCTGTTGGGCTTCACATCCGGGCAGTGCTTTTGCAGCAGACGGGCGATTGCGGAGAAGACTTCCTGCCGCAGTTCCTGGCTGTGGCCGGCATCCTCTGCCTGCTGATTGCGTAGGCCTTGGCGCAGCTCGTCGGCTTCTGCGACCAGTTCGGACAGCTCGGCCATCAGCTTCATATTGTCCCTGAATTTCGGCGGATCGAGCGGATAGGGCCAAGTGGAAAACATGGGGCGGTTTTCCGTCTGAATCGCCTCCAGCAAACGCTGGCCGGGTTTGACGACATTGGCTTCTAGCCAATCCGCACGTTTCGTCAGCGACAGGTTGAAGGGGGCGCTGGGAAGGTCGCAAGGGAGCGTGGCAATCACCTCGTGGAAATGTGCGCACAAGTCGATCAGCTCAGTTTGAAATGCCTTGGTCGCCGCCTCGCCTTTAATGCCGAGCATGGCGACCAGCTCAGACGTTGCAGCGGAGTCAAATAGCGCTTCCGCTTCTGTCTTGAAGTCCCTCAAGGAAATCCCCCCATTTCGTCAGCGCGTCGCGCTTCTCCGCATCGTATCCGTAGCGATTATATACCGCCGCCACACCCGAGATCGTACCCGAAACATGGTTCAGCACTTTCTCAACGACATGCGGCGGGATACGCCTCTTCGCCATGTTGGTTGCAGCCGTCCGGCGCAAATCGTGCAGCCGCCAGCCCGACGTATTGGAGTTTTCGGATATGCGCCGGTGCATCTTGGTGATGCCACTGATCGGGGTGGTTCTAGTGGTCGTGAAAATAAGGTCGGAATCGATGAAGCGTGGGACATTTTCCAGGATGGCGACTGCAAAGGCAGTCAGCGGCACGGTATGGGGCTTGCCGTTTTTCGATCGTTCGGCGGGTATCTCCCATATCTTCTCATCAAGGTTGATCTCCGACCAGCGCATGTTCGCGACCTCTGCCCGGCGTTGGGCTGTGGCTGTCAGCATGAGGACATAGTCGCCGAACGGAAATGCTTCCTCGCGGCAAGCTGCGATGACACGCTGGAGTTCGTCGTCACTCAGCACACGATCCCGTGGCTTTTCCCGGCGCGGAGCCTTCACCCCGATCATGGGGCTCGCATCGACGATTCCACGTTCAACGAACCAATTGAACATGCGGCGCGTGTAAGAGACGATCCTGTTCGCCTGATAGTTTGCGCCGCGCTCGACTGCATCGTCCACGGCGGTCAGAATATCGAAGCGAGTGATTTGCTTGACGTCCCGCTCGGCAAAGCGGCTGACCAGTTCGCGGGTCAGAACGCGCTCGGTTTCCTTCCAGCATTTGTTCTGCGGGCGAGCGTATTGCCGAATGAATGCCTCTACACCGTCGCGCAAGGTCATGAACTTCTGGCGGCGCACGGCCTGCGGGTCGATACCTTCCTCAACTTGCCGAAGGGTCGCGAGCGCTCTTTCGCGTGCAGTCGCCAGCGTGGTGATCGGGTAGGTGCCGAGCGTCATTCGCCGCTGCTTCGTTCCGTAGCGGTAGACCGTGTAGAAGGCTTTACGCCCCTCCGGGCTGATGCGAATGCCAAAGCCAGGCAGATGGATGTCGCGTACATCATAGCGCTTCGCCTTGGGCTTGAGCGCAGCTACGGTCTTGTTTGTAAGTGTTTTTCTCATTGCCATCGCCTTTCGATGGCAATCTAATAATCACCTATTCAGGCAAATCTCAAAGAAAACCCTAGCCGGTGGAGAGGCTGAAACGGAAAAGTGCAGTTTGAAGGAGTGCTAGCTGCCTTCTTGCTCCTCATTATTTGTGAATAGGCTGCTCAAGAATTCGTCGATTTCTTCCCGGTGCCAGACAACAGTATGGGGAGTAAGGTAGCGCCGCTTGGGGAATTTCCCCTTGGCTTCCATCCGCAACAAGGTGGAGTTAGAAATTCTGATGCCGTGTTCCCGCAGGTCGGCGCGAGTGAGAAGTACGTCCATAGGTCAGTTCCTTTCGTAAGGTTCGAACATATGGCAGCCCAATAATCACTTATTCGGGCAAATCTCAAAGGAAACCCCGGTAGACGACATTATCGCGCCCTTTAGGCAGGGCTTTCGATCACTTGCCGGTCGCCAGGTAATATCGGGTCGATTTTCTCGCGCCCTCTCGTCGCAATGCGCCAAGTCTGACGAGGTCTGCCAGATCGCGCGTAGCAGTCGCGGTGGCCGCGCCGGTGATCGTGCGATAATTGTTCGCGCTCAGGCCACCCGTGAAGCCGTCGGGTCCTTCGGCGAACATTCGGATAAGCGCCTTTTCCTGTCGCTCGTTGATCTGGTCACGCAGACGATCCAGCAGGCGGGTCTTTTCGATCAGGAAACGAATGCGGGTAAGGGTGCGATCTTGGGCTTCCAGCACGATGTCTGCGAACCATGATAGCCATTCATCAATGCGATTGGACTGACTGGCGCGCTGCAACTGGGCGTAATAGTCCTTGCGATGACGATGGATCGTTTCGGCAAGCGCGGTCAGTGTGGGCGCTTCGATCGTCTGCGCCAACGCTTTCTCCGCAACTGCCCGACCGATACGGCCATTACCGTCCTCGAAGGGATGTATGGACTCGAACCAGATGTGGGCGATCCCGGCACGTGTGATCGCGGGCAAGGGCGTGGTTCCCCTGGGTGTCGTCTCGTTAAACCACGCAATGAACGCCTGCATCTCTTGCGGCACTGCATCGGATGGGGGTGCCTCGTAGTGGACGCGCGGCGCATGTAGAGCGCCAGAGACAATCTGCATCGGATCGCCGTGGGTTCGATAGCGCCCGATATCGCTCAGATCGCGCCTGCCTGCCATCAGCATGGAATGCCAATTGAACAGCAACTGGTCTGACATGGGATCGGCGTAGGATTGGTAAAGGTTGGCCATCAACTCGGCGGCCCCTGCTTCGGCAGCGTTGGCACGCCGGTGCTCGGCACGCAGCCCCATATGCCTTGCCAGTGACGATTGAACGCTGGCCCGATCCAGAACCTCGCCCTCGATGGCTGAGCTGTCCACGGTTTCCTGTGCAATCAGCTCGATCGTCAGCGCTTGTTTTTCCTCGCCTTCCGCATGAAATATAGCGCCCACAACGACGCCAGCGCCTTTCAGGAAGCGCTCTTCTGCCACCTGCAAAGCTGCGGCGTCATATGCGAAGTTCGGCCAGTCGGGTTGTTGCCAGTTCCACTGCATGATCGATAAGCACCTCTTTTATCGATCACTATAGTGGCGAAATGTGATTTATAAAATGTCTATTTATCGATCACATATTTCCGCTTGGGCATCTTGGTTCGTGAGGTTCCTCAGGGCAACAGGCTTCGCAATCATTGTGCCGAGCGGTCGATGCGCTTGCGCAGTTCCCTGAAATAGGCATCGTCTGCAACCTTGCCTGCGGGAGAATGCGCGCCTTCCAGCACCAGATTGCGCAGATGCTGGCAATCGCCCACCGAGGCTTTCATGGCATCGAGCGGAGAGATATTCATTGCTCCCATGAGTTTTTCATACACCCTTTGGCGAAATTAGCGACTATGGGATTTTGCCTGACGCAACATGCACGCCATGTTATGCATCAACACCCGGGGGTCGTTTGGATAGGCTTCCCCCGCCCAGCGCCGTATCAGATGCCGCGCGATATTTTCTGGAAAATCGAGCTTCAATAAGGTTCGTGATGCGCGGGCATCATCGGGGCATCAGACGCCCATATTTGATCGAAAGACTTTGAAACGGGTTGTAACAAGTTGGTGCCCCGAAGATCTGAGAATTCAATGAAATGTGGATAAAATGCATTAGATTACAGTGGGTTGATAGGCCTATCTGGCCGCGCTTTTAATCAGTAGGTCGCTGGTTCGAACCCAGCAGGGCTCACCATCTTTCACCATCGATATTTTCGGCAGGGCTGCGCGGTATTCTACCTGCCCGCGTCCGTTCGCCTGCGCGCCGCCGGGATCAGCAAAACCAGCGCGGCGCATATCGCCGCCGGTACGATCGCGACCAGCATGAATGTCGGCGGCGCTGCGGAGCGCGCCATCAGCCATCCGCCTCCGAGCGGGCCGGCGATGGCGCCGAGCCTGGCGACCGCTATGGCAATTCCGAGCGCCGAGGAAAGCAGCTGCGGCGGATAGAAGCTCGTGCCGACGGCAATGATCGCGAGGCTGCCGCCGGCCACCCCGGCACCGACAATCAACAACAACCCACCCCACCCGATCATGGTCGGCGGCAACAGGCTGAAGCCGAGCAGTGCCAGAATGACGAGTCCGTAGGAAACCAGCAGGGTCTTCACCGTCGAGGAACGGTCGATAAACCAGGAAAGCAGGAGGCCGCCCGCCAATCCTCCAAATTGCACGACGGCGGTCAGCCGCGCCGCTTGGTCGATCGTGAACCCCGCCTCGGGAAGCAATGTCGGCAGCCAGCTGACGAGAAGATAGAGGTTGAAGGCGTTGATCGTGACAAGGCCGACAAAAACCGCTGTCGCGACGCGGAAATGCCTCGTCAGCGGAGCAAGCAGCGAGGGCCTGGGCGCCGGCATGGCCGCGACCGGCAAGGCCGGGGCGTCCTCGGAAGCGGGATCGAGCTTCAGCCGCCGCGTCAACCGTTCGAGCGCACCCGCGTCGCCGCGCTCCAGCAACAGGCGTGGGGATTCCGGCAATCCATACCAAAGCGCCGCCGCGAGCAGCACGGTGAAGCCGCCGCATACCGTGAAGATGGCTGGCCATCCGCCCCAAGCGACGATCCAGGGCACGATCAAACCGGCAAGGACCGCGCCTACGGATATTCCGCAGGAAACGGCGACAAGCATGCTGGCCCTGCGCCGTTTCGGCGCCAACTCGGAGACGAGCGCCGTGACGTTGGGCAGGCAGGCGCCAAGCGCGAGGCCGGTCAGCAGCCGCCAGACGGCAAAGGCCTCGATCGACCCGCTCCAGGCGGTTCCGATCGTCGCGACGGCGAGCATGCCGGCCGACCCGACGATCAACGGCCGCCTGCCGTATCGGTCCCCCAAAGGCGCGAGCAGCAATGCCCCCGCGCCGAGGCCGACAAGCGCTGCCGAAAGCGTGATCCCGAACCCGCTTGCCTCAATCCCCCAGACGCCCATGACGTGCGGCACGGCCAGCGGCATCGCGCTGAGATCGTAGCCGTCGATGATCATGACCATGGCGCACAGCGCCAGCGGCAGTGCAAGCGGGCCGCCCAGCCGCTGTCGGTCGATCGCCGCTTCGAGCGCGGCTGCGCTATACCCCTCCGCCATGAAAACGCCCTAGGGGCTGGCGAGCATTTTGTCGAAAGGGAAAGGCTTTAATGCTTGGGCTGGTGGCCGCGATGATAGAAGCCGGGGCGCTTAGCGTCCTCGTTCGGCTGGAACCGGTCGGCGACGTGGAAGCCCTGCGCCGCGACGAGCATATTGGTGTCGGGCATCGAGATCCGCTCGACAGAGATTATTTCATCGAACTCCATGCCGAACCGATCGCCCTTCACCCAGGCGACATGACCGGCAACCAATCCGATACCGCGCAATATGATGGAGATGTTCTGGCCGGGTTCGAGATGGGCGTCGGTGACGCCGCCCAGGCCCTTGGCAGAAAGATTGCGCACGCGTGCCTTGCCCAACGTCCGATCCTCTCCGCGAAGTTCGGTCTTGGTCAACAGAGCCGTGCGTTTCTGCCGCTCTAATGTTCCCCCCTGAGAGTAAGCACTCATGGCATTTTCACCGAGTTCAATCTTCAGGAACCGGCACTATAAACCACACAGGGTAAATAAAAGGGAAAGAGCGCCGGATATTTATCCTATTTCCGGCTCAGCTAACCCTTTCGGAAAATTAGGGAAACATTGTTCGCGGGCATGTCGATGGTCTGTTCGTGGACAAGACCGTGCCTTTCGGCGAGCGCCGCAACGGCCCCGAATTGCCTCAGCCCCCATTCGGAGTTCCTCTCCTTCAGCCAGCCATCGAACTGGAGATTGCTCGGCGCGGTTTCGCGGCCCTCGATGATGTAGGGCCCATAGAGATAGAGCGGCGCGCCGGAGGGGAGCAACCGCCCTGCCCCGGCCATCAGGCCCTCGGTCGCCGCCCAGCGGCTGATATGGATCATGTTGATGCACAGGATCGCGTCGGCGCCCGCGACCGGCCAGTCGGCGGACGCGGCGTCGAGCTCCAGCGGCGGGGCGATAGTGGCAAGCCCGCTCTCCGCGACCCATGCCGCGATGGACGCAAGGCAATCGGGATCGGAATCGCTCGGCTGCCAATGCAGGCCGGGAAAGGCTTCGGCGAAATGGATGGCATGCTCGCCCGATCCGCTGGCGATTTCGAGCACCGTGCCGGTTTCGGGCAGCACATCCCGGAGGACATCGACAATCGCATCGCGGTTGCGGGCCGTGGCCGGCGCGTGCTTTTTCTTTTCGGGGCCGGCTTCGTTGCTGATCCAGGGACGGCTCATCGATCCGTGCTTTCCCGTGCGCCCTGCAATGGTACACATGATGCCAATAGCCCGGCGAGAGGAGATGGGAAAATGAACATTGCCGAAGACAGCGCAAAGGTACGCTTCCCGCCGCCCCTTGTCTATCTGGGGTTCCTGCTGCTCGGCTTTGCCGGAGACCGGATTCTCGCGCTCGACCCGCTGCCGCTTTCCGAAGCGCTGCGCTACGGCCTGTGCGCCGGGCTCGTGATCTTCGGCGCGATACTCGCTCTCTCCGCGATCAAGCTCTTCCGCGCGATCGACACCGACGAAAAGCCCTGGCGCCCGACGACCGGCCTCGCGATGGTCGGCATCTACCGCTTCACGCGCAATCCGATGTATCTGGGCATGGCCGCCACCTATCTGGGGCTCGCACTGGCACTGGCGAGTATCGGCGCGCTGATCCTTTTCCCGCTACTGATCCTCGCCATCCGTACCCAGGTGATCGCGCGGGAGGAGCGCTATCTCGACGCCAAGTTCGGCGAGGAATATGCGGCCTACAAGGCGCAGGTCCGCCGCTGGTTCTAACCGGCGGTTTCGTCCTCTGGCGGCATCCTCCGCCAGATCGCGGCGAGCAGACTACCGATCACGACATGATAGACGGCCGAGATCGCGGCCGGGACCGGCGCCAGCGCGGCCTGCATCGGCGTCGCGAATTGCGCTGCGAAACCCGGCGTTGAGGCGAGGCTGGAGCCGAGCCCGGAATTCTGCATACCGACCTCGATACTGATCGTGCGCTGCGCGGCGAGATCGAAACCGATCATCCGCGTCAGCAGATAGCCCAGGCCGAAACCGACAAGGTGCAGAAGCAGCACCGCGAGCAACAGCACGCCGCCATATTCGAGGATCAGCGGTTTCGACGCGGCGACGATCCCGCCGACTATCAGCACCACGACCAGCACGGAGATCAACGGCGATATCGTCGCGATCCGCGCCGTCGCGCGCGGGAAATAGCGGCCCAGCATCACCCCGGCGATGACCGGAAACAGGACGATCGACACCATGTTCACGAACAGGTTCCACTGGTCGATCTCGACATATTTGCCGGCCAGCCAGCCGGTCAGCAGCGGCGTCGCGACAACCGCGACCAGGGTCGAGGCCAGGGTCATCGTCACCGACAGCGCGACATTGGCCCGCGCCAGATAGGCGATGACATTGGACGCCGTGCCGCCCGGGCAGCAGGAGACGAGGATCAGCCCGACCGCCAGCCCGCTCTCCAGGCCGAAAAGCGCCGCAATCGACACCCCCGCCAGCGGCATCACCGTGAACTGGAGCGCAACGCCTGCGCCCACGCATTTCGGGATGCGCGCGACCCGCCGGAAATCGTCGAACGTCAGGGTCAGCCCCATGCCGAGCATGATGATGCCGAGCAGAACCGAAATCAGCGGCTGGCCGAACGGCCGGAAGCGCCCGTCCACCGCCCAGAGGAAATGGTCGGGAATAAACCAGGCCCAGGCCGTGCCGAGCACGGTCCACAGCGCAAACAGGCTGGTCAGCCGCTGGATCATCGATGGTTCCCCCTCCGCCTCCGCTCTAGAGCGAAGCGAGGAACGATGGCAACGCTACTCGGCGGCTTTGGCCTTGTCTTCCTCTTTCCACACGAGAACCGGCTTCCTTGCCGCCGCTGTCTCGTCCAGCCGGCGGCGCGGGGCGAACACCGGGGCGGCGTGGAGGCTTTCATCGCCCGCCTTTGCGCGCTGGGCGACCGATCGCAGCGCACCGATAAAGGTGTCGAGCGTGCCCTTGCTCTCGGTCTCGGTGGGCTCGACGAGCATCGCGCCATGGACGACGAGAGGGAAATACATCGTCATCGGATGATAGCCCTCGTCGATCAGCCCCTTGGCGACATCGAGCGTGGTCATGCCTTCCGCAAAGCCCGCGTCCGAGAAGATCGCCTCGTGCATGCAGGGGCCGCCCGCAGCGAAGGGCGCATCGAGCACGTCTTCCAGGCTGCGGAGGATATAATTGGCGTTGAGCACGGCATCCTCGGCCACCTGCTTCAGGCCGTCCGCGCCATGGCTCAGCATATAGGCCATCGCCCGGGTGAACATGCCCATCTGGCCGTGAAAGGCCGCCATCCGCCCGAAGCTTTCGGGCTGCTGCGCATCGGCATTTTCTTCCTCGACCAGCACAAAGCCCTCGCCTTCGCGCCGGACGAGGGGCAAGGGCGCGAAGGGGGCGAGCGCCTCGGAGAGCACAACGGGCCCCGCCCCCGGCCCGCCGCCGCCATGCGGCGTGGAAAAGGTCTTGTGGAGATTGATGTGCATGGCATCGATGCCAAGATCGCCGGGCCGCACCTTGCCGACGATCGCGTTGAAATTGGCGCCGTCGCAATAGACGAGGCCGCCGGCTTCATGGACGGCGTCGGAGATCGCCTTCATCTCGCTCTCGAACAGGCCGCAGGTATTGGGATTGGTGATCATCACCCCGGCAACGTCCGGCCCCAGCCGCGCCTTCAGCGCTTCCAGGTCGACGCGGCCTTGCGCGGTCGCGGGAATATCCTCGACCCGGTAGCCGGCGAACGCCGCCGTCGCCGGGTTGGTGCCGTGCGCGCTTTCGGGAACGAGAATCACCTCGCGCGCATCGCCCCGCGCTTCCAGCGCAGACCGGATGGCGAGGATCCCGCACAGCTCGCCATGCGCGCCGGCCTTCGGGCTCATCGCGACGGCGGGCATGCCGGTCAGGGTGCAGAGCCATGTCCCGAGCATGTGGATGAGCTCGAAGGCGCCCTGCAAGGTATCGACCGGCTGGAGGGGGTGGAGATCGGCAAAGCCCGGCAGGCGCGCGATCTTCTCGTCGAGCCGGGGATTATGCTTCATCGTGCACGAACCCAGCGGGAAGAGGCCAAGATCGATCGCGTAATTCTGGCGGCTGAGCCGCGTGTAATGACGCACCGTCTGCGGTTCGGAGAGCCCGGCCAGGCCGATCGGCCGGTTGCGTTCAAGGCCCCCGATCCGGCTATCGCCCTCGGGCGCCTCGTCAAAATCGACGCCGCACTGCTCGGTATCGCCGATCTCGAAGACCAAAGGCTCGTCGATCATCAATGCCCGGTTGCCGGTGAAGGTTTCGGCGCCCGCGTCCGCCGCCACATCGATCGGGCGGGTCGGGCGGCCTTCGTTCAGCATGCTCATGCCATCACCTCCTCGAGCGCCGCGGCATAGGCGACGACATCTTCCATCGTGTTGGTTTCGGTAACGGCAACGACGAGGCCATTTTCGCGCCCGCCGCCATCGGGATAGAGCCGGCCGAGCGATACCCCGCCCAGCACGCCGCGATCGGCCAGTTCGCGCAGCACGGGGCGCGCTTCCTCGCTCAGCTTCAGGGTGAATTCGTTGAAGAAGGGCCCGTTGACGAGTTCGACACCCGGGACGTTCGACAGCCGCGTCGCCGCGCGCACCGCCTTGGCATGGTTGAGCGCCGCCAGCTCGCGCAGCCCCTTTTCGCCGAGCAGGGTCATATGGACCGAAAAAGCGAGCGCGCAGAGCCCGGCATTGGTGCAGATGTTCGACGTCGCCTTTTCGCGGCGGATATGCTGTTCGCGGGTCGAGAGCGTCAGTACGAAGCCGCGCTTGCCCGCTGCATCCACCGTTTCCCCGGCGATCCGCCCCGGCATCTGGCGGACATGTTTTTCGCGGCAGCCGAACAGGCCCACATAAGGCCCGCCGAAATTCAAACCGACGCCGAGTGACTGGCCTTCGCCGACGACGATATCGGCGTCCATCTCCCCGGGAGAGCGGATCAGGCCGAGCGCAACGGGCTCGGTCACCACGGCAATCAGCAGGGCGCCCTTTTCATGGCAGCGCGCGGCGAGTTCGGAAAGATCGCCGATATGGCCCAGCACATTGGGATATTGGACGACGATGCAACTCGTATCCTCGTCGATGGCGCCAAACAGCCGCGCGCTATCGTCGCCCGGCGCGCCTTCGGTGAGATCGGGCAGCGCGCTATCGATCACGTCGCCGGTAAAACGCGCCATGGTCTGCGCAACCGACACATAATGCGGATGCAGGCCGGCCGAGAGGATCGCCTTGCCCCGCCGCGTCACCCGCCGCGCCATCGCAATTGCCTCCCAGCAGGCGGTCGATCCGTCATACATCGAGGCGTTGGCGACTTCGCAGCCATAAAGCCGCGCAACCTGCGTCTGGAATTCGAACAGCGCCTGCAATGTCCCTTGCGCGATTTCGGGCTGATAGGGGGTGTAGCTGGTCAGGAATTCGCCGCGCTGGATCAGATGATCGACGCTCGCGGGGATATGGTGACGATAGGCGCCGCAACCGAGGAAGAAGGGTGCGTCTCCGGCCGACAGATTCTTGCCTGCCAGCGCGCCGAGCGTGCGTTCGACCGCCATTTCGGAAGCATGGCCGGGCAAGCCCTTAATCGGGCCGGTCAGCCGCGCCTCTTCGGGCACATCGGCGAACAGCGCGTCGATATCGGGCGCGCCGATCGTGGCGAGCATTGCCTGGCGATCGGCGGGATTGAGCGGAAGGTAACGCATCGAACATACTCCACCCCTCAAAGTTGAGGGTAAATCTAAAGACTCGCTATGAATGCCTTGTATTCATTGGCATCCATTAGTCCTTCCAGCTCTGCCTTGTCGGTCAGCGTCATGCGGAAAAACCAGCCTTCCTCTTCGGGTGCGCTGTTGACGAGGCCGGGCTCCTCGGCGAGCAAATCATTGCCTTCCATGACTTCGCCGGAAACCGGAGCGTAGACGTCGCTGGCGGCTTTCACCGATTCGACGACGGCGGCATCGTCGCCCTTTTCCAGCATCGCGCCGGCATCCGGCACCTCGACGAACACGATATCGCCGAGCTGTTCCTGTGCGTAATCGGTGATGCCGATGGTGGCGCTATCGCCGTCGACATCGATCCATTCATGCTCTTCGGTAAAGTAACGGGCCATATTCTTCCCCCTATGGCTTCGGTTGGCGGTGGTAAGTGTGCGGAACGAAGGGCAGCGCCGTAACGGTGCCCGCAAACGGCTTTCCGCGCTGCTGGAGCGCGATTTCGGTGCCCGGCGCGGCAAGCGCGGCGGGCACATAGGCCATGGCTATCGGCTTTTCGAGGCTCGGCGAGAAACCGCCGCTCGTAACCTTCCCGGTCTCGTTACCCTCGGCATCCACCACGAGCGCGCCTTCGCGGACCGGCTGGCGGCCCTCGACGACCAGGCCGACGCGCTTCTTCGACGCACCTTCTTCGCGCTGTCGGAGGATCTGCGCGGCACCGGGGAAATCCCCGGCTTCGCGGCGGCGTTTCGAAAGCGCGAAACCGAGATCGGCCTCGATCGGTGTTATATGTTCGTCGATATCATGGCCGTAGAGCGGAAGGCCCGCTTCAAGCCGCAGCGAATCGCGCGCACCGAGGCCGATGGGTTTCACCTCGGGCTCGCCGCACAGCGCCTCGGCGACCGCTTCGGCGATGGTCGCGGGCAGCGAAATCTCGAACCCGTCCTCGCCGGTATAGCCCGAACGGCTGATCCAGACGTCTTCGCCGGCGAGCGTATATTGTCCGCCCGCCATGAAAGTCAGCGCGTCGAGGCCGTACTGTCCCGAAACGTGCCGACCCAGCGCCTCTGCCGCCTTCGGCCCCTGCAGCGCAAGCAATGCGCGGTCGGTGAGCACCTTCATCGTTACGTTTTCGGGCAAATGCGGCTCGATATGGGCAACGTCCGCGCCCTTGGTCGCCCCGTTGACGACCATGTAGATGCCCTGCCGCCAGCGCGCGATCATCAGATCGTCGATAATCCCGCCATCGCCGTTGAGCAGCAGCGAATAACGCTGCCGCCCCAGCGCCAGCCCCTCAACGTCGGCCGGGGTCAGCGCCTCGATCGCCGCGTCGACATCCTCACCGGAAAAGAAAAGCTGCCCCATATGGCTGACGTCGAACAACCCGGCGCTTGTCCGCGTCCACAGATGTTCGGCGATGATGCCCTCATACTGGATCGGCATCGCATAGCCGGCGAAGCTCACCATGCGGGCGTCCCCGGCGCGGTGCCAGCTATCGAGGGGCAATACTGCGTCGTCGCTCATTCAACCTCCGTGACAGCACGAAGCCGAAACCCTTTCCGGCCTGCCCCCTCTGTCACGGAAGCCTGAGAGTTTTCGCTGGCCAGCCTGAAGGCTTGCCCAGCTTACTCCTTCGGCGGCCCTCGCTTTTTGTTCTGCGAGAACACTTTCCAGAGCGCCGATTGGCTGCGCGGTCCTTTGGCCTGAGAGATTCCGGGGCGGTTGCTCCTTCGGCGGCGTGGCAAGCCACACTCTCTCCCGCGCTGCCATCCGCCGGTTGCCCGGCGGCGACTGGTTCTCGATTGGCGCGCTTGCAACAGGGAGTCAATTGCGGATTGATTGGCTGTTTGCGCTGCATACAAAATAAATTTGCAAGCCTTGGCGTGCGGGGCTTCGGATTATGCTCCAAGCAGCCGCCGGGCCTTGAAGCGCCACTCCTCGGCGAGGACCGCAAGATCGGCGAGTTGCTCGACGGCGCCGCGGTCATCCTTCCCCGCCCCGCCGATCAGCAGCGCGAATACGCGGCGCACATCCCATTGCGGCAGGGGCCGGTCGAGCAGGTCCAGCGTGTCGCCCGCAGCGACCCGGCCCGGCTCGATCACGCGATAATACCAGCCGGTCCGGCGATGCTTGACCATATGCGCGACAAGCTGGTTCCATTCCATGACATGGCCCTGTTTCCAGCAGGGCTGCCGCCCCTGGCTGATCTCGACGACTGCTGTTCCAAGCGCGAAACGATCGCCGATGCAGACATCGCTCTCGCTCAACCCGGAAGTGGAGATATTCTCGCCAAAGCCCCCCGGCGCGCCGAGCCGGGGATGCTGGGGCACCACATCCTTCCAGAAGGCATAGTGATCGAAGGGATAGTGGTGGACCGCCTTGTCGGGGCCGCCATGAACGCGAAGATCGGCCTGCTCGTCACCCTCGAGTCCCAACGGCCCGATGGCGACGGCGCCTTCGCGTTCGGATTTTCGGATCGCGCTCGGTTCGTCGCCGCGCAACGGCGCTGCCTTGCCGGTCAACACCGCTTCGACGGCAACCGGCTCCATCGTCTATCGGGTGGCGTTATATTCGAGCTGGTCGGGTTCGAGCTGGAAACCGATCAGCAGTTCGAAGGTCGCGGCGTTGACGGCGGTGCGCACCGCCGGGTCCGCCATCGGATCGAGCGCGGCATCGGTGTCTCCCGGGCGGCGGCGGCGCGTCAGCCGCTCCTGGACATCGGCCGGCAAGGTGGCGGCGGCGCGCGAGATGCTCGCGGTCGCCTGGCCGTTCGTGCCGGCGCGATACTGGCCGTCGGCGAAATTGATGGCGACGCGTCCGATTTCCTTGGACACGATCTGGCCGTTGCCGCGCATCACCGTCGCGAAATAGGGGAGCACGATCTGGCGCGCGCCGACGGGATTGCTCCGGCGGGCGCTGACCTCGAAGCTCGCGATCGTCTGGATCCTGTCGTCGGTATCGCTGCAGGTGCTGCGAATGTTGCTGATCACCGCCAGCGTATCGATGGCGCTCGCCTCGCGGCTCGACCGCGGATCGAACAGCGTGATTTCGTTGGTGTTGACCGGGGTCGCGACCGCCGGACAGGCCGTGCGGTTGACGAGCAGGCCGACGCCATTTTCACCGGCGGTGATAACGTCGCGGCGCCCGCAGGAAACCAGGGCGAGGCCGATAACGCCTGCGAGAACGATGTTGCTGTATTTCCGCACGAATGAATCCTTACTGTTGATGGGCGCCGATACATTGGGCCCGAAATCCGGCCCTTCATAGGAAGCGGCTTTCGCCGCTGCAAGCGATCCGGTAAAGCCGCCCGCATGAACCCCGATACGAATGCCGGCAAAACGCCCCTGATGTTGCTGATCGCCGCTCCGCGCGGCTTCTGCGCGGGAGTCGATCGCGCGATCCGGATCGTCGAACTGGCGATCGAACAATATGGCGCGCCGGTCTATGTCCGGCACGAAATCGTCCACAACCGCTATGTCGTCGATGCGCTGAAGGAAAAGGGCGCCATCTTCGTCGAGACGCTCGACGATGTGCCGGATGGGGTGCCGGTGGTGTTCTCCGCCCATGGCGTGCCCAAGGCGGTTCCCGCCAAGGCGGAAGAGCGCGGGCTGGACTTTCTCGACGCCACCTGCCCGCTCGTTTCCAAGGTCCATCGCCAGGCCGAACGGCTGGTCAAAGATGGCCAGCATATCCTGTTCGTCGGCCATCGCGGCCATCCCGAAGTGATCGGCACCTTCGGCCAGGTGCCCGAGGGCACGATGACATTGATTGAAACCGTCGCGGACGCCGAAACCGTGTCGCCGCCCGATCCCGACAATATCGGCTTCTTGACCCAGACGACGCTGTCGGTCGACGATACGCGGCAAATTATCGATATCCTGCGCGAGCGGTTCCCCTCGATCGCCGCGCCGCGCAGCGAAGACATCTGCTACGCAACGTCCAACCGGCAGGACGCGGTGAAGGCGATCGCCGCGAATTGCGATGCGGCGCTCGTCATCGGAGCGCCGAACAGCTCCAATTCGCTGCGGCTTGTCGAGGTCGCCGAACGGCAGGGCACGCGCGCACGGCTGATCCAGCGAGCGACGGAAATCGACTTCGACTGGCTGGATGGCGTGGCAACGCTGGGCATCACCGCCGGAGCATCAGCGCCGGAGATTCTCGTTCGCGAAGTCGTCGATCGGCTTGCGGAACGTTTCGATATCACCGAGCGCGAAGTGAAAACGACCGAGGAAAAGATGCTCTTCAAACTGCCCCGCGGCCTCAAGGCAGCATAGCCGAACGATGGCGGTCTACACCCAGGTCTCGGCCGAACGTATCGCGGCACTGCTGGCGAACTATGACGTCGGCACGCTGGTATCCGCCAAGGGCATCGCCGAAGGCGTCGAAAACAGTAATTATCTGATCGAGACGAGCAAGGATCGCTTCATCCTGACGCTCTATGAAAAGCGCGTCGATGCGAAGGACCTGCCCTTCTTCCTCAAGCTGCTCGACCATCTCGCCGAACGCGGCCAGCCGGTGCCGCCGGCCATCGCCGACCGGGAAGGACGGCAGATCCAGCACGTCGAAGGGCGGCCCGCCTGTCTGATCGCCTTCCTGCCCGGCGTTTCGCCGGGCGAACCCAATCCGGCTCAGGCAGGGGCGGCAGGCGCTGCGCTTGGCGCGCTCCATAGCGCGCTCGAAGACTTTATCGACGAACGGCCCAACGCGCTTTCGCTTCCCGGCTGGCACGATCTTGCAAACCGGTGCGGCGGCCATCTCGACGATATCTCGCCGGGGCTTGGCGAAACCATTGCCGAGGAACTCGCCTTTCTCGATGCCCACTGGCCCGTCGACCTGCCCCACTCTGCGATCCATGCCGATCTCTTTCCGGACAATGTGCTGATGCTCGGCAATCAGGTGACGGGCATTATCGATTTCTATTTCGCCTGCACCGAAATCCGCGCCTACGACCTTGCCGTGACGCACGCCGCCTGGTGCTTCGAGGATGACGGTACGGGCTTCGATGCCGAGCGTTCCGAGACGCTGATCGAAGGCTATGAAAGCGCCCATGACCTTTCCTCGGCCGAAGCTGCGGCGATGCCGGTGCTCGCGCGCGGCGCAGCGCTCCGCTTCCTGCTCACCCGCGCCTGGGATTGGCTCAACACACCCGCCGATGCGCTGGTGACGCGCAAGGACCCGGGCGCCTTCCTGCGGCGGCTGGAATTCTACCGCGCCGCCAACCCGGAAATTTTCCTGCCGTGAGCAGAATCGAGATTTTCACGGACGGCGCCTGCAAGGGCAATCCCGGAGCCGGCGGCTGGGGCGTCGTGCTGCGTTCCGGGCGACACGAAAAAGAGATGGCGGGCGGCGAAGCCGAGACGACCAACAACCGGATGGAACTGACCGCGGCGATCCGCGCGCTCGAAGCGCTGAAAAAGCCGAGCGAGGTGAGGATCACCACCGACAGCACCTATGTGAAGGACGGGATCACCCGCTGGATCCATGGCTGGCAGAAAAATGGCTGGCGGACGGCGGCCAAAAAGCCCGTGAAGAACGCGGACCTTTGGCAGGAGCTGCTCGAGGCGGCGGCACCGCACCAAATCGAATGGGCGTGGGTAAAGGCCCATGACGGCCATCCGGAGAACGACCGTGCGGACTGCCTCGCCAGCGATGCGGCGATGGCAATTGGCGCGAAAGGCCGTTAGCTGTTGTCTTCGGTTTCCGCGCCAGGCGCGTTTTTCTGAACCGAAGCGATAGCGTTCTTCGCGCTGGATTTGCTCGAATAGCCCTCGCTCGAGAACATGATCTCCGAATTATATTTGAAACGGACGCGAAACTCGCCCTTGCGGTCTTTGTAGATTTCGAACTTGTGCGCCATTTCATTCTCCTAAGCGGAAATCAGTACCGCACACCGGCATACGGGATTGTCCGGCGGGCGGCCAGAGGCATGGTCGCAAAAATGGCATTTCCCTATCGACGGAACCGGTCCGGCGCATAAAGCGCGGCATCGATACCGGCTTCAACCGGCTCGTCGGTCAGCAGCGCGCGGCACAAGCGCGCGGCGGCGGGCGCGGTCTGTATCCCGAAACCGCCCTGCCCGGCACACCAGAAAAACCGTTTCGCCAAAGGATCGAATCCGTAAACCGGCAACCGGTCAGGCGCGAAGCTTCTGAGCCCCGCCCATTTGCGTTCGACCGCGACGGCCTTCCAGTCGACCGCCTGTTCCATCCGGTCGATTGCGATTGCGACGTCGACCTCTTCGGCGGCAACGTCCCCCGGCGGAACCGGCGTCTCATCGTGCGGAGAGAGCCACAAACGTCCGCCGGCTTCGCTCTTGAAATAGAATGATCCGGCAGCGTCGATCACCAGCGGCAGCCGCGCGGGCGCTGGCGGATCGACGCGCAGCTGGACCATCGTACGCCGACACGGCGTGATGCCGATCCTCGGCTGGCCGGCCATGGCGGCGATCTCGTCGGCCCAGGCGCCGGCCGCATTTATGAGCACATCCGCTTCATGCAGGTCGCCCCCGGCCGACAGTCGCCAGCCGGAATCCAGGGCCTCGATCTTCTCGACCGCTGCCGAGCATCGAATATCGACGCCCCCGCGCCGCGCCGCCCGCAAATAGGCCTGATGAAGGCCCCCGACATCGATATCGGCGCAACTGGGCTCGACTATCGCGCGATCCCATTCCGACCTGAGCCCGGGAACGAAAGCCGCCATGTCGTCATGTGCCAGTGCGCCGAGCTCGACGCCGCTGTTCGCGAACTTTGTGGTGAATGCATCGAGGCAATGATGGCTTTGCGCGGTGGCAATGTGGAGCGCCCCGCAGGTCTCCAGAAAACCCCGCTCCGAAAAATCCGGCGGCGGCGAAGACAGGAAAGCATATGAGCCGGTCGTCAGCGGCTGTATCGAAGGGCCGCCATAGGTTTCGGACCAGAAAGCCGCGGACCGGCCGGTCGCGTGATAGCCGGGCACCTCTTCGGCTTCGAGCAGCAGCACGCGGCCACGGGGCGCCAGCTCGGCCGCAAGGCTTGCCCCGGCGATGCCGGCGCCGACGATCGCGAAGTCGCAAGTCATGGCCGCGCCGCTGCGCGCCCCTCCAGGAATGCAGCGACCTCGGCCATAAGCGGATCGCGAATCTCGTCACGCTCCCGAAACACTTCATGCGCGGCCTCGGGATCGACGCAAAGGCGGCAATCGGGAAGCCGTTCCGCAGCCTCGCGAATGGCATCTATGCTGACGAGCCTGTCCTTCTGGGCGGCGAGAATCAGCACCGGCGTCTCCACGGCCTCCAGCCCGCCCGGCGCGAACATCCGGCCCGACGATTCATAGGCGGCGACCAGCCATTGCCAACTCGGTGGCCCCATTTTCAGTTCGGGCTTGTTCGTCAGCCACCATCCTTCATCGGCATAGCGATCATCGTCATGGGTCAGCAGCTTCTGGCGAGAGCTTCCCGGAAGCGAGGGTTTCTCGTTTTCCTGCCAGGCATGTTGTTCGGCAAAACCGAACCGAGCGAACTGGCGAGCGACGAATGCCGAGGGCCGCTCGCCCAAAGGCTTGCTGACCATTTTGAGCATCGGCGCGCTGAAGATCGCGCCGTCAAGCTTCGGCCGATGATCGACCAGAAAGCGCATCGCGATATGGCCGCCCATGGAATGACTGGCCAGCACATGCGGCCCCGGCGTCGTATCGCGCCAGTCCGCAACGAAGCGATCGAGGTCGGCGACCCAGGGATCGAAGCTTTCCGCATGCCCCACCGTGGGGTCGTTCAGCAGCCTTCCCGAGCCCGATTGGCCCCGCCAATCGAAGCCCGTGAGGTTCCATCCGGCCTGATGCCAGGCAATAAGGCTTTCGAGATATTTCTCGAAAAAGTCACCCCTGCCCGTCTGGAAGATCATGCTGCCCTTCGGCGCGCGGCCTTCGGGAATCGGCCAGTTCCAGCGCCGAAGCGGCCATCCGTCGGGCGCAACGAGACGATCGAGCGTCATGCCCTCCGGATAGCTTCTCAAAACGGTACGGTTTTTTTTCATGGTTGCTGGTTACGGTTTAGAAAGAGGTAAGCCTTAGTGCCATCCCCCATGACAGGGGCGGCTTCACTTTTCTCCTTGGGGATTCTTGCGCCCGCGCTGCTGTATGCAGCGTGGGGCGACTGGCTTCGCCGGGATATACCCAACAAGCTCAATGCGGCCATCGCGTTGACGGCGCCGCTATACTGGTGGGCCGCCGGTTTCTCGCTGTGGCCCAATGTCGCCATCATCGTCGGCCTCGCGCTCGTCTTGTTCATTCTCTTCACCTTCGCCTTCGCAATTGGCGCGATGGGCGGCGGTGACGTCAAGATGATCGGGGCCATCGCCTTGTGGATGACGCCGATGCAACTTCCGGTGATGCTGTTCGTCATGGCGCTCGCCGGCGGCATCATCACGGTGGCGATGATGATACATCACCGGATCGCGAAAGAATCCGAAAAGCCCGAAATCCCGTACGGAATAGCGATCGCCATTGGCGGTCTTTGGGCCCTTCTCTGGGGCTTGATGAACGGGATTTTAACCAATGGAACCGTATCGCCCTGATCGGGCCGATAGAAAGCCTGACAGGAGGCAGAGATCGTCATGGATGCACGTAAAGTCATATTGCTCGTCGGCGCACTGCTCATCGCAGTGGTCACCGCCTTTATGGCGCGCAGCATGTTCGCAGGCGGCAGCGCCCCGAACGCGCAAGCCGCCGAAGCTAATCAGGAAGGTCCGATGGTGCTTGTCGCCACACGGGCCCTTCCGGTCGGCACGATCATCAACGCAGATAGCTTCCGCTATCAGCCCTGGCCCGAAGAATTGATCGAGGGCAGTTATTTCATCCGCGGCGAATCGGATGTTGAAAGCCTGGCCGGGACGGTTGTCCGTTCCGAAGTCACGGCCGGACAGCCGATCACGCTCGGCTCGCTCGTCCGTCCTGGCGATCGCGGCTTCCTTGCCGCTGCGCTTGGCCCTGGCATGCGCGCCGTGACGGTTCCGGTTTCCGCACAGAGCGGTGTCGCCGGCTTCGTTTTCCCGGGTGACCGCGTCGACCTCGTCCTGACGCAAGAAGTTGCTGGCGGCGGTGAAGGCCCGGCCCTGCACGCCTCCGAAACGATCATCCGTAACCTGCGCATTCTTGCGACCGACCAACGGACGACGACCGAAACCGATGAGGCAGGCGACCACCGCGTTCGCGTGTCCAACACCGTAACGGTCGAAGTTACGCCGCGGATCGCCGAGAAGATCGCGGTTGCACAGACGATGGGCGCCTTGTCGCTGTCGCTTCGCTCGATCGCCGACAATACGGCCGAACTCGAACGTGCGATTGCCGCCGGCGAAGTCGAAGTCCCTGATGACAACGATCCCGACGCCGAACGCCGCATGCTGATCGAGGTCGCCCAGCGTCCTAACGACACGGATACGACCTTCGTCACGGGTGGAGACGTCTCGCGCTTCCAGCGCCGCACGGTTCCCGCCCGCACCCAGAACAGCCCGATGGATTCGGCAACGGAAATGGCCGCCGCCGCAGTGGCTGCTGTCGGAAGCCAGCGTCCGGACGGTCCTTCGGTTCGTGTCGCTCGCGGTAACGCCGTCACCTACGTGCCGGTACGGTAGGGGAATATAGATGACCTTCTTTCGCAAAACTCGCATCAATACACTGGCAGCAGTCGCTGCCTCCGCTCTCGTCGCGAGTGTCGGCCTCGGCGTCACCATGCCCGAACCGGCCAATGCGCAGGCTCGACCGGCTCCGCAGGAAACCCTTACCCTTTCGGTGGGCCGCGGACAGCTGATCAACCTGCCGCGTGCGATGACGGACCTGTTCGTCGCCAACGACGCCGTTGCCGATGTTCAGGTGCGCACCTCTCGCGCGCTCTATGTCTTCGGCAAGGCCGGTGGCGAAACCACGGTTTACGCGACCGATGCCTCGGGCAATGTCGTCTATTCGGCGAACATCCGGGTCGGCAACAATCTCGACAGCGTCAGCTCGATGCTTTCGATCGCGATGCCTGAAGCGTCGATCGCCGTGACACCGATGAACGGCATGCTCCTGCTGACGGGCACCGTCGCCTCGCCTCAGGATGTCGAGGAAGCCCAGGCTCTCGCCCAGGCTTTCGTCGGTGAGAACACGCAGGTCATCAGCCGCCTTCGCACGGCAACGCCGCTGCAGGTCAACCTGCAGGTGCGCATCGCCGAGGTCAGCCGTTCGGTTGTCCGCGATATCGGCTTCAACCTTCTGACCAATGATACGACCGGAGGCTTCCAGTTCGGTCTCGGTCGCGGTCGCACCGGCGCCATTGATCCGGCCACGGGTGCAGCAACGATCTTTCCGGGTGGTACGACTGCAGTCGCCGCCGGGAACCTTCTCGGCCTGGATATCACGAGCGCGCTCGACCTGGCCGAAACCGAAGGTCATGCTTCGACGCTCGCCGAACCGAACCTGACTGCGCTTTCGGGCGAAACCGCCAGCTTCCTTGCCGGCGGCGAGTTCCCGATCCCGCTCTCTCAGGGTCTTGGTTCGGTCTCGATCGAGTATAAGCAATTCGGCGTCAGCCTTGCCTTTACGCCGATCGTGCTCGCCAACGGCCGCATCTCGATGCGCGTCCGCCCCGAGGTTTCCGAACTTTCGGATCAGGGGGCGATCACGCTCAACGGCTTCACCGTTCCCGCGCTCACCACCCGCCGGGCGGAAACGACCGTGGAACTTGGCTCCGGCCAGAGCTTCATGATCGCCGGTCTTATGCAGAACCGTCACAACACGACGGTCGAGCGTACGCCGGGCCTTGGCGACATTCCGATCCTCGGCGCGCTGTTCCGTTCGAACCGCTGGCGTCGCGAAGAAACCGAACTCGTCATCGTCGTGACGCCGTATCTGGTCCAGCCGGTCTCGGCCAACCAGATCGCCCTTCCGACCGACGGCTTCCGGTCGCCGCGCGATGCCGAACGCATCTTCCTCGGCCGCAGCTTCAACGGTGAATCGGGTGCGACGCGCCCGGGTCCGACAATGGCCCCGGCAACGACCGTCCTGCCCGGCATGGAAACCGGTGCGGTGACCGTTCCGGCGCCGCAGCAGCAGGATGCATCCGCGGTTCCGGCCGGCGGCGGCGCCTCGCCCGGCTTTTCGTTCAACGAATAGATCAGCGTCCTTTGGAGAAGAAAATCATGCGCAATCTTGCCACTTTCACCCTTCTCGCCGCAGTCGGCACGCTGTCTGCCTGCGCCGCGGGAACCGGAACGGTCAATCCGACTGTTTATTCGGTCAATCAGCCGGTCGTCAGCCGCACGGACTATGTGTTTGACGTCAACGCCGGCAGCGGCGGCCTGTCCTATGGCGATCAGGCGCGCCTTGCAGACTGGTTCGAGGCTCTCGAACTCGGCTATGGCGACCGCGTCTCGATCGACGATCCGAGCCCTTATGGCGCACCTGACCGGCGCGCCTCGGTGGCCGATATCGCGAGCCGTTACGGCCTTCTGCTGGCGGATCGCGCACCGGTTACCGCCGGCGCAATCCCGCCTGGCCAGATGCGCGTTGTTATCAGCCGCACTCGCGCCGAGGTTCCGAGCTGCCCGAACTGGGATCGCCGATCGAACGGCGAATTCAGGGGCTCGGCCACGTCCAATTATGGCTGCGCGACCAACAGCAATGTCGCAGCGATGATCGCCAATCCTGAAGATCTGATCCGCGGCCAGACGGGCGACGGATCGGGCGATCCGCGCACCACCGCCCGCGCCATCGGCACCTACCGTTCGGCCACGCCGACCGGTGCCGGAGGACAGGCGATCGAGGCAGAAACCACTGCGGGAGGCAATTGATGAACGCTCCTTTCAACACAGCTTCGGCGTCGCAGCGCGACCCGTTCCAGGCTTATATCTGCGACGACGAAACGGCTGACATCATCCGCCCGGTCGCGGCCGAACTCGGCTGGGCCGAGGAGAAGGTCAACAAGGGCGGCCTGCGTAATGCAGTCCAGTCGCTTTCGGTCACTGCGAGCCCGAACATCCTGTTCGTCGACCTTTCGGAGAGCAGCGATCCGCTGACCGACATCAACGGCCTCGCCGAAGTCTGCGAGCCCGGCACGGTGGTTATCGCAACCGGCCAGGTGAACGACGTTCGCCTGTACCGCGATCTGCTGACGAGCGGCATTCAGGATTACCTGCTGAAGCCGTTCAATGCCGATCAGCTGCGCGATTCGCTGACCCAAGCCCAGATGATCCTCGCCGGTCCGCGTCAGGCCGATGGCGGTGAAACCGATCGTCCGCACGTAATGACTGCCTTTATCGGCACACGCGGCGGCGTCGGCGCCTCGACGCTCGCCAGCTCGGTCGCCTGGCTCGTCAGCCAGGAACAGGGCCGCCTGACGGCGCTTCTGGATCTCGATGTCCACTTCGGCACCGATGCACTGTCGCTCGATCTCGAGCCCGGCCGCGGTCTGATCGACGCCATCGAGAATCCGAGCCGCATCGACGGCCTGTTCATCGAACGCGCCATGGTCAAAGCCAACGACAAGCTCGCTGTGCTCTCGGCCGAAGCGCCGATCAATCAGCCGATGCTGACCGATGGCACTGCCTATTATCAGCTGGAAGAAGAGATCCGGAACGCCTTCGAGCTTTCGGTGATCGATATGCCGCGGCAGACGCTGATCCAGTTCCCGCATTTGCTGCAGGACGTGAACAAGGCTGTGATCGTGACGGAGCTGACGCTTGCCGCCACGCGCGATACGATCCGGCTGCTTTCCTGGTTCAAGTCGAACGCACCGGGGACTCGGGTCATCCTGGTCGCCAACCGCGTGCCTTCGGGCGGCCAGCTCGAAATCACGAGGAAGGACTTTGAAACCTCGATCGAGCGCCGCGTCGACATGGTGATCCCGTTCGATCCCAAGACGGCGATCCAGGCTGCGAAGCTTGGCAAGACGCTCGCCGAAGCGGCCCGGTCATCGCGGGTCGGTTCGATGGTCAGGCAGCTCGCCGACCGTGTCTCCAGCCTCGACGATTTCGAAGAAGTCAGCAGCAGCGATTCCGGCAGCGGATCGCTGATGGGCAAGCTCGGCGGCCTCAAGGCCCTCGTCTCCAAAAAGCCTGAAAAGGCGGAAGCCTAAGCTAAAACGCCGGGCCTGCGCCATGCGCGGGCCCGGCCGAGAAAGAACGGAAAGCAAATATGTCCATTCTTCCCATGTTCATCATGTTCGCCGGGATGCTTGGCTTCATGTTGCTTCTTTATTTCGCCTTTTCGGGACCCAATGTCCAAAAGGCCGCGGCGAAGCGGCTGCAAGCGGTGCGCCAGCGCTACGCGTCGGCAACCAGCACGGTTTCGGCCGAAGCGCAGATGAAGCGAATTCTGGCCAAGCGAGACAGCCAGATGGACAGCTTTGCGAGCCGCTTGATTCCGCGGCCGGAAATGTTGCGGACCCGGCTGGCGCAGACAGGCATGCCCTGGACGCTGAGCCACTATATAATGGTGAGCGCCGGCCTGCTGGTCATCATCACCGGCTTCCTGACCTTCAAGGGCCTTCCGATCCTGTTCGGTCTGATGCTCGGCGCCTTTGTCGGCCTGTTTATCCCGCACATGGCCGTCGGCTATATGATGAAACGGCGGATCAACAAGTTCACCTCGAAATTTCCCGACGCGATCGAACTGCTTGTTCGCGGCCTTCGTTCCGGTCTCCCGATTTCCGAGACCATGTCGGTGGTCGCCAAGGAGGTTCCCGATCCGGTGGGCAGCGAATTCGCGAGCGTCGTCGACAAGATGAAGATCGGCAAGACGATGGACGAGGCGCTGGAAGACACCGCCAAACGCCTCGGCACACCCGAATTCAAATTCTTCTGCATCACCTTGGCGATCCAGCGGGAGACGGGCGGTAATCTTGCCGAGACGCTCTCGAACCTTGCCAACGTGCTGCGTCAGCGCTCGCAGATGAAACTGAAGATCAAGGCCATGTCGTCCGAATCCAAGGCCTCGGCCTATATCGTCGGCTCGCTGCCTTTCATCGTGTTCGGCCTGATCATGTCGATCAACCCGGGCTATATGGGCGAGTTTTTCGTCGACGAACGCTTGATGATCGCCGGTCTTGGCGGCCTGGTCTGGATGGGCATTGGCGTGTTCATCATGGCCAAGATGGTCAACTTCGAAATCTAGTCGAGAGGAGCGAGAGAGAATATGACACAAGCCCCTCCCACCGGACCGACCATCCTCGGCGTCGATGTGATCCTTGTCGCGACATTGCTCGCGGCGGTGGCGACCTTCGCGGTGCTCGTCGCGCTCTATGCGGCAACGACCGTGCGCGATCCGATGGCCAAACGCGTCAAGGCGCTCAACGAACGGCGCGAGCAGCTGAAGGCCGGTATCACGGCCTCGACCCGTCGCACGCGCAAGTCGCTGACCCAGACCAACCAGACGACCGATCGGATGCGGTCATTCCTGAAGTCGATGAACACCCTTCAGGAAGACCAGCTGAAGCAGGCGCAGCAGCGCTTGGCCCAGGCCGGCATCCGTTCCAAGGATCTCGCGGTCATCGTCATCTTCGGTCGCCTCGTGTTGCCGATCGTGATCGGCGGCGGCATGGCGATCGCGGTCTTCATGTTCGGTTTCCAGGCCGATTGGTCGCCGCTCAAGAAGTTCATGCTGGTCGGCGGCACGCTGCTGTTCAGCTACAAGCTTCCCGACATCATCGTCACCAACAAGGTGCAGAAGCGTTCGAACGAGATCCGCAAGGGCCTTCCCGACGCGCTCGACCTTCTGGTTATCTGCGCCGAAGCCGGCCTGACGGTCGACGCCGCCTTCACCCGCGTCGCGCGTGAACTGGGCAGCGCCTATCCCGAACTCGGCGACGAGTTCGCGCTGACGGCGATCGAGCTCGGCTTCCTTACCGAACGCCGCCAGGCGTTCGAGAACCTGGCCTATCGCGTCGACCTCGAAGCCGTGCGCGGCGTTGTGACGACGATGATCCAGACCGAGAAATACGGCACGCCGCTCGCCAGTGCGTTGCGCGTGCTATCGGCCGAATTCCGCAACGAGCGCATGATGCGCGCCGAGGAAAAGGCCGCGCGGCTTCCCGCCATCATGACGGTGCCGCTGATTCTGTTCATCCTGCCGACCCTGTTCGTCGTGATCCTTGGCCCTGCGGCCTGCTCGATCACCGACAACTTCGTCAACTAGGATACCGATTTAGGCGGGGCCGGTTCACTCCTCTCCCGGCTCCGCCTAACCTTTTATGGGAACCGTCACGCATCGATAACGGTTATGTTTCCGAAAGGAACTTAACGCGATGACGGTTATCGACCTCGAACAAGGGATCCTCCTCGGCCTCGCCCTGCTGATCGGGCTGCTGATCGGCCTGATTCTCAGCCCCAGCGGCAAGTGGAAACGGCGGTATCGCGAAGAGCATGCGCGCTACGTGGAGCTTGAGCGCGATCACGAAGCCCGGATCCGCGCCGCCAACGAACGGATCGCCGAAATCGAGCGCCATGACGCCAGCCCGATCGGCGAACGCACGGGCGTGGCCGTCGCCGGTGCCACCAAGGGCAGCGACGACCTCACCGTGATCCGCGGCCTCGGGCGCGACGATGAGATTACGCTCAATGAGATGGGCTTCCACCGCTACAAGCAGATCGCCAAGCTTTTCGCCGAACAGCGCGCGTCGATCGAAGGCCGGCTCGGCGCCGAGCCCGGCATGGTCGAGCGCGAGCTATGGCCCGAACAGGCGGCGCTGCTCCATCGCGGCGAACTCGACGAGCATAGCCGCCAGTATCGCGCCGCGCGCTAGCGGCTATTTCCGAAGCGCCGCCTGCGCCGCAGCCAGCCGCGCGATCGGCACCCGGTAGGGCGATGCCGAGACGTAATCGAGCCCGACTTCCTCGCAGAACGCGATCGAGGCGGGATCGCCGCCATGCTCGCCGCATATGCCGAGCTTGATGTCCGGGCGCTTCGCCCTGCCCCGCTCCGCCGCGATCCGGATCAGCTCGCCGACGCCCTCGATATCGAGGCTGACGAACGGATCGCGCGGATAGATGCCCTTGTCGACATATTGGGTCAGGAAGCGCCCGGCGTCGTCGCGCGACACGCCCAGGGTCGTCTGCGTCAAATCATTGGTCCCGAAGCTGAAAAACTCGCCCACCTCGGCGATCTGACCGGCGCGCAGCGCCGCGCGCGGCAATTCGATCATCGTCCCGACATGATAGTCGACGCTCTTGCCCTGTTCCGCGAACACGGCGGCAGCGGCGGCGTCGATCACCGCTTTCATCAGCTCCAGCTCGCGCCGCGTGCCGACCAGCGGCACCATCACCTCGGGGAACGGCGCCGCGCCGGTTTCCTCGGCCACCAGCAACGCGGCCTCGAAAATCGCGCGCGCCTGGATCTCGTAGATTTCGGGATAGGTGATGCCGAGGCGGCAGCCGCGATGGCCGAGCATCGGGTTGAACTCGTGCAGCTCGTTCACCCGGCGCTTCAGCGTGTCGACCGAAACGTCGGCGGCCTTCGCGACTTCCTCGAACTCGCCATCCTCGTGCGGCAGGAATTCGTGGAGCGGCGGATCGAGCAGCCGGATCGTCACCGGCAGTCCGGCCATGATCTCGAAAATCTGCTTGAAGTCGGCGCGCTGTTCGGGGAGCAGCTTGGCCAGCGCCTCGCGCCGCCCGGCCTCGTCGGTGGCGAGGATCATCTGGCGCACGGCGGTGATCCGCGCGGCATCGAAGAACATATGTTCGGTGCGGCACAGGCCGATGCCCTCGGCCCCGAATTCGCGCGCCGTGCGGCAATCCGCGGGCGTTTCGGCATTGGTGCGCACCTTGAGCCGGCGGGACTTGTCCGCCCAGATCATCAACTGCCCGAAATCGCCGGCCAGTTCGGGCTGTACGGTCGCAACCTCGCCGACCATGATCTCGCCGGTCGCGCCGTCGATGGTCAGGATATCGCCCTCGCGGACTTCGCGGCCCGCCACGCGGAAAATCTTTTCCCTGGCATCGATGGCGACCGAACCCGCGCCCGAAACGCAGGGACGCCCCATGCCGCGCGCAACGACAGCGGCGTGCGAGGTCATGCCGCCGCGCGCCGTCAAAATACCCTTGGCCGCGTGCATTCCGTGAATATCCTCCGGCGAGGTTTCGACCCGGACGAGGATGACATCGGCACCCTGTTCGGCGCGCTTTTCGGCGGTATCGGCGTCGAAGACGACGATGCCCGAAGCCGCGCCCGGCGATGCGGGCAGGCCCTTGGCGATCACATCGCGCTCCGCTTCGGGATCGAGCGTCGGGTGGAGCAGCTGGTCGAGCGCCGCCGGATCGACGCGCAGCACCGCCTCTTCCTCGGTAATCACGCCCTCTTCGGCCATGTCGACGGCGATCTTGAGCGCGGCCTTGGCGGTGCGCTTGCCCGACCGGGTCTGCAGCATCCACAGCTTGCCGCGTTCGACGGTGAATTCGATATCCTGCATGTCGCGATAATGGGCTTCGAGCAGATCGAAGACCTTGGCGAGCTCGGCAAAGGTCTCCGGCATCCCCTCTTCCATCGAAGCGGGTTTCGCGTTGGCGCGTTCGCGCGCGGCCTTGGTCAGATATTGCGGCGTGCGGATACCGGCGACGACATCCTCGCCCTGCGCATTGATCAGCCATTCGCCATAATAGGCATGTTCGCCGGTCGCGGGATCGCGGGTAAAGGCCACGCCGGTGGCGGAGGTTTCGCCCATATTGCCGAACACCATCGCCTGCACGTTCACCGCGGTGCCCCAGTCGCCCGGAATGTCGTTGATCCGGCGATAGACCCTGGCGCGCTCGGCCTGCCAGGAACCGAAAACCGCGCCGATCGCGCCCCAGAGCTGGTCCTGCGGGTCTTGCGGGAAAGGCCGGCCCAGTTCCTTTTCGGCGATCGCCTTGTAGCTGGCGACCAGCGCCTGCCAATCTTCAGCCGTCATATCCGTATCGAGATATATCCCCTTGTCTTCCTTGGCAATTTCCAGCGCTTCTTCGAACGCGCCATGATCGAGGCTGAGGACGACATCGCAATACATCTGGATGAAGCGGCGATAGCTGTCCCAGGCGAAACGCGGATCTTCGGAGATCGCGGCCAGCCCCACCACCGTCTCGTCATTGAGGCCGAGATTGAGGACGGTGTCCATCATGCCGGGCATCGAGACGCGCGCGCCCGAGCGCACCGAAACCAGCAGCGGATCGGAAGGATCGCCGAAAATCTTTCCCGTGACCTTTTCGACATGGGCGATGCCGTCCGCGACCTGCTGTTTCAGCTCATCGGGGAAAGCCTCGCCTTCGTCATAATAGCGGGTGCACATTTCGGTCGAGATGGTGAAGCCGGGCGGCACCGGCAGGCCGATCGACGCCATTTCGGCAAGGTTCGCGCCCTTGCCGCCGAGCAGATTCTTGTCGCCCGATCCGCCTTCGGAAACACCGCCACCGAAACGGTACACATACTGAGTCATTGGGAAAATATTCCTTCGCTCGGTTGACACTGGTTGACACAGGCGCGGCCCCGAAAAGGCCGGACGGACCCGGTACCGAAATAAAATTTCCTATCCGCCGCCTTCGATTTTGGAGAAATCGGCGACGCGATGGACAGCGTCGCGCATGCGATCCAACATTTGAAGCCTTTTCGCGCGCTTGACGGGATTTTCGTCGTTGACCGTGACATTGTCGAAGAACGCGTCGATCGGCGCGCGGAGCGAGGCGAGCGCGGCCATCGCGCCTTCGAAATCCTCGGCCTCGATCGCGGCGGCCGCCTTGGGCTCGGCGGCGGCCAGCGCCTCGCGCAGCGCCGCCTCGGCGGGTTCGGGATCATACTCGCCGTCGAGCGGCGCCCACTCTTCCTTTTTGAGGATATTCGCCGCGCGCTTGTAGCCGACGAGCAGGTTGGCGCCGTCGGCGGTCTTGAGGAAACCCTGCAACGCCTTCACCCGCGCGAGCAGCCGCACGAGATCGTCCTCCCCGCCGAGCGCGAAGACGGCGTCGATCAGGTCGTGGCGGACACCGGCTTCGCGTTGTTGGACTTTGAGGCGGTCGGCGAAGAACTTATGCAGTTGCGAAGCAGGCCCATAGATCGCTTCAATTCTTGCCGCTTCTAGGAATGAGAAATTTGTGAGCTGCTTCGCCAAGGCTTCAGCAATTCTATTTTTTGTAAGTTGGGCGATTAGCGTCTGCTGTTCACCGAGGTGCTTAACGGGATCGTTCTCCCAAACTTCTTCTAAAATCGATCCAAGATGATCCCATGAAGCAAAAACCGCATCAAACAGGTTGAGCCGAAGGAAATTCTTTAGCGAGATCGCAATGACGCCCAGAGCCGCACGTCGGAGCGCGAACGGATCTTTTGAGCCTGTCGGTGCTTCTCCAATAGCGAAGAACGCGCTCAGCGTATCCAACTTATCCGCCAGCGACACCGCCACCGTCACCGGCGCCGTCGGCACCTCGTCGCCCTGCCCCACCGGCTTGTAGTGATCGCGGATCGCGGCGGCGATTTCGGGGTCGAGGCCTTCGGCCGCGGCATAGTATCCGCCGATCACGCCCTGCAGATCGGGAAACTCGCCGACCATGCCGGTGACGAGATCGGCCTTGCAGAAGGCCGCTGCAGTGCCGGCGTCATTAAACAGCTTGACCTTCGCTTGGGGCGTGTCTTCGACTGGCTTCACGATTTCTGTGTCGACGAGCCACCGGGCCAGTTGCCGGACGCGCTCCGCCTTGTCGGCAACGGTACCGAGCTTTTCGTGAAAGACGATCTCGCCAAGCTTTTTCGCGTGTTCTTCCAACGGCTTCTGCCGATCCTGCTCCCAGAAGAATTTGGCATCCGAAAGCCGCGCCGCCAGCACTTTTTCATTGCCCGCGACGACGCCCTTGCCGCCGTCCTTCGCCTCGATATTCGCCGTGCAGACGAAATTGGGCGCGAGGCTTCCGTCCGGCTTGCGGCAGATGAAATATTTCTGGTTGATCCGCGCGGTGAGCTGGATGACCTCTTCGGGCACCTCCAGATACGCCGCGTCGAACGTCCCGAGCAGCGGCACCGGCCATTCGGTGAGCCCGGCATTTTCGATCACCAGCCCCTCGTCCTCGACAAGGCTTAGCCCCGCATCCTCCGCCGCCTTTTTCGCGCCGTCGCGGACGATCGCCTCGCGCTCGGCCTGGTCGATAATGACATGACAGGCGCGCAGCTTCTCCGCATAGTCGCCGGCGCCGCCGATGGTGATGGGCCCCGTATGATGGAAGCGGTGGCCAACCGTGTCGAAGCCCGAGGTCACATCGCCGATGCTGCATTCGACCAGTTCCTCGCCGAGGATCGCGACGATGCCCTGGAGCGGGCGGACCCAGCGCAGGCTTTCGGTGCTCGCAGAGGCTTCGCCCCAGCGCATCGATTTGGGCCAGGGAAAGGCGCGGACGACGGCGGGAATCGCTTCGGCGAGCACATCCTTCGTCGCGCGGCCGGGCGTGTCGATCACGGCGAAGAGGAAAATCCCCTTCTTGTCCTCGCGCTCCTCCAGCTGGTCGCGCGTCACGCCGGCGCCGCGCAGGAACCCCTCGATAGCCTTGTCGGGCGCATCGGCGCGCGGGCCGCGGCGTTCCTCGCTTACCGCTTCGGTCTCCGCCGGAAGCCGCTTGGCGATCAACGCCAGGCGGCGCGGCGTCGAATAGACGGTGATATCCTCGGCCTTGAGCCCCGCTTCGGCCAGCTCGGCGGTAAACAGCCGCGCCAGATCCTCGCGCGCTTTCGCCTGCATGCGCGCGGGAATTTCCTCGGACAGGATTTCGAGCAGGAAATCGGTCACGCCGCCCACCCGTTCTTTTCCATATGCGCCTGGCACGATCCCACCGCGAGATCGCGGACGCGGCCTATATACGCTTGCCGCTCGGCGACCGAGATGACGCCGCGGGCGTTGAGCAGGTTGAAAATATGGCTGGCCTTGATCGCCTGGTCATAGGCGGCGAGCGGCACGCCCTGCTCGATGCAGCTCCGGCATTCGGCGGCGGCATCCTTGAACCATTGAAACAGCGTTTCGGTGTTCGCGACCTCGAAATTATACTTCGAGAATTGCTTTTCGTTTTCGAGGAACACGTCGCCATAGGAAACGCCGGCATCGTTGAAGGCGAGATCGTAGACATTGTCGACGCCCTGGATGTACATCGCCAGCCGTTCGAGCCCATAGGTCAGCTCACCCGAAACGGGTTTGCAGTCGACGCCGCCGACCTGCTGGAAATAGGTGAACTGCGTCACCTCCATGCCGTCGCACCAGACTTCCCAGCCCAGCCCCCAGGCGCCCAGGGTCGGCGATTCCCAATCGTCCTCGACGAATCGGATATCGTGCTTCAGCGGATCGATGCCGATCCGAACGAGGCTGTCGAGATAGAGCTGCTGAATGTCCGGCGGGCTCGGCTTCAGGATCACCTGATATTGGTAATAATGCTGAAGCCGGTTCGGATTCTCGCCATAGCGGCCATCGGTCGGGCGGCGCGAAGGCTGGACATAGGCGGCGTTCCAGTGATCGGGGCCGAGCGCGCGCAGGGTCGTCGCCGGGTGGAAAGTGCCCGCGCCCATCTCGACATCATAGGGCTGCAGAATCACGCATCCCCGCTCGCTCCAATAATCATGGAGCGTCAGGATAAGCTTCTGGAAGCTGAGCGGAGAATCGCCCAAAGGACATACCTCTGCGGTTGCTGAAAAACTGGGCGGGAATTGGCGGATCGGGCCGCTTTGGTCAAGCAATCCGGGCTTTTCTTTGGGCAGGAAATCGCGGATAGCGCATCTCCATGATCATCAAAAAGCTCAGCGCCGGGCTCTCCGCCCTCCTCCTTACCGCCTGTACGCCCGTTTCCGCGCCGGAAAGCGCCAGCGCGCCCGCCGCCAATCCGGCCGCAACCGCCACCACCGGGCTCGCCGACCCCGGCATGGCGCCCGCGCTCTGGCGGGTTTCGGACGAGGACACGACCGTGTGGCTGTTCGGCACGATCCATATGCTGCCCAGCGGCTTCGAATGGCGCAATCCGGAAATCGACGCCGCTATCGCCTCCTCGGACGAACTGGTGCTCGAAACCGTGATGTCGGGCGAACAGAGCGAATCCGCGCTGCTGCTGATGCGGCTCGGCATTACGCCGGGCCTGCCGCCGATCGGCGAGCGCGTGCCCGAAGAGATCCATCCGCAGCTCGCCGCGATGATCGCGCGCGGGCCGTTCCCCGAGAGCTTCCTCAACGGGCTGGAAACCTGGGCCGCGGCGCTGATGCTGGTCGGCGTCACGCTCAACGATCTCGGCCTCGATTCGGAAAGCGGCGTCGAGGAGCAGCTGGAGCAGATCTTCAACCTCGCGAACAAGCGCGTCACCGGCCTCGAAACGCCGGCCCAGCAACTCGGCTATTTCGATACCCTGCCGGAGGAATCGCAACGCCACTTCCTCGCCACCGTGATCGACGCGCCCGAAGATGTCCGCGCCGAGTTCCAGGCGATGCTCAATGCGTGGATCACCGGCGATGAAGACGCGATCGCGGAAACCTTCGACAGCGAAATGGCCGAATTCGCAGCCTTGCGCGCGGCGCTTCTGACGAACCGCAATGCTCGCTGGGCGGAATGGGTGAGCCAGCGACTCGATCAGCCGGGCACAGTGTTCCTTGCCGTTGGCGCCGGCCATCTCGCCGGCGGGGAATCGGTGCAGGATTTCCTTTCCCGGGCCGGGCTGGAGGTCGTTCGCGTCCAATAAGGCGCGCTTCCGTTTCACGCAGTGGACGCGGGGCGATGCGGCAGTTGCGCGGTATCGCTCGCCTTTCCTACGTTCCAGCCAACAGATCGGAGGAGAGGATATGCAGAATTTCGAGGGCAAGGTGGCGTTCGTCACCGGCGGCGCGAGCGGCATCGGGCTCGGCATGGCGCGCAACTTCCTCGCCGAAGGCATGAAGGTCGTCATCGCCGACTGGAACGAGGATCATCTGGCGCAGGCGCGCGAAATACTGGCTGGATCGAACGCCGTGCATTTCATCAAGCTCGATGTGTCGGACCGCGAACAGATGCGCGCCGCGGCGCAGGAAGCGCTCGATATGTTCGGCAAGATCCATGTCCTGTGCAACAATGCAGGTGTGGGCGGCGGCGGCGCGGCCGACGACCCCGATTTCGACGAGTGGGACAAGGCGATCTCGATCAATCTTGGCGGCGTTATCAACGGCTCCAAGATCATCGTGCCGATCATCCAGCAACAGGGCGAAGGCGGCCATGTCGTCAACACATCCTCGATGGCGGGGATCGTGCCCCTGCCCGGCCTCTCCGCCTATTCGACGTCCAAATATGCGGTGCGCGGCTACACCGAATCGCTGCGTCTCGCACTGGCGGCCGAGGGCATCGGCGTGTCCTGCCTCTATCCCGGTGCGGTGCGAACCGCGCTCGTGCCCGTCCCCGACGAGGGCGAGGAGGATGTGCCCGAGGGACCAGACGGCGAGTTGCTCAAACAGCTCTTCGCCGCGATGCGCGTCGCCATGGACCCGATGGACATGGGCGCCGCAGTGGTCGAGGCAATTCGCGAGAACCGGCCCCATATCCTGACTCATGCAGAATTTCTCGACGAGGTGAAGGCGCGTAACCGGGCGATGGAAGACGCCTTTCCGGATACCGGCGACGTGCCTGACGCGCGGACGCAATTCGAAAATACGCGGCGCGGCGTGGTCGACGAATTGCTGGCGATACCGGCCAAGGACTGACGGCGGGCGGCCCCACCGCTTCAAAATCCCTGCGACGGCCTATATATCACGTTTCGTGCAATGGGCCGAAGGGGGATATCGGCATAGTGACGAAGCAACCAAAACTTGTGATGACGCTGCTCGTCCGCGACGAGGAGGACATCGTCGGCGAGGTGCTGCGCTACCATCTCGCGGCCGGAGTCGATCACATCATCGTGACGGACAACGGGTCGGTGGACGGCACGCTCGATATCCTTGCCGACTTCGAGCGCGCCGGCGCACTGACACTGATCCGCGAACCGGGGCGAAATTTTGCGCAAGGATCATGGGTTACGCGCATGGCCCTGATGGCGCGCGAGGAGTACGGTGCCGACTGGATATTGAACGGCGATGCCGACGAATTCTGGGTCCCCGATCAGGGCGATCTCAAAACCGCGCTGCCGGCGAGCGGCGCGGTGACGGCACTCGATTGCAAGGTCCGCAACATGCTGCACGGCCATGACGACCATCGGGCGGCCCCCTGGTGGAAAACGATGACGGCGCGGGTCGCCAACCCGGTGCCTGTCGAAAAAGGGCTCGACAAGCTCCACGGCGTCCTCCCCGCTCCCTTTTTCTATATGCAACTCGGTTCGAAGGCGCTGGTCCGCGCTGAAGGGCTGAAGCGCGTCTGGCAGGGCAATCACGGCGCGGATCATGGAGCGGAACCGAATGTGCAGCCCGGCGCGATCTTCGTCTATCACTATCCTGTCCGCTCGCGGCGCCAGTTCTGGCGAAACATCCGCAGCCAGGGCGCCTGCTATGTCCGCAACACGGAGGTCGGCCCGCAAATGGGCTGGCAGAAACGCCGCTGGTACCGGATGCTGTGCGAAGACGGCGATTCGGGCCGCGCGATCGCCGATGCGCTGCCCAGCGACCGGCAATTGCAGGCCGATCTGGAGCGCGGCGTGGCGATCCGCGATGAGCGGCCCGCAAAGCTGTTTTCGGCCATGGGAATCGTTGATTCCGAACCACCCGGGACAGCTTGCCATTCCCCCGATTCGCCCGTATATGCCCCGCTTCCCCGCCATGTGCCCCCTGGAGGCGTGGCAGGGATGAAAACGTAAACCCCAAGCGATTTGGAGACATGCAATGAGCGATCAGCTGATGCTGTCGGCCGAAGTGCGCGAACGAGCAGGCAAGGGAGCCTCTCGAGCCATTCGCCGCGAAGGCCGAGTACCCGCCGTAATCTACGGTGAGAAGAAAGACCCGGAACCGATTCATATCGAAGAGCGCGAGCTCGTGAAGATGCTGCAAACCGGCCACTTCATGAACAGCCTTGTGACCGTGAAGCTCGGCGATGCGGAAACCCGCACCCTGCCGAAGGATGTACAGTTCCACCCGGTCAGCGATCGCCCGATGCATGTCGATTTCCTGCGTATCGGCAAGGGCGCGACGATCACGCTCGAAATTCCCGTACGCTTCGTCAACGAAGAAGCCTCGCCGGGCCTCAAGCGGGGCGGCGTGCTCAACGTCGTGCGGCATGAGCTTGAGCTCACCTGCCCGGCCGACGAAATCCCGAGCGAAATCGAAATCGCCCTGGACGGCCTCGAAGTCGGCGATTCGATCCATATTTCGCAGATCGTGCTTCCCGAGGGTGTAACCTCGGCGATCGACGATCGCGACTTCACCATCGCCGGCGTCGTCGCTCCGTCCGCGCTCAAGCGTTCGGATAGCGAAGCCGAGGAAGGCGAAGAGGGCGAAGAAGGCGAAGTTGCAGCCGGCGAAGTCCCGACCATCGCGCAGGGCGAGGACGGCGAAGGCGAGTCCAAGGACTAAGCCCTGCTCTTTCGAAACGCCGCTATATGTGGTTTTGAAGACCGGCCTGCTCCCACCGAGCAGGCCGGTTTTCTTTTGGGCTTCAAAAGGGCTAGGCGCAGCGCATGCAAATCTGGGCAGGTCTCGGCAATCCGGGTGCGGAACATTCCATGCAGCGGCACAATGTCGGCTTCATGACGGCCGATGCCATTGCCGAAGTGCACGGTTTCGGTGCGGTGAAACGCAATTTCCAGGGCTGGACGCAGGACGGGCGGATCGCGGGCGAGAAGATCCTGCTACTGAAACCGGCGACCTTCATGAACAAGTCCGGCCAGGCGATCGGCGAGGCGATGCGCTTCTACAAGCTCTCGCCGGAGGACGTGACCGTCTTTTACGACGAGCTCGATCTCGATCCCTTCAAGATCAAGGTGAGGCGTGGCGGCGGCACTGCCGGCCATAACGGCATCCGTTCCACCGACGCCCATATCGGCAACGATTTCCGCCGCGTCCGCATCGGCATCGGCCATCCGGGCAACAAGGCGCGGGTGACGAGGCACGTGCTTGGCAATTACGCGAAGAGCGAAATCGAACCGCTGACCGACCTGCTCGGCGCGATCGCCGCCGAAGCCGGCTGGCTGGCGCAAGGCGACGACGCCCGCTTCCTGAACGAGGTGGCGCTACGGATGCAGGACGCGGGCCAGGCCCTCTTTCGTTCGCCCTGAGCCTGTCGAACGGCCAGCCGCCGCGGGCAACCCCTGCGCTTCTTCTTCAACGTCGGAAAGAAAGAACGGCCCTTCGACAAGCTTAGCGCGAACGGGTTATAGTTCGCTCAGTCTAGGAGAGCCGCCATGACCGATTTCAGCCGCCGCCAGCTTCTCGCCGGAACCGCTGCCGTTGCCGCCCTCGCCGCCATGCCGGCACGCGGGCAGGAAAGCATGACCGCCGCCGACGGTCTTCCCGACCTTGTCGGCAAGTCGATCCTCATCACCGGATGCTCGTCGGGCTTCGGGCGCGCAGGCGCGCTGCACTATGCGCGGCTCGGCGCCAAGGTCATCGCCTCGATGCGCAATCTGCCCCGGCCCGAGGCGGACAGCCTTGCCGCCGAAGCCGCTGCCGAACATCTCGACCTTCATATCGTCGAGATCGACGTGCTCGACGACGAACAGGTCGCGGCGGGCGTTGCCGAAGCCGCGCGGATCGCGGGCGGCGGGCTCGACGTGCTGGTCAACAATGCCGGCATCGGCATCACCGGGCCGATCGAGGTGCAGGACATGGAAGCGACCCAGCTGATGTTCGATACCAATGTCTTCGGCTACCTGCGCATGGCGCGCGCGGTGCTGCCCGGCATGCGCGCGGCCGGATCCGGGCAGATCTTCGCGATCTCCTCGCAGCTCGGCCGTCTTGTCGTGCCCTCGGCAGGCCAATATTCGCCAACCAAATTCGCGTTGGAGGCAATGTTCGAGCAGCTCGCCTATGAGCTCGTGCCCCATAATATCGAGGTGACGATCATCCAGCCCGGCGGCTACCCGACCGAAATCTGGGTGAACCGCAACCGCTATACCCGCGAACTGCGGGACCGGATCCCCGCGGTGCACGCCGATGGCTATCCGGCCCTCATCGCGCGGATGGGCACCGAGGATGGATCGGGCCGCGACACCGATGTGCTGGACGTGCCGCGCGCGATCGCCGAGATCATCTCGATGCCGCAGGGCGAGCGCCCGCTGCGCCGCCCCGTCCATCCGCGGCCTATTCCGCAAGCGGCGATCAACACCGTATCCCACGAAACCCAGCTCGCCTGGCTGGGGCCGAGCGGTTACGGGCCGTGGATACGCTCGGTGCTGACCTAGCCGATCGGCATACCGGGCGGGACGTTCGGCAGGCGGTCTTCGTCGGCGATGGCGGCGTCGAGCGCTTCGCGGTCCTGCAACAACCGGGCAAGCCCCCTGCCCCATTGCGCCTGTACGTCCGAACCGCGCCCCGCGAGGCTCTCCGCCAGCTGCTCCAGCCGGTCCGATAGCGCAAGCGCAACCGTCGGCGAGAGACCTGCATCGCGCTGGACGCGAGCGAGCGCCAGTGCGGTCGTGGTCGCGATCCGGCGGCGGACGCCTGCATCGCTCGCCCGCCCATCGAACCCGAAGACCCGGCCGATCAATGCATCGATGGCTTCGTGCGCGCTCGGAGAGTCCGGGTTTGCCTCGTGCTGGATTTCGAGCCGGTTCAAGCGTTCGGGCGCGAGCAGATCGGTCAGCGTGACGACCGCGCCCAGCTCGGTCGCGGTCAGCGGATCGAAGACCGGGCCGCCGGCAGTCGGAAAAACCTCGATGCTTGTCTGGCGATCATTATTCCCCGAATAGGCGGCCGAGAGATAGGGCAATATATTGGCGGGCACGCGCAGCGCATCGGGCGACAGCGTGTCGAGAAGTGCATCGAGCGCGGCGCGCTGGGCATCCGGCGGCACGGGCTCGGCGCGTTCCTGCCCGTCGCCGTTCACCGAATAGGAAAAATCGACGCCGCCCAATACCTTGGCCGCCGCCTCGACCTGATAGCGTTGGAGCAGCCAGATCGGCACGAAGGCGCGGCGCAGCTGCGATACCGGCTGGCCGTTGCCGATTGCGGCGGGGCCGAAGCGCGACAGCGCGACGCGGCGGACCTCCATCATCCGCGCAAGTTCGGCGACCGGATCGGCATAATCGTCCCACAGGCTGCCGGCCGGATGGGCGGACCCCGCCGATCGCGCCTCGCCGTCCCCGACGAAGCGCAGCCCTGCGGCAAGCCCGGCGTCCATCATCCGGCCCGCCTCGGCCTCGTTCTGCGCGCCGTAGAGCCAGCGGATCGCGAACCGGTCCCAGGTGCCAAGCCCCACGCCATAGGCATCGCTGAGATCGATATTGCCCTCTTCGTCGAGCCGGATGCGCGGCGCGGGGTAATCCATCACCGAATAACGCCCCTGCGCGGACCCGGCGAAATTATGCGCAAGGCCGATGGCATGGCCGACCTCATGCGCGCCAAGCTGGCGGATGCGGGCGAGCGCGGCGGTGATCGGATCGTTGGGTTCGCCGGTGCCGGTCAGCCCGGCGCCGACCAGCGCCTCGAAGATCATCAGATCCTGGCGTACCCGGAGAGAACCGAGCAGCACGCCGCCGCGAATAATCTCCCCGGTCCGCGGATCGTCTATCGCCTGACCGTAGGACCAGCCCCGCGTCGCGCGGTTGACCCAGTTGACGACATTGTAGCGGATATCGAGCGGATCGGCGCCTTCGGGCAGGATCTCGACCCGGAAAGCATCGACAAACCCCGCCGCGTCGAAGGCCTCGCGCCACCAGGACACGCCCTCGTAGAGCGCCGTGCGGATCGGCTCGGGCGCGCCGGCGTCGATGTGGAAGACGATGGGATTGACGACCGGCGAGCGTTCCGCCGCAGGATCCGTGCGCTCCAGCCGGAATCGGTTGGCCAGCTCGTACACGACCGGCTGGCCGAGCGGCGCAGAATAATCGACGACGGTCGATCCGAACGATCCGGCGCGCGGATCGAAGCGGCGCGGCCGGTAGCCGGCTTCAGGCAGCGCGACCAGCGAATGGCGGACGAGGAAGCTGGCATTGCCGGACACGGGCAGGATGTTGCCGGTCTCGGCCTCTGGTTCATCGGCGACGAAGGTCAGCCGCCCGCGCAGCTCGATATTGCGCGGGAAGACATGCACGAAATTGGTGTCGGCGACCGAAAGTTCGGGCTTGAGCTTGTACTCGCCATCGCCGCTATCGATGGCGTCGGCGATGCCGATATCGTCGCGCGTCAGGAAGGACGCGACATCGACAAGGAAACCGCCGCCTGTCGTTTCGGCGGCGACTTCGCCCATCCAGATCGTCGAATAGGCGAAGGATTCGCGCACCGCCGCCTGCTCCGCCGGGGTGCCGGTGGTCGCGCGGAATCGGTGATTCTCGATCTCGGCCAGCACATGATTGCCGACCCTCCGGAAAACGAGGATCCGCGCGCCGTTGCTGGCATTGCGATCCAGCCCGATCGGCGCCGATCCGAGTCCGGTCTCCAATGCGCTCAGATAGATATAGCGGCCGGCGACGCCATCGGCATCGGGGCGCGGCAGGGAAAGATAGACCTGCCCCTCGCGCCGATCGACATGAACGGGCAGCAACCCGGTCTGCGCCTCAGTGCCCGCCAGCACCTGCGAGACAGGCTCTATCGCCAGCGCCGGAGCCGACAGCGCCGTGGCGGCGATGACGATAACGAGACTCGAAAAATGCCGGTGCATCGCTTCCCCCTGTTCGCGGAAAGACTAGGCAGGGGTGGCGGATCTGTCGAGCGCTTCCGGCTGGCGTTTTGCCGCAGAACCGCCTATCCGCCAGCCCGTTCCGGCCGGTGCATCCGGCCTCCCCAATTCGACAGGACGACCATGGGATTCAAATGCGGTATCGTCGGCTTGCCCAATGTCGGCAAATCGACGCTGTTCAACGCGCTTACCGAGACGCAGGCGGCGCAGGCGGCCAATTATCCCTTCTGCACGATCGAACCCAATGTCGGGAAAGTCGCCGTGCCCGATCTCCGGATCACCGAGATCGCGAAGATCGCCGGTTCGGCCGCGACGATCGAAACCCAGCTGGAGTTCGTGGATATCGCGGGCCTCGTACGCGGCGCCTCCAAGGGCGAAGGGCTGGGCAACCAGTTCCTCGCCAATATCCGGGAAGTCGACGCGATCGTCCATGTTTTGCGCTGTTTCGAGGATGACGATATCCAGCATGTCGAAAACAAAATCGATCCAATCGCTGACGCAGAAACCGTGGAGACCGAGCTGCTGCTCTCCGACATGGAATCGCTGGAGCGCCGCGTCGAAAATGCGGCGCGCCGGGCGACCAGCGGCGACAAGGACGCCAAGGCGACGGCGAGCGTGCTCGGCCAGGCGCTCGATCTCCTCAAGGAAGGCAAGCCTGCCCGGCTCACCGAACCCAGGGACGATGTCGAGGCCAAGCTCTTCCGCGAAGCCCAGCTGCTGACCGCGAAACCGGTTCTCTATGTCTGCAATGTCGACGAAGGTTCGGCGGCGGAAGGCAACGCCTTCAGCGCCCGCGTCTTCGAAAAGGCGAAGGCCGAGGGCGCCGAGGCCGTCGTCATCTCCGCCGCGATCGAGGCCGAGATCGTTTCGATGGATGCGGCCGACCGCCCGGAATTTCTCGCCGATCTGGGGCTGGAGGAAACCGGCCTCGCCCGCGTCATCCGCGCCGGCTACGCGCTGCTCGATCTCATCACCTTCTTCACCGCCGGGCCCAAGGAAACGCGCGCCTGGACGGTATCCCGCCATGCCCACGCCCCCCAGGCCGCCGGCGTCATCCATACCGATTTCGAACGCGGCTTCATCCGCGCGGAAACCATCGGTTATGACGATTATATCGCCTGTAACGGCGAAACCGGGGCCCGCGATGCCGGCAAGCTGCGCCAGGAAGGCAAGGATTACGAGGTCGCCGATGGCGACGTCATGCTCTTCAAGTTCAACGTCTGAGCGAAGCCGTTCTGTCACATCGCGTTGTTAGGGGGACGGCCATGATCCGCCCGCTCCTCGCCCTGCTCGCGCTGCTGCTCGCCGCACCGCTTTCCGCACAGCCCGGCGACGCGCCGGCCGAACCGCCCGTCACGATCCTCATCTCGATCGACGGCTTCCGGCCCGACTATCTCGACCGCGGCATCACCCCGAACCTCGCGGCGCTGCGCGCGGACGGATTGTTCGCGCCGATGCGCCCCTCCTTCCCGACCAAGACCTTCCCCAATCATTATACGATAGTCACCGGCCTGCGGCCCGACCGGCACGGCATCACCGGCAACGCCATGATCGATCCCGCGCGGCCCGGCGAGATGTTCACCTTGGGCGACCCGATGCAGTCGCTCGACGCCTTCTGGTGGGACGAGGCCGAGCCGATCTGGGTGACCGCCGAGCGCGCCGGCATCCGCACGGCGACGATGTTCTGGCCGGGCTCGGAGGTCGCGATCCACGAGGTCCGCCCGCAGGACTGGATGCGCTTCGACCAGCACGTCTCGAACGTCCAGCGGGTCAACGTGGTGCTCGACTGGATGCGCCGCCCCGCCGAAATCCGCCCGCTCTTCGTGACGCTCTATTTCGACACGGTCGACACGGCCGGTCACCGCTACGGAGTCGCGGCACCCGAAACCGATGCGGCGATCGCCGAGATCGACACACGGATCGGCGAACTCGTCGACGGGCTCGCGGCGCTGGGCCGGACGGCGAACATCGTCATCGTCTCCGATCACGGCATGGAGGATGTCGACGCCGCGCGCGTGATCCAGCTCGACGATTTCATCGACGCCGCCTCCTACATCCTCGTCGAGAGCGGCCCCTATGCCGCGATCGAGCCGGTCACTGGCACCGACGACCGCGTCGCCGACGCGCTGCTCGTCCCGCACGACCATATGGACTGCCGCCGCCGGGAGAATCTTCCCGCGCCGCTCGAATTCGGCGCCAATCCGCGCGTCGCCGCGATCGTCTGCATCGCCGAACCCGGCTGGGTCATCATCCAGGGCGAGCCGCGCTGGCCCGTCGAGGGCGCCGCGCACGGCTGGGACAATACCGACCCGCAGATGCGCGCGACCTTCCTCGCCACCGGCCCGGCCTTCACCGGCGGCGGTGCGCCCGAAGAGATCGACAATATCGACGTCTATCCGCTGCTTGCCCGGCTCGTCGGCGTCGCGCCGCTGCCCAACCAGGGCGACCCGGCCGTCGCCGCCGAGCTGCTCGGCGAATAAGCTTTACGCTTGCGGAAGGCGGCGGCGCGGCTACAGTCGCGCCATGCGCTATTTCGAGGATATCGAGCTCGGAGAGAAAACCAGCTTCGGCCGCTATGAAGTGACCCGGGACGAGGTGATCGCCTTCGCTTCCCAATATGATCCCCAGCCCTTCCATCTCGACGACGAGGCGGCGGCGAAGACGTTTTTCGGCCGGCTCTCCGCTTCTGGCTGGCACAGCTGCGCAATGACCATGCGGATGATCGTCGATAATATGGGCGCGAACAAACAGGCCAGTCTCGGCTCACCCGGCGTCGACGAATTACGCTGGCTGAAACCGGTCTATCCGGGCGACACGCTGCGCTGCGAAACCGAAATCGTCGAAAAGACGCCGTCGCGCAGTCGGCCCGAAATGGGATCGTTCAAGAGCAAGATCACGGTCATCAACCAGGACGACGAGCCGGTAATGACCTTGAAGACGATCGGACTCATCCGCACGCGTCCGGCGGAATAAGCGACCCAACGGGCGTCTAATCCCCTTCGAATTCAAACAGCGAATCGGACGAAACTCCGGCCTCCCTGAGCTTCGCCGAACCGCCGAGATCGGGCAGGTCTATGACGAACAGCGACTGGCCAACCTCCGCGCCCGCACCGCGCAGCAGCTTGACCGCGGCGAGCACCGTGCCGCCGGTCGCGATCAGATCGTCGACGACCAGCACGCGCGCGCCCTGCGGGATCGCGTCGTCGTGCATCTCGAGACTGTCAGATCCATATTCGAGCGCGTAATCCACCGAAACGGTGCCACCCGGCAGCTTGCCGCGCTTGCGGACGAGAACGATCCCCGCGCCGATTTCCCGGGCGATTGCCGCCCCGAAGACGAAACCGCGCGCCTCGATCGCCGCCACCGCGTCGATCGGCCCGTCCACCATCGCCGTCATGCGTTCGATCGTCTGGGCGAACCCGTCCGAATCGAGCAGCAGGGTCGTGATATCGCGAAACTGGATTCCCTGGGTCGGGAAATCCGGAATCGTCCGGATCAGCGCCTTGAGGTCGGAATTATCGCCGCTCAACGCCCCACTCAATGCTTCGTGTCGCGCCAGACATTCTTATAGGCGAGAAAAGCCAGCGTCGTCAGGAAGACGAGGAAGATCAGTACCGCCCAGCCCAGCGATTTGCGCGCTTCCATCCGCGGTTCCGCCGTCCAGATCAGGAAGGCCGTCACGTCGCGCGACATCTGCTCGACCGTGGCCTCGGTTCCGTCCGCATAGCTCACCTGTCCGTCCGCGGTCAGCGGCGCCGGCATGGCGAGGTTGAGGTTGGCGAAATAGGGATTGTAGTGGAGCCCGGTGCCCGGACGGTTCGCTTCCGGCAATTCCTCAGGCGGATCCTGATAGCCGGTCAGCAGCGAATGGACATAGGCGGCACCGCCCTCGCGCGCCTTCGTGATCAGCGAAAGATCGGGCGGAAGCGCGTTGTTGTTGGCGGCGCGAGCGGCAACTTCGTTGGCATAGACGCTCGGGAAGTGATCGGCGGCGATCGCGTTGCGCGTTGTCGCCTCGCCGGTTTCCGGGTTAACCGCGGGCACCTGGACCTGCCACTGATCGGCGATCGCATCGACTTCGCCCTCGGTGAAGCCGATTTCCTCCAGGTCGCGGAACGCGACATAGCGCAGCGAGTGGCAGGCGGCGCACACTTCCTTATAGACTTGAAAGCCGCGCTGGAGCTGCTGGCGGTCGAAACGACCGAACGCGCCGTCGCTCGCAAAGCTGATAGGCTCGGCGTGGCGATGGAATTCATGCTCGACCGATTCAGCGGGTGGATCGCCAATATAGGCAACCGCACCAATGATCAGCGAATAGAACAGAACCCCGCAAAATCCGAGACCGACGAGAAATCCGAGAATGCGAACCATTGTGTCGAACCCCTTATTCGGCCGGCGCGGGCTGGGCCGCGCTGTCATCCTTGCCGAGCACCGCCTCGGTGATCGAGTTCGGCAGCGGCAGCGGCCGCTCGGTGCGCGAAATCAGCGGCAGGAGGATGAGGAAGTGAGCGAAATAGTAGATTGCAGCCAGCTGGCTGATCATGACGTAGGGCTCTTCGGCGGGAGCACCGCCGCACCAACCAAGCACGAGCACGTCGAGCACGAGCACCCAGAACCAGATCTTGAACTGCGGCCGGAACCGGCCCGAACGTACCGGAGACTTGTCCAGCCAGGGCAGGAAGAACAGCAGCAGGATCGACCCGAACATCGCCATCACGCCCCACAGCTTGGCTGGCAGGATGAAGTCCACCGTGAAGGCGCGCAGGATCGCGTAGAACGGCCAGAAATACCATTCGGGAACGATATGCGCCGGGGTCGAGAGCGGGTTCGCTTCGATATAATTGTCGGCATGCCCGAGGAAATTCGGGAAGAAGAACACCAGCACCGCGAGGAAGATAAGCCCGAGGCCGACCGTCCAACCATCCTTCGCGGTGTAATAGGGATGGAATGGCACGGTGTCCTGCGGCCCCTTCACGTCGATGCCCGTCGGGTTGGAAGAGCCCGGGATGTGCAGCGCCCAGACGTGGAGGATGACCACGCCGAGGATCACGAAGGGCAGCAGATAATGGAGCGAGAAGAAGCGATTGAGCGTCGCGTTGTCGGGCGCAAACCCGCCCAGCAACCACTGCTTGATCGGCCCGCCGACGACGGGGATCGCTTCGAACAGGCCGGTGATGACCTGCGCGCCCCAGAAGCTCATCTGCCCCCAGGGAAGCACGTAGCCCATGAAGCCGGTTGCCATCATCAGCAGGAAGATGACGAGGCCCAGCAGCCAAACCATCTCGCGCGGCGCCTTGTACGATCCGTAATACAGCCCGCGGAAAATGTGCAGATAGACGACGATGAAGAAGAAGCTGGCGCCGTTGGCGTGCAGATAGCGCATCAGCCAGCCGGAATTCACGTCGCGCATGATATGCTCGACCGACGCGAACGCGATGTCCGCGTTCGCCGCATAATGCATGGCGAGCACGATGCCGGTGATGATCTGGATCATCAGGGCGAGGCCCGACATGAAACCGAAGTTCCACATATAGTTGAGATTGCGCGGCACCGCGTAGCCCTTGCCCACGGAATTATAGACGAGGCGCGGAAGCGGCAGCCTCTCGTCCATATATTTCATGAAGGGATTGGTCGGGTTGTACTGCTCAGCCCAGGGAAAGCTCATGATATCCTGCCTCAGCCGATCGTGACGGTTGTGTCGGAAGTGAATTCATATTCGGGCACTGCGAGATTGCTCGGCGCGGGCCCTTTACGGATGCGCGCGGCGGTATCGTAGTGCGAACCGTGGCACGGGCAGAAATAGCCGCCATAATCGCCCTTGTTCTCGCCCTCGCCCGCGCCCAGCGGAACGCAGCCGAGATGGGTGCAGACCGCCAGGGTGATCAGCCAGTTCTCATGCCCCTCGGCCGTGCGTTCGGTCAGCGTCTGCGGATCGCGCAGATCGGAGAGCGGCACCGCATCGGCCTCCGCGATCTCGGTTGCAGTGAGGTTGCGGATGAACAGCGGCTGCTTGCGCCACATCGTCTTGATCGCCTGGCCGGCCTCGATCGCCGATAGATCGACATCGATCGAGGAAAGCGCGAGGACATCCGCCGACGGGTTCATCTGGTTGATCAGCGGCAACAGGGCGATCGCCCCGCCGACGCCGGCAACGCTCACTGCCGCAACGTTCAGGAAATCCCTGCGCCGCACGCCGTCTTCGGCCTGCGCTTCGCCTGCCGGCTGCTCGCTATGCTCTGCTGTCGCCATTCCCTAGGGCCTTTGTGGTTCTACACGACACCGAGGCAATCAGAACGGGCCGCGACCCATGCCCCAGCGGCTTGGCGCGCCTGATAGCCGCCCTTTGCCCCATTTGCCAACAGCGTTTTTGACCGGCTTGTGACATCTTTCCGGGCACGCCAAAGAGGCTGCCATGCGCATCGCCCTCTACCAGCCCGATATCGCCGGGAATGTCGGCACGATCTTCAGGATGGCCGCCTGTTTCGGGGTGCCCGTCGATATCGTCGAACCCTGCGGTTTTCCCTTTTCGGACCGCAAACTGAAACGCGCCGGGATGGACTATGCGGCGCAGGCCGAAATTCGCCGCCACGCCGATTGGCAGGCGTTTCGCGATTCGGCGCCGGGCAGGCTGGTCCTGCTGACCGTGGGTGGCGGCGTGCCGCTGCCCGAGGCGCGATTCGAACGGGACGACATCCTGCTCGCCGGTTCGGAAACGGCGGGCGTGCCGCCCGAGGTTCATGAGGCGGCGGGCCTGAGAATCAGGATTCCGATGCGCGAAGGCTTTCGGTCCTTGAATGTCGCCATCGCAACGGGCATCGCGCTCGGCGAAGCGCTGAGACAGACAGGAGATTGGCCCGAATGATCGCGCCTGCAATCGCACTCGATCCCCAGCAGAAAGCCGCGCGCATTGCCTTCGAAGCGCTGCGCGACCGGATTTGCGCCGAGTTCGAGGCCATTGAAAAGGAAGCCGGGAGCGACGCCTGCTTCGAATATACGCCCTGGGAACGGCCCGACGAGACCGGCGTGCCGGGCGGCGGCGGGGTTCGCGGCACGATCAGGGGCGCGGTGTTCGAAAAGGCCGGCGTGAACGTTTCGACGGTGTCGGGCCATTTCAACCCGGAGTTCGCCAAGACTATCCACGGCGCGGGCGAAGACCCGCGTTTCTTCGCAACCGGCATCAGCCTCGTCGCGCATATGGCGAACCCGCATGTCCCCGCCGTCCACATGAACCTGCGCTTCCTCACCACCACCAAGCGCTGGTTCGGCGGCGGCGCGGACCTCAACCCGCCAATCCCCTACAAGGAAGACACCGATTTCTTCCATGCCCAATTGTTCAAGGCTTGCGACGCGCACGATCCCGGAGACTATGCGAAATTCTCCCAATGGGCGGACGATTATTTCTGGATCCCCCACCGCAACGTCGCGCGCGGCGTCGGCGGCATCTTCTACGATCATCTCGAAATCGAGGATGAGGCGGATTTCCAGGCCCACCTCGCCTTTTCGCAGGCGGTGGGCGACGCCTTCCTGAAAGCCTATCCGGAAATCGTCCGCAAGCGGATGTCCCAGGAATTCGATGAGGCGGACCGTGCCCGGATGCTCGAATGGCGCGGCCGCTATGCCGAATTCAACCTTGTCTATGATCGCGGCACGCTGTTCGGCCTCAAGACCGGCGGCAATATCGATGCGATCCTGATGAGCCTGCCGCCGCTCGCCACATGGTCCTAGCCAGAAGGAGCCGAGACATTGAGCCTGACGACACTCGAACCCGGCACACTCGGCGCGATTGTCACCTATCTCGACATGCGCCAGCGCCCGAAACCGGCGCCGCTACCCGAATCGGAGCTGCGGCTCACACGCTGGGCGACGGTCGACCTTGTCAAATACCGGATACTGTTCGAACGCGTCGGCGGGCCGTGGCTCTGGTTCTCCCGCCTTACTATGGACGACACGGAATTGCAGGCGATCGTCGGCGACGAGGGTGTCGAGGTCTATGCGGTCGAGGATCCACGCGCGATCGAGGTCGGGATGCTCGAACTCGATTTCCGCGAGAAAGGGCAGTGCGAGCTTTCCTATCTGGGCCTGGTGCCCGAGCTCGCCGGCAAGGGGCGTGGCCGCTGGCTGATGGCGCAGGCGCTGACGCGCGCCTGGCGGGCGGACATAGAGCGGGTCCATGTCCATACCTGCACGCTGGATCACCCGGCAGCGCTCGGTTTCTATCAAAGCTGTGGCTTCATGCCGCGCGGACAGGCGGTCGAAACCTTTTTCGATCCGCGCCTGGCGGGGCTGCTGCCGCGCACGTTCGCGCCGCACATCCCAATCCGGGAGAGCTAACCGAAGACCTGCGGCGAAGGCACGCCGGTCAGCTGGCGATAAATCACGAATTCCATCACCGCGAAAACCGTGGTTCCGGCGGCCTGGATCAGCGCGCTGATGGTCACCATCAACACCATACCGGTCCCGCCCGGCGCCATATCCATACCCGACAGCGCCAGGATCGCGCCGATCACGTTGGGAATGACCAGCGCGATGACGAGGAACACCAGCAGCACGATCAGCATGAAGGCAACGATCGGAAACGCATTGTTCTGCGTCACCTCGAAACTCCGCTTGATCGCGGCGACCGGCGATCGCAACTGCTCGCCAATGGCGGCCGGGCCGAGCGCCGCCAGCCGCGCCCAAAGATAGACGCCCGGCAGGATCAGTAGCAAGAAACCGATGCCGAGCATCACATTCACGCAGATCGAGATGAGGAAATAATAAGGGAGAAACAGGATGCCGGCCTTGATCGCCTCGCCGACCGTCGTCCGTTCCGGCGCGAGCAGCAGCGACCACAGCGCGAGCTGCCCGACCATCGACACCAGTCCGCCAGCGATCATCAGCGGCAGGTTCGGCTGGATCGCCGCGAGAAACTGTTCGAGGCTTTCGGTCTCCTGCGGCATCGGCGCGAAATAGCCGAGCACAAGGGCGGGAAGCAGGAAAAACACGCCGGCAATGGCGAGCAGCAGCTGCAACTCCCGGCGGATGATGCGGACGACTTCGTCCCAGCCTGCGCTTGGTGAAAATCGGTGTTGAACGGCCATGGCGGCTTCATGCGGCTTCGCGCCCAGAGGCACAAGCCCCGTTTCGCGCCCTTGATCCGCCCGCTCCGCCCCCGCATCTAGGCAGGTGATGGAGAAGAACGGCATCGAATGGCGCGTGACGCCCGGTCTTACCGACTATCCCGAAGCGCTTGGCGAGATGGAGGCGCGAGCGGCGGCGATTCACGAGGGCAAGGCGAAAGAACTGGTCTGGCTGCTCGAACACCCGCCGCTCTACACGGCCGGAACGAGCGCCGTTCCCGAAGAGCTGCTGTCCGCGGAACGCTTCCCGGTCTTCACGGCGGGCCGAGGCGGCCGTTACACCTATCACGGGCCCGGGCAGCGGATCGCCTATGTACTGCTCAACCTTGCCGAGCGTGGACGGGACGTGCGCGGCTATGTCCATTCCCTGGAAGGCTGGATGATCGACAGCCTGGCCGAGCTCGGCCTCGAAGCGCGCCGCGCCGAGGGCCGAATCGGTATCTGGACCGATGACGGCGAGGCCGAAGCCAAGATCGGCGCGATCGGCGTACGCATCCGGCGCTGGGTCAGTTTTCACGGCTTGGCGATCAATGTTGCGCCCGATCTCACCCATTTCGACGGCATCGTTCCGTGCGGCATTGCCGAATATCCGGTGACCAGCCTCCAGAAGCTGGGGCTCGCCGCCGACATGGCGGTGGTCGACGATGCGCTCGCCGCGCGCTTCCCGGGGTTTCTCGAAAGCCTTGTAGGCTGAAATCGCCAAGGCTATTCCGCGCGACAAGGGAGATAGTGATGCGCATATCGATGACTGTTCTGGCCGGAACCGCCTTGCTTGCCCTCGCGGCATGCGGGAGCGGCGGCGACGCCACGACTTCGGACGAAAGCACAGCCGTAACCGATGTCGATCCCGGCGAAGGTGACGGCACGATCAACGACACGACCTTGATCGACGGTACGATCGGCGCCGAAGAGGAAATGGGTATGGAAAGCCGGATGCCGGCCGACGCCAGTTCCGAACCGCGCGCGCCGTCCTCCTCGTCCACATCGTCCGAACCCGCAGCGGCGGCGCAGGAACCGAGCGGACCCGAGCCAAGCGAAGAGGCCGGCGGCGGCGAGGAAGAGCAGGAATAGGCATTTTCGTCCCCGGTGCTGCGCCAGACAGGGCTGCAGCGGCGGCAAGTTGCGGATATCCGGCTAACCGGACGCCAGCCAAGCGGCTAAAATAGGCGTCGAGTGGAGAGTAAAATGGGCAAGTTCGGCAAGTTTCTCGCGGTATCCGCCGCCCTGTTCGGCGGCGCGGCGCCGGTATCGGCGCAAATCCTCTTTTACCCGCCGGATCTCGATTCGGCGCCGGTCGTCGGCGACGAGCAGGGCCTGTTCCTGCCGCAGATGGTCGGCGGCACGCCGGAAGATATCCGCGCGAACCTGATCTGGAATCTGCGGTCCAGCCTCAACGTCGCTGCGCTCAACTGCCAGTTCTGGCCGTCGGTAATGTCGGTTGACAATTACAACGCGATCCTCACCCATCACGCCGATGAACTGAACACGGCCTATGAAGGGCTGAAATCCTATTTCCGCCGCACCGCGGGCCGTCAGTGGCAATCGACGATGGATGAGTACACGACCACCATGTACCAGAGTTATGTTCGTGTCGGATCGCAGCGAACCTTTTGCACGGTCGCGGCGCAAGCCGCGCGCGATGTGCTCGCTCAGCCCAAGGGCCAGCTCTATCTCGCCGCTCAGAACAATATGCGGGCCATGCGATCGAGCCTGATCTCCTATAGCGACGCGACGATGCCGTACCACGAGCCGGTACCGCTGCCGGCGATCCCCCGCCTCGACAATGCCTGCTGGCGTGGTGACAGCTACAACACCGGCCGCTGCTAACGCTTCGTTCCGGCCAGCCCGTTCCCGGCCAGTCTTGTAAAAGCGGCCCGACGTCTCCATCCCGCCTCCGATGACCGACGCGCCGCACTTCCGCCTTTCAGCGCAGAGCCTGCTCGTCCCGAGCCGCGGCGTCGCCGCCCTGCCCCGGCTCGACGCCTTCCTGCCCGATGTCGGCGCTATCGAACGGCAGCGCAATCCATCGACGGCGACCGACGCAATCGCCGGCTGGGGCTATAAGCCGACCGCCCGGCACGCCCGCGCGCTCGCGGAAAAGCGCGGCCTGCCCTATATCGCGCTCGAAGACGGTTTCCTGCGTTCGATCGATCTCGGCGAAGCCGGCACGCCGCCGCTGAGCCTCGTCGCCGACGATCTCGGCATCTATTACGATGCGCGCGGGCCATCCCGAATAGAAAAGCTGCTTGAGGAAGGCGGCTGGCAGACACCCGAACTGCTCGCCCGCGCCAAGGCGGCGATGCAGCGGATCGCCGAAACCGGGCTCGGCAAGACCAACGCGGCGCCGCCATTCGATCCGCGCACGCTTCCGGAGAAAAAACGCCGCCGCGTCCTCGTGATCGACCAGACCCTTGGCGATGCCTCGATCGAGGGCGGGCTCGCCGACACCGAGCGGTTCGCCGCTATGCTGGAGACGGCGCGCAAGGAGGAATCCGGCGCCGAGATTATCGTCCGCCGCCATCCGGCCGTTGCCGCGGGCCTTAAGAAAGGCTGCATCCCGGCGCGAGATCTGCGCGGCGTAACCCTGGTCGACGAGGAGGCGCGCGCCGCCGACATCATCGCCAAGGTCGACAGCGTCTATTGCGTGACCAGTCTCGCCGGTTTCGAGGCGCTGATTCAGGGCAAGGACGTGCGCTGCTTCGGCATGCCCTTCTATGCCGGCTGGGGCGCGACGCGCGACGAGATAGGCTGCAAGCGGCGGACCGCGAAACGCTCGACGGTCGAAATCTTCGCCGCCGCCTATCTTCTCTATTCGCGCTATGTCAATCCGATCTCCGGTGAACCGACGACCCTGGAAGCGACCATCGACCGGCTACTCCACTGGCGCACCATGGCAGACCGTAACGAAGGCCATTTCGCTGCCATCGGCTTCACGCCCTGGAAACGCGCCGCCGTCCGCAACATCCTGTCTGGCCCGCGCAACAGCACGTCATTCCATCGCAGCGTCACCGCCGCCCGGCACAAGGCGAGGGCGCACAACGGCAAGATCCTGATCTGGTCGGGCAAGGAAGATGCGGCAACGCGCGACGCGCTCGACCGCGCCTCCGTGCCTGTCTGGCGGATGGAGGATGGCTTCCTCCGCTCGCGCGGGCTGGGATCGGACTTTCACCTGCCCGCTTCGGTCGTGCTCGACGATCGCGGCATCTATTATGACCGCCACAGCGCCTCGCGACTCGAAACGACGCTCGAACACCGGACCCTGCCCCCGGAATTGACCACGCGTGCGGCGCGCCTGCGCGAAAGCCTGGTCGCCGCCGGGATCAGCAAATATAATGTCGGCGATGCGTCCGAACTGGCGCCGGTGCCCGGTAAACAAACCGTGCTCGTCGTCGGCCAGGTCGAGGACGATCGTTCGATCGAGCGCGGTACCGCGGACGTCGCAACCAATCTCGGCCTGCTCGAAGCGGCGCGCGCCGATTATCCGGACGCGCATCTCGTCTACAAACCGCATCCCGATGTCGAGACGGGTAACCGCAAGGGCAGGATTGCCAAGGCCGATCTGGCGCGCCTTTCCGACCAGGTCGTGCGCAACGCCAATATCGACCTGTGCCTTGCCGCCTGCGACCGGCTGGCGACGATGACCTCGCTCGCCGGTTTCGAGGCGCTGCTGCGCGGCAAGGCCGTCACCGCTTATGGCGGCCCCTTCTATGCGGGCTGGGGGCTGACCGAAGACCGGCTGACGTTCGAGCGCCGCACCCGCAGGCTGACGCTCGACGAGCTCGTCGCCGGAACGCTGCTCCTCTATCCGCGCTATATCCACCCGCCGACCGGCCTGCCCTGCACGGCCGAAGAGATCGTCTCCTGGCTCAGCGAGGACGCGCCCGCGCCGGGTCACAAGCGCTGGCGCTGGCTCCGCGCGCTTTGGGCGAGCGTCAGCGGCAAGAAGCCCGTTCTCTATTAGTCCTAGGGAATGCCGAGCAGCTTGTGGGTCTGAAGCGACAGCCGCCAGCTCGGGTGATTGTCGACGAACGCCAGTGACGCATCGCGCGCCGCCTCGCCCTCCTCGCAATCCATCGGCTGGATCAGGAAATGCCGGAAGTCCCAATCGGCGATCTCATGGGGATCGATGCCGGACTGCGGCCAGACGAGCTTCAATTCGTCGCCGGTGCGCTGGACGACCTCGCTCCCGGCCTTGGGGCTGACGCACAGCCAGTCGATGCCGTGCGGTGCCGCGATAGTACCGTTGGTTTCCACGGCGATCTCGAACCCCTCGCCATGGAGCGCGCCGATCAGCAGCGGGTCGAGCTGTAATAGGGGCTCGCCGCCGGTGCACACGACATAGGCCGCCTGGCGGTCATCCCCCCAAAGCTCGCCGACTTTAGCCGCCAGTGTCGGCGCATCGTAGCGGCCGCCATTCTTGCCGTTCATGCCGACGAAATCGGTGTCGCAGAAGCGGCAGATCGCGCCGGTCCGATCCTCCTCGCGACCGGTCCACAAATTGCAACCGGCGAAACGCAGGAACACGGCGCGGCGCCCGGTCCGCATCCCTTCGCCCTGCAATGTAAGGAACAGCTCCTTGACCGTGTAGCTCATGGCGCGGCCGCATAGTCGGTAGGGTCGGGGATTCCGGCCTCTTCGAAACCCTTGCGACGCAACCGGCAACTGTCGCACAGGCCGCAATGGCGGGCGTCCGGTGTCGGATCGTAGCAGGACCAGCTCATCCCCGCATCGAGGCCCAGCCGCGATGCCTCTTTCGCGATCTCCGCCTTGGAGAGCGCGATGAGCGGCGTACGGACGGTGAAGCTCTCGCCTTCGATGCCGGCCTTGGTCGCAAGGTTCGCCATCGCTTCGAACGCCTCGACGAACGCGGGGCGGCAATCGGGATAGCCGGAATAATCGAGCGCGTTGACACCGATGAACAGGTCGCGCGCGCCCGCCGCTTCGGCCCAGCCGAGACAGAGCGACAGGAAGATCGTGTTGCGGGCCGGCACATAGGTGACCGGGATATCGTCTCCCACCCCGGTTTTCGGCACGTCGATAGCGTCGGTCAGCGCCGATCCGCCGAACTGCGCAAGATCGAGCGGGATGATAACATGCCGCGCGGCCTCAAGCTCGCGCGCGATTTGCGCGGCGGCTTCCAGCTCGATCCGGTGGCGTTGGTTATAGTCGATGGTCAGCGCGAGGATGCGATAGCCCTGCTCGCGCGCCAGCCCGCCAGCGACCATTGAATCGAGCCCGCCGGAAAGCAGCAACACCGCCAGTTTCGGATGGGTATCGGCCATAGCGACGGAGCTATGCCTGCCGGGCCGTGCGCGCAAGCGGCACAGGGCCGACGGGTAAAATAAAAGGCCGCTCCGAAGAGCGGCCGAGTTTGGCCTTGCGGCCTGCTAGGGAGGAAAGCGTGCCCCCATGAAAGGCACGTCCCCCTATTAGGGCATCAGCGTAAACATTCGGTTAACTGCTTAACGAAAAGCTTATGCGCAATCGCCGGTGCGGCGCGCCTCATAGGCATGATGAAACGGGCTGCCGCCATCGACGCCCTGGGTGTCGATCTGAGCGAGGCGCGGGGTTTCGACGCGCACCGTCGTCTGTCCCCAGCCGACGCCCGCACATTCGTAGCGGATCGACGTCTCCCGCGCGCTGTCGCTCAGCACGCGGCGGGAGCAGCGGCGGTTCGCGTGCTGGAGCTGCAGGAACTGCGAAGGATTGCGGACGCAGATCGAGCGCGCCGGCTCGCGCGACGAACCGCCGATGGAACGAAGCTGCCACAGGCCCGCCTGCAGCGAGGCGAGCGCCGCCGAGGGCGCCTGCGCGACGCTCGGGGTCGCCAGCAGGACAGCCCCCGCCGCGGCCAACAGGCCCGGCTTCAGTCGGGAAAGGTTCAGCATGTTCGCTCCCATAGCGATGGCACGAGAACTGAATAGTATCGCGCCATCTGGGCCGTTTCATAGCCGAAATAAGGTGAACCGGGACTGAAAAGCCTTGTTTCGCCTTAAAAATCAGTGAGTTCTAGCGGGAAATTTTTGGCGCAAAACTCGCATTCTACGCGAATCACACCTTCCTCATCGGCCATTTCGGTGCGTTCGGCAGCGTTGAACTTGCCGACGACATCGCGAATATGATCGGGATCGCAGCGGCAGCCCTTTGAAAGCATCGCCGGTTCCATAACGCGGATTTCCTCCTCGTCGTGAAACAGGCGCCAGACGACGGCTTCGAGCTCCAGCGACGGATCGGCGAGTTCCGCCGCCGTGATCGTCTCGCCGAGCGCGCGCATATGCTCCCATTCGGGATGGTCGTAGCGCACATGCAGCCGTTCGCGTCCTTCCTCGCCTTCGGGAAGATGCTGGAGCAGCATGCCGCCGGCGATCCAGTTGCCGTCCTCGTCCTGATCGGCCGCGAGCCGGACAAGGCTCGGTATCTGTTCGGACTGGACGAAATAATGTTCGGCGGCCTCACCCAGCGAACCGCCTTCCAGCGGAACGATGCCCTGGTAGCGCTCGCCGGTCGTCGCCTGATCGAAGGTGATCGCCAGATAGCCCTGCCCGAACAGCCCGAACAGCGAGGGATCGGCCGGCGCCATCGCCAAGCGTTCGGGATCGTGGCGCAGATAGCCGCGCATCTCCCCGGCCTTGTAGTCGGCAACCAGCAGCTCGACGACACCGTTCTGGGTCTGCGCCTGCAAGGTCAGTTGTCCGCCCGCATCCTTCAATGTCGAGCCAAGCAGCGCGGCCAGGGTCAGCGCCTCGGCGAGCAATTGGCCGAGCGGTTTCGGATAGGCGTGCGCATCGAGGATTTCGCCAAGCGCCGGTCCCAGCCGGACGACGCGGCCGCGGGCATTGCGGGCGGGAACGGAAAAACCGAGCGCGCTATCGACAGTCGGCGCCGTCATTCGATGAGGCCGAAACACCAGCGAAGAATGGATTTTTGCGCATGGAGCCGGTTCTCCGCCTCATCCCATACGGCCGATTGCGGCCCGTCGATCACGGCATCGGTCACCTCTTCGCCGCGATGGGCGGGAAGACAGTGGAGGAAGATCGCATCGTCCTTCGCCGCCGCCATCACCTCTTCGGTCACCTGAAAGGGTTCGAGTGCCGCGAGTTTTGCCTCACCGCCCTTCTGACCCATCGAGATCCAGGTATCGGTGACGACGACATCGGCATCGGCAACCGCTGCACGCGGATCGCGCAGGATTTCGACGCTGCCGCCGCGCGCGCGCGCATCGGAGACGACATCCATCGGCGGCTGCAGGCTTTCCGGGCAGGCGATCACGACGTCGAATTTGAGCAGGCTTCCGGCCTCGATGATCGAGGTGAGGACGTTGTTGCCGTCGCCGAGCCAGGCCCATTTGGTGCCCGCCAGCCGTTTCAGCCGCTCCAGCACCGTCAGCAAGTCGGCGACGATCTGGCAGGGATGCGAACGATCGGTGAGCCCGTTGATGACGGGCACGCTGGCATATTCGGCCAGTTCCAGCAGCTTGTCGTGATCGCCCGTGCGGATCATGATCGCGTCGACATAACGCGAAAGCACGCGCGCCGTATCGGCGATGGTTTCGCCGCGGCCAAGCTGCATACTGCCCGAATCCATAACCATCGAAGAGCCACCGAGCTGGCGGATCGCCATATCGAACGAGGTGCGCGTGCGCGTGGAATTCTTCTCGAAGATCATCGCGAGCATACGGCCGGGAAGCGACGGGCATTCGTCGCTCGCGCCCTTCGGCTTGCGGCCCCGCGCTTCTTTCAGGGTCAGCGCGTCATCAAGGATCGCGGCGAGCGCATTACCGCCAAGATTGTAGAGATCGAGAAAGTCGCGTGTCATGATTCGGGCGCCTCGTAATCCCGCGCCGCGGCCGAAAGGCCTTCGACGAATTCGGCGATATGCGATTCCTCGATGTTGAGCGGTGGCAGCACGCGGACGACATTGTCCGCGGCGGCAACCGTCAGCAAACCCTTTTCGCGCAGATGCAGCACGAAGGGCTTGCAGTCGGCCTTCATCTTGATGCCGAGCATCAGGCCCCTGCCCCTCACCCCTTCGAATAGATGGTCGTGGTTGGGCAGCATCTGTTCCAGCGCGCCGCGCAGCCGATCGCCCATCTCGCGGACATGCTCGAAGAAACCGGGCTCCAGGATCACGTCGAGCACCGCCTCGCCCGCCGCCATGGCAAGCGGATTGCCGCCATAGGTGGAACCATGGGTGCCGACGATCATGCCCGAAGCCGCTTCTTCGGTGGCAAGGCAGGCGCCGAGCGGAAAGCCGCCGCCGATGCCCTTGGCCGCCGCCAGGATATCCGGCTCGATGCCATATTGTTCATAGGCGAAATAGGTGCCTGTCCGGCCATAGCCGCACTGGACCTCGTCGAGAACGAGCAACAGTCCGTTGGCGTCGCACAAGGCGCGCAATCCCTGCATGAATTCGTCGCTCGCCGGGCGGATACCGCCCTCGCCCTGAACGGGTTCGACGAGGAAGCCCGCCGTGGTTGCGTCGACCGCGGCATCGGCTGCATCGAGATTGTCGAACTCGACGACCTCGAATCCGGGCAGCAGCGGCTCGAAACCTTCGCGCATCTTCTCCGACGCGGTCGCGCTGATCGTGCCGAGCGTGCGGCCGTGAAAGGCGGCGGAAAAGCTGATCAGCTTGGTTCGTTCCGGATGGCCGTTGGCGAATTGATAGCGCCGCGCCGTCTTGATGGCGCATTCGACGGCTTCGGCGCCCGAGTTGGTGAAAAACACCGTATCGGCGAAACTGTTGTCGACAATGCGCTGGGCGAAATGCTCGCCTTGCGGGGATCCATACATGTTCGACACATGCATCAGTTTCGCCGCCTGATCCTGGATCGTCCTGGTCAGATGCGGATGGCCGTGGCCGAGCAGGTTGACTGCGATGCCGCTCGCAAAGTCGAGATATTTCTCCCCCTGCTCGCCATACAGATACGCGCCCTCGCCTCGCACGGGACGCACCGGGCTCCGGGGATATACGGGCATCAGCGGTGTGATCGTCATCGTGCGTTCCTGTCGGTTCGTCAAAAAGCAAAATGGCGGCCCCGGCGGCCGCCACTGGGAGAGCTATATACCGGAATCCGGCAATGCCCGTCAAATGGGCGTGGCCCGGCTAATTCTTGATCCTCCAGCCGCGCGAAAGCAGCAGGTAGCACAGCCCGCCGAGCAGGATATTGGCACCGAGAAGGACGAAGAAACCGGCGGTCACATCCGAATCCGAGACTTCGATAAAGCCATAGCGGAAGCCCGAAATCACGTAGAAGAACGGGTTGGCATGGCTGATCATCTGAAAGGTCGGATCCAGCCGGTCGATCGAATAGAAGGTGCCCGAAAGCAGCGCCGCCGGGGCGACGAGGAAATTGGTAACGGCGGCGGCGTGATCGAACTTTTCGGCCCACATCGATGTCAGCAAGCCCAGAAAGGCCAGCATCGAAGCTCCCGTCAGGCCAAAATACAGCACCGCCCAGATATGATCGGGCATGACATCGATCCCCCAGATCAGCATGGCCACCCAGACGGCAAGGCCAACGCAGATCGCGCGCGTCACGGCGCCGCCGACGATGCCGAGCATCAATTCCAGGGTCGAAAGCGGCGGCATCAGGAAATCGACGATCGTTCCCTGAATCTTGCCGACCAGCAGCGAGAAGCTGGAATTGGCAAAGGCATTCTGGAGCATGCCCATGACGATCAGGCCGGGCGCGATAAAACTGTTGAACGGAACGCCCATCACTTCCCGCCCGCCGCGGCCCAATGCCACCGTAAAGATGACCAGAAACAAGAGGGTCGTCATCGCCGGTGCCCAAACAGTCTGCAGCTGCACCTTGAAGAAACGCCGAACCTCCTTAATGTATAGGGTTCGCAAGCCTATCCAATTGACGAATGGGATCACCGGAACCCCGGGTTCGGAAATGGTTCCAGTGGCGGGTGCGTGCGATTTGGGCTGGTCTGTCATCGCGGATGCGATTATCGGCTGCCGCGCGCCCCGGCAAGCCGGTTGGCAATGTAACGAAGGAAATATGATGGCCTGGACCGACGAACGCATCGATCAGCTGAAGAAGATGTGGGAAAAAGGCATGACGGCGAGCCAGATCGCCGATGAGCTTGGCGGCGTCAGCCGCAACGCCGTAATCGGCAAGGCGCACCGCCTCGGCCTGAAATCGCGCCCTTCGCCGGTAAAGGCCAAGGACAGCAAGGCGAAGAAGAAGGCTGTTGCAAAGCCAAAGGCTGCGCCCAAAAAGGCAGCGCCGAAAAAGGCAGTTCCCGCCGCCGTCCGGAAACCGGAGCCGCAGGACACGCCCGCACAGGCCGGATCGTCCGAATCGGCAGCGCCTCCTGCCCCGCCCCAGACGCAATATCGCTCGATTGGCCCGGGCGGCTTCACCCGCCAGTCGCCGGCCGATCAGGCGCCGCTGCCGCCGGCGCCGCCGCGCCGCCTCGTGCCTGCGAAGCTCGATCCGGAATTCGAGGAGAAAACCGGCCTGCTCGACCTGTCCGAACGGATCTGCAAATGGCCGATGGGCCATCCCGGCGAGCCCGATTTCCATTTCTGCGGCGGACCGGTGAACCCGGGCTTCCCCTATTGCGTCGAACATTGCGGCCGTGCCTATCAGGCGCAGCTGCCGCGCAAGGATCGCCGCCCGCCGCCGCCGCTGCCCTTTGGCGGCCCGCGCGTCCGCTAACGCTTTTCGCGAATAGAGGCTAATAGGCGGGGATGAACCCGGCCCGCTATCTTCTCGCCCCGTGGTGGCTGGCGCAGCTCGCCACGGGTGCGAAGAATTTCAGCAAGAACCCGCTGATCGGATCGAAACGCCTCAATGCGCGCGGGCTCCACGCCGCACGGGTGAAGCGCGCCCATGCGATGGCCGCGAAAAGGCGGGCGCGGCTCGCCCGGCTGATCGCCCCGGCGGACCGCGAAGCCTTCGACCGCGACGGGTTCATCGAGAAGCGCGATTTCCTGCCCGCCGAGGCATTCGCGCGGCTCCGCGACACGGTCCTCGCTTATAGCGGCCCGGCGCGGGACATGGTGCAGGGCGACACGATCACCCGCCGTTTCGCTATCGATCCGAAACTGCGCGCCGCGATTCCCGACCTGCGCGCGCTGCTCGCCAATCCCGAATGGCGCGGCCTCATTCGTTATGCGGGCAGCTTCGATCAGGAGCCGCTCACCTATATCCAGTCCATTCTTTCCCATGTCCGCGATGCCGACCCCGACCCGCAAACCCATTTTCATGCCGACACCTTCCATCCGACGGTAAAGGCTTGGCTGTTCCTCACCGATGTCGCGGAGGATGAGGGGCCCTTTTGCTACGTTCCCGGTTCGCACCGGCTGACCCCCGAGCGCCTCGAATGGGAGCGACAGATGAGCCTCAAGGCGCCGGACGGCGTCGACCGGCTGTCCTCGCGCGGCTCGTTCCGGGTGACGCCCGAGGAACTGCCCGGCCTCGGCCTGCCCCCGCCGCGCCCATTCGCCGTGCCCGCCAACACCCTGGTCGTCGGCGACACATTCGGCTTCCACGCACGCGGGCCTTCGGTGCGGCCCTGCGAGCGCGTCGAGATCTGGGCTTATGGGCGGCGCAACCCCTATCTCCCCTGGACGGGCCTCGATCCGCTGAGCCTGCCCGGCATCGCCGAACGCCGGATTACCGCGCTCTGGCGCTTCCGCGACCGTTTCAGGCGGTTTACCGGCCAGCCCTGGCGCGATGTTGGGGATAAAACACCGACAGAGCGCTAGCGCCCGGACTCCCCGATTCCTATAGAAGCCCGCATGACCGACCTGTTTTCCGGCGGCTCGGACAATTCGTCCGATGGCTATGATGCCTCCTCGATCGAGGTGTTGGAGGGGCTGGAGCCCGTCCGGCGACGCCCCGGCATGTATATCGGCGGTACCGACGAGCGGGCGCTCCATCATCTCGCGGCCGAAGTTCTCGACAATTCGATGGACGAGGCGGTCGCCGGCCATGCCAACCGGATCGAGGTAACGCTGGAACCGGGCAACAAGCTGATCATCACCGATAATGGCCGCGGCATCCCGATCGATCCGCACCCGAAATTCCCGAAAAAGTCCGCGCTCGAAGTGATCATGACGACGCTCCATTCGGGCGGCAAATTCTCGAACAAGGCTTATGCGACCTCCGGCGGACTCCACGGCGTCGGCGTCAGCGTGGTCAACGCGCTGTCCTCGGATACCGTGATCGAGGTCGCCAAGAACAAGGAGGTTTATAGCCAGAGCTTTTCGCGCGGCGAGCCGACGTCCAAGCTCAAGAAGATCGGCGATACGCCCAACCGGCGCGGCACCAGCGTTTCCTTCGTACCCGATCCCGAGATCTTCGGCGAGAAGGCGATGTTCAAGCCTGCGCGGCTCCACGCCCTTGCGCGCTCCAAAGCCTATCTGTTCGCCGGCGTCGAAATCCGCTGGAAGTGCGATCCGGCGCTAATCAAGGACGAGACGCCGACCGAAGCCGTTTTCCAGTTTCCCGGGGGCCTTGCCGATCACCTGAAGGAAGAAGTCGGCGAACGCCCCTGCGCGACGAGCGACTTCTTCTCCGGCAAGCAGGATTTTCCCGACGGCCAGGGCTCGGTCGAATGGGCCGTCGCCTGGCCGCTCTATTCGGACGGCGCGTACAGCTATTATTGCAACACGATTCCCACGCGCGACGGCGGCACGCATGAAGCCGGCCTGCGCACCGCGCTCGTCAAGGGTATCCGCGCCTTTGGCGAGCTGGTCGGCAACAAGAAGGCGAACGGGATTTCGGCCGAGGATATTATGGCGGGCTCCGAGCTTATGCTCTCGGTGTTCCTGCGCGATCCGCAATTCCAAAGCCAGACCAAGGACCGGCTGACCAGCCCCGAGGCCGCGAAGCTCGTCGAGAATGCGGTACGCGACCATTTCGACCATTTCCTTTCCGACAATATGGAACGCGGCAAGGCGTTGCTGACCTATACGATGGAGCGGATGGACGAGCGGCTGGCGCGCAAGGCCGAGAAAGAGGTCAAGCGCAAGACCGCGACCAGCGCGCGCAAGCTGCGCCTTCCCGGCAAGCTCACCGACTGTTCGGAAGCCGGACCCGAAGGCACCGAGCTTTTCATCGTCGAGGGTGACAGCGCCGGCGGTTCTGCGAAACAGGCGCGCGACCGCAAAAAGCAGGCCGTCCTCCCGATCCGCGGCAAGATCCTCAACGTCGCATCGGCGACGATGGCGAAGATCGGCGCCAACACGGAAATCGCCGACATCAACCTGGCGCTGGGTTGCGGCACGCGCGACCAGTGCGATCCTTCGCAGCTGCGCTATGAACGCATCGTCATCATGACCGATGCGGATGTCGACGGCGCGCATATCGCGACCTTGCTGATGACCTTCTTCTTCCAGGAAATGGCGCCGCTGGTGAAGGAGGATCATCTCTACCTTGCCCGTCCGCCGCTCTACCGCCTCGCCGCGGGCGGCCAGAGCCTCTACGCGCAGGACGAGGCCGAGCGCGAGGAAATCGAAAACGGCGTGTTCAAGGGCAAGAAGGTCGACGTTTCGCGCTTCAAGGGGCTTGGCGAGATGAACCCAGCGCAGCTGCGCGAAACGACGATGAACCCCGAAACGCGCTCCCTGCTCCGCGTAAAGCTCCCCAAATCCTATGAAAAGCAGGCGGTCGTAAAAGACCTGGTCGACCGGCTGATGGGCAAGCATCCCGAACACCGTTTCGCCTTCATCCAGGAAAATGCCGCGGCGCTCGACGAAGACGCCATCGACGCCTGATTCGGCGCGTTAAACCGATCTTTGCAAAATCGGCTTAACCCCTTGGCTGCAAAGGGAGCGTGGCCATGCCATCGGCGACTTTCGGACGCAAGGGACAGCCTGACGGGCCGGGCGGCGCAGCGCAGCCAGCCGCGGCTTTCGGCCGCAAAGGTGAGCCCGATGCCGAGATGGCGCGCAAGCGCGAGGCCTTTATTCAGGCCGAGCGCGCGCGCGCAGCCGCTGAAGGTAGCGATTTCGACATAGATGCGGGCGGTACCCCCGGCCTTACAACCGCCACTGCGGCGCGGCCCGCTCCGGCTGCCGAAAAATCGAAAAGCGTGGCCTATCTGCTCTGGTTCCTGGCCTGCACGATCAGCGCCCACCGCTTCTATCTCGGCGCCTATCGCTCGGCAGTAACGCAGGTCGGCGGTTGGGCTTTGGGATGGCTGCTCGTCTGGATGAGCACATTCGACAAGAATGATGGCGATATCGCCCTGGTCGGCATGCTTATCATGGCGGCGGCTTCGATATGGATGCTGCTCGACGTGTTTTTCATTCCCGACCTGCACCGCAAGGCCGTGCAACCCCGGCCGCAAAACACTCTCGGATCGACTTTCACCTAGCCCGCTTCCCAGTCGCGCTTGAGCAGCGCCCAGATGATGCTGTCGCGGATACCGATATGGGTCGTCCATTCCTCGCGCAGATAGCCTTCGCGCTGAAAGCCAAGCTTTTCGAGCAATGCGTTTGATCCTGCATTGTCGGGATCGGTGTCGGCGGTCAGGCGTCTCAATCCCCGGTCCTCGAAGCAATGGCGAATGATCTCGGAAAGCGCCTCGCCGACAAGGCCGCGCCGCCAATGGCTGCGGCGCAGATTATAGCCGATCGCGGCCACGCCTTCGCGGCCTGGAATGACGGCGATCCAGCCCAGCGCATCGCTGCCATCTTCCGTAATCACCCAGGTGAGGTAGCGGTCGGCCGTCGCATTGACCTTCACATAGTCTGCGGTCTCTTGCAGCGTCTTGTGCGGACCGTCCGACCACCAGGTCATGGCCTCTTCGTCCGAGAAGAAATGATGCATCGCCTCGGCGTCGCTTTCGGCGAGCGCCCGCAAGACCAGCCGCGCAGTCTGTAACGTCGGGAGATCGGCCATCAGGCCGTCAGCGCGGCGACCAGATCGCGCACCTTTTTCTGCCGCCATTGCGGGAGCGGTGCCATCAGCCAATAGGTGCGGCGCGCCTCTTCGCTCTCGCCGATCTTGATATCCGCCGCTTCGGCGAGCAAGCGCGGCACCCGCGCCCGGCCGAAGCCCGCCCGCGCGGCTTCCAGCGCAAGCCCCGCATCGGCAAGGATCAGCCGGATTTCCTCGGCCTTGCCGCCTTCCCAGCAGATAAGATCGCCCTTGCCGACCCATACCGCTTCGGGCTCGCCAAGCTTCACGCCTTCAAGATCGCCGGGCCCGTCGACAAGCCGGATGGCGAGATCGAGATTGGCCTCTGTGAAATCGAGCGGTTCGTCGGCGGCGATCAGCTGGAAATGGAGATCGGGTTCGATCTTGGCATAGTCCGCCAGCTTGGGCAGCAGCCAGTAGCGGCTGAAATCTCGGGGCGCGGCAATGGTGAGGCGATTGGAGGACTGGCCCTGCCGCATCGCCCGGACGCTATCTTCGAACTGCAGGAAACCGGCGCGCAGCGCATCGAGCCCGCGCTCGCCCTCGGGCGTCAGTTCCAACCCTTTGGGCGTGCGGCGGAAGAGCACGACGCCCAGCGTATCTTCGAGCGCCCTGATTTGCTGGCCGACCGCGGCCGGCGTCACGGCGAGTTCGTCGGCCGCCCGGGTGAAGGACAGGTGCCGCGCGGCCGCATCGAAAACGCGCAGCCCGTTGAGCGGGAGAAGGGTCCGCTTCATCCGGTGACTGCCGGGCCGACGAGCGGGAAGCGCGGGATTTCGGCATCGAAATAGCTGCCGTCGGCGCGCACCATCCGGTAGGTGCCTTCCATCTCGCCGGTTGGCGTCGCGAGCGGGCAACCCGATACATAATCGAAGGAATCGCCGGGCGCGATCATCGGCTGCTCACCGACCACGCCTTCGCCCTCGACCTCCTGCCGGGCGCCATGGGCGTCGGTGATGATCCAGTGGCGCGTCAGCAATTGCACCGGGGCACCGCCGCTATTCTCGATGCGAATATGATAGGCCCAGAACCATCGTTCCTTTGAAAGTTCCGATTGTTCGGGCAGGAAGCTGACCGCAACCCGGACGACGACGTCGCCGGTGCGCGTGGCGTGGGGGAAGAGCGCGTTCACAGCCCCACCGCCTTCAGCGCCCCGTCGAGATCCTGAATCAGATCCTCGGGATCTTCGAGCCCGACATTGATCCGCAGCATGCCTTCATCGACGCCCATTTCCTCGCGCGCCTCCTCGCTAAGGCCGCTATGCGTGGTCGAGGACGGGTGCGTCATCAGGCTGCGCGAATCGCCGATATTGTTGGAGATATCGACCAGCTCCAACGCATCGAGCAGGCCGTGCGCCTGTTTGCGCCCGCCATCGAGCGAGAAGGAGAAGATCGGCCCGCAGGCGGACATCTGGCTCATCGCGAGATTGTGCTGCGGATGGCTGGGCAAACCCGGATGGAGGATGCGCGGCACCCGCGCTTCGAGGAAGCGCCCGACGTGCAGCGCATTTTCGCTCTGCCGATGGATGCGCAGTGAGAGCGTTTCGAGACCCTTGAGCACCACCCAGGCATTGAACGCCGACAAGGTCGGCCCGGTGTTGCGGGTGAAGGGTAGCAAGGTGTTCAGGATGAAATCCTCGGTGCCGCAGACGGCGCCCGCGAGCACCCGGCCTTGCCCGTCCATCATCTTGGTCGCGCTATAGGCGACGATGTCGGCGCCATAATCCATCGGCTTTTGCAGCGCCGGGGTGGCGAAGGCATTGTCGACGATCGAAACGATGCCATTCTCCCGCGCCAGATCGCAAACCGCCTGCATATCAACGACATCCATCGTCGGATTCGCAGGAGTTTCGAAGAAGAACGCTTTGGTGTTGGGCTTGATAGCGGCCTTCCAGAGATCGGGATCGCGCGCGTCCACGGTGGTCGTCTCGATGCCGAATTTGGGAAGCAGCGTGTCGGTGAGCCAGCGGCACGATCCGAACAGCGCCCGGCCCGCAACGACATGATCGCCCTGTTGCAGTTGGCAGAGCAGAGCCGCCGTCATCGCCGCCATGCCGGTCGCGGTGCAGCGCGTAGCCTCGGCCCCTTCCATCAGCGAAATCCGCTGTTCCAGCATTTCCACGGTCGGGTTCTGCAGCCGGGAATAGGTCATCCCCTCCTGCTCGCCGGCGAAGCGCGCGGCGGCATCGGCCGCGCAATCGTAAGCATAGCCCGAAGTAAGGAAGATCGCTTCGGACGTTTCCCCCCATTCGGAACGCGCGGTGCCGCCGCGCACGGCCTGCGTGGCGGGCTTCCATTTCGCGGTTATTTCGCGATCCTGACCGGTCAATTTTTTCATCGCGCCCGCTTTGCCAAGCCGGGGCCTGCCCCGTCAATGCGCTAGAAGTTTGAGGGCTTAAACCTCAGGTGTGCCGCCCGCCAGCACTTCGGCGGCAATCGGCTGATCGATATTGCCGCCGGAGACGATGACGCCGACCCGTTTCCCGGCCATCGCCTCCGCTTCCCGGATCAGCGCCGCGAGGCTCAGCGCGCCTGCACCCTCGACGAGATTGTGCGTGTCCTGCCAGAGGATGCGCATCGCCTCAGCGGTATCGGCATCGTCGACCGCGACGATGCGGCGCGCGCCTGCGCCGTATATGGCCAACGCCTCGGCCACTGGCACGCGCACGGCCACGCCGTCGGAGAAGGTCCGCGCCTCGTTGGTTTCGACGACCGTGCCCGCTTCAAACGACAGCTTGGCGCCGGGCGCGCCGCTGGCAACGACGCCGACGATCTCGGTCCCAAGACCAAGCGCATCGCGCGCGGCGGTCGTGCCGCAAATGCCCGAACCGCAGCCGATGGGGACGTAGACCGTATCGAGCTCGCCCGCCGCATCGAACAGCTCGAGCCCGTAGGTCGCGACGCCGCGCACCAGCTCCTTGTGAAAGGCGGGAACCGGCCACAGCCCGCGCTCTTCCGACAATCGCATCGCCTCGACCCGTGCCTCGTCGAAATCGCTGCCATGTTCGATGAGCTCCGCGCCGAAGCCGCGCATCGCGCGGTTCTTCTCGACCGAATTGCCGTGCGGAACAAGGATCACCGCTTCGAGGCCCGCGGCGACTGCCGCGCGCGTCTGCGACTGGCCGTGATTGCCGCGCGTCGCGGTGATGATGCCCGGCACGTCGGGATGCTCGCGCTTCAGCCAGTCGATATAGGTGATCGCGCCGCGCGCCTTGAAGGCGCCGGTCGGCGTGTGATTCTCGTGCTTGGCCCAGACCTCGCAGCCGAGTCGCTGGCCGAGCAGCGGCCAAGCGAATTGCGGCGTCGGCGCCATCTCGCGATGGACGCGCTCCGCCGCCGCGCGCAGCTCTTCGAGCGTGAACTGCACGGTCAGTTCCCGAGCGCGGCTATCACCGCGTCGCCCGCTTCGCGGGTCGTCGCCGCGCCGCCAAGATCGCCGGTGCGCAGCCCGCCCGCCAGCGCCGCGCCGACCGCCGCCTCGATCCGGTCCGCCGGCTCGCCCAGCCCGAACGTGTAGCGCAGCATCATCGCGGCCGAGAGGATCGCCGCCAGCGGGTTGGCCTTGCCCTGCCCGGCGATATCGGGCGCGGAGCCGTGGATCGGTTCGTAGAGGCCCTTGTCGCCCTTATCGAGCGAGGCCGACGGCAGCATGCCGATCGAGCCCGCGCACATGCTGGCAAGGTCCGACAGGATGTCGCCGAACAGATTGCCGGTGACGATGGTGTCGAACTGGCCCGGCGCGCACACCAGCTGCATCGCCGCGTTATCGACATAAAGATGACTGAGCTCGATATCGGGATAATCGGCCGATATCTCGATCATCACATCGCGCCACAACTGCGAGGTTTCCAGGACATTGGCCTTGTCGACCGAACACAGCTTTCCGCGCCGCGCCCGCGCCGTTTCGAAGCCGGTGCGCGCAATCCGCGCGACCTCGGCCTCGTTATAGGACATGATGTCATAGCCTTCGCGCAGGCCGTCTTCGGTCGTGCGCATGCCCTTTTCGCCGAAATAAACGTCGCCGTTCAATTCGCGGACGATCATCACATCGATGTCGCGGGCGATTTCCGGGCGCAGCGCCGAGGCGTCGGCGAGGTCGGGAAAGAGGTTCGCCGGGCGCAGATTGGCGAACAGCGCCAGTTCCTTGCGCAAGCCGAGGATCGCCTGTTCGGGGCGCAGATGCCGGTCCAGCGCATCGCAATCGGGATCGCCGACCGCGCCGAACAGGATCGCATCGGCGCGCTTCGCCAGATCGAGCGTGGCTTCGGGCAAAGGATGGCCGGACGCCTTATAGGCCGCGCCGCCGACCGGCGCTTCCTCGAACGCCAGGCCGTTAATGCCGAGGGTGTCGAGCAGGCGCACCGCTTCGGCAATCACTTCGGGCCCGATCCCGTCTCCGGGCAGCAAAGCGACCAGCATGATATTTTCCCTTCGTCCCATTTGGATCAGGCCGCGCGTTTCAGCCGCTCGACCAGTCTTTCGCGTGCCGCCATTACATCATTGCGGCGCTCGTCCAACAGGTCTCGCGCCAAAAAATGCCCGGTAAGCTTCAGGCCCTCGAAGATCGCCGGCCAATCCTCGCCCGCCTGCGGAACCGCGATGCGTTCGGGATCGAGCCCGAAGCCGAGTTCCTGCAGGATCAGCACCTCATAGCGGACCAGCGCCGAAGCCCAGCGCCGCGCGCTCGGCGCTGCCTCGATGGCCGAAAGCACGCCGTCCAGGGCGTCATGCAGGCGCGGATAGGCATGGCCTTCGGGAAGTATCGCGGCGGTGAGCGCGCAGACCCAGTCGAGGGCGGACGCGGCGAGCGGCTCGGCGTAGAGCCCGCTGCGGCTGGTCACCAGTTCGATGGTCAGCCCGGCAAGCTGTTCCTCGGTCCGCGCCCGGAATTCCGCCTCGACGATATTGCCCGCGAGCAGCGCCGGCCGGATCCGCCGCGACCGCCCACCGCGCACATAGCCGGCGACAAGCCCGTTTGCCGGTGTCATCAACCGGGCGATAGCACCATGCTCGCCATGCGGGCGAACGGCGCAGACAAGGGCGCGAGTGCGAAGCTGCATGCGAATTGCTTAGAGGAACTTGTCGGTAGCGCGAAGGCGGGAATGGCCACATTACGTTCGCGGCAAGCAACAGTTAGCCGTTACAAACACCCAGCTTCAGAGACGGTGGCTTCCGAAAACTCAAGTCGGCCAGCTTGATCTGTCGACCACACGACTCGAACGTCTTCGTTGCAAATCCCGTTTGAAACCCTGCGTTCTGCTCGACCCAGCTCCGCGTCGATTTCAAACTCATTGTCGTTGAGCCATGCCAGCAATTCCGGTTCCGGCGCACCAAGCGGGAAGCGTGCGTTGAATTCATGAGCCGTATTTGGGTCGTCCCATTCAGCATCGGCCAAGAGCGGCGGACGCCCTTCAGAAGAAGAAACAGCTATGCCAAGCATTACCCCCTCCCAGTTCAGAATGGCCAGGAGAATGAGTACCGCACCGACCATGGCTGCAAGGCGGGCAAGAAACTTCATCCCGTCTATGTACGCCGAAGAAGCACCTTCACAAAGCGTCGTTTCGACTGTCAGCCAGAGTTGCCGCTAATGCGCCGGCCGCTGGTCCTCATGCGCGAGATCGCTGAACTTGGTATATTCGGGCTCGAAGTGGAGCGTCACCGTGCCCGTCGCGCCGTGGCGCTGCTTGGCGATGATGACCTGCGCCCTGCCTGCGATCTCCGCGTTTTTAAGCTCCCAGGCCGAGCGCTTTTCGCGGTCCTCGGGCGAACTCGTTTCGGAGACGAAGGGCGGCTCGGCAAAGCCGTGATAATAATCCTCACGGTAGATGAAGAGGACGATATCGGCGTCCTGCTCGATCGATCCCGATTCGCGCAGATCCGAAAGCTGGGGCTTCTTGTCTTCGCGCTGTTCGACGGCGCGGCTGAGCTGGGAGAGCGCCAGCACAGGCACTTCGAGTTCCTTGGCGAGCGTTTTGAGCCCCCGCGAAATCTCCGAAATTTCCTGCACGCGGTTGCCATCGCTGCGCGACGAGCCCTGGAGCAGCTGGAGATAATCGACGACGATCACGCCGATGCCGCGCTGCCGCTTCAGCCGACGCGCGCGCGTGCGCAACGCGGCGATGGTGAGGCCCGGCGTATCGTCGATAAAAAAGGGCAGGCTTTCGAGTTCCGCGGCCGCGCGGGCGAGATCGCGGAACTGTCCCTGGCTGATATCGCCCTTGCGCAGCTTTTCGGAGCTGATCTTCGATTGTTCGGAAAGGATACGCGTCGCCAGCTGGTCGGCGGACATTTCGAGGCTGAAAAAGGCGACCGGCGCGCCGATCGATTCCTCGATATCGTCCTGCTGGTCGCGCAGATAGCGCCGCGCTGTTTCGAAGGCGATATTCGTCGCCAGCGCTGTCTTGCCCATGCCGGGGCGGGCCGCAAGGATCATCAGATCGGATTTGTGCAAGCCGCCGAAATGATGATTGAGGCTGGTAAAGCCCGTCGTGTATCCCGAGACATTACCGCCCGAATTGAGCGCGCGCTGGGCCATCGAAACCGCTTCGGTCGCAGCCATCGCGAAGGTCTTGGTCGAACCGCTCTCGCCGCCCGCTTCGGCGACCTTGTAGAGTTCGACCTCGGCCTCTTCGATCTGGGTCTTGGGATCGACATCCTCGCTGGTGTCGATCGCCTTTTCCACCATATCCCGCCCGACGCCGATCAGCGCGCGCAGCAGCGCCAGCTCGTATATCTGCGTCGCGAAATCGCGGGCGCCGATCAGCGCGACCCCGCTTTCGGTGATCTTCACCAGATAGCCGGTGCCGCCCAGTTCCCTCAGCCCCTCGTCGCTGTCGAGGATCGGTTTCAGGGTCACCGGGTTGGCGACCATGTTGCGATCCACGACCAAGCGGATGATCGCATCGTAGATACGGCCGTGCAGCGGATCGAAGAAATGGTCGGCGCGCAGGATTCGCTGGACATCATCGACCAGCCGGTTGTCGATCAGCAGCGCGCCGAGCACCGCGGCTTCCGCCTCCAGATTGTGCGGAAGCTGGGTCGGGCCGTTTTCATTGTCGGCGATCAGGGTGACGGGTTCTGCCATTCCCCCTTGTCGCGCGGATCGGCCTCGCGCTCAAGCCGACAAGCTTGTGGACGGGCCTGTGGAAAAAATGGAGATCGCTTTCTCCCGGGACGGCGCGATTGATTTTCGGGCGAAACTCCCCCTAAGCCTCAGCCCATGGCCGATCCACGGATCATCGATGTCGCGCTCGACGAACGCACGATTATCTGGCGCAATGCCGATATCGAGCAGGAGCGGCGCATTGCGATCTTCGATCTGCTCGAAGGCAATCATTTCGAGCCCGCGAAAGACTATCCCGGCGGCTATGCCGGACCCTACAAACTCACCCTGCGGGTCGAGGAAGGGCGGCTGGCGCTCGATGTCGCCGCGGAGTCGGGCGATCTGCTGGAAACCATCGTTCTCGGCCTCACCCGCTTTCGCCGTCCGATCCGCGAATATTTCGCGATCTGCGACAGCTATTTCCAGGCGATCCGCCAGGCCTCGCCGCAGCATATCGAGACCATCGACATGGCGCGGCGCGGCATCCACAACGACGCCGCCGAGCTGCTCAAGGAGCGGCTCGAGGGCAAGATCACGGTCGACTTCGATACCGCCCGCCGTCTATTCACGCTGATCTGCGTCCTGCATATCAAGGGGTAAGTTCCGGGCATGAAGCGATTGAAATGGGCCGGTTTCTGGCTGCTCCTCCTTGCGCTCGGCGGGGTCGTGCCGTGGCAAGTCGCGATCCGCTGGCAGCCGCCGACGAGCCAATATCCGATGCAGGGCGCGACGATCGAAGCGGCTTCGGGCGAGGTCCATTGGCCGACCCTGAAAGCAGCCGGCGCGCAATTCGCCTATATCATGGCGACCGACGGCGATGCCGGGCGCGATCCCGCCTTCGAGGGCAATTGGGCGGGCGCGCGCGAAGCGGGCCTGCGCTACGGCGCGATCCATCGCTGGCAGCTCTGCCGCCTCGCCGTCGACCAAGCGACCAACTTCATCGCCACCGTGCCGCGCGATCCCGATGCGCTCCCCCCCGCCATCCTGCTCGATTTCGATCACAACTGCTCGGACCGGCCCGATGCCGAGCCACTGATGGCCGAGCTCACAACGTTCCTGTCGATGATCGAGGCACACGCCCAGAGCCCGGCGATCGTCTACATCACCCGGGACTTCGACGCGGAATATGCGATCACCAGCCGGATCGAGCGCAGCGTCTGGCTGCCCCGCCGGCTGTTCCCGCCGGACTTCGGCACCGTGCCCTGGGTGATGTGGCAGGCGAGCGACATCCGCCGGATCGACGGTGTGGAAAACCCGGTCGCCTGGAATGTGGTGCGGCCGGAACAGGCAGGCTAAGGACTTTTCCCATGAGCATCATGGCCGACAAATGGATTCGCGAACGCGCGCTGGAAGACAAGATGATCGAACCGTTCGTGGACGGCCAGCGCCGCGACGGCATGATCAGCTACGGCCTGTCCTCCTATGGCTACGACGCGCGCGCCGCCGACGAGTTCAAGATCTTCACCAACGTCAACAATGCGATCGTCGATCCGAAGGATTTTTCAGACAACAGCTTTGTCGACCGGAAAACCGATTGCTGCATCATCCCGCCCAACAGCTTCGCGCTGGCCCGCACGGTCGAATATTTTCGGGTGCCCAAGGACATTCTCGTCATCTGCCTCGGCAAATCGACCTATGCCCGGTGCGGGATCATCGTCAATGTGACACCGCTGGAGCCCGGCTGGGAAGGCCATGTCACGCTGGAATTTTCGAACACCACGCCGCTGCCCGCCAAGGTCTACGCCAATGAAGGCGCCTGCCAGTTCCTGTTCCTCCAGGGCAACGAACCCTGCGAGACGAGCTATGCCGATCGCGCGGGCAAATATATGGGCCAGAAAGGCGTGACCCTCCCCAAGCTCTAGGTAAAAAAGGGCCCCGCCGGAACGCTTCCGGCGGGGCCATTCCCGGCTAGAAACTGAAAGCCTGCGCTTAGCGCGCGCCCATCGTTACGCGGGACCGGAGCGCCGCGGTGGCGGCATCGTGCGACCATACCGGTTGCCCGCTCGCGCTTTCGAGCATCACATTCTCGGCTTCGAGCACCTGCTCGAGCAGCGACGAGGCGCGGGCGACACGATCGGTTTCGGTCATCACCGCGGCAAGATTCAGCAGCGCCGAAATATCGGTACCGTTTGCGTCGAGCCGGCGAACAAGCCGCTCCTCGGCAACCGCATAGTCGGCGCGGGCAATAGCGTCGGCCGCATAGGGATCATAGCCGGTCGGTTCGGCGACCGGATAGGGCGCTGCCGACAGCGCTGCGGGGATTGCGCAGATTGCTGTAAAGGCGATTATCTTTTTCATGCGTCTCTCTCCTGATTACGTTTGAATGACATCTTTATTACAATTTTATGACGTTTATGTAAACGTTGGATGACAAACGCTGGGGATCGACAACAGGCCAGGCGCAACAATCCACGAAAAACAGGCGGTAATCGCGACAGCAAATTGCGAAATTCGCACCGTTAATATAGTCCCCCGGCAGGGGGCGACGGAGAGTTTGGACATGCGCGCGGCATTGCTAAAGATCGGCCTGGCGGCAGCGGCCCTTATGCTCGCAAGCTGTTCGGGCGGCGAAACCGCCGAAACACCCGAGGCCGAAGCCGAAACCGCGGGAATCGAAATCCACCGGCCGTTCCGCCCGGGCGCGGGATCGGTGAACAGCTATTGGCTCGAAGGCGAAGACGAGGTGCTGGTCTTCGATACCCAGAGCACGCTCGCCAACGCCGAATATGTCGTCGAACGAATCCGCGAAACCGGCAAGCCGGTCACCGCGATCGTCATCAGCCAATATGATCCCGGGCATTTCGGCGGCCTGCAGATATTCACCGACGCCTTTTCCGATGCCGAACTGCTGATGAGCGAGCCGCTGGCGGACGCGATCGGGCGCGATCTATCCGGCTATGTCGAGCGGCTGCGCGAAACGCTGGGCGAAGACTATCGGATGCCGGCCGAACCGACGCGGATGATCGAAAACCGTGAAGAGCTGACCGTATCGGGAGTGCCGGTGATCGTGCATATCGTGACGGACAGCGAAGCGCCGTCGATCACCATGCTGGAAATTCCCAGCCGGCGCGCGATACTCGCTTCCGATCTCGTCTCCAACCAGATGCATCCCGACTTTACCGATGCCGATATCGACAGCTGGCCGCGCGTGCTGGACCGGCTGGCGCGCGATTTCAGCGGTTACACCCTCTATCCGGGCCATGGCGCGCCAGGGCCCGTCAACCTGCTCGCCGCGAACCAGATCGCCTATATCAGCTTCGTGCGCCGGCAGATGGAAAGCGAAGTCCTGGCCGACGACATCGCGACCGAAGCGGAGATCAGCGCCGCGATCGCGGCAATCCGGTCCAACTATGCGGGCTGGGAACAGTCGACCGATCGTCCATCCCAACTTCGCCGCAACCTGGAAGCGATTGTTGCGCAGCTGGGCGGCGAACTCGAAACCCGGCGCGCGCGCGCAGCGGAAGCCCGAACCGCCGACGACTAGCGCCTGCGGCGCGCCTTTCCGCGATCCTTTGCCTTCCCCGGTGGCCGCCGGTCTCCGCTGCGGCGCGGGCGCGAATCGGTACCGCCGCCCTTCCCTTCGGGCAATTCGAAGCGCAGGCCGCCCGACACCGGATTGGACTCGGCAAGCCGCAATTCCAGCCGGTCGCCCAGCGCATAGCGCGTGCCCGTCTTCTCGCCGACCAGCGCATGATGATCCTCGTCATAGCGATAATATTCGCGGCCGAGATCGCGCACCGGCAGCAGCCCGTCACCGCCCAGTCCCTCTATCGTCGCGAAAATGCCGAAATTCTGGACGCCGGTGATCCGCGCCTCAAGCACATCGCCGACGCGCTCGGAAAGATAGGCGGCGACATAGCGGTCGACCGTATCGCGCTCGGCCTCCATCGCCCGGCGTTCCAGCTTGCTGATCGCCTCGCCCGTCGCCTCGATCTTCTCGATCTCCTTGCCCGACAGTTTCGTCGCCGCGCAGTCCGGGCCGAGCCCGTAAGCGCCGACCAGCGAGCGGTGGACGATCAGGTCCGCATAGCGGCGGATCGGCGATGTGAAATGCCCATAGCTGCCGAGCGCGAGCCCGAAATGGCCGGCATTTTTCGGCGCATAATAGGCCTGGGTCTGGGTCCGCAATATCTGTTCCATCACCTGCGGCCGGAAATCGGCGTCGCCGACCCGTTCGAGGATATGGTTGAAGGTTTCTGGCCGGATCACCTGCCCCAGCGCCAGCGGCACGCCATAGGTATCGAGATATTCCTTGAGCGCGACGAGCTTCTCGCGGCTCGGCGGTTCGTGGACGCGGTACATGACCGGTGCCGTCTTGGCCTCCAGCGCCTTGGCCGCCGCGACATTGGCGGCGATCATATAATCCTCGACCAGCCGATGCGCGTCGAGCCGCTCGCGCGGGGCGACCGAGAGGATGCGGCCTTTCTCGTCAAGCTGGATACGCCGTTCGGGAAGGTCGAGTTCGAGCGGAGCGCGCTTGCTCCGCGCCTTTTCCAGCACGCGCCAGCAGGCCCAGAGCGGCTTCAGCGCGGTTTCCACGAGTTCGGCGTCGAGCCCGTCTTCGCCGTCGATGGCGGCCTGCGCATCTTCATAGGCTATATTCGCCGCGATCCGCACCCTGGCACGGGAGAAGCGCCAGCTCTTCACCTGCCCGTCCTTGCCGATGACGAGATGGCAGGCCATCGCTGCACTGTCCTGCCCGGCTTTCAGCGAGCAAGCTTCCGCCGACAATTTTTCCGGCAGCATCGGCACGACCCTATCGGGAAAATAGACGCTGTTGCCGCGCTTGCGGGCTTCCTTGTCGAGCGCCGAACCGGGGCGCACGTAAAAACTGACATCGGCGATCGCGACGAGCGCGCGCCAGCCGCCTTCTCCATCCGGTTCCGCCCAGATCGCATCGTCATGATCGCGCGCGTCGGCCGGATCGATGGCGACGATGGGGAGATGCGTCAGATCCTCGCGTTCGCCGAGCGGCTCTTCGGCGATACGGTTCGCCTCGGCCTGCACCTCTTCGGGGAAGACGTTGGGGATTTCATGCTTGTGGATCGCGATCAGCGAAAAACTTTTGGGCTCAAACGGATCGCCGAGGATCTCCGTCACCCGCGCGGTGATGCGCGGCGGCCGCCCTGCTTTCTCCGCCATGACGAGATCGCCCACCCCGGCCTTGCCCGCGTCAGAGATCGGCAGGTCCCGCCGGTCGCCCTTTTCAAGGCCCTTGAGCCAGAGCTTGCCGCCCTCTTCATGGACGACGCCCATCATTTCCGCGGCACCGGGGGCCAGCGTCTTCATCGGATGGGCGATCCAGCCCTTCCCCGCTCGCTCGGTTCGCGCAAGCACCCGTTCGCCGACGCCAAGCGCCTTGTGCCGCCGCTGCTCCTTGATACGCAGCCGCGGCACCGGCGCATCGGAATCCCAGCGTTCGGGCTCGGCATACAGCTCGCCGTCATCGTCGACGGCCACGATCCGCAGCACGGTAACCTTGGGCAGCCCGCCCGCGTTGTGCACGGCCTTGCCCGCGCCCCCTGCCGATCGATCTTGCTCGATGAGGCCTTTGTCGGCCATCCGCCGCATCATGGCCTTCAGCTTCACCTTCTCCTGCCCTTTCAGGCCGAAGGCGCGCGCGATCTCCCGCTTCCCGGCCGCGCGGTCGGAACTGTCAAGAAAATCGATAATCTGCTGTTCGCTGGGAAAGCCGGCGGAGGGTTTGTCGGGCATGGCGCGAATATAGGGTCGGCGGCGCGATGCCGATAGTGACGCGGCCAATTTATCCGCTAAGCTATTCCAATGACCTACGACCTGCTCGTGATCGGCGGTGGCATCAACGGGGCGGCGATCGCCCGCGACGCGGCAGGACGCGGCTGGAAGACGCTGCTCGTCGAGAAGGACGATCTTGCCAGCCATACCAGTTCCTCCTCGTCGAAACTGATCCATGGCGGCGTCCGCTATCTCGAATTCTACGAATTCCGGCTCGTGCGAAAGGCGCTGAAGGAACGCGAGGTGATGCTGAAAAGCGCGCCGCACATCATCTTCCCGATGCGCTTTGTTTTCCCGCACAATAATTCCGTCCGGCCTTACTGGATGATCCGGATCGGCCTGTTCCTCTACGACATGATCGGCGGGCGGCGGACGCTGAAAGGCACGCGCAGTCTCGGCAAGGCGAACCCGCAATATCGATTCCCCTTCTCCGATTCCCGGACGCGCGGCTTCGTCTATTCGGATTGCTGGGTGGACGATGCCCGGCTGGTCGCGCTCAACGCCCGCGACGCGGCCGACAAGGGCGCGGAGATCGCAACCCGCGTCGCGCTGGTCTCGGCGGAGCGCAGGGGCGATCTCTGGTCGGCGACATTGTCGGACGGCCGGACGGTGGAGGCGCGAACGCTGGTCAACGCGGCGGGCCCCTGGGTTTCGGAGGTTCAGGAAGGGCGGATCGGCGCGCATGGCAAGGCGCATGTCCGGCTGGTGCGTGGCAGCCATATCGTCGTGCCGCGCCTCTATGCCGGCGACCAGGCCTATATCCTGCAGCAACCCGACCGGCGGATCGTTTTCGCCATGCCCTATCTGGGCAAATTCACCTTGATCGGCACCACCGACGTGGCCGTCGACAATCCCGAAGATGCGGTGATGGACACCGACGAGGTCGATTATCTCTGCCGTTCGGTGAACCAGTATTTCGCGGTCCAGATCGCGCCCGAGGATGTGATCTCGCTCTATGCGGGCGTGCGCTCCCTCTATGACGATGGCGCGGCGGATTCGATGGAGGTGACCCGCGATTATGTGCTCGAAATGGATGGCGGGAACGGCACGCCGCCGCTGCTCTCAGTCTTCGGCGGCAAGATCACGACAGCGCGCGCGCTGGCCGAGGATGCCTGCAACCGGCTCGCCGGCGCGAGCCCGCTCGAAGGCGAAGCCTGGACCAAGGCGGCCAAACTGCCGGGCGGCGCACTCGGCGTCGGCTTCGATGATTTCCTCGAACAGATCGACGCGCGCTACCGCTTTCTCGACTGGGACAATGCGGCGCGCATGGCCCGCGCCTATGGCTCGCTGCTCCCAACCATTCTGGGTGACGCGGAGAGCATGGACGATCTCGGCGAACATTTCGGCGCGGGATTGACGGCGCGCGAGGTCGACTGGCTGGTCGCCAACGAGTGGGCAAAGACATCCGACGACATCCTCTGGCGGCGGACGAAGATGGGGCTGCTGATGAGCGAGGAGGAACAGGCGCGATTCACCGCTTATTTCGAAGGGCTTGGCTCCGGGGAGAGTTCGGCATGACCCAGCATATCGTCGCCATCGACCAGGGCACGACATCCAGCCGCGCGATCCTGTTCGACGAGGCCGGAAAACCGCTCAGCGTTTCCGCACGGGAATTTCCCCAGCATTATCCCCAGGACGGCTGGGTCGAGCATGATCCGGAAGATATCTGGCGCGACACCATCGCCGCCGTACAGGATGTGCTGACCGACGAAACCGTCGCCATCGGCGTCACCAACCAGCGCGAAACCGTGCTGCTCTGGGACCGGGAAAGCGGAAAGCCCGTCCACAACGCCATCGTCTGGCAGGACCGGCGCACCACCGAAACCTGCCGCCGCCTCAAGGCCGAGGGTGTCGAGGACATGATCCGCGCAAAGACCGGCCTCCTCCTTGATCCCTATTTCAGTGCGACCAAGCTGCAATGGCTGCTCGATACGGTGGCCGGCGCACGCGCGCGCGCGGACAAGGGCGATCTCGCGGCGGGCACGATCGACAGCTTCCTCCTGTGGCGGCTGACGGGCGGCAAATCGCACGCGACCGACATCACCAATGCCGGGCGCACGATGCTCTGCAACATACACGAGGCGGCATGGGACGAGGAGTTGCTGGAACTGTTCGACATTCCTGCGAATCTCCTCCCGAAAATCCATGAAAACGCGGACATTTTCGGCGAGACCGACCCGGCGCTGTTCGGCCGCGCAATCCCCATCGCGGGCATGGCGGGAGACCAGCAGGCAGCACTGATCGGCCAGGCCTGTTTCTCCCGCGGCATGGTCAAATCGACCTATGGCACGGGTTGCTTCCTGCTGCTCAACACCGGCAGCGAGGCCGTGCGATCGGAGAACCGGCTGCTGACGACGCCGGCCTATACGATCGGCGGCGAGCGGGCCTTTGCGCTGGAAGGATCGATCTTCGTCGCCGGCGCGGCGATCAAATGGCTGCGCGATCAGCTCGGCCTGATCACCGACGCGGCCGAGAGCGAGGAAATTGCCCGCGCCGTCGCCGACGATCACGGCGTCACCCTCGTCCCCGCCTTTGTCGGGCTTGGCGCGCCGCATTGGGAACCCGACGCGCGCGGGCTCCTCACGGGCCTGACGCTCGACACGACCGCCAACCATATCGTCCGTGCGACCCTGGAATCGATCGCCTTCCAGACGCGCGACCTGCTGGACGCGATGCGCGCCGACGGAGCCGATGCGCCCAGCGCGATCCGCATCGATGGCGGCATGGCGCAGAACGCCTGGTTCTCGCAATTCCTGTCGGATGTGCTAGCTACCCCGGTCGAGCGCCCCGAAAGCCACGAGACAACGGCGCTCGGGGCGGCCTATCTGGCAGGCCTGGCGACCGGAGTCTGGCAGGGGCTCGGCGATCTATCCGAGAAATGGCAGGCGGATGCGCGTTTCGAACCCGGCATGGAGGAGAGCCGGCGGGAAGAATTGCTCGCCGGCTGGCAGGGCGCGCTGCGACGCGCCATGCCGCAAATTTGACCGAAGAAGGGGAGATAATGGAAACCGGAACTGGAAACGCAATCCCGGCCCGCTACTCGGCGGTCGCGATGCTCCTCCACTGGCTGATCGCGGCGCTCGTCCTCGCCAATATCGGCCTCGCCGAGCTGACCGAGGATCTCTCCCGCGAAGCCCGCGGCCCCTATATGGATATCCACAAGGCCTTCGGCATTTCGGTGCTCACCTTGATGCTGGTGCGGCTCGCCTGGCGTATACGCCACAAGCCGCCGCCCTTTCCCTGCACCATGGCCAGATGGGAAAAGGCGCTGGCGCGCGCCACCCATTGGATCTTTTACGGCCTGCTGCTCGCGCTGCCGCTTTCGGGCTGGCTCTGGATGTCGACCGTTCCCGCGCCGGTTTCCTATTTCGGCCTGTTCGACGTGCCCGTCTGGCCGGTCGCAGGAAACGAAACGCTGGGAGACGTGCTGCATGAGGCGCACGAGATCATGGGCAAGGCGATCTTCTATCTCGCCATCTTCCACACCCTTGCCGCATTCAAACATCTGGTGATCGACAAGGACGGCGTGTTCGGGCGGATGCTGCCGGGCCGGTCGATCTAGAGCCGCAGCGGCGTCCATTCCTCGTCGTCGGGGAGCGGCTCGAATATCTGGTCTATCAGATGACCGCTGACCTCTTCGGCGGTCGCCGGATTCCATTTCGGATCGTTATCCTTATCGACGATCACGGCGCGCACGCCTTCGAGGAAATCGTGGCGCTGCACGACATGGGAGGCGACGCGATATTCGACGCACATCTCTTCGGCAAAATCACTCTGATGCTTGCCCTGAGCCAGCAGATAGAGCGAAACCTTGCAGGTCTGCGGCGATTTGGTGCCAAGGGTTTCGAGTTCCTTCATCGCCCAGTCCGACCCGTCGGCCTTCAGCGCCGCGAGAATGTCCTCAAAATCGTCCGAAGCGAAGGCCCGGTCGATGGCCGCGCGATTGCCCATGATCCGCGCTTCGGGCGGCGCGGCGGACAGTTCATCGAGGATCTCGGCGATATGACGCGGGTCTTCGGCGATCCGCGTCTTGGCCCCTTCCAGCGTGTCAGCGGCCATATAATGGGTCGCCAGGCCCAGCGCCTTGCACTCGGCCCCGTCCAGCCGCGCGCCGGTGAGCGCGAGAAACTGCCCGGTCCGCCCCGGCAGGCGCGAAAGATACCAGCCGCCGCCGACATCGGGGAACAGGCCGATTCCGGTTTCGGGCATGGCGAAGCGGGTGTTCTCCGTAGCGACGCGATATTTGCAGGGTAGCGATATGCCGACGCCCCCGCCCATGGTGATCCCGTCCATGAAGGCGACCGTCGGCTTGGCATAGGTAAAGAGCAGATGGTTGAGCCGGTATTCGGTGTGAAAGAAGGCCCGCGCGTCGAGGCCGTCCTTGGCGCCGCTTGCCGCGAGCATGCGGATATCGCCGCCCGCACAGAAACCGCGGCCCTCCGCATGGTCGATCAGCACCGCCTCGACATCAAGGTCGCCGCGCCAGGCGAGCAGCGAATCGGTCATCGCTTCGCACATCTTCAGGGTCAGCGCATGCAGCGCGCCCGGCCGGTTGAGGCGCAGCCGCGCCGCCTTGCCGTCCACGCTGTTCAGGATTTCCTCGGTCATGGGAACGGCTTAGCGGCCAGGAAATACGGCGTCACCCCGGCTTTGCTTACCCCCTATCCAAATAGGGTTTCCGTGCATAAAATAGGTTTCAAAATGAAACAGGAGACGAGGCCATGGCCGATGCCGATATGCCGCCGATCGACACCGATGCGATGCGCGCCGCGCTTGTAAAGCAGCGGGCGGCTTTTACCGCAGAACTGCCGGTCGGTGCCGATATGCGCAAGGATCGGCTGACGCGCGCGGGCCGGCTTCTGGTCGACAATGCCGACGCCTTGTGCGCCGCGATGAGCGAGGATTTCGGCCACCGCTCCAAGGATCAGTCGATGATGACCGACATCAGCTCGGCGCTCGGCGAGGTCAAATATGCCCGCAAGCACCTGGAAAAATGGATGCGACCCGAAAAGCGCAAGACGCGGTTCCCGCTCGGCCTGCTGGGCGCGAAAGCGCGGATCGAATATCAGCCCAAGGGCGTGGTCGGCATCATCGCGCCGTGGAATTTCCCGGTGCAGCTGACCTTCAGCCCGCTCGCCGATGTGCTCGCCGCGGGCAATCGCGTGATGATCAAGATGAGCGAATTCACGCCCGCTACCAGCGCGCTCGTCGAAAAGCTGATCGCCAAGGCCTTCGATCCCGAGGAAGTAGCGGTGTTCAACGGCGGGCCCGATGTCGGCCAGGCCTTTTCCGCGCTTCCTTTCGACCATCTCCTGTTCACCGGCGCGACGAGCGTCGGCAAGCATATCCTGCACGCCGCCGCCGATAATCTGACCCCGGTGACCCTGGAACTGGGCGGCAAGTCTCCGGTCATCGTCGGGGAGAGCGCGAACGTCGCACGGACGACGAGCCGCGTGACCCTGGGCAAGATGATGAACGCCGGGCAGATCTGTCTTGCGCCCGATTACATGATGGTGCCCGAGGACAAGGAAGAGGCGCTGATCGCGGGCTTCCACGCCGCCGTAGCCGAGCAATATCCGACCCTTGATGCGAATGACGACTTCACGTCGATCGTCAACGACCGGCACTATAAACGCCTGCAGGGCTACCTTGCCGACGCCCGCGAAAAAGGCGCGACTCTCGTCGAGATCAATCCGGGCAAGGAGGATTTCTCGGCGTCGAACACGCGCAAGATGCCGCTTACCATCGTCCGCAACCCGACTGAAGACATGAAGGTGATGCAGGAGGAGATTTTCGGCCCGATCCTGCCGATCAAAACCTATCGCTGGGTCGACGAGGCCATCGCCTATGTGAACCTGCACGATCGGCCGCTGGGCCTCTATTATTTCGGCCAGGACAAGGCCGAGGAACGCCGGGTCTTGTCGCGCACCATTTCAGGCGGCGCGACCGTCAACGACGTGATCTTCCACATCGCCATGGAGGAGCTGCCGTTCGGCGGCGTGGGGCCTTCGGGCATGGGCGCCTATACCGGCCATGAAGGCTTCAAGACCTTCAGCCACGCCAAGAGCGTTTACAGCCAGCCGAAGATGGACGTGGCGAAACTCGCAGGCATGAAGCCGCCCTATGGCAAGACGACCAGGGCAACGATCAAGCGCGAACTAAAGATTTGAGAGCCAATCGGACGTCTGATATCGAGGGGCGATACATTTCGGGAGGCAGGCAATGAAATTGATCATATCGGCTGGGCTCGCATTCGGCGCCATCGCATTGGCACAGGTCCCGGCAGCGGCGCAGGATTCCGAAGCACCGGCGACAGACGTGGAAAACGAGGCTGACGGCCTTGATCCCGACGCCGTGCGCTGCGAACGGCGGGCGGTGACCGGATCACGAGCCCGGCGTATCCGGGTCTGCATGACCAACGCGCAATGGGAAACGCTGCGCCAGGAAGGCAATCGCGACGCCACCGACACGATCGACAACGGCACGCGAATCGGCCTGCGCGGCGGCTAACCGGATCGCACGATTTGAAGGAGATAAAGCCCGGACGACGCCCCCGGGCTTTTTCTATTCGAATTCCATGATCACATCGTCGGCGGCCAGGCTTTCACCTTCGCTGGCGGAAACCGTGGCGACGGTGCCCGCCTTTTCGGCGCGCAGGATATTCTCCATCTTCATCGCCTCGACGACCGCAAGCGGCTGGCCGGCCTCGACCTTGTCGCCCGCCGCGACATGGAGCGCGGTGATCAGGCCCGGCATCGGGCAGATCAGCATCTTCGAAAGGTCGGGCGGTTCCTTTTCGATCATGTGATCGAAAAGATGCGCGAAATGCCTGGGCAGCGCTCGCACCGCGTGGCTCGCACCACGCGTCGTCAGGGTGAAACCGTAGCGGCCGGCGGCGATCTTCACGGCCAGAGCCGTTTCGCCAAATTCCGCCTCGATGATCCGCTCGCCCGGCGCATAGGCCATGGCGAGCGCCATCGCCTCGCCATCGACCGAGACATCGTCGAGATCGACATGCACATCATATGTCGCGCCATCGATCGCGACCGCCCAATCGGCGGGTGGGCGCAGTTCCCCGTCGAGCTGGCCGGAAATCCGCCGGGCCCGGTCCGAATAGGCGGTTGCCGCAAAGGCCGCGATGGCCGCAAGGCGCTTACGCAGCGTCTCGTCGGCAGGCGCGCCCTGAAAGCCTTCGGGATATTCCTCGGCGATGAAATTGGTAGTGATCGCACCTTCGCGGAAACGCGGATGCTGCATCAGCGCCGAGAGGAAATCGAGATTGTGGCCGAGCCCGTCGAGCTCGAACCGATCGATCGCTTCGATCTGGAGGTCGATCGCCTCTTCGCGCGTCGAACCATAGGTGATGAGCTTCGCGATCATCGGATCGTAGAACATCGAAACCTCGCCGCCCTCGGCAACGCCGTCATCGATCCGCACGCCCTCGCCCTCTTCCGGCGGGTTGTAACGCACGAGCCGGCCGATCGAGGGCAGGAAGCCGCGATAGGGATCTTCGGCATAGACCCGGCTTTCAACCGACCAGCCGTTAAGCTCGATATCCTTTTGCGCGAAGGGCAGCGTCTCGCCCGCCGCGACGCGGATCATCTGCTCGACGAGATCGACGCCGGTGATATTCTCGGTCACCGGATGCTCGACCTGGAGCCGGGTGTTCATTTCGAGGAAGTAGAAACCCTCGCCGGTCGTGTCGGCGCCCGAAACGATCAGTTCGACCGTGCCCGCGCTATAATAGCCGACCGCCCGGGCCAGCGCGACGGCCTGCTCGCCCATCCGCTTGCGCATTTCGGGCGTCACGAAGGGCGACGGCGCTTCCTCGACGACCTTCTGATGGCGCCGCTGGATCGAACATTCGCGCTCGCCCAGATAGACGATATTGCCCTGCTGATCGCCGAGCACTTGGATCTCGATATGGCGAGGCTGCTCGATGAATTTCTCGATGAAGACGCGGTCGTCGCCGAAACTGGCCAGCCCTTCGCGCTTGGTCGCCTCGAAGCCCTCGCGGACATCCTTTTCTTCCCAGGCGAGCCGCATGCCCTTGCCGCCGCCTCCGGCCGAGGCCTTCATCATCACCGGATAGCCGATCTCGCCGGCGATCTTCACCGCCTCGTCGGTATCGGCGATCTCGCCGAGATAACCGGGCACGACGTTGACTCCGGCTTCCCTGGCGAGCTTCTTGGATTCGATCTTGTCGCCCATCGCCGCGATGGCGTTCGCCGGCGGGCCGATAAAGGCGATGCCCGCCTCGGCGAGCGCATTGGCGAAGCTCTCGCGTTCGGAAAGAAAGCCATAGCCGGGATGCACGGCCTCCGCCCCCGTCGCCTTGCATGCTTCGATGATTGTGTCGGCGAGGAGATAGCTCTCGGCCGCGGGCGGCGGCCCCAGATGCACGGCCTCGTCCGCCATTTGGACATGCGGACTGCGCGCGTCCGCGTCCGAATAGACGGCGACCGTCGCGATGCCCATCTTTTTGGCGGTGCGGATCACACGGCAGGCAATCTCGCCGCGATTGGCGATCAGGATTTTTGTGAACACGCTGTTATTGATCCTCCAGCATCAGCGAACGCAGATCCTCGATCCGTTCGCGCGTCATGCTCGCCCGGCAGCCGTTATAGAGCAGCGGTTCGGCCGTGCCGCCGCGCATATGATAGCCCCAGACGCCGCAATGCTCGTCGCGCAGGATGATCCAGGCTTGCTGGGCGGCGCGCAGCCTTTCTTCGCCCGAAGGACGATCGTCCCAGTCAGAGGATTCCGACAGATGCGTGCGGACATAGTCCAGCGCCACCGGCCATGTTGCGTTGAGCTCGGCATCGGCCTGCTCGAAATCCCAGGCGGCGCAGGCGTTCATCATCTGTTGCGGCAGGTTGCCGCTATCGGCGCATGTGGTGGCGTTCGGGACGAACTGCATCGCGGCAAGAAGGATAGGGCCGAGCATGATCCTATTCCGCCACCACGAGATCGGCGCGCGCCGGTTCCTCGCCCTCGAGCGGCACGAGGCCGAGCTTGGCGAACAGCGCGGCATCGGCATCGTCGCCGCGGTTGCCGGTGGTCAGCAGCTTGTCGCCGGTGAAAATGCTGTTGGCGCCGGCGAGGAAGCAGAGCGCCTGGACGGCCTCGCTCATGCTTTCGCGACCAGCGGAGAGCCGCACCATGCTGCGCGGCATCGTGATCCGGGCGACCGCCACGGTGCGGACGAATTCGAGATCGTCGATCCGCGCTTCGGGAATGTCGTGGAGCATATCGCCGAGCACCGTGCCCTTGACTGGCACCAGCGCATTGACCGGCACGCTTTCCGGGTGCCGCTCCAACGTCGCCAGCGCATGGATAAAGCCGACCCGGTCGCTGCGCGTCTCGCCCATGCCGACGATGCCGCCCGAACAGACGTTGATCCCGGCATTGCGCACATTGTCGAGCGTCTCGATCCGCTCCGCGAACGTCCGCGTCGTGATCACCTCTTCATAGCGTTCGGGCGAGGTGTCGATATTGTGATTATAATAATCGAGCCCCGCTTCGCTGAGCATCTCCGCCTGTTTCGGCGTCAGCATGCCCAGGGTCATGCAGGTTTCCATCCCCATCTGCCGCACGCCCTTCACGATCTCGACGATCGCGGGCATGTCGCGGTCCTTGGGGTTGCGCCAGGCCGCGCCCATGCAGAAGCGCTGCGAGCCCGCATCCTTGGCCTGCGCCGCCGATTGCAGCACCGCGCGCACGTCCATCAGCTTGGTCGCCTTGACGCCGCTATCGGCATGTTTCGACTGCGAGCAATAGCCGCAATCCTCGGGGCAACCGCCGGTCTTGATCGACAGCAAGGTGCACAGCTGCACTTCGCCCGCCGCATGGTTTTCGCGGTGGACGGTCTGCGCGCGCCACATCAGTTCGTGGAACGGCAGGTCGAAAATCTCCGCGATCTCCTCGCGGGTCCAGTCGGTGCGGATTTCGTCAGTCATGCATTTCTCTTTCGCCGCGTTTGGCCAGCCAGATGGTGCGATTGCCGCAATCGGGATCGCTCTCGATATGTTTCAAGACGGAAAAGCCGAGCGCGGCAAGCCTCTCTTCATAATCCGCCGTGTCGAGGCTCGCGTGAAACAGCGGCTCACCAAACAGCGGATTGATCGCTTCCCCGCGTTCCGATCCGCTCGTGAACAGGAGCGCTGCCTCGACGGTGCCGTGGCGGGCGAAGCGCTCCAGCGCCCGCTCCTGCTCCGCCGCTTTCAGGTGGAAAAAACTGTCCCAGGCGATAATGCCATCGAACCGGCGGCCCAGCTCGAAGGAGCGAAGATCGCCATGGACGAATTCCGCATTCGGCACGCGCTCGCGCGCCAATGCCAGGAGCGGTTCGCTCGCATCGAAGCCGACGAACCGGAAACCCGCCTCGGCCACACAACGTGCGATCGGCTCCCCCGCCCCGCATCCCGCATCGAGCACGGTGCCGCCGCGCGGCAGAAGTCCGAGGAAAGCATCGAGCCAGGGCTTTTCGGAAAGCTGCCGCGAACGCGCAGTATCGAATTCGACCGCATGATCGCGGTAAAATTCGGCGGGATCGCGATAGGCGACGCTCACTCTGCCGCCTCGTCCAATGGCGGGAGGTTATGGCCGAGAAGCTTGAGGACTTCGCCCGCCGCCTCCACCAAATTGGTGCCGGGTCCGAAGATCGCCTTGACCCCGGCCTCGCGCAAAAACTCGTAATCCTGTTGCGGGATCACGCCGCCGGCTATCACCCTGATGTCGTCCCGCCCGGCATCGGCGAGCGTCTGGATCAGCTCGGGGATCAGCGTTTTGTGGCCCGCCGCGAGGCTCGAGGCGCCGACGACATCGACATCGCGCTCTATCGCGTCCTTCGCCGCCTCTTCGGGCGTCTGGAACAGCGGGCCCGAGACCACCTCGAAGCCGAGATCGCCGAACGCGCTGGCGACGAGATTGGCGCCGCGATCATGCCCGTCCTGCCCCATTTTGGCGACCATCAGCCGCGGCTTGCGCCCCAGCCGCCGCCCGACCGCCTCGACACCTTCGCCCGCGCGCAGCCAGCGCGGATCACCCGCATAAGCGCCGCCATAAATGCCGCTGACCGGATGCGGCACGGTATCGTAACGGCCAAAAGCCTCTTCCATGGCGCTCGAGATTTCGCCCAGCGTGCAGCGCGCCCGCGCGCATTCGATAGCGAGCGCGAGCAGATTGGCGTCCCCTTTCGCGCCTTCGGTCATCGCCCCCAGCGCCGCCTGCGCCGCGTCCTCGTCGCGCTCGCTCCGCGTCTTTTCGATCCGCGCGATCTGGTCGCGGCGGACGCGGGCTGTGTCGATATCGAGAATGTCGATCTCGGGCTCTTCGTCCAGCCGGTATTTATTGACCCCGACGATCACCTGTTCGCCGCGATCGACGGCGGCGGCCTTGGCGGCGGCGGCTTCCTCGATATGGCGCTTCGGCAGCCCCTCGGCGACGGCCTTGGTCATCCCGCCCGCGGCCTCGACCTCCTCGATCAGCTCCCAGGCCTTGTCCGCCAGTTGCCGCGTGAGGCTTTCGACATAATAGGAACCGCCCAGCGGATCGGCGACATGGGCGATGCCGCTTTCCTCCTGCAGCACCAGCTGCGTGTTGCGCGCGATCCGGGCCGAACGGTCCGTGGGCAGCGCAACCGCTTCATCGAAGGCGTTGGTGTGCAGGCTCTGCGTCCCGCCCAAAGTCGCGGCCATCGCCTCGATCGTCGTGCGGATGACATTGTTATACGGGTCTTGCTCGGTGAGGCTCACCCCACTCGTCTGGCAATGGGTGCGCAGCATCTTCGATTTGGGGTTCTCGGCGCCGAAATCCGTCATGATCGAATGCCAGAGCTTGCGCGCGGCACGCAGCTTGGCGACCTCCATGAAGAAGTTCATGCCGATCCCCCAGAAGAAGCTCAGCCGCGGCGCGAAACTGTCGACCGGCAAGCCCTGCGCCATCGCCGCGCGGACATATTCCATGCCGTCGGCGAGCGTATAGGCGAGCTCCTGCACCGCCGTCGCCCCGGCCTCGTGCATATGATAGCCGCTGATCGAAATGCTGTTGAAGCGCGGCATATGCTCGCTGGTGTAGCCGATGATGTCGGCGACGATCCGCATCGAGGGTTCGGGCGGATAGATATAGGTGTTCCGCACCATGAACTCTTTGAGGATATCGTTCTGGATCGTCCCCGAAAGCTGGTCCTGGCTCACCCCCTGCTCTTCCGCCGCAACGATATAGAAGGCCATCACCGGGATCACCGCGCCGTTCATCGTCATCGATACGCTCATCTGATCGAGCGGGATCTGGTCGAACAGGATCTGCATGTCCGCAAGCGTGTCGATCGCGACTCCGGCCTTGCCGACATCGCCGGTCACCCTCGGATGATCGCTGTCATAGCCCCGGTGCGTGGCGAGATCGAAGGCGACCGAAAGCCCCTTCTGCCCGCCGGCGAGATTGCGCCGGTAAAAGGCGTTGGAATCCTCGGCTGTCGAGAAGCCCGCATATTGCCGGATCGTCCAGGGGCGGCCGGTATACATGGAGGCGTAGGGCCCACGCGTGAACGGTTCGAAGCCCGGAAGGCCGGGGTCCAGCGCATCGTCGGCGCTATAAACCGGCTTTACCGAAATGCCCTCGGGCGTCTCCCAATCGAGATCGCGCCCCTTCACTTCCTTAGCGGCGCGTTCCCGCCAGTCTTCGATGGTCGGTTTGTCAGTCATATCCCGCTTCAATAACCGCCTGCATCCTTCTTGTCGAAGGGCAGCAACACCAACGTTCGATGGGCCGGGGCCGCTATTTCCCGGTGAAAACGGCCTTTTCCTTTTTCAGGAAGGCCACCGCGCCGATCACCGCGTCCTGGCTGTTGCCGGCTTCGCGCTGGGCGTTGGCTTCGGCATCGAGCGCGGCGCCGAAATCGCGGTCGAGATTTTCCGCCGCCGTGCGCCGCATCAGGCCCAGAGCGAGCGTCGGGGCCTTGGCGAGCTTCGCCGCGAGCGCGCACGCTTCGTCCAGCAACGCATCGTCGGATACCGTCTTGTAAACCATGCCCCATTCGGCGGCCTTCGCGGCCGGGATCTTCTCGCCGAGCATCATCATCTCGAAAGCGCGGGCCTTGCCGATCAGGCGCGGTAGGGTCCAGCTCGCGCCGCCGTCCGGCACCAGGCCGATATTGACGAAGGCTTGGAGGAAATAGCCGGATTCGCCCACGAGTACGAAATCGCCGGCCAGCGCCATCGAGCAGCCGATGCCCGCCGCCGGGCCTTTGACCGCGGTCACCAGCGGCACGGGCAGTTCGGCAAATTTTTTCATCATCGGATTATAATGGCCGTCGAGCGAGGCCTTCGCGCCATCGCCGCCGCCAACACCCGAGCTGCGGTCGCGGCCCCCGGCAAGATCGGCGCCCGAGCAAAAGGCCCGCCCCGCCCCGGTCATCAGCACCGCGCGCGCGCCCGCCGCCAGCGCCTCGTCGAGCGCGGCGACGATTTCGTCGGCCATGCCGGTCGGCGCGGCGTTCAGCCGTTCCGGGCGATTGAGGGTGATGGTCGCGATATCGTCCGCGATGTCGAGAAGGATGGTCTCGTAGGCCGCCATGATCCGCTCCTGAGTCGTTGTTGCTTTCCGTTAACGTCAACCTGCCGGAGGAACGGGGGATATGCAAGACGTACTTCCCTCTCCCTATGGGAGAGGGTTGCGCAGCCTTGGCGAGGAACGAGCCTAGGCGCAGCTGGGTGAGGGGGTTGCCCTGTCGGTGAAGGCGGAACCCCTCATCCAACGCCGCCTAGCGAGACAAGCTCGCAAGGCTGCATATCCTTCTCCCCACGGGAGAAGGGCTAACCCTTGGGCGTTTCCATGATCTCGGTGAGTATCCCTCCCATATCCTTGGGGTGGACGAAGAAGATCAAGGTGCCGTGCGCGCCGATGCGCGGTTCGCCAAGCACGCGCTTGCCCTGCGCCTCGAACTCGGCCTTGGCCGCATGGATATCCGGCACTTCGAAGCACAGGTGATGCTGGCCGCCCTTGGGATTGGCGGCGAGGAAACCGTGGATCGGCGAATCCGCGCCCAGCGGCTCGATCAGCTCGATCTGGCAGTTGGGCGTATCGACGAAACACACCTTCACCCCCTGGGCGGGCATATCAAACGGATCGCGGATCACCGTCGCGCCCATCACGTCGCGCCAGAAAGCGATGCTGTCGGGGATAGACGGCGTCGCCACGCCGACATGGTTGAGGGGGCCGAGTTTCATGCTGGCTATCCTTTTCAAATCGGTGCTGCGCGATATCGTCCGGACCATTCTATCGCATCATGCGGCGGTTGCGAATGGCCCGGCAGGCGTGCGCCCGACGCCGCCGGCAGTTTACACCGAAGGACGTTTTTGTTGCGTGTGACCTTCTGTTCAAGCCTATACAATATAACGATAAACTGTCGAGAGATGGCGTGGCGACTGTGACGTTCCAATTGGCCGGATTCCATTCGTTCGCAATCGGGACGGCTGCACAGGCCGTGCTTTCAACGCGCGAAATATAACATGATTGTCGAGCCGTAGGACAGCTCCTGCCCGAGATTTTCGACGCCACGACGGCCACGCAATTGGAGATTCCGAAAATCGCGAGTCTCGACCCCCATAACCAGTCATTGCGAGCGCAGCGAAGCAATCCAGAGCCCCGCGCTCCTCGTACTGGATTGCCGCGTCGCCTTCGGCTCCTCGCAATGATGGTGGAGGGTCAAGTGATGTCCGCATACAAGTCCCGCCACGTCGGGTTTTCGGTCTCGATCAGCGCGAGTTTCCTCTTCCGCGAACCGCCCTTGATCTGCTTCTCACGCATGATCGCCGTTTCCATCGTCTCGTGCATCTCGAACCAGACGAGAAGCTTGCAGCCATAACGCTTCGAAAAGCCGAGAAAACTGCCTTGCTTGTGCTGCCACACCCGCTGGATCACATTGGACGTGACGCCCGTATAAATCGCCCCATTGCGCCTGTTTGCCATCATATAGACGACGGGTTGTTTCACACGCTCAGCCCCGGCCACGCAAATCCGTCATCGCGAGGAACCGAAGGCGACGAAGCGATCCAGGGCGTCGCGGTTCACCGTCTGCACTGGATTGCTTCGCTTCGCTCGCAATGACGGGGACTAGAGCAGTATATTATCATGCTACTTCCAAGGATTCTCCAGCGCCTTGTTGCGCAGCTTGCGTAGCCCCAACCCCACCCTCCGCCGCCGACATCGTTGAGGGGACCGAGTGTCATTCTTTATCCTTCTCATGTGCGCTCGCAAAGACCAACGCAGATAAGTCAATCTTGATGCCCCGATCCTCCGAACCGACCGAATCGCGTCTCATTTCAAGCATCACTTGGTGAAGTCGATGTTGATCCATGGGGGCTTTGAATGACGTAGAATTTTCAAAAACATCGGCGAGAAGTTGCACTACGTTTTTTGAACCGAAAAGCCCGATACGGCACCGCGCTTCTATAACCAGTGCTCTTGCCTTTGCGAGTTCGCGCTCGTTCGCTTCATAGGCACTGAGGTTGGCCAGTCCGGTAAGGAGGTCTTGGTAGGCCGACCTTCGATTGTCTCGAATGAACTTTGAGCGCTCAAATCGGCTTGTAAGCGTGGCTTGAACAAGGGCGCCAACCAGACCACCGCCAAAAGCGATGAGGGCCAAGATCATCGGCTCAGGCAAAGTGCGCTTCCTTATAACGGAATATTACCATGCTTCTTCCACGGATTTTCGAGCGCCTTGTTGCGCAGCTTGCGCAACCCCAGGGCCACCCGCCTCCGCGTCGAATGCGGCATGATGACTTCGTCGATGAAGCCCTTGGACGCAGCCACAAACGGATTGGCGAAGCGGGCTTCGTATTCCTGGGTGCGCTTTTCGATCTCCTCGGCGGTGCGGTTGCGGAAGATGATCTCGACGGCGCCCTTGGCGCCCATCACCGCGATCTCGGCGGTCGGCCAGGCGTAGTTGAGGTCGCCGCGCAGATGCTTGGAGGCCATCACGTCATATGCGCCGCCATAGGCTTTGCGCGTAATCACCGTGATCTTCGGCACTGTCGCTTCGGCATAGGCGAAGAGCAGTTTCGCGCCATTCTTGATGATGCCATTATGCTCCTGCCCGACGCCGGGGAGGAAGCCGGGCACGTCGACAAAGGTGACGATCGGAATGTCGAAGGCGTCGCAGAAGCGCACGAAGCGGCCGGCCTTTTTCGACGCCGCGATATCGAGGCAGCCGGCCAGCACCATCGGCTGGTTGGCGACGATGCCGACGGTGCGGCCCTCGATCCGGCCGAAGCCGATGATGATGTTCGCGGCGTGCGCTGGCTGGAGCTCGAAAAATTCGCCCTCGTCCACCGTCTTGCGGATCAGCTCGTGCATGTCATAGGGCTGGTTCGACGAGGCCGGGATCAACTGGTCGAGCCCGGGTTCCTCGCGGTCCCAGGCGTCGGCGGTCGGGCGCTCGGGCACGTCTTCGCGGTTGGAGGCGGGCAGATAATCGATGAAGTCGCGCGCCGCCATCAGCGCCTCGATATCATTTTCGAAGGCGACATCGGCGACGCCGGATTTGGTGGTGTGGGTGATCGCGCCGCCCAGCTCTTCCTGCGTCACCACCTCGTTGGTCACGGTCTTCACGACGTCCGGGCCGGTGACGAACATATAGGAGCTGTCCTTCACCATGAAGATGAAGTCGGTCATCGCCGGGCTGTACACCGCCCCGCCCGCGCACGGGCCCATGATCATCGATAGCTGCGGCACAACGCCGGATGCAAGCACGTTGCGCTGAAACACCTCGGCATAGCCGCCCAGACTCGCCACGCCTTCCTGGATGCGCGCGCCGCCGCTGTCGTTGAGCCCGATCACCGGCGCGCCGACCTTCAGCGCCATATCCATCACCTTGCAGATCTTCTCGGCATGGCGCTCGCTGAGCGAGCCGCCGAACACGGTGAAATCCTGGCTATAGGCGAAGACGAGGCGGCCGTTGATCGTGCCCGATCCGGTGACGACGCCGTCGCCCGAAACGACCTGCTCCTCCATCCCGAAATCGGTGCAATTATGCTCGACGAACATGTCATATTCTTCGAACGAGCCTTCGTCGAAGAGGACTTCGAGCCGTTCGCGCGCCGTCAGCTTGCCCTTGGCGTGCTGCGCGTCGATCCGCTTCTGGCCGCCGCCGACCCGCGCCTGTTCGCGCCGGCGTTCCAGTTCGTCGAGTGCTTGCTGCATCGTATCGCTACCCCTGTTTGCGGAACCAGAAAGGCGGCGGGACGCGCCTTGTCAACGGGACTCGCCATGTTCGAGGAAGGCGATGATCCCCGAGAAATCCTTGCCCGAGCCGCCATGGGCGACATATTGCTCGTAGAGCGCGCGGGCCTTGGCGCCCATCGGCGTGCGCGCGTCGACCGCTTCGGCGGCCTCCATCGCCAGCTTCAGATCCTTGAGCATCAGCGGCGCCGCGAACCCGCCTTCATATTCGTTATCCGCCGGGCTTTGCGGGCCGATGCCGGGCACCGGACAATAGCTCGTCATCGACCAGCTCTGGCCCGATGCCTTGCTGGAGATGTCGTAGAAGGTCTGGAGATCGAGGCCGAGCCGCCGGGCGAGATTGAAGGTCTCGCAGGTCGCGATCATCGTCGCGCCGAGCAGCATATTGTTGCAGATTTTCGCCGCCTGCCCCGCGCCGGATTCGCCCGCATGGATCACCGCCTTGCCCATCGCATCGAGGATCGGCTCGGCGCGCGCAAAGGCATTGTCCGGCCCGCCGACCATGAAGGTGAGCGTGCCGCCATTGGCCGCCGCGATCCCGCCCGATACCGGCGCGTCGACCATCAGGAAGCCCTTGGTCGCCGCCTCTTCGGCCACCTCGCGCGCGGAATCGACGTCGATCGTCGAGCAATCGATCAGCAGGGTGCCGGGCGCGGCATTGTCGAACACATCGTCGGTATAAACGGCCTTTACGTGCTTGCCCGCGGGCAGCATCGTGACGACCGCCTCGGCGCCCTTCACGGCGTCCGCGCCCGATTCCGCCGCGCGGCAGCCGTTGGCGACCGCGGTTTCCAGCGCGGCTTCGGAAATATCGAAGGCAGCGACATCATGGCCGGCCTTGGCCAGGTTCGCGGCCATCCCGCCGCCCATATTGCCGAGGCCGATAAAGGCTATGGTTGTCATCTCTAGCGTCCTTTCCAGTTCGCTTCGCGCTTTTCGACAAAGGCGGCCATGCCTTCCTTCTGGTCTTCGGATCCGAACAGGCCGTGGAACAGCCGGCGCTCGAAGAGCACGCCCTGGGTCAGTGTCGTCTCGAAAGCCGCATCGACCATTTCCTTGACGGCGAGCGCGGCGAGCGGGCCCATCGCGGCAATCGTCTCGGCGGTCTTCACGGCTTCGGCGACAAGATCGGCGGCGGGAACGACGCGGGCGACGAGCCCCGAACGCTCGGCCTCTTCCGCGTCCATCATCCGCCCCGTCAGGCACATCTCCATCGTCTTGGCCTTGCCGATGGCGCGCGCCATCCGCTGCGACCCACCCATGCCCGGCGTCACGCCCAGCTTGATCTCGGGCTGGCCGAATTTCGCGCTGTCTGCCGCGATGATGAAGTCCGCCATCATCGCGACTTCGCAGCCGCCGCCCAGCGCATAGCCCGACACCGCGGCGATCCAGGGTTTCCGCGTCGCGACGACCTTGTCCCAATCGCCAAAGTGATTGTTGGCGTACATGTCGGCGAAACCCTGATCCGACATCTCCTTGATGTCCGCGCCCGCCGCGAACGCCTTTTCGCTGCCGGTCAGCACCGCGCAGCGTTGGCTGTCATCGGCATCGTACGCGGCGAAGGCGTCGATCAGCTCGGACAGCACCTGGTTGTTGAGCGCATTGAGCGCCTGCGGCCGGTTGAGCGTGACCAGCGTAACAGCGCCACGCTGTTCGACGAGGATGGTTTCGTAGGTCATATCTATTCCTTCCTTCGTCATGCTGAACTTGTTTCAGCATCCATTGGCTGCTCGGTTTCGACCTTGTCCGAAACGCTTGCGCTCATGGATCCTGACTTTCGTCAGGATGACGTAAAATACGGTGCACTCCGCCTTTTCCTCATTGCCGCAGCATATCGCGCGAGACGATCATCCGCATGATCTGGTTGGTACCTTCGAGGATCGAATGGACGCGCAGATCGCGCCAGAAGCGCTCGATCGGGTAATCCTGCAGATAGCCGTATCCGCCGAACAGCTGCAGCGCGTCGTCGACGATCTTCGAGCCGTTGTCGGTGGCGAGCCGCTTCGCCATCGCCGCGAAACGCGTTTTATCCGGGGCGTTCGCGGTGACTTTCGCCGCCGCCGCGTAAAGCAGCATCCGCGCCGCCTGAAGATCGGTCTCCATATCGGCGAGCATGAACTGGGTGTTCTGGAAATCGGCGATCGCCTTGCCGAACTGCTGGCGTTCCCTGGTGTAGTTCACCGCCTCGTCGAGACAGCGCTGGGCGCCGCCAAGGCTGCACGCGCCGATATTGAGCCGCCCGCCATCGAGCCCCATCATCGCGATCCGGAAGCCCTCGCCTTCGGCGCCGACGCGATTCTCCACCGGCACGCGCACGCTATCGAAATTCACCTGCGCGGTCGGCTGGGCGTGCCAGCCGAGTTTCTTCTCCGGCGCGCCGAAGGACACGCCTTCCATATCCTTCTCGATCACCAGGCAGCTGATGCCCTTCGGCCCGTCCTCGCCCGTGCGGACCATGGTGACATAGACATCGTTGACGCCGGCGCCCGAGATAAAGGCTTTCGAGCCCGAAACGACATAATGGTCGCCGACCTTCTCCGCCTTGGTCTTGAGCGCGGCGGCATCCGATCCGCTGCCCGGTTCGGTCAGGCAATAGCTCGCCACCGTCTCGCAGGTGACGAGGCCCGGCAGATATTTCTCCTTCACCGCGTCCGCGCCGAACCGGTCGATCATCCAGCTCGCCATATTGTGGATCGAGATGAAGGCGCTGGTCGCCGGGCAGCCATAGGCCATGGCTTCGATGATGATCGCGGATTCGAGCCGCCCGGACCCGATCCCGCCCGATTCCTCGGACACATAGATCGATCCGAAGCCGAGCTCGGCAGCCTTGGAGACGACCTCGCGCGGATAGATGTGCTGCGCGTCCCACTCCGCGGCAAAGGGCGTGATCTCGTCGGCGGTGAACTTCCGCGCCATATCCTGGATCGCGCGCTGCTCGTCGGTCAGGTCGAATTGGTTTTCCATGCCTGCGCCCTAGCACTGTCGGACGCGCAAGAAAATGTCGCGTGTGATCGGTCGGTCAGGTCAGCCGACCAGCGCTTCGGCCTCGATTTCGACTTTCCATTCGGGCCGGTAGAGCTGATGGACGGCAACCAAGGTCGCGGTGGGCATGGCCGGCTTCATATAGCGGGCGTGCGAGGCGCTGACCGCGTCGGCATCCGCGATATCGGTCACGAACATGCGGACGCGCACGACATGTTCGGCCTTGCCGCCGAGCTGTTCGATCTGGCCGATAATCAATTCGAAACAACGATCCGCCTGCGCCCCGGCGTCGCCTTGTGTCGAGCTGCCGTCATCCTCGATCGGCGCGGTGCCGGAAACCAGTATCCGGTCGCCGACACGCATCGCGCGGCAAAAGCCGATCTGTTCCTCGAAGGGGGAAGCGGATTTCGTCCGCAGCCGTTCCATTACTGGTTCAACCAAGCAATTGCTTCAGCAACGCACCCGCATGTGGGCGATGCGCTTTCAGCACCTAACAAACCGATCGTCATGACGTTCCAATTCCTGTTCATGGTCATTGCTCAACGATGTCTCACCTATGCGAAGTTCCGCGCCAGATGGAGCCGGGCGCCATCGGCCGACAGGGATTCGATGCGGATCGGCGTGCCCCAGATCTCTTCTCGTCGCAGTCCCTGGGCGGTTATGACCGTCGGCGGGTCGAGTGCAAGGTTCCGACAATGGTCGGGCTCGGACACCCATGTTCCGTGAAACTGTTCCGGGATCGCGATCGTCTCAGTACGCGCCGCCGCTTGATCGGACCCAAGGGCCGTCGTCGCCATCACGGCAACCGCGGTCAAGGCGGAAGCACATTTCATGTTCTAACCCATCGTCGGAATAACAAAGGCGTTGGAGCCATCGCCGCCGCCATCGGGCCAGCGCTGGGTGACGGTCTTGACCTTGGTCCAGAATTTCACGCCTTCCATGCCGTGCTGGTTGGTGTCGCCAAAGGCGCTGCGCTTCCAGCCGCCAAAGCTGTGATAGGCGACCGGCACCGGGATCGGCACGTTGATGCCGACCATGCCGACCTCGACCCGGCTCGCAAATTCGCGCGCGGCATGGCCGTTGCGCGTGAAGATCGCGACGCCGTTGCCATATTGGTGATTGCTCGCCAGCCCGAGCGCGTCCTCGAAATTGTCGGCGCGGACCATCTGCAGCACGGGGCCGAAGATTTCCTCGCGATAGCTTTCCATGCCCGGCTTCACATGATCGAACAGCGAGGGGCCTATGAAGAAGCCCTTTTCATGGCCCTGCAGCGTAAAGCCGCGGCCATCGACGACCAGCTCGGCACCCTCGTCGACGCCGGTCTGGATCCATTGCTCGACCTTCGCCTTGTGCTCGGCGGTAACGACCGGGCCGTAATGCGCATCGCTATCGGTGGAGACGCCGACGCGCAGCGCGTCGATCGCCGGAATCAGCTTCTCGCGCAGCCGGTCCGCCGTCTCGTTGCCGACCGGCACGACCACGGGCAGCGCCATACAGCGCTCGCCCGCGCTTCCGAAGGCAGCGCCGGCCAGATCGCCCACCACCTGGTCGAGATCGGCATCGGGCATGACGATGCCGTGATTCTTCGCGCCGCCCATCGCCTGCACACGCTTCCCGTTCTCGGTGCCGCGCTGATAGACATAATGGGCGATGTCCGACGAGCCGACAAAGCTCACCGCCTTGATATCGTCATGGTCGAGGATCGCATCGACCATCTGCTTGTCGCCATGGAGGACGTTGAGGATGCCATCGGGCAGCCCTGCCTCTTTCATCAATTCGGCGAGCCGCACCGGAACGCTGGGATCGCGCTCGGAGGGTTTCAGGATGAAGGCATTGCCGCAGGCGATGGCGACGCCGAACATCCACATCGGGATCATCGCCGGGAAGTTGAACGGCGTGATGCCCGCCACGATGCCGAGCGGCTGGCGCATCGAATAGACGTCGATGCCGGGCCCCGCGCCCTGGGTGTATTCACCCTTCAGCGCATGCGGAATGCCGCAGGCGAACTCGATCACATCAAGGCCGCGCTGCACATCGCCCCTGGCATCGGCGATCACCTTGCCGTGTTCGGAGGAGAGCAAGGCGGCAAGCTCGTCCATATTGGATTCAACCAGCGCCTTGTAGTTGAACATCACCCGGGCGCGCTTTTGCGGGTTGGTCGCCGCCCAGGCCGGCTGCGCCGCAAGCGCCGCATCCACCGCCTTTTGCAGCTCATCGCGCGAGCCCAGCGATACCTTTGCCTGCACCTCGCCGACGTTGGGATCCCAGATATCATGCTGCCGCGATCCGCCGCCTGCGGCATTGCCGCCAATGAAATGTTCCACCGTACGCATTGAAATTTTCCCTGATCGAAATAGAAGCTGGTCCGATCATAGTCGGCAGGGTCGCACCTGACTATGGTTATGGGGGCATAGAAATAATGCACGCGCCCTTTCGTTGACGGGACGGGGTACGGATGCGTGAACAGCACAGCGCGATGACGCTGAACGAATTGGCCGATTTCTGGGCCGGAGAAAAACCGGACGATATTGCCTACCGGTTCGAGGACCGGGCGACGAGCTTCGCGGACTTTCGCGACGAGAGCGAGACGCTGGCCCGCGCCTTCGCGGCGGAGGGCATCGGCAAGGGCGATCGAATCGCCTGGATCGGCAAGAATAGCGACCGCTATTTCCTCACCCTGTTCGCCGCCGCGCGGCTGGGCGCGGTTACGGTTCCCGTCGGCTGGCGGCTGGCAACCGCTGAAATGGCGTTTATCGTCGAGGATGCCGAGGCCGGAACAATCGTCGCCGGGCCCGAATTCATCGATCTTGCCGGCAGATTTTCCGAAGAAATCGCCTGCGTGGAGCGGTTGTTCAGCGCCGAGAGGAGCGCCACCGCCGAATGCGTCGCGAATCTGCAGGTCCAGCATGGGAACGCGCCGCCTGCCGATCACCGGCCGCATTGCGACGATCCCATCGTGCAACTTTACACCTCGGGGACGACCGGACAGCCCAAGGGCGTGGTGCTGACCCAGAACAATCTCCTCAAGGGCCGCAGCCGCGGCCAGCGCGAAATTCCCAATTGGGACCAGTGGAGCGAAGGCGATGCCGGGCTGCAGGCGATGCCCGTCGCCCATATCGCGGGCACCGGATACGGCATCGTGCCGTTCAACCGGGGCATGGCCTGCAGTATCATCGCCGAGTTCGATATCGGGAAGACGCTCGACCTGATCGATGCCCGGCACGTGACGCGCTTCTTCCTCGTGCCGGCCGCACTGCAAATGCTGATCACCCATCCCCGGGGGACGGAGATCGACACGAGCGCCGTCGTCCAGATCGCCTATGGCGCCTCGCCGATGCCGCTCCAGCTCTTGCGGGACTGCATGAACGCCTTTCCCAATGCCGGCTTCGCGCAATTTTACGGGATGACCGAAACGACCGGCACGATAGTCGTGCTGCCGCCCGAGGATCATCATCCCGAAGGCAATGAGCGGATGCGTTCTGCCGGCAAGCCGCTCGACGGCGTCGAGGTCAGGATCGTCGACGAGCATGGCGAAGAAGTCGGCGTCGGCGAGGTCGGCGAGATCGTCACCCGATCCGAAGCGAATATGGTTCATTACTGGAAGCAACCGGAACGGACGGCCGAAACCGTGGACGGAGACGGCTGGCTGCGCACCGGGGACGCCGCCTATCGCGATGCCGACGGCTATATCTACATCCATGACCGGATGAAGGACATGATCATCACCGGCGGCGAGAATGTCTATCCGGCCGAGGTCGAGAACGCGCTCTACGAGCATCCCCATGTCTCGGAGGCCGCGGTGATCGGGGTCCCGGACGAGACCTGGGGCGAAGCGGTGAAGGCCGTGATCGTGCCCAAGAATGGCGCGAAGATCGACGAGCAGGAAATCATCACTTTCATTCGAGAACGGATCGCCGGCTACAAGACGCCCAAATCGGTCGACGTGATCGCGGTGATGCCGCGCAACGCCAGCGGCAAGGTCCTGAAAAAGGATTTGCGCGCGCCCTATTGGGAAGGCAGGGAACGGCAGGTAAACTAGCATCGCCTAGCCCTGCGATCCTTCTTCTCTTATTCTCCCGGGACCATGCAGATAGACACCCATCTCGACCTGATGATCGCCCTCGCCCTGAAGGCCGGCGCGGAGATCGACGCGATCTACAAGACCGATTTCGATGCCGAGGCCAAGGGCGACGGCTCTCCCGTCACCGAAGCCGACAAGCGCGCCGAAGCGGTGATCGAGGCGGGGCTGAAAGACGCGCTTCCCGACATCCCGATCCTTGCCGAGGAAGCGGCCTCCGAAGGCCGGATTCCGGAGCTCGGCACGCGCTTCTTCCTCGTCGATCCGCTGGACGGCACGCGCGAATTCGTCTCGCGCAATGGCGAGTTCACGGTGAATATCGCGCTGATCGACCATGGCCGGCCCGTCTCGGGCGTCGTCTACGCCCCGGCGATCGACAAGCTTTACTACGGCGCGCGCGGCGAAGGCGCTTTCTTCCAGGAAATCGCGCCCGGGCAGGACCATGCCGATGCCGAACATCCGCACGAGATCGAAGCGCGATCCTCGTTCCACAAGAAACTCGTCGCCGTCGCCAGCCGCAGCCACCGCTCGCCCGAAACCGAAGCGCTGATGGAAAATATCGGCGTCAAGGATTTCACGCCGGCAGGCTCATCCCTCAAATTCTGCCTCGTCGCGCAAGGATCGGCAGACGTCTATCCGCGCCTCGGACGGACCATGGAATGGGATACCGGCGCCGGACAGGCGGTACTGGAAGCCGCGGGCGGCCGCGTGATGGCGCTGGACGGCGAAACCGAAACCGGACCGTTGCTCTACAACAAGAAAGAGCGCGGCTTCGACAATCCCCCTTTCATCGCCTGGGGGCGGTAAGCTGCGCGCCCGCAATGCCAGTGACGGTCGGCGGCATGGCTAACGTCGCCCGCCCCTCGCTCTGGTCGCGCGCCCGGGCCATGGCGGAGAAGACCCCGCCGCGTCGCAACCGCTATGTCGATTTCCTGCGCGCTTATTCAATCCTCGCCGTGGTGACCGGCCATTGGCTCGTCGCCGCGCCCTATATGGAAGAAGGCGCGGTGCAGGGCGGGCATCTGCTCGGCATCCTGCCCTGGACGCAGTGGCTGACCTGGGGTTTTCAGGTCATGCCGATCTTCTTCCTTGTCGGCGGCTATTCCAGCGGCACATCCTGGTCGGCGAATCTGCGCGACGGCAAAACCTATTCCGATTGGCTGGGCGGACGGCTGGAACGGCTTATCAAGCCCGTCCTGCCGCTCTTCCTGATCTGGGCGCTGTTCGCGATGTTCGGGACAAGCATCGGCGTCGAGCGACGGATCGTCGGGCTGGCGGCGCAGCTGGCGCTGATCCCGGTCTGGTTCCTTGCCGTCTATCTGATCGTGACGGCGCTCGTCCCGCTCACCTTTGCGGCCTGGCGCAAGCTCGGCATGCTCTCTTTCTGGCTGTTCGTCTTCGGCGCCATCGCCGTCGATATCGCGACCTTGCGCTACCGCGTACCCCATATCAATTTTGCGAATTTCGCCTTTGTCTGGCTGGCGATCACCCAGCTGGGCTATGCGTGGCACGAGGGGTATTTCACACCGGGCAAGGCGCTGCTCTGGGGGCTCGGCGGCCTTGCGGTCCTTGGCGGGCTGGTGGGCTTCGGTCCCTATCCGGTGGCGATGATCGGCGTTCCCGGCAACGAGATCACCAATTCGATGCCGCCGACCCTAGCCCTGCTGGCGCTCGGCGTCATGCAGACCGGCTTGGCGCTGGCGCTCGAACCGGTGGGGCGGCGGATGCTCAGGCCCATGAAGGCCTGGACCGGCGTCGTGCTCATGAACGGCATGATCATGACCGTCTATCTCTGGCATTTGACAGCGTTCATACTGGTCATGCTCGCGGCCTGGCTGCTCGGCGGAACCGGGCTTCACGTCGTGCCGGGAAGCGCCGCATGGTGGCTCGCCCGGCCGATCTGGTTCGCGCTCTACATCGCCGCGCTGCTGCCCCTCGTCATGCTCTTCGCGCGCTACGAACGGGCAAGCGGCGTGGGCGACGCCCCCGGCCCGCCTGCATGGCGAAAGATCGCCGGATTGCTGCTGATCTGCGCGGGGCTCGCCGCCAGCGCAGCGATCAGCATCGCCAGCCCCAACGGCGTCACCGGCGTCCGTCTCTGGGTTGTCGCCCTGCCCTTCGTCGGCGCCGCTCTTGCCGGTTTCGGCCCTCTGAGCGGCGCACCAGGCCGCCAGCGATAATATCCGCGTCTCGGCCGTGCTGGAAGCGGCGAGCGGCTAGCGCAGCTGGCTGTCCTTGCTGCCGCGCCGGTTGAAGGGCGAGATATCACGGCGGGTCTTGTCCTTTGCCGACTGGCAGTGGACGCAAAAGCGCACGCCGGGCACGGCCTTGCGCCGCGCCTCGGGGATCTGCTCACCGCATTCATCGCAATATTCGAGGCTGTCGCCGCTGGGCTGCTCGCTGCGCGCGCGCTTCAGCGCGTCCTCGACCGTCGCGTCTATCTGATCCTGTACCGCGCCATCGCGCGACCATCCGCCTGCCATGAGCTTCTCCTGTAAGGAGAATATCGGGAGGTCGGCCAATTACGCAAGCCTCGCCGATCCCTACGGGACGAGGATCGAGGCGCCCACCGTCTTGCGGCCTTCAAGATCGCGATGCGCCTGCTCGGCATCCTCCAGCGCATAACGCTGGCCGATCTCGACGGCTACCGCGCCGCTTTCGAGCATCTCGAACAACCGCGCCTTCCCCGCCGCGGCTTCCGCCGGATCGACATAATAGTCGAACATCGTCGGCCGGCTGACGTAGAGCGAGCCATGGGTCGCGAGCGGGCCGAGCCCGATACCGGTGACCGGACCACTGGCATTGCCGAAACTGACGATAAGCCCGCGCCGCTTGCAGCTGGCGAGCGAGGCCTCCCAGGTCGCCATACCGACGCCGTCGAACACGACCTCGGCGCCCTGCCCGCCGGTAATGTCGCGAACCCGCGCCGCCACATCCTCGCTATCGTAGCGGATCAGATGATCGAGGCCGGCTCTGCGGGCGATCGCTTCCTTCCCGTCGCTCGAAACCGTTCCAATCGTCGTCGCGCCGATCGCTTTCAGCCACTGGACGAGTATCTGCCCTGTCGCCCCGGCGGCCGCATGGACGAGCACCGTCCAGCCCGGCTGGATATTCGCGCACCGTTCGATCAGCGCCTCGGCCGTCTGCCCCTTGAGCAGCAACGCCGCGGCCTGTTCGGTGCCAATGCCATCGGGCAGCCGGATCGCGGCCTCGGCCGAAACGATGCGCCGGTCGGCATAGGCGCCGAGATCGCTGGTCAGCATCGCCACCTTGTCGCCGGCCGCAAGACCCGAAACGCCCCCGCCCACCGCTTCGACGATACCGGCGGCCTCCATGCCCAGGCCCGAAGGCAGCCGCACCGGATAGATGCCGCCGCGATGATAGGTGTCGATGAAATTGAGGCCGACCGCCTCGTGCCGGACCAGCAGCTGGCCGGGCCCCGGCTCGCCGATCTCGGCATCGCGCCACTGGATAACCTCGGGCCCGCCAATCTCCTCGATAAAGGCCTGCCGCGCCTGCATCAGCTGGCTCCCATCGCCGTGGTCAGCATCCCGCCCGCCGTCCAGCCGCCGTCGACCGGCAGCACCGTGCCCGACACATAGCGCGCCGCGTCCGAGGCGAGGAACAGGCAGACATCGGCGATATCGTCGACCGTGCCCATGCGGCCCAGCGGCACGGCTTTTGCCGAGCGCTCCTTCGCTTCTGGTGTCGGCGCGAGCCGCTCCATGCCCTCGGTGCCCTCGATCGGCCCCGGCGAGACCGAATTCACACGAATTCCTTCGCGGCCCCATTCCATCGCCAGGGTGCGCGTGATTTGATCGACGCCCGCCTTGGCCGCGCAGACATGGATCTGCATCGGCATCGCGATCCAGGCCTGGGGGGCGGAGATATTGATGATCGAACCGCCCGGCTTCGTCATCGCGCCATAGGCGGCGCGCATCACGTGGAAGGTGCCCATCAGATCGATATCGGCCACCGCCTTGAAGCCGTTGGGACTGAGCGCAGCGGCGAGCGACGGAAAGTTCCCGGCCGCGCCCGACACCAGCACGTCGATCGTCCCGCGCTCGGCCTTGAAGCTTTCCACCGCGGCCGAGACGGCTTCATGGTCGCGCACGTCGAGCGCGAAGCCGAGCGCCGGGCCCGCATCATTGCCAAGTTCGGCAACGGCAGCATCGACCTTGTCCTGCGACCGGCTGGCGACGCCGACCCGCGCGCCGGCCTTCGCGAACGCCTTGGCGATGCCGAGATTGATCCCGCTGGTGCCGCCGAAAACCATGACATTCTTGCCGGTGAAATCGAATATGGGTGCGGTCATGCCCCTCTCCTCTGATTGGCCCTGTCGGGTCTATACATAGTCGGGATCGTCCATCCACGGCGCGAAATGCGGCATGTCTGCCGACACCCTATCAGGATATTCACCCGGGCGCTTTTCAAGGAAAGATTCGATGCCTTCCCTTGCGTCCGCGCTCGCGCCGCGCGACCAGACGGCGCGGCTTTCCAGCTGATGGGCGACCATCGGATGCGGCGCGCCCAGGCCGCGCCACAACATCTGCCGCGCCATCGCCACCGACACCGGCGCGGTTTCGTCGGTGAGGTCATGCGCCAACGCGCGGGCCGCATCGATCAGTTCGCCGGGCGCGTGAAGAGAGCGGACCAGCCCTTTTTCGTGCGCCTCTTCCGCGCCGAACACCTTGCCCGAATAGCACCATTCGAGCGCCTGGCCGATGCCGACCACGCGCGGGAGAAACCAGCTCGACGCCGCTTCGGGCACGATGCCGCGCTTGGAAAAGACAAAGCCGAAACGCGCCGTCTCGCTCGCCAGCCGGAAATCCATCGGCAGGGTCATCGTCGCGCCGACGCCGACCGCCGCGCCGTTGATCGCGGCGATCACGGGTTTCTTGCTGTTAAAGATGCGCAAGCTGAGCATCCCGCCGCCATCGCGCACGCTGGGATGCGCATAATCGATGCTGCCATCGGCGCGCTGGGGCGAACCCTTCTCGTTCCAGCTTTTGCCTTTCGCATAATCGAAGGTTTTCGCGCCGCCCGAAAGATCCGCGCCCGCGCAAAAGGCGCGCTCGCCCGATCCCGTAACGATCACCGCGCGGACGCCGTCATCGGCATCGGCCTCGTCGAACGCGGCGCACATCTCGTGCATCATCCGCGCCGTGAAGGCGTTCATCTTGTCGGGGCGGTTAAGCGTCAGCGTGAAAATGCCGCCTGTGACATCGGTGAGGATGGTTTCGTAATCGCTCATGGGCAACCCTCTTCTGCCGTCATGCTGAACTCGTTTCAGCATCCATTTGCTTCGACGTTGCCGCTTATATCCCCTGAATCAAGCTCAGGGTGACGATAAGCTACTCTTCCGCCGCCTCGATCTGCACCAGCAATGTGCCCTCGGACACCTGCCCGCCCTCCTCGGCGTTGAGCGCCGACACCGTCCCGTCGAACGGCGCGACAAGGCTGTGCTCCATCTTCATGGCTTCGAGCGTTACCAGCCTGTCCCCCTTGGCCACCCCGTCCCCCGCCGCGACCTCGACCGCGATGATCTTGCCGGGCATCGGCGAAAGGATCGCGCCGTCGATCGCCGCGCCGACGCCGCTGCCCTCGGCGCGGTCCCGTTCGATCAGCAGGCTTGCACCCGCATATATCATCAGCACCGCGTCGGCGGACACTCGCCTGAAATGGCTGGCGACATAGCCGTCCGGAGGGCTGCATGCCGTAAAGCTGGCACGCCGACCGTCGACGCCGAACCACCGCTCGGGGTTCGGCGGAGCGTTCAACCGAAAGCCTTCCAGTTCCGGCTGCCAGGGCAGCGAGCCGCCTTCGAGGACCTCCAGGGCCGCCGACAGTTCGGCGGCGGGAAGCGACGGGCCGGAGACGAGCGCCTCCCCCTTGCGCTCGATGAGCCCGGTATCGACGTTGCCACTGCGGAAATCCCCGTCGCCGAGCAGGTTGTAGAGAAACCTCGCATTGGTCTTCACGGGCCAGACGCCGAGCGTCGACAGTTCCAGCCGCAGATATTCGATGGCCTCGCCGCGCTGCCCGCCGAAACTTATGACCTTGGCGATCATCGGGTCGTAAAAGGGGGATACCTCGCCGCCCTCCTCGACGCCCGTATCCACGCGTTCTGATTCAGGCAGCATCAGCACGTCCAGGGTGCCGATGCTCGGCAGGAAGCCGCTCGCCGGGTCCTCCGCGTAAAGCCGCGCTTCCATCGCCCAGCCGTTGATGCTCAGCTCCTCCTGCCTGCATGGCAACTCTTCTCCGCTCGCCACGCGCAACTGCCACTCGACCAAATCCTGCCCGGTGATCTCCTCGGTCACCGGATGCTCGACCTGCAGCCGGGTGTTCATTTCCATGAACCATATCCGGTCGGCGCGCAGGCCTTCCGAGCCGTCGGCGATGAATTCGATGGTGCCGGCGCCTTCATAGTCCACCGCCTGCGCCGCGCGGACGGCGGCGGCGCACACCGCTTCGCGTGTTTCCTCGTCCATACCCGGCGCGGGGGCTTCCTCGATAACCTTCTGGTGGCGGCGCTGGAGCGAGCAATCGCGCTCGAACAGGTGGACGACATTGCCATGGCTGTCGCCGAATATCTGCACCTCGATATGGCGCGGGCTCTCGATCCATTTTTCGAGCAATACATGATCGTTGCCGAAGGCCGCGGTCGCCTCGCGCCGGCAGGAGGTCAGCGCATCGGCGAAGTCCTTGGCATCATCGACCTTGCGCATCCCCTTGCCGCCGCCGCCCGCGACCGCCTTGATCAGCACCGGCCAGCCGATGGCCTTGGCTTCCTTCGCCAGCCGCTTTTCGGACTGATCCTCCCCGAGATAGCCGGGCGTCGTGGGAACCCCGGCCTCGTCCATCAGCTTTTTCGCGGCATCCTTGAGGCCCATCGCGCGGATGCTTTCCGGCTTGGGCCCGACCCAGATCAGCCCCGCGTCGATCACCGCCCGCGCAAAATCGGCATTTTCCGAGAGGAAGCCATATCCGGGATGAATCGCCTCGGCCCCGCCCTCCTTCGCCGCGGCGATGATCTTCTCGCCGACCAGATAGCTTTCGGCAGCCGGCGATGGCCCGATATGCACGGCCTCGTCCGCATCGCGTACATGCAGCGCCCTGGCGTCCGCATCCGAATAGACGGCGACCGTGCGGATGCCGAGCCGCCGCGAGGTGCGGATGATCCGGCAGGCGATCTCGCCGCGATTGGCGATCAGGAGGGATGTGATCATGGATTCATACCAATATGGGAATCGAGTTGCCGAAGTTATGGGCCAGGACAGGCAGCAGCAAGCTTCCTGTCCGCTCGCGCAGCCAGACGGCGAGGAAAGAAGGGATGGCGGTCAAGGCCATGATCATCGGATCGAAGGCAAAGCCGGCCTCGGCCGAATAGCTCAAAGCGTGGGCGAAACCGAAGAGCATCGAGGTCAGCACGGCAGCCCAGCCCCAATCGACGCCGAGCAACCGGATCCGGCCGCGGAACGCCTCGTTGAGCGCGAGCAGCAATATGCCGCGATAGAAGATTTCCTCCTCGATCCCCGGCATGGTGAGCTGGAAACCCAGCGTCTCGGCCGTGACCGGCGCGTTGGGAAAAGCCAGGGCGATGGCGAGGAAGAACGCGCAATAGAGGCCGAAGGCGATGCCGGCGCCGAGCAGGCTGCCGGGATACTGGCGCAAGGTCAGCCCCGACCTCGTCCATCCGAAGAGCGGAAGCGACGCGACGGCGAGGGATGCGGCCAGCGCGAGCAGCTTGCCCTGCCAGTTCCATGCGCTCGGCGGAAGGAAATCGGGCAGTGCGCCGTAGACTCCGGTCAGCAGCGCATCGTTCAGGAGCACCAGCGCCGCGGCGATCAGCAGCCAAAGCAGCGAAAAATTCTTGCGGTCGACCAGCCCCAGAACAAGGCCGACGATCAGCAGAATCGCCGCGATCGCGAAAATCGAAAGGAGACCGTCCATTGCTGCTGACCTACGCTACATGCCGGGGAGGATCGGGAGCCGCCGCGCGGCGCGGATGATGCGCCCCACCCCCTGCCCGGCCTGATCCACAAGCCCTTCGGCCCCGATCAGCTTTTCCCGGCAGGCGCGCGCATAGGCCTCCGCAAAATTCTCCTGCAGGCCCGTGATCGCCGCGCCCGCGGCCCGAAAGGATGAAGGCCAATCCGCATCGCCGGGATCAATCGCCAGTTCCGGCGCGGGCGCGCATTGCCCGGCGGCAGGCGCATCGGCGGCGTCCGGCGACACGGCCAGGGCAGCGCCCGCCGCACAACCGGCAACCAACACCAGAGAGAGGGCTTTCAGATATCGCATATCAGATCCTTGTCACGCCGCCGCCTTCATAGCCGCGAGCCCGGCTTCGCGCGAGATCACCGGCGCATAGCCGAGCTCGGCCCGCGCCTTCGACCCGTCGAGCACGCAATCGCAGCGCATCACCATCACCATATGGCGGGTGATCGGCGGCGCGCTCTTGATCCCGAACAGTCGCCAGATGTTCTCGCAGGCCCAGGCGACGCCGCGCAGCAGCCAGCTCGGCGCGGATTTTTCGGGCAAGGTCACGCCCTTCGTCTCCGTCATCGCGCCGATCATGGCCTTCACGCTGATCGCGCCCTCGTCGAGGATGAAATAGGCCTCGCCGCCCTGCCCCTTCGTCAGCGCCAGTTCGATGGCGTGGTTCAGATTGTCGATATGGATGGTCGAGGTCATCGCCGCGCCGCCGTCGATCCACACCCATTTGCCCGCCTCAGCCATGCCGAGAATCGCCGGCAGCAAGGTCTCGTCGCCCGGCCCCCAGATGAAGCGCGGGCGCAGCACGATCGTCTCGAAGCCCGGCGCATTGGCGGCGCGCACGCGCATCTCGGCCTGCGCCTTGGTCGCGCAATAGGGATAGGGGGACTGGGGCGCGAGCGGATAGCTTTCGTCGGCGCCGTTCACATCCTGCCCATGGCAGATCGCGGCCTCGGTGCCGATATGGATGAAGCGCTTCGCCCCGGCGCCCTTCGCCGCCGCAAGCACGGCCTCGGTGCCCAGCACGTTGGATTTGTACCAGGCGTCCTTCGGCCCCCAAGCCTCGACGAACGCCGCGGCATGAACGACCGCATCGGCGCCGTTCAGATGCTCCGCCGACACATTTTCGAGATCGCAGCGCACCGGCGTCGCGCCCAGCGCCCGGATTTTCTCGTCGGATCGTCCGGAGCGCGACATGGCGGACACGCTGTGCCCGGCGGCGATCAAATGCCGCGCCGCCGCGCCGCCCACGAAACCCGATGCGCCTGTGATGAAGATATGCATGGTCTAATCGCTCCTCGTCGAGGCGGACTTTAGCTCGTCATGCTGAACCTGTTTCAGCATCCATTTCGCAAAATTCGAGGACGGTGCCGATGGAGGAATGGACCCTGAAACAAGTTCAGGGTGACGGCGGCGATCTACTTGGCGTCCAACGGATCGAAGCCCAGCCCGACCGCCAAATCCGCCCAAACGGGATTCTCCGACAGGATCAGATTGATCTTCCAATCCCGATGCCAATTCTTGAGCTGCTTCTCGCGCGCGATCGCCCGCTCCATGTCCCCGAACATCTCGAACCGCACGAGCCGCGCCACGCGATAGCGCGCCGCGAAGCCCTTCATGAGCCCGCCCCGATGCTGGTACATGCGTTTCATCAGGTCGGACGTCACGCCGATATAGAGCGTTCCCCATGGTTTGCTGGCGAGAATGTAGACGCAGGGCCGGAGCTCTATCGGCATTTTTCACTCCCCCATCATCCTGCCCTACCCCCTCGTCATCCTGAACTTGTCTCAGGATCCATCTCTCCATCGGCACCGCCTTCACCGGCGGAAGAATGGATGCTGAACCAAGTTCAGCATGACGGGAATTTTTGGAAACAGCGCCCATTGCCTACATCCTGAACACCCCGAACCGGGGCACCTCCGCAATCGGCGCTTCCAACGTCGCGCTGAACGCCAGCCCGAGCACGTCGCGCGTCTGGGCCGGATCGATGATGCCGTCGTCCCATAGCCGCGCGGTGGCGTGCCAGGGGTTGCCTTCATTCTCATAGGTCTGACGGATCGGGGCCTTGAAGGCTTCGGCTTCTTCCGGCGTCCATGTGTCGGCGTCGCGGTGGACGGTGGCGAGGACGCTCGCCGCCTGTTCGCCGCCCATCACGCTGATCCGGCTATTGGGCCAGCTGAACAGGAAACGCGGCGAATAGGCCCGGCCCGCCATGCCGTAATTGCCCGCGCCGAAGCTGCCGCCGATCAGCACGGTGATCTTGGGGACGGTCGCGGTGGCCACCGCGGTGACGAGTTTTGCGCCATGTTTGGCAATGCCTTCCGCCTCATATTTCCCGCCGACCATGAAGCCGGAAATGTTCTGGAGGAACAGCAGCGGAATGCGGCGCTGGCAGGCGAGCTCGATAAAGTGCGCGCCCTTCACCGCGCTCTCCGAAAACAGCACGCCGTTATTGGCGAGGATCGCGACGGGAATGCCCCAGATATGCGCGAAGCCGCAGACGAGGCTGCTGCCATAGAGCGCCTTGAACTCGTGAAACTCGCTGCCGTCGACGATCCGCGCGATGATCTCGTGCACGTCATAGGGTGCGCGAACGTCGTCGGGGACGATGCCGTACAGTTCCTCGGCGTCGAACTTGGGCGGGCGCGGTTCGACCAGCTTGATGCCGGGATCGTGCGGGGTGTTGAAGGTCGAAACGATGTCGCGGACGATGGTCAGCGCGTGCTCGTCATTCTCGGCGACATGATCGACGACGCCCGATTTGCGGCCGTGAAGATCGCCGCCGCCCAGATCCTCGGCGCTGATCTCCTCGCCCGTTGCGGCCTTCACCAGCGGCGGGCCGGCGAGGAAGATCGTGCCCTGGTTGCGGACGATGACGCTCTCGTCGGACATCGCCGGGACATAGGCCCCGCCCGCCGTGCAGCTCCCCATCACGCAGGCGATCTGCGGAATGCCGAGCGCGCTCATGTTCGCCTGGTTGAAGAAAATACGCCCGAAATGATCGCGGTCCGGGAAGACTTCGGCCTGGTGGGGCAGGTTCGCGCCGCCGCTATCGACAAGATAGATGCAGGGCAGCCGGTTCTCCTGCGCGATCTCCTGCGCGCGCAGATGCTTCTTGACGGTCATCGGGTAATAGGTGCCGCCCTTCACCGTCGCGTCGTTGCAGACGATCATGCACTGGCGGCCCGAAACGCGGCCGATGCCGGCGATCATCCCGGCGCCGGGCACCTCGCCTTCATACATGTCGCAGGCGGCGAGCTGGCCGATCTCCAGAAAAGGACTGCCCGGATCGAGCAGCCGCTCCACCCGATCGCGCGGGAGCAGCTTGCCGCGCGAAAGATGGCGTTCGCGCGAGCGTTCGGAGCCGCCCTCCGCCGCCTTGGCGACATCGGCGCGCAGTTGATCCGCCAGCGCGCGGTTATGCGCGCCATTGGCCCGGAAGGCCTCGCCCGCGATATCGATTTTGCTGTCGAGCGTCGGCGCACTCATTCGGCATCGTCTCCTGCTATGGCCCCGTGCCTAGCGTTCGCCGGCGCGCAAGGAAAGAACCGCCCATAACATTCGACGAACGACTTTGCGGGTTTCCGGCGTTGCCCCTATACTCCGCGCCAAGAACGAATCCCCGCGAAAGGCCGCATACCCATGAAAACCCGTCTTTTTCCCGCCCTACTGCTCGGCGTTGCCATGCTGGCCGGCCCCATCGCCTGCACCCAGGCCGAAGAGACCGAAACCGTCGCGGGAACCGGGATCGGCATCGACCTTGCCGCGATGGATTCGAGCATCGATCCGGGCGACGATTTCTACGGCTATGCCAACGGCACATGGCAGCGCGATACCGAGATTCCGGCCGACCGCTCCTCGCTTTCCGCGGCCTATGAGGCCTTTCTCGCTACCGAGGCGCAGCTGGACGAGATGATCGGCGAGATCGTGAGCGGCGAGCAGGACCCGCTGAGCGACGAGGGCCGCATCCGCAATTTCTACCAGGCCTATATGAACACCGACGCAATCGACGCCGCCGGGATGGCGCCGGTACAGGCCGATATCCGCCGGTTCGAGGCGATCGAAGATGCCGAAGACCTTTCGCGGGTGCTGGGATCGCAGCTGCGCGCCGATGTCGATCCGCTCAACAATACCGATTTCGAGACCGAAAACCTGTTCGGCCTGTTCGTGACGCAGGGGCTGGCGACGCCGGGGCGGGTGCTGCCCTATCTGCTGCAGGGCGGGCTCGGCATGCCCGAGCGCGAATATTATCTCTCCGCCGATCCGGCGATGGTCGCGATCCGCACCCAATATCGCGCCTATATCGAAACGCTTCTCGAAGCCGCAGATATCGACGACGCAGCGGAGCGCGCCGAGCGCATCCACGATCTGGAAATGGCAATCGCCCGCGCCCATGCGACGCGCGACGAGAGCGACGATTTCGCAGGCTCATCCACGGTGTGGGACCGCGAGGAACTGGAGGCCAGCGCGCCGGGCATCGATTGGGAGGCGTTTCTCGAAGCGGCCCAGCTGGAGGACCAGGGGAGCTTTGCCGCCTATCATGCCGGGGCGATTACCGGGCTGTCGGCGCTGGTCGCCTCGCAGCCGATCGAGGCGTGGCGCGACTGGCTGATCTTCCACCAGATCAACAGCCATGCCGATGCGCTCCCCTCGGCGATCGACGAGGCGCATTTCGCCTTTTACGGCACCGTGCTGTTCGGCGTGCCGGAACAGCGGACGCGCGAGAAGCGCGCGCTGTCGGCGCTCAACACCTATCTCGGCGATGCCGTGGGCCAGGCCTATGCGGAACGCTATTTCCCCGCTTCGGCTCGCGCCCAGATCCAGACGATGGTCGACAATATCAAACAGGCCTTTGCCGACCGGGTGGAGGCGATCGACTGGATGGCCCCCGAAACGCGGCAGGAAGCGCTGGCCAAGGTTGAATCGATCGTCGTCGGCGTCGGCTATCCCGATGGCTGGCGCAATTATCGAAGCTATGAAGTTTCGACCGACAATGCCTATGCCAACGCGCTGGGCGGCGAGCGCGCCGAATATGCGCACCAGCTTGCCAAGCTGAACCGGCCGATGGACCGCAGCGAATGGTGGATGACGCCGCAGACGGTGAACGCGGTGAACCTGCCGGTGCAGAACGCGCTCAATTTCCCGGCCGCGATCCTGCAATCGCCCTTTTTCGATCCGGCGGCGGACCCGGCCTTCAACTATGGCGCGATCGGCGCGGTGATCGGGCATGAGATCAGCCACAGCTTCGACAATAACGGCGCGGCGTTCGATTCGACCGGCGCGCTGCGCAACTGGTGGACCGAGGAAGACCTCGCCAATTTCAACGAACAGGGCGACGCGCTTGCCGCGCAATATGATGCTTACGCCCCCTTCCCCGGCCTGCACCTCAACGGCCGGCTGACGCTGGGCGAGAATATCGCCGACCTTGCCGGGCTGCAGGCTGCCTATGATGCCTATCGCGCTTCGCTGGGCGGCGAAGAAGCCCCGGTGATCGAAGGTCTGACCGGGGACCAGCGCTTTTTCATCGCCTATGCCCAAACCTGGGCGACCAAGATGCGCGAAGAAGCGATGCGCCAGCGGATCGCCACCGACGGCCATGCCCCGGGCATGTACCGCGCGCTCACCGTCCGCAACATTGATGCCTGGTACGCCGCCTTCGACGTCCAGCCCGGCGACACGCTCTATCTCGCGCCCGAAGACCGGGTCCGCGTCTGGTAGGCGACTATCCCTGGTCGGGTGCCTTGGGAGGCTTGCCGGCAATCAGATAGCGGTAGACGCCGACGAGATTGATCGCGAGCAGACCGATATTCTGCCAGCCGATCCCCGCGCCCTCGTCGTTGAGAAACCCCCCAGCCGATCAGCGCGATCGAGCTGGTGACGAAGACGACGAACGCCCAGCCCGTCCATCTGACGCCGAGGTTGAGCGAAACGACGAGCGCCGCCAGCAATGCCGCCCCGGCACCGTAATATTGGAGGATGTTGAGGGTGGTTTCGCTCACGCGCCGCCGCCGATCAGCTCCCGCCCGATCAGCATCCGCCGGATCTCGTTGGTGCCGGCGCCGATATCGAGCAGCTTGGCGTCGCGCATATAGCGTTCGACAGGCCAGTCCTTGGTATAGCCCGCGCCGCCCAGCGCCTGCACCGCCTCGTTGGCGACCTTCACGGCGTTCCCGCTGGCGAGCAGGATCGCGCCGGCGGCATCGAAGCGCGTCGTCTGCCCGGCGTCGCAGGCCTTGGCCACGGCATAGACATAGGCGCGCGCCGAATTGAGCGCGACATACATGTCGGCGATCTTGGCCTGCATCAGCTGGAAACTGCCGATCGGCTTGCCGAACTGCTTCCTCTCGCGAACGAAGGGGATAACGGTGTCGAGACAGGCCTGCATGATGCCGAGCTGGATCGCCGAAAGCACGACGCGCTCATAATCGAGGCCGCTCATCAGCACGCCGACGCCGCCATTGGTCGGCCCCATCACCTGGTCCTCGCTCACCTCGCAATCGTCGAACACCAGTTCGGCGGTGGGGCTGCCGCGCATCCCCATCTTGTCGATCTTCTGGCCGATGCTGAAACCCGGCATGTCCTTTTCAATGAGGAAGGCGGAAATGCCGCGCGATCCCTCATCGGGCGAAGTCTTGGCGTAGACGACCAGGGTGTCGGCATAGGCCGCGTTGGTGATCCAGAATTTGGTGCCGTTGAGCACATAGCCGCCCTGTACCGCCTCGGCCTTCAGCTTCATCGAGACGACGTCCGAACCGGCGCCCGCTTCGGACATGGCGAGGCTGCCGACATGCTCGCCCGAGATCAGCTTGGGCAGATATTTCGCCTTCTGCTCGTCATTGCCCCAGCGGCGGATCTGGTTGACGCAGAGATTGGAATGCGCGCCGTAGCTCAGGCCCACCGAGGCCGAGGCGCGGCTGATTTCCTCGACCGCCACGCAATGTTCGAGATAGCCGAGGCCGAGCCCGCCATGTTCTTCCTCCACGGTGATCCCGTGCAGGCCGAGTTCGCCCATTTGCGGCCATAGCTCTTGGGGAAACCAGTCTTCGGCGTCGATCTTCGCGGCCAGCGGCGCGATCTTGTCGGCGGCGAAACGGCTGGTCGTCTCGCGGATCATGTCGGCGGTCTCGCCGAGCGCGAAATCGAGATTGGGGGCGGCGCTCATCGGCACTTCTCTCCTTGTAAGAATATTACTTTAGCAAGGAGGCACGATTCCCGGAAGGGCTTGCCGGCGGCGAACAAAGATTGCGCCGCTGCCCGGTCAGCGCTCGTCGAAGGTGATCGAGAAGCCGAAGGGGCGGACGCGGCAAGCCATGCAGCGGCTGCCATATTCGAGACGCAGGCCGGCCACGACATAGGCTCTGATCCGAACGTCATTCCGGTTCCGCCTCGGGACGGGAAGGGGCTCGACCTCCACCACCTCGGGACAGGTCCCGATCTCTTCCCATTCGGAGACGCCGCCCGAGCCGACCGACATCCGGCAGCTCACGTCCTCTCCCGGCGTCACCGTGCACTCTTCGCTGTGGGACCAGAGCATCGGCGCTTCGCCGCGCTCCAACGCTTCCTGCACCGAAGCAAAGGCCGGTTCTTCGCGAGATGCCTGGACGATCTGCCCCAGCGATGCGCAAATTTCCTGCGCGCCCGCCGAAACGGGCGTCACCGCGATCATCGCAACCAGTCCGAGCGATAGGCGCATCGCCTGCTCTCCCTACAAATGCGCCCCCCGATATTCCCTAACCGATCTTCTGCCCGGTCTTTTCCCAGTCGGCGAGGAAAGCGGCAAGGCCGCTTGCGGTCAACGGGTGGTTGAACAGCTTGAGGATCACCTCGGGCGGCATCGTCGCGACATCGGCGCCCATCTTCGCGCTTTCGAGAATATGGATCGGATGGCGAACCGAGGCGACGAGGATTTCGGTGGGGAAATCATAATTGTCGTAGATCATCCGGATATCCGAGATCAGGTTCATCCCGTCATAGCCGATATCGTCATGCCGGCCGACGAACGGCGAAATGAAGCTCGCCCCGGCCTTGCCTGCGAGCAGCGCCTGATTGGCCGAGAAACAGAGCGTGACGTTGACCATCGTGCCGTCGCCAGAGAGCTTCTTGCAGGTCTTGAGCCCGTCGACAGTGAGCGGCACCTTGATCGCGATATTGTCGGCGATCTTCCGGAGGATTTCGGCCTCCTTCATCATCGTCTCGTGATCGGTGGCGACGACTTCGGCGGACACCGGCCCGTCGACGATGTCGCAAATCTCCTTCGTCACTTCCAGGATATCGCGGCCCGATTTGGCGATCAGCGAGGGGTTGGTGGTGACGCCGTCGACGAGCCCGGTTTCGGCAAGGTCGCGAATGGCATCGACATCGGCGGTATCGGCGAAGAATTTCATGACCGGATTTTCCCTGATCGTTGGGCGTGAAGATCAAGCGCCTGCCTATAACGGATCGGCGCGCGCCGCTAACCCGCTATCCACATCGATGCGGCAATATTGGCCCGGCAACCTCTTGGCCCGGCGCCCAAGGGCATGCTAGCTGCCACGCCTCGCCAGGGGAACAGACCAGCATGGAATCGATCACCGACGTCTCCGTCCGCATCTTCGAGATGTATCACCAACTGGAAATGATGCAGCTCGCGGGCATCTTCGAGGATTCCCTGCGCCACGCCTATACCGTCCATTTGCGACCAGGCGATCACGCGATCGACGTCGGCGCGCATCGCGGGCTCCACACATTGCCGATGGCGAAAGCGGTCGGCCCGCGGGGCAAGGTGTTCGCGGTCGAAGCGGCCGAGCAGACCTGCAACAAGCTGCGCGCCGCGGTGAACCATTCCGAGATCGAGGATTGCCGCAAGCGCGTCCAAATCTTCCAGTGCGCGGTTTCCGACCAAAAAGGATCGGCCACTTTCAACTTCGTTCCCCAGGCGGCGGGCCTTAGCGGGCTGAAGGAACAGAATTACCCGGAAGGCGCGGAAATCGTGTCCGAAACGGTAACCGTCGACACGCTCGATTCGCTGATCGCGGACTATGAGAAGATCCGCTTCATCAAACTCGACATCGAAGGCGCTGAATTCCACGCGCTGAAGGGTGCCAGCAAGCTGCTCGCCTCGGCCCAGCCCATCTTCGCGATGGAATCGGGCAACGCCGGCGCCGGCGAACGCTATGGCTATAGCCGGGAAGATTTTTTCGGCCTGATGGAATCGCTCGGCTACGATCTATTCTCGGCGCTCGGCAGCCCGTTCACCCAGGCCGGCTGGGGCAGGCCCGCGCCTTGGTATCTGTTCGGCGTGCCGCGGTCGGACCCGCACGCCTATCATCGCGTCGTCCTGCCGGCGATCATCCGATCGCTCTACGAGCATCTGCCGGGTATTCACGACAAGCGCGCCTGACTCCGCTCGCGAGCACCGGAAAACCCATCCGGCTATCCACGGACGGCGCACGGCGAATTCAGCCATACATCGATGTGATCATCACCGTTGTCACTGCCACGACCAGCACCGTCAGCGGCGTCCCCGCGACCACATAATCGGCGAAACGATACCCGCCCGGCCGCATCACCAGGAGATTGTTCTGATGGGCGATCGGCGTGAGGAAGGAGCAGGAGGAGCCGATCAGCACGGCGAGCAGCGCCGCGTCGATATCGATCCCCATGGTGCGCGCGGCTTCCACGCCGACCTGGCCCATGACGAGCGCGGTGGCGACATTGTTGAGAAAGCAGGAGAGCAGCATCGAGCTGGCGCAGAGCACCGCGACGATCACCGGTAACGTCGATCCGTCGAGCGACCAGCTCAGCAAATCCGCGACGGTCTGGGTCGCGCCGGTATCGTGGAATGCCCGGCCGATCGGGATGAAGGCAGCCAGCAGGACGATCACCTGCCAATCGATCGAACGGTAGATCTCGGGCGGCGAGATCAGCCTCAGCAGACACATCGCGAGCGCCGCCGTGATCATCACGATCGACACGGGCAGCGCGAAGAATCCGGCGGCGGCCACGGCGACGGCGTAGATCCCGAGCGCGGCCAGCGCGGGCCGCGAGGAACCCGGCGAGAGCACCTGACGCTCGATCTCGAGCAGGCCCATATCCTCGACGAAGGACAACAGCGCCGATTCGGGGCCATAGAGCGACAGCTGGTCGCCGGCCTGGATGACGAGCGTCTCGAGCGGCTGCTTGAGTCTCGCCGGACGCGGCCCGACCGCCACCACCGACAGCTCGCCGCGCGAAAGATCGTGCACCGCCGAATAGCGTTTGCCGATAAGACGCGAGCGATGCGCGACCGAAACGTGCGCGACCAGCATGTGCTGCTCTTCGCGCCGGGCGTGGGCGAAGGCCAGCTTGGCCCGATCAGCGACGTCCCAAGGCAGCGCCTTGGCCATGACGAAGGCCCGGTCGCCGGGAAGCATCTCGTCCGCCGGTTCGAGGCGCACCCGCTCGCCGTTCCGGAAGATGGCGAGCAGGACCGCCCGCGACCGGCGCAAGCGCCGCCTGAGTTCGGCGATATCGGGAAGATCGCGGGCGTTGTCGGCAGAGGCCTCCAGTTCGAACACGCGTACCGGATCGAGGTCGAACCGGTCCGCCGACGTGCGACGCGGCGCGATCCGCCAGCCGATAAGCGCGAGATAGAGCATTCCGGCGAGCGCGACCGCCCCGCCGACATAGGTCATGTCGAACAATCGATAGGGGGACCCCAGCGCGTCCTCGCGCACCGAGGAGATGATCAGGTTGCCGGGCGTACCGATCAACGTGGTCATGCCTCCCAACACCGTCGCGAAGGCCAGCGGCATCAACAGCGAGGACGGCGGCAACCGGTGTTCCTTGGCAAGCGCGATCGTCGCCGGCATCATGATCACCAGCGCCGCGATGTTGTTCATGAAAGCAGACATGATGACCGAGACGAACATGATCGCCGCGAACTTTATCGTCACGAAGCGGACATCGGGCACGAGGAAGCGCGCGAGCGCGGCGGCGGCGCCGGTCGCCTCGATCGTCCGCCCGATGATCAGCACCGCCGCGACCGTAAGCACGGCGCGCGAAGAGAAGCCGCTCAGCGCATCGCGAACCGTCAGCAACCCGACGAGATGACAGGCGAGCAGCGCCAGCAGCGCCACCGCGTCGGCGCGGATCCGCTCCTGCAGAAACAGCACGAGGGCGCCGATAAGAATCGCGGTGATGAGCAGCTGATCGAACACGGGTCTCTCTCACCTGCCGACGAACTGGGGCGATTCTCGAACGATAGCCGCAGGACCGAGGCAAGTCATCACCGCGCCATGAATTTCTCCACGGCACCGAAAATGACGGCCCGAAGGACCGGGCGAGCGTGCTCTCGGCCCCCGATTGGCCCGCGGCGAACCGGACCGCGCTCCGCCTAGCGCAAGCCAAACGCCCCGATGATCACCGGATCGCCGGTCGCCTGCGGGTCGGCGCGGATCGCGCCTTCCTCCCGCCCCATGGCGGCGTAGATGCCGTTAGCGGCCTCGCGCGCGACATGGTCTCCAAGGCCGGCGATATCGATGCCGGTCGCGGCCCGCAGCACCTGACCGACGATCGGATCGTTCGCCACGCGCAGCGCGGTGCCGATTTCGGGGAACATCGCGGTTACCAGCGCGTCGCCCATCTGGCCGCGCAGCGCCTGGGTCGCCGCATCGCCATTGGCGGCGCGGATAATCGACAGCGCATCGGCGACGGAGAAGTTGCGGATCGCGTCGGTGACGAGCGGCGCGGCCCGTTCGGCGCCTTCCGCCGCGGCATCGTTGAGCACGTGGAGCAGCCGGTTGCGCACGGCAGAGGTCGCGAGCAGCGCGCGAACGATAGTGCTGCTGCGCGAACCGCCGATCCGGTCAGGCAGGTCGATATGCGCGAGCTGGTCCGAATAGAAACCGTCTTCGGCGAGCAGCGAAGCGAAAGCGCGCTGAGACGACAGGGTCAGCATCCGCCGGATCGCCTCGGTCAGATCGAAGCCGCCCATGCCCGTGCAGCCCGACAGCGCGAGCAGCGGCAGCGCGAGGCCGCCCATCAGCACGCTGCGCCGTTCGATTTTTCGTGTCCCGTCCATCGCGCCGTCTCCTGTCCCGCCCGTTGTTGCGGTCAATCAACCGACGAACGACGGAAAAGTGTCATCGCGGCTTTTCGGGGCGATGCGAGCGTCTATGGTGCGCGGTATGAACCGCGCCATGAACCGCGTACGCGTCGTCATCCTCAACACCGCCCTGGGGCCGCTCGACTATAGCGTGCCGGCCGGCATGGACGCGCGGCCGGGCAGCATCGTCAAAGTGCCGCTGGGGCCGCGGCAGGTGACCGGCGTCGTGTGGGACGAAGGGCGGCTGGAGGCCGACGAGATCGACCATAAGCGGCTGCGTCCGATCCTCGAAGCCTATGATGCGCCGCCGCTGCCCGATAGCCTGCGCCGGCTGATCGAATGGACGGCAAACTATTATCTCGCGCCGCTGGCCGCCGTGCTGCGGATGAGCCTGAGCTCCTCAAGCGGCTATTCGGGCGAGAAGACGGTCACCGAATATCGCGCGAGCGGCGGCATGCCCGAACGGATGACGCCGAAGCGCGAACAGGCGCTGGAGCTTATCGGCGAGGGGCAGGGGCTGATCCGCGAGCTATCCGAGATCGGCGAGGTATCCGACGCGGTGATCCGCGGGCTGGTGAAGGCCGGGGCGCTGGAACCGGTCGAAGTGTCGCTCGACGCGCCCTTCCCGCTTCCCGATCCGGACTTTGCGCCGCCGTTGCTCGAAGACGGGCAGAAAGCGGCCTCGGCGCAGCTGATCGAAGCGGTAAGGTTGCGGAAGTTTGCGCCGGTCATGCTCGACGGGGTCACCGGGTCGGGCAAGACCGAGGTCTATTTCGAGGCCGTGGCCGAAGCGCTCCGCATGGACCGGCAGACCCTGGTGCTGCTCCCCGAGATTGCCCTGACCGAGCCCTTTCTCACGCGGTTTACCGCGCGTTTCGGCTGCGAACCGGTCGCCTGGCATTCGGGGCTGCGCCAGTCCGAACGCCGCCGCGCCTGGCGCGCCATCGCCAAGGGCGAGGCGAAAGTGACCGTCGGCGCGCGCTCCTCGCTCTTCCTCCCCTATCCCGATCTCGGCCTCATCATCGTCGACGAAGCCCATGAAAGCGCTTTTAAACAAGAGGATAGCGTGATGTACCACGCAAGAGACGTGGCCGTGATGCGCGGCAACTTCGCCACCTTCCCGGTGATCCTCGCCTCGGCAACCCCGGCGCTCGAAACCCGGCAGATGGTCGAGATCGGCCGCTACGATATCGTCACCCTGCCCGGCCGCTACGGCGCCGCGGAAATGCCCGACATCGCGACGATCGACATGCTGCGGGACCCACCGCCGCGCGGTCATTGGCTGGCGCCAACGCTCGTCAAGGCGGTCGAGGAAACGCTCGCCCGCAAGGAACAGGTCCTCCTCTTCCTCAACCGCCGCGGCTATGCCCCGCTCACCCTGTGCCGGACCTGCGGCCACCGTTTCCAATGCCCCAACTGCACGGCCTGGATGGTCGAGCACCGGCTGCTCGCGCGGCTCGCCTGCCATCATTGCGGCCATGTCATGCCGCCGCCGGCCGAATGTCCCGAATGCGCCGCCGAGGACAGCCTTGTCGCCTGCGGCCCCGGCGTCGAGCGGATCGCCGACGAGGCCGCCAAGCTGTTTCCCGACGCCAAGACCGCGATCGTCACCTCGGACACGATCTGGTCGCCCGCCAAGGCCGCCGAATTCGTCCACCGGATGGAAGCCGGCGATATCGATATCGTCATCGGCACCCAACTGGTGACCAAAGGCTATCATTTCCCGAACCTCACCCTGGTCGGCGTTGTCGATGCCGATCTCGGCCTGCAGGGCGGAGACCTGCGCGCCGGCGAACGCACCTTCCAGCAGATCATGCAGGTGTCGGGCCGGGCCGGGCGCGGCGAGAAACCGGGGCGCGTGTACATCCAGACCCACGATCCCTCGGCGCCGGTGATCGAGGCGCTGGTCTCCGGCGATGCCGAAAGCTTCTACGCCGCAGAAACCGAGGCCCGCCGCTCTGCCGGCGCTCCGCCCTTCGGGCGCTATGCCGGGATCATCATCTCCTCGGAGGACGAGAAGGAAGCGTTCGAAACCGCACGGATGATCGGCCATCGCGCGCCCAAAGTCGAAGGGATGCAGGTGCTCGGTCCGGCCCCCGCCCCGCTCGCCATGCTGCGAGGGCGCCACCGCCAGCGCCTGCTCGTCCATGCCCGCCGCGCGCTCGATGTACAGGACGTGATCCGCGGCTGGCTCGGCGAAATGGAATTCCCGCGCGGTGTCCGCGTCGCGGTTGATGTCGATCCCTATTCCTTCCTCTGAAGAAAGAAGCACCGATGGCCCTCACCGTTACCCTGCTTTCCCCCGGCGCAATGGGCAGCGCCGTCGCCGCGCGGCTCGCCGCGCACGGTGCGACCGTGCTGACGTCGCTTCAGGGCCGCAGCGAAGCGAGCCGCGCCCGCGCCAGGGCCGCCGGCATGGAAGATGCCGTGCGGCGCGCCGTCGAATATTATCCGAACAATCCCCTGACGCATGTCGAACTGGCGCGGGCCGGGGATGCCGAAACTATCCCCGAAGCGGAGGCTTCCGAACGCGGCAGCTAGTCCGCTCCTTCCTTCGCCAGCAGCTTTTTCTTGATATCCAGCCCATAGGCATAGCCGCCAAGGCTGCCATCGGTCCGGATCACGCGATGGCAGGGGATGAGGACGGCGACATTGTTGGCGCCATTGGCCGATCCCGCCGCGCGCACCGCCTTGGGTTTGCCGACGGCCGCGGCGATCTGTGCATAGCTGCGCGTCTCGCCGGGCGGGATGCGGGTGAGTTCGCGCCACACGGCTTCCTGAAAGGCGGTACCATGAACGTCGAGCGGCAAATTGTGCTGGCGCGCGGGATTGTCGACGGCGGCGACCGTTTTCTTCACCAGCTCGGCCATCTCGCCATTGGCGCGGACGATCTCGGCATTGGGAAAACGCTTGTGCAGCGCCTCCTCGCCCTCGCCGAAGGACAGCCGGCAAATGCCCTTGTCGGTTGCGGCGACCAGCATCCTGCCAAGGCTCGTTTCGGCAAGCGACCAGCGAATGGTGACGCCCTCCCCGCCCCGGCGCCAGGCAGACGGCGTCATGCCCAGCCGCTTGCCGGTTTCGGCATAAAAGCGCCCCGGACCGGAATAGCCGGCTTCATAGATGGCATCGGTCACGCGCTCCTCGCTCATCAACGCTTCCTCGGCGCGGTCGGCGCGCAGCCGCCGGGCATAAGCGGCGGGCGTCACACCCATCGCCCGCTTGAACACGCGCAGGAAGTGCGTAGGCGAATAGCCGACCGCATCAGCGATCGCGTCGAGCTTCGGCGCTTCCTCGGCACGCTCGATCAGCGCCACCGCATCGGCCACCGCCGCTTCGTCACGCGAGACATTGTCGGGCATGCAGCGCTTGCAGGCGCGCAGGCCCGCGTCCCGCGCCTTGGCGCCGCTCACGAAAAAGCGAACATTCTCGCGCTTGGGATGGCGGGCGGCGCAGGACGGACGGCAATAGATGCCGGTCGTCAGCACGCCGGTCACGAAGCGGCCGTCAAAACCGCGGTCGCGCGCTTTCACGGCGCGCCATGCCGTATCGGAATCGGGCATCGTCATTCCCCATTTCTTTGCACACGCGCGGCAAAACAGCCATGCGCGGCGTTGTGGACATCGATATAGGCGATCCCCTTGTTCGCGAGCATCTCGCGGATTTTCGCGTCGGCCTCACCGGGCAAAGCGAGCATCGCCGTGCCGAGCATCCCGTGCTCATCGAAGCCGCGCATCGCCAGCGGCCGGCCCTCGAACACCGGTGGCACCGCGTCGACATAATCGGCGGGCTCGCCCGCGCCTTCGCGGACAAAAATCGCATAGGCCGAGCGATAAGGCGTCTCGACATCGTGCGAGACATGATGAAGCAGGATCAGTTCCTCGCCCGGTTCGGCATCTTCGAGGGTCACCCGGCACGGATAGCCGGGCTTGGCACTGGCGGTAACGCGCACGGCGCCCATCGCCGCGAGATCTTCGGGGGACGCCGCGAAAAGCGGGGCGAACTGCTCGGGCGCAAGGCCGGTAATACGGTAGGTCATCTCTATTCCTTCGCTTTGACGGCTCGTTCCTAGGCGGCGACACCGGGTCCGGCGTCCCGAAAGTTGCGGTCAAAAGTATCGGCCGAGCAACGGCCAAAAGAATTCCGCTCTTTCCCGCGGCTTTTGCCATGCTAAAAGCCCGCTCAATGCGAACCGAAACCACCCTTCCCCGCCTCGCTGGGCTGATCCTGGCGCTGCTCATGCTGCTGCCGGTTACGGCGTCGGCGCAAAAAGGTGAGGATGGCGAACCCGCGCAAAGCCAGGTCGTCGTCGCCGCGCAAAGCGTCGTCCGCGTCGCGCTGATCGCCAACGATCCCAAACAGGGCGAGTATCTGCTCGGCCATGGCAGCGGCGTTGCCGTCGCGCCGCGCATGATCGTCACCAACGCGCATGTCGTCGTACCGCTCCGCGAATCGCCCAATATCGCGATCAGCATCGTCCCGTCGTCGGGCAGTCGCCGCTATCCGGGCGAACTCGTCGCGTCCGATACCCGCGCCGATCTTGCATTGATCCGCATGCAGGGCGGCGAAATCACGCCGCTGACGATTTTCACCGGAAGCCCCGACGAAACCGCGCGGGTCGCGGCGATCGGCTATCCCGGCTCGGTCGATCTGGCCGAGAATCTGTCGGCGACCGACCGGGTGAGCCCGATTCCCGCCGTGCGCACCTTCGGCCAGATTTCGGGCGGGCGCAGCCGCCGCGACGTCGACACGCTGCTTCACACAGCAGCAATGGCGCGCGGCAATTCGGGCGGGCCGCTGGTCGATGAGTGCGGCCGGGTGATCGGGATCAACAGCTTCGGCTCGCTCGCCGAGGCGAACGACGCCGAATTCGGTTTTGCCATTTCCGCGCGCGAGATCATCCCCTTCCTCAGGGCCAACAGCGTCCAGCCGCAGATCACAACCGAGCGCTGCGTACCCGCCACCCAGCGCGCCCTGCAAAGCGCCGCCGAACAGAATCGCGAGGCCTTTATCGAGGCGGAGCGCGAGCGGCAGCGGCTCTACGAAGCGCGCGAGCTGCAACTCGCGCTCGCTGTGGCGCTGATCGTGATCGGCGCGCTGCTGCTCGCGGGCGGTGTCGTCGCCATGCTCTACAAGAACAAATGGCGGCGCGGCGCGCTGGTCGGCACGGTTTCGATCGGCGTCGGAATCGGGCTGATGGCGGCGTCGGTCTATGTTTTCGTCAACCGGCCGAGCCTTGCGCTGGCCGATGCTTCGGCTGCGACCGCAAGCGATGCGGATGCGGCCGAAGCGCCGGCCGAGGAAGCCGATCCGGAGGCCGGGGCGGAGGCTTCCGAATAGCCATGGGAAAACTTGCGCCTCTTCGTCTTGCATCGCAGCATGACCCTTGCTAGGTGCCCCGCAGCCGTAGCGGGGTCGCTTTGCCGCTCCCTTTTCTATGGACCTTAGTCATCCTCTTTAGGGGCGAATCTGCGCGTGGATATTTCCGGCGGAATCAAGGCCAGCCTCGCAGGCCGCTATGCAGCGGCCCTGTTCGAACTGGCCGGAGAGAATAAACAGCTCGACGCTGTCGAATCGAGCCTTGCCAAGGTCAAGGCGGCGCTTGCCGAATCGGTCGAGTTTGCAGAGCTAACGACGAGCCCGCTCGTCGGGCGCGCGGCGGCGGTGACGTCGGCCATTGCGGTCGCCGATTCGCTCGGCCTCGATCCGCTGACCAAGAATTTCCTCGGCACGCTCGCCGAAAATCGCAGGCTCGCCCAGCTGGGCGCCGCGATCCGCGCCTTCTCGACCATCGCCGCCCAGTATCGCGGCGAGGCGAACGCCGAAGTCGCTTCGGCCCATCCGCTTACCGACGATCAGGTCGCCGCGCTCAAGGCCAAGCTGAAAAGCCTTGCGGGCCGCGATGTGAATGTCGACATGACTGTCGACCCCTCGCTGCTGGGCGGCCTCGTCGTTCGCATGGGCAGCCGGATGATCGACGGCTCTATCCGCACCAAATTAAACTCGCTTGCTAGCGCCATGAAAGGCTGACGATGGACATCAACGCTGCAGAAATTTCCAAGGTCATCAAGGACCAGATCGCCGGTTTCGGCACCGAGGCGCAGGTCTCGGAAATCGGCACCGTGCTTTCGGTCGGTGACGGCATCGCCCGCGTCCATGGCCTCGATAACGTCCAGGCCGGCGAAATGGTCGCCTTCGACAATGGCGTGCAGGGCATGGCGCTCAACCTTGAGGCCGACAATGTCGGCATCGTGATCTTCGGCTCAGACGCCGAGATCAAGGAAGGCGACACCGTCAAGCGCACCGAGACGATTGTGGACGTTCCCGTCGGAAAGGGTCTCCTCGGCCGCGTTGTCGACGGCCTCGGCAATCCTATCGACGGCAAGGGCCCGCTGACTGACGTGAGGCGCTCACGCGTTGAAGTGAAAGCGCCGGGCATCATCCCGCGCAAATCGGTACATGAGCCTGTGCAGACCGGCCTCAAGGCGCTCGACGCTCTCGTTCCCGTCGGCCGCGGCCAGCGCGAACTGATCATCGGCGATCGCCAGACCGGCAAGACCGCCGTCGCCATCGACACCTTCATCAACCAGAAGGGCGCCAATGCCGGCGACGACGAGAACAAGAAGCTGTATTGCATCTATGTCGCTATCGGCCAGAAGCGCTCAACGGTTGCGCAGATCGTTCGCCAGCTCGAAGAAAATGGCGCGATGGAATATTCCATCGTCGTCGCGGCCACGGCCTCCGAGCCGGCCCCGCTCCAGTATCTTGCGCCTTATACCGGGTGCACGATGGGCGAATATTTCCGCGACAACGGCATGCACGCCTGTATCGTTTACGACGATCTTTCCAAACAGGCCGTGGCCTATCGCCAGATGTCGCTGCTGCTGCGCCGCCCTCCGGGCCGTGAAGCCTATCCGGGCGACGTGTTCTATCTTCACTCTCGTTTGCTCGAGCGTGCCGCCAAGATGAACGAAGAAAATGGTTCGGGCTCGATGACGGCGCTGCCGATCATCGAAACCCAGGCCGGCGACGTTTCGGCCTATATCCCGACCAACGTGATCTCGATCACCGACGGCCAGATCTTCCTTGAAACCGAGCTTTTCTACCAGGGCATCCGCCCGGCCATTAACGTGGGCCTTTCGGTCAGCCGCGTTGGCTCGGCCGCGCAAACCAAGGCGATGAAAAAGGTGTCGGGTTCGATCAAGCTCGAGCTCGCCCAGTATCGCGAAATGGCGGCCTTCGCCCAGTTCGGTTCGGATCTCGACGCTTCGACGCAAAAACTGCTCAATCGCGGCGCGCGGCTCACCGAGCTCCTGAAGCAGAAGCAGTTTTCGCCAATGCCGATGGAAGAGCAGGTCGTATCGATCTTCTCGGGCGTGAACGGCTATCTCGATGGCATCGCCACCGAACAGGTGACCCATTTCGAAGAGAGCTTCATGAGCCATATGCGCCACGATCACGCCGATGTGCTCACGACGATCCGCGACACCGAGAAGCTTGAGGATGATACGTCGGACAAACTGAAGACCATTCTCGACGCTTTCGTGAAGACGTTCGCCTAAGCACCTGACGCAAAAGGGAATAGCACCACGTGGCTAGCCTCAAGGAACTCAAAGGCAGGATCGCCTCGGTCAAGTCGACCCAGAAGATCACCAAGGCCAAGCAGATGGTCGCCGCCTCCAAGCTGCGCCGGGCGCAGGCCGCGGCGGAAGCTGCGCGTCCCTATGCCGAGCGGCTCGAAAAGGTGATGGGCAATCTCGCTTCGAAAGTCTCGATGAGCGCGGATGCGCCCAAGCTGCTCGCCGGGACCGGCGAGAACCAGCGCCATCTGCTCGTCGTCTGCACCTCCGACCGGGGCCTGTGCGGTGGTTTCAACGCGAACATCGTCAAGGAAGCACGAATCAAGGCCGAAGCGCTGGTCGCGCAGGGCAAGGACGTCACTTTCTACATGGTCGGCCGCAAGGGCCGCCCGGTGATCACGCGTAACTATCCGGGCATGATCGTCCATAATTTCGACACGACAGAGATCAAACGGCCGAGCTTCGATGACGCCAAGGAAATCGCCGCCGAGCTTACCGAACGGCTCGAAAGGGGCGATTTCGACGCCGCATGGCTGTTCTATTCGAAATTCCGCTCGCCGCTCGTCCAGGAACCGCAGACCCAGCAGCTCATCCCGGTGGCGGTCGATGAAAATGCCGCCGTCGATGGCAAGGCCGCAATCGAATACGAACCCGATAAGGACGAAATCCTCGCCGACCTGCTGCCGCGCAATCTGGCGATCCAGGTTTTCCGCGCGCTGCTCGAAAACGGCGCGTCCGAGCAGGGCGCGTCGATGACCGCGATGGACAATGCCACGCGCAACGCTGGCGAGCTGATCGACAATCTGACCATCGAATACAACCGGACCCGGCAGGCGGTGATCACCACCGAACTCGTCGAAATCATTTCGGGCGCCGAAGCGCTCTAGAGCTAAGAAGGCAAAGAGGTAGAAATCATGGCCACCACCAACAATGTCGGCACGATCTCGCAGGTCATTGGCGCTGTCGTCGATGTGAGCTTCCCGGGCGAACTGCCCAATATTCTTGGCGCGCTCGAGACCGACAATAACGGCAATCGCCTCGTCCTCGAGGTCGCCCAGCATCTCGGCGAGAATATGGTCCGCACGATCGCCATGGACGCGACCGAAGGCCTGACCCGTGGCCAGGAAGTGACCGATACCGGCGCGCAAATCCGCATGCCGGTCGGCCCCGAAACGCTTGGCCGGATCATGAACGTCATCGGCGAGCCGATCGACGAACTCGGCCCCATCGGCGCCAAGCAGACCGCGCCGATCCATGCCGAAGCCCCGCCCTTTGTCGACCAGTCGACCGATGCGGAAATTCTCGTCACAGGTATCAAGGTCGTCGATCTGCTCGCGCCATACGCCAAGGGCGGCAAGATCGGCCTGTTCGGCGGCGCCGGCGTCGGCAAGACCGTGCTCATCCAGGAACTGATCAATAACATCGCCAAGGGCCATGGTGGCACCTCGGTGTTCGCCGGTGTCGGCGAGCGTACCCGTGAGGGCAACGATCTCTATCACGAATTTCTCGACGCGGGCGTTATCGCCAAGGACGAAAACGGCGTTGCGACGTCGGAAGGCTCCAAGGTGGCTCTCGTCTACGGCCAGATGAACGAGCCTCCCGGGGCGCGTGCCCGCGTTGCGCTTTCGGGCCTGACCATCGCCGAATATTTCCGCGATCAGGAAGGCCAGGACGTGCTCTTCTTCGTCGACAACATCTTCCGCTTCACCCAGGCGGGCTCGGAAGTGTCGGCGCTGCTCGGCCGTATTCCCTCGGCCGTGGGCTATCAGCCGACGCTCGCCACCGACATGGGCAATTTGCAGGAACGCATCACCTCGACCAACAAGGGCTCGATCACGTCGGTCCAGGCCATCTACGTTCCCGCGGATGACCTTACCGATCCGGCGCCTGCCACCTCCTTCGCTCACTTGGACGCCACGACGGTTTTGAACCGCGCGATTTCGGAGCTGGGCATCTACCCGGCGGTCGATCCGCTCGATTCTACGAGCCGCGTTCTCGAACCGCGCGTTGTCGGCCAGGAACATTACGAAACCGCCCGCGCCGTCCAGGAAACGCTGCAGCGCTACAAATCGCTGCAGGACATCATCGCCATTCTCGGCATGGACGAGCTTTCGGAAGAAGATAAGCTGATCGTCGCGCGCGCGCGCAAGATCCAGCGCTTCCTGTCGCAGCCCTTCCATGTTGCAGAGGTCTTCACCGGCCTTTCCGGCAAGTTCGTCGAGCTCGAAGACACGATCCGCAGCTTCAAGGAAGTCGTCGAAGGCAAGCATGACGACCTGCCCGAAGCCGCCTTCTATATGGTCGGCGGTATCGACGAAGCCCGCGAAAAGGCCGCGAAACTGGCTGCGGAGGCCGCGTAATCATGGCGCTCCATTTCGAGCTCGTCACGCCCGAGAAGCTTCTCCGTTCGGAGGAAGTCCATATGGTCGTCGTTCCCGGCACCGAGGGTGATTTCGGCGTGCTCGAACGCCATGCGCCGGTGATGTCGACAATCCGCGACGGCGAAATCAAGATCTTCGCCAGCGCGGGTGCAACGCCGAAAACGATCCGCGTCGAGGGCGGCTTTGCCGAGGTCAACGCCCAAGGCCTGACCATCCTCGCCGAAAAGGTCGTCGAAGAAGATTAGAAGCGCGCGCCGCACAAGCCGGCGCGTCCCCTTCCCTGCCCGCTCTAAAGCCTTAGCATTCCCTCGATCCCGGTGACCGAGGCGCCGCCGATATGGATATCGGCGCCGTCGATGCGCACGCTGATCTTGCCGTCGCGACCGATCTGGCGGCCCTGGCTGGCCATATAGGTATCGCCATCGCCGATCTGGCCGCCCACCAACCGATAGGCCGCAACCGCGCCGTTGCCGCTGCCGCACACCGGGTCTTCCGGGATACCGTCTGCTGGGGCGAAGGAGCGAACCATGACCGCGCCGTCCGCGCCGCAGCCGAACACCGTCAGGCCCGTGCCCTTGTGGCGTTCCGAATAAGCGGCGAGGCGCGTCAGATCAGGGCGCAGCTGTTCGACCTCCGCGATGCCGCCAAGCTCGGCAATCGTCCAGACCGGACCGACATTGACGGCGGCCGGCACCGCACGAACCGTCACGTCCGCACCCAGCAGGGCAACGACCTCATCGGCTTCCGGCGCTTCTTCGACGGCATAGGTGGGGAGCCGGAACGACAGTCCGTCCTTCTGCCAATCATCGGCGACGGCGAGTTCGACGAGCCCAAGCTTGCAATGCTGAACCAGCCGCCCCGCTTTGGGCATCGCGAGCCCGGCTTCGAGCACGGCATGCGCCGTCCCCAAGGTCGGGTGGCCGGCAAAGGGCAGTTCCGCGCGCGGGGTGAAAATGCGGACCGTATAGTCGGCACCCTCCACTTGCGGCGGCAAGACGACGGTCGTTTCCGAAAGGTTGGTCCAGGCAGCGAAACGTTGCATCGCCGTATCGTCGAGTCCCTCGGCGTCCAGCACCACCGCGACCGGATTGCCGAGCAACGGCACGGCGGTGAACACATCGACCTGTTTGAATGCGCGATCGCGAGACATGACTGGGCTCCTGGCTTGAAGAAGTCCGGGTTATATCGTAAAATAGCAATATTAAAATATGAAAAGCCTTGCCGCCATGAAAGATGCGCTTGATCGCCAGCTGAAAGCGATCGCCAATCCACACCGCCGCCAGATCCTGGAATGGCTGAAGGACCCGCGCGCTCATTTTCCGCCGCAGGTCGACGGAGACCTTGTGGAAGACGGGGCTTGCGCCGTTTTCATTATGGATAAGCTCGGTCTCGCCCAGCCGACGACGGCCCAGCACCTCAAGGTGCTGGTCGATGCGGACCTCATCCTGCCCAAGCGCATCAAGCAATGGACCTTCTATCGGCGCGACGACGCAGCCATCGCTGGCCTCAGAAAAATGCTGGCCGAGAGGCTCTAGCGAACGGCCGGCATCCGGTGGCGGCTCCAGAGCCATAGTCCGGCGGCGATAATCAATGCCGCACCGCTCAGTGCAAGCGGATCCGGATAGTCCTTATAGAAGAGCACCCCCAGCCCCAGTGCGACGAGGATCTGGACATAGGTCATCGGCGCAGTGACCGCCGCCGAGGCTTTGGTGGTCGCGAGATAGATCAGCATAAGGGCGATCGTCGCGGTGCCCGCCACCATGGCGATGCGGGCCACGATCGTCCAGTCAGGGACAGTGACGCGCAGCGCCTCTAAGCCGCTGAAATGGCCGATCGTCGTCGCCACCACCAGCACCGGAATAGCGATCGCCGACACCAGCAGTTGCATCAGCAGCGCCGATCCGGCTTGCGAGACCATGCGATTCAAGATCATGTTCAGCGACATGCCGATCGCCGTCCCTATGGGCAGCAGCGCCGCCCAGCCGAGCGCCGCAAAATTCGGCCGCAGCACCATGAGCACGCCGGCAAAGGCGACCAGGGTGGCGATCCAGGCGGCCAGCGGCATCCTTTCGCGCAGGATCAGCGCCGAAAAGAGCGCGGCGAACATCGGCGAGGTGAACTGGATCGCCGTCGCATCGGCCAGCGGCATGAGGAATATTGCGCTGAAGAAGCACACCGAGCCCAGCGAAATCGTGACCCCACGAGCAAGCTGGATCCAGGGCATTGGGCAGCGCAGTCCCTTTTTTCCCTCGACGATCAGCAGGGCGACAAGCAGCCCGGCGGTCCCGATAACGTAGCGAAGCAGCGAAACCGCCGTCCCCGGCCAGGCCCCCGCGATAGATTTTATGATGGCGTCACCGACCGAAAGTCCCGCAAAACCTAGCATCGCAAGCATCAGGCCCATCGCCACATGATCGCTCGAATACCCGGAATTCCGCACTTTTTGAGGGTTCTCCGCAGCCATCGCCTTCCTTTGCCTTCCATTAGTCAATTGTCAAAGTTTTCAATCTATTCACCATGCCGTCTTGGCTCGCATTGCGCGGGCGACAGAATTTGAGGGACGGAATGAGCGCATTTGGACGTAAAGGCGGCCCGGGAAAGAAATCCTCGTTTGGCGTAGCACGCCCGATGAAGGGTGGCGGCAATAGCCAGCCCGCTTCCGACGATGCCGATGGCGGCGAACAGTTCCCGCCGATAGATTCGCTCGACCTCCCTTCCGGCGAGGAGGACGGCAGCTTTGCCCCGCTCGACGGCGACGCGATGTCGAAGCTCAACGAGCGCCAGAATTCCGTCAATGCCGCTCCCGAGGAAGCCCAGGGCTTCGAAGCCTCGGTCCACAAGATCAAGGAACAGGTGCTGCCGCGCTTGCTCGAACGCGTCGATCCGGAAGCTGCGGCGACGCTGACCAAGGACGAATTGGCCGAAGAATTCCGGCCAATAATTTCCGAAGTGCTGGCGGAGCTCAAGATCACACTCAACCGCCGCGAGCAGTTCGCGCTCGAAAAAGTGCTGGTCGACGAACTGCTCGGCCTGGGTCCGCTCGAAGAGCTGCTGAACGACCCGGACATCAACGACATCATGGTCAACGGCCCGGAGCAAACCTATATTGAGCGCAAGGGCAAGCTCGAGCTCGCGAGCATCAAGTTCCGCGACGAACACCATCTTCTCCAGATCGCACAACGCATCTGCAACGCGGTCGGTCGCCGTGTCGATCAGACGACGCCGCTCGCCGATGCCCGTCTCGCCGACGGTTCTCGTGTGAACGTTATCGTTCCGCCGCTGTCGCTGCGCGGTACCGCGATCTCGATTCGTAAATTCTCCGACAAACCGATCACCATCGACATGATGCAGAAATTCGGTTCGATGTCGGAAAAGATGTCGACCTTCCTCAAGGTCGCCGGCGCCAGCCGCTTCAACATCGTCATCTCCGGCGGCACGGGCTCGGGTAAAACCACGATGCTCAACGCGCTTTCAAAGATGATCGATCCGGGCGAGCGCGTGCTGACAATCGAGGATGCCGCCGAACTACGGCTGCAGCAGCCCCACTGGCTGCCACTTGAAACCCGTCCGGCCAACCTCGAAGGCAAGGGTGAAATCGGCATCGGCGATCTTGTGAAGAACGCCCTGCGTATGCGTCCCGACCGTATCATCCTCGGCGAAATTCGCGGGTCGGAATGTTTCGACCTGCTCGCCGCCATGAACACGGGCCATGATGGCTCGATGTGTACGCTTCACTCCAACAGCCCGCGCGAATGCCTCGGCCGTATGGAAAACATGGTCATGATGGGCGACATCAAGATCCCGAAAGAGGCGATCAGTCGCCAAATCGCGGACTCGGTGGATCTCATCGTCCAGGTGAAACGCCTTCGCGATGGTTCGCGCCGCACGACCAACATCACTGAGGTGATCGGCATGGAAGGCGAAGTCATCGTCACCCAGGAACTGTTCAAGTTCGAATATCAGGGCGAAGGTGACGACGGCAAGATCGTCGGCGAATATACGTCGATGGGCCTGCGTCCCTATACGCTGGAAAAGGCCAAGGCCTTCGGTTTCGAACAGCCCTGCCTGGAAGCCTGCCTCTAATCAGACGCCCTGCCGCGCGAGCGCGGCCGCCATCCGCTCCTTCGCCGGCTTGTCGGTGAACGGAAAGGATCGTGCGCACCGAGCGCGACCGCTTCCTCGGCCAGATGTTGGGAGCGGCCGACCTCCACGCAATGGCGAGCGCCAAGGCCACCTGACGGTCCGTTTCAAAAACTATGCCCCGCGGTCTTTGCCGGATCGCAGGGCTATTCATTGTCAGGCGTGGGCTGCGAGGATGACCATCATCAGCGCGCCGACCAGCGACAATATCATGACCAGCGGCCAGTGGACCCAGCCGACCCTGTCCAGCGTAGCGCGGTTGTTGCGGCGCCGATCCATCCATGCCGACCATCCGACCAGCGCCAAGAGCGCGCCCGCCGCGGCGAAATAGGCCTCCACCGAACCCTCGTTATTTGTTGAGCTTGTCGATCTGATCCTGAAGCTGGGCAAGCTGGGCCTTAAGCGCTTCGACCTCGTTATCGCGGCCGCCAACGGCAGGCTCCCCCTTGCCATCGGGCTGAAACGCGCCAGCGGCGGCTTCGAACATTTCCATGTTTCGACGTGCGATTTCGCCGAACGGACCGGAGCCGAAGGCCCCTTCCATGGCGTCGCGGAATTTCGCCTGATTGCGCTGGAAGGCTTCCATCGAGGCTTCCAGATATTGCGGCACCATCGCCGACATCGAATTGCCATACATCCCGATCAGCTGGCGCAGAAACGAAACGGGCAGCATATTCTGACCGTGACTTTCCTCTTCCATGATGATCTGGGTCAGCACATTATGCGTGATGTCGTCGCCCGACTTCGCGTCGATTACCTGAAAATCGCGCTTGTCGCGGATCATCCCACCCAGATGATCGAGCGTGATATAGCTCGAACTTTCGGTGTTATAGAGCCGCCTGTTCGCGTACTTCTTGATAATGACCGTTTCGGAATCGGAACCGGATTTCGCCATAATTCTCTCCAAATAAGACTATCGCCTAGCACCGGGAGATACTGCACTGCAACAAAAACCCCGCCCCCTCCCGCTTTTCCTAGAGTTGCTGCGCAGCGAAACTGCAGCATCGCCGGACAGGCTCGACGCTGCCTTGAAGGGGGTAAAGGCCTATCAACAGGCCGCGCGACCGCCGGCTCCTCCGGCCATGCCGGTCGTGGCCGAAAAGGGGCGTGCGAGGCTGATCGACTATGGCAACGGGATGGGCAAGAACGGGCCCGTCGCGGTATTCGTGCCCTCGCTCATCAACCCGCCGGGCATCCTGGATCTCGCCATGGACAACTCGCTGATGCGCTGGCTCTCGGCACAGGGCGTGCACGCCTATCTCGTCGATTGGGGGGCGCCTGCGCCGGGCGAGCGCGACCTGACCATAGCCGGCCATGTCGAAGAAATTCTGGTGCCGTTGCTCGATGCGCTGGACGACCCCTTCCACCTCGCCGGCTATTGCCTGGGCGGAACGATGGCAGCGGGCGCGGCGGTGCTCCGCCCACCGCTGTCCCTGACGATGATTGCGACGCCATGGCACTTTGCAGGATTCCCCGATGAGGCCCGACAAGGGCTCGCCGATATGTGGGCGAGCGCCCGGCCGATCGCCGAGGAACTCGGCGCGCTGCCGATGGAAGTGTTGCAGACGGCCTTTTGGCGGCTGGATCCTGCGCGCACAGTCGGCAAGTTCGAGATGTTCGGCCGTATCGATCCGGCCAGCGCCAAGGCCCGCGCTTTCGTGGCGCTGGAAGACTGGGCCAATGACGGCGCGCCGCTGACCCTCGGTGCGGGTCGCGAACTGGTCGAAGATCTGTTCCAGAACGATGCGACCGGCAAAGGGAATTGGCAGATCGGTGGGAAGACCGTCGACCCCGCCGCCCTACCGTGCCCCGTGCTCGACATCGTTTCGACCACCGATCGCATCGTCCCGGAGGCGACGGCGGCGCGCGCGGGCACGGTTCTCACGCTTGCGCAGGGGCATGTCGGTATGGTCGTCGGCGGCAAGGGACGCGACGCTTTATGGCAGCCGCTCGCGGAATGGCTTTCGCAGGTGCAGCACGGGTGATAGAAGGCCCGCCGACTCTCTAGCCACACCGATACGCAAGGATTTTCGCCATGACCGACGTCGTCATCACAGCCGCCAAGCGCACACCCGTGGGCAGCTTTCTCGGCGCCTTCGCCGCAACGCCCGCCCATGAACTGGGCCGCGTCGCGATCGAGGCGGCATTGTCCCAGGCCGGCGTCGATGCCGGCGATGTCTCCGAAGTCATCCTCGGCCAGGTGCTAACCGCCGCGCAGGGCCAGAATCCGGCGCGTCAGGCCTCAATGGCCGCAGGCGTACCCAAGGAAATCCCCGCCTGGGGCGTCAACCAGGTTTGCGGTTCGGGCCTGCGCGCGGTTGCGCTGGCCGCCCAGGCGGTCGCGACCGGCGACAGCGAAATCGTCGTCGCAGGCGGCCAGGAATCGATGTCGCTTTCGACGCATGCCCAGAATATGCGCGGCGGCACGAAGATGGGCGACCTCTCGCTGATCGACACGATGATCAAGGACGGGCTGACCGACGTCTTCAATGGCTATCATATGGGCATCACTGCGGAAAATCTCGCCGAGCAATATCAGGTGACCCGCGAAGACCAGGACGCCTTCGCGGCGCGCTCCCAGAATCTGGCGGAAGCGGCGCGCGCGGCGGGCAAGTTCAAGGACGAGATCGCACCGGTGACGGTAAAAAACCGCAAGGGCGAAACCATTGTCGAGCATGACGAATATATCCGCGAAGGCGTAACCGCAGAAGGCCTTGCCGGCCTGCGCCCGGCCTTCAAGAAGGATGGCACCGTCACGGCGGCAAACGCCAGCGGCATCAACGACGGCGCCGCAGCGCTTGTCGTGATGAGCGCCGAGGAGGCTGAAAAGCGCGGCCAGCCGGTGCTCGCCCGTATCGCGAGCTGGGCTTCGGCCGGCGTCGATCCTTCGATCATGGGCATCGGCCCGGTTCCCGCCACCCGGCGCGCGCTGGAAAAGGCAGGTTGGACCATCGCCGATCTCGATCTGATCGAAGCCAACGAAGCCTTTGCGAGCCAAGCACTGTCGGTCGGCAAGGAACTCGGCTGGGACGCGGACAAGGTCAACGTCAATGGCGGCGCAATCGCCATCGGCCATCCGATCGGCGCTTCGGGCGCCCGCGTGCTGACCACCCTGCTCTACGCAATGGAGAAGCGCGACGCCAAGAAGGGCCTCGCCACGCTGTGCATCGGCGGCGGCATGGGCATCGCGATGTGCGTCGAGCGGTAGAATTGCGCTAAGCTGAAATCGCGAGAATAGACGGTCGCATGGGCGACTATCTGATCCTCCTCGCCATCGTTCTGGGCGTAAACCTGCTCCCCGCTTTCGGGCCACCGACATGGTCGATCGTCGTCCTGTTCGGTTTGCAGACTGATCATCCGATCGCGCCGGTCGTGCTGGTTGCGGCACTGGCGGCGGCGCTCGGCCGCTATTTGCTCGCCCTCGCCTTCCGGCTGCTCGGCGACCGGCTTTCGACGAAGACGCGCGATAATCTGGCCGCCGCGCGCGAGGCTCTGGAACGCCGGCGCCATGCCATGCTCCTGGCGATCGGACTGTTCGTGCTCTCTCCCGTACCCTCGGCGCAACTGTTCGAGGCGGCGGGGCTGGCCCGGGTGAGGCTACTCCCCTTCACCGCCGCCTTTTTCGCAGGCCGGACCGTATCTTACGCGATCTACGCCTATTCGGCGCGAGAGATTCGCGGAACGAGCGTCGGCGACAGCCTGTTCGAGCATCTTGCAAGCCCCTGGGGCATCGCCGTCCAGATCGCGATGCTCGCCCTGCTCGTGCTGTTCGCGCGCCTGGACTGGCGAAAAATCCTCAAATCCTGATTGCGGCGCACCATGCCGGAATCCCTCCTTTCTCGTATTCCAATTGCGAAACCACCGATAATTATTTTGCACTGCAACAAACCGTAACCCTGTGGTAAGGGTAGCGCGCTAGGCCCAGTGCAGGAATTGACATTACTGTATTGGTATATTAGTGCACTAATACAATAACGATAAACCCAACGAGGTTCAGGAATGTTCGACAAAATCGCTCTTGCGGGCGGAGCCCTTGCCCTTGCCGTTGGCGGATATGCCAGCGACATCTTCGGATCGGATACGTCCGAGGCCGCCCAGGGCCGCATCTATCATTATGTACGCAGCAACCGGGACGGCACCGAGCCCGAGCATGTCTATGTGTATCGCGCCGCCAGCAACCGGCTGGAAGTCTACAAGGCGCGCGAACATTGTACGCCTGCCGCCTTCGCGACCGCCTGGGTGGACGGAGACACCGGCCGCGCGACGATGATCCAGAGCGGCTGGCTGATGCCCAACGCCCGGCACGAAAATTTCACGACGCTCGCCTTTGACAATGAGGCGAGCCGCCTCAGCGTCGATGCCGCTCTGCCGAACCACGCCGTGCACCAACAGGTTCGCGTCGAGGACCCGGTCTATCACCTTTACGATTTCGACCTCGCTTCATTATCGGTCCAGACGATGGGCCTGGACGATCCGCGCGCGGGCTTTGCCTTCGGCCTGCCGCTGGTGCTGACCCAGCCCGATGCCGACGGCCGCCATCTCACCCATCTTGGCCGGGCCGAAGCAACCTTCGTTCGCGCCGAGGATTATCACGGCACGCCGGCGCTGCGGTTTGAGGTCGGCGGATCCGCCTTTGGAAATAATGGCGGCCCGCTCTGGCTCGACGCCGACACGCATCATGTGCTCGGCGCCGAATGGGGTATCCCCAACCATGCCGGGATGGAGGATTTCGCGATCCGGCTGACCGATGTGCAGGACAGCGGCGAGGCCGGCTGGACGCGGCTCCTCACTGAACATTTCGAAGGCTGCGGCACCACCTGAGCCGAATTGCTTTCGCCGGGACACGGCCTTAGCCTGGCGGGATGAAACCATTCACCCGCGCGGCCATTGCCGTTTGCCTAGCCGGATTGACCGCCTGCGCCATGCCCGAGGATAGCTCGACCGCCTCTCCGCCGCCCTCGGCCGAGATCATGACCTGGGACGATCTTTACGCGCGTCCCAAGTCGGAAACCGATATCCGTATCGCCTATGGCGAGGGCGACCTGCAATTCTCCGAACTCTGGCTGCCCGACGGCGAAGGTCCGCATCCGACCGTTTTCATGATCCATGGCGGCTGCTGGCAGACCGATATCGCCGAGCGCGACATCATGAACTGGATCGCCGGCGATTTGCGGGATCGCGGAATCGCCGTCTGGAATATCGAATATCGCGGTGTCGACCGCGAAGGTGGCGGCTATCCGGGCACCTATGACGATGTCCTGCGGGCCGCCGACTCACTGATCCAGAACGGCGAACGCTACAATCTCGACCTCAGCAATGTCGTCGCGATCGGCCATTCTGCCGGCGGGCATCTCGCCCTTTGGCTCGCGGCGCGGCAAAATGCGCTGCCCGGCGATGGCGTACTTGCTATCATGCGCCTGCCGATCGGCACCGTCATCAGCCAGGGCGGACTGCCGGATCTCGAAGCCGGTATGGGCCGGGAAGGCCATGCCTGCGGCACCGAAGCGCCGCGGCTCATGCTGGGAAACCGGCCGGAACTTACCTCGCCGCAGCGGATGCCGGCGGGATCGGCACGCCAGGTTCTCGTCAACGCAACACGCGATCGGATCGCGCCGCCCGCCTACGCCGAAGCCTATCGCAACGCCAATCTCGCCCGCGACGTGACCGATATCGACTTGGTGACGATCCCCGGCGAGGGCCATGTCGAGCTGATCACGCCCGGCACGGCGAGCTGGGAACGGCAGGTCCGGCTGATCGAGGAGGCCCTGGGCCGGTGAAGCTCGAGGACGCCAGAGCGCTCGACAACGACGATCCGCTGGCCCGATTTCGCGACGCGTTCGTCCTTCCCGAAGGCCTGATCTATCTGGACGGTAATTCGCTGGGCGCGCTGCCCAAGGCGACGATCACTGCGCAGCGCGACGCGGTCGAACGGCAATGGGGCACGGACCTTATCACCAGCTGGAACGCGAACGACTGGATCGGCGCGCCCGAGCGCGTCGGCGCGAAGATCGCGCAGCTTATCGGGGCCAAGGCGAACGAAGTGATCGTCACCGATTCGGTCTCGGTGAACCTCTTCAAGCTGATCGTCGCGGCATCGCGCTATCAAGGCGATCGCGCCCAGATCCTGACCGAGCCCGGCAACTTTCCAACCGATCTCTACACGGCGGGCGGCGCAGCGGGCATCCTTCAAGAACAGGCGGTGCACACCGAACAGGCCGGCGACATCGCCGACGCGCTCGGCGCCGATACGGCGCTGCTGATGCTGACCCATGTCCACTACAAGACCGGCGCGCGACACGAGATGGAAGTGCTGACCGAGGCCGCGCACAAGGCGGGCGCTTTGACGCTTTGGGATTTGAGCCACAGCGTCGGCGCCATTCCGGTCGATTTGGGCGGCGCGGACGCCGATCTCGCCGTCGGCTGCGGCTATAAATATCTCAATGGCGGGCCCGGCGCGCCGGCCTTTCTCTATGTTCGCGAAGATTTGCAGGAGCAGCTCGTCTCGCCGCTATCGGGTTGGATGGGCCATGCCGCGCCGTTTGAATTTCGCGACGATTATGCGCCCGCTCCAGGCATCCGGCGCTTCCTGTGCGGCACGCCGCCGATCCTCAGCCTGCTGGCGCTCGAGACCGCGGCCGACCTGTTCCTCGAAACCGATATCGAGGCGCTGGCGGCGAAATCGGCGGCGCTGTTCGAACTGTTCGCCGAACGTATCGATGAACGTTGCGATGGCCACGGGCTGACGCTGATCACGCCGAGCGAGCCCGAACACCGCGGCAGCCATATTTCCTACACGCATCCTGATGGTTGGCCGATCATGCAGGCGCTGATCGAACGCGGCGTGATTGGCGATTTCCGCGCGCCCGATATCCTGCGTTTCGGCTTGACGCCGCTCTATACCGGCTATGCCGATATCTGGCGGGCGACGGAGATACTCGGGGATATCCTCGACAGCGGCATCTGGCGCGAGCCGCGCTTCGCGGAAGCCAAGGCGGTCACCTAGAAAGGCGGGCGCTGCAGCACGACCGTCTCGGCGCCGCGCATGCTCGCGCGGTCGGTCTCCGCGAAACCGAATTTCTTCGCGAGCTCCAGCGAGGCTGTGTTTTCGGGATTGATGATGCAGCAATAGCCGCGATTGGGAAGGTTGGCGTCGCCCCAGGCGAGCGCGGCGGTCAACGCTTCGCTCGCATAGCCCTTGCCATGCGCCCATCGGTCGAACACCCAGCCGCCCTCAGGAATATCGGGCAGCGGCGGTTCGATATCGCGTTCGAACAGGCTGAAACCGAGATTGCCGAGGATCCGGCCGCTCGCCTTTTCCTCGATCATCCAGAATCCGAAGCCGAGCAACACCCAATAGCCGGGGACGCGCGCAAACTTGTCCCACGCCGCGACCCGGTCGAGCGTGCCGCCCATATAGCGCGTCACGGTGGGATCGGAGAGCATCGTACAGAAACTGTCGAAATCCTCGCGCCTGAATTCGCGCAGGATCAGGCGTTCGGTTTCTATGCGCGGCGCGATTATCGCCTGTTCGGTCATGGCCAAGCCCCCTTTCCTGCTTTCCTAACGAGGCCCGCGCGCCGCGAAAATAAAAAACCCGCACCGGCAAGAGGGGGAGGAGCCGGTGCGGGTATCAGGTGACCGCGTCAGGAGTGCGGTCGGGGGTATTCGTTCAGGCCGAATTTAGGCAGCCTTGGCTTCGCTGCGATTCTCGCGGAGCCAGCCAAGAACGTTTTCCGGCGTCGATTCGACATAGGGATCCTCATCGGTGCCATCGTCGTTGATGCCGGGTTCTTCGAACCAGGCGACGATCTCGCCATCCTCAATCACCATTGCATAGCGCCAGCTGCGGTCACCGAAACCGAGATGGTCCTTGTTGATCAGCATACCCATCCGGCGGGTGAAATCGCCCGAACCGTCCGGCAGCATCTTGACCCTGTCGAGGCCGAGATTCTTCGCCCATTGGTACATGACGAAAGCGTCGTTGACCGAGATGCAATAGGTTTCGTCGACGCCCAGCGCCTGAAGGTCGCGATAATGGCGTTCGAAGGCCGGGCACTGCTCGTTGGAGCAAGTCGGCGTGAAGGCGCCGGGCAGCGAAAAGACGACATAACGACCGTTCGAAAACAGATCGCCGGTCTTCACATCCTGCCAGCGGAACGGGTTGTCTACGCCGAGCGATTCGTAACGAACACGGGTCTTGAGGGTTACGTCGGGGACGTGGCGTCCGAGCATTGAAAATCTCCCTTGATTGAAGGCTTGGTTGTTGCTGTGATCTAGGGATTCAATGATCGAAAGCCACGTGGCGTTCCAACGCATTTCACGATAGTCAGTTATCGTAAAACTCAATCAATCGATAATTTTTAATCGGATTGTCGAATTATTCGACCGGTCCGTCCGAACGCCCTTCGACGAACTGATCGACATGAGAATTGCCGGAATGCCGCAAATCCGCCGTCGGCCCGGTCCAGACGATTTCGCCGTCATAAAGCATCGCCACCCGGTCCGAGATTCTCTCGACCGACTGCATGTCATGCGTGATCGCGACCGCGGTAATGCCGAGATCGTGGACCAGCTCGACGATCAGCTTGTTGATGATATCGGCGCGGATCGGATCCAGGCCCGTGGTCGGTTCGTCGAAGAAGACGATCTCCGGCCGGTGGGCGATCGCGCGGGCCAGCGCGACCCGCTTCTGCATGCCGCCCGAAAGCTCGGATGGCCGCAAGTCCAGCACGTCGGCGCCGAGCCCTACCCGCTCGAGATTTTCCTGCGCGACCTTGCGAAGCGCGCCGCCGCGCATATGGCGCCCCTGGGTCAGCGCGAAGGTGACGTTGCGCCAGACGGACAGCGAATCGAACAGGGCGCCGCCCTGGAACAGCATCCCGAACTTGGCGCGCACGCGGTCCCGCTCGGCCGGTTTCATCGCGGTAATCTCTTCGCCATCGACGAAGATCTGCCCGGAATCGGCCTCCATCAGGCCGAGAATGCATTTGAGCGTTACCGATTTGCCGCTGCCCGAGCCGCCGATGATCGTGAACGCCTCTCCCGGTGCGACCGCAAAGCTCACATCGCGCAGTACGGCCTTGGTGCCAAAGCTTTTCGAAACGCCGCGCAGTTCGATCTTGGGGATATCCGCCATCAGCCGAACGCCGCCACGGTGAGCACAAGATTGGAAAGCAGGATCAGGACGAAGGCCCAAACCACGGCATCGGTCGTCGCGCGGCCGACCCCCGCCGCGCCGCCCGCCGTGCGGACGCCCGCATAGCAGCCCATCAGCGCGATGAAGAAACCGAACACCGCCGATTTCACCAGCGACATCACGATATCGTCATTCTCCAGGATGTTCGCCGTCATCTCCAGATAGCCGGCCGGATTGAAGCCGAGCTTGTAGACCGACAGCAGATAGCCGCCGAAAATACCGATGACATTGGCGACGCAGACCAGCAGCGGCAGCGCGATGATGCTCGCGAACAGGCGCGGTGCGATCAGATAGCGATAGGGATCGGTCCGCAGGGTCACCATCGCGTCGATCTGCTCGGTGACGCGCATCGTGCCGATCTCGGCGGCCATGGCGGAGGAAACGCGCCCGGCAACCATCAGGCCGGTCAGCACCGGCCCCAGTTCGCGCACCATGCCGATGACGACGATCGCGGGCACCGTCGATTGCGCGTTGAAGCGCATGCCGCCGGTATAGATCTGCTGGGCGAGCGCCATGCCCGTAAAAGCCGCGGTCAGCGCCACCACCGGCAGCGAATACCAGCCGATAGACAGCAACTGTTCCAGCAGCCGCACCGGATAATAGGGCGGCGTCAATCCGCGACGGATCGTCGTCAGCGCGAACAGCGCGATACGGCCAATCGCCGCGAACGCCGCAACGGCCGGTCGCCCGATCGCTGCGAACAAGAAAATAATGGTTCCGATTGCGCCTGCTTCACCCATGCCAGAGCCGCTGATAGCGGCGGCCGAGCCCGGTAAGCAACTCATATTGAGAGAGACCCGACTGGGCCGAGGCTTCCGGCAGGCGATAATCGAGCGCCAGCCAGTCGCCTTCCTTCACATCTGCGCAGCCATCGACCGACACGGCGATAAGGTCCATCGAGACGCGGCCGATCACCGGGCAGTCGGCCTCGCCGCAGCGCGCCGCGCCGGTTCCCGAAAAACCGCGCAGATAGCCGTCGGCATAGCCGATATTGAGGATCGCGAGTTCCATCGCCTCTCCGGCGGTGAAGATCGCGTTATAGCCGACCGTCTCACCCGGGCCGATGGCGCGGCGCTGGATCACCTGGGCTTCGGGAAAGGCGACCTGGCGGATATGCGGGGCCAGCGCTTCGGCCTGGACCCCGCCATAAAGCGCGATACCGGGCCGGGTCAGGTCGAAATGATATTTTTTGCCGAGCGCGATACCCGCCGAATTGGCAAGGCTCATCCGCATCGCGCCGGTGCGCCCGGCGAGCCCTTCGAGTGCCTCGCGCTGCCGCTCATTTTTCGGGTTATCGGCTTCGTCCGCGCAGGCGAGATGGCTCATCAAACTGTCGATCTTCAGCCCGTCGAGCAGGCCCTTGCGCACATCCGCGACCGACAGGCCGAGCCGGTTCATGCCGGTATCGACCATCACGTCGCACGCCCCGCCTCCGGCCGCCTTCCAGCGTTCGATCTGTCCGGGCGAAATGAGGCAGGGCCGTGCGATTCCGGCGAGCGCGGCTTCCATGTCTTCCTCGCGCACGCCGTGAAAGACGGTCAGCGATGCGCCCGCGCACAGATCCGCGATCTCGGCCGCTTCGGCCCAGGTGGCGACGAAGAAATCGCGGCACCCGGCAGTGGCAAGCCGCTCCACCGTTTCGCGCGCGCCAACGCCATAACCATTGGCCTTCACCGCAGCGCCACAGGCAGCAGTGCCGCTCAGCCGGCCCAGCGCGCGCCAATTACCGACCAGCGCCTCGCCGTCCAGCCGGACGCGCAACGGGGACGAAGGGGCATCAACCATTCTCGTCGAAATCGCGTGGCGGGCCGCCGGGAATACCCCACCAGGCGACGATCACCCCGAAGGCCACGATCGTCCAAGTGTACCAGAGCCCGGCGTAGATATCGCCGGTGCGCGCCACGATGATGCCCGCGATCAGCGGCAGAAAGCCGCCCAGATAGCCCGCACCGATATGATAGGGGATCGACATCGAGCTGTAGCGGATTTTCGGCGGAAACATTTCCGTGAGCAGGGCAGCGACCGACCCATAGGTCAACGCAGAGAGTACGGACGAAACCAGAAGCAGCGCGAGTATGCCCAGGATATTGATGAAGGGCGGCGACTGGCGCGAGAAATCGAATCCACGCTGGCCGAGCGCGGCCTGTATCCCGTCGCGCAGCGCCGTTCCATCCGCCAGCCATTCCGGCGTGATCGGAACCGCTTCGCCGCCGACGCTGAGCGCCAGCGCGCCTGCCGGTTCGACATCGTAACGCACGCCGCTCGACGTCAGCGTTTCGAGGATCCGACCGCACTCGCTCTGCTCCCTGCCGAACAGTTCGGCAAAGGGGTCGGTCGTACATTCGGGGCCGGCAACGAACACGGGGTTTGCCGCTGCCGCGCGCGCGAGGCCGGGATTGGCAAGGCTGCCCATTCCCCAGAAGATCGGAAACAGCAGGACGAGCGCCGCCAGCGCGCCGATCATGATCGGTTTCTTGCGGCCGACCTTGTCCGACCACCGCCCGACGATCACGAAAAAGGCCATGGAGACAAAGCCCGCGCCAAACAGGATCAGCTCGACGGTAAGTTCGTCGACGCGCATCGGGCCGCGCAAAAAGGACAGGCCGGAGAAAAAGGCGGTGTACCAGATTGTCGTGAGGACGCCCGTGATGCCGAACAGCGCGACGAAAATCCGTTTCTTGTTGCCGGGATAGCGGAAGCTTTCGGTAAAGGGATTGGCCGAGGTTTCGCCGGCTTCCTTCATCGCCTGGAAAACGGGGCTCTCGGAGAGTTTGAGCCGCATCCAGAGCGAAATGAAAAGCAGGACGATCGAGAGCAGGAAGGGCACGCGCCAGCCCCATGCCGCGAACTCCTCCGCCGGGATCAGGAAGCGGCAGGCGAGGACGACCGCGATGCTGAGCACGAAACCGCCGACAACGCTGGCCTGGATGAAGGACGTATAGAAACCGCGCTTTTCGGGCGGCGCATGTTCGGCGACATAAATGGCGGCGCCCCCATATTCGCCGCCCAGCGCCAAGCCCTGCAATATGCGCAGCAGGATGACGATGATCGGCGCCGCGATGCCGATACTTGCGGCCGACGGGATGAGGCCGACCCCGGCGGTGGCGAAGCCCATCAGGGTGACGGTGACGAGGAAGGTATATTTGCGCCCCAGCCGATCCCCCAGAAACCCGAACAGGATCGCGCCGAGCGGCCGGAAACCGAAGCCGACCGCGAAGCCCGCCCAGACCAGCAGCAATTGCAGTGTCTCGTTTCCGGCCGGGAAAAAGGCCCGGCCGATCAGCGCGGCGAGCGTGCCGTAGATGAAGAAATCATACCATTCGAATACGGTCCCCGCCGAGGACGCCGCGATGACGAGGCGGATTTCCTTCTTGCTGATTTCGGCCGGAACCGCCGGTGCTGCGCTGGCCATGCGGCCTCCCCTCTTTGTCTTTGGGCGCTTTTACGGAGAAAGGCCGCATAACGGCAAGCGGGCTATTCACGCGCAAACCGGCGCGGCATAGTGGGGCATCGCAATTCGACAGGGGTTTGCCATGCACCGCCTAGCTTTCGCCGCCGCTCTGGCGCTTCTCGCCACGCCGCTCGCCGCCCAAACCGTGGCCGAACGCGTCCAGGGCAGCGCGGCGCTGCAGAACGTCCCGGAAATCCCGGCCGATGTCGACGCCGCCGTCCAGCGCTACCAGAATTACCGCAGCGCCCGGTTCGCCGACTGGCTCGGCGACGGATCGATGATCGTGCTCACCCGCTTCGGGACGACGAGCCAGGTGCATCGCGTGACCGAACCGCTCGGCATGCGCCAGCAGCTCACCTTTTTCGACGAACCCGTGCAGGAGGCGATCGCCCAACCCGACACCGATCGCTTCATGCTCATCCACGATACCGGCGGCGACGAATGGTACCAGGTCGACGCCCTGGATCTCGAGGGCAATATGGTCCGGTTTACCGGGCCCGATACGCGTAACGACTCGATCGTCTTTTCCGACGATGGCGCGCTCATGGTCTGGTCGAGCACCGGGCGGGACGGCGCCTATACCCTCTATGCCGCCAACTCCGTCGATCCCGGCAGCCGCCGCGTCGTAGCGACCTTCGACACGCCGATGTTCCCCGCGGATATTTCGGCCGACCGCAGCGCGGTGCTGCTCCAGAATTACCGCTCCAACCGGGATTCGCGCATCTACCTGCTCGACATGGCAAGCGGCGAAGCGACCGAATTCGCGCCGCGCGACGGCGTGGTCGACGAGAACCCGCACTTCGCGCGCCGCGACGGCGCGATCCTCGCCATCTCCAACCGCGACAGCGATTTCCGCCGGCTCGTCGAATTCGACCGCGAAACCGGCGCGATGACGGTCGTCACGCCGGGCCTGCACTGGGACGTCGAGACCTATGACCTTTCCGATAACGGCCGCATCCTCGCCTATGCGGTGAACGAGGAAGGCTTTTCGCGCGTCGTCGTGCAGGATTTCGTCACCCGCCGCGCCCTGCCCCAGCCCGAACTGCCGGCCGGCGTTCTCACCGCGCTCGCTTTCGATCCCGAGAGCGAAAGCCTCGCCGTCAGCCTGGAAACCGCGACCTCCGCCGGCGACGTCTGGGTGTGGGGCGTAACCTCGGGCGAGCTTGTCCGCTGGACGTTATCCGAAATCGGCCCGCTCAATACATCGGACCTTGTCGAGCCCGAGCTGATCCGCTTTGGAAGCTTCGACGGCGTCTCGATCCCCGCCTTCGTCTATCGCCCAGCCGGCGCGACCGGTCCGACGCCGGTGATCATCGACATTCATGGCGGCCCAGAAGGCCAGACCCGGCCCGGCTGGAACCCCGGCGCGCAATATTTCGCAAACACGCTCGGCGCGACGGTGATCCTGCCCAATGTGCGCGGCAGCGACGGCTATGGCACCCAGTATCGCGATCTCGACAACGGTCCCTTACGCGAAGATAGCGTCCGCGATATCGGCGCGCTGCTCGATTCACTGGCCGGCCGGCCGGAGCTCGATATCAGCCGCGTCGCCGTCTACGGCCAAAGCTATGGCGGCTATATGTCGCTCGCGACGATGATCCACTATTCGGATCGCCTCGTCGGCGGCGTCGAGCGCTACGGCATCAGCGATTTCCGCACCTTCCTCCAGAACACCGAAAGCTATCGCCGCGATATGCGCCGCGGCGAATATGGCGACGAACGGACGCCCGAAATGGCCGCGGTATTCGAACGCATCGCGCCGATGAACAATCTCGCGCGGATTACCAAGCCGATGCTGGTGATGGCCGGCGCCAACGACCCGCGCGTGCCGCTGTCGGAAAGCGATCAGGTCGTCGAGGGGCTGCGCGAAGCCGGCGTGCCGACCTGGTACGTCGTCTTCGCCGACGAGGGGCATGGGTTCCGCAAGAAGCCGAACAACGATCTGCGGCACGCGGTCGAGACGGTGTTCCTCAGGGAATTGTTCGGCGAATAGTTCCTCCCCGGGCGCAGCCAAGGGAGGAACTGGGGGCGGCCTTCGCCTGTTCCCTGCATGGTGGAAGGCGGAGGATTCGGATATACCCCGTTGCCCGCACCCGTGAAATGCTCCTGGTGCAGCGATTGGAAAGGCCGCCGGAATGCGCGCGCTCATCATCATCAACGACGCCCCATATGGCACGGAGCGTTGCTACAACGCCCTGCGAGTCGCGCACGCACTGCAGAAACAGGCGAACGCCGAGGTGAACCTGTTTCTCATGGCGGACGCGGTTGCGGCGGCGCGACGCGGGCAGAAACCGCCGGCGGGCTATTACAATATCGAACTGATGCTGAAACGCGTTGTCCGCGGCACTGGCCGGGTGATGCTGTGCGGCACGTGCATGGACGCGCGCGGGTTCGCCCCCGCAGACATGGTCGAAGGGGTCGCGACCAGCAACATGACCGAACTCGCCGACGCGATCGCCGCGGCGGATCGCGTGCTCGTATTCTAGGCGGATTGCCCATTGGAACCGAAACGACAGGATCACTGGACGCGCGTTTACGAGGAGAAATCCCCTTCCGCGGTAAGCTGGTATCAGGCCGAGCCGAAGCCTTCGCTCGACGCGCTCGATCGGTTCGGCGCCGCTCCATCGTCGTCGCTGATCGACGTGGGCGGCGGAGCGTCCAATCTCGTCGACGCGCTGTTGCAGCGAAACTGGCGGGACGTGACGGTTCTCGACATTGCCGCGCCGGCACTCGACGCGGCCAGGCAGCGGCTCGGGCCCGAGGCCGCGAAGGTCCATTGGGAAGTGGCCGACATCACCCAATGGCAACCGACGCGGCCGTACGATGTGTGGCACGACCGGGCCGTATTTCATTTCCTGACCGAACCCGGGCAGCGCGAAGCGTATCGCCGGGCGCTGTCGGCGGGGCTTGCCCCGGGCGGGCTGGCGATCATGGCGACCTTCGCCATGGACGGTCCGGAGAAGTGCAGCGGCCTGCCGGTCCGGCGATACGACCCGGAGAGCCTCGCGAGCGAACTCGGCGGCGCCTTTCGCCTCGTCGAGGGGTGGCGCGAGGAACACGTCACGCCGTGGGGAAGCCGCCAATCGTTCAACTGGTGCGCGCTTCGCCGGACTGACTGAACGTCCGCCCGGCGATGAAGCCCAACAGCGACCTCAGGCGCGCGGTGGAGACGGTGGTTTTTCGGGAGCTGTTCGCGCGCCCGAGCGAATAGCGGTTACGGGCCGCGACGGATCAATTGCGCCTCGCCGCTTTCTCCGGATTTCGCGAATGGGGGACGATCCCCGGCGGAAGCTCGAGCCACTCATGCTGATATTCGGTCCACACCGCTTGCTCCGGCATCGGGAAGTTGCAATCCGCGAAAGCACCCGCGGCTACGCCGATGAGATCGGGAAGGCGTTCGGCTTCCCACCAAAGCGTCGAACCGCATTCGGGGCAAAAATGGAAGGTGACGTCGAACCCGCTCGCCGACGGACGCCTGAACGTCCTCGCTTCCCCGCCCGCCGGCGCGACACAGGATCGTGGAAAGAAGGCGGCTACACTGAACAGCGACCCGGTTCGCCTTTGGCAATCCAGGCAATGGCAAAGCGAAATCTTGGAAGGCTCGCCCGTGCAGCGGAGCAGAAGCTTGCCGCAGTGACAAGAGGCGTCTCGTTCCATGGAGGATGACGAATATCACCAGTTGACCCGCAGACAAAGTGGCCCGCCGGCGCTACAGCGCCGCCTTCGCCTTCTCCCAATCGCGCCCATCGAACGGGACGATCTCCACCTCCAGCCCATGCCCTTCGTCGAGCGCGCGGAGGTTGAGGCTCCAGCAATCGGGGTGCGAGCGCGGCTGGTAGAAGCTCTTGATGCCGCAGGTGGCGCAGAACAGGTGGTTCGCGGCGCCGGTGCCGAAGCGGTAGGAGACGAGCGCGTCGCGGCCGGCGAGCAGCTCGAAATCGTCGTGCGGGATGAACAGGTGCAGGAAGCCGGTCTTGCTGCAGATCGAGCAGTTGCAGTCGAGCACCTCGGGCCGCGCCGCGCGCACTAGCGCCTCGAAGCGGACCGCGCCGCAATGGCAGCCGCCGGTGACGATACGGGATGCCTCCTCGTTCACAAGGCGGCCGCGACAAGACCGTCATTGCGAACCCCGGCGAAAGCCGGGGGAAGCAATCCAGGCCTGAACTGGATTGCCGCGTCGCCTTCGGCTCCTCGCAATGACGTGCTAGACGTCACCCCTCCCCCAGCAACCGCGCGACGATGAAATCCGCCGCGTCCTCCGCCGTCATCTCGACCGTATTCACCCTGATCTCGGCATTCTCGGGCTCTTCATAGGGGCTGTCGATGCCGGTGAAGTTCTTGAGCTCGCCCGCGCGCGCCTTTTTATAGAGCCCCTTGACGTCGCGTTCCTCGGCCACGGCAAGCGGCGTATCGACGAACACCTCGACGAAATCGCCTTCGGGGATCATCTGGCGCACCATCTGCCGTTCCGAACGGAAGGGCGAGATGAAGGCGGTGAGCACGATCAGCCCGGCATCGGTCATCAGTTTCGCGACCTCGCCCACCCGGCGGATATTCTCCACCCGATCGGCATCGGTAAAGCCGAGATCGCGGTTGAGGCCATGGCGGACGTTGTCGCCGTCGAGCAGGAAACTGTGCTTGCCGAGCACGTGCAGCTTCTTCTCGACGAGATTGGCGATGGTCGATTTGCCGGAGCCCGAAAGCCCGGTGAACCAGAGCAGCTTCGCCTGCTGGCCCTTTTGTTCGGCATGGGCTTCGCGGTCGACATCGACGGCCTGCCAGTGAATGTTCTGCGAACGCCGGAGCGCGAAATGGATCATCCCCGCGCCGACGGTGGCGTTGGTCACCCTGTCGACAAGGATAAAGCCGCCAAGATCGGCATTCTCATCATAAGGGAGGAACGGGACGGCCTTGTCGGTTTCGATATTGCAGACGGCAATTCCGTTCAATTCCAGAGTCTTGCCGGGCGCCTTTTCCATCGTGTTGACGTTCACCTGATATTTTTCGTCGGTAATCGTCGCGCGCGCGGCATTGGTGCCGATCTGCATCGCATAGGGCCGGCCGGGCAACATCGGCTCCTCGGCCATCCACACGATGGTCGCTTCGAACTGATCGGCCACTTCGGGCGGCGCGTCGGCCGCCGCGATCACGTCACCGCGCGAACAGTCGATCTCGTCGGCCAGGGTGATCGTTACCGATTGGCCCGCCTGTGCCTGGTCGAGATCGCCGTTCATCGTCACGATCCGCGTGACATTCGATGTCTTGCCCGAAGGCAATATGCGCACCGGATCGCCGGGCTTGATCCGCCCGCCGGCGATCGTGCCGGCGAAACCGCGGAAATCGAGGTTCGGCCGGTTCACCCATTGCACGGGCATGCGAAAAGGCTGTTCGCGGAGGCGATCGCTGTCGATCCCGACCGTTTCCAGATGATCGAGCAGCGCCGGCCCGTCATACCAGGGCGTCGCGTCGCTCTTCGCGGTGATATTGTCGCCCTTGAGGCCCGAAATCGGGATCGCGATGAAATCCTCGATGCCGATCTCGTCGGCGAAATCGCGATAGTCGGACACGATATCGTCGAACGTCCCCTGTTCGTAATCGACGAGATCCATCTTGTTCACCGCGAGCACGATGTTCCGAATGCCGATCAGATGAGCGAGATAGCTATGGCGGCGGGTTTGCGTCAGCACACCCTTGCGCGCATCAATCAGGATCACCGCAAGGTCCGCCGTCGAGGCGCCCGTTACCATGTTACGGGTATATTGTTCGTGGCCCGGCGTATCGGCGACGATGAATTTGCGTTTCTCGGTCGAGAAGAAGCGATAGGCGACGTCGATGGTGATGCCCTGTTCGCGTTCGGCGGCCAGGCCGTCGACGAGCAGCGCGAAATCGATCTCCTGCCCCTGGGTGCCGACGCGTTTGGAATCTTCCTCCAGCGCGGCAAGCTGGTCCTCGAAAATCATCTTGCTGTCGTAGAGCAGCCGCCCGATCAGGGTCGATTTACCGTCGTCGACGCTGCCGCAGGTAATGAAGCGCAGCAGCGATTTGTGCTGGTGCTGATCAAGATAGGCGTCGATATCCTCGGCTATAAGGGCGTCCGTCTGGTAGATGGTTTCGCGGTCGGCCATCAGAAATAGCCCTCCTGCTTCTTCTTCTCCATCGAGGCGGCCTGATCGTGGTCGATGGCCCTGCCCTGCCGCTCGGACGTCGTCGTCAGCAGCATTTCCTGGATCACCTCAGGCAAGGTCGCCGCCTCGCTCTCGACGGCCCCGGTCAGCGGATAACAACCAAGGGTGCGGAAGCGGATCGAGCGTTCGACGATTTCCTCGCCCGGCTCCAGCCGGAAACGATCATCGTCGACCATGAGGATCAGCCCGTCGCGCTCCACCGTCGGCCGCGGCGCAGACAAATATAGCGGCACGATCTCGATCGCGTTCAAATGGATATATTGCCAGATATCGAGCTCGGTCCAGTTGGAGAGCGGGAAGACCCGCATGCTCTCTCCCTTGGCCTTGCGCGCATTGTAGAGCTTCCAGAGTTCGGGGCGCTGGTTTTTCGGGTCCCAACGGTGATTGGCGGTGCGGAAGCTGAACACGCGCTCCTTTGCGCGGCTCTTTTCCTCGTCGCGCCGCGCGCCGCCGAATGCTGCATCGAAGCCATGCGCGTCGAGTGCCTGTTTCAGCCCTTCGGTCTTCCACATGTCGGTATGCAGCGAGCCGTGATCGAACGGGTTGATGCCCTTTTCCTGCGCTTCGGCATTGTGATGGACGATCAGTTCCATCCCCGCATCCCAGGCCGCGCGGTCGCGTAGCTCGTACATCGCCTGGAACTTCCAGGTGGTGTCGACATGAAGCAACGGGAAAGGCGGCGGACTCGGATAAAAGGCCATCTTGGCGATGTGGAGCATGACGGCGGAATCCTTGCCGACGCTATACAGCATCACCGGCTTTTCGGCCTCGGCTACCACCTCGCGCATGATATGGATGGCCTCGGCCTCGAGCCGCTCCAGATGGGTAAGCCGATCGGGGGAAAGCCGGGTTTCCGAACCCATGAAACACACTCCAATATGCAATAATCGCCGCCCTGTTAGGATAGCGACGCGGGGATTGCCAACATACCTTGTTTGAGCGTCTGAAAGCGCACCTATTGCGAAACGCGAGCCGTTCCAACCCGCTTGGCCGCGGGGTCTCTCGCATCGCCGCGAATGACGCATTCGATCTAACTGACCGCTTTAACTTGTTGGACAGATCGGGCGATTGGTTCGATCATCGGGCAATTGGGGGGATTCGAGAGGAAACGAGACCATGACCGACAAGAAAGCCCCGCCCACTACCACAGACGCCGGAATCCCCGTAGCCAGCGACGAACATTCGATCACCGTCGGACGCGATGGCCCGATCGTTTTGCACGATCATTATCTCATCGAGCAGATGGCGAACTTCAATCGCGAGCGTATTCCCGAGCGCCAGCCCCATGCCAAGGGCGGCGGCGCGTTCGGCCATTTCGAGGTCACCGAAGATGTCAGCCAATATACCCAGGCGGCGGTGTTCCAGCCGGGGACCAAAACCGATACGCTGATCCGCTTCTCGACCGTTGCCGGCGAACGCGGCAGCCCCGACACCTGGCGCGATCCGCGCGGCTTCTCGCTGAAATTCTACACCAGCGAGGGCAATTACGACATGGTCGGCAACAATACGCCGGTCTTCTTCCTGCGCGATCCGATCAAGTTTCAGCAGTTCATTCGTTCGCAGAAGCGCCGCGCCGATAACGATATGCGCGATCATGACATGCAGTGGGATTTCTGGACGCTATCGCCCGAATCCGCGCACCAGGTCACCTGGCTGATGGGCGATCGCGGCATTCCCAAGAATTGGCGCCACATGGATGGCTTTTCCAGCCACACCTATATGTGGGTCAATGAGAGCGGCGAGAAATTCTGGGTCAAATATCATTTCGAAACCGACCAGGGGAACGACTTCCTGACCCAGGAAGAGGCCGATCGCATCGCCGGCACGGATGGCGACTATCATCGCCGCGATCTGTTCACCGCGATTCGGGGCGGCAATTTCCCGAGCTGGTCCCTGTCCATGCAGATCATGCCGTTCGAGGAAGCCAAAACCTATCGGCTGAACCCGTTCGACCTGACCAAGGTCTGGCCGCATGCCGATTATGCGCTGATCCCGGTCGGCAAGCTGACGCTCAACCGCAACCCCACCGATTTCCACACCGAAATCGAACAGGCCGCCTTCGAACCCAACAATCTGGTGCGCGGCATCGGCCTGAGCCCGGACAAGATGCTGCTGGCACGCGGATTTTCCTATTCGGACGCGCATCGAGCCCGCCTCGGCGTCAATTACCGGCAGATCCCGGTCAACAAGCCGCAATCGCCGGTGCACAGCTACTCCAAGGACGGCGCGATGCGGGTCGAGAATGTCTCCGACCCGGTCTATGCGCCCAATTCCAAGGGCGGGCCGGCCGCCGACCCTTCGCTGACCGACGATGCGGGCATGTGGTACGCCGACGGCGACATGGTGCGTGAGGCCTATACGCTGCGCGAGGACGATGACGACTGGACGCAGGCGCGTATCCTGGTGAACGATGTGATGGACGATGCGGCGCGCGAACGGCTCGTCAGCAACATTTCCGGCCATCTGAAGGGCGGCGTTTCGGAGCCGGTTCTGGAACGCGCGTTCGAATATTGGCGCAATGTCGATCAGTCGCTTGGCGACCGGGTGGCGGCGGCCACCAAAGGCTGATCCGCCTCAAGCCGTGACATGAAAGCAGGGCGTCCCCGGAGCGATCCGGAGCCGTTTTGCTATGCGCGAAAAGCCCTCCAGGCGAGCCATAGCCAGCCCCCGATCAGCAGCGTTCCGCCGATCGGCGTGATCGCACCCAGCCAGCGCGGCAGGCCCAGCGCCATGAGATACAATGTCCCGGCGAAGATCGCCGCGCCGATAACGAACATCCAGGCAGCGCCCCGCGCCTGCAACTGGATGGCGACAAGCGCGGCAACCGCGTGCACCAGCTGATATTGACCGCCGGTTTTCAGCCATTCCTCGGCCTCGCCGGTCGCGCCATGCGCGCCGAACGCGCCGGCGGCCACGGCAATCGCGCCGGAGAGCGCCGCCACCAAAAGCAGCCAGTTCATAGCCAATCTCCTTTTGCGGACCGGTCAGTCGACGACCATCGCGTTGATGTCGAGATGACCGGTCAACGTCCGGTGGACCGGGCATTTTCCCGCAATCTCGACCAATCGCGTACGCTGCCCGTCGTCGAGGTCACCCCTGATGGAGATCACGCAGTCGATGACGTCGATGCGGTTTTCCTTGCCGTCGCAGGTGGCGCAATCGTCGCGATGTTCGCGGCTATGCTCAAGGTCGATCTTGACGCTTTCCAGCGCCCAGCCCTTGCGCGCCGCGTACATCTGCATCGTGACCGCCTTGCAACTGCCCAGCGAGGCGAGGAGCATGTCGTAGGGCGTAGGCCCCTTGTCGTCACCGCCCAGCTCCGCCGGCTCGTCGACGAGCCATTCATGGTTTCCGGCGACGACCTTCTGGGTGAAGGTTCCGCCGGCGGTCTCGACGGTGACCGGGGGATTATCGGACATCGGCTACTCCACCGTCACCGATTTCGCCAAATTGCGCGGCTGATCGACATCCGTGCCCTTGGCCACCGCGACATGATAGGCGAGCAACTGGACGGGGATCGCATAGACGAGCGGCGCGATCAGCGGGTGGACCTTGGGCATCTCGATCGTCGCGATCGTCCCCTCGCCCGCCTTCCTGATGCCGTCGGCGTCGGAAATCAGCACGACCTGCGCGCCGCGCGCCTGGGCTTCCTGCATGTTGGAAACGGTCTTGTCGAACAGCGGGCCGGAGGGCGCGATAACGATCAGCGGGACGTGATCGTCGATCAGCGCGATCGGGCCATGCTTCATCTCGCCGCTCGCATAGCCTTCGGCGTGAATATAGCTGATTTCCTTGAGTTTCAGCGCGCCTTCGAGCGCCATCGGATAATCCGGGCCACGGCCGAGATACAGCACATCGCGCGCCTCGGCGATGGTGCCCGCCATCGCCTCGATTTCCTCGTCATGGCCGAGCGCCATGTTCATCGCTTCGGGCGCTTCGGAAAGATGGCGGACGATCTCACGCTCCTCCTCCTCCGAGAGCATGTTCTTCGCCCGCGCGATCTTGGTCGCGAAGGCCGCCATCACCGCGAGCTGACAGGTAAAGGCCTTGGTCGAGGCAACGCCGATTTCCGGCCCGGCATGGGTGGGGAGCAACAGATCGACCTCGCGCGCCATCGAGCTTGTCGGGACGTTGATGATGCCCGCCGTCTTGAGCCCCGCCGCCTTGCAATGTTTGAGCGCGGCGAGCGTGTCGGCGGTCTCGCCCGATTGCGAGATGAAGATGGCGAGCTGGTCTTTGCCGAGCACCGGATCGCGATAGCGGAATTCGCTGGCGACATCGGTTTCGACCGGCACGCGCGCGAACTTCTCGATCCAGTATTTGCCGATCATCGCGACATAGCTGCTTGTCCCGCAGGCAACGATCGAAACCCGGTCGAAACTCGCCAGGTCGAATTCCATATCGGGCAGCGCGACCTTCTCCTCCAATGGGCGGAGATAGCTTTGCAGGGTTTGCGCGACGACGATCGGCTGCTCGAAAATCTCCTTCTGCATGAAGTGGCGATGGTTGCCCTTTTCCATCATCGCCGCCGATGCGCCGCTTTCGCTCACCGGCCGCACGACCAGTTCGTCGTCGGCGTCGTAGATCATCGTCGCATCGCGCGAGATGACGACCATGTCCCCTTCGTCGAGATAGCTGATCTTCTGTGTGAACGGCGCCAGGCCGATCGCATCCGACCCGAGATAGCTCTCGCGGTCCCCATGACCTACGACCAGCGGCGAGCCGAGCCGCGCGCCGATCAGGATGTCGGGATGGCTTTTGAACATGATCGCGAGCGCGAACGCGCCATGAAGCCGGTCCAGCGTCTTGCGGACGGCATCGGGAGGCGCGACGCCCGCCTCGACCTGTTCCGAAATCAGATGGGCGACAACCTCGGTGTCGGTCTCGCTCTCAAACTTTCTCCCGCGCGCGAGAAGCTCGTCGCGCAATTCCTTGAAATTCTCGATGATGCCGTTGTGAACCAGCGCAACCTCTTCGGTCGCGTGCGGATGGGCATTGTCGGTGGTCGGCGCGCCGTGCGTCGCCCAGCGGGTATGGGCGATGCCGGCGACACCATCGACCGGATCGGTGCCGAGCACCTTCACCAGATTGTCGAGCTTACCCTCGGCCCGGCGGCGCTCGATGCCATTGTCGGTAAGCACGGCGATACCCGCGCTGTCATAGCCGCGATATTCGAGCCGCCGCAGCCCGTCGATCAGACGGTCCGCCACGCGGCCCTTGCCGAGGATTCCGATAATTCCGCACATGTAGCGGTGTTTAGACGGAACACGGTTAGCTTCAAGTGAACATCGGGCTGTGGCGGGTGGAAATCGAGCGAGATTTGGCCTTCGCCTTCCGCCCCCCGACTTTTTCGGTGCGCAGACATGGCCGCCGCGCGGACAGGGCTTCGATATCGCAGGCCCGCGTCGCCATATGCGGCGCGAGGGCGGCGAGCAGGCGGTTGATCCTATGCATAGCTGACCACCTCGAACTCGATGCCGTTCCAGTCGAAGAAATAGAAGCGGCGGCCGGGATCATAGTCGGCATGGCTGAAAGGTTCGAAGCCTGCCGCGATCACCTTCGCCTCGACCGCGTCGAGATCGTCGACGACGACGCCGATATGGTTGAGCGGCTCGCCCTTGCGAAAGGCCGGGTCCGCCTCGGCGATATCGGGATTGGTATAGATAGCCAGATAGTCGAATTCGTTGCCGATATGGATGGTGTAGCCGCCCAGCATCGCCTCGCCTTCCCAGCGGATATCCCAGCCGAAAAGATCGCGCATCAGATCCGCCGAACGCTGCGGATCGGTAACCGAGATGTTGACGTGTTCGAGTTTTCCCTTGGTCATTTGCCTGCTCCTGCTTTCATTGCGGCAGGCGATATTCCGGTTTTCGAACCGAAGCATCGCCGCCCCGGTTGCCTCCTCTACAACCTCAAGTTAAGTTGAGATCAAGATATTTTTCGGACGGAAAAAGCGATCACAGTTATGGCGAAATCAACACTTATCGCGATCGGCGATCTCGCGGCTCGCACCGGCCTCGCCGTCTCGGCGATCCGCTTTTACGAGGAAAAGGGCCTCGTCCACCCGATCCGCACATCGGGCGGCCAGCGGCGCTTCCTGCGCTCGGATATCCGCCGCCTCTCCTTCGTCCTGATCGCGCAGCAGCTCGGCCTGTCGATTGGCGAGATATCGGAACAGCTCGCGAAGCTGCCCGAGGGCCGCACGCCGACCCTGAGAGACTGGAACAAGATCAGCAACGCCATTCGCGGCATATTGGATGCGCGCATCGCCGAACTCGAACTGACCCGCCGCAAGCTCAACGAATGCATCGGTTGCGGCTGCCTCAGCCTCAAGAAATGTCAGCTCTACAATCCGGGCGACCGCGCCGGGCTGAAGGGCCCGGGACCGCGCTACCTGCTCGGCGACACCGAAGCGCACGCGAAACCCGCCTGAACCGGCTTCAGTCGGGTTCCCAGGCGAGCAGGTCTCCCGGCTCGCATTCCAGCACCGCGCAGATCCGGTCCAGCGTTTCGAGTTTCACGCCCTTCACATGACCGGATTTGAGCTTGGAGAGATTCGCCTCGGTAATGTCGATCGCCGCTGCCAGCTCCTTGGACTTCATCTTGCGGCGCGCCAGCATGACATCGAGCGTGATGACTATCGCCATGGCCTACACATAATCCTCGGTCTCGCGCTTATAGCCATAGCCTTCCTCGATGATGTGGGAGGCGACGAACATGATCGCGGCCATGAACAGCACCGCCGCATGCGTCGTGGAAAAGCCGAGATGCGTCCATAGCGGCGCGTCGTCGAACTCCCCGGCCGCCCAGCGCATGACCCCGCTCAGCGCGAACCCCGCCAGCACGGCAAGCGCAGCAAAGAGCGAAAAGGCGCGCAGGTGGCGCACCGTTTCCGGGCCAAGCGCCCGGCCGCTGGCGCACAGCGCGAACAGGCGGCCCTGCGCATAGAGCCACAGCAGCAGCGGCACGAGCGCCGCGAGCAGCCCGAAAACCCGCCGATCGGGCACCGGCGGCGCTTCGCCGAGGACGAGGAAGTTCTGCCCGACCAGGCTGCTGTCCACATGGTCGACCCCGAAGCCCCAAAAGGAAACCACACCGGCGATCGCGACGAGCGCGAGCAGCGGGATGAGGCACAGAAAGCCGATGCCGTCGCCTATCAACTGACCATGCCGAGCCTCGACGAAGAAATCTTCTATCGCGGCATCCTGCTCTACTGCCTCGTCCGCGCATTTGGCGAAGGGCCGCGCTTCCTCGCCGCCAATTTCGGATGGGCGGCGGGAATCGTGACGATCATGTTCGGCGCGATCCACTGCTTTGTCTGGACGGATACCGGCCCCTTCTTTTCATGGGAGATCGCCCTGTTCGCCGGCGGCGTCGGCCTCGTGCTGATGTGGCTGCGGCTCTCCACCGGCAGCGTGCTCGCGCCGATCCTGATGCACAGCATCGTCAACACAGTCTGGCGATTGATCTGAGGCCTTAGCCGCGCGCCGGTATCTTTAAGCCCCGCTGGACGGCGGGGCGCGCGAGGCCGCGGTCGAGCCAGGCGGGCACGTGCGTCAGGCTGTCGAAATCGATGAGCTCGCGCGCTTCGTAGAAGCCGATCAGATTGTTCACCCAGCCGAGCGTCGCGACATCGGCGATGCCATAGTCTTCGCCCATGATCCAGTCGCGCCTGTTCAGCCGGGTTTCCAGCACGCCGAGCAGCCGTTTGGCCTCGTCGCGATAGCGCTCCAGCGGGCGCTTATCCTCATAGTCCTTGCCGGCGAATTTGTTGAAGAAACCGACCTGCCCGAACATCGGCCCGATCCCGCCCATCTGAAACATCAGCCAGGCGAGGCATTCGTAACGCAGCGCCGGGTCTTCGGGCACCAGCTTGCCCGTCTTGTCCGCCAGATAGACCAGGATCGCGCCCGATTCGAACAGCCCGACAGGCTTGCCGCCCGGCCCGTCCGGATCGACGATCGCGGGGATCTTGCCGTTGGGATTGAGGGCCAGGAATTCGGGCGTGTGGCTCTCGTCCTTCATGATGTCGACGAGATGCGGTTCGTAAGGCAGCCCGATCTCCTCGAGCATGATCGACACCTTCACGCCGTTGGGAGTCGGCAGCGAATAGAGCTGGAGCCGGTCGGGATACTCGGCGGGCCAGCGGGCAGCGACGGAAAAATCAGAGAGGTCGGTCACTTGCCCGCTTTCTTGCGCCCCATCACATCCCGAAACCGCTTCGCCCAGCCGGGTTTCACGCTCTGTTCGCCGCGGGCGAGCGCGAGCGCATCGGGCTCGACGTCGCTCGTCACGACCGAGCCTGCGCCGACAATCGCGCCGTCGCCGATAACCACCGGCGCGACGAGCGCGGAGTTGGAGCCGATGAAAGCGCCCGCGCCGATGACCGTCTGATATTTGAAGAAGCCGTCATAATTGCAGGTGATCGTGCCCGCGCCGATATTCGCGCCGGGGCCGACAATGGCATCGCCGAGATAAGTCAGGTGGTTGGCCTTGGCCCCTTCGCCGAGAACCGCCTTCTTCATTTCGACGAAATTGCCGATCTTGGAGCCCTTTTCCATCACCGCGCCGGGGCGCAGCCGCGCGAAGGGGCCGATGGTCGCGCCCTCGTGCACGGTCGCGCCTTCGATATGGCTGAAGGCGTGGATCATCACATCGTTGCCGATCTCGACGCCGGGGCCGAAACGGACATGCGGTTCGATCACGACATCCTTGCCGAGGATCGTGTCATGGCTAAGCCATACGGATCCCGGATCGACCAGGGTAGCGCCGTCCGCCATCGCTTCGGCGCGGCGGCGATCCTGCCAGCGGCGTTCGACCGCGGCGAGTTCGGCGCGGCTGTTGATGCCGTCGACTTCCCAGGGCGCCGCCTCGATCACCGCGCTCGCCCGGCCTTCGCCCAGCGCTACCATGACGATATCGGGCAGATAATATTCGCCCTGCGCATTGTCGTTGCCGACCTTTTCAAGGAGCGCGAACAGATCCGCGCCGCGCGCAGCGATCAGGCCCGAATTGCACAGGGTGACCGCGCGTTCCTCCGCGCTCGCATCCTTATGCTCGACCATTTTGGTGATCGTGCCGGCCTCGTCGGCAATAATCCGGCCATAGGCCAGCGCATCGGGCGGGCGGAAGCCGAGCACCACCGTTGCGGGCGCGTCTTCTGCATTCAACCGCTCCAGCATCGCGGCTGCCGTTTCCGCGCGCACCATGGGCACATCGCCGAAACAGACGAGTATATCCCCCTGAAATTCCGCCACTTTTTCCTTGGCCATAAGCGCCGCATGGCCGGTGCCGAGCTGTTCGCCCTGCACCGCCACCTTGCCGCCCTGCTTGCCGACCAGCGGCTCCACCTCCTCGCGCTCATCGCCCAGCACGACGACCGTTTCAGCAGGCGCGAGCCGCTTCATCTCGTCCATCAGATGGGCGAGCATCGGCTTTCCGGCGATTTCATGGAGCACCTTGTGGCGCGCCGATTTCATCCGCGTGCCCCTGCCCGCGGCAAGGATTACCACGGCAAAGGCGCGCGGCGTTTCAAGGGCGGTCCCGTCGCTCATCACGCGCGCCGTCCTGCCAGCAATTCCCTGCCATTTCCATAGCAAAGCAGGGATCGCAAATATCGGGCCTCAACCGGGCTTCTTCGCGAACCAGATCACATGATGCGCGCCGCGGCCGCCGGCATGGGCCCGCACCCGCACCTCGTCGACGGCAAATCCCGCACGGCGCAGCCGGCGGGGAAAGGTGGGATCCGACGCCACCGACCAGACCGCCAGCACGCCGCCGGGATACAGCGACCCGAAGGCCGCGCGCAGGCCGCCACTGCTGTACAGCCAGCTATTGGCTTCCTGGGTCAGCGCGTCCGGCCCGTTGTCGACATCGAGCAGGATCGCGTCGTAACGGATTGCTCCGTCCTGGATCAGGTCGTCGACATCGATCACGAACAGTTCGACGCGGGGATCGTCCAGGCAATCGCCGAACATCTCCGCCATCGGCCCGCGCGCCCAGTCGACCACGGTCGGGAGCAGCTCTGCGACGGTCACGCGCGCATCCTTGTCCAGCGTCGCCAGCGCCGCGCGCAAGGTGAACCCCATGCCGAGGCCGCCGATCAGCAGACGCGGCGTTTCTACGCCGCCCAGCCGCTCGATACTCATCGTCGCCAGCGCTTCTTCGGAAGCGCTGAGCCGGCTGTTCATCAGCTCGTTGGCGCCGAGCATGATCGAAAATTCATCGCCCCGCTGGATCAGGCGCAAAACGCCGCCGTCCGGCAGGTCCAGCCTATCGAGTTCGACACGGGGCAGCATCGCGGGCCGCTAACGCCGCTTTTTCTTGTTCTTCTTGCGCGCCGCGTATTTCGCGTCGCGCGCGGCCTTTTTATCGGCTTCGGTCAGCTCTGCCGCCTCGACGGATTCTGCAGCAGCAGCCACTTCCTTCGCCGCCTCTGCCTGTTCCTGCGCGGCCCTTTTCGCGGCCTGCTTTTCCGCTTCCGCCTCGTCGCGGGCGATGCGCGCCGCGCGGCGCTCGGCCAGCACCGCTTCGTCGACCTTGGGCTTCGCCTTCAATTGTTCGAGCGCCTTCTGTTTCGCTTTGTTGGCGAGCGCCGTGCGCTCCTGAAAACTCGGGTCTTTGAACGAAGCCATGACGTGAAAAATTCTCCAAGAAAGGATCGGCGGCCCATTGCCGCATCGGATCCATGCGCGCCCTAGCCGCTGCCGCACCATATAGCCATCCGCATGCAAAACGGGCATGGGCGCGACCATGACAGCCCAGCCCGACTCAAACCCGCCCTTGCCCTTCGATCTGATCGGTTTCGATCTCGACGGCACCCTGCTCGACACCAGCGACGAGCTGACCGAGGCGGTGAACTACACGCTTGGGCGGCTGGGGCGGCCAACCTATTCGCAAGAGGAAGTGAAGCCGATGATCGGCCTCGGCGCGAAGCATATGCTGAAAGTAGGGCTGGAAGCGTCGGGCGAGACATCGGACGAGCTGCTCCGTGAATGGCTGCCCGTATTGCTGGAATTTTACGGCGACAATCTGGGCAGCGGATCGCATCCCTATCCGGGGCTATTGAACGCGATGGACCGGCTCGACGCGATGGGCGTGAAAATGGCGGTCGTCACCAACAAATATGAACGCTTCGCGGTGAAGCTGCTCGAAGAAGTCGGCCTTGCCCCGCGTTTCGGCTGCATCATCGGCGGCGACACGATGGGCAAGGGCTTTTCGAAACCGCACCGCGCGCCGATCGACGAGATGATGAAACGCTGCGGGGCGAAACGCGCGGCATTCATCGGCGATTCGATCTACGACATCGGGGCGGGGAAAAATGCCGGCATCCCGACCGTCGCCGTCAGCTTCGGCTTCCTCCACCAGCCGGTCGAGGAATTGGGCGCCGACGCGATCATCGACCATTATGACGAGCTGATCCCGGCGCTGGAGCGGCTGGGCTGAGCCTCAGAGAATCGCAACGCCGATCAGGGCCAGCGCGATCGCCAGCAGCACCCAGCCCGGATGGCGGCCGCGCGTCGCCCAGCAATTGCCGATCATGCCGTACGCATAGAGCGCGGCGGCGCAGAGGATCACCGGCAGGCGCGTAGCGGGATCGAGCCACAGCGCCGCCGCGATCAACGCCAATCCGGCGGCAAACCAGCAAAAGGTGCTGAAATGCATGAGGATCGGGATCAGGCGGCGCGTGGGGCGCGGTAGCAGCTTGCCCTCGCTCACCGCGCCCATGATCGGCGCGATCATCAGCTTTTGCATCAGGAAACCGTGGATCACCGCAGTTACCGCGCCGACGATACCGGCGGCGATCAGGGCGAGCTCACGCATCGGCTAGCCCTTGTCGCCTGTTGCCGGCGCCGCGGCGGGAGCGGATGCAGGCTCTTCGCCCGTGAATTCGGTCGTGTTGAAATGATATCCGGCGAGCCGAGGCACATCGCCTTCGAACCGGAAGATGAAGCGTTCGTCGGCCGTGCCGTTCTGAAATTGGGTTTCCTGGCTCAGCTCGACCTGGCGGCCGCTGGTGGTGGACTGGCTGTTCCAGCTGCCTTCCGCGGTGCTTTCGACCGTGCCCATTCGCTCGCGAAAGGCGTTCAGCTGGTCGACGAACTCGGCTTCGCTGACGGTATCCTGCAGGGCCGCGTCCGCCTCGCGATAGATGGCGGCGAATTCGCGATCGTCGAACTGGTCGTGGAAAATGGTAACCGCCTCGCGGCCCGCATCGGCATCGGCGGCGAGCGAACAGGCAGCGAGCAGCACAAGGGCGAAACCGGCAATCAGATGTCGCATAAGCGTTTCCTCTCGAAATTTCGCGACTCCGTCATGCCCTATAGCCGCCTTCAGGCTTTTCGCCACTTGGTGAAGAGATGGCGCGCGAGCATCAGCGGCGGCATACGCAGCCAGTGCGAGCGGAGATAGAAGGCGAAGCGTAACGGCTTTCGCGTTTCGCGGCCCCAGCCGTCGCGGGCCAGCAGGCGGCGGATATAGAGCCCGTCCCCTGCGCTTGCCCGCCCGGCGACATCGCCGCCCAACGGCGTGCCGTAAAGGCTTTCGGCAAGCCTCAGCGCGCGCGCCACGGCCTTGGTCAGTTCATGCCGGGCGGCGCGTTCGCCCAGCGTTTCCCAGAAGCGCGGCTCGGTGAAGAAATCCCGGCACAGCCGGTCGATATCCCACAGGTTGCGAAGGCCCCCCGCCAGATCGCCATCGGCGAACAGATGCGCGGCGGCATGGCAGATCATGTCGGGCGGCGAGAGGAAACGCAGGCCGTTCGCCATCTCCACGCTATCCGCCACCAGCGCCTCCGCATCCGGCGTCGGCTTCGCGGTCAGCGGCAATATCGTGTGGTGGACGTCGATCATCCGGTCGCGCTCTTTGTGAATCAGCGGCGGCAGTTCGTGCATGTGATCGCGATAATAGGCGTCGTCATAATCGTCTTCCTTCACCCATTCCCAGCCGCCGCGTTCGATCAGCGCCCGCTCCACGACGTCCAGCGCGTCGCGCGGCACAAGAATGTCGAGATCGCCAATCGAGCGGCCGATCCCCGCCGAAAGCCCCGCCGCGACATAGGCAGTGCCCTTGAGGAGGATCACCGGCACGTCGAGATCGCTCAGCGCCCGCCGCGCCATCTCCGCCTCCCACAGCGCCTGCCGCCGTTGGTGCTCGGCCGAGCGGCGGGCATCGGCCATTAGCCGCGCCGCCACCACGGGCAGCTCGAGCCCCTGCGCCTGATAGGCAAGGCTGCCGACAAGCTGCTCGGCGCGAGCCATCGAGATGAGCGCGGTCCAGCCTTCGCTGCCCAGACTTTTCACCGAAGACGGGTCGCGCAGCGCGCGAACAAGGGGCCCCGCATCGTTCACAGCGACGTTTCCGTCCATAGCTGCTCGACAAGGCCCAGCGCGGTTTCGGTGTCGGGATAGTCGATGGCGCGCGTCGGCACCGTCTTCACGACCGAAGACAGCGCATCGAAACCCGCTTCGCCCAGCGCAACATAATTGGTCGAGGCCTGGGTCAGCCGGACGAAAATCTCGCCCGCGCCCATCGGCCGCACCGCAGCGGCATGGCCGAAACGCGGAAAGAGCAGCAGCGCGGGCTTCACCGGTTCGGCCATATGCGCAACCGCTTCGTCATTGGGGCGGAGATGCCGGATCGTACCCTTGGGGGTGTCCGTCAGCCGGGGGCCGAGCCGCCGGGCATCGACGCTATCCTCGAACAGCGCGATCGCCTCGTTCTTCAGGCTGACGAGCCGGGGAAAGGCGTGGAGCAGCCCGGTCTGGCAGTCGACCAGCGCAAACTCGTCGCCCATCAGCCGCCAGCCACTCTCCCCAAGCAGCGCCGAGAGCGTGGATTTCCCCGCGCCCGAAGCCCCGGTCATCAACACCGCCTTGCCGCCCTTTTCCGCCGCCGAGGCGTGAAGCAGCAAGTAACGGCGCTGGCCGAGCGCCATCTGCAGGTTCATCCCCATTTCGGCGGCGAGCAGACCGTGGGCGAGCGCCATCGGCGCGGCATCGGGCAGCATATAATCTCCGCCGATCATCACCGAAGGCCGGATGAAGCGCCGCCAGGGCCGTTGCGCGAACAGACGCACGGTGAAATCGGGAAGCGCGGATTCGGGATAGCCGTCATACAGCGCGGAGAGCCGATCCAGCGGTTCGCGCCAGTCCGATCCGATGCGGAAGCCCACGGGGCCGACGGTCAGGCGGAACTCATGCCTCATGGCTGCCACACCAGCCCGGCGGTTTCGAGCTCCACCAGCCGCGCGCCGAGCGCCGCTTCGAGTTCCCCATCCTCGCCAAAATCGAAATCGCGTTTCAGTCGTTCGAGCAGCGCGCCAGTATCGGCATCGCCCTCGGCCAGTGCTGTAAGGATTTCCGGCGCGGGGGACGCGACGATATGGGTAAGGCCCGAAGCCCGGTGGAAGATCAGGGTAACGCCATCAAGCTCGACGATGCGCCGCGCCGCTTCGGGATCGGCGCGATAGACGGGCAATGTCATGGCGGCGACGCGGGCGTCAGCCCCGCGACATCTGGATCGATGCGTAACAGGTAAAGCCGCTCATCCCGGTCTGAAGACGGCGGATATAATTGGTATAGGCCTGGCTCTGCTCATAGCCATAGCCGCGGATCGACCCGCCGGACTGGAGCGCATCGCGCACTTCCTCACCGGCCAGGTTACGGCCGGGCGGCGGGAAAGCGCCGGGCGTGCCGGGCGGGACGACCGAGCCGTCGGGCGCGATGAAATTGCCGGACATGCCGGGATCGGGAATCGGGATTTCGCAGGACATGATCGAGCCCGTCGTCTGGGCGAGCGCCGGGCGCACGGTGACGACGGTCGAGGCCGCGGCGGCGCCGAGCATCAGCACGCGGCGGCCGCGATCCACGGAACCACCGGCTTTCTTGCCGGAGCCCCCGGCTTTGCCCTGATCCTGTTCTTCGGCCATGCCGCTCTCGTCCTAAATCCTTCCGCACTCGCCCGCCGCATACAATGGGCATGGGCTACTGGCGAGTGTAACAATCGCGCTGTATTGTCTTGGCGCATGGCCGAAATAACGCCTCCTCGCGCAGTTGTCGCGCTGTTAACCCTCTTTGGCCTCGGCTGGGCGGCCTATGCAGCGGGCGCGCCGCCTTTCGGCGTGGGACTCGCCTGTATCGGCGGCGCAGTATTCGGCGCGGTGCTCGCGTGGCGGCCTGAGGCCGAACGGGCCGAGCCAGAACCCCTGCCGGCACCCGAAACGCCCGAAGAAGCGCTGTTCCCGACCCTGGAAGAGCTGATGAACGCGATCGACGATCCCAGCCTGCTGGTCATCGGCCGCCGCGTCGTGCGTGCCAATCCGGCCGCGCAGGTGCTGCTTGGCACGCATATTATCGGCCAGGACGTGCGCCTTGCGATCCGCCATCCGGCCGCCGCCGAACGGCTGATCGGCGATACCAAGGACGACGAATCGCGCATCGCGATCGAACTGGTCGGTATCGGCGAACGCGAACGGCCATGGGAACTCGTCATCCACGAACTGGGGAACAACACCCGCTTCGTTCGACTTGCCGACCGCAGCGGCACCCAGGCCGCGGAAAAGATGCGCGTCGATTTCGTCGCCAACGCCAGCCACGAGCTGCGCACGCCGCTTGCCTCGCTGCTCGGCTATATCGAAACGCTGCAGGATGGCGCGGTCAAGGACAAGAAGACGCGCAACCGGTTCCTGGAGGTCATGCATGGCGAAGCGAGCCGGATGCAACGGCTGATCGGCGATCTCATGTCGCTTTCCCGCATCGAGGCCGAGCGTTTCCGCCCGCCTGCCGAAACCATCGAACTCGGCCCGCTGATCGACGAAGCCTGTCAGGCGACCTGCGCTACCCTGGGCACCGACCTCTCGCAAATCAGTATCACAAGCGCCGACAAAAGCGTCGCGATCGCCGGGGACCGGGTGCAGATCGCGCAGCTCGTCAGCAACCTCGTCGGCAATGCGCTTAAATACAGCCCCGAAGAAAGTCCGGTCACGGTCAGCTATGAATCGGTTTCCGAGACGATGGTCCGGCTGGTCATCGAAGACCGCGGCGAAGGCATATCCCCCGAACATCTGCCCCGCCTCACCGAACGTTTTTACCGCGTAGACCCCGGTCGAAGCCGTTCCATGGGCGGGACGGGCCTTGGCCTCGCCATCGTCAAACACATCGTGGAGCGCCATCGCGGACGGCTGAACATCGAAAGCGAACCGGGCGAAGGCACGCGAGTAATCGTCCACCTGCCGAAAAATCCGCCTGCGTTGTCATCTGCTCGTAATGAGAGTGTCACAAAGGCTGAGGCGCCTTCCTTGGTCGCGATGCGCGATTCGCGTTGACCGGCATTCATGGGGCAAGAGATCGGGCATGATATGGTTTTCGCGCGGGGCGCCGCGCGGCTGTTTCGCGCCAAAATATCGGTAGGGATTCGCGTTTAAAGTGTCGCTGTTCAGCTTGTTTTTTCTGGTTCTGGGGCTCGCCGCCATCGGCTGGGTTACCGCCCGGATGCGCGCCTTGCGGATGCGGCCGGCGGCTCCCGCACCGCGCCCCCATTCGCTGCCCGGCTATCATGGCTGGTATGTCGCGCTTTGGCTGGCCATCCCCGCGCTTGCCTTCCTTGTGGTGTGGTCCATCCTCATGCCCGGCCTCGTCGAACAATGGGTTTTGGCCAGCCCGGCCGCGCAGGCGCTGCCGGCCGCGGATATCCAGCGCGCCGCGATCCTCAGCGAAGCGCACGCGCTGGCCAACGGTTCGCTGTCCGCCGCTTTCAACGATGAAGCCACCGCGCTCGTTCCCACCTTCCAGGAAGCGACCGGGTTTTACGGCACCATCGGCATCGTCGCGACCCTGCTGCTGGCCTTTGCCGGCGGCGGCTTCGCCTTTCTGCGCGTACGGCCCGATTTTCGCGCGCGAAACCGCGTCGAAAAGCTCGTCATGTGGGTGCTGCTGCTCGCTTCGCTGATCGCGATCCTCACCACTGTCGGCATCGTCGCCTCGCTGCTTTTCGAAACCATCGTCTTTTTCGACCGCATCTCGATCACCGAATTCCTGTTCGGGACGCACTGGAACCCGCAATCGGCAACCGCTGGCGGCGACGAGGGCTCGTTCGGCGCGATCCCCCTCTTCTGGGGCACGATCCTGATCGGCGCGATCATCGCGATGATCGTCGCGATCCCGCTGGGCCTGATGAGTGCCGTCTACCTCACCCAATATGCGCGCCCGCGCGTGCGTTCGGTGATGAAGCCGGTGCTCGAAATTCTGGCCGGCGTGCCGACCGTCGTCTACGGCTATTTCGCCGCGCTGACCGTCGCCCCGGCAGTGCGCGATTTCGCGGTGAACATCCTCGGCATTTCGAGCGCCTCGTCGGAAAGCGCGATCGCGGCGGGCGTCGTGATGGGGGTGATGATCATCCCCTTCGTTTCCTCGATGGCCGACGATTCGCTGGCCGCCGTGCCCGGCGCGATGCGCGACGGCAGCCTCGCCATGGGCGCGACCAGTTCCGAAACCATCAAGCGCGTGCTGATCCCCGCCGCCCTGCCCGGCATCGTAGGCGGCGTGCTGCTCGCCGTTTCCCGCGCCATCGGCGAAACGATGATCGTGGTGATGGCGGCCGGCCTTGCCGCGAACCTGACCGCCAATCCCTTCGAGAGCGTGACGACGGTGACGGTGCAGATCGTCCAGCTGCTGACCGGCGACCAGGAATTCAACAGTTCCAAGACGCTCGCCGCCTTCGCGCTCGGCCTCGTCCTGTTCATCGTCACCCTGCTGCTCAACATCATCGCGCTGAGCGTCGTGAAACGCTTCCGGGAGGCCTACGAATAATGAACGCCGCCCACTCCCCCGCCCGCAAGCCGACCGACTGGACGACCGACGCGATGCAGCGGCGCATCCGCGCGCGTTATCGCGCCGAAAAGCGTTTCCGGATCTACGGCCTGTTCGCGGTGATGCTCTCGGCGGGCTTCCTGGCCTTTCTGCTGATAACGATGCTCTCCAGCGGCGCGCGGGGCTTCACCCAGACCGAGATCGCGCTGCCCGTCGATTTCGCCGCGTCCGACATCTTCCTCGAACCCGGGCAGCTGGAGGGCGAAAATCGCGACCAGTTGCTGGCAGGCGCGGATTTCCAGGGACTTGCCCAGCAAACCGCGATCGACGCCTATGGCGAGGATGGCGCGAACCTGATCTCGAACGGCGCATGGCTGCGGCTGCGCGAAGCGGTGGCCGAGAATCCCGAATTGCTGACGCGCGAGGAAAGGATCTGGGTACAGGCGTCGACCGAGGTCGATTTCGCGGCGCGCGGCGCCGAGGGCCTTCATATGACCGACGAACGCCGTGCAATGATCGATCGCTACGAGCAGATGGAAGCGGACGGCAATGTCCGCCGCGGCCTCAGCTGGACCTTCCTTTCCAACGCGGATTCGAGCGACCCGACGCTTGTCGGTATCTGGGGCGCGTTCAAGGGATCGCTGCTGACGATGATCGTCACCATCGCCCTCGCCTTCCCGATCGGCGTGCTCGCCGCCGTCTATCTCGAAGAATATGCGCCCAAGAACCGCTGGACCGACCTGATCGAAGTCTCGATCAACAATCTGGCGGCGGTGCCCTCGATCATCTTCGGCCTGCTGGGCCTTGCCGTGTTCATCAACACCTTCCATCTGCCGCGATCGGCGGCGATCGTCGGTGGCCTTACGCTCGCGCTGATGACGATGCCGGTGATCGTCATCGCGGGGCGCAACGCGATCAAGACCGTGCCGCCCTCGATCCGCGATGCCGCGCTTGGCGTCGGCGCGTCGCCGGTGCAGGTGCTGACCCATCACGTGCTGCCGCTCTCGCTGCCCGGCATCCTGACGGGCACGATCATCGGCATGAGCCGCGCGCTCGGCGAAACCGCGCCGCTGCTGCTGATCGGCATGCGCGCCTTCGTCCCCTCCGCGCCCTCGGGCTTTACCGATGCGGCAACCGTGCTTCCGGTCCAGATCTTCCTGTGGTCCGACGAACTCGATCCCGGCTTCGTTGAGAAGACCTCGGCGGCGATCATCGTGCTACTGGTTTTCCTGCTCGCCATGAACGGCGTCGCGATCTGGCTGCGCAACAAATACGAACAACGGTGGTAACAGAATGAACGACGAAATCGCCGCCCCGGCAACCGACAGAATCGCGATACCGCCCGAAACGCTGAAGATGACGGCGCGCGACGTCGATGTCTTTTATGGCGCCAAACAGGCGATCGAGAAGGTGTCGATCGATATCGGCATGGACCATGTCACGGCGTTCATCGGCCCGTCGGGCTGCGGCAAATCGACCTTTCTGCGCTGCCTCAACCGGATGAACGATACCATCCCGATTGCCCGCGTGACCGGGCAAATCGAACTCGATGGCGAGAATATCTATGATTCCTCGATGGATGTCGTGCAGCTGCGCGCCCGTGTCGGCATGGTGTTCCAGAAGCCCAATCCATTCCCGAAATCGATTTTCGAAAATGTCGCCTATGGCCCCCGCATTCACGGGCTTTCCACCAGCAAGGCCGAGCTTGAGGAGATCGCCGAAAAATCATTGGTCCGCGCCGGCCTGTGGGACGAGGTGAAGGACCGGCTGGCCGAAAGCGGCACCGCGCTCTCGGGCGGCCAGCAGCAGCGCCTGTGCATCGCCCGCGCGATCGCCGTCGATCCCGAGGTGATCCTGATGGATGAGCCCTGCTCCGCGCTCGATCCGATCGCCACCGCCAAGATCGAGGAACTGATCCACGAGCTGCGCGGCCGCTACGCGATCGTGATCGTCACCCACAATATGCAGCAAGCCGCGCGCGTTTCGCAGCGTACGGCATTCTTCCATCTCGGCACGCTCGTCGAATATGGCGAAACTTCCGACCTGTTCACCAATCCGCAGAAAGAACGGACGAAGGACTATATCACCGGCCGCTACGGCTAACGGGAAAAGCGACGATGTCCAACACCACCGAACATACCGTCAAGGCTTTCGACGACGATATCGGCGAACTGCGCGCGCTCGTTTCCGAAATGGGCGGGCTCGCCGAAACCGCGATCGGCGATGCGATACACGCACTGATCCGCTACGATCTCGAAACCGCAGCCCGCGTGGTCGAACAGGACGACCGGATCGACGAACTCGAGGCCGAGGTCGAACGCCAGGCCGTCCGGCTGATCGCCTTGCGTGCGCCGCTCGCCGACGATCTGCGCGAGGCCGTGGCGGCGATGAAGATCGCGACGGTCATCGAACGGATCGGCGACTATGCGAAGAATATCGCCAAGCGCGTGCCGGTGTTCGAACACCGCGTCGAGATCGAACCGCTTTCCATTCTGCCGGCAATGGCGCAGATCGTTTCCGAGATGGTCCACAACGTGCTCGACGCCTTTGCGGCGCGCGATGCGGAAAAGGCCAAGGAGGTGATCGAGCGCGACGAGGCTGTCGACGATTTCTACAACAGCCTGTTCCGCGCATTGCTGACCTACATGATGGAAAATTCGCACAATATCACCCAGTCGACCCATTTGCTGTTCATCGCCAAGAATCTCGAACGGGTCGGCGATCATGCGACCAATATCGCCGAAATGGTCCATTTCGCGGCGACCGGCGAATATCTCGACGACCGCGTCGATGTGGGCGAAACATTCGCGCCCGAACCCGAGGAAGACTCATGAGCAAAGCCAAACTCCTCCTCGTCGAAGACGATATGGCGCTGACCGAATTGCTGATCTGGCATTTCGAGCGCGAGGAATTCCAGGTGCGGCACACCGCCGATGGCGAGGAGGCCCTGCTGCTCGCCCAGGAAAATCCGCCTGACCTCGTCCTGCTCGACTGGATGATCGAGGGGCTTTCGGGGATCGAGGTCTGCCGCCGGCTGCGCCGCATGCCCGACACCGCGAACGTGCCGATCATCATGCTCACCGCGCGCGGCGAGGAGGAAGACCGGGTCCGCGGTCTCGAAACCGGCGCCGACGATTATGTGACGAAACCTTTCAGCCCGCGCGAGCTTGTCGCCCGGGTCGGCGCGGTGCTCCGCCGCGTGCGCCCGGCGCTGGCCGGCGAACCGCTGCTCCATGGCGACATCGCGATGGATACCGTCAGCTACAAGGTGCGCCGCGACGGCCAGGTGATTCCGCTCGGCCCTACCGAGTTCCGGTTGCTCAAGCATTTCCTCGAACATCCGGGCCGGGTGTTCAGCCGCGAAAGGCTGCTGGACTCCGTCTGGGGGCATGATTCGGACATCGAGCCGCGGACCGTCGACGTGCATATCCGGCGGCTGCGCAAGGCGCTCAACAAGGGCGGTAAACCCGATATTATCCGTACCGTCCGCTCGGCGGGCTATGCGCTGGACGCCGACGGCGCAGGCTGAATCGGCGGCGGGGAGCCGAATAGCCCCAAATTTGCGATAACCGGTGGAGCCATGTGCCCTTGCGCCCGTTGAGGGGGTGAATGCCGCGGTGGGCATATGTCCTCGTGCCTCGGGATAGCGTCCCGAACAGGCGGCAAGACACGCGAATAGCTCTCACCCCCCTACCCGAGAGCTTGGAAACCTCCCCGGGCCTGTTCCCGGGGAGGTTTTTCCTTTGGCAACAGCGCCCTTGAACCCCCTTAACGTGCACGTTAACCCCACCGCCAACAGAACAGAATGATTCCATGAAAGGCTATCCCATGACCATTTCCTTCGAAGACCGCGTCGCCATTGTCACCGGAGCCGGCGGCGGGCTTGGCCGCTGCTATGCGCTCGACCTCGCGAAGCGCGGCGCCAAGGTCGTCGTCAACGATCTCGGCGGATCGCGCGACGGCACCGGCCATTCGGATGCGGCGCTCAAAGTGGTCGAGGAAATCCAGGCCGCGGGCGGCACCGCGATGTCGAACGGTGCCAGCGTGACCGAAGCCGAGCAGATGGAGGAGATGGTCGCGAAAACGGTCGAAGCCTGGGGCGGCGTCCATGTGCTGATCAACAATGCAGGCATCCTGCGCGACAAGAGCTTCGCCAAGATGACGGTCGAGGACTTCAAGCTCGTCGTCGATGTTCATCTCAACGGTTCGGCGATCTGCACCAAGGCGGTGTGGGAACAGATGCGCGAACAGGCCTATGGGCGCATCCTGATGACCGCATCCTCGACCGGGCTCTACGGCAATTTCGGCCAGGCCAATTATGGCGCGGCGAAGCTCGGCCTTGCCGGCTTCACCAAGACGCTCGCCATCGAGGGCGCCAAATATAACATCAAGTGCAACACCCTCGCCCCGATCGCCGCGACGCGGATGACCGAAGACATCCTGCCCGAAGAGATGTTCAAACTGTTCGGCCCTGAAAATGTCGCCCCGGCGGCCGTGTATCTGGTTTCCGAAGACGCGCCGACCAACATGATCGTCGGTGCGGGCGCGGGCTTCTTCCATGCCGCCTATGTAACGATGACCGATGGCGTGGCGCTTCCCGAGGGAGAGCGCACCGCCGAAGGCGTGGCCGCGCATTGGGCCGAGATCGTCGACCGCGCCGACGAGAAGATCCCGCAGAACGGCGCCGAACAGTCGATGCAGGCCATCGCCAAGCTGCAGGCGCTGGGCAGCTAACGCGCCCCGCTAGGCAAATTACAGGTTTCGCGTTAGGCTTCCCTCCAACGGGGGAAGTGTCATGGCGGATCTGCCGCTTGCCGAAGGGACAGCACTGCTCGACATCCGCACGAAGCGGCTGAAGCTGTTGCTGTATGCCGGGCTCGGCTTGGTCATCGTCGATATGCTGCTGTCATTGCTGGAGCTTGTCGGCGTCTACGATCTGGAAACCACCGAAAACCTCGGCCTGGTTCTGTTCATCGTGGTTTCGGGGCTCGGCATATTGATCGTTGCGATCGCCCTGGTCATCTATTTCTGCCTGTGGATTTACCGCGCCGCAGCCAATGTCGTGGCGGCCGATTTCGAAGGCTTCGCATATACGCCGGGCTGGGCCGTTGGCTGGTTCTTCATTCCGGTCGCCAATATCTTCATGCCCTATGACGCGATGCGGCAGATCTGGAATGCCAGCCACGGTTTTGGCGGCCACCACATCAAGGACAATAATCCGCTGCTCATCGCCTGGTGGGCGACCTGGATCGCCTCGAACGCGCTTGGCAATTTCGCCCTGCAGTACCAGCTGTCCGGAACGACGCCGCAGGAGCTGAATATGGCGCTGACCTGGGGCGTGCTTTCCGGGCTCGTCGACCTCATCCTCTATCCGATCGCGATCATGATGGTGACGCAGATCAACGCCGCGCAGCAACGCCATTTCCGCACCGAAGGCGTCTTTGCCTAGGCTACTGCCCTATTTTGCCCGGAAGCCGGCGAGCGCCAGCAGCGCTAGCATGCCGAGGATGGTGATCGTCGACGCTCCGAAATTGGCGACGAGGCTGCCATTGGGTTCGGCGACGTTGCGCAGCGCGTAGGCGACAAAGGCGCCGAGCGTGCCGGCCGTCGCCAGCGCCACCGCAGCCCAGGCATATTTGCGCTTGCCCGGCTCCATCGCGGGTGCAGCGTTGAGCGTCAGCGCGCCTGCAAAGACGATCGCCATGAAGGGTATCGCCGAAAGGATCGGCGAAAAGCCCGCATCGCGCAGCCCTTCGGGCGGCCGCCAACTGCCGAGCGCAGCGCAAAAGGCCAGGATCGCAATCGTGCCCCCCAGCACGAGCATCGCCAGCGCCCCCGCCTTCATCCAGTCGAGCCGACGCTGCGCCACCGTGCCCGGCACGTCGATGGTCAGCACCTTGGCGAGCCGGTCGACGTCGAAATCCCAGCGCTCGTCGGTCAGCGAGATGGCGTTGCGCCGGGCGAGCTCGGCCAGGCTTTCGGGCAATTCCTCGGTCCGCGGCATCGATGCCTCGCCGATCAGCACGGGCAGGACGGGCACATCGTTGCGCAGCGCCGCGGCAATCTCGCGCACCACATAATCGCCCGGATCGTCCAGCCGGCGTTTTCCGTCCGCATCGGTCACGCTGGTCCAGCGTTCGCCGATCATCACCACGAGCGCGCCGGATTCCTCCAGTTTCTCGTCGATCACCTTCTCGAAATCATGGCCGTAATCGATGCCGGTCACGTCGCGGAACACGCGGCCCGCGCCGAAATAATTGGCGAGCGAATCCGAAAGCCGTCCCGCAAAACCGCCCGCATCCTCGCGCCGGTAGTTGACAAAAATCTTCTCGCTGCGCGCGGCCTTCGTGCCGAATGCCATGGCCTTCCCCTTCCGCTCCGCGGCAGGATTAACGTAACGGGCTCATATGTATAGCCGGATATTGCGCCCATTGACGCAGGCACGCCGCCCGGGGGCAGGTTCATGGCTGGTGTCGCATCCTTCTGTTTTTACGATTGCAAAGGAACCGATGCGCCCGACAAAAAAGAAACCCCGGCCGGGGAAAAATAGCGGGCGACGCTCTTCACAGCTTCGGAACCTTGGCGATGCAGCGCCCGTTAAGGTCCCGAAGGCTAATTTTCGCGTGCAAGACGTGAAAAACGTGCAAAAACCCAAGCATGTGAGGAAGCGAAGGAGAGCGTTATGCACATCGCATTGTTCATCGGCATAGCCGGCATGCTGGCCATGGCCCCGGCCGGCCAGCCCATCATCCAGTCGCCGCCGCCTGCCCCGCCGCCAAGCGGAGGCACCGGCAATGTCGACTGGAACAATCTCACCCCGCGCGAACGCGCTATCATTATCGAAATGGACCGGCAGCGGCGCGACGAAGAAAGCGATCAGAAGACGCCGCGCGAACGCTGCATCGACGATCAAGTCGCGCATCACGGCGGATCTCCAAGCGCGCTCGACTGGGAAGTGATCGAACTGAACTGCAGCAACCGCTAGGCCCCGGAGCAAGCCATGAGCAAAGAAGGATCGCAAACCGACGCATCGCCCGCCGAACTGATCGACGGGCGGATTGCGGAGCTGGGCGACTGGCGCGGCGATACGCTTGCCCGTGCCCGCGCGCTGATCAAGGAAGCCGAGCCCGAAATCGTCGAGGAATGGAAATGGCGCGGCGTGCCCACCTGGTATTGCGACGGCATGATCTGCACCGGCGAGAGCTACAAGGACAAGATCAAGCTGACCTTCGCCAAGGGCGCGAAGCTCGACGATCCCACGGGCCTGTTCAACGCCAGCCTTGAGGGCAATGCGCGCCGCGCCATCGACTTATTCGAGGGCGACACGATCGACGCGAAGCCGTTCAAGGCGCTGATCCGCGCAGCCATAGCGCTGAACCGCGCCAAGAAGCGCTGATCAGGCCGCCAGCTCCTCCAGTTCCTCGGCCACCGCGCACAGCCGCGCTTCGATCGGGCACGGCCCGGCGGGCGCCGCATAGGTGAATTCCAGCAGCGCGCGGATGTCGCAGGCGCCGCGATAGTCGCAAGCGTCGCAATGCCGGGCGATCTTCGCCTCGGTCGCGTCGAGCACCGCCCGATAGGCGGGCCCGCGCACGATATCGGCCATGTCCTGCTCGATGACATTGCCCAGCGGATGTTCCGCGGCGATCACCCCGGCTTCGCAGGCCAGCGCGCCATCGGGATGGACGACGAAACGCGTCTCGCCAAAGCTGCGCCGGTTGTGCGCGACAATCTCGCCCCCGTCCCGGCGGCGCGCGGCGGCTCGCTCGGCCCGGCCCAGCGGCTCCACCTTGAAAGCGCTGCCGGTCGCGGCGCGGTGGCGCATCAGCGCGGTGAGCGCCGTAATTGCCTCTTCGGGCGTCAGTTCGAGATCCGATCCCGGCGCGGTGCCGGGCGGGGTGAACATCGGGTTGATCCGCATAAAGCCCGCGCCGGTCGCTTCCAGCGCGTCATGGACTTCGGCCAGCCGGGTATGATTGTGCCGCCCCAGCACCACCGCCACGCCGTTGGACGCGCCGCTGTCCGCCAGCACGCGCAGATTGGCCTCGACATCCCCGGCACTGTCCTGCCCGCCCAGCGCCAGCCGCACATCGGGCGTGGCATCGTGCGAGACGCTGAACATGAAGCCCTCGCGCACCATCAGCTCGAAAGCGGGGTTGAGGCGATAGAGATTGGTCTGGACGCCGTTGATCACCCGGCCGATGCGCAGCTTGCCCGGCCCCAGCATCTCCCGCTGCAACGCCAGCACCTCTTCGATATAGTCGACCGGCAGCAGCAGCGGCTCTCCGCCATGCCACACCATCAGCGTTTCGGCCTCGATGCCGAGTTCCTCGAACCGATATTCGGCATAATCGGCCATCGCCTGGAACACGCGGCGCCAGCCCGAAAGCGGCAGCCGGCGGCGATCGGCCAGCCGGTCCCATTCATAGCAATAGCGGCAGCGCAAATTGCACAGGGTGGAAGCCTTCACCTGCCACAGAGTACGAACGGGCGGGGTACGGGCCGAAGCGGTGCGGGCGGGCGGGCCAGCCGGTTGCGTCATCGCGCTATCGCCTGATCCGCCGTCCGCCTTAAGGCGCTACATAGTCCGAAAGATCATCGCCGCCGACCTTGATGGCGGGATCGGTGTTCACTTCCGGCTTGGGCGCCGTACGGCCCCGCTGGGACTGCTGGCTGGCCGACAGGTCCGAACGCGCCACGCCGCCCTGGACCTCGTCCAGCTCGCTGTCCTTGAGCTCGGCGGTCTTCGCGTCGGCGGGTTTTTTGGGTGTGTCGATGTTCTTGGTCATGGGTCTATCCTCATTCATGCGACGGGACGGATATACCATAAGGGCGAGAAGGCGGGGAGTGATGGGGGTCACTGGTTGGGTGGGGTCCCAGGGTCGCGCTAGCTGATGGCAGATCGGCATCGATGCACAACATGAAAATTAGCCCAATGCCTCCATTTGATGAGTGTACGCGTCCGGAGCAATTGGCTGCCCAAACCGTCCAGAGCATGTTTAGATGTCGATGAGGGAAATTCGCATTTTCTGTCGCGTTAAATTCGACGTATTGACCGATGCATAAAGCAAAATACCCAGATATGCCCTACACATCGACCATTCTGTTGACATCTGCCCTAATTATCAATATTGACCTACACATAGAGCAAATCGGCGTAATTTGCCTGATGGATAGGTCAAAAAATGAGATAACGGCATGCCTGCTACCCAAAAGAGAACATATGCACGATACACGCTGGAGAGCATTAGCTTGCTCGGCAAGATGATCCAGCACGGCCGCAAACAACGCAAGATGACCGAGCATGAGCTGGCAAATCGGATGGGCATAGCCCGCAGCACCTTGCAGCGCATGGAAATGGGCAATCCTAAGGTCGAAATCGGATTGATGTTCGAGGCAGCCGCCCTCGTCGGCGTTAAGTTGTTCCAGACTGACGAAGAGCGGATAACAGCAATGTCAGAACGCATGGATGACCGGATATCTCTACTGCCCAAACATATCTACAAGACTGGCAAGAAGGTAATCGATGAGTTCTAGGCTTCCCAAATATGATGAGGCTTATGTCTGGGTCTGGCTGCCTGGGGCAGTCGAGCCGGTTGTCGCTGGGCGGCTGAGCACACACGGTGGCCTCATACCGTTCAATTACGGCAAGAGCTATCTAGAACGGCGGGAGCGGATACCGCTATATTTGCCGGAATTGCCGCTAGAGCCAGGTGAGTTGCCTATATCGGCAGGCATGACCATGCCAAGCTGCATCCGTGACGCAGCGCCCGATGCGTGGGGACGACGCGTGATCCTCAACAAGAAATTCGGCGTGAAGGGTAGGGAACTGGACAGTCTCGAATTATCCGAATTAACCTTCCTGCTCGAATCAGGTTCCGATCGTATAGGTGCACTGGATTTTCAGTTATCGCCATCGGTCTATGAGCCGCGCTCTCCGGTCGCCGCAACGCTGGATGAGCTAATGGAATCGTCCAGACGAGTCGAGAACGGAATCCCGCTTTCCCCTGAATTGGATCGGGCGCTCCACCACGCCAGTTCAATTGGCGGGGCGCGCCCGAAAGCCTTGATCGAAAATGGCCCGGTCAAGCATGTCGCCAAATTTTCCTCGTCTTCCGATGTCTATAGTGTCGTGAAGGTTGAATTCATCGCTATGCGACTCGCTTCACTGTGCGGCATCGATGCAGCACCGGTTTCGTTGGTATCCGTCTCCGGCAAGGATGTACTCTTGGTCGAGCGCTTCGACCGGAGGCAGACCGATGCTGGCTGGCAGCGAAGAATAATGGTCTCGGCGCTGACTATGCTCGGTCTTGACGAGATGATGGCCCGCTATGCCAGCTATCAGCAATTGGCGGAGATCATCCGTTATCGTTTCACCGACACTCCAGCCACGCTACGCGAGCTGTTCTCGCGTATCGTCTTTAATATCTTGTGCGGAAATACGGACGATCACGCCCGAAACCACGCCGCTTTCTGGGATGGAGAAATGCTAACGCTGACACCTGCCTACGACATTTGCCCGCAGGGTCGGTCAGGGCAAGAGGCAAGCCAAGCGATGTTGATCAGTGGGAGCAACCGCATGAGCCGCATCGCATCCTGCTTGGAAGCGGCACATCATTTTCTGCTCTCCGAACTGGAGGCCATCGCTATTATTGAATTGCAGCTACGCTGCATAGGCGAAAATTGGCTGTCCGTTTGCGAGAAGGCCGAGGTGACCGAAACCGATCGCAACCTGTTTTGGGGGCGACAGTTCTTAAATCCCTATGCATTTACTGAACTTAACGGCGATGTCGCCGCGCTTACCGCGCTGGCCGATGAAGTGCGCGGGAGTATCGTATAGGACCGGACGAAAAGACCGCAGGCCGACCAAGAGCTGGCAGTTTAATATGCTAGAGGTGGCAAAGAAGGCGGACCACGCCCGACAATTTTCTACCTGAATCCCCTGTCCTATTTGGAAATTCCGTGAGAGTCTCCCGTGGCGAGACTCGGCGCGCATTGGGCGCGGCCGCCTTCCGCCCGAAGGATAAGCCATTGAAATTATTGACTATAAACGAAAAATGGCGAATTTCCGGGGGCTGGCGCGTGAATGATGCGAAACCGTGCGACCTTTGCGACCTTAAGGGCAATATTGTTGCGCCTTTTACCCCCGGCCTGTGTCAACCTGTGTCAATTGTATCGCCGTATTGCATCACTAACACAGCTATGTTATGCCGCCGCGATAACGATGCGCTTCGCATCGAGAGAATAGGGAGATTGGCCCATGTATAGCGAGAGCGATCTGGAGGCGGCGGTGGCGGCGGGCGCGTTGCAGCCCGCGGATGTCCAGAAATTCCGCACCTTCATGGCGGCGGACCGCACCACCACTTTGGTCGACGAGGAGCATTTCCGCCTCGTCACCGGCTTCAACGATATCTTCGTGGCGATCGCCAGCGTGTTGCTGCTGGTCGCCATCGCCTGGCTGGGCGGCGAGATCCAGCCCTGGATCGGCGCGATCGGCGTGGCCGTAGCGGCCTGGGGATTGGCCGAATATTTCACCCGGGTCCGGCGCATGGCGCTGCCTTCGATCCTGCTGCTGCTCGCCTTTGTCGGCGGGCTGTTCGGGGCGGTCGCCGTCGGCCTGACCGGCGACGAGAATAATTACGGCCCCGGCGACGAGCGGATCGTGGCAACCTATATCGCCATTTCCGGCCTGATCGCGATGGCGGGTGCCTATGCGCATTGGCGGCGCTTCCATGTGCCCATCACCATCGCGGCGGGCGCCGCGGCGCTGGTCGCCGCGGTTGTCGGCGGCATCACCGCGGCGACCAATGGCAATATCTTCGACGATACTATGCAGGGCGCGTTGAACGCGATCCTGTTCGCCGCGGGCATCGCCACCTTCGCCTTTGCGATGTGGTGGGACATGAAGGATCCCAAGCGCGAAACGCGCCGGGCGGACGTTGCCTTCTGGCTGCACCTGCTGGCCGCGCCCCTGATCGTGCATCCGATCTTCGCGCAGATCGGCGTCACCGAGGGCGCGATTTCGACCGGCGGGGCGATCCTCGTTATCGGCCTCTATATCGCGCTCGCCATGCTGGCGCTGGCGATCGACCGGCGGGCGCTGATGGTGTCCTCGCTGATCTACGTTCTGTGGGCGCTGAACGGACTGTTCGAGCGGTTCGGCGCGGTCGAGACCAATGTGGCGCTCGCCGCGCTCGTCATCGGATCGGCGCTGCTGCTGCTCTCCGCCTTCTGGCACAATGCCCGCAGCCTGGTGGTGAAGCCGCTTCCGCAAGGGCTGACAGCGAAGCTGCCGGCGCTGGGGACGGCAGCGGTAACGGCGTAACGCGCCAGCCCCCAGGCGGGGCCATAAAGGAGCGGATGGATTGCAACCCGGCCGCTCTCACGAAGCCCCTCCCCTCCCTTTTGCTCAGGGTCGGGAGGGGTTTCTCATTCGCCGACGATCTTGAGCAAGCGGCGCTCCACGGGCGCGAGGACGGGGCCGAGTTCATGGCCGCGCTTCAGGATCATGCCGCTCTCGTTATAGAGCGCCCACATCCCCTGCTTGTTGCGCAAGGCGGGCCGCTTTTCGATCCGATATTCGGGATTCTCGGCCGTGCGGCGAAAGGCGGAGAAGGAGGCATAGTCTTTCTCGAAATTCATCGCATAATCGCGCCAGTGCCCGGCGGCGACCATCCGGCCGTAAAGATCGAGGATGCGGTTCAGTTCGTCGCGTTCGAAACCGATCTGGCTGGGCCGGGAGACGCCATGGCGGGCAGGCGGAAGAGGAAATGGCGTAACGCTGCCCATCAGGCGCAACCGCTCTCCTGCTGCGGCGCTTCTTCATTGCGCCCATCTTCATTGCGCTCGTCGCGTTCGGCGATAAGCGCGTCGATCTGCTTGCGCATCGCTTCAAGCTCGCAGCGCATCAGCTCCAACCGCTGGGTCGAAGGGTCGAACACCTCGCTACACGGCGTGCCATAGGGGACGAAGCCTTCGGGCTTGTCCTGCGCGTCCATCAGGGTGGGCTTGGCCGGGATGCCGACCATCACCGCGCCGGGCGGAACGTCTTTCGTCACCACGGCATTGGCGCCGATGCGAGCGCCCTTGCCCACCGTGATCGGCCCCAGCACCTGCGCGCCCGAGCCGATGATGACATCGTCCTCGATCGTCGGGTGGCGCTTGCCGGCAATGCCGTCCGCCGGGTTGGTGCCGCCCAGGGTGACGCACTGGTAGATGGTGACATTGTCGCCGATCTGCGCCGTCTCGCCGATCACGCTGAAGCCGTGATCGATAAACAGATGATGCCCGATCTTGGCGCCGGGATGAATATCGATCGCGGTCACGAAGCGCGACCAGTGGTTAACGAGCCGGGCAAGGAAGAACAGCCGCATCCGGAACAGCCGGTGCGCGATGCGGTGATACAAAAAGGCGGCAACGCCCGGATAAAGGAGCACCTCCATGCGCGAACGCGGCGCCGGATCGCGCGCCTTGATCGAATCGAGATAGGCGGTCAACCGGTTTGCCATCGGTGGTCTCCCTGTCCTGCACGCATGGTCGCGTTGCGCAATAAAACCCATTTAACCTTTCAAAGCCGTAAAGCCAATTATCGGCCTGCTTTCACCCCCAAAAGCCAAACTATCGCTTCCGCCAAGCAAATGTTCATTGGCGCGGCAGGGAGAATGCCGCAAAGGCGATTCCGGGACCTTTGCATCCCCGAGGACGGCCGATGTTCGATGCTGCGACCCTTGAAAGTCTGCTTCCTTTTATCGCTATCGGTTTTGCCGCCCAAAATCGTGGACGGGCCCCTGGGCATGGCCTTCGGCGTCATCTGCAACATCTTTCTCGTCACGATGCTCGGCCTTCCGCCGGCGCGCGCCTCAGCCAAGGTGCATATCGTCGAAACCTTCACCACCTTCGTTTCCGCCGTCAGCCATATCCTGCACGGCAATGTTGATCGCGGATTGTTCTTCCGCCTGCTCGTGCCCGGAATAATCGGCGGCGTGCTGGGTGCCTATCTGCTAAGCAATGTCGACGCCTCGGCGGTAAAGCCCTTCGTGCTCGCCTATCTCGTTGGCATCGGCCTCTATCTGCTCGTCCGCGGCCTCCTGATCGGCGGCGTCGCGGCGGCGCCCTTCGGCGCAATCATGGCGAAGCGCGTCCCCACCAAGATGATGCTGATCATGGTCGGGATCGTGCTGACAGTCACCAGCGCCTACGGCGTTTATCGGGCAGTCGCCGGTTGATTCGGACTGGCATTAAGCGGTAAAATTGATTATTAAGAGACATGTAATTGATAGGGTCGATATATGTCTACCTACCTTCCAACGCTGAAACAGCTCCAATATCTGGTTGCGTTGCGCGATCACAGCCATTTCGGCAAGGCAGCCGAAGCCTGTTTCGTGACCCAGTCGACATTGTCCGCAGGCCTGCGTGAGCTGGAATCGCTGATCGGCATCACGCTGGTCGAGCGCACGCGGCGTGTGGTTCGCTTCACGCCGCTCGGCCTCGCCATCGCCGACAAGGCGCAGCGCGTATTGCGCGAGGCGGAGGAGCTGTCCGAGATGGCGCGCGCCGCCGGTAATCCGCTTTCAGGCGAAATGCGCATGGGCGTTATTCCCACCATCGCGCCTTTCCTGTTGCCATGCATACTGCCCAAGCTCCGCGCCGAATGGCCCGAGCTCAAGCTCTTCCTGCGCGAGGAGACGAGCTCGGCGGCGTGCGAGTCCCTCCAGCGCGGCCAGGTCGATTGCGTGCTGCTCGCCCTCCCCTATCGCTGCGGCGAAGTCGAAACGGCGGAACTGTTCGACGACCGGCTGTTCGTCGCCTTCCCGAAAGGCGAACCCGAAAATCCACCCAAGATGATTTCGCCCGAGCTGATCGATGAGGGCAGGCTTTTGCTGCTCGAAGACGGGCATTGCCTGAAGGACCATGTCCTCGCTGCCTGCAATCGGCCGGAGCTCCGCGCAGAGGCCCGGATGATGGGCACCTCGCTCCACACGCTCGTCCAGATGGTGGACAATGGGCTCGGAACCACTATGCTGCCGGAGATGGCGATCAACGCAGGCATATTGCGCGACACCGATATCGTCGCCCGGCCACTCGATGCAGAGCATCCGGCGCGCACGATTGCGCTCGTGTGGCGCAAGAACAGCCCGCGTGAAAAAGACTTCCGCCTGTTGGCGGACGCCATGCGCGAGGCGGCTTGCTGACGCCTTGCCGGTGACGCCCGGTCTTCCGGGTTGAACCTTCTTGCAGCTTCCCGCGTTGATAGCGCGGACCCGATCATTTCGTTCACTGAAAGAGGAGAAGAATCTTGTCCACTACCAAGCGATTGGCCACCACGCCGTGCTTAACCCTAGCGCTGGCCGCGTTCGCCGTTGCCGGAACCCCGGCGCTTGCCGACCATCATGAAGGCGGTGCCGAGGCGCAGGCGGAAACCGCCGTTGCCGCCGAAGCGGAAGCCGAAACCAGCGAAGCGGTCACCGTTGGCGGCGCAGAAATGCTGCCGACCCAGACGATCGTCGCAAATGCTTCCAATGCGGCAAACCTCACGACCCTGGTCGCCGCCGTCGAGCAGGCCGAACTCGCCGAAACGCTTTCCGGCCCCGGCCCGTTCACCGTCTTCGCGCCGACCAACGAAGCTTTCGGCATGCTGCCGGCCGGCATCGTCGATCAGCTGATGCAGGATGCCGCGAAAGCCCAGCTCGCGCAGATCCTCAGCTATCATGTGTTGCCGGGCGCGCTCGACACCGAGACGCTGACCCAGCGTATCGAAACCGCGGGCGGCGAGCTGACCCTGACCACTGTCGAAGGGTCTCCGCTGCGCGCCACCATCGTCAACGGTGCCGTCGCGCTGCATGACGAACTCGGCGGTGTCGGCTATGTGACGCAGACCGATGTGCGCCAGTCGAACGGCATCGTCCACGTCATCAACGGCGTGCTCATTCCGCAGCCGGAAACCGGCGACGATTGAGTTGTCACGATATCGCCGGGAAAGGGGCGTCGCGCTGCGGCGCCCTTTTTCTTTGTCAGCCGCCCCAGCGTTCCCGCGCCTCGTTATCGCCTGCTCGCACCTCGACCCACTCACTACGCCCATCGGCAAACTCCTCACGCTTCCAGAAGGGCGCGTCGGTTTTCAGCCAGTCGATGATGAAATGCATCGCCTCGATGGCGTCGCGGCGATGGCGCGAAACCGCTCCGACAAAAACGATCCGCGCGCCGGGTTCCAGCCGCCCGATCCGGTGGATGATGGTCACGCCTGCCAGCGCCCAGCGCCCGGCCGCCTGCTCGGCGATTTGGCCGAGCGCCTTTTCCGTCATCCCCGGATAATGTTCGAGTTCCATCGCCTGAAGTCGGCCCTCGCCGCGCACGAGGCCTGTGAACGTCGCGACGGCACCGCCGCCCAGGCCTTCGAGCCGCGCATTTTCAGCGCCGGGATCGAAATTCTCCGGCTGGACACGAATATCGGGCGTCATCCCCCTGTCACCGGCGGAAAAATCGCGATCTCGCCGACGCCATCAAGCGGTGCATCGAAGCCGGCAAAGACCTGATCGACGGCGACGCGAAGCTTGTCCTGTGCGGTCAGCGCCTCGGCATAGCCATCGCCCTTCGCCGCCAGCCAGTCGACAAGATCGCCAACGGTTTCCGCGCTTCCCGGCGGCTCCACCGTCTCGCCATCCTTGCCGATCGCTTCGCGCACCCAGGCGAAATAGAGAAGCTCGATCGCCAAGATTTCAATCCATGTGCCGGAGCCCGGCACGCAAATAATCCCAGCCGGTCACGATCGTCAGCCCGGCAGCAAGCCAGAGCGACACCAGCCCAACCAGCTTGATCCAGTCGAAATGCGGCCAGGGCGCACGGAAGGCGGCGCCGGCGAGGATCAGCGCGCCGAGCGCCACCATCTGGAAGGTCGTCTTCCATTTGGCGAGCCGGCTCACCGGCACCGAGATGCTGAGGCCGGCCAGAAATTCGCGCAGTCCCGAAACCGTGATCTCGCGGACGAGGATGACCATCGCCGCGATCACATGCCAGCCCTCGATATCGCGGGTGAAGATCAGCATTACGATCACCGCGGCGATCATGACCTTGTCGGCGATTGGATCGAGAAAGATGCCGAGTTTCGACACCGTGCCTTGAGAGCGCGCGAGATAGCCGTCGAAATAATCGGTCACACCAACCACGCAGTAGAGGACGAAGGCGCAGATATAGCCGAGCCAGGCGGAGTCCCACAGCAGCGCTACAAGCACGGGAACCGCGAAAATCCGCGACAGGGTCAACAGGTTCGGCAAGGTCAGCATGACGCGGTCATCCCTAGCCGCTTTTGCGGGGCGCAATAAAGAGCCGATTGTTTCATCTCTGTTATCGCCCCACTTGGCGCACCGTTACGGCTCCGCTATGCCTCGGCCCCAGCATTCGACGCGCCCTTCCGCTTCCAGCAAGGATTGCATGCCGACATCCCTGCTCCTTCTGGCGAAGCGCCGCTTCCTGCCCCTTTTCGTGACCCAGATGCTGGGCGCGTTCAACGACAATCTGTTCAAATTCGCGATGATCGTCCTCGTGATCTACGAGGTCTATGACGACGAAACGCTGGAATTCCAGTTCAGCACGATAACCACCGGCCTTTTCATCCTCCCCTTTTTCCTGTTCTCGGCGATCGCCGGGCAGCTGGCCGACAATCACGACAAGGCGAAGATCATCCGCGTCGTGAAGACCGCGGAGATCCTGATCGCGATCACCGGCGCTGTCGGCCTTGTCCTCCAGTCGATACCGTTGATGCTGACGGCGCTGTTCGCGCTGGGCCTGCAATCGACCTTTTTCGGGCCGATCAAATATGCGCTGATGCCTCAGCATCTGGAAAAGGACGAGGTTCTGGCGGGCACCGGGCTTGTCGAAGCCGGCACCTATGTTGCGATCCTTGCCGGCACGATCCTCGGCGGCGTGATCATCGACTGGTTCGGCCCCTATTGGGCGGCGATCTGGGTGTTGAGCGTTGCCGTTATCGGCCGGATCTCCGCACAATTCGTGCCGCCTGCGCCCCCGCAAAAGGAGCCCGAACCGGTCGACTACAACATCTTCCGTTCCTCCTACCGTCTCATTTACGGCACCTTGCATGTCCGGCGCCTGTTCCTCGCAATCATCGCGATCAGCTTTTTCTGGACGATCGGATCGGTGCTGATCATCCAGTTCCCGCCGCTGGTGAAGAATGTGCTGACCGCCGATCCGACCGTCGCGAGCCTGTTCCTCGGCATCTTCTCGATCGGGATCGCGATTGGATCGGTGCTCGCCAACCGGCTGTTAAAGGGCAAGGTTTCGGCGCGGCTAGCTCCCCCAAGCGTCATTCTGATGGGTGCCTTCGTGCTCGCGCTCTATTTCATCTCCGTGCAATGGGAGGGGCTTGCCGATGGCCAGCTATACGATCTCCACGGCTTCATCACCCATGACGACAGCTGGCTCCTGCTCGGCACCTTGATCGGAGTCTCGGTCGCAGGGGGCATGTTCGTCGTGCCGCTCTACGCCTTCATCACAACGACGGTCGATATCAGCCAGACGGCGCGGACGGTTGCCGCGAACAATGTCGTCAATTCCGGCTGCATGGTGCTCGGCGCGCTCGCCGCCTACGGGCTCAGCCTGCTCGGCGTCTCGACAACCGAGCAGCTGTTCCTCGTTGCAAGCATGTGCCTGGTGTCGGCCTGGACGGCCTGGCTGCTGCACAAAGCGTGTGACTAGGCGGCGTGGACAAATTTGAGCCAGTATCTGGCGGCGGCGATATGGACCATGGATAGGAAGCTTTCGGCAAGTTGATCGTATCGCGTAGCGATTGCTCGGTTGATTTTCAGGCGGCCGAAGAAG